>Ga0209060_10000097_pt1 | contig 235900 bp, 180 predicted proteins | sample Coa_R1_8_FD_187155 | JGI IMG/M metagenome (GOLD analysis project Ga0209060, IMG submission 187155) | Surface soil microbial communities from Centralia Pennsylvania, which are recovering from an underground coalmine fire - Coalmine... | ecosystem: Environmental > Terrestrial > Soil >...
GTGCTGCGAAGTGAACTCACTGAGTCCAACGCGGATCTCTCCGCCCTCGTCCACCCCCTCAGTTGGCCATTGCTCGGAAAAGCTGCCGCTGCGTGAGAGGGAAATGTCCAAACTCCAGGGCACGGCTAAAGCCGTGCCCTGATACAAAACCGCGCTCCTTTACGCGATCGACAGCTCACCGACAGCCCACTAGTTCGCCGGTTTCGTGGCGAACTTGATGCTCGTCACCGGATGCAGCTCCCAAAGCGTTTTCGACTGCATGTGCGCCTTGCCGCGTCCCGTGCCGCCGTTGGCCTCATACGTGTGCGCGTCATCGTAGAAAAGCGCGCCTGTAACGGTCACAAAAACGGGATGCTGCATCACGTTCACGGAATCCATTTTGGGCCACTGATGCGCGAGGAGATTGTCCACAACCCATTGACGCGTGGTGTCGAGCGTCTTGCCAAGTTCGGTGTTGGCCGCGTATTGGCCGGCCGGAACTTCCACAATCATGCAGTTGTCATCGGGAGTTGGTGGATTCGATTTGGTGCGCGGCTGCGGACTAATTTGGATGTGAAAATCACAGTCATCCGATTCCAGCGCCACCAAGTAAAGCCAGCCCGAAATCGTGACGATCTGGTTTTCCTGTACGGGCTGCTCCGGGCCGATCCGCTTGTCCTGGTATGCAGGATCGTCCTTCGCGACTTTGGGCAGCGGCACGATTTTGAGCGCGTCGGCCAGCGTCATGGCCACTTTTTTTGCGTTCTCCGGCAGGCTGGTTTTGATCGGCCAACGCTCCGTGCCTTTTTTCAAACAGGGCGTCGCGGTGGCGCCTTGCGCGTGGAGAAACGCACCGGAAACGAGAAACAAGCAGAAAATCGCCGCGGAAATCCGTGGTCTTATGTTGAAACGCATCGGTTTTGCCTCCAAGAATTGGAACCGCCCCTGGGTATTTTCACGCGGCAGTATACCACCGGCAGGAGCAATCAACGCGCGTTCACCGGGGATTAATGTCGTGATTCAGTGCGAACTTACTTTTTGACCGCCAGCGGCGATCCGTTGCGGATCTCGTCGGTGGCGCGCTTCACGACTTTGTCGCCGGCTTCGAGTGCGCCCAACACTTCCACCGCATCGCCGTCGGCCGCGCCTTTCTTCACGTCGACCCATTCGGCGCGGCCGTTTTTTTCGCGGATCACAAACGTTCGCTCGGTGGTCGTGACCACGCTGGTGGCGGGAACGAACAGCGCCGCGGCGCCCGCGCGCCGCACCGGCCATTTCACCGTGGCGTACATGCCTGGAGCGAGCGCGCCGTCGCGATTCACCACGTCGAGTTCCACGGGCATCGTGCGCGTCTTGGGATCGAGCGCGTGCGCGGCGCGCGCGATGGTGCCCGAAAAAACGCGTCCTGGGAATGCCGGCGCGCGAAATTCCACTCTCGCGCCCGTCACAATTCCGCCCGCCGACTCCTCCGGCACTGCGACCGCCAAGCGCAGCCGCGAGATTTGCTGGAGAAGCAGCAGCGCACTATCGCTGCCCGGCGCCGCACCCGGACCAACGAGCGCGCCGGGATGCACGAGGCGATCGGTGATGGTTCCGTCGAACGGCGCAGTGATTCGCAGGTACGCTTCCATGTCCTTCAACGATTGCGCGGCGGACGCCGCGGCGGCGCTGCCTTGGCGCCGCGCTTCGGCCAACGCTTGCATCGCGGCGGCTTGCTTTTCCGCGAGAACCAATTCGTTTCCGGCGATCGCACCGGGTGTCGCGGAAGCTTGTTTCAATCGTTCGTAGGTGCTGGCGGCGGCCGCGGCTTGCGCTTGTGCCTGCAGGCGCTCCGACTCCGCAGCCATCGCTTTGGATTCGGCCTCGGCAATTTGCGCCTTCAACTCGGGCGCGCTCAACTCGGCGAGAAACTGGCCTTCTTTCACCACGCTGCCGCGATCCACGAGAATCTTCTCGACGAATCCCGTGACTTTGGCGTGAAGCGCCACACTCAAAAACGGCGCGATCTCGCCGGGCAGTTCCACGGTACGCGATGCGGGCTTCGAAACCACCGGAACTAAATCGACGGATTGCGCGGGTAGCGCCGCCGCCAACAACGCAACCGCCAACCAACGTCCGCTATTCTGTTTCATAGTATTTGCTCTCGCGATCCATGGGATTGAGCGACGGCGACGTGCGCGGGGCGTTCTTTTGCACGATCGCGTAAATCGACGGCAGCACGGTGAGCGTCGCGAACGTGGAGACGATCAGTCCGCCAATCACCGCGCGGCCGAGCGGCGCGGATTGCGCTCCGCCTTCGCCGAAACCAATCGCCATCGGCACCATGCCGAGGGTCATCGCCGCGGCGGTCATCAGGATGGCGCGCAGGCGGCCGGTGGCGCCTTCGATCGCCGCCTCGAGCGCGCTCTTTCCTTCCACCCGCGCGCGTTCCGCGAAAGTGATCAGCAAAATCGAATTGGCCACTGCGATTCCGATCGCCATAATCGATCCCAGAAACGATTGTACGTTCAGCGTGGCGCCGGTGACGCGCAGCATCACCAGCGCGCCGCACAAGACGGCCGGCACCGTGAGGATCACGGCCAGCGAAAGCCTCAGCGATTGGAAATTCGCCGCCAGCAACAGGAAAATCGTGACCACCGCGAGCAGCAATCCCGTGCGCAGGCCGGTGATGGTTTGGTCGAGCGCGGGGATCTGCCCGCGATAACGAACGCTCACGCCTTTCGGCGGCGTGCCCGCCGCGCGCAGCGCGCCGTCGAGTTGTCGCGTCGCTTCGCCCAGCGTTTCGCCGTGTAGATTCGCCGTCACGCTGACCACGCGCTGTCCGTTCACGCGCTCGAGGATTCCCGGCATGGTGCCAAATTTCATTGAAGCGAGGTCGCGGACGCGCGCTTCGGTGGAGCCGTTGCGCATCACCGGAACGTCGCCGATTTCGTCGACGCCCTGCATGCGGTTTTGCGGAAGTTGCACTTGAATCTGAAACGCGTTGCCGGAGTTGGGATCGCGCCAGTAGTTCGGGGCGGTGAAACGCGACGACGACGTCGCCGGCACCAGCGACTTCGTCACGTCGGCCATGGTGAGTCCAAACTGTCCGGCGCGATCGCGGTCCACCGAGATATCGAGCGTGGGATATCCGGACTCTTGCGCGATTTGCAAATCGCGCAGCGCGGAAATCTTGGCCATTTCCCCGCGAACTTTTTGGGCATACGCGTAATCGTCCTGCAAGTTGCTGCCTTGGACGGCCACTTCCACCGGTGTCGGCGAACCGAAGCCCATCACTTGACTCACGATGTCGCCGGCCTCGAACGACACGCGCATTTCCGGAAGATCGCGTTGCAACCGCGCGCGGAGACGTTCCCGCAACGCCTCGGAGCCTCCCGCGAAGTCCGGTTTCAGGGCCACTTGGATCACCGCTTCTTGGGGACCACTGGTGAACAAGTGGATCAAGTCGACCGGATAGCTCGACGGAATCACGCCGACAAAATCGCTGGTGATTTCGATGTTGGCGTCGCCGGTTTCCTCGCGGATCGCAGTGATGGCGCGTAAAACCTGGCGTTCCGTTTCCTCGACGCGCGTGCCCGCCGGCGCGCGCATGCGCAAGCGCAGGATCGGCGCGTTAATCTCCGGGAAAATCTCCGATCCCATGCGCGGGACGAGCAAGTAGGCGAGTCCCACCGACACCGCGAGATAAATCAGCGCCAGCGGCCAACGGAATCGCAACACGGCATCGAGATAGCCGTGATAACGCGCGCGCAACCACGACGCTTCGCCGGGATGAGCCTCGCGCATCAGCCAAACGGAGAACACCGGCACAAGTGTGCTCGAAAGCAGATACGACGCGGTCATCGAGAACGCCACCGCCAACGAGAGCGGCACAAACAACTGGCGTCCCACGCCGGCCATGAAGAACGACGGCACAAACACGGCCAGCACGCAGAACATCGAAAGCAGCCGCGCCATGGCCGTGCGGCTGCACGCTTCCACCACGGCGCGCGCGCGCGACACGCCGGGCACCAGGCGCGTGTGAATGTTCTCGATCTCCACCGTCGCTTCGTCGACCAGAACGCCGACGGCCAGCGCGAGTCCGCCGAGCGTCATGATGTTGATGGTTTGCCCCGTGGCCCACAACGCGATCACCGCGGCGAGCAGCGCCGCGGGAATATTCATGACCACGATCAAGGCACTCCGCCAGTCGCGCAGAAACACCAGCACCATCAGGCCGGTGAGCAGCGCGCCGATCGCGCCTTCTTCCACCAATCCGCGAAGCGAATTCGTAATGTACGGCGATTGGTCGAACTCGAGTTTCACGTCGACATCGTCGGGAACGGCTTTCTTGAAATCCGGAATCGCGCCTTTCACCGCGTCGATCACCGCGAGCGCCGAGGCGTCCGAGCGCTTGGTCACCGGAATGTACACCGTTCGTTTGCCGTTCACATGCGCGTAGGCGGTGATGATGTCGGTGCCGTTTTCCACGCTCGCGATATCGCGCAAGTACACGCTCGCTCCGGCGCGCGGACGCACGGGCGCGTTGAGCAACTCTCCGAGATCGCCTCCCAAAGCCGCGTTGGTGCGCGCAATGCGATTCAACGTGCCGGTCCACATGTTGCCCGAGGGCATCACGAGCGATGCCTGGCTGACCGCCGTCACCGCTTCGTCGGGAGAAATCCGATACTGTCGCAGCTTGCCGGGATCGAGCGTCACCACAATCGTGCGCTGATTGCCTCCGAACGGCGGCGGCGCGGAGACGCCGGGCAGCGTCGCGAAGAGCGGCCGCACGCGGTTGATCGCGAAGTCCTGTAGCTCGCCTTGGGTGCGCGTGGCGCTCGAAAAAACGAGCAAGCCCACCGCCACGCTTCCGGCATCGAAGCGCGTGATGAACGGCGGCACCGTTCCCGGCGGCATGAACGATCGCGCGCGATTCACGTAGCCGACCGTTTCGGACATGGCTTGACTCATGTTCGTTTCCGGATGGAAAACAAGTTTCATCAACGTCGCGCCTTGAATGCTCTTGCTCTCCACGCGATCGATGCCGGTGATGTAGAGGAAGTGATACTCATAGTAATAGGTGAGGTATCCCTCCATCTGCGCGGGATCCATTCCGCTATAGGGCTGCGCCACGTAGATCGCCGGATCGCCGACTTGCGGAAAAATGTCCACGGGCATGCGTTGAATCGCCAGCACCGCGAAGAGCGCCACGGCGACCAGCGCGACAACAACGGTGAGCGGACGCGAGAGTGCGGCAAGAACGGCCCTCATGGATTCGTCTCCGCCACAAACGGTTGCAAATCGCCGGACGCTTCGGCGATCGCCAACAGTCCGCGCCACACGCTCAGCCGCGCCAGCGCGTCGTCGATCTCGGCTTGCGTCAACAATCGCTGCGCGTCGGCGACTTCGGTGACGTTGCCGAGTCCCGACTGGTAGCGCGCCGTCGCTTGATCGAGTGCCGCGCGCGCGGCCGACACTTGCACCGGCGTGTTTTCCGCCGTTGCTCGCGCGCCGCGCAGATTTGCCGCGGCCATGTTCCAGCGAGCGCGCAGTTCCAGCGCGATTTGTTCCTGCTTCGCCGCTTGCGCCCGGACGGTGGCGGCTTGCGCGGCTTCTTGCGCGTGGATCGCCGGCGCGCTCGAGATGGGAAACGTCACCGTGAAGCCCAACGCGTAGTTCTGCGTGTTGGGAGCCAGTCCGCCGAGTCCGCCTTCGAGCGAGCCGTTCACTTCCGCGCCCGAGCCGCGCGCGTACGCGCTGCCTTGCAGGTAAAAGCGGGGAAAGTAAGAGCGCTCGAGAATATGAAGCTGCGCGCGCGCTTGCTCAACGGTGGCGGCTTGTTCTTGCGCGATCGGGTGGGTCGATTGATCGGGGGCGGCGGCGTTCGGAGCGGGCGGAAGTTTTCGAAAACTCGCGGCGGCTGCGTGAATCTGCTCCGGAGCCGCGCCGACGAACTGCGCCAACGCGGCGCGTGCGACCTCCACGGCTTGCTGCGCCTGAATTTGTTGCGTGCGTGCCGCGGCTAACTCCGCGCCGGCGCGCGACGAGTCCGCGCCCGGCCGCAGTTGCGCGTTCACCAGCGCGTCGATAATTCGCAGTGACACTTGCGCGCGGTCGACGCTGGCTTGAGCGGACGTCACCGTTTCTTCCGCCGCGAGCAATGTGAGGAAAGCGTCGGCCGCCGCGCTGGACACTTCGAAGCGCGTGCGCTTCAGCGTGGCCGCCGATTGCGCGCGCGCCGCATCGGCTGCGGCGACGCCCGCGCCGCGCAATCCGAAGTCGAACGGCTCCCAACTCAAGAATCCGCCGACCGCGCTGCCCCATGCCGTTCCGAAATTGTTGGTTCCCAGCACCGGACCGGACATCGAGGGAATCACCGAATTCGGTAGCAGCAATCCAAACACATTGTTGCGGGTGGCGCGATTCGCTTGCGCCAGCGCGTCGACGCGCGGCAGATACGCCGTGCGCGCCAATCGGATACCGGCCGCGGCGGCATTCAGTTGCTCCTGGGAAACGCGGATCGCGGGATAGTTCGTTTCGGCGCGCTCGACGGCCTGCGCCAGCGTAAGCTCGGTGTTTTGCGCGCCCGCGCCGCAGGCCAGCGCCAATAGGAGAGTCGCGTTGCGTAAGGTGGTCATCGGCCTTCGATCACCTCATGAAACAGCTCGCGGATTTTCTTTTTCGCCGCGCGAAGCGCGTGACGGCCTCGCGGAGTCGCGCGATAGACGCGCCGCAGCGATTTTCCATTGCGCCTCTCGAAGGAACGAAGATAGCCCTTGCGTTCGAGTCCGTGCAGCAGGGGATAGAGTGTTCCGGGGCTGATGCGATAACCGTGTCGCGACAACTCGTCCACCATCCCCAGCCCGAAGATGGGCTCCTCGCAAGCGTGATGCAGGATGTGCAGTCGGATCAGGCCCGAGTACAGGTCGCGATCTTCATCGAAAGTCGTTAACGACATTCGGTAATGACCGTAAACCATCGGCGAGTCCCTGTCAAGGGGAATCGGCGGCGTCCGGGTGCGGCTGCGCTATAATCGAGTGGAACGTATGACGAAACGCGCATTTCTCATCGCTATTCTCTTACTCGCCGCCGGTTGCGCGAAGAGCGAGTCCAAAGACGCTTTTCGCAACGCCGTGATGGAGCATCTGGCGTCGCGCCCCGGACTCGACGTGAGCAAAATGGACGTGGACGTCGAGAAAGTGACCGTCAACGGCGATCGCGCGACGGTCGACGTGACGTTTCGCGTGAAGGGCGGCACCGCGAACCAGGGTATGAACATGTCGTACGAAATGGTTCGCACGGACGGCGCGTGGAAAGTGCAGGGGACCGCGGCCGGTCATGGCGCGGGCGCGTCTCCCAGGGGAGACAGCGCTCCACCGATGTCGGGTGGCGAAAAAGCCGGTTCGAGCGGAGGCTTTCATCCTGATACGCGCGGCGGCGCGGGCGGCCTTCCTCCCGGACATCCGCCTATGAATCCTCCAGCAACGTCAAAGCAATGAGTGCGCCCGCGAACATCGCGATTGTCGGCGGCGGACCAGCCGGCGCGTTCGCGGCATCGCTGCTGGCGGGCGCGGGACGTAATGTCACCCTATTCGACGAACGCATGGCGTGGGAAAAACCATGCGGCGGCGGTTTGACCGCCAAGGCGCTCGATCGCTATCCGTTCTTGCGCGACAATCTGCAGCCGAAAAAAATCGTTCGACGCGTCGAGATGTCGCTCCTGGGCGGTCCGCGTGTGCATTTCGACTTGCGCGATCCCGTCTACGTTTACTCGCGACACACGTTGAATCAAATGCTGCTCGACCGCGCATCCGCCGCGGGCGCGCGACTGGTGCAAGAACGCATCACATCAATTGAGCCAAATTGGAAGTTGCGCGGTACGCATGAAACCTATGCCGCGGACTTTCTGGTGATCGCTTCCGGCGCGCGCACGCCGTTCTCGGGCTTCGGGCTTCCGCAATCGCAAGCCGACACGAGCATGACGCTTGGATATTTCGTCCCCGGCGCGCGCGACACGATGGATCTGGAGTTTCAGCCGGGGCTCGAAGGCTACTTGTGGATCTTTCCGCGCGACACGCACGCGAGCGTGGGAATCTGCGGGACGCTATTGCGCGAACCGTCGTCGAAAATGAAGGAACGACTGCACGATTATATGAGGCGCCACCAACTCCAGACCGAAAGCGCGCGTTTTTACAGCCATCGCTTGCCGGCGCTGCGTCGCGAGTCGCTGCACAACTTGCGTGCCGCCGGTGAGAACTGGGCGGCCGCCGGCGACGCCGCGGGACTGGTGGATCCGATCACGGGCGAAGGATTGTTTTACGCGTTGCGGTCCGCCGAACTTCTGGCGGACGCCATCAAGGGCAACCGTGTCGCGGAATATCCGCGCGCCTTGCGCAACGAATTTGGCCGCGACCTCGAGTTCGGCGCGCGAATCGCGCCGCGGTTCTTTCACGGCAATTTCCTTGGGGCTTCGGTGCTCGCGCGCATGATCCAGTTCACGGCGCGCTCGGCCACGTACTCCGCGCTGATCCAGGATTTGTTCGCCGGCAGCCAGGGATATCTCGGATTGAAGCGGCGCTTGTACAAAAACCTCGGCCGCACGCTCGGCGAAATCGCGGCGAGTTTTTTTCGGACTACCTCTCGATGAAAAATTTCACTCGATCGCAGGAAATTTACCGGCGCGCGCTGGCGCGCATTCCCGGTGGCGTCAACTCTCCCGTTCGCGCGTTCAAATCCGTGGGCATGGACCCGCTGGTGATGGCGCGCGGCGCGGGCGCGCATCTTTGGGACGCCGATGGCAACGAATACGTCGATTACGTTCTTTCGTGGGGGCCGCTGATTCTCGGTCACGCGCATCCCGAAGTTGTGGAAGCGGCCACCAAGGCGCTGGCCGCCGGCAGTTCGTTCGGCGCGTCCACGGAGCGCGAAATGCTGCTGGCCGAGATGATTCACGACGCACTTCCCAGCGTTGAAAAAGTCCGCTTGGTGAGTTCCGGCACCGAAGCCACCATGAGCGCGCTGCGACTGGCGCGCGCGGCAACCGGACGATCGCTCGTGGTGAAGTTCGAAGGCTGCTATCACGGCCACGTCGACGCGCTGCTCGTGAAAGCAGGATCGGGTGTCGCGACACTCGGGATTCCCGGCACGCCAGGCATTCCTCCTGAAGTGGCGGGACAGACTCTGGCGCTTCCGTTCAACGACGCGGACGCGCTGCGCGCATGTTTCGACGCGCATGGCGATCGCATCGCCTGCGTGATCGTGGAGCCGGTGGTTGGCAACATGGGATGCGTTCCGCCGCTCCCGGGGTATTTGCAATTGATGCGTGACCTTACGGCGCGCCACGGCGCGCTGCTAATCTTCGACGAAGTGATGACCGGCTTCCGTCTCGCGTACGGCGGTGCGCAAAAACTTTTCGGAATCAAGCCGGATCTCACGACGCTCGGCAAAATCATCGGTGGCGGATTGCCCGTGGGCGCGTATGGCGGAGCGGCCGAACTGATGAGCCAAATTGCGCCCGAGGGCCCGGTGTATCAGGCGGGGACTTTGAGCGGCAATCCCGCGGCCGTCGCGGCGGGACTCGCGACGCTCGGCATTTTGAAACGCGATCCGGCGATTTACGATCGCCTGGAAGCGCGTGCTGCAAAATTGTGCGAGGGAATGGCCGCGGCGTTGCCGGTCACGGTGAATCGCGTGGGATCGATGTTTACATTTTTCTTCCAGCGCGGTTCGGCGATCACCGGTTGGGATTCGGCCGCGCGCAGCGACACAACGGCGTTCGGCCGGTACTATCGGGGTATGATTGAAGGCGGCGTGTTCCTGCCGCCGTCGCAGTACGAAGCGGCGTTTTTATCGGCGGCGCACACCGACGCGGACGTCGAATTCACGGTGGATGCTGCACGGCATGCTGCCGGAGAATAGTCATGGGAACGTTTTATACAAACTGCAAGATCGAAAATCCCGTCGCGCGCGGACGGGCCGCCGAGCTTTCCAACCTTTTGGTCGATACCGGGAGCGAATTCACGTGGATTGCCTCGCCTACGCTCGAACAGCTTGGTATTCCCCGCGAGCGAAAGACCGTCAGCTTCGTGATGGCGAACGGTCGCCACGTCACTCGGCGTATCGGTTTCGCAATTGTTCGGCTGGCACGACATTTCACGATTGACGAGGTGGTTTTTGCCGAGCCGGGTGACATGATGCTGCTCGGAGCGCGCACCATGGAAGGTCTTAACTTGATGGTTGATCCGGCCGGAAAGCAATTGCTGGCGGCGGGACCGTTACCGGCCGCCTCGCCGGTTCGCCGGCAAACGTCCGCGAAAATGCGCCGCAGCAAGCGCAGCAACTGACACATTTTTGTGCGACTTTTTTCTGTGCGGACTTTTTCTTCTTGCAGAGCGGAACCAACTAAGATATCGTGCCGAGATTGACATTGCTTACTTATGAACGTCGGTGAAGTGATTCGCAATTTTCGGCAGCGCCGGGGCCTCTCGCAAGGCGACCTGGAGAAACGGAGCGGCTTAATGCGCTGTTACATTTCTCGCGTGGAAAACGGGCACACCGTGCCGAGTCTGGAGACGCTCAGCCGCATCGCGCGCGCGCTCGACACCGAGCTGAGCGACATGTTTCAAGACGAAGGCGTCACCGATCCCAAGGAAATGGAGTTCATCCGCGAACTCCGCAACTATCTGCCGTCGCTGAAGGCGCGGGACCGCGCGCAAGTGATGGAGATGGTGCGCAAGATGGTCGAAGGGTAACCGCTATACCGTCCTCTGGTGCTCACACTCGCACGTTCCGCGCTCCGGGACGCGTCAATCTAATCGGCGAATACACGGATTTCAACAACGGCTTCGTCCTGCCGATGGCCATCGACCGCTACACGTACGTGAGCGCCGAGCCGCTGCACGGCGACGTGGTCAACGCGTGGAGCGAAGATCTCGCCAAAGGCGTCACCATCGAGGGCGCGATCGCCTGCCCCGGTCCTGCCGATTGGGCCGCGCCGCTACGTGGCGTTGTCGCGCTCCTGCGTCAACGCGGACTCGCGCAGCGGGGCGCGCGCTTGCTGATCCGCAGCCAAATTCCTCTGCGTGGAGGCTTGAGCTCGTCGGCGTCGTTTGAAATTGCGTGCGCGTTTGCGTTGCTCGCCGTGAATAACGAATCGCTCAGCGGTCCGGAACTCGCCAAGATCGGCTGGGAAGCCGAGAACAAGTACGCGCAAGTTCGCTGCGGCATCATGGACCAATTTGTCGTCGCCAACGCCGCGCCCGGTTCGGCCTTGCTGCTCGATTGCCGATCGCTCGAGTCGAAGCCTGTGCCGCTGCCGCCGGGCGTGGAAGTGGCGGTGGTGAATTCCATGGTCAAACGCGAACTCGCGGGGTCCGCGTACAACACGCGGCGCGCGGAATGCGACGAGGCCGCGCGATTGCTCGGCGTTGCATCGCTGCGCGATGCCGAACTTTCGGCGGCGTTGCAGTTGCCCGAGCCGATGCGGCGTCGCGCGAAACACGTGATCGAAGAAAACGCGCGCGTGATGGCATTTCTCGAGGCGTTGCCGCGCGGCGATTGGGAAGGCGTCGCTCGCGCCATGGCAGGATCGCACGCCGGCCTGCGCGACGAATTCGAAGTGAGCTGCCCGGAACTCGATTTCCTGGCCGAGAAAGGACGCGCGCTCGGCAGCCTGGGATCGCGGATGACCGGCGGCGGATTCGGCGGTTGCACGGTGCATTTCGTGCGCACAGGCGCAGGCGACGCATTCTTGCGCGAGCTGATGGCGGCCTACCAAGCGGAATTTCAGCGCGACGCCGAAGGATTTATCTGTTCGTCCGGCCGGGCGGTGGAAGAAGTAAAGCCGTAGCAACATCACCACAAAGACACAAAGAAGACAGTTCTTTCTGTGTTTTCGGTGCGTTTTTCTTCCGTGTGTTTCCGTGTTCCAAAACGCCGGCCTTACGGTAGCCCCGGAATCACGCAGCCCACTGCCTGAGTCTTGGCATGCGCCACCGGTTTTCCGGCGAGCACCGCGTCGAGCGCCTCACGCAAGTCGTGGCGTGTTGCTTCCAAGCGCGACTTTCCGATCTCAATGTAGCGATCGTCGATGCGTCCCGAGTACACCACTTGTCCCGCGGGCGATAGCACCACCACTTGCGGCTGAATCGTCGCGCCGACCGAGTGCGTCAGCGTTTGCTTGGGGTCCGCGAGCAAGGGGAAGGGAAGCGCGAAGTCTTCGGCGTATTTCTTCACGTCGGCGGGCGCGCGTCCCGCGTCCGGTTGGACGGCGTAGAAGCGGACACCTTTTTCCGAGTACGCCGCATTGATGCGCTGCATCTCGGGAACGTAGCTGTTGCTGATGGGGCAGTCGATGGAAACGAAGAAGAGCACCACGGCCTTCGCGCCGCTCCACTCCTGCGCCGTGTGCATCGCGCCCGTGGTGTCTTGCAAATGAAACGCGTCCGCCGCCGGAATAAGATGTCCGGCTAAACTTGCCGCGAAGAACAGCAAAGTAAACATTAGTGATTCGGATTCTTGTCCGGCGCGCCGGAACGGAAACGCCGTCCTGCGGGACCCGCGAGTAACTGCTGGGCCAGCGACATCCACGATGTCAAGCGATCACTGGCGCGCGGTGACACGCAGATCAGCATCGCGGCGCACATTTCGTCGGTGGTTGCTTCGCCCCAAGCGACGGCCTTCGGCGGATTGCTGGGATTCTTCGGATTCGCCGCCGAATTGTCGTAGAACGCTTCGAGATCGAAGCGCGTCTGCGCGGGTAGCGCGAGCGATTCCTTGAATTCGTAGCCAAGCTGCCAGTTGAAATCCCAATCTTTGATCCAGATCAGCGGCTTCACGTCGCCATCCGGCAACGTAGCCGTGATTTTCATTTCGCGTCCCAGCAAATGCATGTGCGGCGCAATGCCGCTCAGTTCCAGTTCGATCGGCGTGGTGAACGTCGCCGTGACGCGCTGGTGCGATTCTCCCGCGGGAATCCGCAAATTTGGTTGCACCATCGGAATGCCGAAGATGCGCTTCACTACCGGCGTCTTCTGGAAGTAAATTCCAATCGTCGTCTTGTCCGATTCCGGTCTTCCACTCGGGTGATAGTGATTTTGTACGATCAGATCGCTGCCCTTGGGCGCGACGAACGCCACGCCGTCGGGCATGCGTTTCACGTTCATGCCCGGCGCCCATCCGGCCATCAAGTCTGTTTGGATCGCCGTGATGCCGGGACCGCCGTAGCACGTGTACGAGCCGCTGTCGCCGGCACGCGCCCGCGCGGCGTGCGCGGGATCGGTGTAGATCACGGTGTGATGCAGCACGCGGCGATTGCCGGGGCGCACTTCCACCGACGCAATCGGGGTGTCCTCGGGAAAATCGGTGCGGATCACGAAACACTTGTAAATGTCGTAGCCATCCGCGGGGACTTGATACGTGTCCGGCATTTCCACGATCATGTCGGGCGGACCAAGCGCCCAGCCGTCGGTAAACTTCGGCGCCGCTGGCAAATCCTTCGTGTCGCCCTCGGGCGCGCCGTTCTTCGCCCACGCCGAAATTGTGGCGATTTGTTCGGCGCTCAGCGCGCGAACGTCGGCAAATTCGCCGAATCCCGGCGACGCTTTCCACGGCGGCATGATGTGTTTCGACGTGGCGTCGGCGATCGTGGGCGCGTAGCGCTTGGCGTCCGAGTAGGTGAGCAGCGAAAACGGCGCGACCTCGCCGGGACGATGGCAGCTCGCGCAATTCTTGTAGAGAATCGGCGCGATGTCTTTGTTGAACGTCGGCGACGCCGCGTTCGCACACGCCGCAGCAACCACTGCGAACGCCATCCACCAGTGCAAGCGCATCCCTACTTCTCCTGCTTGGGTGCGGCGGGCGCGCGCTGTCCGGTTAGTGCGGGATATTTCATGAGGTCGAGCTGTTGCGCGAGCGACATCATCAGCGTCATGCGATCGGATGGCTTGGGCGTCATATAGCCGATGAACGCGATGCACATTTCATCGGTGGTTGCTTCACCCCACGACACGGCCTTCGGCGGATTCGCGGGATTCCGCGGATTCTTCGACGAATTGTCGTAGTATGCTTCCACGTCGAAGCGCGTGCCCTTGGGCAGCTTCATCGGTTCCTTGAAAATGTACGCGCCCTGCCAGTTGAAATCCCAGTCTTTGATCCAAACCATCGGCCGCACTTCGCCCGACGGCAGCGTGGCGGTGACTTTCATCTCGCGTCCGAGCAAATGCATGTGCGGGCCGACGCTCGTGACTTCCAAATCGATCGGCGTGGTGAACGACGTCGTGACGTGGTAGCGGCTGTCGCCCGCGGGAATGTGCAACCCCGGTTGTAGCACGGGAATTGAGAAGAGTTGCTTCGCCACCGCGCCCTTTTGGAAGTACACGCCGATTTGCGTTTTGTCCGTTTCCGGTTTTCCGTCGGGGTGATAGTGATTTTGCACGATCAAGTCCGCGCCCTTCGGGACGACTCTCGCGATTCCCTCCGGCAGGCGCTTTGGCGTGACGCCGGGCGCCCATCCGGCCATCAAGCCGGCTTGCGGAAGTCCCGGACCGCCGTAGCAAGTGTACGCGCCGCCCGATTCCTTCGCGGCCAGCGCGCGCGCCTCGTGCGAGGGCGTCGCGTCGGTGTAGATCAGCGTGTGATGCACCACGCGGCGGTTGCCCGGGCGAATGTCGACGGCCGCGATGGCCATGTCCGCCGTGAGACTCATGGGAATTACGAAGCAGCGGTAAATGTCGTTGCCGTCGGCGGGCACATCGAACGCGGACGGCATGTCGATGATCAGATCAGGCTCGCCGAGGGTCCAACTGGCGTTGAATTGCGGCGGCAGGGTTTTGTCCTTGGCATCGCCTTCGGGCGCTCCGTTCTTGGCCCATGCGCTGATGGTAGCGATTTGCGCGTCACTCAACGCGCGCACATTCTCAAACTCGCCGAAACCGGCTTCCGCTTTCCACGGCGGCATCACGTGTTTTGACGTTGCTTCGGCGATTACCGGTGCGTAGCGCTTGGCGTCGGAGTAACTTAGCAGCGAAAACGGCGCGACCTCGCCGGGATGATGGCAAGTGGCGCAGTTGGCGTACAGGATCGGCGCGACGTCGCGATTGAACGTCGGCACGGTGGACGCAGGTCCCGCGGCGAAAAGCGGGAGCGCAAGCGACAATGAGCCCATCAGCATTTTGAGACGCATTCGCCTATTGTATCCCACTGCCTCTTGACGCATGAGTTTACAATATGTAAACTCATGAAGTGAGGGTCATCAGCAAGGCAAGGATACTGAACTTCTCTGCCGAACACGCCGATGCATATGCTCCTCTTCTGATGTGGCACACGATCACGAAGCACGCACATTGGACCAATCTGGCGGATACCCGGCGCGATTTCGCACACGCTGACGTGGTAGGGAGACGGACGGTGTTCAACATCAAAGGAAATCGTTACCGGCTGATTGCCCGCGTGAACTACGACACGCAGAAGGTCTTCATCCTTCATATTCTGACTCACGCCGAGTACTCGAAAGGAGATTGGAAAGTATGAGCGCCACGGTGGAGATCAATCCTGTTCGCTACGCTAAGTTACTTTCCAAAACGTTACCGCGCCCGATTCGCGACGAGCGGGAAAACCAAAGGATGACAAAGATCCTTCTGGAGCTCGATGAGCGGACCGGCCTTTCGGCGGAAGAGGAGCAACTCGCCGAGATGCTGACCCTTCTCATTGAGGACTTTGAAACAAAACGCTATCCGTTGCCGGCGGTGCCGCCGGTGGAGGCGCTGAAGGTGCTGATGGAGGAACGCGGTCTGCGGCATCGGGATATCTGGCCCGCGTTAGGGAACAAGGGTGTCACGTCGGAAATACTCAACGGCAGGCGGTCGATCAGTAAGGCGCAGGCGAAGAAACTCGCGGCGTTCTTGAGAGTTCCGGTGGAGCTCTTCATCTAGAAGCCCGGCGCCATTGAGTTGGTCAAGGAAATCATGTTCAAACGTTTTCGCGACGCCGGATTTAGCGGGGCCTCGTTTGCCGCGTTTTTTGGTGTTTCAAACGCACATACCGCGCGGCCATTTTGGCGATCAGGTATCCGCGATGGCCGTCGCGGAATCCCTGCTGAAGAAAATACGTCTTTAGAAATGTTGCGGGCGGTGAAAGTATCACACGCAACGCGCTCGAGCGGCGGCCTTGCGCGCGCAACTCCTCGGCGGCGAGGGTCGTGTAACGCTCCATCGTGCCCGCATGTTCTTCGAGCGATGCACAGGTGAAATGATGCAGGTCTCCCGTAAGGTCCGCAGCGTCGCCGTCGATTACGACGCTTTCGTGGACATAGTCGCCGACCCAGCGGCCGCGGCGGCGATCGTACAGGCGAACTTTGGCGTCGGGATACCAGCCGCTGTGATGGATCCATCCGCCGAGATATTGGGCGCGTCGCGGGAAGCGGAATCCCGCGGCGGCGGGCTCGCTCGTGCGAAGCGCCATGATTTCCGCTTGCAACAATTCACTGAGTGATTCGTCGGCGTCGATCGCCAGGATCCAGTCGTGCGTGGCGTTTGCCGCGGCGAAATCCTTCTGCCGCGCGTAACCGAGCCAAGATTGTTCAATCACCCGTGCGCCAAAACGCGCGGCGATCTCGCGCGTGCGATCCGTCGATCCTGAGTCGATCACCACAATTTCATCGACGCACGTCAGCGACTCGAGCGCGCGAGGCAAGTTGCGCTCTTCGTTCAGCGTGACGATGGTGGCGGAAATGCGCATTAGCGCTTCGGAAGCACGCCGGCGAGCACGCCGTCGCGCACGATGCGCGCGATTTTGGCGATGTCGGTGGAGAGCACGCGGTCGGCGTCCAGGTGCGGGACCACGGCGCGAATGGCGGAACGTGCCCGTTCGCATGCCGGCGACGATTTCAGCTCGGTCGCGTCCAGCGCCTGCGCCGCGCACATCGCTTCAATCGCCAAAACGTTGCGCGTGTTCTCGACAACTTGCCGTAGCTTGAGCGCCGCGCCCATGCCCATGCTCACGTAGTCTTCCTTGTTGCCGGATGTGGTGATGGAATCCACCGACGAGGGATGCGCCAGCACTTTCGACTCGGAAACCAACGCCGCCGCGGCGATTTGCGCCGGCATGAATCCGGAGTCAAGCCCGGGACGCGCCGCCAAGAACGCCGGCAATCCTTCGCTCAGCGCGGGATTCACCAGGCGCTCGGTGCGGCGTTCGGAAATTCCCCCGAGCACCGTCAAGCCGATCGCTAGATAGTCGAGTCCAAACGCCACCGGCTGGCCGTGAAAATTTCCGCCGGAGAGTACGTCGTCGGCGCTGGGGCCGAACACCAGCGGGTTGTCGGTCGCGCTGTTCATTTCCACTTCGAAAACGGATCGCACATGCGCCAACACGCCGCGCACCGCGCCGTGAACTTGGGGCATGCAGCGCAAACTGTACGCATCTTGGACCCGCGGATCGCCTTGACGATGACTCTCGCGAATCGCGCTACCCTGATTCAATCGCCGCAAGTTAGCGGCCGTTTCGATTTGTCCCGGATGTGGGCGCGCGTCATTGTGCAAGCGCGGATCGAACGCTGCCGGCGTACCGCGCAAGGCATCAAGTGTGAGCGCGCCGATCACGTCGGCGGAATCGGCGAGTATTTCCGCTTCAAGGAGTGCGAGCAGTCCCAGCGATAGCATCGCTTGCGTGCCGTTCAGGAGCGCCAAGCCCTCTTTCGCGCCTAGTTCGAGGGGCTTCAGATGCGCGCGCGCCAGCGCCTCGGCGCCGGAGACTGTTTCGCCTTGATAGCGCGCTTCTCCTTCGCCGATCGTGACCAGCGCCAAGTGTGCGAGAGGGGCGAGATCGCCCGACGCACCCACCGAGCCGCGGCACGGAATCACGGGATGCACGCCGCGATTCAACATTTCGCAAAGCAACTGGGCCGTTGCGGGTCGCACGCCGGAAAATCCCTTGGCCAAGACGTTGGCGCGCAGCAGCAACATGCCGCGCGTTTCCGATTCACTCAGCGGGTCGCTGACGCCGCAGGCGTGCGATCGCAGCAGGTTCACTTGCAACGCCGCCAAATCGTCGCGGCCGATATGGCGATCGGCGAGCAAGCCGAATCCGGTTGTGAGCCCGTACACCGGCGAGTCCGACGCCGCGAGCCGCTCGACCGTGGCGCGCGATTCGGCCATGCGCGCGCGCGCCGCGGCGGCGATTGTCACGGGCGCGCCGTTCACGGCGTCACGAAACGCGGCGAGCGTTAATGAATGTCCGTCCAGTTCCATAAGCGTCTATTCTATCGGAATGACCCTCACCGATTTGAACCGACTCTTTGATTACCATTACTGGGCGCGCGACCGCATGCTCGCCGCTGTAGCGGCGCTGCCATCCGAGCAATTCACGCGCGATCTGGGCAACAGTTTTGGATCGGTGCGCGATACCATCGCGCACCTTTGCGACGCCGAGCACATTTGGCTGACGCGCTGGAAAGGCGGACAGCCCACCGGATTCCAGGATCCCACGCGCCTACCGGACATCGCCGCGGCGCGCGCGGAGTGGGCGAATCTGGAGAGAGAAATGCGCGCGTTCCTTCAGCAGACGAATGATGTAGAGCGCGTCATCGAGTACAAGGATTTCAAGGGCGGCGCGCGATCGAACCCGTTTTGGCAGATGGCGCAGCACGTGGTGAATCACGCGAGCTATCATCGCGGACAAGTCACCACAATGTTGCGGCAACTCGGCGCGACCCCGCCGCAGTTTCAAGATTTGATCGTGTATTACCGGGAGTTGCAGAGCTAGGAATCAGCCACCGAGACACCGAAAACACCGAGAAAACAGATTCTTCTCAGCTTTTCTCGGTGTTCTCGGTGTCTCGGTGGCTAAAGACCAAACCTCACACGATATTTTTCAGGCAACGTTCGCGGCTTCATGTCCGGACCGCAGATCAGGTGCGACGTTTCGCCGGTCGCGAGAAGTTCATCCGTTTCCACTTTGCGGACTTCGTAGCCGAATGCGACCATGCGCGATCGCGCCTTGGTCACAAACGTGCGCACCGCGAGTTCGTCGTCGAAACGCGCCGGCGCGCGATAGCGGCACGTGGCTTCGGCGACCACCAGCAGCGCGCCGTCCTCGCGTTCCATGTCGCGATAGTTGAATCCCGCGGCTTTGCACCACTCGACGCGCGCCACTTCGAACCAGGTGAAGTAATTTCCGTAATACGCCACGCCCATCTGGTCGGTTTCGGCGTAGCGGACTCGAATTCGCGCGGTGTTTTCGAGTGCGGGCGTGGCCGTGCTCATGGAACGTCCACTTCCATGCGCAAGAGCGCCGAACTGTACGTTTTTCCCTGCGCGTCCGTCTTCAGCGACACCGTGCCGCCGCCGTCGAGGCTCTCGTGCAGCAGAAAATTCAGCGCGCCGAGATTCGGCACTTCGAAGCGCTCGACGTTCCCGCGGCATATACCGCGGAAATGCTCTTTCACGCGCGCGGCCGTCACTTGATCGCGAAGGATCGCGTAGTATTCGGGCCGGCGCGCGATCAATCCGACGTTGGCGGTGTCGCCTTTGTCGCCGGAACGCGCGTGCGCGATGTCGACAAGTTTTACGCGAGGCATGGTTAAGTCTCCGTCACCGAAATTTTCGGTTGCACCGCTGATTTCGGAATCAGCGCGGGCCAGTACGCGACAATCTCTTCGACTTTCGGGCGGCCGCCCGCGAATCCAGTCACCGTCGGCGGACCATTTAACACGAGCGGCGCGATCTCCTTGGTGAATCGCTCAACGTGCGCTTTGTTTTCTGAGCGCACGCCAAAACGCAATCCCACTTCCGCGAGATCCGCCGGGGGCGTGCCGGCGAGCGGACCGTGGCACGCGTTCGCGCCGACAAACTCGATCAGGACGGCGTCGAAGCGCAATCCCAAGCGGTCGAGGCGTTCGCGAAGAATACGCGCAGCGTTTTCCGCTTTGCGATACGCGTCGGGCCACGCGTACACGAGCGAGCCGACGGCTTTGAATCCCGCGCTGTAACTCACCGACACTTTATAGAACTCGGTGGCGGGCCGTCCGCGAATCCCGGAGAAGCGCACACGATTCTCGCCATCTTGTTCCAAGTGAATCGTGGTGAAATCGGCGACGACGTCGGGCGTGATGTAGCTCTTGGGATCGCCCATTTCGTAAACCAATTGCTCTTTCACACCCGCCACCGTCACGCGTCCGCCTGTGCCCGCATGCTTGGTGATGACAAACGTGCCGTCAGGATTTGCTTCGATGATCGGATAGCCGACGTCGGCCAGGTTCGGAATCGATTCCCAATCGATCAAGCAATTTCCGCCGGTCGATTGCGCGCCGCATTCCACCGTGTGTCCCGCGACGGTGCCGGCGGCGAGGCGATCCCAATCGTCCGCGGCCCAGCCGAATTCATGGATCATCGGCGCGAGCGCGACGCCGGTGTCGGTAACGCGGCCGGTGATCACGATCGTCGCGCCTTGGCCGAGCGCCGCAGCTACGGGCGCGGCGCCCAAATATACGTTGGCGCTTTGCACGCGATTCACCACGCTCGAGAGCGGCGCGCCTGTGTCGAGATTCTTCATCTCCATTCCGGCGCTTATGAATTCGTTGAGACGTCCCATGATGTCGTCGCCCGCGACCACTCCGATCTTGAAGCGGCCGGCGAAACCGTTCTTGCGGATGATGTCTTCCACCGCGGCGCGACACGCCTCGGGATTCACGCCGCCGGCGTTGGCGATCACTTTGATGTTGCGCGCAGCGAGCTCCGGCAGCACGCGGCCGAGCATCTCAACGAAATCCCTGGCATAGCCGAGTCGAGGATCGCGCGACCGCTGCTTCTGCATGATCGACATGGTGACTTCGGCGAGGTAATCGAGCGTGAGGTAGTCGATGGGCCCGCGCTTCACCTGTTCCACGGGTGCTTCCACTGAGTCTCCCCAAAAACCTTGGCCGTTGGCGATGCGGATCACAGATTCTCCTCCACCGGTTTCAAAATCAATCCACAGATTACACAGATTGCACAGATTAAAGAACGAAACGTTTGTGCGATAAGGAGCGTTCACCGAAATTCAGGAGCAGTGCCTTTCGAAGGCTGCTTGCTTTCAAGTAGTTCAACACTTGGGAGTGTTCGGCGCCCCCGACGGTAGCGAGTGCTTTAATCTCGACAATTACTTCATCGAAGCAAATGAAGTCTGGCTTGTAGGTCGCAGCCAGAGTGAAGCCCTTGTACCGCACGGGAAGGACAGCCTCGTCTCGATGAGGAATGCCGCGCAAACCGAACTCGACGGCAAGAGCTTGATGGTACACAGCCTCCAAAAACCCCGGACCCAACGTCGTGTGAACCTCCATTGCGGCGCCGATGATGCTATAGGTCTGAGCGTCTTGTTCCGCGCTTTGTGTACCCAAGGTTCGCATCTGATTGACCGTCTGAACGTCTGATCCCTAATCTGTGCAATCTGTGTAATCTGTGGATTAGTTTTTGTCTTTTAATCTGTGGATCGTTGACACGATGTCTTCCAGCGACGCGCCCGGTTGAAACACGGCCGCCACTCCTTGTTCCTTCATCTGTGGAATGTCCGCGTCGGGCACAATGCCGCCGAGGATCACGATCACGTCGGACATTTCTTTGTCGCGCAACAGTTGCATCAGCCGCGGCACCAGCGCGTTGTGCGCGCCCGAGAGAATGGAAAGACCGATCACGTCGACGTCTTCCTGCAACGCCGCGCTGACGATCATCTCGGGAGTTTGGCGCAACCCCGTGTAGATCACTTCCATTCCGGCGTCGCGCAAGGCGCGCGCGATGACTTTTGCGCCGCGGTCGTGACCGTCCAACCCGGGTTTGGCAACCAGTACGCGAATCCGGCGATCAGGCATAGTTTTTGGCGGGTTAGGTGATGCTGGTTTCTTCGTACGTGCCAAAAACAGTTCGAAACGCATCGCAGATTTCGCCGAGCGTCGCGTAGGCGCGCACGCAATCGAGAATGTACGGCATGGTGTTGGCCGTGCCGCGCGCCGCCGTCTCGAGCGCACGCAACGTTTCCGAAACCCGTTTATTGTCGCGAGAAGCCCGCAGGTGGCGCAGTTTTTCCGTCTGCTGCGCGGCCGCCGATTCGTCGATCACCAAAAGCGGCAGCGGCGCTTCGTCCGATGTGTTGAACTTATTCACGCCGACCATCACTTTTTCCTGTGTCTCAAGCGCGCGCTGAAATTCATAGCTGGCGTCGGCAATTTCGCGCTGCGGGAAACCGCGCTCGATGGCGGCAATCATGCCGCCCAGCGCGTCGATCTTGCGGAAATACTCAAGCGTGTCGCGCTCGGTGTCGAGCGTGAGGCGCTCGACGAAATAGCTTCCGCCCAAAGGATCGGCCGCCGCCGTGACGCCTGATTCGTACGCGATCACTTGTTGCGTGCGCAGCGCGATCAGCGCGGCTTCTTCGGTCGGCAGCGCCCACGCTTCGTCGAGCGAATTGGTGTGCAGCGATTGCGTTCCGCCGAGCACCGCGGCGAGCGCTTGCAGCGCCGTGCGCGCGACATTGTTGTACGGCTGCTGCGCGGTGAGCGAACATCCCGCGGTTTGCGTATGGAATCGGCAGAGCAAGCTGCGTTCGTTCTTGGCGCCGAAGCGATCGCGCATCGTTTGCGCCCACACTTTGCGGGCGGCACGGAACTTGGCGATCTCCTCGAAGAAATCGCTGTGCGAGTTGAAGAAGAAACTCAGACGCGGCGCGAAATCGTCGACCGCCAGGCCGCGTTCCACAGCCCATTCCACGTACTCGATGCCGTCGCGCAACGTGAACGCGAGCTCCTGCACGGCGGTGGATCCCGCTTCGCGAATGTGGTAGCCGGAAATCGAAATCGGATTCCAGCGGGGAACGTGCTTCACGCCGAATTCGATCGTGTCGGTAACCAAACGCATCGACGGCCGCGGCGGATAGATGTATTCCTTTTGCGCGATGTATTCCTTCAGGATGTCGTTTTGCGTGGTACCTGAAATCTTTTCCCACGACGCGTTTTGTTTTTCCGCGACCACCAGATACATCGCCCACAGCACCGACGCCGGGGAGTTGATCGTCATCGACGTCGTGACCTGCTCCACGGGAATGCCGTCGAAGAGCGTTTCCATGTCCGCGAGCGAGCTAATCGCCACGCCGCATTTTCCCACTTCGCCTTCCGATTGCATGTGGTCGGCGTCGTATCCCATCAGCGTAGGCAGGTCGAAAGCGACAGAAAGCCCCGATTGTCCTTGGCTGAGCAGGTAGTGGTAGCGGCGATTCGTTTCTTCGGGCGTACCGAAGCCGGCGAATTGCCGCATGGTCCAAAGCTTGCCGCGATACATCGTGGCGTGAATGCCGCGAGTGTACGGCCACGATCCCGGCTCGCCGAGATCGCGCGCGGGATCGAAGTCCGCGAGGTCGGCGGGCGTATAAAGTCGTTCGATCGGCTTGCCGCTTAGAGTTGTGTAGGCGGGCTTATCTAGAACAACGCTCACGTTGTTATCATAGCAGCAATTCGTCGTGGCAGTCGCCGTGCTACACTAGCAGCCATGAGCGCGAGTACGACTTGGATGACCGCCGAACAGCTTTTCGCACGGGCCGGGGAGGGACGTTCCGAGCTCATTTGGGGAGAGATGGTGAAGCACATGCCGGTTGGCCGCATTCATGCTCGTCTGGTCACGAGACTGCTGGGTTGGATTGCCGCGTTTGTCGAGAAGTTCAACCTTGGCGATGTTGGGCCGGAATGGGGAGTTACGTTAGCCCGAAATCCGGACTTGGTATATGCCCCCGACATTACGTTTGTTTCCGCCCCAAGGTTGGTCGCCGAAAACGCCGGCTTTTTCGAGGGCGGGCCAGATCTAGCCGTAGAGGTTCTCTCGCCCGACGAGCGCCCTGGTGATATACGTGAGAAAGTTAAGAACTACCTTGAGCATGGCACGCAAATGGTTTGGGTCGTAGATCCGCGCACAGCTACGGTGACGATTCATCGCGCCGGGACGACTCCGCGAAGCTATTCCGCGCAACAAGAAGTATCCGGCGAAGAGATCCTGCCGGGATTTTCTTTTCGCGTCGATGATCTCTTTGCGTCGATCATCTAGCCGGGCGACATCTACTGTGTCTTGCTGTTCGCCTTCTTCAAATCCCGCTGACGGTCGAGGTACGTTTGACCATTCACGATCCACGCGGCGGCCGGCTCGCCTTTCAAGTAATGTCCGAACCACTCGAAGATGCGCCGCTGATAGTCCACTTGATCCGCTTTTTTCCGCAAGCCGTGATCTTCGCCGCCGTACACCAGCATCACCACGTTTTTCTTGGCGCGACGCGCGATGTTGTACAGTTCTACGCCTTGATGATAAAACACCGTGCCATCGGCGTCGCCTACTTCGATCAGCAAAGGCACCGTCATGTTCTGCACGTTGTAGATCGCCGAGTTGTTAATGTACGCCGGCAGATCCTCGTAGAGCGGCACTTCCATGCGCTGCTGGCCGGTTTCGATGTGATCGGTTTCCGCAATGCCCGAACTCCAGTGATGATTTCCGTAATTGCTGACCAGATCGGTAATCGGCGCGCCCGCCACCGCGGCCGAGATGATGTGGTTATGTGTGGCCAGAAATGCGGAGTCGAAGCCGCCCCAGGAATGTCCGATCACGCCGACTTTTTTCTCGTCGACCACGCCGAGTTTGAAGACTTCCTTCACGGCGAGCGTGACGCATTCGTCGACGGAAAGGCCCGGCTCGCGCTTGCGGAACACGATGTCGGGCTGCAACAGGAAATATCCGTGACTGGTGAACGCGCTGGCGCTGTAGTAGCTGCGTTCCGACGGCGAGTTGTAGCGATGCAGGCCGTCCGATAGTCTTTCGTACATGTACACAACCATCGGATACTTCTTGCCCGGCTCGTAGCCCGCCGGATAATACAGCGAGCCTTGGAGGTGCACGCCCGCCGCGGTCTTGTAATCGATCAACTGCGATTTGTTGCTCATCGCATAGTTGGATTGAAACGCATTCGTGTTGGTCACTTGCTTGGGATTCCGCAAGTCTCCCGACTCCGAGATGAACACGTTGGGCGATTCTTCCCACGATTCCGAGACGTACTCGTAGACGTTCGCGTCTTTTGCCTTCGCCAGGCGCTCCACGCTCTTGTCCGCGACGATCAGCCGCTCTTCGTGCGGCGCTTCCTTCAACTCGCCGCCCGAGGGAACCAGCCGCGAGTAGCCGGATTTCTTCGACCAGATGCCGAACAAGCTCAGGTACATCGGCTTGTCGGTGTCGATCGCGCCGTCTTCTTCTGCTTCCAAGCGCGCCAGACGATGGCGAATCTGTTCCGCCGAGCCGTCGGTCAAGCGCACGGCGCGCGATCCGTCGGGCGCGATCTGCCAGAGGTCGAGCTTGTCGTAAAGGATCACGGCCGCGTCGTTCTTGGTCCATCCCGCTACGCCGAACGGAGGTTTTTGTTTGATGGTCTCGTCGGATTCCAAATTGATGAACGACGTCTTCACGTTCTTGGTGATATTCGTGATCGCGCGCGTCTCCGTGTTCACCGTCCAGTAATTGTCGTTCTGCACAAAGATCAGGTATTTCCCGCCGGGACTCGCTTGCGCGTAGCGATCTTCCAAAATGTTTTCCTTCACCTTGGTGCGATCGCCCGACGCGAGATCGACAAGATAGAGATCGGCGGCGGGGCGTCCAATCGTCCGCTCCATCGCGAAATCCTTCCAGTCGGTGAGAAACGCTTGTGCGCGATGCTTGATCGGCGTAGCCTGCTCGGTGACCGCGTGCGTCAGCGGAACGAATTTTCCTTGCGCCACCCACCACGCCGCGAGCATGTTGCGATGTCCGTCTTGCGCGGCGCCTTTTTTCTGTTTCGCCATCACGTCGATATCTTTCCAGTGCCACACATCGACGTCGGGTTGTTCCTCGGCATCGTCCGCTGCCGCAGCGTCATCGCCCGCGGCGGCTTGTCCTCCGCGGCCACCGCGCCCGCCGCGACCGCCACGCGCGGGCGCGGCCGGCTTTTCGTACCATGGCGCGTAGCCGAGAAAGAGAACGGCGCCGTCGTCGGACCACGAAGGGCGTCGATACGTTACCGTGCGCATTCCACTTGGAAATTTTGCATCGCTCGTAGGATCGTAGCTGTGCATCGCTTCGCCGGATTCGCCGAGATGCGACCACGCGATCGCGACTTCGGTGTTGCCTTCGCGTTTCTCGTCGCTCTTCGAGCGCAGCACGGCGAGATCGCCGGAATCCTTGCGCCACACCAGTTCGGTATAGATCGCCGCCGAGGAATCGAGCACGCGCAGCGAGGCCGTCGCGGTATCGAAAAGCTGCACGGCGTTGCCGGTCTTGTCATCGGTGGCGATGGTCATCGCCAGCAAATGTCCGCGCGGTTTTGAATCTTGCCAAGCGAATTCGGCGACGTTACCGAATGTCGTATCGCGACCCGTCGCCAGTTGGCGCAGGATTACCGTGGCGCCTTGTGGTTCTTCATCACCGGTCCCACCGCCCGCACCGCCTCGTCCGGCCCCACCACGTCCTGCTGGGGCAGGTCCCGCGGCTGGGGCCGCGCCCGCTTTCTCCGGCGGATATTTGCGCATCGCGAGCCACGCGCCGTCGGGACTAAAGGCGAACTGCGTCACCGCGTCGATGGTGGTTTGCTCGCCGCTCGCGAGATTCATCACGCCCACTTTGTTTTGCACCGGCTTGCGGTCGCGGCGCAGGCGATCTTGTTGTGTCTCTGAGTAACCGAGACTAAAAGCCACCCATTTCGAGTCCGAAGAAAACGCCGCTTGGGTTCCGAACGCCGCAGTCTTCGTCGTGCCGCTCGATATGTTCTCGATGCGCAGCTCGTTGTTGCCGTTGGAGCGATTGATTCCGTAGGCGAGCCACTTGCCGTCGGGCGAGAGTCCGCCGGTATTTTCCGCGCCGCCGAATCCGCCGCGTCCTCCTCCGCCGCCCGGTAGCACGAGCGTTTCCCACTGACCGTAGTCGGCGGGCGTGGGCGGTTGTTTAGCGGTATTTTGTGCGAGAAGAGAAACGGCTAGGATGACGAGCAGAGTGAAGGTGATTCGGCGCATGGGCAAAGGTTAGCATTTTGCCCGGCGCTTTGCCAATCTACAAACCCATGCGTTCCAGTTTCCGATAGAGGGTCTTGCGCTCGATGCCCAAAATCTCCGACGCTTTCGTCTTGTTGCCGTTGCACGCGGCCAAGACTCGCTTGATGTGCTCGTCCTCCGCGTCGCTGAGACTTTCGGGCGCGCGCGGCGCCGCGGCGGGCGCGGCGGCCAAGGGCGATTCCGCCGGAAGCCCGGCGCGGACGGCCGCGGCGTCGATCACGTTCAAGCTGGCGAGAATCACCAGGCGTTCGATGAAGGAGCGCAATTGGCGCACGTTCCCCGGCCACGAGTATTCGACGAGCAATTTCATGGCGGAATCGGAGACGTGCATCGGGCGTCCGCTCGACGCCGTGAATTCCGAGATGAATCGTTCCACCAACAACGGAATATCCTCGCGGCGTTGTCGCAACGGGGGCAATTCGATGGCCGCCGCACCCATGCGATACCAAAGGTCCTCGCGGAATGTGCCCTCGCGGGTCAGTTTTTCCAAATCCTTATTGGTGGCGGCGATCACACGCACGTCGACCTTGCGTGTCACCGTGGAACCGACGGGGCGAATTTCTTTTTCCTGCAAGAATCGCAACAGGCGAAGCTGAAATCCCGGATCGATTTCGCCGATTTCGTCGAGGAACACCGTGCCGCCCGCCGCCGCTTCGAACAATCCCACGCGATCGCGATCCGCGCCGGTGTACGCGCCCTTCACCGCCCCGAATAACTCACTTTCCAAGAGACTGCCCTGATGAAGCGCGGCGCAATCGACGACCACGAAACGCGCTTTGGCGCGAAGGCTGCCGCGATGCAGCAGTTGCGCCACCATTTCCTTGCCGCATCCGGTTTCGCCGCGCACCAAGACCGTGGTGTCGGTGGGCGCGACCTTGGCGATGAACTTGTACAACTCCACCATCGGCGCGGAATGGCCGACCATCGCCGATTCCGGCTCATATTCCTTGGGCGCACGGGCGTGACTCTCGCGCAGCGCCGCTTCCGCGCCGCGCACCGCTTGCATCAAGCGATCGATGGAAAACGGTTTTGCCAGATACTCGAACGCTCCGCCGCGCGTGGCTTCCATCACGGTTTCGATGCTGCCCTTGCCGCTCATCAGAATCACCGCGCCGTCGGGATTCAAGGCTTTGGCGCGATGCAAAACGTCGAGACCCGTTTTCTCGCCCATATAGATGTCCGAGATCACGATGGGGAAAGAACCTTCCGCGAGAATCTGAATCGCGCCTTCGGCGGAGCCCGTTTCGGTGACGGGATAGCCCTCCGCTTCGAGGGACATCACGATGGTCATCGCGAGCGACGGGTCGTCGTCGACTACGAGGATGTTTGGCTTGGCCATTCGGAAACCGGAAAATCAAAAATCAAAAATCAAAGATCAAAAATCAAAAATGGGACACGCGGCGACGTTTGCTTGCGCTCGGCGCTTCCGCGCTCATTTTTGATTTTTGACTTTTGATTTTTGACTTTTGATTTCTTCCTCCCCTCCTTCCTCGCGTGCCGGCAAGTCCAGCGCGAACGCCGAACCCACGCCCACTTTGCTCTCGAGCGTGACGTCGCCAGAGTGCAGCCGCGTGATTTCTCGCACGATCGAAAGTCCCACGCCGAGGCCCGGCTTGCCGGATTCCTCCGCATCCTTCGTGCGGAAAAATCGCTCGAAGATGCGGTCGGCGTCTTGTTTGGAAATCCCCGCGCCTTGATCTCGCACTTCAATTCGCACGCGGCCCGCGGCGCCTCTGGCCGTAATGCGAACTACGCTGCCGTCGGGCGAGTACTTGACGGCATTGCTAATCAAATTGTACACCGCAAACTCCAGTAGCTCGGCGTCGCCCTCGACCACGCTTGGTTCCTGGGGTGAAACCTCAATTTGGATGCGCTTGCGATCGGCGGCGGGCCGCGAGCGTCCCACGGCGGTTTCGACGACGGCGGCAATGTCGATGGCGTCGCGCCGCAATTGAATTTCGCCCGCCGACAGGCGTTCTACGTCGAAGAATCGCGTGATCATGTAGCCGATGCGTTCCGATTCGCGGCCGATCATCTCGGAGACTTGCTTGCGCTTGCGATCGTCGAGCGTGAGACGGCCGATCAACTGGCCTGATCCCTGAATCGCGGTCAGGGGACTCGCGACTTCGTGGCGTACCCAGTCGATCGATCGGCGTAAGCGCCGGCTTTGCGCGTCGGCGGCCACAAAGCCGCGCCACGTCATCCAGTAGCGGAACGCGCCGCCGGCGATCAGCGGAATCCAAAACGCGGCGGCGAGCGCGAACGCCGGCGCGACTTGCCCGCCGCCCAGCAGAAAGAAGGGAACGCCATGCACCGCGACGCCCAGCGCGCCGAGCACAATGGCCAACCCCACACCGCGCAACTGGAAGAGCGTCACGCCGACCAGTGCGACAATCGCAAACTGCACGAGCACGCGTGTGGTGTCGCGCCAGGGGATCAAAAAATCCTGGTGTAGCAGCGTTTCCAGCAAATGCGCGTGAATCTCCACGCCGGGCATCGGGACCCCGAAGGAAACCGGCGTCATTTTGCGATCGACACCGTCGCCGGTCGTGACGCCGACGAGCACCGCCTTTCCCGTGAAGTCGACCGCGGTTGTTCCATCCAGGACTTTCTGCAAACTTTCCCTATCGATCGGAAAAAGGTAATCGACGTAGAGCGGACGCCCGCCGCGAATTTGTCCGGCTTCCACTGCCTCGGTGAGCGGCGCGGGAATCGCTTCGCCGCCGGCTTCAAGCGTCCGCTCCGTCTCGAGGACCGGACGCGAGTCGTGACGAATTTGTCGAAAACATTCCAGAGCCAGCGCCCAGTACCGTTGATGGCTAGCGTCCTTCTCGAGCATCACCTCACGAACTTCGCCGTCCTCGTCGGGATTGGAATGTACATGCCCGATGGCCGACGCGGCGCCGGCCAGTTGCGGGATCGGAATGTGCCAGTTCGCGTCCGTTCCTTTGTCGGACACGCCCGCGGCGAGCACGGTGTTTCCGCATTTCTTCAGCGCGGTGGCCAGCGCGTCGTCGACACCGGGAGGTCCCGGCTCCCAAAACAAAAGGTCGATGCCGACCACCGATGGTTTCGCGGCGCAGACTTTTTCCAATGCGCGCGCCAGCAACTGGCGGTCCTGCGGAAGCGAGGGATGCGCGCCCAGCGTGTTGTCGTCGATCGCCAGGATCACAATGTCGTGGAACGGCGCACGCGCCGATTCGCTGCGTATGGAGAAATCGTAGAAGCGATCGTTCGCTTGCTTCACGAATCCCAGCAAGACGGCCCCGACGAAACACGTTGCCAACAGCGCGACGAAAAACACGGTAGGGCCGTTACGCTTCACTGTGGCGATTGTACCTCAGTAGGATAGATGCCGATTGAAGTCGAGTTTTCGCGTTCCCAGCGATCAATGTATAGCGGAGGACGCCGAATTGTCGTGAATTCTCATGCCATCATCAAACGACTCGACGAGCTCATCGCTGAGCGGGAGAGGTTCGTGCAGAGGATGCCGAGCCGATTCACCGGCCGTAGCCTTCCATGTATTTCTTGTTTGTTGACATGTCGGTCGGTCCTCCTTTGACCCTGCCAATCAGGTCACGGGCAAGCTCCATGGGAGTCGGCATTCGCTTAGCCGTGGAAGGGTGCGTCTCCAAAAGATCCCGAATGACGGCCGATTTCGAGCTTCGCCGCCGCTTGGCCAAACCCTTCAATCGCGCGTTCAATGTTTTCGGTAGCCGCACGGCCACTACTTCGGTCGAAGGTTTGTGTAATCCAGGCATAACCCGACTGTAATACACGTCATCACTGCGCAAAGCAAGAAACCAGCCCGAACAAAACACCTTGTTTCCGTTTCGCTCTTGTGATCGAATAAAATACGAATGAGTCTGCTTCCGCCGTCCGAATCCGAACTTCTGCACTCCGCGGTCCGCGAACTGGAGCGCCGCGCTACCGAAGCCGACTGTCTCACGGCCGTTCGCTACTTTCCGGCGCGTGAAGCCCGCTACGCCGCGTTTCCCAATTGGCTGGACCCTCGTTTGACGAAGATGCTGGAGGCGCGCGGCATCGCGTATCTGTACACGCATCAAGCTGCGGTTCTGGAACAGGCGCGCGCCGGAAAAAACGTGGTGGTGGTGACGCCGACGGCCAGCGGAAAAACGTTTTGCTATACGCTGCCGGTGCTCGATGCGGTGCTGAAAGAACGCGGCGCACGCGCCATCTTTTTGTATCCCACAAAAGCCCTGGCGCGCGATCAGATGGAAGAACTGAACCAGATGATCACCGAAATGGGCGACGACGGCGCCGGCCTGAAAAGCTTCGTCTACGACGGCGACACGCCGCAGGACGCGCGCCGGGCGATTCGTACGCAAGCGCAAGTGGTTTTGACCAATCCCGACATGTTGCACGCCGGCATTTTGCCGCATCACACCAAGTGGGCCAAGCTGTTTCAGAACTTGAAGTATGTGGTGCTCGACGAATTGCACACCTATCGCGGCGTTTTCGGCAGCCATTTGTGCAACGTGCTGCGGCGATTGAAGCGGGTCGCGGCGTTCTATGGATCGAATCCGCAATTCATTTGTACGTCGGCGACCATCGCCAATCCCGGCGAGTTGGCGAATCGCTTGATCGAGTCGCCGGTCGAGCTCGTCGCCGACAACGGCGCGCCGGCGGGCGAAAAGTTTTTTCTCTTCTACAATCCGCCGGTGGTGAATCGCCAGCTTGGCATTCGCCGCAGTTACGTGAGTGAAACGCGTCAAGTGGCTGTGAATTTTCTGGCGCGCGGATTGCAGACGATTGTTTTTGCGAACAGCCGGCTGATCACGGAGATTCTCGTCACGTATCTAAAGGACGCCTGCGAGAAATCGCCGCATGCCAAGTTTCGCCGCGGTGGGGCGCCTTCGCCGAATCCCGAAGGTCCCAGCGGTATCGACGTTTGGCAGGAGCAAGGCGGATGGAATCCCGACATGGTGCGCGGATATCGCGGCGGCTACCTTCCCGAAGAGCGCCGCACCATCGAAAAGGCGTTGCGCGAAGGCTACGTGCGCGTGGTTGTGGCGACGAACGCGCTCGAACTCGGTATCGACATTGGATCGCTGGATGTCGCGTTGCTGGCCGGCTATCCCGGTACGATCGCCTCGACGTGGCAGCGTGCGGGACGCGCGGGTCGTCGCAGTGGAACGTCGGCGGCCGTGCTGATCGCGTCGAGTTCGCCGCTCGATCAGTTCATTGTGCAGAATCCCGATTATTTCTTCGGACAATCGCCGGAGCACGCTTACATCGAGCCGGAAAATCCCGAGATCATGGTGAATCATTTGAAATGCGCGGCCTTCGAGATTCCGCTGCGCGACGGCGAGGCCTTCGGCCAGGCGAACATGCCGGAGTTGTGCCAATTTCTGACCGACACGGGATTCCTGCACCATTCGGGCGAGGCTCCTAATGGGAGCTGGCATTGGACGAACGAAGCGTATCCGGCCGACGCCGTGAGTTTGCGCGCGATTTCCTCGGACAATTTCGTGGTGATCGACACGACGGGCGAGCCGAACGTCATCGGCGAAGTGGATTTTCCGAGTGCCCTCACGATGCTCCACGAAAAAGCAATCTACCTTCACGAAGGCCGCCAGCATCACGTGGAACGCTTTGATTACGATCAGCGCAAGGCGTACGTGAAACGCGTCGACGTGGATTATTTCACCGACGCGATTTCCAACACGCGCGTGACGCCCCTCGAGGAATTTGCGCGCGAAGGTTTACGCATCGGCGCGGCAGCAGGCGGCGTGGATCGCGTACACGGTGAGATTCGCGTGAACACGCAAGTAGTGGGCTTCAAGAAGATCAAGTTTTATACGCTGGAAAACATCGGCGCGGGCGATTTGCAAATGCCCGAGCAGCAAATGCACACCACGGCGTATTGGCTGTCGCTAAGCGACGCGTTTCTGCAATCGCTGGCTCCGCCGGCGTCAAGTGACGACCCGCATCCCTACACGCCGTCCGAGCGTCACTCGGGCGTGTTGGCGCTGGCGTCAGGATTGCGCGGCATGGCGACCTTGCTCTTAATGTGCGATCGCCGCGACATCGCCTGGGCGGTGCGCGACGAACTGAAGCCGGCATTTGCACCGGACATTTTTCTCTTCGACGCATATCCCGGCGGCATCGGGCTGAGTGAGCCGCTCTATCATTTGCATCATCGTCTGCTCGAACAAACGCAAAAGCTGATCGAAGGATGCTCCTGCGACGCGGGCTGTCCCTCTTGCGTTGGCGCGCCAGGGAATTCCGGCGAGCGCGGCAAGGAAGTCGCGCTGGCGATCTTGACGCGCTTGCGCGAGCGCGAGCAAATCAGTCATGACCACGCCGCCTAGCGCGAGTCTATCGCGGGCCCTCGAGCGGTTGCGCGTGAAGTGGCAATCCGCGCCCGTAACCCCGGCGCGATCGCTGCCGGAGCCTCCGCCAAAGCCGGCGCCGCCTGATCCCGAAGTCCCCATCGCCGCCCACGCCGTCTACTCGTTCCCGAGTGATCATCGGCATGGAAAGTCGCTGGTGCGTTCGATCGCCGCCTGTAACGCGTCACCGCTGGGAGTCGACGCGCCGCCCGCGCAGTGGGCATTTCTCGATACCGAAACCACGGGGCTTTCCGGAGGAACCGGGACGTATGCGTTTCTGATCGGCGTCGGCGTGATGGATGACAACGGATTCCACATCCACCAGTTTTTCCTGCGCGATTTCTGTGAGGAGTCCACGGTTCTCCGCGAGCTTTCCGAATTGCTCGCGCCGTATTCGGTGCTGGTGACGTATAACGGAAAGTCCTACGACGCGCCGCTGCTGGAAACGCGCTATCGCATGTCGCGGCTCGATCCGCCGCACGAGGCCATGCAGCATCTCGACTTGCTGCACGCCGCGCGGCGCTTGTGGAAACTGCGCTTACAGAGTTGCCGCTTGGTGGAACTCGAGTCGTCGGTGATCGGCTACACGCGTGTCGGCGATGTGCCGGGCGAACAGATTCCTTGGCGTTACTGGGAGTACTTGCGCACGGGACACAGCGCCGCGCTGGCGCCGGTTTTCTATCACAATCGCATGGACATTTTGACGCTGGCGTGTTTGACGTCGCTGGTGCTTCAGGTGGTCGGCGATCCTTCGCAGCGTTCTCTTGAATATGCGCCGCTCGAAGCCGCGGACCTCGTTGGTCTCGGCGGATGGCTCGGAAAGATGGGACGTTGGGATGCCGCGCTCGACGCATATGAGCGCGCGTTGGCCGGTGTGCTGCCGGCGGAAGCGGCGGCGCGGGCGCGTTGGGAGTCGGCGGCGATCCACAAACGCCACGGCGAGTACGAGCGCAGCATGACGCTGTGGCGCGAGTTGCGCACGCCGGCCGCGGCGGTGGAAATGGCCAAGTATTTCGAGCATCGCGCGAAGAATTATCCGGCGGCGATCATGGCCGCGCAGCAGGCGCGCGATGAAAAACGTTTGCGGCGATTGGAGCGCAAGGCGGCTGCAGCGGGCGCGTAATCCTTGCGCGGAGCTTGCAGGGGAGACTGCATGGCGGTGTTATGATACCCAATAGTTGAGGAACCGCAGTGAGCCTTTGGCCGCCAACGACTTTCTCCGATCTCACGGCATCTGCCGCTGTGACCGTTGCCGGCCTGTCCGCTTTCTTCGCGATTCGCACGTTCCGACAGAATGTGAATGTCCGCCGCGCGGAGCTCCTTAAACACTTGTATTCGATGTTCTACGAAACCCAAACGTACAGCCGGATGCGGCACTTGCTCGACTATCGGCCAGAGCCCGAATTCTCGAGGCTGCGGACGCATGTCGAGGACTCCGACGGTGGAGATGCGGACTTTGGCATCTACCTCAACTTCTTCGAGTACGTCGCCGGATTGTGGTCCCTGCGGCAGTTGTCGACGTCGGACGTCGAAGTGTTGTTCCACTACTATTTGAAGGAACTCAAATTCAATCCGAAACTGCAGTTCGCTCGGAACTACATGAACCAATGGAGTTTTGTGTACCTCGGCGCCCTCCTCGAAAAAATCTCCGAGAAAAAGCAGGCTCACCGATGAAGACTCCGCTCCTGTTTGTCTATGGCACGTTGCGCCGTGAAGCTGGCAAAGAAGTTCACGAATTGCTTCGAAAGAACGGCCGATATCAGGGCCGCGGAACCGTTCGAGGGAAGCTGTTTCGCCTGGATGGATATCCGGGACTTGTCCTCTCAAACAACGCCGAAGATACCGTCGTTGGAGAGGTATACCGGTTGGACAACGAACACATCGACAAGACCCTTAGCGAGCTGGACGAGTATGAAGGGATGGGCCACTCCGATCCCCCACCCCACGAATACCGCCGTGAGACGGTATCTGTTCGGATGAACGGTTCGATTGTGGATGCTTGGGCATATGTGATGAATCGTTCGCCGGAGGGGAGGCCCCGCATCCAATCGGGAGATTTCCTCGACCAACGCGTTTCTTAGATACCGACCAATTATTCGTTTTGCCCAGGCTCGTCGAAGCACAAAAAACCTCCTCTGATCGTCGCCTCCCTGCCGGTTGTCAATCGCGCAAGGTCTTCGGCGGAAATCACCACAATCGGCAAGGTGCGGCCGTAAAGTTCCTCCGCGACAATCGCGGCGAGCGCGAGGAACGAGTCGGCTTCCGGGCAAACGATGGCCGCCGGCGCCGTGCCCGCGCGAATCGCTTCCAAGAGCACTTGCGTCGTAGTGCTCGAACCTCGCGTGAACGGCAACGCCAGCACGCGGCCGCGAGCATTTTGGCCGCTCAGCGCGTGGCGGCGGTCGATGATTTCGCCGGTGCGGCAATCGTACCCGCCCCAAAAACTCAGCGGCTCGGGACTCACGAGGAGTTCGCCCGACGCTTGGCCCGGCACGATCGCTTGTCCTTGAATAGTCATTTCCAAAGTGAGTCGTCACGAATGACGCGCCCGGCGACGGCGGACTCCACGCAATCGGCCAGCGATCCGAACGCCATGCTGCGCCCCAGCAGTCCGGGTGTGTAGTAAGCGAATTTCGCGGAGTTCGTCATCAGTCGTTGGATTTCATCGGGCAGCATCGGCGTCGCGAGGATGCAGGTGTCGACCGTGAGCTTCGCCCCAAATGCTTCGACGGCGTCCATCACGCCCGCATGCCGCGCGATCGCCTCGACTGCGCGACTCGTGGTCAGGAGAAACCGCACGTCAGGATGGCAGCGCCGGCCGCGCACAAGCTCCGCCAGCGCGCGAAACTCCGCCAGGGAAAAATGCGGGCTGCCGAGCACGACCATATCGATTTTCTCGCGGCCGCCGCTGGTCAGTTCGTCGCGGGCCCTGCGCAGATCCGCCATCGTGATCGTGTGTGTCTCGCAGGGTTCGCGATTCAGAAACGCCGCGGCGCGCGTCGGGGCCTCGGGCGTGACGCGGACAATGTGAAACAACGCCACCGATCCTGAGGACGCCGCGCCCGCTCCAAGCGCTTTCAACTGATCGTCGCTCGGCCGCGCTTCAATGCCTTCGATCACCGGAATGCGATTCCCGGCGAGTTTTCCGAGCAAATGACCGAATACCGGATAGAAGCTGTCATCCTCTTGCAGCATCCGCGCGACGCCGCGAAGTTCCACAAGCAAATCGCCGCCGCGATTCTCATCGAGATGCAAACCAACCGCCGGCACGCGACCGGTGATCGCCGCGCAGATGTCGAGCAGGTCGGGATAGCGCTCGGTGCGCGCACCGATCACCGAATTCGCGAAGACAATCGCGTTCGATTCGCCCCAGGCGATTTGCTGGCCGAAGCGCGGGGCGTGTTCCGTTTGGTAAGGCGCGCACGTCCACGTCGGGACCGCGCCCATCGACTGATACGCCTGCATCTGGCGAAACGCCTTGCTTGCCCACTCAGACGGTACAGCCCATTCGCGCCAACGATTTTCGTCGAGACCACTCACGTTCAGCGTCGTCGGCACGGCGACCTTCGCACCGAAGGAAGCAAGTCGTTCAGCGTACTCGAGTCCCGCATCGGCAATAAAAATGGTGGAATCGATATGCGCTTGCGTGATCGTCAGCATCTCGCGCGCGTCTTGCACCTCGCCCATGCGTGTGAGGATGCGCATGGCCATGCGCATGGCGGGTCCGCGCGCGCCGTCCAGCATCTCGCGATCGCCCGGCGTGAGTTGCATCCAAGTTAGTTTATGATTTTTCGATGGAGCCCCAGCTCGAAACTGCCGCCGAGTTGCTCGGCGTGCTCGAAGAATTAAAGCGCCGCGAGCCGATTTTCCATCATCCCGAGTTCGGCACCACGCGCGCCGACTTCGAGCGACAGGTCACCGAAGACTTTTGGGAGATTGGCGCGTCGGGCGCGCGGTACAGCCGCGAGTTCGTTCTCGACACGCTTGAGAAACGCTATTCCCAACCTTATTCTGAAGATCTGACCGCCTTCGATTTCCACTGCCGCCGGCTCGGCGACGATACGTATCTTCTGACTTACACGCTCATCCAAAACAAACTGCGCAAGACCCGGCGATCGACCATCTGGCGGCAAACGCCGGACGGTTGGAAGGTCGCGTTTCATCAGGGAACAATCGTTCAGCCTTTGGACGTTTAAGACGCCTGAGGTTTTTCGGTGAACGCCGATCTCAGCATCATCACCGAGGTGTACAGTACGACGATCACGACCAACGGCCGCACATACTCTATCGGCAGCGACTTCACGATGTACGTCGCGACCAGCACGCCGGGAACGCCGCCGATCGCGAGACCGAGCGCCGGCCGCACGCTGTAGCTCTCGGCGCGAATGAAGCGAATGCTGCCCACCGGCATCAGAAACGCGCACGATCCCATCATGATGGGGAACGCGGCTTTGGGATTCATCGCCAGCAAACTCACGAGGATCATGCAGGGACCATAGAGGCCGATGCCCAGCGTCATCAGCGCGCCGAGCGCGAAATTTCCGGCTACTCCTGCCGCCAAGGCCCAACCTTCCAGTTTCAGCGCGTCGCCGCCGCCGGGAAACAGTTTGAAAATTTGCATAGTAAAGATCGTCGCCGCGGTCAGCAGCGCGAGTCCCATGCCAATTTGCACATTGCGACGCGGCCAGCGCGAAACGATACCGGCGCCAAGCCACGATCCAACCACCGACGCCGCGATCATCGCCACAAGCGTCGTCATGTCGACGTCGACCACCAGGATGAACAGAAAAGCTTCGGCGAGTGTCGGCGCGCAGTGGCCGACGTTCAATGTCCCGGGGATCTTTTCGTCCGGCACCATTTTCCAGAACTTGAACACCGACGTGGTGGGCGCGAACGATCCGATGCCGAGCGTGTCGAAGAAATTGGTCACGAAGCCGACCACGTACTCTTTGATGGTAGGCCAGCCGTCGGCGCCGAATTTTCCCCACGCCGCGGCGCTCCAGTAGACCACGTACAGCACGGAGAAAAGTCCCAAAGCCAGTAGCAGGTCGTTCCTTGGTGTAAACGTCATCCAGGCAACGCTACTACATCGCGCCGCGAACGTAAAGCGAGTGAGACGGGCATCCTTGCCTCTCAATTTTCTTCAAAGCGCGACTTTGTCACCAAGCTCACGATGCAACGCGATCATCTTGACATCTTGAAAACGCGGTTTACATACATTGAACATTTCTTGTCGATTCTGTTCGTCTAAGGAAACAGGAGGAAGCAAAGACAAATGAGAAAGAGTTTGCTGTTGGGAGTTGTTCTGTCAGCCGGCACACTGATGGCGTATGCCGGAGCCAAAGCGCGCACGATGGTAATCATGTTTGAGGACGCGGTCTCGGTGGCCGGTTCTCAACTGAAGGCCGGCACCTACGAAGTTCGCGTGAACGCCGAGCAAACCGTCGCGACGTTCTACCGCGGCAGTTCTCAAGTGGCGCGAGCGGCGGTGCACGATCAGCCGAGCAGCACGAAATTCGGTCACAATGAATTCATCGTCGAGTCTCAAACGCTGAAGGAAGTGCATGTCGCCGGCACCATGGATAACTTGGTGATCGATGGTCCCGCCAAGTAGATTTACTCGTTAAAGTCACAAGCCGCGTCCGCGGGAGCAATCCTTGCGGCGCGGCGCTTTATTCGCGCGGAACGGCGTCGACGCCGCCTTGCCGCCTAGGACTTTCGGGGCACCGCAACTTTACATTCTTTCAAACACCCTTTACATAGCTTCAAAGACCATCCGACGATTCTGCCGTCTAATGGAGGTAGGAGGAAACACATGAGAAAGACGTTTGTTTTGGGAGTAGCTCTTTTAGCCGGCACGCTGTTGGCGTTTGCCGGAGTCAAGGCTCGCACTTTGGAGATTTCGTTTGGCGACACCACTTCGGTGGCCGGCATTCAGTTAAAGGCCGGCAACTACGAAGTTCGCGTGAACGCCGAACAGACCGTGGCGGCGTTCTATCGCGACGGTTCCCTGGTGGCGCGCGTGGCCGTGCACGATCAACCCAGCACCGCGAAATTCGTCGATAACGAGTTCATCGTCGAATCGCAAACGCTGAAGGAAGTGCACGTCGGGGGCACCATGGATAACCTGGTGATCGACGGTCCCGCCAAGACCAAGTAGATTCACTCACTCGTACAGGCCGCGTCCGCAAAGAGCAATCCTTGCGGCGCGGCTTTTTTTATTGGCGCGGAAGTATACTTGAAGCACCGCATGCCGCGCCTTGTCCTCGCACTTGATACCACGCAATCTACAGGCAGCATCGCGCTGGCGCGCGACAGCGTGCTGGTGGAAATGCACGCCATCGACGCGCCGGCGGGATTTTCCGGCGTGCTTTTCGAGGAATTGTCGCGGTTCCTTGATCGCCACGGCGTGAAACTCGCCCACATCGACGCGTTCGCCGCGGCTGCGGGACCTGGATCGTTCACCGGCGTTCGCATCGGCCTCACCGCAGCAAAGGGACTCGCGGAAGTTCACGGCAAGCCGGTGATTCCGGTGTCGAACTTGCTGGCGATTGCATCCCTGGCTCTGCCAAGCGACATCGCCCTGTGCCCGATTATCGACGTACGGCGCGGAGAGGTCGCCGCGGCGGTTTATTCGCCGGTTCTCGAAACGCGGATCGCTCCGTTTTCCGCGACGCCCGAGGACGTCGCGAAGCGCGCGGCTGAATGCGGCAGCGTGATTTTCTGTGGAGCCGACGCGCCGCGATTTTTTCCGGGCGCGCTCGAAACGTCGGCGCATCTCGCCGGTGCCATCGCGCTGGTGGCGAGCAACAAAGCCGGCGTCGACGCCGCGATGGCCGACGCGGATTACGTGCGCCGCGCCGACATTCGTCCACAGACTCTCTAAAACCAATCCACAGATTACACAGATTGCACAGATTAAGACCTGGCTCGCCCGAATCTGTGTAATCTGGGTAATCTGTGGATAGTTTTTTGATCCGGCAAATCTGTGGAACCGATGTGGAGGCGGCGGCCCGGCTTACTCCGGACTGGTCTGTGGACTCCTACGCGGCTCTCATACGAGGCGAGTTTCCAGAACGTATTTGTTTGGTCGATGCGTTGGTCCATGCATTGGACCATGCGGACGATGCCCTCCGCGGATTGATCCTGATATCCGTGGTTCCGCCGGACGCGGAAATCCTAAACCTTGTTGTTCAAAGCGATTCGCGACGCCGCGGGATCGGCACGGCGTTACTGCGCGCGGCGATGCTTCGCGCCGCACAAGAAGGAGCACGGCGCATGTGGTTGGAAGTACGGGAATCCAACGAATCGGCGCTGCATCTTTATGAGACAGCGGGTTTCGTCCGCGCCGGCCGGCGAGGGGAGTACTATGCCATCCCGGGAAAAAAAGCGGAGGACGCACTAGTTCTTGAAACAACCTTAACAAGTGTGCTAGTTTGACCGTCAGTGAGGTCTATCTTTCTAGAACTCGGGAGGGTTCGCCAATGGTAGCAAGCCTTGAAACTGTCAAGGAACACCTGATGGCGACCAACGAGCAGTTCGCTCGATTGGCCACCGAACACCACAGTCACAAAATGAAATTGCAGGAACTGGCCGGGAAGTCGTTCCTCACGGACCAGGAACAACTGGAGGAAGTCCAGTTGAAGAAGCAGAAGTTGCGGTTGAAGGACCAGATGGAAGTGATGCTTCAGCAGCACAGTAAACAGGCCCTGAGTGCTTAGTGCGTAATTGGGGTAGGGCGCGGACTTGCGAGGTTCGCGCCCTCTTTTCCGCCCGTTTGCGGTTCGATCGTCATCCGCATCGCGACGAAGTCCAGTTTTACCGCGCCCGCACCCTCGAAAAAGTCCGTCCCTAGTAGTCCGGCGACGGCCGAACCTTCGTTCGGCTTGAATGACGACAACGCGTCTTCCGTTGTGAGCAAGATGCCGGGGAAATCGCCGACGCGCATCGCCGTTTTGCTGTCCGCCGAAGCTTGGAACAGCACGCTCTCGGGCGATCCCGTGTCGAGCGTGAGCGCGAGGCGCTGCAATCCAGCGTCGACGGCGACGAGCATTTGTGAATCGCTCAAACAAAGATTCGCTTCCGCCACGTTCGGTGGGCGTGCAGGGAATCCGAATTCGATCACGCCATCGGCGGTCCAGCGCACCGTCTCCATGGCCAGCAACACCGGCAGTCCGATGATGCCGGGATTCACTTCATCGCCGGGTGTCACCGCGAAAAGCAAATTGTGAAAATGAAAATTGCCGATCACCACATCGGCCAGCGCGGTCTTGACGGCGAACGGCTCGCGGTCCGGCATTGCCACGCCGGCGTGGCTATTGCGCGCCCTCAATCCTAAGCGCTTAGCCTCCGCCGCACTGATGGCGCTTACCTGCGCGCCGGTGTCGATCGTGTAGTTCGCAGCGTGTCCGTTGATGGTCAGGGGAATATCGATGTGCCCATCCACGTTCTTGTACTCGAGACGTGAGTATCCGCGCGCGGTGATCGCGGTGTCGGGATATTTGAGTGGAGCAAAGACGGAAAGAACTTTGCGGCGGTCCTTGCCTTTCAGCAATTGCCCCGCGCGCGCGAGGGCCGCGCGGTCGTCGGCGCGACGCCCGGCGAGGTTGTACATTTGATGGAGGCGGAACCATGCGCCGAACGCCAGATTCTGATCCGTCGAAGCCATTACTTCGCGGAGCAGATTCTCTGCCTCAGTCCATTTGTGAAAGCTATAGGCAACAACTCCGCGGTAGTACGCGGATGCTGAGGCGTCTGCCGTTACCGCATCACGAAGGCCGAACCAGTCGTGCGAGTTTTCCATGCGGTCCCAAGCGTCAACCTGGGCGCACGCCGATGTCGCCAGCAAAAGGGCAACGAACCACGTTCTGATCAGTGTCGCCATTGCTTCCCTACGTAACCGCATGATAACCTACCAGAAAGCAGCATCGGATGCAGGATCGCGACACCAAACTCGCGCAGTTCAAGATTGCCGTAGTGCAGTACGCAACCGTGGCGATTTTCTTTTTGCTGGCCAGCGGATTTTGGCGCTTGCAGATTTCCCAGCCCGACTACTACCGCGAACTTTCCGATCAGAACAAGATCAAGAGCCTGCCGGTGCTCGCACCGCGCGGACGCATCACCGATCGCGAAGGGCGCACCATCGTGGAACACTATCCGTCGTTCACGATTCTCCTGATCCGGGAGCAGTTCAAGGATCTCGAAACGGCGATCCCGAAAATCGCCGACGGACTCGATCTTGACGCCAGCGATTTGCGCAATCACATTCACCGCTTGCGTTCCGCGCCGCGCTATGAGCCGATCCGCATCAAAGAGGATGCCTCGCTGGCCGACCTCGCTTTCATTGAGTCGCATCGCGACGAGTTGCCGGGACTTGAGCACGTGGAGGAATCGCGCCGCCTGTACCCGCGCGACGGTTTCATGGCCCACGCGATCGGCTATGTGGGTGAAGTCAGCGAGGCTGAGCTCGATCTGCCGGAGTTCGCCAACTTTCGCACCGGACAAATCATCGGCAAGACCGGCATTGAGCGCGAATACAACGACATCTTGATGGGCACCGACGGCATGCGCCGCGTGATCGTGAACAATCGCGGCAAAGAAGTCAGCCGTCTCGACGAATTGCCGTCAAAGGGCGGAAATCCGCTGCGCTTGACCATCGATCTCGACTTGCAGGCCGCCGCCGAGGAAGCAATGGAAGGAAAAAACGGCGCGGTGGTGGCGCTTGATCCGCGCACCGGCGAGGTGCTGGCGATGGTCAGCCGGCCGGTCTTCGATCCCAACAAGTTTGCGGTGAAAATCCTCAAGTCGGATTGGAAGGAATTGACCGACGATCCCAACCATCCGCTGATGAACAAGGCGATTCAAGCGCAGCTCGCGCCGGGGTCGACGTTCAAGATTTTGGAGTCGGTGGCGGCGCTCGAATCGGGCACCATCACCGACGATACGGCATACAACTGCGCGGGCGCGGCGACGTTTTACGGGCGCTCGTACAAATGCCACACCAAGGGCGGTCACGGGCATACGGAATTGCATCGCGCGATCGTTTTTTCCTGCGACGTGTTTTTCTATAACGTGGGAATCAAGCTGGGTATCGACAGACTCGCCTACTACGCGATGCATCTCGGTTTGGGCGCGAAGACCGGGATCGACCTGCCGGCCGAAGAATCCGGGCTGATGCCGACGCCGCAGTGGAAACTGAAGAACTCGCACGAAAAGTGGTACGCCGGTGAAATCGTCTCGGTGGCGATCGGCCAGGGACAAGTGACGGCCACGCCGATCCAGTTGGCGTACGCGCTGGGCGGCATTGCGTCCGGCGGAAATTTCCGGCGCCCGCATCTCGTTTTCCCTGACGAGATCAAGCAGTGGCGGCCGAACGCCGACATCGATCACACCACGGTTTTCCCGATCTCCGACGAGACGGTTGAGAAAGTCACGTCCGGCATGTACGGCGTGGTGAACGAGGGCGGCACGGCGGCGCGCGCCAGACTTGTCGGCATCGACATCGGCGGAAAAACGGGAACCGCGCAGGTGATGAGCAACGACCTCGCCAAAGCGATGAAAGGCTCGAAGGACGTCGACACCCGCGACAACGCCTGGTTCGTGGGCACCTCGCCGCATCGCAATCCCGAGATCGCCGTGACGTGTTTGCTGGAGCACGGCGAAACCAGCGCCAACGCCACGCCGATCGTACGTGAAGTGATCCGCGCGTACTGGGAGAAGAAACAGCGTCGCGCGGGCGGTGGCGTGATCCAGGCCACAAAACCCTCCACGCCGAAGACGCCGGCGCCGGGAGTTTTGAATGAATAAGCGCGTCCCAGAGGGAGCGGCCCATCCGTGACCAGGAACGTGTCCTTCCGCGATTTCGATTGGGCTCTGCTCGGCCTGGTGATGACAATCTCGATTCTTGGCCTGTTTGAGATTTACTCCGCCACGCACAACACCAAGTTCGACGGCTCGCACATCAAGCAGCTCTACTGGATCGGCATGTCCCTTGTCGCCATGTTCGTGGTGAGCGTGGTGGATTACCACGTCTTGATGAATCGCTGGCTGATGTTCTACGTGCCCATGATCCTGGTGCTGGGGTTCGTTCTGAAGTTTGGCGATAAGGTCTTTGGATCGAAACGCTGGGTGCGGGTTCCGGGCGTTGGTCAGTTTCAGGTATCGGAATTTATCAAGTTGGTTATAATACTTGCGTTGGCGCGATACTTCAGCGAGTCGCGCTTCGACACCGTATCCCTAGCCGATTTGGCCTGGGTCGGCGTGGTGGCCGGCGTGCCGATGCTGTTGATTATCTTGCAGCCGGATATGGGTACGGCGCTGACGATCACGCCGATTGTGGCGGTGGCGGTGTTCTTGGCGGGATTGCGGTGGCAACATGCCGCGGTCCTGGCGTTGGTCTTGGCGCTGGCGTCGCCGGCCGCGTGGTTCTTCGTCATGAAGCCTTATCAAAAGGCGCGCGTGGCGACGTTTTTGGATCCGACGTTGGATCCGCAAAGAAAGGGTTATCAACAGTTGCAGTCGAAGATCGCCGTTGGTTCCGGCGGTCTATGGGGAGAAGGGACGGCCCGAGGATCGCAGACGCAGCTTTCGTTCCTGCCCGTTCCGCATACCGATTTTATTTTTGCGGCATTTGCCGAAGAGCACGGTTTTTTTGGAGTGCTCGCGGTGCTGTTGTTGTATTTCATGGTGCTGATGCGGCTGGTTCAAAATGCTCACACCGCGCCCGACAAGGCGGGGATGTACGTGGTGATGGGCGTCTTGGCCGTGATGCTGTTTCAGATTCTGGTGAACGTGGGAATGGTTGTGGGCTATATGCCCGTAGTGGGGATTCCGCTGCCGCTCATGAGCTACGGCGGGTCTTCGATTCTGTTCACGTTCATGGCGCTCGGGTTGGTGAACAACGTCCGTTTGCGCCGGTTCGTGAATTAGACGACGAAAGAAACTAAAAGATTGGGATCGAGGCGCGATGAGGCCGGCGGATGTCGCCGCCCACGTGCCGGTACCTGGATGGTGATTGCGCGGCGCGCTCACTGCGGCTGGTGCTCCCGTCCGGGAACGTCCCCGAAGGAGTGGTCACATGTCCAAGGAGCTGATTGTCTCCTCGACTGCGCACGAAACCAAAGTAGCTATCATCGAAGACGACCAAGTCGTCGAAGTCTATTTCGAACGCGAACAGGAATACAGCTTGGCAGGCTCGATTTTCAAGGGCCGCGTCACGCGTGTGCTGCCCGGCATGCAGTCCTCGTTCGTGAACATCGGTTTGGAACGCGACGCGTTCCTGTACGTCTCCGATTTCTTTGAAGACACAGACGAGTACGACGCTCTGGTGAGCGCCACCGAGGAAAAGGTGGCGCGGCTCGAGCGCGACGGGCGTCTCGACAGCGCGGATTCGCCGGCGGTGTTGTCGGCCGGCGCGTCGGCGGCCGCGGCGCCTGTGGTTTCAGGCGATAGTGCGATCGATTCGGTGGTCACGGAAACGCCGGCCGACGCGGTTGTCGGCGAAGGCGTGGTCCCGGTGACGCTTCCGGGTGAAGTGCGGCAGGCGAGCGGCGGTGCGCCGGCGCGGCACGAAGGCGAACGCCCAGAACGTGGCAATGATCGTGGCAACGATCGAGGCGGTGACCGGGGCGGTGACCGGGGCGATCGCCATCGGCGCAACCGCCGGCGTCGTGGCCGGGGGCGCAGTGGATTTCCGGAGTCGAAGTACGCCGGCGGGGATCGCGGCGGTGACCGCGGTGATCATGGTCCGCGGCCAGTGCCTTATTCCCCTTCACCTCTGGCGCCTGTAGCACGCGAGGCGGCCGATGAAACAAGCAGCGAGGCTCCATCCGCGCCCATTATTCTGCCGGGCGAGTCGCTGGCGAAATATCGCGGTGTCGCGCCGTCGCCGATTGCTCACGAATTCCGAGAGGAAACGCACGGAGAGTCCGGTGCCGAAGCCGCCGCGCACGAAGAGTCTGCGGAATTCGAACCGATCGCCGACGGTGCGGAGATTGAAATAATCGCGGAAGAATCGGTTTTGCACGAAGCCATCGTGACGGCGCCGGAGTCTCACGCGTCGCACGTGGAAGTCGTGGAGGTGCACGACGTGGCGCTGGCCGAGTCCGAGGCTGCGGTTGAAGAAATCGCTTCGGAAGACGCCGAGCCGATCGAACCCCTGGCATCCGGCGAATCAGCCGCCGAAATGGAAGCCGAATCCGAAGCGGAAGCGACGGAAGACGCTCCCGATGGCGAAGGTGAAAGCGAATCCGCCTCCGAAGGCGAATCAAGCGAAGAATCAACCGACGGGACCGGCGAAATGGAAGCGGCCGCCGGCGGCGAGCCCGAGTCGCCTGCCGATGCCGTTGCGACCGTGCGAGGTCCCGCGCCGGAACGCGAGCGCCGTTTCAACAGCCGGCGCAATCGCCGCCGTGGACGCGATAATCGCGACAATCGCCCGCCGAATCAGAACCGCCAGCCGGAGCGCGGCGGACAACGTTTCGGTAGCGGCGGCCAGCAGCCACAAGAGCACAGTCACGAACATCGTCCGACGCGGAATCAACCGCTGATCGGCGAGCTGTTGCACGAAGGTCAAGAGATCATCGTGCAGATCGCCAAGGAGCCGATCGGCAAAAAGGGCGCGCGCATCACTTCGCACATCGCGCTGCCGGGACGCTACCTGGTGTACATGCCGACCGTGGATCACGTCGGTGTGTCGCGGCGCATTTCCTCCGACGAAGAACGGCAGCGCTTGAAGCGCGTGCTCACCGAGTTTCGCCGGGGCGTCAACATGCCCGGCGGATTCATCGTGCGCACCGCCGCCGAAGGTCACAGCGACGAGGATTTGCGCGCCGACATGCGCTTCCTTTTCAATCTGTGGAAGGAATGCCGCAGCCAAGCCGAGAAAAAATCGGCGCCCGCGCTGCTGCATCGCGACCTGAACTTGGTCGAGCGCATTCTGCGCGATCAGGTGTCTTCCAATTTCACCACGATTTGGGTGGACGACGAGGCGCAGTACACAAAGATCGTGGAATTCGTCAACCTCAGCCAGCCGTCGCTCGCGGGTCGCGTAAAACTCTACGGAAAAGAAACACCGATCTTCGAGGAATTCGGCGTACAAGAACAGATCAACAACGCCATGAAGTCGAAGGTGTGGCTGAAATCGGGCGGCTACATCGTGATCAATCAAACCGAGGCGCTGGTGGCGATCGACGTGAACACCGGCAAGTACGTCGGCAAGACGCAGCGCCTGGAAGACACGATCGTCAAGACCAACGTCGACGCGATCAAGGAAATCGTCCGGCAAATCCGCCTGCGCGATTTAGGCGGCATCATCGTGATCGACTTCATCGACATGGACGAGCGCAAGAATCGCCAGCGTGTGATGCAGGCGCTCGAAGAAGCGCTGCGCAAGGATCGTGCGCCGTCGAAGGCGCTTCAGTTTAACGATTTCGGCCTGGTGGCGATCACGCGGAAACGCGTGAAGCAGCCGCTCGAGAAGGCGCTCGGCTGCGCGTGTCCGTATTGCACGGGGTCGGGCTTCGTGAAGAGCGCGCAAACGGTGAGCCTCGAAATTCTCGCCGAAGCGCGCAAGATGATCCTAACCGGCTCGATCGAACGCAACAACATCACGATCCGCGTGAATCCCGACGTAGCGAGGGCCTTGAAGCAGAGCGGCGTGGCGATCATTTCAGAGATCGAGGAACTCGCCAAGAAACCGGTGATCGTGAAGGGCGACGTGAATCTACATCAAGAGAATTTCGACATTCACTAGCGCCGCTCGCCCCTGTCGTAGCGCCGACCGCGTTCCGCCATGTTACACTCCGTCTTGTGGAGTATGCGATCCGGTTCGCCGAGTCGGCCGAGGAACATCTTCAGTGGCTCACGGCGCGTCAGCAAACGATCCTCTTGGACGCTATCGAGATCCAGTTGCGGCACGAACCGTTCAAGGAGACCCGCAACCGTAAGCCTCTGAGACCCAACCTGATCGCGTCCTGGGAATTGCGGGTCGGCAATCTGCGCGTACTGTATGAAATCGATGAAGAAGAGACGGGCACGGTAAACGTTACGGCAATCGGGATCAAGAATGGCAATCGTCTGCTGATTGCAGGAGAGGAAATAGACCTATGAAGACCATAGAGTTTCCGAAGGAATTCGGATCCCTGCTTGAGTTTGCGGAAAAATCGGCCGACGAAACTGTGGTGCTGACGAGCAAGAAACGCCCAATCGCGGCTCTCGTTTCGCTGCGCCACTTGGATCGCGAAGCGGCCGCGTTAAGTGCCAGTCCCAGAATTCGGGCGATAATCGACGCCAGTCGTCGCGAAATCCGCCAAGGGAAATGGTCGACGCTGGAGCAACTGAAGCAAGCCCTCCAAACCCCGAAGAGCAGCCGACGACGCCTGAAGAAGTCGGCGTAAAACCGGCTATCCGGCGCCAGTGATTCGCTCAAGTCCGCCGAGATACGGCCGCAGCGCGCTCGGCACGAGCACCGATCCATCCTCCTGCTGATAGTTTTCAATAATCGCCAGCCACGTGCGGCCGATCGCCAGGCCCGAGCCGTTCAGCGTGTGCACAAACTCCGCTTTGCCCTTGCCGCCGGCGCGGAAACGGATTCCCGCGCGGCGCGCCTGATAGTCCTCGAAATTGCTGCAAGAGCTGATCTCGCGGTAGGCGTTTTGTCCGGGCAGCCAGACTTCGAGATCGTACGTTTTCGCGGAACTCGCGCTCATGTCGCCGGTGCAAAGTGCCAAGGTGCGATAGGGCAACTCGAGCACTTCCAAAATCGCCTCGGCGTTGCGAGTCAGCGACTCCAATTCGTCGTAGCTGTGCTCCGGATGCGCGAATTTCACGAGTTCCACTTTTTGAAACTGATGTACACGCGTGATCCCGCGCGTGTCTTTGCCGGCCGCACCCGCTTCACTGCGGAAACACGGCGTGAACGCCGTCAATTTGATCGGCAGGCGTGCGGCGTCGAGCGTTTCGCCGGCGTACAAGTTCGTCAGCGGCACCTCCGCCGTGGGGATCAAGTGCAGATCGTGGCCTTCAATGTGAAACAGATCGTCGGCGAACTTCGGCAACTGTCCTGTGCCGAACAAACTATCGGAATTCACCATCACCGGAGGCAGAACCTCGGTGTAGCCGTGCCGCGTGGTGTGCAGATCGAGCATGAAATTCTGCAGCGCGCGTTCCAGCTTCGCACCCACGCCCATGTAGACCACGAAACGCGCTCCGGAAATTTTCCTCGCCCGCTCCAAATCCAAAATCCCCAGCGCTTCGCCGAGTTCCCAATGTGGCTTCGGCGTGAACGAAAACTCGCGCGGCGTGCCCCAACGCTTGACTTCCTTGTTGTCGTCGGCGCTGGCGCCCACCGGCACCGAAGCGTGCGGCAGGTTGGGCATGGTCTTCATGATTTCGCGCAATTCATCGTCAAGGCGACTGGCGCGCTCGTCGAGCGACTTGATCTCGGCCGACACGTTTTTCATCTCGGCGATGGCCGTTGCGGCGTCGCCACCCGATTTTTTCAGCGCCGCGATTTCGTCATTCGCTTTGTTGCGCCGGCTCTTCAAATTCTCAGTCTTCGCGATGGCCGCGCGCCGCTCCTGATCGAGCGCGCGAAAGCCCTCCAGATCAAACTGGCCGCCGCGCGTCGCCAGTTTCTTCGCCACCAAGTCGAGATTGTCTCGTACAAATCCAAGATCAAGCATCCCTCTATTATCTCCTGAAGTGACGCGGCAGCCCCGATGATCGGAGGTGATAGCGATGATAAACTGACACGCGATTCAATGATTCTAGTAACCGGCGCGAGCGGATTTGTGGGCGGTCATGTAGCACGCGCCTTGGTGCGCGCGGGAGCGCCGGTGCGTTTGCTGCTGCGTGCGTCTTCTTCCACGGCCGCCATCGACGATCTCCTTGATCGCGTGGAAATCGTACGCGGCGACCTCACCGACTCCGCGTCGTTGCGTGCGGCCGTCGCCGGATGCGAGCAGCTTTTTCACGTGGCCGCCGACTATCGCTTGTGGACGCGCGATCCGCAATCGATGTATCGATCGAACGTCGAGGGAACCGCAAGTTTGCTCGACGCCGCGGCCGACGCGGGAGTCTCGCGCATCGTCTACACGAGCACGGTGGGATGCATGGGTTGGCCCGCCGACGGTCGCCCAACGAACGAGGAATATCCGGTGTCCGCCGCGGACATGAGCGGTCATTACAAGCTTTCGAAGTTCCAAGCCGAGCAAGCCGCGCTCGAGCGCGCGCGGCGCGGCGTGCCGATTGTGATCGTGAATCCCACCGCGCCCGTCGGCGAACGCGACGTGAAGCCGACGCCGACCGGAAAAATCATCGTCGACTTCCTCGCGGATCGCATGCCAGCCTACCTCGACACCGGATTGAATCTCGTGGACGTGCGCGCCGTAGCAGAAGGCCACTTGTTGGCCGCCCAGAATGGTCGCGTGGGCGAGCGCTATTTGTTGGGCGATCGCAACATGGAGTTTCGCGAAATCCTCGAGACGCTCGCGCGCATCACTGGAAAACGCGCGCCGAAGATCCGCATTCCTTACGCCGTCGCGTATGCGTTCGCGGCGCTCGATACAGCGGTCGCCGGAATCACGGGGAAAGAACCGCGCGCGCCGCTCGAAGGCGTGAAGTTGGCGCATCACAAAATGTTCATTGACTCGGACAAAGCGCAGCGCGAGTTGGGCTATCGTCCCGGCGATGTCGAAGCGGCATTGCGACGCGCCGTGGAGTGGTTTAGAAAGAATGGCTGATGTCGCCTAATCCACCTCGATGGTGTAACTGACCATCCAGAGTTCAACTTGCTCCAGACGAATCCTCCAGCGTTCCTTGAAATCCTTCATCCAAACGCGATTCTCCGGGGAATCAACGACGTCCACTACGATTCGCGTCAGGTTGTCTTTGTAAAGAACATCTCGATGGCGCCAATGGCCTTCGACCGACTGGGTTTCGTAGCTCGCGGCGCCAAAGTGATCCCTGACCTCACTGAACGCCTCGGTAACCCACCTTGCTGGAACGTCCCGGCCGTCATTAAACCGGAGCGGGATCAGCACCTCGAATCGCCGCCAGTTCTTGCTCATAGGTTGTCCTTCCCTTGACGGCAAAAGGAATGCCCTGATCGGCCAACGCCTCAATCGCTGCCTCCGGCACGATGTGTTCGCCAGACTTCAGCGAGCGGCCGGAAAAGCGTCCAATCAGGAAGTCCAACGCTTTCATTTCCGTTTCTGTGTCTGCGAAAGTGATCGTGATCATCGGGACCTCCTCTGCGTGGGATTATATCAAAAGCACTCAGGTGGGCGGAGGTAACATGGCAATTGCGGACGACGTTCAGCCGGACCTCCGTGTACGCTCGAAGGAGCTAAGGAATGGCCGAGTTCCGTGCAGCAGATCCCTGGAGTCAGTTCGTAACGATGCAACAATTGTTTGTTCCCAGAGGACTGCCTTGTCCATAACATCAATAGGGATTGTTTGTGCGCTGCCCCGAGAGCTCGGTGGCCTGTACAACAGCCCGCCAGAAAACTGCCGCATTGTCGCCGGAGGTGTCGGCGCATCCGCAGCCGAGCGCGCCGCCCGCGGCATCACGGATGCACGTGCGCTGATTTCCGCGGGATACGCCGGAGGACTCGCCGCCCCGGCCGTGCGCGGTGCGATTGTCGTCGATACCGCCAGCGAATTCTTTGCGTCCGTGCCCGCACCCGCGATTCGCGCACGCATCGCCGATTCCCAGACGATGATCGCGACACCAGCCGAGCGCGCCGCGCTGGCGCAATGCTCGGGCGCCATCGCCGTCGACATGGAGTCGGCCGCTGTCGCGCGCGTCGCAAGGGAGCGCGGCATTCCGTTCGCGGCGATTCGCGTGATCACCGATGGTCCCGACGACACCTTGGTTATCGACTGGGACAAATATCGTCGCTCCGATGGATCGATGCGCACCGCGGCGGCCGTCGGTTCCGCTCTGCGTTCGCCGCAAGGGATAGCGGAATTGTTCCGGCTTTGGTATTCTTCTAGTGAGGCAACTAGGGTACTAAGCGAGTATTTACGAAGCTTTCTGGCTCACGCTTCGTCGTCCCGATGACCACTCCACTACCTGCAACAATCATGCGCGCCGCCGTGTATCGCGGCGAGGGTCGCGTCATGGTGGAATCTCTTGCAGTGCCAGAAATCGGCGCGGGCGAATTGCTGTTGGAAGTGGCGGTGTGCGGCGTGTGTCCCACGGACGTGAAAAAGATTCACGCGAATCTCTTGCCGCCGCCGCGCGTCTACGGACACGAGACGGCGGGACGCGTAGCCGCGGTCGGCGCAGGCGTCACGAAGTTCGCGGTGGGCGATCGCGTCGCGGCGTTCCACCACATTCCGTGCCGGAGTTGTTTTTACTGCCGCGCGAAGGTTTACGCGCAGTGTCCGGTGTACAAGAAAGTCGGAATCACCGCGGGATTCGAGCCGGCGGGCGGCGGATATGCGAACTATGTGCGCCTGATGGATTGGATCGTCCGTGACGGCGTGGTACGAATTCCCGACGGCGTGAGTTACGAAGAAGCGTGTTTGGTCGAGCCGGTGAATACGTGCTTGAAAGCTGTGCGACAAGCGGAAATCGGCCGCGGCGACACGGTTTTGGTGCAGGGACAGGGTCCTATTGGATTGATGCTCTCGATGCTCGCGAGTCGCGAAGGCGCGCGCGTGCTGGTTTCCGATCCCATGGACGAACGCCTCGATTTCGCCGCAACGCTGGGAGTAAAATTCTTGCCGCAGGCGCGACTAAATCCGCGTCGCGAAAACGTTGTCGAGCGCGTAAAGGCGCTGACGGAAAGCCGCGGCGCGGACGCGGTGCTCGTCGCGGCGGCCGCGTCGTCGCTTGTGCCGGAGGCGCTCGAAGCGGTGCGGCCCGGCGGACGCGTGATGTTGTTCGCGCAAACGTCGCGCAAGGATCACGCCGATTTGCCGCTGGCTTCGATTTGCGTCGATGAAAAACGGCTGATCGGCAGTTACAGCGCCGACATCGACCTGCAAGAGGAATCGGCGCGCCTGGTTTTCGGCCGCGAATTGCCGATGCGCGAGTTGATCACGCATCGCTTTCCGCTCGAACGCATCGAGGACGCGGTGGAATTGGCGAATCATCCGCGTCCCGATTCGTTGAAGATTATAGTGAATGTCAGCGAGGTGTTGATTTGAGCGACAAAATGATGGCCGGCGTTTTGTACGGCAAGGAAGATGTCCGCGTCGAGCGGATCGACATTCCGAAACTCGCGCCGGATGAAGTGCTGGTGAAAGTGAAGGTCGCGCTCACCTGCGGCACGGACCTAAAAGTTTGGCGCCAAGGTTTTCACGCCCGCATGATCACGCCACCCGCCGTTTTTGGTCACGAACTGGCCGGCACCGTCGAGAGCGTCGGCGACGAGGTGGACAATTTCCGCGTGGGCCAGCGCGTGGTGGCGTCGAATTCCGCGCCGTGCGGCGAATGTCACTTCTGCCACAAGGATCTCGAAAACCTCTGCGACAAGTTGCTCTTCAACAACGGCGCGTATGCCGAATACATCAAGATTCCCGGCGCGATCGTGCGCAAGAATCTGCTGGAAATTCCTAAGCACCTTTCGTTTCACGACGCCGCGTTGGTTGAGCCGCTGGCCTGCGCGCTGCGCGGCCTCGAAGAAAGCAACGTGCATCGCCGCGACCACTTGGTGGTGTTGGGACTCGGGCCGATCGGCCTGATGTTCATTCGTCTTGCGAAACTGCGCGGTGCTCGCGTGCTGGCGCTCGGCCGCCGCAAGAGTCAATTGGATCAGGCGCTGGCGATGGGCGCCGACGATGTGTTGAACGTCACCGAAACCAACGACGTGGTGAAAGCCGTGCGATCCATGACGCCGGGGAATTCCGGTGTCGACGTGGCGATCGAAGCGGTCGGCAAACCGGAGACGTGGGAGTGGGCCACGGGCATGGTGCGCAAAGGCGGCACCGTGAATTTCTTTGGCGGCTGCCCCAGTGGGTCGAAGGTGCAACTCGATACGGTGCTGCTGCACTACTCCGAACTCACGCTGAAGGCCACGTTCCATCACACGCCGTACTACATTCGCCGCGCGCTCGATTGCATCGCGTCGGGCGACCTCGGCGCGTCCAACTTGATCACGGCCGAGGCGCCGCTGAGCGAATTGCCCGCGGTGCTGCGCCACCTGCAGAATCGCAACGGCGACTTGAAGACGGCGATCTTGCCGTAATCTCTATGAACCTGCCTCTTTCATGGGTGGAGACGCCGCCGCCGATGGATGCGGCGCAGTCGGGCGCGTATTGCGCGTCACTCGCGAAATCTCATTACGAGAACTTTCACGTCGCTACTTTTTTTCTGCCGAAGGAGCTGCATCAGGATTTCTACAATCTTTACGCGTATTGTCGATGGTCCGACGATTTAGCGGATGAAACGGGCGATCGCGAGAGGTCGCTCCATCTCTTGGAACTTTGGGAACGCCAGCTCGACGAATGCTATGCAGGACAGGCGCGACATCCCGTGTTTCAAGCGCTCGCGGAGACCGTGCGGCGTCGCGATGTTCCGGCCGAGCCGTTTCACAACTTGCTGCGCGCTTTCGTGCAGGATCAGCAAGTGCGGCGCTATCCAACGTACGCCGATCTCGAAGGGTATTGCGAGAACTCCGCGAATCCGGTCGGGCGCTTGGTGCTGTATCTCTGCGGATATCGCGATGAAGAGCGTCAGCGCCTTTCTGATTTCACGTGCACCGCTTTGCAGCTAGCGAATTTTTGGCAAGATGTGGTGGTCGACTACGCGAAAGATCGAATCTACATTCCACTGGAAGACATATCGCGCTTCGGATGCAGCGAGGAGCAGATCGCGCGCCGCGAATTTACGCCGTCGTTTCGCGAATTGATGCGCTTTGAAGTGGACCGCGCGCGCGGACTCTTTGCGCAAGGTCTGCCGCTCGTGAAAATGGTGAATCCGCATCTTTCGGCCGATCTCGATTTGTTCAGCCGCGGAGGACTCGAAATCCTGAACATGATCGAGGAGTGCGGTTACAACGTGCTGCGCGCACGACCGTCCTTGGGGAAGTGGCGCAAGCTGCGCTTGCTCGCGGTCGCGGCGATCAAGCGGCTGGCTTTAGTGGGCGCGCCGGCATGAGCGCAGTAGAAGAGTCTTACAAGTACTGCGTCGAAATCGCGCGCCGGCAGCGGAACTTTTACTACTCCTTTCTCGTGCTGCCGGAGGAGAAGCGCCAGGCGTTCTTTGCGATCTACGCGTTCTTTCGTCAATCCGACGATATTTCCGACTTGACGCAAGAAGCTTCGAAGGCCGAAAAGCAAAACAAACTAAACGCCTGGCGGTCGCAGTTGGACCGCGCGCTCGCGGGCGATTACAGCGGCAACCCGATTCTGCCGGCGTTTCATGACACCGTGCGGAAATTCTCGATCCCGCGGGAGTATTTCGACGAGCTCCTCTGCGGAATTCAGATGGACCTCGATGCCACCGAGTACGAGACTTTCGATGATCTCGCGCGCTACTGCTATCGCGTGGCCGGCGTCGTGGGACTCACGTGTATTCGCATCTTCGGCGTGCCGCCGGAGGACGAAGCGCGTGCTCGCGTGCTCGCCGTTTCCTGCGGCCTCGCGTTTCAGCTTACGAACATTCTGCGCGATGTGCGCGAGGATACAGCCGAGGGTCGATCGTATCTGCCCGCAGAAGATCGGCGCCGCTTTGAAGGCGAACAATTGTTGCGTTTCGAAATCGCGCGCGCTTGGGAGAACTACAAAGCCGCATTGCCGCTATTGGACATGGTCGCGCGCGACTCCCGCGCATCGCTGTGGGCGATGATGGCGCTGTACTCCGGAATTCTGCGTAAGATCGAAGAGCGCCCGATGCGCGTTTTCGAGGGACGCACGAGCTTGTCGAGCGCCGCGAAGCTCGCGATCGTGGCGCGCGCGCTCATGATCCGCATCACGGGCGTGGTCCCGCCGCCTTTTTAACGCCATGGAACCGGACATCATCATCGTCGGCGGAGGACTCGCGGGGCTCTCGGCGGCGGCCGCGCTGGGCGGCGCGGGATTTCGCGTCGAGTTGCTCGAGCGCCGGCCGATTCTCGGCGGACGCGCAAGTTCGTGGGAAGTGCCCGGCACCGACGCGACCATCGACAATTGCCAGCATCTTTTGTTCTGGTGCTGCACGAATCTCTTGGACTTTTACAAGCGCCTCGGCGTGTCCGACAAGATCCGCTGGTTCGGCGCGATTCCCTTGCGCACGCCCGACGGCCGCGAGTCCCTGATCGCCGCGAGCCTCTTGCCCGCGCCGTTTCATCTCGCGCCGTCGATGATGTCGCTGCACGCGTTGGGTCTGGGCGACAAACTGGCGATCGGGCGAGGTTTGCTGGCGATGATCTCCGATCTGCGCCGCCGCTCGCCGGAAGATCTTGACTCGCAGACGATGATGTCGTGGCTGGAAGCCCGCGGGCAAACGCCGCTCGCCATCGAGCGATTTTGGCGCGCCGTGCTGACCAGCGCGCTGAACGAGGACCTGGAAGTTGTCTCGGCGTGGCATGGCTTGCGCGTCTTCTGGAAAGGATATGCGGCGAATTGGCGAGCTTATCGGATTGGCCTCCCGGCCGTATCGTTGACCGAGTTGTATTCACGCGAGTTACCGAATGTCACGATTCGGCCGCGCGCCGCGGTCACGGGCATCGATGCGAAAAACGGCAGCGTCTCGGCGATTCGCCTGGGCAGCGGCGAAGAGCGTCGTGCGAATGCATATCTGCTGGCCGCGCCGTTTGAAGTGCTGGGCGAAATGCGACCGGAGCTGAAGCTTGATCTGAAGCACTCGCCGATCACCGGCATTCACTTGTGGTTCGATCGCGCCATTATGGAACGTCCGTTTACCGGACTTCTGGGACGCACCGTGCAATTCGCGTTTCGCCGCCACGGTTCCGACGACGATGGCGAGGGCTACGTGCAGTGCGTCGTTAGCGCGTCGCGGACGCTGGTGCCGATGTCGAAGGGCGAAATCGTGGATCGCGCCGTCGCCGAGTTGCGCGAGTTTTTCCCGGCGGCGAGAGAAGCGCAACTGAAAAAGTCGGCCGTCGTGAAGGAAGTCCGCGCGACGTACTCGGCGGCCGCGGGCGCCGAGCAAGTGCGTCCAACCAACGTTAGCCCGTGGGAGAATTGCTGGCTCGCCGGCGACTGGACGCGTTCCGGTTGGCCGGCCACGATGGAAGGCGCGGTGCGCTCGGGATACAAAGCCGCCGAGTTGATCGCGGAAAAACTCGGACGCCCGCAAAAATTTCTTGTCGCGGACCTGCCAGCCGACGGATTCGCGCGCTGGCTCGGAGTGCCCTAACGCACCGCGATTGGTCAGCGCCCGGATGCCTCCATCGCCGCCCTCAAGATCCGATTCACTTTCGTTTGGTAACCTTTGCCTTGTCCGCGAAGCCATGCCAACAGATCGGCATCAAGGCGGATTGTCAGCGGCTTCTTGATCGGCCGGTAGAAGCGTCCAACCACGGCTCCGCGCCAGTCGGTAATCTCCGGAATGTCGGAGAAATCGATCGATTCAGGCGGAAGGCGTTTTAGAGCGGAAATCTCCCTAGCTTGTTTTTTCGTTATCTTCTTCATAGGACCTCTTCTCGTTCATAAGACCTCTTCTCGCGCGGCGACGCTCGCCGGGCCGAAATCATTCGGATTATTTCCTGTTTACCGCGTTGCCGGAAAGTGTGCACCACCACAAGAAGCAACCCTTCCACGGTTCCCACCGTCTTCCATCGTTCTTCATCAACCGATGTCCGGTCGCGGACGGTCACGGCCAACGGATCGTCGAAGACTAACTTTGCCGTGTCGAAGCTCAGGCCATGTTTTTGCTCGTTCGATCGGTTCTTCAACTCGTTCCATTCGAAATCCATGTACTTACAGTTTAGTATGTACAGACTCTGGTGTCAAACCGCCCTCAGAGCGGGAGACCGTGGTGCGATAGACTTGCGTTTCGGCAATGAATATCCTGCATCTGGACCTCGGCAAGGAGATGCGCGGTGGACAGCATCAAGTCCTGCTGTTGATGCGCGCACTCGACCGCCTAGGATTTCGCCAAACTTTGGTGGCCCGCAAAGGCTCGCCGCTTGTCGAGGAGCACGGTGCGACTCCGCTCGGCGCCCGTTTGCCGTCGGGTTTCGACATTATCCACGCGCACGACTCCGCGGCGCACACGCGCGCGCTGACCTCTCGACTGCCGCTGGTCGTCGCGCGGCGCGTGGCGTTTCCCGTGAAGCGCGGCGTGTTGTCGCAGTGGAAATACGGCCGCGCCACGCATTTCATCGCCGTATCGAAGTTTGTCGCCGCGGAATTGCAAAGGGCCGGCGTCGATCCATCCAAGATCACCGTGATTCATGATGGCGTGGTGTTGCCCGCAGAGCCGGCGAAGATTCCCGACCACTTGAAGTTCGGATTTATCGCCGCCACTCCGGAAAAACCGCAACATCTCTTCGAGGAGGCGGCAGGAAGGCGGGGAATCATCATCGATCCCGCGCGACTACCGGGCGACCTCGAGAAAATCGACGCGCTCGTTTATCTCTCGAATTCCGAAGGACTCGGCTCCGGTATTTTGCTGGCGATGGCCCGCGGCCTTCCCGTGATCGCCAGCAACGTCGGCGGAATTCCGGAAATTGTGTCGGATGGAGAAACGGGATTTCTCGTCGAGAATAACGTCGACGCGATTCGGGATGCCATCAAGCGCCTTGGAAAAGATCCCGCACGTGCGCGTGCCATGGGCGCGGCGGGACGCCGCTGGGTTGCCGCTCACGCCACGGATGCTATAATGGCCGACAGAACCGCGGCAGTATACGCTCGACTGAAGGGGTCTTCTTGAAGCCGTCTTCACTGGAACTGCAAGCGCTCGCGATCGTGCTGCCCTTCGTTGCCCCCATCTTTGGACTTTTGATCGGAAGCTTCCTCAACGTTTGCATCGTCCGATTGCCGAAGGAAGAATCGGTGGTCACGCCGCGTTCGCATTGCCCGAAATGCGGCCATATGATCGCGTGGTACGAAAATATTCCCGTCTTCAGTTTTCTTTTTTTGCGTGGACGCTGCCGGGGATGCGGCGAGCCGATTTCCTGGCTCTACCCAATTATCGAGTTTCTGAACGGCGCGATGTTTCTTTTCCTCGCGTTGATGTTCGGCCCGTCAATGGAATTCTTGAAATACGCGGTGTTCGGCGCGCTCATGTTGGCGCTGGTGGTCACGGATTTTCGCGAGCGCATCTTACCTGACGAGCTCACCTTCGTGGGGATCGCCGCGGGCGCGGGATTCAGCTTGCTGACCCCGGTCGGCGACGGCACGGCCGCGTGGATTACGCAGGCTTTCACCAGGAATGGCTTCGCGACGCCGTGGCCGCCGATCATGGTTTCGGCGCTCGATTCGCTCCTCGGCGCGATCGCCGGCGCGGCCACGCTCTGGTGCGTCCGCGAAGGATATTACTTGTGGCGCGGCGTTGAAGGTATGGGCTTCGGCGACCTCAAGTTGATGGCGGCGGTCGGCGCATTTGTCGGCCTGAAAGTTACGCTTTTGACAATTTTTCTCGGCTCGGTGTTGGGATCGATCCTCGGCGGCGGATTCATTTTCCTTTCGCGTGGCCGCGATACCGCGTACGAATTGCCGTTCGGCACATTTCTCGGCGTCGCCGCGATCTTCGGCGCGCTTTGGGGCAAGGAGGTTGTGCATTGGTATCTGCTGAAGCTCTCCTATTGATGCTGCAACCCGCAGCCGATCCCTCGATGATGTTCAAGGCGGCCGGCGGACTGATTTTCGCGGCCTTCGTCTTCGTCGGAGCGCTCTGGCTGACGCACAAAATGTTTGTGGCGTTCAAGCGCGAGGCGGAAGACGCCACGGTCACCAAGCCGAGTCGCCCGAGCGACGCGTCGGCCTTCGTCACCGCGACGTATCAAGGAGTGATCCAGCAGATGCGCGAGCAGGAAAAAGAATTGGAGCGCCTGCATCGCTTGGAGCGTCAACGCGCCGAAGAGAGCCAGCAACTCGCCGCCACGATCATGCGCAACATGGCCACAGGTTTGGTGATGTTGAACCAGCGCGGCCTGATTACGGAGAGCAATCCGGCGGCCAAGCTGACGCTGGGACATCAAGTGCTCACCGGCCGCGACTATCGCGAGGTGTTTTGGCCGGGATACAAATCCTTCGACACTTCTTCCGGGCTGCCGGAGGCCATGGAAGCGGTGAACCTATGCTTGAGCACGGGACACACCGTCCGCCGCATGACACTGAATTACAACGCGCCGAACGGACAGAGCATGGTGCTGGGCATCGGCTTTTCGCCGATCGTGGCGGCCGACGGTGCGATCGGCGGCGCGATTATGCTGCTGACCGATTTGACGGAAATCAACTCTCTGCAACAGCAAGTGCGATTGAAGGAGAACATGGCGGCGCTCGGCGAAATGGCCGCCGGCATCGCGCACGAATTCAAAAACGCGCTGGCCACCATTTCCGGATACGCGCAATTGATTCCGATATCCGATCTCGAAGAAGGCCGCGGCTTCGCGCAAAAGATTTTCAAGGAAACGCAATTACTCGCCACCATCGTCACCGACTTCCTGAACTTCTCGCGGCCGCTCAGCATGATGGCCGCGCCGTTCGACACGCGCGAACTGATCGAAAGCTGTTTCACCGAAATCATCGAGCGCGGCCGATTCTCCGACGTGACGCTGGAGATGACCGGCGAGTTTCCGGTGGTGGAAGGCGACATCACGTTGCTGCGCCAGGCGTTCTCGAACCTGTTGCGTAACGGTTGTGAAGCCATGGCCGATACCGGCGCGCCGGTGAAGCGCCTGCAAGTGGAAGGTGTGATCGAAAAGGGCGACGCGGGCCAGCAAGTGCGTCTTGATTTTCACGACGAAGGATGCGGGATCAGCGCCGAGAACATGGATCGCGTGTTTATTCCGTTCTTCACCACCAAGAATACCGGCACCGGATTGGGTTTGCCGCTGGTCCACAAGATTGTGGTGAATCACAACGGCAAATTGAGCGTGGGGAGTATTCCGGGCGTGGGCACTACGTTTTCGGTTACTTTGCCGCTCGCCAAATAGCGATTTTCGCCAGTTATCTGGAATGGTTCAGCACCGCCTGAACACTTCTGCGGCTGTGCTAGACTGAGGCTGAAGGAGTTCTCCTATGAAATTCTCAGGAATTCCCCAAATCGCGCTCGTCGCGCTGACGGGCTTGGCCGCCGCGCAGACGCCCGCGCCGAATCCGGTGCCGCAAGCTCCGGCCCCGCAGCAAACGCTGGCGGATTTTGCGCGCGAATATCGCGCCGCAAACTCGGCGACGCCGAAGGCCAAGCGCGTTTTCACCAACGATACGATGCCGCGTCATTCCAACATGTCGGTGGTGGGTCCGGGCGAAGTTCCTACGGACTCTACCGACGCCGACAAATCGAGCGACAAGGCCGCCGGCACCGACAAAGACAAGAAGACGGATAAGGACAAGGCCGCCGCCGGTGAAGAAGCAGCCGTGCGCGCGAAGTTTGCGACGCTCCGCCAGAATTTGGCCACCGAGCAGCGCCGCCTGGACGTTTTACAGCGCGAATTCAACTTGGCGCAATTGCAAAGCTACTCTGATCCGAATCAGGCGATGCGCGAGCAGTTCGCCCGCACCGAGATCCAAAAGCGTCAGGCCGAGATCGACGATCAGAAACAAGTTGTAGCCGCCGCACAGAAAGCTTTGGACGACGCGCTGGAAGACGCTCGCCAGAAGGGAGTGCCCACGGGCTGGACCGTGCCGGCACCTACGAAGTAAACGCGCCAGGTCCACCCCCTGACCTCAATGGCCGACCGCCTTCTCCTCGTTGAAGACAAAGCCGAGCTCCGCCAAATGCTCAAAGTTGCATTGAGCAAGGCGGGCTTCCAAGTCACTGAAGCCGCCGACGGAACCGAAGGCGTGCGTCTGCTCGGATCGCAACCGTTTTCCATCATTCTTACCGATTTGAAATTGCCGGGCTGCTCCGGCCTCGATCTGCTGCAAAAGGCGCTGGAAATCGATCCGGGAATTCCCGTGGTCGTGATGACCGCCTATGGATCGATCGAAGAATCGGTTCGCGCGATGAAGGGCGGCGCCTACGATTTCATTCAGAAGCCGGTGGACCTGGAACATTTGCGCCTGATGCTGGAGCGCGCCGTCTTCCAGCAACAGTTGGTGCGCGAAAATCTTTTGCTGCGTGAAGAAGTATCGCAGCGCTACGGATTCCCGCGCATTCTCGCCGAAGACGAAGTGATGCAGGCGGTTGCCCGCGACGTGCAGAAAGTCGCGCAGGCCGATACGACGGTGCTGCTACTCGGCGAAAGCGGAACGGGCAAAGAATTATTCGCGCGCGCGCTTCATCATTTGAGTTTGCGGCAGAAACAGCCGTTCGTGGCGATCAATTGCGCGGCCATCCCCGAGGGACTTGTGGAGAATGAGCTCTTCGGTCACGAGAAAGGCGCCTACACGGGCGCCGGCGCGCGGAAAATCGGCAAGTTCGAATTGGCGCATCGCGGCACGATTTTCCTCGATGAAATCGGCGAGCTGCCGCTGGCGGTGCAATCGAAGATCTTGCGCGTGCTCGAGGAACGCGCCTTCGAACGCGTCGGCGGGTTGCAGACCATCGAAGTGGACGTGCGGGTGGTTGCCGCGACCAATCGCGACCTATTGCAATGCGTCGCGCAAAAGACCTTTCGCGAAGATTTGTACTTCCGCATCGCCGCGCTGCCGGTCACGATCCCGCCGTTGCGCGAGCGCGGCCAAGACGTTTTGATGCTCGCCAGCCACTTCATCCGGAACTTCGCGCGCGAGTTCAAGAAAAAGGAAATCCGCCTGTCGCCGGAAGCCGAAGAGGTTTTGCTCGGCTATCACTGGCCCGGCAACGTGCGCGAATTGCAGAACGCCATCGAGCGCGCCGTGATTCTCTGCGAAGAAGGCGTAATCCTGCCGGCGGATCTGAACATTCGCCCGGCGGTGGCGGGCGCGATCCCCACGCCGGATTTTGGCGGCGAGCCGTTCGACTGGGAAGGTCCGCTCGAAGAAGTCACGCAGCGCGCGGTGTCGATGGTGGAGCGCGCGAAAATCATGGCCGCGCTTCGGGAAGCGCGTTGGAACAAAATGAAGGCCGCCGAAAAACTCGGTATCGCTTACAAGACGCTTCTGGCCAAGTCACGGGCGCTGGGCATTTAACCCATATCCAATGGCCGAACAAGCGCGACACTTTGCCGGTCACATCGAAACTCAGTTGGGCCGCGTGATTGTCGGCCAGCGCGAAGTTCTCAGGCAAGTGGCTACCGTGTTGCTTTGCGGCGGTCACGCGCTGCTGGAAGGCGTTCCCGGAATCGCCAAAACTCTCATGGTGAAATCGCTGGCGCGCGTTTGTGCGCTGCGATTTCAGCGCGTGCAGTGCGCGCCCGACCTCATGCCCGCCGACGTCACCGGCGGCAGCGTCTACAACATGGCCGCGGGATCGTTCAGCCTGCATCGCGGGCCCGTGTTCACCGATTTGCTGCTGGTGGACGAAGTGAATCGCATGCCGCCGCGCACGCAAGCCGCGCTGCTGGAGTGCATGGAGGAGCGCCAAGTTACGATCGACGGCACGGGTCACGCGCTGAGCGAGTGGTTCAGCGTTTTCGCCACCCAGAATCCCGTGGAGTTTGAAGGCACGTATCCGCTGCCGGAAGCGCAACTCGATCGCTTCCTTTTCAAGATTCACGTGGACTATCCCACGGCCGAGGAAGAATCGGAGATTCTCGAGCGCCATCAAAGCGGTTTTGACGCGCGCCATCTGGAGCGCGTGGAGTTGGGCACCGTCGACGCCGTCTTGTTAGCCGCGGCGCGCGCCGAAGCACAAGCGGTGCGCGTGGAAGCGGAGTTGCGATCCTACATCGCCTCGATCGTGCGCCGCACGCGCGACTGGCCGTCGCTGACGCTCGGCGGAAGTCCGCGCGCCGCCGTTTGTTTATTGCAAGCCGCCAAGGTGCAAGCCGCGCTCGACGGCCGCGACTATCTGATCCCCGACGACGTGAAGGTGATGGCCGCGCCCGTGCTGCGGCATCGCTTAGTGATTCGCCCCGAAGCCGATCTCGAAGGACTCACGCCCGATCGCGTGATCGCCGAGATCGTCGCGCACGTGGACGTCCCCAAGTGATCGCGCCCGCGCCTCTCGCGCCCGCGGCGGTTTCCGCGCGTTGCCGCAATGCCAGGCGTCTCGCCGTTGCTTTTGGTCCGAGATTCTTCGTGATGCTCCTGGCCGGCGCCGTCTTCGTTGGTCCCGCGTGGTGGGATCGTCGCTTTGCGTTTTTGATGATCGCGTGGGACGCGCTCGTTTTTCTCGCCTGGATCTTCGATTCCCGGCGGCTTCCCGCGCCGAATGAAGTGGAGATCACGCGCGAATGGCCCGACACCGTGTCGCTCGACGCTCGCGGCAGCGTGATTCTGCGGCTCACAAGCGAGTGTCCGCGCGCTTTCTCCGCCGAACTCAGCGATACCACGCCTGCCGATTGGCGCGAGTCGCCGCCGGTCCTCTCGCTGGCCGTTGCGGCGCGCGGAGTTGCCGAGGCGCGCTACGAAATTCTTCCGCGACAGCGTGGTAGCGCACAACTCGGCACGGTGTTTGTGAAAATCCAGAGTGCGTTTCGCCTGGCGGAGCGCTGGATGATCGCCAAGCTGCCGCAAACGATTCGCGTCTATCCGAATCTGGAGGAAACGCGGCGCTTGACGCTCTACTTGATCCGCAGCCGTCAGATCCAGATGGAACGCCGGCTGAAAACGCAATCCGGCAAGGGTCGCGAGTTCGAAAGCTTGCGCAATTATCGCGCCGGCGACGAACGCCGCGACGTTTGTTGGACCGCCACTGCGCGTCGCGGCGAGTTGGTGACGAAAACATATCAGCATGAGCGTAGTCAAACGGTGACGCTCGTGGTCGACGCGGGACGCCTGATGCTTGCGCAGGACGGCGCGCGCGCGAAACTCGATCATGCGGTGAGCGCCGCGTTGGCGCTCGGGCAAGTGGCGATGCGTTCGGGCGATCGCGCGGGACTGCTGGCGTATGGGCGCAAGTTGCAAGCGCGACTCGCACCGGGCCGCGGCGCGGGCCACTTTCGGGCCATGTTGGAATCGCTGGCGTTGCTTCGCGGGGAGTTATCGGAAGCGGCTCACTCGCTCGCCGCCGACACCTTGCTGCTCATGCAATCGCGGCGCGGACTGGTGCTGTGGCTCACCGATCTTGCGGAAACGGCCGCGACGCCGGAGGTGATCGAAGCGGCCGGGCGTGTCGCGCGGCGGCATCTCTTGCTTTTCGTCACCATGAGTCAAGCGATGTTGCACGGCGTTCTCGCGGAAAAACCCGAGACCGCCGAGGCGATGTATCGCTACGCTGCGGCGACTGAAATGGCGCAGCGCCGCGAAGTGCTGCTCGGGCGATTGCGCCGGCAAGGCGCGCTTGTGCTCGATCTCGATCCGGCGGACGTGGCGCCCGCGGTGGTCAACGAGTATCTGCGGGTGAAGGAGATGGGACTTCTGTAACCGTGTTGTCGCGGCCGGCGAGGCGTAAATAAAGATACAGGCTCAAACCCATCGCCGCCGACACCGCGAATTTCAGCGGCACGGGCGCTTCCGACGGAGAAAAAAATCCTTCCAGCAATCCCGCGATAAAAAGCATCGGCAGCGTTCCCAGCGCCAACTTCACGCCCAGGCCGCCGTAATGTTGGATCGCTTCGCGGCGGCTCAACGATCCGGGAAACAGCAAGCCGCGCGCAATCAGCAATCCGCCGCCGCCGGCAATGAAGATCGCCGGCAACTCCAGCGCGCCGTGCGCCGCCACGAACGACCACAGGTCCACGCTCATGCTCGCTTGCCAGCACGCCGCGCCGATCACGCCCATCAGCAATCCGTTGAACACCATCATGTACACGGTGCCGAGCACTGTGAAGCCCATGGCGAACGCGGCGAGACTCACCGTCATGTTGTTGGTCATGATGGAACTCGACGCCAGCGGTTGCACGCCGACGATCGAGTGCGTCCACATCTGCCGTCGCGCGATGGTGTCGGCCATCCGGTGGCCCAGGAAGAATCGCGTGAACGACGGATCGGCGATCGTGGCAAGCGTTCCCGCGAGCGCGCCCAACAGAAACAGCACGAACGCCGCCATCGTGTACGGCATGGTGTCGCGAAACGTTTGCGGAAAGCCACCGCCATAGAATCGCCAGATTCCCGAAGGCCCGCGACGGCGGCTCGAGTAAATCAAATTGTGCGCGCCGCCGAGCAGGCGATTCAGATAATCGGCCATGCGCTGATTGCGCGAATCCTCGCGAACCGTGGCGAGATCGGCGGCGACTTGGCGATACAATAGTCCCGTCTCGCGCAACTCGCGCGCGGTGAGTTTCGCAATGCCGCCGCGGCCGGACTGCCGGACCAGTTCCTCCAGGCGATCCCAGTACGGTTTGCGTTTTTTCAGCCAAAGGCTGGTGTTCATAGCGGATGTTTACGCCCGATGGATGCGCCAGATGGATACGATGAATACGCGCGAGCCGCTCCCCAGCTCCCGCTCAGAAAACATTAGCATTGAAACGCCCGAACAGGTGGCGCTGACGTTTCCGCTCGCCGGCGTGGGCAGCCGCTTCCTCGCTTTGGCGATGGACACGGCGATTCAAGTCGGCGCGATCGTGGCGCTGACACTGGCGGGCTTCGTCGTCATGCGTCTCTCCAATAGCCATCCGTCGTTTTCAACTTCTCTTCAATGGACGATTGCGCTTTCCGGAATCGCGTCCTTCCTCGTGCACTTTGGGTATTTCGCGACGTTTGAGGCGTTGTGGCAGGGTCAAACGCCGGGGAAACGGAATCAAGATTTGCGCGTGATCAAGGACAACGGCGCGTCGATTACGGTGTTCGACGCGATCGGCCGCAACTTGCTGCGCATCGTTGACGGGATTCCCGGAATCTATGCAGTCGGCGTGGCGTCGGTCTTCTTGAGTCCGCGGAACAAGCGCCTGGGCGACTATCTCGCGGGGACCATCGTGGTGTACGACAAGCCGATGGATCGCAAATCGTCGCTGGCGTTTCGCGGCGTCGAATCGCCGGCGCCGGTGGGCCAGTCGACATCGCGCAAACTGACACCCGAGCAGTTCCAATTGCTGGAAACCTACACGGCGCGGAAGTATGATTTCGAATGGGACATGCGTAATCGCTTTGCCGCGGAAATCGTCGACCGCTTGGCCGCGAGCTTCGAAATTACCGCGGAAGAACGGCGCGATCCCGATGCGTTGATCGAGCGTCTGGTGAACGAGTATCGCAACCGGTGATTGAATGAGACGTTTGCTCGTTGGCGTGTTGTTCTTATGGCCGCTGTCCGCGCAAACACCGGCTCCGGGCGCGAGCGGTGCGAGAGTCTGGACCGAAGACCTCACAATTCCCACCTATCGCCTGAACACCGCGAATCCCGTGCCGCAATTCGCGGAGTTCACAACGCGGCCGTTCTATCCGTACCCCGCACTCAAGGATTTTGAGACCGACAAGCCGTTACCGAAAGCCTGGCACGCCGTCTATCTTGAAAACGAGTTTCTGAAAGTGACCGTGCTGCCCGATCTCGGCGGCAAACTCTATTCCATCTTCGACAAAATCACCTCGCGCGAAGTGCTCTATCGCAACAACGTGATCAAATACGCCGACATCGGTTTGCGCGGCGCCTGGACCGCCGGCGGCATCGAATGGAATTTTCCCGAAGGCCACACGTTCACCGCCGTTTCTCCCGTGGACTTCGTCACGTATCAGGATAAAGACGGCAGTGCGGAAGTAACGGTAGGCGATACCGAGCGCGTGCAAGGATTGCAATGGATGGTCACGATTCGTCTGCGTCCGGGCGTGCGCGCGGTGGAAGCGGAAATTGTGTTGCGGAATCCGAACGAGATTCCCGGCCGATATTGGTTCTGGGCCAATGCCGCGATTCCGGCGCGCGACGATCTGCGCTTCGTCTATCCGATGCGTCTCGTGGTCCCGCATGGCGGCACCGCGCGCCCGTATCCGATGTTTCAGCGCCAAGACGACTCGTCATGGGCGTCGATGAAAAACAGTGAATCACTATTTGCTCTTGATTCATTCCGCGATTTCTTCGGCGCGTACTACGAGCGCGCCGACAACGGCGTCGTGCAGGTATCGGACCACCGCTTGCTTCCGGGAAAGAAGATTTTCAGTTGGGGATTAGGCGCTCAGGCCGAACGCGACGTCGCGAGCGTCACCGATTCCGACGGTCCTTACGCGGAGATTCAAGCGGGTCGCCCGATCAATCAGAGCGGCCATCTGCCGATGGAGCCGTTTTACACCGAGCGGATTCTTCAGTATTGGTATCCCGCTGAGCGCCTTGGCGGCGCGTGGAGCGAGGCGAATCGCGATGCGGTGCTGCGCCTGAACGTGTCGCAAGAAAAGGCGCGCGTGTGGCTCGAAGGCACACGGGCGTTCGACGCCTTGGAAATCACGCTGCAAGATGGCGCGGGAAAAACGCTCCAAACGTGGAAGACGCCTCTCTTCCCGGGATTGCCGTTCACGGCGGCGGCCGACGTCGTGGGAACGGGACCATTTGTGGTGTCGGTGCGCACCGCCGCGGTGAAAGGCGCGGTCGGCGCGGAGATTATTCGCTTCCGCAGCGATGCTCCGATCGACGGCAACGAACGTTTCGCCGGTGTGCCGGCGGTCAAGAAGGCGACTCCCACGGTCTTTGAACAGGGTCAAGCCTTCGACGTAGAGTCGCATGACGCCAAGGCGCGCGAGAGCTGGCGCGAAGCGATTCGCTTGAATCCTTCGTTCGCGCCGCCGCATTTGAGTCTGGGAATTTCCTATTACCGCTCGGGCGAGTTGCAAGAAGCGGAGTCGCATTTGCGGGAGGCGCTTCGGTTGCGACCGGATCTCGACGATGCCAAATATTATTTGGTGTTGGTGCTACGCGAAGCGCCGAACACGGAAGGGGAGCGTCGCGCGATCCTGACGCAAGCGGCCGCCCGCGGCAAATGGTCGGGACCGGCACACATCGTGCTGGGCAAAATGGCGCTCGCCGCCGGCGACACCAAAGGGGCGATCGCGCAATTCTCCGTGACGCCGGACGCCGAGGCGCGCACGTTGCTCGCGATGGCGTATCGCATGGCTGGAAACGCAGCGCGCGCGCGCGTCTTGCTCACGCAGTTGCAGCGCGACATTCCAACGGATCATCTGGTGTTGTCGGAGGCCGCGCTCGCAGGCGATGCGCCCGCCGAATACGATCTTTGGCGCCTGCTCGATCGTCAGCCGGACGCGGTCACGGGGTTGGCGCTGAGCTACGCCGAAGTGAATCGCGCGGAAGCGCGCAAGCTGCTGGAGAAAGCTGTCGCGCGCGCGGGAAGGAACGCCGATCCCATGTGGCACTACACGCTGGGATGGCTGCACGAGGCGAATCGCGATGCCGCCGCGGCGGTTCAGGAGTATCGCGCGGCGGCCCAGATGAATTCGGACTACGTGTTTCCCAGCCGCGTGAAGGAAATCGAGATTCTCGAGCACGCGCTCACCGCGCTGCCGGCCAATTCGCCGGAAGCGGGACGCACCGCGTCTTACTTGGGTGAAGCCTTGGCTGCGCACCATCGTTGGACCGAAGCACGAACAAATTGGATCGCTGCAACGCAAGCAATTGCCAGCGATCCTCTTCCGGCGAAATTGCTTGCGTTCGCCGAGAAAACGTCCAAGGACTCGGAAGTCGCGTTGGCTGAATACGGGCAGGCCCTGGCACGCGATCCGAGCGATGCGCGGTTCTACGCCTTGCGCGACGACGTGCTGGCGCGCGACTCCGCGTCGCCTGCCAAGCGGCTCGCGTTGCTTGAAGCAGCGCCCGCGCAGGTCAAAGAACAAGCAGATGTCGCCACAAGACTCGTCCCGTTGCTCGTCGCCGCCGAGCGTTGGAAAGCCGCTGAAGACTTGTTGAAGCAAATGCCGCCGGCCGCCTCGCCGCAAGGCGCCGAGTTTCGCCGCAAGTACGAACTGGCCATCGCCGATGGCTACGCGAAGACCGGCCATAGCGCCGACGCCGCGAAAGCTGTCGTGAATTCCACGGTGCAAGCGTCGAACGTCGAGAATCCCGGCAACGTTCCGCCCAAACGCTGCATGGACACCGCGGCTGCGCTCGAACGTCTTGGCAAGCGCGACGAAGCGATGCAGTGGATCACACGCGCCGCCGACTGGCCGAAGAACGCAGCGGAACCGAAGCCGAAGCCCACGACCGAAGACGAATATCATCGTGCTCTGGCGCTCGCTCGCCTGAGACGCTTTCCAGAGGCACAAGCCGCGATGGAGTTTGTGGTCCACAACGATACCGGCGGAGAGCTTGGTCGCGACGCCGAACTGACACTGCGCCACTGGAAGGCGGCGGGAGTTATTAAATAAGAGCCGTGAAATGAATCTCGCCGACTATCAACCTCGCAGCATGTTGCACGTTCCCGAGCATCACGTGGCGCGTCCCGCATTTCCGGCGCTGGACTTTCACACGCACCTCGCTTGGAGCTCTGCCGACGGCAGCGCACCGCCGAAATATCTTGGCGACGCGCAAGAATTGCTCACGGTGATGGATCGCAAGAATGTTTCGGCACTGGTTCACTTGACGGGCGGCTACGGCGCGCACCTGGACGCCTGCATTCGCGATTTGCAGCAAGCGCATGCCGGGCGTTTTTACGTTTTCGCTGAGCCGATGTGGAATCGCGCGTCCGAACCGTCATACGAGGCCAATCAGGCGGCGGAGATCGAGCGCGCGGCGCGCGTGGGCGCGCGAGGGCTGAAAGTCTTGAAGACGCTCGGACTTTTCTTGCGCGAGCAAGGACGCCTCGTGCGCGTCGACGATCCGCGCTTCGATCCCATGTGGGAAACGTGCGGCGCGCTGGGATGGCCGGTGGCGATTCACGTGTCCGATCCCGAAGCGTTCTTTCTGCCCATTGATCGTTTCAACGAGCGCTACGAGGAATTGCACAATCATCCCGATTGGTCATTCTGTGGCCGTGATTTTCCCGGCGATCGGGAATTACAGGAATCGCGCAATCGCGTGATGGCGCGCCATCCGCGCACGCAGTTCGTGGTGTTGCATGTAGGCAACAACGCGGAAAACCTCGCCTATGTTTCCGAATGCCTCGACCGCTTTCCCAACATGACCGTCGATATTGCCGCGCGCATCGGAGAGCTCGGCAGGCAGCCTCGCGAAGCAAAGCGTTTTATCGATCGCTATCAAGATCGTGTGCTCTTCGGCACCGACGCCGTTCCGAATGGACACGAATTTCCGCAGCAACTGTTTTGCGACGAGTTGTATGAAATCTACTATCGACTCCTGGAAACCGAGGACGAGTACTTCGACTACGCGCCGGCGCCCGTGCCGCCGCAAGGGCGTTGGCGGATCTACGGCCTAGGCTTGAGCCGCGACGTGCTGCGCAAGGTGTATTACGAAAACGCGGCGCGCCTCTTGCGGCTATAGTAGTGTTCATGCTCGAAAACTTTCGTCTCACTGGGCGGACCGCTCTCGTCACCGGCGGCACGCGCGGCATCGGTAAAGCGATCGCCGAAGGACTGGCGGACGCGGGCGCGCGCGTGATTGTCGCGGCGCGCGGCGATGGCGCCGACATCCAGGTGGATCTCAGCAAACCGGGCGAAGCGCTGCGGCTCGCAGACGCCGCGGGTCCCGTGGACATTCTCGTGAATAACGCGGGCCTCACGCGCCGGGCTCCTGTGCTCGAATACTCCGAGCAGGATTGGGACGACGTGTTGCAGGTGCAGTTGAAAGTGGTCTTCCAACTTTCGCAAGCCGTGGCGCGCGGCATGAAAGATCGCGGATGGGGACGCATCGTGAACATCGCCTCGCTGCTTTCGTTTCAAGGCGGCATCACCGTGCCGGCGTACGCCGCGGCGAAAGGCGCGGTGGCGCAATTGACGAAAGCGTTCGCTAACGAACTCGCGCCGCACGGCGTGTGCGTGAACGCCATCGCGCCGGGATACATTCGCACCGAACTCACCGGAGCGCTCCAGAATGATGTGACACGCAACCGGCAAATTCTCGAGCGCATTCCCGCGGGACGCTGGGGCGAGCCGCGTGATCTCGCGGGCGCCGCCGTGTTTCTCGCGTCGCCGGCGGCCGCCTACGTCAATGGGCACATCATGGTGGTCGACGGCGGATGGATGGCGCGGTAAGCTCGAAATCCCGTGGGATCCTACACACTCCATCTCGTGAATCTCGTAGCGGTCTATGCGATCGCGGTGATTGGTCTGCACATCATCGTGGGACTCTGCGGCCAGTTTTCACTGGCGCAAGGCGCGTTCTTCGGAATCGGCGCGTATGGATTGGCGTTGCTCGAATCGCGTGGGCATTGGCCGGCGGTGGCGGCGGCGCTCGGCGGTGCTTTCCTGTCAGCGGCCGTTGCCGCCGTGGTTGGTGTGCCGATTTTGCGTCTGCGGGGACACTATCTGGCGATGGCCACGATCGGCTTCGGCGAAATTCTTTATCTCACGCTGTTGAATTGGACCACGCTGACCAACGGTCCCGACGGTTTGCGGATCGCGCGGCCGTTTCTGGCGGGCGCGGGATCGCCGGCGTACGATCGCGCATTCTTTATCGTCGTCGCGACCGTCGTGGCTGCGTGCGCGATGGCGACGGTGATCCTGGGACGCTCGGCGTTTGGGCGTGAGCTGCGCGCGGTGCGCGACAACGAGCTCGCGGCAGCCACGTGCGGCATCGCTGTGCCGCGCGTGAAGACGGCGGCGTTTGCGGCAGCGGCGTTTTTCGCGGGACTCGCGGGCGCGCTCTACGGATTGCTTGAAACCTACGTGAGTCCCGACACATTTACGTTCGATTTCTCGATCGTGCTCTTGACGATGCTGCTGGTCGGCGGGCGATACTCCGTCGCGGGAGCGGTGATCGGAGCGGTGTTGCTGGGATTCCTTCCGGAATGGCTGCGCTTCCTTAAGGACTACTACATGCTGCTGTTCGGCGCGCTCGTGGTGGTGAGCGTTACGTGGATGCCGGCGGGAATCGTGGGCACTTTTGACGCGCGCCGGCGCCGCGGGGCCGCATGAGTGCTCTCGTCGAGTTGCGCGGTTTGAGCGTGCGCTTTGGCGGCGTGTGCGCGCTGGATTCCGTCGATCTCGATATTGCGCCGGGCGCGATTCACGCGCTGCTCGGCCCGAATGGCTCCGGAAAATCTACAATGATCAACGCGCTGAGCGGAGTGATTCGCGCCAACGTACGAGGCGCGCTTTCGTTCAAAGGTCAGCGGATCGACGGACTCGCCGAGTATCAACTTCATCGCTTGGGAATTGCGCGAACGTTTCAAACGCCGCGCTTGTTTTCATCGATGACGGTTCTCGATAACGTCCTCGCTGGATGGCGGCGCAGCGAGCCCGACGCGCGGCGCGAGTTGGAACGTGCCGGACTCGCGCCGAAGGCCGCCGCTTCCGTCGCGCGCCTGAGCGCCGCGGAACGACGCATGTTGGAGATGGCCAGGGCGTGCACGAGCCGGCCATCGCTGGTGATGCTCGACGAACCGGCAGCGGGCATGAGCGCGGAGGAGCGCGCGTTCTTGTCGGCGTACCTTCGCGAAACACTGCAGCAAGGCCGCCATGAGGGCTTGGCGCTGTTGCTCGTGGAGCACGACATGAAAATGGTCACGGGACTCGCGTCAACTGTGACGGCTCTGAATTTCGGCCGCAAAATCGCCGAAGGTCCCCCGGAGCGAGTCGCCGCCGATCCGCAGGTGGTGGAAGCTTATTTGGGATCGGCGAAACCATGTTGAGGGCTAACGGAATTTGCGCGGCGTACGACGGCATTCACGCGTTGCGTGAAGTCACGCTCCAAGTCGCGCCGCGCGAGGCGGTGGCGGTGCTTGGTGCGAACGGAGCGGGGAAGTCGACACTGTTGAAAGTGATTTCCGGATTGGTGCCGGCCGCGAGCGGCGAGGTGCATTTCGAGGATCAATCGCTGTGCGGTTGGCCGGCCGATCGCATCGCGCGCGCCGGAATCTTGAGCGTTCCCGAAGGGCGACGCATTTTTCCGGGACTCACGGTCGAGGAAAACTTGCTCACAGGAGTTTTTTCGCGGCCACGCGCTGAACGCGATGCCGACCTCGAGCAAGTCTATGCATGGCTGCCGTGGATGACGGAGCGCCGCACGCAACTCGGGTGGTCGCTGAGCGGCGGACAACAGCAAATGCTGGCGATCGCGCGTGCCTTGATGGCGCGGCCGCGATTGCTGCTGCTCGACGAGCCATCGCTCGGGCTATCGCCCACCGCGTGCACCCAAGTTTTCGATTTGATGGCGCGGATTCGCGAACGCGGTGTAGCGATGTTGGTGGTGGAGCAGAACGCTGCGCAGGCGCTCGATTTTTCTTCGCGCGCCGTGGTGCTGGAACTGGGTCGAGTGGTGTTGGAAGGTACTGCCGCGCAACTGAAGAACGATCCGCAGGTAAGGAAGGCGTATTTGGCCGTGTAGTTATTCCGCGATATCTTCGTCAGCCGACGAGTAGGCCAGCGTCGGGCGATTGATCAGGGCGTTGGCCGCTTCGGCGTCGTGCTCCGCCACCATCAGTTTGATTCCGCCCAGCATATTCACCAGGAACCAATCGAGGCGGACCATGTTTTCGTCCATCAGGAAGCACTCGATGCCCGCCGATTCCAACATGCCTTTGGCGAACTGTGCTTCGGAAAGACTGACGAATACGCTGATCGTGACGAGCGGCGGGGCTTCCATGCAGCTAACCATACCATGCTTCGTGATAAGATTTTCTTATGCCTTGGCGGCCGGCAAGAGTCGTGACGTTTCTGACGATGGCGATTTTGGTCGCCGGCATCGAGTGCGCCACGATGTGCTCGGCGCGAATTTGCGCTACTGCGAACCCGCAACCGCCTGGACATTGCCACAAGCACAACGGAAAATCCGCACCGGTACCATGTGAAAAGCAGGCGGCGGTCAGCCTAGCCGCGCCGGCGAAAATCGCCTCGCCATCGCCGCAGTTTCTGGCGATCGCCGCGGTTGAAGACGATTCGCTTTCCTCACCGGCACACCCTGCGCGCCACATCATCCCCACTTTTCAATCTTCTCCACCGCCCGGCTCTCGCCCTATTGTCCTAAGGGTATAGCGCGCTCCTTCGCACGCATTGGATTTCGCGACGAAGGGAGAACTCCGTGATTTTTCGCTTAGCAACGTGTGTCTTGATCGCAACATCTAGCCTAATCGCAGTGCAGCTGGCTGCGCAATCGTCCGGCACGTCAATGCCCGATATGCAGATGCCCGGCATGCCCATGCCGGGCACGCCGGCTTCAGGTCACGGCATGCAGATGAACGCCGCCGGCATGTACATGATGAACGAGGCGTCAGGCACCAGCCACAATCCGGCGTCGTGGCCGATGCCGATGCTGATGCCGCGCGTCGGTTCCTGGAACACGATGCTGATGGGCGGGCTTTTTGCCGTAGATACTCAGCAATCCGGGCCGCGCGGCGGCGACAAGTTTTTCTCCACAAGCATGTTCATGGCCGACGCCGAGCATGGCTTGGCCGGCGGAAGTTTCATGCTCGATAGCATGTTCAGCCTGGAGCCGGCGCTCATCACCGAGCGCCGCTATCCGGAATTATTTCAAACCGGCGAGACCGCGTTCGGCAAAGCGATCGTCGACGGCCAGCATCCCCACAATTTCGTGATGGCCTTGGGTGTGATGTACGCGCACAAAGCCGGCAGCGTGATGATGGAAGTGTACGCGGCGCCGGTTGGCGATCCCGCGATCGGGCCCGTGGCGTACGCGCATCGCGCGTCGGCGGCGGAGTTGCCGCAAGCACCGCTCGGCCATCACTGGCAGGATTCCACACACATTTCCTACGACGTGGTGACCGTCAGCGCGCAACGCGGCGATTTTCGCCTGGAAGCCAGCGGATTTCACGGCGCGGAGCCGGACGAAAATCGCTGGACCATCGGATACGGCGCGATCGATTCATGGTCGTCGCGGCTCTCGTGGATGCCCACGCGTAATTGGAACGCGCAGTTTTCCGCGGGAAGACTGACGCATCCGGAGAGCACCGATCCCGGCGATCAGATTCGCACCACGGCGTCGGTGGCATACACGCGGCCGATTCGGCGATCGGCTTGGTCGTCGAGCGCGATCTGGGGACGCAATCACAACACTTCGACACAGCGGAATCTGAATTCGTATTTGCTGGAATCTGTCGCGCCGATCGGCGCGAGAAATTTCGTCACCGGACGCTTTGAGCTGGTCGACAAGGACGAGTTGCTTCCCTCGGGAGCGGTGTTTCGCATCGGCGCGTACACCGCCGGATACACGCGCGACATTCCGAGCCCATTTCGATTGGTTGAAACCGGCGTCGGCGCGAACGTGACCTTCTACTCGACGCCCTCGGCGATCAAGCCGTACTACGGGCAACATCCCATGGGCGCGAGCATGTTCCTGCGATTCCGCCTAAAACCCGCTGAAAAGAATTAGTCGCGGATCGTCACCACCGGCCCGGAATTGTCGGCTGTGTTCAGCGCATTCAGGCGCTCGATCACCTGCCGCGCGATGGCGAAGAACGGCTGCGCTTTCGGTGCGTCGGGACCGCCCGTGGCGACCGGCGATCCCGTGTCGCCGCCGGCGCGCACTTCCGGCTCAATGGGGATTTCGCCCAGGAAGGGCACGCCGAATTGCGCGGCCATACGTTGTCCGCCGCCGCGGCTGAAGATGTCCGCGATTTCCCCGCAGTGGCCGCACACGAAATAGCTCATGTTCTCGACGATTCCCAACACGTCGACTTTGACTTGTTGGAACATTGTGACCGCTTTGCGCGCGTCTTCCAGCGAAACGTCCGACGGCGTCGTGACCACGATCGCGCCCGTGAGCGGCGCCGACTGGATCAGCGTGAGCTGGACGTCGCCTGTGCCCGGCGGCAAATCGATGATCAAGTGATCGAGTTCGCCCCACATCACGTTGCGCAAGAACTGTTGGATCACGCTATGCAGCATGGGACCGCGCCATATCAGCGGCTTGTCGCCGGGATTCAGAAATCCCATCGACATGGTTTTGATTCCATAGCCGAGCACCGGCTCGATGCGATTTTCTCCCGACGCGCGCGGCTGCTGGAAGACGCCCAACATCAGCGGCACGTTGGGACCGTAGACGTCGGCGTCGAGCAATCCGACTTGATGACCCAAGCGCGAAAGCGCGAGCGCCAGATTCACCGCGACCGTGGTTTTTCCCACGCCGCCTTTTCCGGACGCCACGGCAATCAAGTTTTTTACGCCGGGAATCGCGGCTTTTGGTTCCGGTCTGTCCTGGGGATTGCGGGCTTGCGGTTCACTCATTTTTGTATGTTCCTAGAGGCCAAGTTTTTTCCAAAGCGAATCGACGCGCGACTTCGTCGCCGCATCCATGCGAATTTCGTCGGGCCAAGGGCGCGCAAATCCTTCGCTCGCAAGTTTGCGCGTGGCGTCGACGCCCATCTTCGATCCGAAATTCGCCAGGCGGCTCGAGTGATCGAGGGAATCGACCGGTCCCAGCGTGAACTGAATATCACGCTCGGGATCGATGTGGTTCAGCGCCTTCCACGCCACTTCGTTCATGTCGTGCACATTCACGTCGTGATCCACCACCACGATGCATTTCGTGAACATCGCCTGGCCTAGTCCCCAAATCGCGCTCATCACCTTGCGCGCGTGACCCGGATACGCCTTGCGGATCGCCACGATCATCAAGTTGTGGAAGATGCCCGCCGCGGGCATGTGCATGTCCATCACTTCAGGGAGTTGCAAGCGCATTAGCGGAAGAAAAATGCGCTCGATCGCGTGACCCATCCAGTAATCTTCCATCGGCGGCGCGCCCACGATCGTCGTCGCGTAAATCGGATCCTTGCGATGCGTGATGCATGAAATGTGGAACACCGGATACTCGTCGGCGAGCGAATAGTAGCCGGTGTGATCGCCGAACGGCCCTTCGGTGCGCAGCTCGTCGAGACGCACGTGACCTTCGAGCACGATTTCCGCTTCCGCGGGGACTTCGAGATCGACCGTCTTGCACGCGACTATCTCCACCGGCTTCTGCCGCAGGAATCCCGCGAACATCATTTCGTCGAGATCGGGCGGCAGCGGGAGAATGCCGGAAAAAATCGTCGCGGGATCGGCGCCGATCGCCACCGCGACCTCCATCGTCTTTCCCGCGCGATCCGTTCCTTCCGCCATGCGGCGAAAATGATCCGCGCCCTGTTTGTGAAGCTGCCAGTGCATGCCGGTGGTGCGATCGTCGTAGACCTGCATGCGATACATGCCGGCGTTGCGCTTGCCCGTGACGGGATTGCGCGTGAACACCAGCGGCAGGGTGATGAAACGCCCGCCGTCCTGCGGCCAGCATTGCAGCACCGGAAAATCGAGCACCGAAAAGTTGTCGCGCAGCACGCGATCCTGGCACGGCCCGTCTTTCACGATGCGCGGGAAAAAAGCGCCGACTTCCGCGAGCATCGGCAGCATCTTCATTTTTTCCATCAGGCCTTGCGGAGACTTGAAATCGAGAAAAAAGCGGATGCGTTCAGCGACCTCATCGATGTTGTCGACGCCCAGCGCCAAGTTCATGCGCCGCTCCGAACCGAAGGCGTTGATCAGCACAGGCGTCCGATAGCCTTTGGGTTTTTCGAACAGCAGGGCCGGGCCAAGGCGCTTCGAAACGCGGTCCGTGATTTCGGCGATCTCGAGGATCGGATCGACTTCCTCGCGAATGCGTTTCAGCTCGCCCGCTTTGTCGAGAGTGCGCACAAACTCGCGCAAGTCTTGGTAGGCCATGGGTGATCTTTAAAATCCGTTGGATCCAGTGGAACATCCATTATGACACGTCACGCCGCGAGGGCGTGGGCTGGCGTGAAGTCACATCGCCTACGTATCTTTCGGCTAAATCGCCCTTCCTTCGCTCGACGCGGGTAGTTCTTTACTGTATCCTTATAGACGGGTTACCTCAGAGGGTCCAAAAGCGTATTAAATCTTGGGGGTGAAGTAGGTATGGGGGTCGTCAAGTCTTCTCTGTACGCCTATTGCGTGGTTCGCCTCGATCAAAATGAGCCTTGGGATGTGATCCCCGGCCTTGCCGGACGTCCAGTGTTCCCTGTGAGGGATCAAAAAGTAGCAATGCTCGTGAGCCGTCTCGAGCGGACCAAGCCCGACGAGCACAAACACATTTCCCAGCACGGCCAAGTTCTGCATCAAGCCTTTGAGAAGCGGACGATTCTGCCATTTCGCTTCGGCACCACATTTCCCGGCGAGCTGGAAGTGCGCGCGTTGCTGGCGCAGAATCGCGACCAGTTTGTGGAAGGGCTGCGCCAGTTGCGCGGCAAAGCGGAAGTCCATGTGAAGCTGAGTTTCCGCGTGCAGCAAGCCGCGCCGCGCACCATGGCTGCGGCGGCAGCGTCGCTGGGACGCCTCACCGTGTCGAGCCAGGGATACGCCATCGCGCCGACGCACACGGCTCCCGACGCCGCACGCGTGCAAGCCGATCATGTCCTCGAATGCATTCGCGCGGTCTTCAAGCCGCTGCAAGAGCAAGTGTCGGCGCGTTATCTCGATCGCGGACAAGTCCAGTTAGAAGTGCGCTGCTTGGTTCCCGAGGCCCACGTCGAGTTCTGCCGGAAGTTCGCGCTTACCGGCTTCGAGAATCTCGACGACGTGCAGCTTCAAGTCGCGGGACCGTGGCCGCCGTGCCATTTCCTGCCGGTGACGGCGAAACTGCCGAATCGCGCGGAAAAGGCGATGCCGCTGCCGGGACGCTTGCCGCTGCGGTCGCGCGCGGCGCGCGTTTAAGTGGGACAATCGCGCGGCGTTCCGTCAGGCACACAACTCGTAGGCTTTTCGCATCCAAGCTAGGAGTTCGCTATCGATGTCTTGGGCCGCAATCACCTTTACTTCGTGATGCCACCGGCTCTTGGATACCTGTTCGCTCTTGAATACGCGCGAATTCTTGATCGGTCCCGCAGCTTTCACCGTTACGACGAGATGCTCCTTTCTAGGGTGTATTCCTGCGAAGGCTGACCGGCGAGCGAGATGAATGGAGGTCTTTTTCACTTCCTCTTCAAAAGGACCCAGCGGCTTGAGAGCGGCTAGAAGTTTCTTGTACAGCTCGCGTGACACCGGGCTTTTGCCGAACAAAGCGTCATATTTGTCAGCCATGGTGGAATTCTCCTAGGACGAGCCCCAAGTCCTCAAAGCCCATCCGGCTGCTAGGCCGAGTACAGTGCCTACCAGAAGGATGGGCGCGTACTTTTTTGTAATGATGGCGTCAGGCACACTGACGAGGAATCCGACGAGCGTGCCCCGCGCTAAGGGAGGCAAAGGAAGCGCTACTGTACAAGTGAAAAGGCCAATCAAGAAGCGACTACAAAACGCTGCCATCAGCGCGGCGCGCTTGTCCGGGAACCTGAGAGGGATCATCATACCAACGGACACCGCACCGGCAACCATCCCAACGATGACGCCAAGCTGAATGTTGGACATCGGCGATTGCTCCCAGCCAGTGATTATCGTTCGCCCCTAATCAGAACGCCAACGAAAAGATACAAAGAATCTACTACCCACGTTCGCCGGACTTTTCACCGAACAGTCCCGACGGCCGAAAAATCAGCACGCCGATCAATAATACAAACGCGATTCCATCGCGCAACGCTTGCGACACGTATGCGCCGGCGAGCGTTTCCATTACCCCTAAGAGCAATCCGCCGACGATCGCGCCGGGAATGCTGCCGAATCCTCCCGCGATCGCCGCGGCAAACGCTTTTGTGGAAAACATGCTGCCCATTTCCGGCTGTACAAAGTAGACGGGCGCGAGCAACGCGCCGCCCAATCCCGCAAGCATACACGCGCCCGCGAAGGTCACCGCGATCATGGTGCGCGCGGGAATACCCATCAGCATGGCGGTGTCGCGATCTTGCGCCACGGCGCGCAGTCGCACGCCGAGCATGGTTTTCTGAAACACGAAGTAGAGGAGTGCGAGAACGGCGATGGTCACGCCGGCGATGCCCGCCTCGTGATACGGCACGAAAACGCCGGCGATTTTCGCGGACCCTCGGCCAAAACCGGATTCCGGCATCGCGGGATGCGCGCCCCAAATCAATCGCGCGGCGTTGGTGAGAAAAATCGACGCGCCGATCGTCGTGACGACAAACGGTGTGAAGTCATGCTTCGATTCTTCGGCGATGGGATCGTAGCAGACGCGCCTGAACACCACAGAGAGTCCCGCCATCGCCAAGATGGTTGCGCCCATCGCCGGCCACACGCCGATCCGCGGCGCGCACGCCGCGAGCAGATATCCGCCGATCATCACCAGATCGCCTTGCGCGAAATTCACGAGCGACGCGCAGTTGTAGAGCATCACGAATCCCAGCGCGACGAGCGCGTACACGGCGCCCAGCGCGAGGCCCTCGGTTAAGAGCTGGAACGCTCCCGCCACGCGCGCCGTCGCGCCGGAGGGTGGGACGCTGCCCGGTGGCAGCTTCACTACGCCAGCCAGCGACGCGGCGTCGAGCACTTCCAGAACGCGATGGCGTCCGTCGTGAATCGTCACGATGTCGATGTCGTGACGGCCATTTCCCTCGGCGTCGAAGCGGAATTCGCCGGACGCGCCCGCGGTGCGCAGTCGTGAGAGCGCACGCCGCAGCGACTCGGGGTCAGTGCCGCCCGCTTCGATGGCCTGTCCGAGTAGCCGGAAACCGTCGTACGCCTGCGTCGCGACCAGGTCCGGTTCCTCGCCGTAGCGGCTCCGATACTTCTCGCGATACGCCTGGGTGACGGCGTTGGGCGCTTCCGGCGTGAAATCGGTAAAGATGCGCACGCCTTCGGCCTCGCGTCCCGCAAGCGTAAGAACAATGCTCGTTCCAAACGACGGCGATCCGAGCAACTGATACGGCATGCCGAGTTGCCGATAACGCCGCATGATCAATCCCGCGTCGGCTTCGCGCGTTCCGTAGACCACCAGCAGATCGGCGCCGGCACTGCGCGCGGCGACAAGTTGCCCGGTGAAATCGCGATCGCCGGCGTGAAACTGATCCTCGAGCACCGGTGCGATTCCGTACATTTCCTGCATCGCGTTGCGAAACGCGCGCGCGCCGCCCGAGCCGAACGCGTCGCTATCGTGCAGGATGGCGATTCTTCGCGCGCCCATGTCGCCGACGGCACAGCGCACCGCCAGCCGCGAGGCCAGCCCATCGTCGGTGCGAATGCGGAAGATCCAGCGGCTGCCTTGTTTCGTAATGGTTTCGTTGGTGGCGCCGGTGACGGCCGGGATTCCAATTTCGTTGATGCGCCCAAGAATCGCGAGAACTTGCGTGCTGCGCAGCGGCGCCAACAGTCCCACGACGTCGCCGCGTCCCGCGAGTTTGTTCAACGCGTTCACGCTGCCGGCATTGCCGCTGGCATTGTCTTCGAACACGGCTTCCGCCGGGCGCCGCTGCGCAGAGCCGGGTGGGCGCAATCCACCGCGCTCGTTCATTTCCTCGAGTGCCAACGCGACGCCTCGGCGTTCTTGCTCGCCCGCCAACGCCGATTTGCCGGTCAGCTCGACAATCGCGCCGAGGACAATGGGCTTGGCCTGCGCGGCCGCCAGTGCGCAGCCAAGCAACCCGAAAATTGTCCAGCGCGCCTTCATAGTCCGGTTGCAGTTTTATCACGGAGGGTGGCGCAAGTGTAAATAACAAAACCTTAATATTGTGTTTAATACATTTCTCGCTATACTGTTGGCAAGAGGCAGGGAGCCCTATGGGTCGCGAGTTAGTGATACTTTCGCCAGTGGAGCGGCGGGATACGCTGCTGCACGTGATTCGAGGCGCGCGGCGCCGCCTGACCTTTTCCCTTTTTCGTTGTGACGATCGCAAGGTCCTCGATGCACTGGGCGAGGCGCGCGACCGTGGTGTGCTCGTGGAAGCTCTCGTGACACCCTCCGCGAAGGGTTGGGAGAAACGCCTGAAAGACTTGCGTGGACTGCTCGCCGACCTCGGCGCGGAAGTCCATCGCTACGACGGCGGCAACGCCAAGTATCACGCCAAGTACATGGTGGCCGACGATTCCACGGCGGTGGTCGCGTCGCTCAATTTCACGCAGAAGTGTTTTCGCGAAACGTGCGACTTCCTGTTGGTCTCGCACGATCCGCAACTGATCTCCAGCCTTCGCCGCCTGTTCAAGGCCGATTGCCGCGCGGCCGGTTCGCCGTTTCCGCGCAATTTGAGCGACCGCTTGATCGTGGGACCGGAGCAGGCGCGCCGCCGCATCGAGGCGCTAATTCAAGGCGCGAAGCGCAGCATCCACATCATGGACCACCGCATCGCCGACCCCGACATGCTGGCGCTCTTGCGCGATCGACGCAAGGACGGAGTGCAGGTGGAAGTGGTCGACGATCGCGAGCTCGGCGGATTGCGCGCGCACGGCAAGATGATGCTGATCGACGAGAGCGTGGCGGTACTCGGCAGTTTGTCGCTCTCGCCGCCCAGCCTCGACAACCGCCGCGAGGTCGCGGTGATCGTGAAGCAGCCCGAGGTCGTCAAGCGGCTCGCGCAGTTTTTCGAAGAGCGTAAGGCGCTTCGTAAGTAATCCGTTCGCTGCGATATCATCGCTCCATGAAAATCTTCACCTGGGTGTTGCGAGTCTTACTCGCGTTGGCGTTCCTCGCCGCGGGTGCGCCGAAATTCATGAACAATCCGCAGATGATCGAAGGCTTCGGCAAGATTGGATTCGGACAGTGGTTCCGCTACTTTACGGGTTGCATGGAAGTGGGCGGGGCGATCCTCATTGTCATTCCGGCCACGGGATTTGTCGGTGCGATGATGTTGTTCGTGACAATGTGCGGCGCCACCACCGCCGTCCTGACGCGCCTCGGCGGTAATCCGGCGGCCCCGATTGTGCTGGGAGTCTGTGCGGCGTTTGTGGCTTATCGCTTGCGTCCCGGCGCATCTTCTTGATCTCTCGCCGCATCTCATAAACATGGCCGTGGAAACATCCGCGCAACTGCAGATTGGTGGTATGCACTGCGCCGGGTGTGTGGCGACGGTGGAGAAAGCACTGAAGAGCGTCCCCGGCGTGCGCACGGCGGAAGTGAACTTGGTGACCGAGCGCGCGCGAGTGGAGTACGATCCGCTCGCCGCCGCGCCTGAACAACTTTTCAACGCGGTTAAAGAAGCCGGATACTCCGCGAAACTTGCCGGGAGCGATTCCTCCACAGCCGGCCGCGAACTGGTGGAAGAACGCGAACGCCGCGCCGCCGAATTGCGCCGCTTGACGATTCTAAGCGTCGCGCTCAGCACGCCCGTCGTAGTGCTGAGCATGCTTGCGCCGGAGTTTCCCTCTAAGAATTGGATATTGTTCGCGTTGACGCTTCCCGTGTGGGCGTACTGCGGATGGCAATTCCACGCCGGCGCGGTGGCGGCGCGTCGCGCGCCGACGATGGACACGCTTGTGTCGCTCGGAACGTCGTCGGCATTTTTCTACAGCGCTTTCGTGACGTTCACGCACGGTTGGGACACGCAAGGCGCGGAAGTTTACTTCGACACCGCGGCCGTCATCATCACGTTGATCCTGGTGGGACGCTTCCTGGAAGGTCGCGCTCGCGCGCGCACCGGCGCGGCGATCCGCGCGCTGGTCGCGCTGCAACCAGCGAGGGCTCGCTTGTCCAGTGGTGAGGAAGTCGCCCTTGAAGAGGTGCGCGCCGGTGATCTGGTGGAAGTGCGTCCGGGAGAAAAGATCCCGCTCGACGGTGAAGTCGTCGAGGGCGCGTCGTCCGCCGACGAATCGATGCTCACCGGCGAAAGCATGCCGGTGGAGAAAAACGTTGGATCGCCGGTCACCGGGGGCACGGTCAACGGCAATGGTTGGATGCGCTATTGCGTCACGCGCACAGGAGCCGACGGGACGCTGCAACAAATCATCCGCCTGGTGGAAGAGGCGCAAGGATCGAAAGCGCCGTTGCAAGCGCTGGCCGATCGCTTCGCCGGCGTGTTTGTTCCAATTGTGATTGCGATTGCGTTGCTGACGTTTGGCGCATGGATGGTCCTGAGTGCGGGATTGTCGGTTGCGCTGATTCGTGCCGTTGCCGTACTTGTCATCGCGTGTCCCTGCGCTATGGGACTCGCCACGCCCACCGCCATTATGGTCGCGGCCGGACGCGCGGCGCAGCGCGGCATCTTGGCGAAAGGCGGCGCGAGTCTCGAGAAGGCCGCGCGCGTCACTACGGTTGTGCTCGATAAAACCGGTACGCTCACCGAAGGGCATCCGGAGGTCACCGATGCGATCGCGCTCGCGGCGGATTCCGACTGGCTCATGTTGGCTGCGGCAGTCGAGTCGCGCTCGGAGCATCCCTTGGCGCAAGCCGTGGTGCGTTACCGCGCGCCCGGCGCCAATCATCACGCCGAAAATTTTCAAGCCGTGCCGGGCGAAGGCGCCATCGCGACGGTCGATGGGCGCACGATCATCGTTGGCACGCGAAAACTGTTTCGCCGTCACGGCGGCGATTCCGCGGCGCTGAAATCGCAGTTATCCAGGTTAGAAGAGCAGGGAAAGACCGCCATCATCGTGGCCGAAGCGTCGCGGCCGCTCGGAATCATCGCTGTCGCCGATCGGCTGGCTGCAGGCGCGGTAGACGCCGTGCGCGAATTGCAATCGATGGGACTGAAGATCAGCATGATCACCGGCGACAACCGCCGCACCGCCGAAGCCGTCGCGAAGGAAGCGGGAATCGCCGACGTGGTCGCGGAATGCCTGCCGGGAGAAAAAGCGCTGCGCGTGCGCGACCTGCAATCGCGCGGCGAAGTCGTCGCCATGGCCGGCGATGGTGTGAACGACGCGCCGGCGCTCGCCGCCGCCGATCTCGGCGTCGCGGTGGCGGCGCGCGGCGCGAGCGCCGCGGGAAATGTCGCGGTGGAAACGGCGGACTTGGTGCTGCTCGGACGCAATTTGCAATCGCTGCCCGAAGCCCTGCGTTTGGGTCGCGCGACCACTCGCATCATCCGCCAAAATCTTTTCTGGGCGTTCGTCTATAACGTGATCGGAATTCCGCTGGCCGCGCTCGGATACTTGAATCCGATGTTTGCGGCAGGCGCGATGGCGTTGTCGTCGGTGAGCGTCGTAACGAATTCGCTGCGCTTGCGCAAATTCTAAGTCGCGCTCATTCGAAGCTCTTGATGTAGATGTGGCGGAACGCCACCGGCCCGTGATCGCCTTGCAGCATGATGGGATTGCGCGCGGCCTCCGGCGTGTCCATGTGGCTCACCGTCGGCCCCGCGAGCGAAAAATTCTCCTGCACCGGAACATCGTTCAGCATCACGCGCCAAACTTTTCCGTTGGCGATCTTCTGGCCCGCCGCATCGAACTGCGGAGCTTGGAACCAGATCCTGAGAGATTGCCATTCGCCCGGCGCCCGCGCCGCATTGCGCGCAGGCGGCGAACCGCCGCCGCCCTTTTCCAACTCGTAAATTCCGCCGCAATCGCCGACGGTGAGCGGTCCCGTGAAACCAAAGCTATCGAAAATCTGTACTTCATAGAGCCCGTGCAAATAGACGCCGGAATTCGATCCCTTCGCCAGCATGAATTCCAAATACAACTCGAAGCTTCCGAACTTTTCGTCAGTGACGAGGTTTGCCGTCTTGCCATCCTTGCCGTTCACGATGCGATCGCCCGGTGCGGCCTGGGCCGTGAGATGGGTGGGATTGAAAACGCGCTTCCAATTCACGGCCGCCGAGGTAAACCACTCGTGCGTCGATTGATTCACCGCGTGCCAACCGGAGAGATCGCGCCCGTTCAACAAGGGCCGCCAGCCAGGTTCAGAAAGATACGGCGCGTCGCCGTACTTTTCGTCGTGATACAAATCCGGCAGGGACCGCTGGATGGCCGCGGCTACCGGGTCCTGCGCGGGAGCTAGGGCAACAAAAATCAGCGAGATGGCCGCGAGGACGCCCAAGATTTTCGCAGTATAACACCAATGAAAACGCGTGCTATGCTCAGCGCATGGGACAAACACGGCGTCAATTCTTGGCTTCGAGTGCGGGCGCGGCCGCGGCTTCGTCGCTACCGGCGACATTGCGTCCGGCCGGCGCCAACGACCGCATTCGCATCGGCGTGATCGGCGCAGGCGGCCAAGGACGCTACGACATGAGCGTCTTTCAACGCAACAAAAACGTGGAAGTCGCCGCGATCTGCGACGTGCACAGCGGCCATTTGAAGGAAACGGTTGATCGCGCGCAGGCGAATCAGGCGGGGACGCAACCGCAAACCTTCGGCGACTACCGCCGCTTGCTCGAGATGAAAGATATCGACGCGGTGATCATTGGGACGCCCGATCACTGGCACGCGCTCACGTGTATCAACGCCTGCCAAGCCGGAAAAGACGTTTACGTGGAGAAGCCGCTCTCGCTCACCATCGCCGAAGGACGCCGCATGGTGGACGTCGCGCGCTCCACCAATCGTGTGGTGCAAGTGGGAACGCAGCAGCGCTCCGGTCCGCATTTTAGGCGGGCGGTTGAATTGATTCGCAACGGCAAGCTCGGCAAGGTCACGTTCGCGCGCTGCTGGACGTACGAAAACAATTATCCGAACGGCATCGGCAATCCGCCGGATAGCGATCCGCCGCCGGAACTCGATTGGGACATGTGGCTCGGTCCCGCGCCGAAGGCCGCGTGGAATCCGAATCGCAGCGAGCGGACATTTAGATGGTTTTGGGACTACTCGGGTGGAAAAATCACTGACTGGGGCACGCACTTGATCGACATCGTGCATTGGGCGCTGATTCCCGACGACGCGATCGCCGCGCCGAAAGTCGTTTCCGCGCACGGCGCCAAGATCCTGCTGCGCGATAATCGCGAAACGCCGGACACGCTCGAAGTGGTTTTCGAGTACCCGGGATTCTTCCTTGCGTATTCGTCGCGCGAGTTGAATGCGCGTCCCATCGAGAGTCGCAACTACGGCATCGAGTTCTTCGGCACCGACGGCACCATGTTCCTGGATCGCGATGGCTTCGAGGTGTATCCGGAAACAGCCGGCGTGAAGGAAGGCGAATTCACGTGGCGCACCGCGTATATGAATTTTCACGGCGGCCCGCAGAATGAGCACAACGTGAATCATGTGAAAAATTTCCTCGAGTGCATGCAGTCGCGGAAAAGACCGGTTTCCGACATTGAGATCGGCCACCGCTCGACATCGGCGTCGCATCTAGGCAACGTGGCGCTCCGCTCACAGCAGCGGATCGTGTGGGACGGCGCGACGGAAACTCTGCATTCGGCGACGTCGGAGGCGAAAGCGTTGTTGAATCGCCCGTATCGCAAGCCGTGGGTCTTGCCGGCGTAATGCGTTCCGTTTCGCCATCACGATGGCGCGAGGCTCAAGCGCACGAACTCGACTTCTGGCGGAATTGGCGCGATCTCGCGCCTTATCGCGACGTCGATCTCGATGCCTACTGGCGCGGAGAAATCCCCAAGTTCGGTTTGACGCCGGAGTTTTTCGCCGGCCGCACGGTGCTCGACGTCGGTTGCGGTCCTGTCGGCTTGATCCATTTTCTTCCGCAGGCGTCTCGTCGAATTCGCTTTGATCCTCTTCTGCACGAGTACCAAAATAAACTGCCGTCGCCGGGATTCTCCGTGGCGGGCGCGGGCGAGCAGCTTCCGTTGGTCTCGAACCTCTCCGATATTACGATCTGCTTCAACGCGCTCGACCACATGCGCGATCCCGCGGCGGCGCTCTCGGAAATCGCGCGCGTGCTGCGCCCCGGCGGGACACTTTTGTTGATGATTCACACGTTTCCCGCGTGGACCATGCCTTTACTTGCGATCGACCGCCTGCACCCGCATCACTGGACACACTCAGGATTCCTCGATCGTGTCGCCCGCACGTTTCGCGTGGTGCGATCGCACCGCGAGCGCCGCGTCTTCCCGATGTCGCTGGCGGAACGGCTCAAGCCGAGCGGTTGGAAATACACCGCCGCCGGGTTCGTGCTCGCGACCACGTATGTGGTCGCCGAGAATACCTAGGCGAATCGACAAATCGAATCCGCTCGGTATGTTTGCGCAGCGCCGCCCGTGTCCTCCACAGCAGACTGGCTCGCGGCACCTGTGATATAAAAAAGACTCAAGGGTTTCTCCAACTCAAAGCGGTTTCCCAAACCGAAAGGAGCCTTCAAATGGCCTATCCTAAACTAACTGCGAAGACATTCGCGTCGATCACCGCGACGCACGATGGAATTTCCACCAAAACAATGGAAGAGCACTACAAGCTCTATCAGGGTTACATCAACAAGTACAACGAAGTGATGGAGAAGTTGGAAGGCGCCGACAAGAGCAAGGCCAACCAAGTCTTCAGTGACGTGCGTTCGCTGAAAGTGGATTTGACCTTCGCCATCGGCGGCGTGAAAAATCACGAACTCTATTTCGGACATCTGGGCGGCAAGGGTGGCGATCCGAAAGGCGCCCTGAAGGCCGAAATCGAAAAGTGGTTCGGATCCGTCGACAACTGGCGCGCCGACCTGAAGGCTGCCGGCATGGCCTCGCGGGGATGGGCGTGGCTGGCGTGGGACTGGGATTATCAGTATCTGTTCAACTACGCCGGCGACGCGCAGAACACGTTTCCGGTGTGGAACGCTTCGCCGTTGATCGGTCTCGACGTCTACGAGCACGCGTATTATCTCGATCACGCCACGGCGCGCGGCGCGTACATCGATGCGTTCTTCAAGAATTTGAATTGGGACGTGCCTTGCGCCCATTTCGATGGCATCGACAAAATGCGCAAAGCGTTTGGGATGTAATCCGGCGAAGTAATTCGCCGGGAGTCATCAGAATAGTACATCTTTGGTACTTAAGTACCGGCTGAAAAACGGCGTTCGGAGCCCTGGACTCCCATATACTCGACTGATCCCCCTGTATTTTGGGGATTGCCGCCATGAAGGTGCGCTTCTGGGGAGTCCGGGGTTCCACGCCGACGCCGTTTCGCGAGAACCTGCGCTACGGCGGCAACACGTCCTGCGTGGAGGTCCGCACACCGGACAACGAACTTTTCATTTTCGATTGCGGCACCGGCTTGCGCCAACTCGGCAAGTCTTTAGTGGAAGAATTCGGGCACCGCAGCATCCACGCCTTCATTTTTCTTTCGCATTATCATTGGGACCACATTCACGGGATTCCGTTTTTTGAGCCGCTTTACAATCCGGAAAATTATTTTTTCTTCCACAGCTTCCCGAGTCACGCGCAATCGGTGCAAGCCGCGTTGGAAGAACAAATGAGCGATCCCTACTTTCCGGTGAACATGGAGGCGATGGCGGCGCACCGGCATTTTTACAATTTGTGCAACGACGCGCTTTCCTACGGCGCCTCCACGCTGCGCACCGCGCAATTGAATCATCCGCAAGGATGCCTGGGATATCGCCTGGAGTGCAACGGACACACGCTGGTCTACGCCACCGATAACGAGCCGGGCGAGCCGGATTGCGATCGCCGCGTGCGCGATCTCGCCGAAGGCGCGGACGTTTTGATCTACGACGCGCAGTACACGCCGTTGGAATACGTGAATTCGAAAAAAGGCTGGGGCCACTCGACGTGGCGCGAAGCCGTGAACGTCGCGAAGGACGCGGGCGTGAAGAATTTGGTGCTGTTCCACCACGACCCCGATCACAACGATCCGTTCATCGACTCCATTGTGCACGAGGCCTCCCGCTATTTCCCGAATGTCACGGCGGCGGGGGAAGGCATGGAGTTGAGCCTGCTTCCCACCGGCATCCACATCGGGCGTTTCCCCGGCGAGCGCCGCCTGGACTCGCGCCATCCGGTGAATTTGCCGCTGGTTGTTTACGGCCGCACCCGCGAGGGTTTGCACTTCGAGGAGCACACCACTCTCGAAAACATTTCCTTGAAGGGCGGCTACTTCATGCTGAAGCACGATCCCGATCCGCGCGACGAAATCAACGTGCAACTGCGGATCAGCCCCGAAATGGGCGGACCGCTCGGCGAAGTCGCGCTGAAGAGCCGCGTGGTGCGTCTCGACGAGAGCGTCGAGGACGAGCTCGACCGCAAGGGCGTCGCCGTCACTTTCCAGTAGAATCATTTCATGACGCCGTTCGCAGTTCTCACGGACGACGCGCAACGGTTGCGCATTCGCACCGATCTCGATACGTCGCTGATCGTGGAAGCCGCGGCGGGCACCGGAAAAACCACCGAGCTTGTCGCGCGCATGATCCGCGTTCTCGCGGAGGGTCGCGCGAAGGTCAATCAACTCGCCGCGGTTACGTTCACTGAAAAAGCGGCCGGCGAGTTGAAACTGCGCCTGCGCGCGGAGTTGGAGCGCGCGCGCGCCCGCACCGAAGAACGCGAGCAACGGGAGAATCTCAGCGAAGCGCTCGAACATCTCGAAGAAGCGCAACTCAACACCATTCACGGATTCTGTCTCGACTTGCTGCGCGAGCGTCCGGTGGAAGCCGGCGTCGATCCCGGATTTCAGCCGATGGACGAAGGCGAGTCCGAGCGCCTTTACGGCGAAGCGTTCGACGCGTGGATGCAGCGCGAGCTCGATCATCCACGCGAAGGCGTTCGCCGCGCGCTGCGCCGCAAGAGCTTTGGCGCGATCGAAAAGGAGTCGGCGCCGGCGGACCGCTTGCGGCAAGCCGGCTGGGAACTGCTGCAATGGCGCGACCTGCCCGGATCGTGGCGGCGCGATGCGTTCGATCGCGCCCGCAGCGTCGACTTGTTGGCCGCGCGAGTAAAGGAATACGCCGCGCTCACCGGGCGCGGATGTCCGCTGCCGGTGCGGCTGTTTCGCGATGCGGTGCTGGCAGCCGAATCGTCGCGGAGTGCCGGAACACTGGCGCACTACGACAACCTGGAAGCACGCCTCGTCGATCTGTCGCGCGACCGCGCGTTGATGAACACGCCGAAGTTCATCAAGCTGAAGAAGGGCGACGCCGGCGGGACGCATGAGGAGTTGATGACGGCGCTGCACACATTCGCGCGTGCCGCCGACGCCGACCTCGCCGCGTTGTTGCGAGAGGAAATTTGGGAAACGCTCGAATCCTACGATCGCCTAAAAGCCGAACGCGGCCGCCTGGACTTTTTGGATTTGCTCTTGCTGGCGCGCAACTTGATCCGCGATAAAGACGCGGTCCGCGAGGGATTTCAGCAGCGCTTCACGCATCTTTTCGTCGACGAATTTCAGGACACCGATCCCTTGCAGGCCGAAATCCTGCTGTTGCTCGCCGCCAACGATCCACAGGAGCGCGACTGGCACAGAATCACGCCCGTTCCCGGCAAATTGTTTCTCGTCGGCGATCCCAAGCAAGCGATCTATCGCTTTCGGCGCGCCGACGTCGGCGTATATCAGGACGTCAAAGCCGCGCTCTGCGAACGCGGCGTGGTGCATCTGGCGCTCACCACCAGTTTTCGCGCCGTCCCGGGGATTCAGAACGCCGTGAACTTCGCGTTTGCGCCGCTGATGGACGGCAACAACGACACGTTGCAAGCAGGATACGTTCCGCTCTCGCATCATCGTGAAGATCCTGAGAACCAGCCGTCGGTGGTGGCGCTGCCGATTCCGCGCCCGTACGGAAAAGCGCGACTCTCCGCGGCGTCGGTGGAAGCGTGCTTGCCGGAAACCATCGCAGGATTCATCGAGTGGCTGATTCGCTCGAGCGGCTGGACGGTGGAGGAAGAAGGCGCGCGCGTGCCGGTCGCGGCGCGGCACGTTTGCTTGCTGTTTCGCAAGACTTCCGGTTTTTACGATGGCGATATTACGCGCGCCTACACTCAGTCGCTGGAAACGCGCGGCATTCCGCATTTGCTGGTGGGAGGCAAGACGTTTCACGAGCGCGAGGAAATCGAGGCGTTGCGCGCGGCGCTGGCAGCGATCGAGTGGCCGGACGACGAACTCTCCGTTTACGCCGTGCTGCGCGGCGGACTCTTCGCCATTTCCGACGACGTGTTGCTCGAGTATCGCGACGCGCACGGCCGCCTGCATCCGTTTCGCTTGCCGAAAGTGGATCTGCCCGAGCGCTTGCAGCCGGTGCGCGAAGTGCTCGAGCTATTGCGCACGCTGCATCGCACGCGCAACCGGATTCCCGTGGCGGCCACCGTCGATCGGTTGCTATGCACGGCGCGCGCGCACGCCGCGCTGATCCTGCGTCCCGGCGGCGAGCAGGTGCTGGCCAACGTGCTGCAAGTGGCGGAACTGGCGCGACAGTACGAAGAGCGCGGCGGCATTTCGTTTCGCGGATTCGTGGAACGTCTCGACGAAGAGGCCGATCGCGGTGAAGCCGCCGAAGCGCCGATTCTCGAAGAAGGCTCGGACGGCGTGCGCATGATGACCGTGCACAAAGCGAAAGGCTTGGAATTCCCCGTGGTGATTCTCGCCGACGCCACGACGAAGGCGGCGCGCAACGTGGCCTCGCGATTCCTCGATAAACAGCGCGGCGTTTGTGCCGTGCGGATCGCTGGATGGTCGCCCGCGGAGTTACTGGATCACGAGCAAACGGAATTGTCGCGGGACAACGCGGAAGGTGTGCGTCTCGCTTACGTCGCGGCGACGCGGGCGCGCGATTTGCTGGTGGTTCCCACGGTCGGCGACGATCCGCGCGCGCAAAAGTGGGACAACTGGACGCGTTGGTGGATCGCGCCGCTGCATGACGCACTGTATCCTTCGCCCCTGCATCGGCGCGCGCCGTCGCTCGCGCCGGGCTGTCCCGCATTCGGTGACGACAGCGTGGAATCGCGCCCCGACGAGCACGAGCGCGACAACACCAACATCGCGCCGGGTATGCACGTGTGGCCGGGATCCCATTCCGTCACCTGGTGGGATCCGCGCGTGCTTCCGCGCAACGCGCGCGAGCAATCCGGCTTGCGGCAAAGCGATTTGCTGAGTCGCGACGCCGATCCCGCGATGGTGGCGCGCGATCTTGTGAATCATCGCGAGTGGGCCGAAGCGCACCAGGCCGCGATTCGCGGTGGAAGCGAGCCGTCCCTGCGTGTGCAGCGAATCACCGCGGCTGCGGCGGACGCGAGCGCGACGGCCGGTGAAGGCGTCGAGATGATCGCAATTCCCCGCGCCGGCACTACCGCGCCTTCGGGACGCGGATTTGGCGCATTGGTCCACGCGGTGCTCGCGGCGGCTCTCGATGGCGGCGCGCCGCCGGTCGACCGCATCGCCGCCGTGCAAGCGCGCGTGCTCGCCTGTACGCCGGAAGAAGCGGACGCCGCGGCGCGCGTGGTGGAGGCGGCGCTGCGCCATTCGTTCTTCGCGCGCGTGCGGCGGTCGCCGAAGATTCGCCGCGAAACTCCAGTGACGCACGCTCGAGAAGACGGCGTGATGCTGGAAGGCGTAGTGGACATCGCGTTCGAGGAAGACGGCGCGTGGATTGTCGCGGATTTCAAAACCGATCGCGAAATCGAAGACCGCCTCGACCACTATCGCCGCCAAGTGTCGATGTATGCCTCGGCCGTGGCCGCGGCCACGGGACAACCGGCACGCGGCGTGCTCGTGCGTTTGTGAGCGCGCGACCGGCGTTCCAACTTTTCTATCCTTCCTGAAAGATCGCCCGTTACGAGCGCATGGACGGCGTTCTTCTTGACAGTGAACCTCGCTATCATCATACTATTAACCGTGGTGAATATCCGTAGTTCACTTATATTTATCCAGATCTTCTTCTTTCTCGCACTCGGGCCGCGGCCAGCCTACGGCCAGGGTGAGACGACCAGCGCGATCTCCGGGCGCATCGCCGACACGAGCGGCGCCCCAGTCGCCGATGCGAGCGTGACAGTCACCGGCAATGACGATGGCCAGAAACGAACTACTCGCACCGACGTCGCCGGCCGTTTCGATTTCCCCCAATTGAAGCCAGGGACCTATAAGTTGGAAGCATCCGCTCCGGGTTTCGCACCCACGCAAAACCGCGCAGTGGAAGCCGGCCTAGGCCGCACGGAAACCGTAAATCTTGTTCTGAAGTTGCAAGTGGTCCGAGAGGAAGTGACCGTCAGCGAGGGGGCGGTGATGCTCAATCCGCAGATTGCCAACACCGCCGCGACGATCAAGGCGCGCGCCATCGAGGATCTTCCCAACCCCGGCGGTGACATGACCTATCCGTTGCAGTTCGCGGCGGGCGCTTTGATTAATACTGCCGGCAGCGGCAACGATTTCGTCGGTTCCAGCAGCGGCTACGGCAATGTGGAGTTCAATGGACTACCCGCGCTAGCCAACGGCTATATCGTAGACGGCCTGGAGACCAACGACCCTCTCACCAACTTGAATAGCGGCCTATCCACCAACCTCGTGCTTGGTCTCAACTCGATTGCCGAAGTAACCGTCAACACGCTGTCGTACTCCGTAGACTTGGGACGCTACGGCGCGTCGCAGGTGAACTACATCACCAAATCGGGGACCAATCAGCTCCACGGCAACCTTTACGAGCTTTGGAACGGAGCCCGCTTCAACGCGGCCGATTTCTTCACCAACGCAACGCCGGGAAATCTCAAGCCACGCTCCACGGTGAACCATTTTGGGGGCAGCTTTGGCGGGCCTATTCGGCGCGACAAGCTGTTCTTCTTTTTCGATTCCGAATGGGTGCGGATCGCCTTGCCGATCGTAAACGCCGCGACCGTGCCCACGCCCGGCCTGGAGAGCTACGTCCTGAAGCAGTTGCCGGTAGGTGGGACCGACGTGCTCACTGGAGCGGTGCACCCGGCACAGCCAGGTCTCGTGCCGTTCTATCGAAATCTCTTTTCCCTGTTCGGATCTTCTCTCAAGTCGGGCCTCGGCACGCCGTTAGCCGTTCTCGGTTGCCCCATCGATAGCAACGGTCAAGCCGTAGCGAACGGGAATGGCTGCGCCACCCGCCAAAGCATCTCTCACTCCAGCGACGACCACGAGCAGGTGCAGACGGCTCGCGTGGATTACAACATCAGCGAGCGGAATATGACTTGGTTCCGTTTTCAGTATGACGGAGGCTTGCAGGCCGCCTGGACCGATCCCATCAATCCGCTGTTCAACGCCATCTCTCCGCAACCGCTCTATTCCTTCGCTTCCGGTTACACGCACGTTTTTTCATCAAACGTGGTGAATTACTTCAACCCGGCTTTTTCTTGGTATGAAAGCCTGTTTGGTCCAGCCGATTTGCGGAAGACGCTGGCGGCCTTTCCGATTGTTCTGCAAGGTTGGGGCGCGGGCGCGCCCTTCACAACCATCGGCGGTCTGGACAATACCTGGGTTCAAGGCCGACGTGCTACCCGAATTTTCCTGAACGACAATCTGGCGTGGAATTTCGGCGCGCATCAGTTTCGCTTTGGGACGAACACTCGCATTTTCCGGCTCAACGATTACGATTTCGGCGAGGGAACGGTTCCCACGGTAACCTACACGGATCTTCCGCAATTGATCTACGGCATCGCTTCAACCGCCACGACAACCTATCCACTCGCCGCTTCGCAGCCCTTCAATTTTTTGAACCTGGATTTGTATGCGCAAGATGCCTGGAAGATAACTTCAACTCTGACTTGGACGTTTGGACTGCGCACGGCCTACAATTCCAATCCGGTGAATCCTCATAACGATCTGGCGCGGCTTCCGGCCGCCTTCGACGCGATTTCTCACGACGTAAATCAGCCGCTGAATGCGCTGATCCAGACGCACCAGGGCAACGTCTTCCATTCCACGCCTTTGTCGATCTTTCAGCCGCGCACGGCCATCGCATGGCAAATCCGCCGTGACACTGTCTTGCGAACCGGATTCGGCTTGTTCAGCGATCTGTTGCCGGGAAGCGTGGTCGACCTCGCCGGCGCAAACCCGCCATATGTAAATACGTTTCAAGGCGGCTTGCTCGGAACGGTGGGCGGAATCGGAATCGCTCCGGGCGTGTCGAACAGTGCGGTGGACGCAACGGCGCAGGCCAACCGCAATTTTCTAGCCGGTTTCGCGCAGGGCCAACTCTCGTGCGCTTCGCCGCTGGCGAACCCCGCCGCTTGTTTGCCGCCCGTCTCGATTACCGCCGTACCATCCGGGGAGTTGCACGCTCCCTATTTCATGCAATGGAGCTTTGCTTTGGAGCATCAACTCGGAACAGCTACGGTGTTTCGCGCGCAATACGTCGGGACTCGCGCGGTGAATCAGCCGTATCTCACCCAAGTGAATGGATACCAAACGGTGTGCGACGGCTGCTTCGCGCCCTTCCCGTTTGCGTCGCCCGGCGATCCGCGATTCGGCGCGGTCACGCAATTGAATACCGGAGCCAACAGCCACTACAATGGATTGCAGCTAGCCGCAGAGAAGCGCCTCAGTCATGGCTTGCAGGCGCAGTTCAACTACACGTGGAGCCACTGCATCGACACGGTCTCCAACGGCGGATTCCTGCAATTCGCATCGGGCGGAATTCTTTCCCCAATCCCGGGCGATTTGCAACGGGATCGCGGGCCCTGCGACTACGACATCCGTGAGAACCTCACCGCCAACTACGTCTATCAAATTCCGTTGAAAGTGCGTTCCCGCGCGCTCGGCTTGGCGGTGAACGGCTGGCAGATTTCCGGAACGGCCTTCTATCACAGCGGGACTCCGTTCTCCGTGTTGAGCACTCCTTATTCGGCTAACGGGAACGGCATTGTCAACGGCAGCGGCCCTCAGTTTGCCGGCGTTGTCTCCGGCGTTCCACTGTATTCCCACGATGCGATCTCCGGCGTCACGCAGGCGGGCACGGTTCAGTGGCTGAATCCCGACGCTTTCGTGTCGGCCGTCGATCCGAGTACTGGCGCGTGCGCGGGTGGCGATAGTCCGAAACATTGCCAGTTCGGCAACCTTGGTCGCAACGCTCTGCGCGGGCCGGATTTCGTGTGGAGCGATTTCTATTTGACAAAATGGTTTCCGCTGAGCGAGCGCGTCAAGCTGCGGATTGACGCGCAGTTTTTTAACGTCTTGAATCACCCCAACTTCGGTCTGCCATCCGTCGTGACCGCCGGCATTCCCGGCAATCGTTCCACCCAAACAGGCTTCGGCGCATTCACTTACACCACGTCCCCACCCACTGGCCTGCTGGGCGTGGGCCTGGGCGGCGACAGTTCCACACGTATGATCGCGTTTCAAGCGCGCATTGAGTTCTAGTTTTGCGTGGGGCGATCCGCGCGGTCGATGACGATCACTTGCATCGGGCGTTTGCGGCGCTCCAGCTTCAATCCCACTTTCAAAAGCGCGTCGAAAATCGTCGAGCCGGGTTCGGGCGCGCTCACAGCGGCGCCTTCACCCTTGCCGCCTGGCCCGGGCTCTGGCGGATTCCACTCCAATTCAAAATCGAACGGGCCGGACAAACCCGTGGCGTCGACAACTGGAATATCGATGACGCCCTGGACACCTCCCCAGCGAGGCAGCGAGTTGGCGAGTTCTTCCATGCTCATGTTGTGGCATACCCGATGGACTCCGTTGCTCGAGCCGTCGCGGTATTCGCACCCGGGGCGTCCACCGGATGCTGGTTGCAGCTTGTGGTTCTTGAGCACGGTCATTTCGAGAACCGTGATCGGGCGCTCTTCGCGATGCATCACGAGATGGAACCTCTCTTCGATCAACGGCCGAAGCATTTTTTGAAGTTGCGAGGGCGGTGTGTCGGGCGCGGCCTTCGCGACGATATCGAAGCGATCGGAATCGAGCCAACTCGGCCCACCGACCACCATGCTCTCGTGCACGTTGTAGGCGTTGACGATCATCGACTTCAACGTCACCGACGGCACGTCGATGCGACTGCCGGAGATGCGGCCCTTGCCGGCGTCTTTACCCGTATACTGCGTCGGCTTGATTTCGGCGACCTCGAATCGCGGCGCGGCCTCAGGCGCAGGCGCTTGCGAAAATGCGGCACAGGTTAGGAAGGCGGTGGCGAGAACAAGCCGGTTCATGACTGCTACAACGAGCCACGCCGCGAAATGTGAACAGTTATTTGCGCGGCTTGCGCGACGGCACGTCGATTCTGCCGTGAGCCAAGCTAGTTTCGATTTTGCCGCGGCAGAAGCATACTACCAGCCGCAAGTCCAAGCTTTTTCATCTGACGCGTGGTTAGCGAGACGGGATAAATCTCCGTAGCACCTCTACGCCCTATCTCGTCAACTGCCGAATGGACGGCGACTGAAGTCAACCCAAGTTCCTCAAGCAGGAATCCTTTCAAGTCGTCCAGACGGGAGAAGCGCCGTACGCTTCCGCTGTCAGCGTGCGTAACCGGCGCGAAAACGCAGGAGTACGCACTTCCGCGCCCGTTAGCTGGGTGCTGTTGGATGTAGATGAATCCGTCCCATTGATCTCTAGATTCCTGTTGAAGTGTTTTGACGAGTGGATCCGTTGGACTCTTGAGGAATACCCGCCGCATTGGGACTTGTGCATAGATACCGGCCTTTTCAAGAGCCGTGGTCAGGGCCCTCCAAGCAGTCCTCGGTCCCTTGCTGTCGAGCCATGGCGTCGCGATGATCAGTTGCCACTCTTCGACCTGGGGAACGTAGTTCCACTCGCATAGCGACACCGGAAGTCGCGCCCGGTCGAGGGCATCTAAAACCTGTGCTTCGATAGCGCGATCGTTCTTCACCAACGCAGCTTGATCCATGCGAGTACTCCTTGGAGCGAGGCAGCCATAGCCGTGCCGTTGAGCCCATCGGTCTGATAACGCGAGTCTACTCTCCATTCTTTCACAATTCCCCAATCCTCTGCGAGCTGCCGATTCGCCTTCATGTCCTGATCCAACTGAGTATCGAGGCCCGCTAACTTCAGCAACTCCGTCAGGTCGTGAGAGTAGACTTTGCCTGCTTGCTTGACGTCGAGGGGGAAATTATGGCGTCTCGTTTTCTTGGCAATACACGCCTTCAATGCGCACTCTATCGCGAATCCCGCAAGGTAATACGCCCCGTGATCGTGGCGTGTTCTAGCCAGCGTTGCCGCCTCTCCCGCTCTCAGGTTTGTCAGCCGCTGAAAATCCTGACGCGTTTTCCTCGTCGATAGAGTCGAACTCATCCGCACTCCGCCTTCACATTTCGACCGCTTGATGAGGATAGCACACAGCCTCGCGCTTGCCTGCTGGCCTGTCGCAACCGCTGGATGACGTCAGTTTCCCCCGACTGGCCTCACTTGCGCGGCTTGCGCGACGGCACGTCGACGCGTTCCTTGCCGGCGGGACGCTCGAACATGGAGTCGTCGAAATGATGGTTCACGTCGATTTCTTCGAGGAAGAACTCCGTCGTCTTGATCCCGTTGCGTTCGCGGCTGATGTAGAAGGGAAATTGTACCGTGCTGTTTTTCGCGGTGTGATATTTGCTCAATGTTTCGATGTACTGTTCGCGCTCGCGATTCGGCAGCTTGCGCACCCACTCGCGGCGGATCGGCAAATGCGTTTCGTGCGCGATTCCCAGTTTTTCCACGTTGCTATCGGCGTCGGAAAACTCCACCACGTCCACCGGCTGACCGTCCACGAAGTCTGTGCCCGTCGAACGGATGTCCACGCCCGCCTCATTCAAGCGGAATCGCAGGAGCACATCGAAGGACAGGCGGCGGCTCAGCCGGGCGCGCTCCACATCCGCGGCGGCCATGGGCGCAACTCCTCGATACGTCGAATCCCATCCACGATCCCCGTTCACCACCACGATGTAATCGCGATTTTTTCCCTGCGCTTGGCGATACTTGTCCGGCAAGCGATCCCATTCCACGATCGGCGACATCCCGGTAATTTCTTCCCAATGATCGAAAGAGAATCCGCGGCCTTCCCAGTGAAAATCGCGCAGACTCAGGTACGCGGGTCCACCCAACGCTTGGATTGCTTGATTGAGAATTTGTCGTCCCTTCGTCGCTGCGGGATCGTCTTGCGGGGAAGCCAACATCAGAAGAAGGGAAAAGAACACGTGCACCATTTGGTTATTGTATCGCGGGCGCGATTTCGGCCAGCGTCTTGCCGACGAACGAATCGGTCATGCCGGCGATGTAATCGCAGACCACATGACACAGCGTTTCGGTTTTCGCGCGGTCGCGATGCGACGGTGGCAGGCGCTCGGGATCTTCCATGTACAGGCGGAACAATTCACTAACCATGGCCGCGCCGCGCTCCCGCTCGGGATTCAGCACGGGATTGCGGTACAGCGTGCGCGTGAGCATCTTCTTGATCTGCGCGTTGCGCGCACCCATCTCCGAGCTGAAGGCGATCAAGCGTTGGGGATAGCGGCGCACGTCTTCGATTGTCTCGACACCGCTCGCTCGGATCACCGCGAGCGAGTTTTCGATCAAGTCGCCGGCGAGCGAATCGAGCAAACTTTTCAGCGCCTCGTTGAATTTCAGTTTTTCCGCGGCGTCGGGCCACGTGGCTTCGACGCGCGCGAAATGCTCGCGGAACACCGGTACTTCCCCGGCGATTTCCGCGGGAGTGATCAGGCGCGCTTCGCAGCCGTCGTCGAGATCGGCGGTGTTGTAGGCGATTTCGTCGCACAGGTCGATGATTTGCGCTTCGAGCGGCGGCCGCTGGTCGAGCAGGTACTCGTCGTAAACCGGCGGCAGCTCGCCCGGCTTGTAGTCGCGCGAATGTTTGAGGATTCCTTCGCGCACTTCAAACGTGAGATTCAATCCGGGGAAGCCGGCGTAGCGCTGTTCGAAACGCTCGACAATCCGCAGCGCGTGGACGTTGTGATCGAAACGCTCGCCGTAGGCACGCATAGCCTCGTCCAAGCATTTTTCGCCGGTATGGCCGAAAGGCGGATGGCCGACGTCGTGCACCAAGGCGAGCGCCTCCGCGAAATCGCCGTTCAGGCCCATCGCCTGCGCGACGGTCCGCGCAATCTGCGTTACTTCGATGGTGTGTGTCAGGCGATTCCGGAAATGATCGGAGTAGCGTGTGGAAAAAACCTGCGTCTTGTCTTCCAAGCGGCGAAACGCGCGCGCGTGAATCACGCGATCGCGGTCACGCTGAAAATCGTTGCGATAGGGATGAGGAGGTTCCGGGTAGCGCCGTCCCCGGCTTTCGGAGACGGCGAAGGCGAGACGCGTCAGCTTGGGTTCACTTGGCAATTTCCGCGCGTTGCTTTTGGATCAACTGCATGATTTCCATGCCGGGCTTGGACGCTTCGATATCCTTGTAGATCTGTTCGGCTTCCGCCGGTTTCCGCGGGCCGAGGTAAGCGGCGAGCGCCAACTGCGCGGTCAACTTGGGGACCGCCTCGCTCGGATGGTCCACTAGGTAGCGCAGATTCTGCTCGGCGTCGGCCGGTTTGGTTGCACGAATGTCCACGCCGGCGAGCGCCAAGCGCGCGAGCGGCGCCGCGAAGGTATCGCCGCCGTTCATTACGTCGGTCAATTCCTTTTCGGCGGCGGGCAGATTGCCGAGGTCCACTTGGCACAAACCCATGTAGTAATGCGCGAGCTTGCCGGAGCGCATCATGCCGTACTTGTCCGCCACTTCTTGAAACAGCTTCAGCGACGCGTCGGCGCGCAGCTTGTCGGTGGTAAACGTGATTTCGTTGGGCGCGTCGGCCAGCGACACCGGTCGCACCGGCGCGTGGTAAGTTTGCAGCGCCTTGCCGAGCGCTTCGGCCGCGCCATCGGCGCGATTATTGTACCACGTGTATCCGCCCCATCCACCGCCGGCCAGCACCAGCACGAGGAGGGCTCCGATGATCAGGGCGGTCTTGTTCTGCTGTACGAAGTCGAAGCTGCTGCTAAGCTCTGCTACGAAATCGTTCTGCTTCAATTCTTTGCGTGAAATGCCTGCCAAGTTACAAGGTCTCCTTACTTCTTTGTTCTTGAGCTATCTATCATATCAGTAACCGGTTGGGCCGAAAACCTGGTTTTCGGCCAAAGACCGCAGTAGTATCTGGTGCTATGCGCCGGATCGCCGGCCCGACTCTGTCCATAATCGTCATCACCTGGAACGAGGAGCGCAACATATGCCGCTGTCTCGATAGTCTTAGGTTTTCACCAAGCGTCTTGCGAAGGGAAGACGTCGTCGTGGTGGATGCTGAGAGTCAGGACAACACAGCGACGCTCGCCCACCAATGGGGAGCAAGCGTCTTCGTCCGGGCGTGGCCTGGCTATGGCGCTCAGAGGAACTGGGCGTTGGAGCGGTGCACAAGCGATTGGATTCTGATGCTCGATGCCGATGAAGAACTAACCCCCGCCTTGATCGCGGAAATCGAAACGACACTTTCGCGCGCCGAGGCAGACGTGGATGGCTACCACATCAAGGGACGTACGTTCTTCCTTGGCAAGTGGATCAGGCACTGTGGTTGGTGGCCTGGCTTTCATTTACGCCTTATTCGGAGAGGTTCGGGCGAATGTACCGAGATGCCGATCCACGAAGGCTTGGCTGTTACGGGCAGAACAGTCAAATTGAATGAGGCCATGAATCATTACAGCTACAACTCCCTTGAGCAGTTTCTGGAGAAATCGAATCGGTATACCACCTTGTCGATGCTGGCCATACCGCTGGAAAAGCGCAAGCTTTGGAAATACCATCTGCTGGCCGCGCCGTTCCAAGAATTTTTCCGCATGTATATCCGGCGAATGGGCTTCCTGGAAGGCTGGCATGGATTGGTCTTATGCACCTTGACGGCGGCGGGCGCCTTTTGTGCGTATGCCAAGCTTTGGGAGAAAGAGATCTTGCCGCGCGAGCAAGCGAGCGATTCGGACCAACACTGAAACACCCTGGCCCGTACTGACGCCGAGCCGTCTTTGGCAGCGCCGGTACGCGGCTGCTGCCATGCGACGTTGCCATTTCTGCCACGGGTTATGATCGGCCGTTGCCATGGATCGCTCTCGGGGCCGCCTGATATAATCGCGGTAAATGGGCACCCGCGAAACCGTTCTCAAAGCTCTCAACTCCACCGCCAAGGAACCGATTCCCTCGGACGACGACGCGTCGCTGTTCGAATGCGGAGCCATCGATTCGTTCGGCTTGCTCGACTTGATCGCCGCTCTCGAAGGCGAGTTCGGCGTCAAGGTGCCCGACGCCGATTTGACTCCGCGGCGTTTTTCGAGCGTTTCGAAAATCACGGCGTACTTCGATCAAGTGCCCGGCAAGCAGAAACGCGCCGGCGGATAATGGCACATCTAGCTGGTTTCGGACTCTATCTTCCCTCGCGTGAGCTCGGGAACGCCGAACTGGCGGCGGAATTCGGCGTCGATCCGCAATGGATTCTCGATTCCTGCGGGATCGTGACGCGCCGCATTGCGTCGCCGGAAGAAACTGCCGGCGAAATGGCGTTTCACGCCGGCGTTTCGGCACTGGCGCACGCGGGAATGAACGCGCATGACCTCGGAGCCATCATCGTGGGCACGGGCACGCCCGATCGCCAGTTCCCCGGTGTGTCGGCGGCGCTGCAAAAACGCTTGGACGCGCCGGGAATCCCGGCCTTCGATATTCACTTGGCGAGTGCCGGCGGATTGTTCGCGCTGGCGGTCGCGAAAGAGATGTGCGCGGCGTATGGGCCGGTGCTCGTGGCGGCGTCCGAGCGCATGAGCGACGTGATGGCGCGCGCGCCGCGCACCAAGGAAACCGCGATCCTGTTCGGCGACGGTGCGGCCGCGATGATTGTCGCACCGAGTGCCGCGTCCGGCGACGGCGTGGTCGAGATTGTCGATGCGCGGATTCATTCCGACGCCACGCACGCCGACGACTTATCGCTGGCGTTCGGCGAAACGCTGCGCATGAACGGTCGCACCGTGATTTTGCAAGCCCACCGCAAGCTAACGGAAGCGTCGAACGCGTTGTTGCAGCGCAACGGCATCACCGTCGACGACGTGGGCTTGTGGATTTTCCATCAAGCCAATTTGGTTTTACTGAATCAAGTGGCGAAGTCGCTTAAGATCCCACGCGAACGCGTTTATGTGAATGGAGACCGCTACGGCAACACTTCTGCGGCTTCCGTGCTAATCGCGGCCGCTGAAGCTCGCCTAAAATCATCGTTTCCTTCGGGGCTGGCGGTGATGGCTGCATTTGGCTCCGGGATGAGTTGGGGGTCGATGCTTCTGCGGGTGCGGGGTTAGCGCCGGCCAGCAGCGCACGCACCAGCCACTTGCCCACGCGTCCCGCGCCGTTCGCCGTGGGATGCGTAAAGTCGCCGCCGACGAGTCGCGGCTTGCCGTGATACCAGCGCGCCATGGTTCCTTCACCGCCCATCGCTTCATACGTGTTGAAGAACGCACAATGATTGTCTTGTGCCACGCGCTGTTGCGCCGCGACAAGCTTGGGAATGGCCGGCATCGTGATGATTTCGCCTTGGTCCGAGCGCGTGCCGCGATCCATCGGGGCCATGATCAGAATCGCTGCCTGCGGCAGCGCGCCACGAATGCTCTCGATGATCTTGCGGTAATCTCCCTCGTACTGCGCCGTGGGAAGATAACCGTAGCCGCTTTCGTTGGTGCCCAATCCCAAAATCACCAAGTGCGGACGACGCAGGCGCAGACTCTCCGACCATTCATCGAGATTTGGCAGCGTCATCCAATGAATCGACGCGCCCACCGAGCCGAGGCTGTCGTAGATCACGCCCGGTTGCTCGCGTTCCATCGCCACGCCGAACAGCGTCACGTCGCCGTCGCCTTTGGGACGCAGCGTGACTTCATGCGGCGTGTCGTCCACTTCGATCGCGTCCATCTTCAACTCGCGCGCCGCCGACGCGGTGGAGATTTCCTTTTTCATGTCACCGTCCACGAGCACTTGAAGCGATCCGCCCGCGGGCTTCGCTTGATAGTGAACTTCCAGGCGTGAAAAGCGCAGGCGATTCTTGCGCCATCCGGTGAACGTAGAGTATGCGTCGCGCGACGATGCGGAAAACGCGATACCCTGCAATCCGTAGTCGCCCTTGTTGCCCGGCGATTGCAAAAGCGGCGAGAGATTTTTCCAACCCTTCGACTTCAGCGTGATGCCGTCGTGCAAATAAAACTCCCACGGACGTCCGGCGAGATGCCATCCGGGTCCCGCGTCGCCGAATTGTTTTTGCAACCGGTCGCGCGCCTCGCTGCTGATGAGATCGGCGGCCAGCGGACTATCGCCGATGTGCAAGATGCGCGTAATGGAGTGCGGATCGGCGTCGGTGCGATTGGAGCGCGTGCTTTCGAGCGCCGCGTAAAACGGCGCGAGCGCGTCGGCGTTTTCGATGGGCACGGGCGCCGGTTCGCCGATTTCCTCGCCGGTGTAGTCGTCGTCGAATTTCGGCGGTGGCGCGACGGGCGCAGCAGGCTTGTTGGCCGCGACGACGGGCACAGGCGTTGGTTTGATCCGTGGCGGGAACATGCGCGAGAGCATGTCGTCGCTCCATGGGGCGATGAATGCTTGCCGCAAGCGATCGGCGTTTACGAAACGGAATCGCTCGAGCGACGAAACAAAGTAGGGAACCGCGCAAGCCAGCGCGAAGATTGCGATTGTCATAAGCGGCTTGCGCGTTTTCATGTTGGCGGGTTCAGAATCTTTGGTAAATGAACGGCGACACCTGTGCGCCGCCGATCCAACGCACGACCATCGCGCAAAGCACCAGCAGCATGGCTTGCGCCACAGCCGGCTGCATCACGAAGGCACAACGCACCCGCGTGAGCCAGTTGTCCGGCGCAAACTGCAACACGATCGCCGCCAAAGTCGCGGCGATCACCGGCAGCGAAATGTTTGCCGCGCCCGTCGAGAGGTCGCCGAGCTTGCCGAGCACGTCGCGAGCCTGCGCAAGAGTGTCGCAGCGGAAGAAAATCCACGCGAATACGACAAAGTGAAACGTCACGAACGTCCCAGCGATCACGCGCCAGCGTGCCGGCGTGCGTCCCGCGGGCCAAAGCGCCGAGAACCCACGATGAATCGCTTGACCCGCACCGTGCAAGCATCCCCAAATCACAAAGGTCCACGACGCGCCGTGCCACAGTCCCGCGAGCGCGAACGTCACGATCACGTTCACGTAGCGCATCGCCGGAACGCGTTTCCCGGGCAGCGAGAAATAAAGATAATCCTGAAGCCACGTGGAGAGGCTGATGTGCCAACGCTTCCAAAACTCCGCGAGATCGGACGCGCGGTACGGCGATTTGAAATTGTCCTTCAGACGAATGCCGAGCAGCAGCGCCGAGCCGATGGCGATGTCCGAGTAACCGGAGAAATCGCAATAGATTTGCGCGGCGTAGGCGTAAACGCCGGTGAGCACTTCGGCGGACGAAAAAAACAACGGCTGATCGAAGACGCGGTTGACGATCGATTCCGCGAGGTAATCGGCGATCACGCACTTCTTCACGAATCCCAGCGCGATCAGGAAAAACCCTTCCGCCATGAGGTCGGGATCGATGGATTGCGCCTGCCGGCGCAGTTGCGGAAAGAGTGTTTCGGCGCGCGTGATCGGTCCTGCCAGCAGCGTGGGGAAGAACGAGACGAACGCCAGATACTCGACGAAGGAATGCGTGGCGGCTTGGTTGCGCTGATAAACGTCGAGCACGTAGCTCAACGATTGGAACGTGTAGAACGATATTCCCGCCATCATCACGATGCGGAAGGGCAGGGAATGGACACCGAAGAATCCCAGGTACTTGAAGAACGCCAGGATTCCGAGGTCGACCGCGAGCGAAACGCCCACGAGCAACCGTCGGCGCGGAAGATCAAAAGTATATTCCAGCGCGATGGCTACGAGAAAGTCCGTGGCCGCCGTGATCAGCAGGGGAATGCAGTAAAGCACATTCCATGTCCCGTAGAAAACCAGGCTCAGCAGAACCAACACCCCCGCGACACGGCGTCCCGTTGCCGCGAACGCCCAGTAGAGCACCGCCGCCGCAGCTAGAAAGACGAGATACGACGTTTCGCTGAGAGACATGGCGGCTTAGGGGGTTCCTGCAGGAACTTCGGCGGGCATCAGCGCGCCCGCGAGCATTTTCGCGAGCATCTGATAACCGGAATCGGTGAGGTGAACGAGATCCGTTTGCGCCAGCGACGATTTCCGCCAACGCAAGAGTGCCCCGAAGCCGCCCATGGCCGCGCGCGCATCCCAAAAGGCGCAGCCGGTTTCGCGCGCCGCCGCCGCCAGCGCGTCGATGGTCATGTCGGAACGTTCGTGGAAGTAGTCGCGCGTTTTAGTAGTGCGGCCGGGGCGGTCGATCGGTCCGGTAACGAGCACCGCCGCGCCCGGGGCTTCTTCGCGAAGCGCCTTCAACAGGCGGATGCATCGTTCCTGGTAGGCCGGCTTCGAGAAGTCGCGCGCGCCCATGTCGTTCGTGCCATAGCTCACGATGATCAGCGTGGGATTCAGGCGCGCCAGCAAGTCTTGGCGAAGTTGCGCCGGGATGTCGTCGAGTTCCGCGAAGGTCACGCCGTTGATGCCGAAGGAATCGTAGATCACGCCAGGGCCGCTGCCGCCGCGCGGATCCTGCCCTCGTAAATCCAGGCCGACCACCGTCGGTCCCGCCGCGCCGTCGCAGCCCGCCACGGCGATGGTGTGTGTAGCCAACGGCAGCGGATCGCGATTGCGCATAAGAAGTAGTGATCCATACTGACGTGCCTCGAGCGATTCGCGTTCCAACTCGACGTTTTCTTTTTGTCCGGCGTCATCTTCCACGTTAACTTCGGCGCACGCCGTCTCACCCGGTCGCGCTGCCAACTCGAGCTCGAAGCTCGAGAAGCGCGCCGTGGCTGTGGCGGCCGGGGCTTCGGCGTGACCAACCAGCGCCGCGCCGGGCAATCCGAGGAGTCCGTCCGACGGCGGTTTGCGCAGCGTCACGCCTTGCCAACTTCTTGCCGGCGCGTGAATCGCCACGCCGGCGCGCCGGTATCCCCGGAAAACCGAGCCCGGCAGCACGAGTCCGGGGCCGGCGTCGCCGAAGCGGTCTTGGAAGGCGGTGCGCAGGTAGCGTGTCCAGATGTCCGCGGCGACATGGGAGTCGCCGAAATGGACAATGCGGACCGGCGCGGTTTTGTCAGCCAGCGCCTTGTAAAACGGCGCGAGCGAGTCGTCGCGATTCGCAATTTCCACGGCGACCGGTTCGGGCGGCGGCAGCGGCTTCACGGGAGTCCGCCTGACGGAGCGGCGATGGGCGGTGGTTTTGGTATTGGTGGACTTGGCGTTCTTAGCTGAGGCCGCCGGTTTCTTGGCCGGCGTCTTCTTGGTCGTCCGGTGAGCCGCAGGCTTCTTGGCGGCGGGCTTTTTCGGTGCGCTTTGCGCGCTTACAACCGTTGCGAAGGCCAGAATCACACCGAGAAGCAAGGGATTAGTTCCTTACTTCCGTGCCGCCTTGGTCGAGCAAGCGGCGGATCGTGGCAGGATCGTTGGTAAGAGTGACGCGGCCGTCGGGCGTGCGAATGCGAAACGTTTTCTGACTCACGTCGATGACCATCGCTGGCCCGGCAGACGCCGCGCCCGGCACGGCGGCGGCAATGTACGCGGCGAGCCGCTGGTATCCGAGCGGCGTGAAGTGCGTGCGATCGGGTTGCGCGAGCGGTGGGTCGGCAGCGGCCCATCGCGCCGCCGTCCCCGGTCCTCCCATGGCCGCTTCGAGATTGAGGAATCCAACGCCTTTGGCGCGGGCCGCCGCTTCGATGCTGCGGATCACGCCGGCGAGCGTCGGCAGCGTGCCCCAGCCGCCCGTATTGCCGCGATCGGGCGGCCCGACCAACAGCACGGCCGCGCCGGGCGCCGCGCGATAAATGCGGTCGACAATTTCGCCCAGCCGCGCGGCGTTGGCCGTTTCGTCCACGCCCGCGCCGCTCGATTCGTTTGTACCGTACGCCAGAATCACGACGTTGGCCTGCTCCCACTCGAGTTGAGATTCAAACGCCGCTTCGTTGATGTGCAGCAAATTCTCGGCGCGCGCACCGACCACGCCCAGCGGACTGTAGACCACGCCGGGCGTGTCGTTTTCAAGATGCAAGCTCAGTAGGCGGACCGCGCCGCCGAGCGTTTGGATCGTCAGTCGCTGCGCGTCGCGTCGCGGCAAGCGAATATTATGCGGCGCGGCTTGCGGCCACGCGCCGTTCAGGTCCATGTCGCCGAGCGGAGCGCCGTTCGAGTAGAAACGTACACGGCCGCCGCCAGGCTGCTTCAAGAAAAATGCGCGAACGGTGGTGAAATCGCCCGAGACCTCGATGGTTTCTCCGGCGCGCGACGTTTCAAGCAACATCCCGGGGAGTCCCAGAAATTCGTCGTGCGAATTGGGCGCAGGCCGCGTTTGAATCGTCCAGCCCTTCGAGCATTTCGATCCGCGCGCCGCGCACGGAAGAAACGATCCGAAGCCGCCGTCGCCGAGCGTTTCTTGGAAATGCTGGCGCAACGCGATTTGCAGGGAATCGGCGGCCGTATGAGAGTCACCGAATTGCACAATGCGCAGTTTGCCATCCGCGCCGCGTTCGGTGTGCGCGGGTGTGGCCGCTTCGAATCCGGCAAGTCCTGCGGCGGATGCCAGTGCGAGCAGCAGCGTAGCGAAAACAGCCATTCTTTCAATTGTATCGCGGGTCGGCGGATTCCAGACGCCGCGCGTGCCGAAGTAGTCTCGTAGGTTGGACTGGAGGATGCGTTAACGCACCCGCACGGCGCCGCCGACGATTCGCACTTCCTCGCCGCCCAGGTCGTTGGCGGAAACGCCCAGCAGCGCGCCGCGATCCAAGCCGTCCACCGAGCCGAGCAACAGACGTTGGCCACTCGACAACGTAATGTCGTTCGACGTGCCATTCGACTTCCCACTCAACCACGCCAGCGCGATTTTTCCGGGTTGTCCCACATCCACGATGCTGGCGGGAGTCTCGCCGGGCGTGAAATTGGCTTGCTGCCCTTCCGGCAATCGGAACGACACCGCCAGGCCCTTCAGATTCAAGTCGCGGTGCGCCACCAAGTAAATGGCATTGCCTTGCACTTCGATACTTCCGTCAGCAGCGCCCTCCACTGGTGGACGCCGGCTCTCCGCTTCGATTTGCGAACACGTCAAACCGCGCGGTGCGCGCTGCGGACGCGACGCGTCGAGCACGGTGACGCGGCGCAGCGTTTCGATCAAGTCCAGAGTATTGAGGCGGCCGTCGCCGCCGCGCTGCATCGTTGTGTCGACGGGAGAGGCATCCATGGCGTCGAAACGATCGCTGCACGTCGCGGGAGTGGAAATATTGGTGACCGCCCGCAGCACATCGATCAAATCAAGCGTGTTGAGCAACCCGTCCCCGAACGATCCGGCCGTATCGGCGGTGTGCGGATAACTGTCACCGACCAAGTAGCCGACCACCAGCGTGACCGTGGCGTCCGCGCCGGCCGAGAGTGGAACCGCCGTGCCGCTTTGCGCCGCGTCGGCTGCCGTTATGTGCACGTTATAGGTTTGTCCAACCGTCGCGGCCGGCGGGATCACTACCTGAATCACGCCGATGGCAACCTGGCCGGTGAGCGATGCGGTGAACGATCCGTAAAATACTCCCACGTTGGCGTTCGTGGCGGTGATTGTGGGCGAACCGCTCGCAACGGGAAGCGCGGCGTCCGATCGAAACGCCGTGCTGGCAGCAATGGCGGGGGCCATGTTCACCGGCGTCAATTGCACGCCGAAGCTCAATGCGCCGACCGTTGCTCCGCTGTTCAAATTCAGCACCACCGGAATTGCCGCCGGCGCGCCGGGCGATCCGTTGACCGACTGCGCCGTCAACGTTCCTTGGACCGAACTTCCCACCGTGAAAGTGATGGGCGAAGATGTGCCGCCGCCCGGCGCCGGAGTAAACACCGTGACGGCCACGGGGCCGGCCGCGGCAATGTCGGCGGCGTTGATGGTCGCGGAAAGTTGTTGCGGGCTGCCGAAAGTAGTGACTCGCGCGCTGCCGCCCCATTGCACGACGGAGTTAGGTGCGAAGTTACTGCCGTAAACTCTCAACGTGAAGGCCGCCGAACCAGCGGCGATCGTCGACGGCGAAACGAGATTGATCGTGGGCGGCAGGTTCGTCTGCGTAACGGTGATCGCGTTCGATTTGCCGGTGATGCTGCTCGTGACCGTATCGGTGGCCGTGATCGTCTGCGATCCGCTGCTCCTCAGGGTCACGGGGAATATTCCGGCGCCACTGCTCAGCGTGGAATTGGACACAAGCGTTGCCGACGCGTCCGACGAAGTGAAATGCACGGTGCCGGTGTAGCTCGTCACCGTGTTTCCGAATGGATCGACCGCCGTCACCGTGATGTTGAATGCCACGCCGGCCGCCGCCGTCGACGGCGCGGTCACTTGTAAATTCGCAAAGGATGCCGCACTGACTGCGATCGAGCTCGATGTACCCGTGATCGCGCTCGTGACGGTATCGTTGGCGCCGACGGTCTGGAGGCCGGCGGTCTTCAGTATGACGGAGAACGTTCCCACGCCGTTTGTGAGCGTCGAGTTGCCCGGCAGCGACGCCGCGCCGTCGGATGACGTGAAGTGCACCGTGCCGGTGTAATTCGCCGCCGTGTTGCCGAATTGATCGAAGGCCGCGACGGTGATGTTGAACGGCGTGCCGGCCGTGGCCGTCGATACCGCGCTCACCTGCAAGTGCACGCCGGATGCAGCGCTAACGGCGATCGTGCTCGATGTGCCGGTGATCAAGCCGCTGACCGTGTCGCCCGCGGTAATGGTCCTCGATCCGCTGGTGTTCAGTGTGACGGAGAACGTTCCCACGCCGTGGCTGAGCGTCGAGTTGCTTGGCAGTGACGCCGCGCCGTCCGTCGATGTGAAATGCACCGTGCCGGTGTAGCCGATGGCCGTGTTGTTGAACTGATCGAGCGCCGTGACCGTCACGCTAAACGCCGCGCCGGCCGTTGCGATCGCCGGTGTGCTCAGCGAGAAGTGCGTCGCCGCCCCGGCGTTCACCGCGACTGCACTTGATGTGCCGGTAATCGACGATGTGACCGTGTCGGTCGCCGTGATCGTTTGCGATCCAGCGAACTTCAGTGTGACCGGGAAGGTTCCCGCGCCGCTATTCAGCGTGGAATTGCTTGGCAGAGTGGCCGCAACGTCGGACGACGTGAAGCGCACCGTGCCCGTGTAGCTAGTCGCGACGTTGTTGAATGCATCGAGGGCCGTGACCGTGACGTTGAACGCCGTGCCGGGACTTGCCGTCGACGGCGCGGTTACCTGCAAGCGCCCGGCGGCTCCGGCACTGACCGTGATCGTATTCGATGTTCCCGTGATCGTGCTCGTCACGGTGTCGGTCGCTGTGACGGTTTGCGTGCCGCTGGCGTCGAATGTCACGCCGTTCGAAAAAGTATGCACGCCGTTGTCGCTCACCTGGAACGTGTAATTGCCGGGGACCGTGCCGAGGAGAATGGGCTCGGACTTCGTGAAGCGCACCGTGCCGCGATATCCGGTCGCGACATTGTTGAATGTATCGAGCGCCGTTACGGTGATGCTGACGGCCGCGCCTGCCGTTGCGGCCGCCGGCCCGGTCACAGTGAGGTGCGTGGCCGTGCCCGCCACCACTAAGATCGAGCTCGACGCGCCGGTGATCGTGGTGTTTACCGTGTCGGTCGCGGTGATCGTACGGCTGCCGGCGGTTGAGAGGGTGGCGGAAAACGTTCCTGCGCCGTTGGTCAACGTAGCGTTGGCGGGCAGCGACGCCGACACGTCGGTGGACGTGAAATGTACCGTGCCCGAGTAGCCGGTGGCCACGTTGTTCGATCCATCGAGCGCCGTCACCGTGATGTTGAACGCTGCGCCGGCCGTCGCCGTCGACGGCGCGGTCACGGTGAAATGAAGGATCGGGACTGCCGTATTGCTCAGCGCAAAATTCGCGGTGGCCGCCGACGCTTGATCGGGCGTCGTGCCGCTGGCGGCGACGTTGTACGGTCCGCCGACCGTCGTGTTCGCAGTGAACGTCTCGGAAACTTGTCCATTCGCAGCAGTCGCCGCGGTAATCGTGTTGGTGGAGTTCGAAAATGTGCCGCTGGCGCCCGTGGACGGCGCGGTGAATGTTACAGAAACTCCCGGCACCGTCGCCGAGCACGATCCGCACGATTCGGTTGCCGTCGCGGTGAGCGGAGTTGCGAAAATCGTGCCGGCGCTGGCAGATTGCGGTGTCCCGCCCGTGGCGGAAATGGTCACGCCTTGCATTTGCACCGCGCCGATGTCGATCTTGCCGTTCGTCACGCGCGCGAATCCGCGCTGATCGGTCGCCGGCGCGCCAGCCGTCGTGCCGGCGCCGAGAGCGGGACTGTTGCCGTTCGGCAACATCGTCTGGAAGGGTCCGCCATTGTTCGCGAGCGGGCTTAACGCGGCAGAGACCGGCGATCCGTTGAACCCCACGATGTTTCCGTTGACGCCGTTGGACAGACCGAATATTCCCGTGCTGTTGCCGATCAAGTTGTTGCTGCCGTTAATCGCCCCGCTGCCATCCGGCGCGAGGGAGTGCGCATCGCTATTGCCGGCCAGGATGGTATTGGTCAACGTGCAGGTGACATTCTGCGACGCGCAGTAGATTCCGCCGCCCGAGTCCTGGTTGAATACGCCCGTCTGGGAATTGCCGCTGATGGTGCTGTTCTGAATCGTGAGCGTGGTATTGACGACCGCCGCGATGGCCCCACCCGAGGCGACTCCGAAGTTGTTGGGATCGGCCGCTTGGTTGCCGGAGAATGTTGAATTGATAATGGTCAGCGGAGTCGGTGTCTGGAACGCGCCGGCAAAAAAGATCGCGCCCCCCTCGCCGGACCCTTTCGCGGAGCCCGCCGCAACATTGCCGGCGAACGTGCTGTTGGTGATGGTGGTGGGGCCGAAGCTCTCGATCCCTCCGCCGGAAGCCGCCGTGTTGTTGGAAATCGTGCACTGGCTGACGGCGAGCGTGCCCGTTGATTCACTCAAGATGGCGCCGCCGTCGGAGGATTGGTTCGCGTTGAGCACGCAGGAGCTCAGCGTCAAGTTTCCGAAGTTTAAGATGGCGCCGCCTCCAGCCACGGTGTCGAGACCATGCTGGATCGTCAAGCCGGAAATCGCCACCGTCGTCCCTTGGTTGATGGTGAACGGCTGATACAAATTCGCACCGTCGATGGCCAGGCTCGAGGCGCCTGGTCCCGTGATCGTCACGTTTTGCGTGATCTCCGGGTAGGCACTGGCCAGCGTGATCGTGCCGGTGACTCCGTTGACGAACGTAATCGCCGCGCTACCCGCGCCGCTGTTGCTCGAAATGATCGCCTGGCGCAGCGAACCGGTCCCGCTATCGTTCGTGTTCGTCACCACGATCTGCACCGCAACCACGTTGATCGCGCTGGATGTGCCGGTGATCGAAGACGTCACCGTATCGGTCGCCGTGACCGTTTTGTTTCCGATGCTCACGAGCGTCACGCCGTTGGTGAACGTGTGGACGCCGGCGTCGCTCGCCTGGAACGTGTAGTTGCCGGGGATCACATGCCCCACGCCGCTATCGACTGTTGTAAAGGTCACCGTGCCGCGGTAGCCGGTGGCTACGTTGTTGTTCTGATCGAGCGCCGTCACCGTGACGCTGAAAGACGTGCCTGCCGTCGCCGTCGATGGCGCGCTAATGGAAAGATGGTTGGCCGCGTTGGAATTGCCCGTGTTGGTCAGCGCGAAATTCACGTTCGATGCGGAGGCGTTATCGGGCGTGGTGGCGCTGGCCGTGACGTTGTACGGACCTCCGGTGGTGGAGTTTGCCGCAAACGTTTCGGAAACTTGTCCATTCGCGCCTGTCGACGCGGTGATCGTATTGGTGGAATTCGAGAATGTGCCGCTCGCGCCCGTGGACGGCGCCGTAAACGTCACCGCGACACCGGGTACGGCAACGTTGGACGTGTATTCCGTTGCCGTCGCCATCAACGCTGTCGCGAAGGTCGTGTTGATCCCCGCCGTCTGTGGCGTGCCGCTTGTGGCGGCGACGGCGACGCCTTGCAATTGCACCGCGCCGATGTCCATGACTCCGTGAACCACGCGCGGGAATCCGCGTTGATCCGTCGCCGGTGCGCCGGACGTGCTTCCCGCCGCGAGCGCGGGACTGTTGCCGCCCGGCAGCATCGTTTGCGTGGGTCCACCGTTGTTGGCCAACGGGCCCAGTAGCGGATTCACCGGCGACGCGGCCGATCCCACGATGTTGCCATTCACGCCGTTGGTTAGAGAAGTGCCCGCTCCGTTGCCGATCAAGTTATAGGTTCCGGTGAAGGAACCGCCGGCGTCGGGCCAGAGGCCGTTCGCGGCAGTGTTTCCGGCCAGAATCGTATTCGTTACGGTGCAGGTGTCGAAGCAGTAGAGTCCGCCGGCCGCGTCAAAGTTGGCCGTACCGGTCTGACTATTGCCGGTGATCGTGCTGTTCTGGAACGTGCATGTATCGGTGCAATAGATGGCCCCTCCGTGGCTGGATTGCATATTGAAGGGATCGGTAATCTGATTGCCCGTGAATGTCGAGTTGACGACGATGAGGGCTCCGGCACTGTCACTGGCGATCGCGCCGCCATCGCCACCGATGTAAGTGCCGCCCGTCGCGGTGTTGCCGGAGAACGTACTGTTCGTGATCGTAGCTGTACCGAGATTTGCAATGGCGCCGCCGTAGCCGTTTGACCCCGCGGTGTTGTTAGTGAAAGTGCACTTATCCACGTTCAGCGTGGCATTGTTATAGACGGCGCCGCCGGAGGCTGTGAAGTTGCCGGAAGCGATCGACTGATTGGCGTTGAGGACACAGGAACTCAAGTTCAGAGTTCCCAGGATGTTGATGATGGCGCCGCCGAGGCTGTGCTGAATCGTCACGCCGGAAATGGATACCGTCGCCTGAGCGATCGAAAAGGGTTGGTACAGATTCGCGCCATCGATGATCAGATTCGACGCGCCCGGCCCCGTAATCGTCAGGCTTCGCGAGATCTGCGGGAACGCGCTTTGCAAGGTGATGGTGCCCGTGACTCCGCTGGCGAAAGTGATCGTCGCGCCGCCACTGGAGGTGTTGCCGGCCAGGATCGCTTGACGCAGGGAGCCGGTCCCGCTGTCGTTGGTGTTGGTCACCACGAGAGCCGTCGTCCCGGGCACGTTGATCGTCCCGGAAGTGCCGGTGATCGTCGAGGTGACCGTATCGGTCACGGAAATCGTTTGCGATCCCGCGGTATTCAGTGTGACGGAGAACGTTCCCGTGCCATTGGTCAGCGTCGAGTTCGCGGGCAGCGTCGCCGCGCCATCGGTGGACGTGAAGTGGATCGCGCCCGCGTAGCTCGTGGCGGTGTTGTTGGAAGCGTCGAGCGCGGTGACCGTGACACTGAAATTACTGTTGGGCGCCGCCGTCGACGGTGCGCTCACTACGAAATGCGTGGCAGGCGCGGAGGCTACCGCAATCGCATTCGAACTCCCGGTGATCGACGACGTGACGGTGTCGGTGGCGGTAAACGTTTGCGATCCCGCGGTTCTCAGCGTGATGACGAAAGTTCCCGTGCCATTGGTGAGCGTCGCGTTCGCCGGCAGCGTCGCCGCGCCATCGGTGGAAGTGAAGTGGATCGTCCCCGCGTAGGTCGTCGCGTTGTTGTTGAGCGCGTCGAGTGCGCTTACCGCGACCCCAAACGCGACGCCGGCGGTTGCCGCGGCCGGCGCACTCGTGACGAAGTGCGTGGCGGCTCCGCCGGCCGCCGCAATCGCGGACGAAGTCCCGGTGATCGTCGACGTAACGGTGTCGGTGGCGGTGATCGTAAACGATCCCGCGCTCCTCAGCGTAACGGAGAACGTACCACTGCCATTGGTCAACCTCGAGTTGACCGGCAACGTCGCCACGCCGTCGGTGGAAGTGAAATGCACCGTACCCGCGTATCCGACGGCCGTGTTGTTGAACTGATCGAGCGCGGTGACCGTCACATTGAACGGGGCGGTCTCAGTCACCGTCGACGGCGCGCTCACGGCGAAGTGCGTCGCCGCAGCGGCGCTGACCGCGATCGCGCTCGACGTACCGGTGATCGCACCGGTGACCGTGTCGGTCGCCGTAATCGTGCGGCTGCCTGAGGTCGCCAGCGTGGCGGAGAACGTGCCGGTGCCGCCGGTCAGCATGGCATTCGCCGGAAGCGTCGCCGACGCGTCGGTGGAAGTGAAGTGCACCGTGCCCGTGTAGCCTGTCGCGACGTTGTTGAATGCATCGAACGCCGTCACCGTGACGTTGAACGCCGCGCCGGCCGTGGCCGTTGACGGCGCGCTCGCCGTGAAGTGCGTGGCCGTTCCAGCGACGTTGGTCAGCGCGAAATTCACGCTGGACGCCGAGGCCTGATCGCCAGTCGTGCCACTCGCCGTCACGTTGTAAGGTCCGCCGACGATCGAGTTCGCCGTAAACGACTCGGAAATCTGTCCATTCACGCCCGTCGCTGCCGTGATCGTGTTGGTCGAGTTCGAGAACGTGCCGCTCGCGCCGGTGGACGGCGCGGTGAACGTCACCGCGACGCCCGGAATCGCTGCGCCCGACGTATTTTCCGTCGCGCTAGCGGTAAGTGCAGCCGCAAAAGCCGTGTCCAGGGCCGTCGATTGCGGCGTGCCGCTCGTCGCGGAAATCGCGACGCCTTGCAATTGCACCGCGCCGATATCGACTTGGCCGTTGACGACGCGAGGGAATCCGCGTTGATCCGTGGCCGACGCGCCACTGGTGGAGCCCGCCGCGAGTGCGGGACTATTGCCGCCCGGCAGCATCGTTGGCGTCGGTCCACCGTTATTGGCCAGCGGGCCCAATTGAGGATTGATCGGGTTACCCGACGTTCCCACGATGTTGCCGTTCAAGTTGCTTGGGGAGAGGTCCGCTCCGTTGCCGATCAAGTTGTGGGTTCCGGTGAAGGTACCGCCAATGTCAGGCATGACGCCGCTCGCGGCGGTGTTTCCGGCCAAGATCGTATTGGTCACGGTGCAATAGCAGTAGAGTCCGCCGGTCCAGTCAAAGACGGCCGTACCGGTCTGACTATTGCCGACGATCGTGCTGTTCTGAATCGTGCCTGTGCCGAGGACCATGATGGCCCCGCCGACGCCGGATTCCGAATTAAAGGGATCCGTGATCTGATTGCCCGTGAATGTCGAGTTGACGATAGTGATAACGGTTGAGGTATATCTGCTGGCGATCGCGCCGCCATTTCCACTCATGACGGTGCCACCCGTCGCGGTATTGCCGGAGAAAGTGCTGTTCGTGACCGTGGCTGTGCCTGTGTTGTTGTTCCAAATCGCGCCGCCGTAGCCGTTTGGCCCTGCGGTGTTGCTTGTAAAACTACACCGGTCCACGATCAGCGTGGAGGTGTTGTAAACGGCGCCACCGCCGACCGACCCGCTAGGAGCCGACGCCTGATTGGAGTTGAAGACGCAAGAACTTAAGGTCAGGGTTCCATTGGTATTGACGATGGCGCCGCCGAGGTTACTAAAGCCGTGCTGAATCGTCACACCGGAAATGGACACCGTCGCTTGACTGATCGAGAAGGGTTGGTACAGATTCGCGCCGTCGATGATGAGATTCGACGCGCCCGGTCCCGTGATCGCCATGGTCTGCGAGATCTGTGGCAAAGCGCTTTGCAAGGTGATGGTGCCGGTTACTCCGTTGGCGAAAGTGATCGCGGCGCCGGCGCTAGAGGCGTTGCCGGCGATGATCGCTTGACGCAGGGAGCCGGTCCCGCTGTCGTTGGTGTTGGTCACCACGAGAGCCGTCGGCACAGGCACGTTGATCGTACCGGACGTGCCGGTGCTCGATGTGGTCACGGTATCAGTCGCCGTGATCGTCTGATTGCCGATGGTGTTCAGCGTGGCGGAGAATGTACCCATGCCGCCCAAGAGCGTTGCATTGACCGGCAGCTTCGCAGACCCATCGGTGGACGTGAAATGCGCGGTTCCCGAGTACGTGCTTACGGTGCGATTGAATTGATCGAGCGCCGTGACAGTGAAACTAAACACGCTGCCGACCGGGACGATCGAGGGCGCGCTGACCGAGAAGTGCGTGACTGGTCCGATGTTGGTCAGCGCGAAATTCACGCTGGCGGGCGCAGCTTGATCCACCGACGTGGCGCTGGCGGTGACGTTGTACGGTCCACCGGGCGTCATGTTCGCCGTGAACTCCTCCACAACCACCTTGCTGGCGTTCGTTGTCGCCGTAATCGTCGTGGTGGAGTTCGAGAACGTTCCGCTCGGACCGGTTGACGGCGCGGTCAAGCTCACTGAAATGCCCGGCACCTCCTGTCCCGACATGTTTTCGAGGGCCGTGACGATGAGCTCGAACGCTGTGCCGACTTCCGTCGATTGCGTCGGGCCGCTGGTCGCGGAAAGCGTCACACCTTGGAATTGCACTGCGCCGATGTCGATCTTGCCGTTGACCACGCGCGGGAATCCGCGTTGATCGGTCGCGGGCGCGTTCGCAGTGCTGCCCGCGCCGAGCACGGGACTATTTCCATTCGGCAGCATCGTCAGTGTGAATCCAGCGTTATTGAGCAGGGGTGCTAACAAGGGAGAAATCGGCGAGGCGGAGGTACCCACGATGTTGCCGTTCACTCCGTTCGCAATGCCTGTGAGGGCCGTGCCGTCGCCGATCAAATTGTTCCCGCCGTCGGTGAACGAGAGCAGCGAGTAGGCGTCCGGACCGGCCGGCGCGGTATTCCCGGCCACGATCATGTTGGAAAGCGTGATATTCAACCCGTAGATTCCGCCGCCGAAATCCCCGGAGCTATCGGTGCGGGTTCCCGTATTACTGTTTCCGTAAATCGTGCTGTTTGACACGACCAAGCCGCCGCTGCTGCTGTAGATTCCGCCGCCGAACGCGCGGCCGGCGCTTTGGGGATCGCTCACCTGATTTCCGGCGATGGTCGATCCACCGATTGTCATGACTCCGCCGTTATTCGCGATGCCCCCGCCCAATGCCCCCTGGGTGGGGCCGCCCACCGCCGTATTTCCGGAGATCGTGCTGTTGGTGATGACGGCGGCGCCGTGGCTGTAGACGCCTCCGCCGCCGATGCCGTGAGATTGATTATTGGAAATCGTGCACTGATCCACACTCAATGTTGCGCCGGGATCGTTAGAGATCCCCCCGCCGGCGTTCGCCGCGACGTTTCCGGTGATCGTGCACGAGCTCAACGTCAGCGTGCCGCTGTTGCCAACGCCACCGCCGAGATTTCCAGCGAGACCGTTCTGGATCGTCACGCCGGAAATCGACGCCGTCACTTCGCTCGCGACCGAGAACACTTGGACGGCGTTATTTCCACTGATCGCGACACTCGACCCAGTGGGCCCGGCGATCGTTATGCTCTGCGTCAGGGCGAGCGTCGCGCCCAGCGTGATCGTCGAAGGATTCGGCAAATTGAACGTGATCGCGCCGCCCGCCGGATCGGCATTCGCCGCGGCGACTTGCGCGGCCAGCGAACCGGCGCCGGACGCATTCGTATTCGTCACGACGTAGGAGGTCGGCGCGGGCACGTTGACGGCGGCTTGCCCGCTGAGTGACGAATTGACGGTATCAATCGCGGTGATGCTCTGCGATCCGATGGTGTTGAGCGTCGCGGTGAACGTACCGGTGCCGTTGGTGAGCGTGGAGTCCGACGGGAGCATCGCCGCGCCGCCGCTAGAGGTGAAGTGCACGGTTCCCGTGTAGCCGGTGACCGTGGCGTTCGACGCATTGAGTGCCGTGACCGTGAAACTGAACTGCGTTCCCTTGGCGATCGTCGAAGGAGCGCTCACCGCGAAGTGCGTAGCCGCGGCGGACACGTTGGTCAGCGCGAAATTCACGGTGGACGCCGATGCTTGATCGGGCGTCGTGGCGCCGGCCGTGACATTGTACGGTCCGCCGGCCGTCGCATTGGCGGTGAACGATTCCGCGATCGCGCCGCTTGCGTTGGTGGTTGCGGTGATCGTGTTTGTCGAGTTGGAGAATGTGCCGCTTGGGCCGGTGGACGGCGCGGTGAAGGTCATCGAAACGCCAGAAACCGCAACGCCCGACGTGTTTTCCGTCGCCGTCGCCGTCAGCGGAGTCGCGAACGCCGTGCCGGCCGCGGTTGATTGCGGCGTGCCCGCGCTGGCGGCGAGCGTGACGCCTTGGAATTGCACGGCACCGATGTCGATTGTGCCGTTCACCACGCGCGCGAATCCGCGTTGATCGGTCGCGGGTGCGTTCGCGGTGGTGCCCGCCGCGAGCGCGGGACTATTGACGCTCGGCAACGCCGTGCGCGTCGGTCCGCCATTGTTTGCCAACGGTCCCAGCAACGGATCGACAGGAGACGCGCCCGTTCCCACTCGATTGCCGTTCAGACCGTCGGTAATGCCCGTGAGAGAAGCGGCAGCGCCGATCAGGTTGTTGTTCCCCGAAAACGCCCCTGAAAGATCGGATTCCACACTGGCGAAATTGTTGGAGGCAATCGTATTGGTTAGCGTTGCGCTACCGCCGGAACTCAAAATACCGCCACCAAGCGAGGATGAATTTGCAACGATCGTGCAGTTCGACACCGTGAGGGTTCCGCCGAAGTTGTAGATCGCGCTACCCGCGGCAATCACGGTGGGAGCCAAGTTCTGATAGAAAGTGGTGTCCGTGAGGGTTGCTACGCCGGTGTTAAACAACCCGCCGGCCGCCGTGACGCTTCGACCGGTGTTGGTGACATTGGCCGCAATCAGGCACTGATTCACCGTCAACGAGCCGGTGTTTTTGATTCCGCCTGCGCCGAGTGTCGAGGTATTCACATTGCCCTGAAGCAGGCAAGAGTTCAGGGTCAACGTCCCGCTGTTGAGGATTCCTCCCGCACTCAGACCGGTGCCGCTTCCGTTCTGAATGGCGATCCCAGACATCGATACGGTGAACCCGCTATTCACAACGAAGACCGTGTGCACGTGCGCTCCGTCGATGGTCAAGGCTCCCGCACCAGGTCCTGTGACGCTCATGCTCTGCCCGAGATACAGCGTGCCGCTGACCCTAATGGTCGACGGATTCGGCAAGCTAAAGGTGATTGCGCCGCCGTTGGGATCGATGCTCGCGGCAGCAACAGCGTCGGCCAGCGAGCCGGCCCCCGAGTTGTTGGTATTCGTAACGACGTAAGACGTCGGCGTGGGAACATTGACGCTCGCTTGCCCGCTGATGGACGAATTGACCGTATTGGTCGCCGTGATCGTCTGGCTCCCTAGCGCATTTAGCGTCGCGGTGAACGTTCCTGTGCCGCTGGTCAGCGTCCCATCGGCGGACAGCGTCGCCGTTCCGTCGGACGATGTGAAGTGAATCGTGCCGAAATATCCGGTTGTGGTGTTGTTATTCGAGTCCAACGACGTAACCGTAAAGCTGAAGCGGGTCCCCGATGCCGATGCCGTGGGCGTGCTCACTGAAAAATGCGTCGGCGTGGCGGCGGCGTTCACCGCAATCGTCGATGTACCGGTGATCGCGGTCGCGACAATATCATTCACGCTGATCGTTTGATTGCCGGTAGTCGCCAACACGAACGCGTTGGTAAACGTGTGGACGCCGTTATCATTGGGCTGGAACGTATAGTCCGACGGAACAAAGCTGCGGGCGCCGCTATCGCTCTTCGTGAAATGGACGGTTCCGCTGTAGCCTGTCGCGACGAAGTTGTTGGCGGTTAACGCCGTGACTGTCACGCTGAACGTCTGGCCTTGCGTCACGGTCGCCGGTGCGCTCACGGTGAAATGGGTAGCCGGAGACGGGCTCACAGAGACGGAAGCCGTTCCCGCCGTGATCGCACTATTGTTCGTGTCAGTGGCCGTGACCGTGAACCTGCCGCTCGTCGCCAGCGTAACGCCGTTGGTAAATGTGTGCACACCGCGGTCGCCGGCTACGAAAGTGTAATTCGCTGGAACCACCGCACTCGAGCTGGGATCGGTGGTCGCGAAATGGACCGTGCCGCCATACGTGGTGACAACGTTGCCGTTTTGGTCGAGCGCCGTCACAGTGACATTGAACGGGACGCCTCCAAACGTGCTGGAGTTGGCGGCCACGTTGAGCTGCGTGACGGTGGTGGCGGCGACATTCCTCAACTGGAAAAAGCTATCGACGTTGGGTGTGGCCTGGTCGGGTGTCGTGGCGCTGGCCGTTACCGTGTAAGGGCCACCCAGAGCTGAGTTCGCGGTAAAGACTTCGGTGGCGAATCCGTTGGAATCGGTGAGGCCGGTAATAGTAGTGGAGGAATTGGAGAACAAGCCGCTTGGTCCTGACGTCGGAGCCGTAAACGTCACCGGCACGCCCGGCACAAAGCCTGTCCCGTTCACTTCGCCCACCAGGGCCGCAAGGGGGTTGGCGAAAGGCGCACCAATCGCACCCGACTGCCCGTCGCCGGACAGCAAATTGATCCACACGGCCTGGAGTTGCACCGCCCCGATGTCGATCTTGGCGTTCTGGGTCCGCGCCATTCCGCGTTGATCAAAGACGGTCCCGGAGATTGCGGTTCCCGCGGCCAAGACGGGACTGTTCCCGTTCGGGCGCATTGTCTGCGTCGGTCCGCTGTAGTCTCCCAGTGGGCTGAGCGCCGGAACGATCGGCGACGCGCCGGTTCCTACCTGATTCCCGCTTGCTCCATTGGTCAAACCAGTGAGGCCTGTTCCGTTGCCAATCAGGTTGTAGCTTCCTGCGAATGCGCCGGCGCCGTCAGGTGCATTTCCAGTCGCGTCGCTGTTCGACGCGAGAATCGTATCGGTCAGGGTGCAAGTGCCATTCGTCAGGCCGATGCCACCGCCGGAATCAAGCACGTTCGTGCCGCTCTGAGAGTTGCCGACAATCGTGCTGTTTTGAATCGTGCACGAACCGCCGTTGTTGCTGAAGATTGCGCCACCCATCGCGGGTCCGGCGCTCGATGGATCGGTCGCTTGGTTGCCATTGAAGGTGGAATTGAGGATCGTAAGGGTGGCCGCGCCGGCGCTAAGGTTTGCGATGGCGCCTCCGCTGCCTCCCACTGCGCTATTGTCGGCGAATGTACTGGCGATGATTGAAGCCGCGCCGGTGTTTTCGATTCCGCCGCCGTTGCCTTGGGACGTGTTGTTGGAAATCGTGCACTGATAGACGCTCAGGGTCCCTGTGGAATTGTTGTAGACAGCGCCGCCTACCGCAGCCTGATTGCCGGTCAGCGTGCAAGAGGCTAGGCTCAAGTTCCCCGAGTTGGAAATGGCGCCGCCGGCCGTCGCGTTCAGGCCGTGCTGAATCGTCACGCCGACGATGGAGACGGTCGCGCCGCTGGCAACCGAGAAAGGCTGACACAAGCCTGCCCCATCAATAATCTGCGCGGAGGACCCGCTGATCGTCATCGTCTGCGTGATGGTCGGCAACGGGCTCAAGAGCGTAATCGTACCGTTCACGCTGAACGAAATCGTGGCCCCTCCCGAGGAGTTGCCCGTGATGATCGCCTGACGCAGCGAGCCCGTTCCGCTGTCGTTTGTATTCGTGACGACCAGAGCGGTCAACGCGAGTACGTTGATGGGATTTGAGTTACCGAAGATTGCGGGGTTGTTATAGTCGTAAACCTGAATCGTCCCGGTGCCGGGTGTGTACGATGTGGCGCTGAACGTTCCCACTCCGTTGATCAATTTCGCCGGAAATGTCGAAGCGCCGCCCAAGCTGCCGCTGTAATCGGTCACGACGCTATTGGACGCGTCGAGCGCCGTAACGGTGAAAAAGAACGGCGCGCCCACCGTTGTCGTAGACGGTGCGCTGACACCGAAATGCGTCGTGGCGCCGGATACGTTGGTCAGAACGAAATTCGCGCTGGAAGGTGACGCTTGATCCGGCGTGGTGGCGCTCGCGGTGACGTTGTAAGGCCCACCGACAATCGAGTTAGCCGTGACTGTCTCCGAGATCCCACCAACGTCGTTCGTGGTTTCCGTAATTGTGTTGGTCCCATTCGAAAACGTGGCGCTTGGTCCCGTCGACGGCGCGGTGAACGTCATCGTCACAAAGCCGACATCCGCGCCGGAATTATTCTCCGCTGCGAAGGCCGTCAGTTGCGTACCGAAGGCCTTATTGACCGCCCTCGATTGCGGCGTGCCAACCCGGGCATCGACCGTCAGGCCTTGGAATTGCACCGCGCCGATGTCGATCTTGCCGTTGACCACGCGCGCGTATCCGCGTTGATCGGTAGACGGCGCATTCGTCGCGCTGCCCGCACCCAGCGCCGGACTGTTCCCGTAGGGCAGCATCGTCAGCGTGGGTCCGCCATACCTTCCCAGTACGCTTAACGCCGGTGGGATCGGCGAAGCGCTGCTTCCCACGATGTTGCCGCTCGCTCCATTCGTCAATCCGCTCACGTTCGCGCCGTTGCCGATCAGGTTGTTCTTCCACTGAAGGAATTCGAGTTGGTCGCGTATCCGTCGGGAGCGACGCCGTTCCCTGCGGTGTTCCCCGCCAGGATCGTGTTGGTCAACGCGCAAGTGCCATTGCAGAAAATGCCTCCGCCGTTGTCGCTGGACGCGGTGCCGGCGTATGTATTGCCGCTGATGGTGCTGTTCTGAACTGTCAGCGATCCCTGTTGCCCAACGAAGATCGCGCCGCCGCCGGCCGATCCGTTGTTTTGCGGATCGGTCGCTTGATTGCCGGCAATCGTCGAGCCGACAATCGTCATGTTCCCGATGTTGGTGGAAATTGCTCCGCCCCAGCCGCCGAATGCGGCCCCAACGGCGGTATTTCCCGACACAGTGGAATTGGTGATCGTCGCGGTGCCGTCGTTGGCGATCGCGCCGCCGGCGCCGAGATTCGGACTGTTGCTCACGGTGTTCCCGGAAATCGTGCAGTTGTTTACCGTCAACGTTCCGCCCGACTGGTTGTTGATCGCTCCGCCGGCGCCCACCGTGACTTGATTCCCAGTGATCACACAGTTGGCCAGAGCCACGGTTCCATCGAAGTTTAAAATTGCGCCGCCGCCGAAGGGTCCGGCACTCATGCCGTGCTGGATCGTGATCCCGGTAATCTCCAACACCGCTCCGTGTGCGACCGAGAAGGGTTGATACAAATTCGCGCCGTCAATCGTGATGCTGGACGCGCCGCCGGTGATACTCATGCCTCCGGTGATCTGCGGCAACGGACTTTGCAGCGTGATCGTGGCGCCCGATCCCAGGGCGAAAGTGATCAACGCGAAGCCCGGGTTGGCGTTCGCACTCGTAATCGCGGCACGCAGCGATCCGGTGCCGCTGTCATTGCTGTTGGTCACCTGGAACGAGGTTCCCGCGGACACGCTGACACTCGCTTGCGCCGTGAGGGACGCGTTCAGCGTGTCGGTGACCGTGATCGTCTGCGTCCCCGTATTGTTGAGCGTCACGCTGAACGTTCCCGTACCGTTGCCGGGTAGCGTGGAGTCGGCCGGAAGCGTCGCGACAACATCGCTGGAAGCGAAATGTACCGTGCCGTTGTAAATGATGGCGATGTTATTGAACTGATCGAGCGCGTTCACCGTGACGTTGAAGGGAACGCCCGTCGTCGCGGTCGACGGCGCGCTGACGGTGAGGTGCGTGGGCGCGCTCGACTGATTGGTCAACGAAAACCCCGTGGTCGTCGGCAACGGCTGATCGGGCGTCGTGCCTTTGGCCGCGATGGCGTACGATCCCGCAATCGTGTTGGCGGTGGCCGTAACCGCGACACTGCCCTGCGAATCCGTGACGCCGGTGATCGTGGTCGTTCCGTTCGAAAACGTGCCGCTGGCGCCGGTCGACGGCATGGTGAACGTCACCGTAAGGCCGGGAACTTCATTGGTGCACGAGCATTCTTCGGCCACGTTGAGCATGAACGGGGCGAAGAATGGAGTGCCGACGGTGGTTGTCTGGATCGTGTCGCCGTTGGGGAGGAAAAACAGACCCTGGAACTGCGTCGCGCCAATGTCGATCTTGCCGTTTACGATTCGCGGGAATCCGCGTTGATCCGTCGACGGGGCATTCGTCGTGCTGCCCGCGCCGAGAGCGGGACTGTTGGCGTTCGGCCGCACGGTCTGCGTAGGTCCGCCATTATTTCGGAGCGGTCCAAGCTGCGGATTGACCGGCGACGCGTTCGATCCCACGATATTTCCGTTCACGCCGTTCGTGATTCCCGACATTCCGGCGGAATTGCCGATCAGATTGTTTCCGCCGTCAACGAAAGTTCCATTGCCATCGGGACTTGTGCCCGTCGCGTCGGTATTGCCCGCGAGAATCGTGTTGGCAAGAGTGACGGAACCAGCGCTGTTCACTATGCCACCGCCGAAATCGCCGGCAATGCTCGTGTTCGTACCCAACTGACGATTGCCGGCAATCGTGCTGTTCTGGATGATGACCGGCGACCCTGCGTACAAATAGATTCCGGCGCCGTTGGTGTACCCGGCGCCCGATACGGTGTTCCCGGTAACCGTAGACCCGATCATCGTGAAGGAGCTTTCGAGGAGTAAAATGCCGCCTCCCTCGCCGCTCGACACTGAGTTCCCCGAAAGAGTGCTGTTTGTAATCGTGAGCGCCCAGCCCGCGCTGAAAATTCCGCCTCCGCCTCCGATGTTGATCGTTCCACCAGCGCCCGAGGAGTTGTTCGAGACGGTCGAGCGAATAATGGTCAGCGTTCCCTGGCTGTTGATGCCACCGCCTTCCTGGCTGGAAGAATTGTTGCTGATCGTCGAATCGCTGATCGTGACGGTGACATTTTGCCCGATCGCCACGCCGCCGCCTTCAGTTCCCGTGTTTCCGGTGATCGCGCAGTTGGCGATCGTCGCGTTTCCCTGAAAGAGACTCAGACCGCCGCCCGAGGTCGCTCCGGTGATCGCGCAGTAGCTGAGCGCCAATGCTCCAGTACTCGAGATCCCCTGCCAGCCGCCTTGAACCGTAAGTCCGGCGATCGCGACGGTAATTCCGCCGTGGATTCGAAAAGCATAGCTACCGTCGGCGGTCTTAATCGTAAGGTTCGACGCGTCAAGCGGCACACCGGGTCCCGTGATGCTCATGCTCTGCGTGAGTTCCAGACCCTGAGTCAGGGTGATGGTCGACCCGATCGGAATCGTCATGAAGATCGTGCCACCGTCGGGATCGCCGTTCGCCGCCGCGACCGCCGCAGCCAGCGATCCCGCGCCCGACGCGTTCGTGTTCGACACGACGTAGTCGTTGGGCGCCGGCACCACGATCGTGGCTTGGCTCGTGATCGACGAGTTCACCGTGTCGGTCGCGGTAATCGTATCCGATCCGACGGTGTTCAAGGTGAATGGAAACGTCACGTTGCTGATCAACGTGGAATCGGCGGGCAGCACGGCCTTGATATCGCCCGAAGCGAAATGCACCGTGCCGGTGTAACTCAGGGCGTCGTTGTTGTACTGATCGCGCGGCTGCACTACGACGTTGAATGCGGTGCCCTGCGCCGCGCTCGACTGCGGGATCATGGAGAAGTGCGTCGCAGCCGCCGCCGTGATCGCCGGCGTAAACGTGGTGGTAATCGCACTGTTGACGGTGTCGGTTACCGTCATGGTGCTTCCGACCGTCACGAGAGTAAAAGTGAAGACGTGCGAACCGCCGTCGCTTGGCTGGAAGGTGTAGTCCGCGGGTACGGCGCTGCCCGCGCCGGCATCGGTTTTCGTAAAGTGGACCGTCCCTACGTAATTCGTAACCAGCGCGCCCGATGCATCGCGCGCAGATATGGTTGTGCTGAACGGAATGCCGGCCGTGATCGAGGTTCCGTTCGTCAAAATCGCTTGGAAGCGGGTCGCCGAGTCCGCCACATTGGTCAACGAGAAACTCACGCTCGACGCAGCGGCCTGATCCGGGCTCGTGGCGCTGGCGGTCACGGTATAAGCCCCGCCCGCCGTGCTGTTCGCAATGATTGCTTCCGAGATTGTGCCGGCCGACGTCGTCACGCCGGTAATCACGTTTGAGGAATTCGAGAAGATGCTGCTCGCACCGGTCGACGGCGCTGTAAATGTCACCGATACGCCGGGGATCCACGTTGCAAAGCACGAGGCGCACGACTCGGTCACGTACACCGTCAACGGGTAGGTAAATGCGGTTCCGGTTCCCGCCGATTCCGGCGTGACAGAGCCGATGTTCACCGTGAGGCCTTGTAATTGCACCGCACCGATGTCGACTTTGCCGTTAACCACGCGCGGAAATCCGCGTTGGTCGGTGGTGACCGTCGTGGCCGCCGTGCTCCCAGCGCCCAGCACGGGACTATTGCCGTTCGGCCGCAGGTTTGCGCTTAACCCGGCCAGCAAAGGATCGAGCGGCGCAACCGCTGTTCCCACTTGATTGCCGTTCGCCGCGTTGGTCAGGCCGGTCATTCCCGTTTGGTTGCCGATGAAGTTGAAGGTTCCCGCGTAGGCGCCCGCGAGGTCAGGCGCATTGCCGCTGGAATCGGTGTTCAGCGCGACGATGGTATTCGTCAGCGTGACGGAGCCGGTTGTTGTGAAGATTCCGCCGCCGGAATCCGAAGCGCTTGCGCCAATCTGAGAGTTGTTGACGATCGTGCTGTTTTGGATCGTGACCGGTATACTGCTGGCGTTGTAGATGGCGCCGCCGCCGCCCCCTCCGGCGCTGTGCGAATCCGCCGCCTCGTTACCGGAGAATATGGTATTCACCATCGTCAACGTGGCGCCGCTGGCGTTGTAAATCGCACCGCCGCGGCCACCGGCTGAAGGTCCGCCTAGAGAAGCATTAAACGTAAACGAGCTGTTGGAAATCGTCGCCGTGCCTTGGTTCGCCAATCCGCCGCCGCTTGTAGAACCGCTGCTGGTACTGGCGGTGCCGCCGCTGATAATGCACTGGTCGATGGTCAGGGTCCCGGCGTTGAGGATTGCGCCGCCCATGGCATTGGTCTCTCCATCGATATTGCTAAGGATCGCGTCGCTGCTCAGGGTCAGGGTTCCCTGGTTGAAAATCGCGCCGCCGCCTGTGGTGCTGACGCCGGACTCGATGGTCACAGCGGAAATCGATACCGTGGCTCCGCTGGCGATCGAAAACGGTCGGTACAAATTCGCGCCGCTAATCGTGAGACTGACCGAACCCGGTCCCGTGATGCTCATGCTCTGCGTGATTTGCGGCAGCGGGCTTTGCAGAGTGATCGTGCCGAAGAGGCCGCTCTGAAACGTGATCGCCGTAGTGCCACTGAACGCATTCGCATTGATGATCGCTTGACGCAGCGATCCAGCCCCACTGTCGTTGGTGTTCGTGACCGTTTGGGTTTGCGCGAAGAGCGAGAAACTTCCGGCCGTCAACAGGGCACACAACAGCAACCGGCGTGCAGACGCACACCGCAGGCGTCGAAGCGAAGACAACGAAGGACGCATACAGGCGGATCTAGCCCCTTTTTCGCACCAAACTGCCCAACGGGGCCGGCCCGAACAATGGTTTGGGGCCATCGCTCACCGAGAGTGGAGCATACCAAACTCTGATTGGAGAGCCTTCATTAAAATTTGCGACGATCTCTTGGAGATGAAATCATTTACAACGCCGTCCGAATAATCGTCAAGTGGATATAGTTTTGGCGAAGATAAAAAGACAAGTTACAATCAGAATGTTTTCGATTGGCAGGATGCCTTACGCATCCTGAAAGAGCTTCGCGGGTTGGCTCGTTCATCTTAATCCTGTTTAGCCGCTTCAATTGGAAATGGAGAAGGAGGCGTCGCAGCTGCGAAGGGGGTTGGCGAAGGGACAGCGCGCCTAGCTTCTTTCGCCAATTTTCTCGGTTGGCCTCCATTGCGCTACGTTGATTTGCTTACAATGCAGGCCGGCCATGATCCAAACAGAGCGCCACTAGATCCGCAACCGCTGCTTCACCAACGCACATGACCGTGTCCGCGCCGCCCCAGTAGATTTTCACCGTGCCGTCGGGCTCCGCAACGGCGCCGCACGTGAAAACAACGTTGTGGACGTATCCGCTGATCTCCCACGGATCGGTAGGTTGTAGGATCCACGAGTCGCCGACGCCGATGATCTTCGCCGGATCGGCCAAATCATGCAGCGCGACGCCCAAGCGATATACGGAGCCGTCCATCGTCTTGAAGACGCCGTGATAGATCGAGAGCCAACCTTGTGGCGTTCGGATCGGCGGCGCTCCGGGGCCGATCTTCATTTCGTCCCAATGATATGGCACCGGTCGCATAACCAGTTCGGCGTCGCCCCAGTAAATCAAATCAGGTGAGTAGGAAATCCAAATGGACCACGGCGCGATTTCCGAATGCGGACGGTCGAGCCGCGCATAGCGCCCGTTGAATTTTTCCGGAAAGATCACAACGTTGCGGTAATCGGCCTCGGTGATCAACGATACTTTTTCCGACTTGCAAAAATCTGTCGTCTTGGCCAGCGCGATCCTCACGCCATTTCGCGAGTACGCGCTGTAGGTGATGAGATACTCGTCGTCGAGGAGTGTCACGCGCGGGTCTTCCACGCCAAACTCTTCGTAGGCGGCGAATGGTCCTTCGGCCGCGGGAGTCAGAAACGGCGCGGGATCGGCCGTGAAATCAAATCCGTTGTGGCTGCGCGCCAAACCAATAATCGATCGTCCTGTGCGCAGGTGCGAACGGAAAAGCATGATGTATTCGTCTCCATGCTTTACGACGGCCGCATTGTGGACTGTTTCCACCGCATACGGAATCTGCGCCTTCGTGAGGATCGGATTGCGGTGGTATCGCCGGACAATATCGGATTGCATGATTTGCGCGCCTCCTTTTCAAAGATTGTTGAGTAAACGCGTTCGTAGGCTTCGACCATCGTGGAAATCGTAAATAACTTTTCCACGCGGTTGCGGCACGTCTGGCGATCAATTCCTGAAAGCCGCCCGAGCATGCCGACCGCTTCCGCCACGTTGTTCACCAAGAAACCGGTACAGCCATGGGAAATCACTTCGCGGCACGAGCCCAGGTTCATCGCGATGACCGGAACACCGGCGGCATTCGCCTCCGCCAGGACGAGCCCGAATCGCTCCGGGATCGTATTCAAGTGGAGAAGCCCGCGGGCCCGCGCGAACAACTCGTTCTTGCCGGCAACGTCGACGGGACCGATGTAGCGAATGCGATCATTTAGGTGCGGTTTGACATGCTCGTTAAAATACGCTTGGTCTTGGATGATTCCGGCGATCGTCAGAGGCAACCCGCTTTGACGCGCGACTTCGATGGCCAGGTGTACGCCTTTGTCCGGATGGATGCGGCCCAGAAAAATCAGATCGTCGCCGCTGTGTGACTGGAACGGATACAGCGCCAGGTCAATCCCATTGTAGACCGTCGCCAAATAATTCAATCCCGGAGCGCGGTCGGAGTCGCTGATGGAGACAAAATATCCGTCACGATATTTTTCGTAGACGGGCATGATTCGCGGCGACGAGAATCCGTGGATCGTCGTGAGGACCGGCGTTTTGATCAGCCGTGTGTAGGTCAACGCCATGAAGTCGTAGTGGCTGTGGATCAGATCGAACTCGGCGGCGTGCTCGAATACTTCGGAAATGTGCAGATACTCGGCGACCTTGGGGTCAGCGGCGCGGTCTTCTTCGTAGCCGCGCTCCACGACCGCGTGCAGGCGTGCGCGAGTGACGGAATCGCCCGTGGCGAACAGCGTAACGTCCCACCCGCGAGCGACCAGACCCTCGGTGATGTTGGCGGCCACGGTTTCCCAAGCGCCGTATTGCCGGGGCGGAGTGCGCCACGCGACGGGCGAGAGAATGGCGATGCGCTTCGTGGATTTCGTCACAGGTGTCTCACGAAAATTCGGACAGGCAAGATGCCTGTCCCACCTCAACGGCCGAATAGCAGTTGACTGCTGGGCTTCATTTCCCATTTACCGCTGCGTGGGAGTTCCGTCTGGAACGGCCGGCCGCACTGCAGGCAATTGATCTCTCGAACAGAAGTCCGCGCCGCCGGCGGCACGATGACGCGATGCACGCCGCAGCACGAGGGACAGATGGGCCGTAGCTCACGAATTGGCATGTTCGTGGGCGTGTTCAAGGGCTTGTTGAACTTGCGGGCCGAGCGGGTCGCCCGGGAAGAACTCGAAATGCCGCAGCCAGACTAAGGGATGTTGGCGAACGACGTCGTTCCGTTCCTTGATGTCCGCCCATCGAGCGTCGATCTTCATCGGGCCGAGAAAGACTCCCGGAGTGCCTTGGTACGGGCCTTCCGCCAAAATCACGTTGTCGCCGGGTTTGAATTCAGGGTCGGCGGCTGCATCGGTTTTCATAGAGACCTCCTCAACAGACTCCAATACTGCTATTGCAAGAAGTAGACCAATCGCTAAGCGCTCCGCTGCACACACTTAGCGGAATCGACAGGCGCAGAAGCCCGCCGGAGGGTGCAATTTTTGCACAAATAAAAAGGAGCGCCCTCGTTGCCGAAGGCGCTCTGTAGTTTTCCAGGACGGATTAATTGTTGTCGTTCTTGTGTTCACGAGTATCCGAGTACTCGTTCAACAAGCCAAGAAGTCTCTTGGATGATGCGGGACCATGAATGGCGCCGTCCTTGACGATCTCTTTGTTGTCGAGGCGACGGCCGTACAACGCCGCGTTGTCATCCATCTCTTGGCGGAGCGTCGCTCCGGTCAGCGAGATGCCGGCAAACAGGCCCTTCGACCGCGACCAACTGAGAATCTCAGCGCTCATCTGAGCGTCGGTCTCGGCGGAGGAGGTGCGTCCGATGGGGCCCGCCGCGATCGAGGCATCGCCACCCAGCGTAAATTGGCTGGACAGCAAATGATTACGCCCGCTGTGATTCATCACCAGCATGACGACGTCGGTTTCCGAAGCGCCGATTTGGAAGCCGAAGCTGCCGCCTTCCATGCGCACCGTTCCCGGAGCGGACCAGCCCGTTCCACCGTTCCTGCGGCAGAACAAGTATCCGGTTCCGAACTTCGCGCCGAAGACGAAAGCGGCTTTCTTCACTCCCGGCACCACCACGATGCATTCCGATTTCTCGAGCAATTCCCGGGGAATGGCTGAATCCGGCGTGGCCATCACTTCGGAAAAGACCGCAGTGGCCTGTTCCATGCGTTCGTCTTGCTTGTCCTTGTCACTGGCGGCGAGCGTCGTGAGCGGCGCGAGGGCCAGGGCCAAGGCAGATACACAGATCAATTTCGTTGAGTACATGATTTTCTCCTGTCGGCAGAACTGACCCGTCGGGGGCCTAGCAGCGACACACTGGTGAATGCACGGGGCTGGCCAATGAGAAAACGCGAAGGACGATTGCTTGCACGCCGCGTCCACCGTCGCGGCCCAGGTAACGTGCAGCTATTGCAGGACGGAGCGCAACGCTTGCAGAAAGCCAGCTCTTTTGCACGCCTCGATTCATCGGCCTCTCGCGACATTTTCGACTGGCCCTGCACCTGCTCATTTCCATAATGATGTTGTTGATCGTAAGGAGACCCATCCGTGTCTGAGCCTATTTCTCAGGGAGCTTTCCGAGGAGACGTCCTAATCCGGAGCGATGCTCTTCTTCCGCGCTCGATGCAACTGGAGAGTCAAGCGTTTACGCCAGGCTGGAGACGGGTGGCTGCCGCGGATCATTACGAGTTGGATCGCCAGATCCAGGATGCGAGGTGGACTTTCTTCTACCTGGCAGGCGAAATCAAACGGACGGCCTTCGGGCAAAACGAGAACGCCGTGCGGCGGGCGATCGGCCGGATCCTGACAGGCAAGGAGTTGGAGAATTTCAATAGCATGGAAATCGTCAGTTGGAAAACCATCCGAATTCTGGGTATGCCGTTCGTGACGCTAACCGCGCACGCGCGACAAATCCAGGAAGGCGCTACGTTGCTGCAGCCGCGATGGACCACCAACTGCACCAAGGCGAATTCTTCGCACGAGCTTGATAAAACAAACTACGAAAGAGGAACTCATGTCGTTAATCAATGGGGATAAGAGCCGTGCGGGACGTCAACGCAAGGAGCGTTTTGAGAAGCGCGAGAAAAGCCGGATCATGCGGCAGGCAATGGCGGTGAAGCCGTCTGTGCCGGCTACCCCCGCCCACGCGGCGGTCGGGGCTAAGGAAAAATCCGGGATTTGAACGAACGCGGTGACGACGTTTAGAGCGCGGCAGTTGGCAGGATTTGTCGCTCTGTCGTCCAATTCGTGAGCTTGCTTCTTCCAACCGAGACCCAAGGTTTTGCCCAAGCAAAAAACGCTCGGACTCCACGCCTGGGCTCCATGCTACCGGCCACTTTTCGTGGGCTGGCACATCCCTACTAAGATTACGAATTGCTGTCGGTCCCGCGGAACTCCTTGAGGCGCGTCTGAAGTGTCCGCAGGCTGATGCCCAGCATTTCCGCGGCGAGCTTGCGGTTGTTCCCGGCGTGCTTCAGCGTAGCCTTGATGAAGGCTTCATCCGATTCACTGATGCGGTGACCGGGATGCATCAAAACTTCACCGTTACCGGCCGGCGAGGCCTCGCCCGCAGACTTCGCGGAGAAAAACTGAGGCGGAAGATGCGTCAAGCGAATGTCTCCCACCGCCGCCACGATCGCGGCGCGCTCAATCACGTTGCGTAACTCGCGAGCATTGCCAGGCCAGTTGTAGGTGCTAAAAAGCGCCAACACCTCGGGGTCGAGATTGCTTACGCGAGTGCCGTGCTTCTTGTTCAGCGCCTGAAGCATGACTTCGGCGATCAACGGAATATCTTCCTGGTGCTCGCGGAGCGGAGGCAGCACGATCTGAAAGACGTTCAAGCGATAATAGAGATCCTCGCGCAGGTTGGCTCCCGGCGCCTGATTCGTCGCAGCCAAAATGCGCACGTTCACATCAATCTCTCCCTTGCCACCCAGTCGCTGCACCTTGGAATCTTCCAGGACGCGCAACAACTTCGCTTGCATCGCCGGAGCCATCTCGCCGATTTCATCCAGAAGCAGCGTGCCGCCATGAGCCCGCTCGAAGCATCCCGCGCGGCGCTCGGTGGCTCCCGTAAACGCGCCGCGTTCGTGACCGAATAACTCGCTTTCGATCAAAGTTTCCGGCAACGCCGCGGCATTCACCGCTACAAAGGGACCGTTCCTGCGAGGACTGAGCTTGTGGATCTCTCTGGCCACCAGTTCCTTGCCCGTGCCGCTCTCTCCACAGATGAGTACGGGCGCCGAGGTCGGCCCGGCTTGCCGGATCACGGCATATACTTCCTGCATCGCCGCGGATTTTCCGACGAGGTCGCCGAGAACGCCGTGAAGCGTCAAGGTGTGCTTCATTTCTTCGGCTTCCCGCAAGGCGCGCGTGTGAAGAATGGCTCGCTCGATGAGGATTTCGAAGGCCTGCGGTTCCACGGGCTTTTCCAGAAACCAAAAGGCGCTCAAGTCGTGGACCACGCGCAGCGCTTTGTCCATGCTGCCGTAGCCGGTCAGCACGATCGTCGGCGTTGTATCACCGCGTTCCTTCAACAATTGGAGTAACTCGAAGCCGTCCATACCCGGCATCACCAAATCGGTGACGATGACATCGGGTGTGAAGGTGTTGAGTTTGTCCAGCGCCTGACGGCCGTCCTCGGCCACGCGGGTCTCGATATCGCCCTCGGCTAGAATGGCCTGCAGGACCGCAAGCTGGCGCTTGTCGTCGTCGACAAGTAAGACTCGCCCCGAGACTTCGGGCAATGGTTTCAATAGCTTCATCGTAGCATGTTCGTTAGGCGGTGAGGCCCAACGGTCCGTTGTTCTCATCTTGGCACTCCAAACAGCACTCCGCCCAGGGGACCGCTTGCAGGCGCCGCGGAGAGATTGCTTGCCCGCAGCGCAAGCAGATTCCGTAGGTGCCGTCTTTGATGCGCCGCAGCGCTGCTTCGATCAGGGTCAGGGCCTTGGCGTTGGCTTTGTTGCGATTCAAGAAGAGCCATTCCTGCTCGCTCTGCTGCGACATATCGCCGTAGTCGCCGGAGGTTTGTTGATACGCCACCACCGACGCCGCCCCGGTGCTCAGCATGCTTTTCAGCGTCGCGGCTTGCCGTTGCAATTCCGTTTGCTTAGCTCTCGCGGCTCTCCTGCCGGAGGCTGTGGTTGCGGCGGCTGTGGTTGCGACGGCCGTGGCCGCGACGGATTTAGATGCGCCACCGTTGGCGTGGGGTTCGCCAGCTCGATTGATAACGACGTTTTTCGCTGTCTTCTTCGATGTCATGGTCATAACGACTCTCTTCATTTAGTTTATCGCTGCGGCGACTTGCCGCGGCATGCTCCGGGCGAGCAAGGCGCCCACTTGCCCGAGCAGATCGGTCAATTGGAACGGCTTGTTCAGGAAGCCATCTGCTCCGGCGCTCTGCGCCAGGTCGGCGGTTCGTCCGCAACCGCTCACCAAAAGCACCGGAATGTCGCGCGTTTCCGGAAAGCTCTTGATTCGCCGGCAAACCTCGCAGCCATCGAGTCCCGGCATCTCGATATCCAAAACTACCATGTTCGGCTTGACGCGGCTGATCGCCTCCCAAGCCTCAAGGCCGTCCTGGGCGGCGAAGACCACATATCCACTGGAGTCCAAAATGGCGGCGATGGCATCCAGAACGGACGGGCTATCATCGGCGATCAAAATTCGCGGCGTCATAGCAAAACCTGTTCGCTGCGGTGACTCAAGGACACCGCTTCCAGCTCGCCGCGACACGCGCGGCAAACGATTTTTTCCGTGCCGAACAAATCCTTGAAGGAGGCCGGTTTCCATTGACGACACTTGCTGCAATTCATGGAAGCCAGTTGGTCTCGCAACGTCGCCACGAAGATTCCGGCCAGCAACCAGAGTTGCCAGCGAAACACCACACCCTCGCCCCGGAAGCGGGCCGAAAGCAAGCCGGCCTCAACGGCGAGCAAGAAGGCGAAAAAGCCGCCCGTCACAAAGCCAATTCGCAGCAGCGCGGTGTCGAGTATTCTCATGGCGGAACGTGCTAGATTGCGCTTCGGCCTTGGATGAGGCGAATCAATATGACGGCCACCGCGAGAACCAGTAAGATGTGGAGCAAACCGCCCACTGTGTAAGCCGTAACCATCCCCAGCGCCCACAGCACGATCAGAATGACAGCGATTGTAAATAGCATTTCCTTCCGCCTTCTGGAGCTTCCCTGGACTGCGCCAGGGCTCCTGCCGGGAATAAAGCATCCTTGGAACCAAAACGCTGCCCTGTCTTTACATGCAGATGCGCGCCACGAGGACGTGGCGGAATGCAAGACTTGCACAAACACGTTCTGGTTCTTCAAATTCGGCCGTTATGCAGGCTCTGCACGTCTTCACGGTAGGTCTTGCACTTCCGCCACTTGTGGGAGGAATGCTCGCGGGCCGGAAAAGCGCACAAGCATAGGACACAGCAAACCTTTAGTAGCCGCGGCAATCTATGCGACGGTTGGCGGGACGCGTGCAATGTCATCAATGTCGCCCAAGACCCTGCGAGGTTGACCGGCCGGCGGAAAAGGTGAATAGATGAAGAGGTTCAACGTGTTCTTTCTCTCTCTGGCATTGGTTCTGGGCTTGGCGGCCGCGGCCACGGCGCAGCAAGCGACCGTGAACTTAAAATCAAACTCCAGCTTTGCGGTGCTGGCCGGCACGACCGTGACGGTAACCGGTGGCGGTACGATTGGCGGAAACGTCGGGATATTTCCTGGCAGCGCTTATGTGCCCGGCAATCCGGCCGTGACTGTAAGTGGGACCGTGTATCCCGGCGGTTCGATTGCGTCTCAAGCCGAGGCGGACCTGACCACGGCTTTCAACGACGCCGCCGGCCGTTCCGTAGCGCCCATCACCGTGGCGGGAAATATCGGCGGACAGACTCTCGCTCCAGGTCTTTATAAGTCGACCTCGTCGCTGGCGATCTCCTCGGGCAACCTCACTCTCGACGGCGGCGGCAACGCCAACGCGGTGTGGATCTTCCAGATTGCTTCCACGCTCACCACGACCTCGGGCCTAAAGGTGATCCTGGCCAATGGTGCAAATGCCGCGAACATTTTTTGGCAAGTCGGTACTTCGGCAACTTTGGGAACCACTTCGGTCTTTCAGGGAAATATCCTGGCTGCCGTGTCCATCTCCATGCTCACCGGTTCCACGCTGTCAGGCAGAGCGTTAGCGATGAGCGGCGCAGTCTCTATCGATACCGGCGGTGGTAGCAGCGCGTCCATTGCCGTGGTTCCGCCCGTCTTCAATGTGTCCGGCATTGTCAACGATGCCAGTTATGTTGCACCGGTAGTCGCCGGTAGCATTGCGGGCGTCTTCGGGAGCGGCCTGGCCATTGGGCAAGCGTCTTCCACCAGTCCCACTCCTCTGCCCACGACTCTGGCACAGAGCAGCTTTGTGATCGGCGGCCGCACCGCACCGCTGTTTTTCGCCATGTCCACACAGGTGAATATGCAGATTCCGTGGGAACTGGCCGGCCAGACTCAGTCCTCAATCGTGGGGACGGTGAACGGCGTGGTGTCCAGTGCGCAAAACGTAGTTCTTGCGCCCTTCGCACCCGGCATCTTTTCTACCGACATGACGGGGGCAGGCCAGGGAGCGGTTTTGATTGCGCCTACAGGACAATTGGCCGCGACTGGCAATGCCGTCCCGCGCGGTGGATACATTTCGATCTTCTGCACAGGGCTGGGAGCGGTCAGCAATCCACCGCCCACGGGGAGCGCCGCTTTGGCCAGTCCCTACTCGCTCACCAACACGCAGCCGACCGTTACCATCGGCGGCCTCACGGCGGCGGTGAACTACTCCGGATTGGCGCCCGGCTTCGTAGGCCTCTACCAGGTGAATGCCTTGGTGCCGCTGGGCGTAGCTCCAGGAAGCGTGGTGCCGGTGATCATCATGATGGGAAGCACGACGTCCAACACGGTGACGATCGCCGTACAGTAGGGCTGCGGTGAGGGACTGTTCTCCTTTACCGCGAAGGCACGAAAGAAGGGCACGGAGAGATGGAACCTCTTCGTGCCCTTTACTTTTTTATGTTGTGTCTTCGCGCTGAGAGAGCCGTTTGGGGATCGGGGTGATAAGTTCGGGCTGTTGCCTTGAACGTCCGAAGTCCCCGCGCCCGGGTTACATGGCAGATGCGCGCCGTGGTCCGTGTGCGGACTGCAGCGGAGTGCAATAGTTGCACAAAAAGTTGGGGATAAAGGCACGCGCGGGTGCTCGCATGACCTCAGTCGTGCAGGACGACATCGAGGAGACCGCTGTTGACCGTCAAGTTGTCGCCTTGGTAGTCGATGAAACCTTGTTTCCGGAATTTATTCATGAAGTGACTGACCCGCGAGCGCGTCGTGCCGACCATCTGAGCCAAGCTTTCCTGGCTTATGCTGGGCGTCACACGCTCGGCCTTGCTCTCCTTGCCGAAATGAGCCAGCAAAAGAAGAATCCTGGCGAGGCGCCGTTCACTATTGTTGAAGAGCTGGTCGACCAGATCCCCTTCGTATCGAATATTGCGAGTCAACAGGTGCCGAACGAAGAGTTCGGCGACGTCGTGCTCTTCGTGAAGCATGCGGACCATCGCGGCCTTGTCAATCCGCGCGAGTGTGCAGTCCGATAACGACACGGCGGACGCCACGCGCGACGGCTGGCCCGCCAGGCAACCCTCGCCGAAGAACTCGCCGGCGTTGATGACTGCCGTGATCGCGTCTTTGTTGTGAGCCGACTTGACGACGAGTTTCACCTTGCCGGCACGCAGGTAGTAGAGCGAATCAGCGACCGATCCTTGGGCGAAGATGTTGCGATCCGGACTGGATTCAATAGCGGTGTTGCCCTCAGACATCCCCGAGAGAAGGCTATCCCAATCGGTCACGCGGGGATTTGTGCTGCTGAGAACGGTTTTTCCTAGCTTGTGAAACATGAACAAACTCCATCTTTGGCAGGAGCCCTGCCAAGGTGACACACTTTAGTCTTCGCACCGGCGGTGCGTGTCTCTATCGGAAAGCGCCCAAGAAGTAAGCGATCAGAAGGATCAGCAGGATGGTGCCGAGCCCAATGCCCGCGCCGCCACCGCCGCCCCAACGTTGGTGTCCGTAGTATCCTCCGCCGCCACCAAACACCAGGACCAAAACGATAATGAGTATCAGAATCATGTGACTTTCCTCCTGTTTTCTTTGCTATCTCTTGTTGGTTACCAGCAGCACCACGCCACCCAAAAGCACCAAGGCGCCCGCAATCGGCATGAATGGCACAGTGTGGGTCTGATCGCGAGTCGCGTGAATCGGTCCGATGTCGAGGACCTTTTCGCGAGTCGTGTACGTGGCTCCGCCCCACGCAAGGATGAGTAGACCAACGACGCACAGAATGATTCCAAGGGTTCGATTCATAGCAATCCTCTTCTACTCAATGCTGTTAAGGGCACGAAGAGTGCCACATGAGATCCGCTCCGTTAGTTGGAGTTACGCGCACAGGGCCGCCCCGAATCGGCAACTCTTGCATCTGCCAAGGCAAGTTACTACCGTCGGCCCGTGAGGGAGAGGAACATCCCAATTGACGCCACGCACATCACCCCGGTTGCAATCCAACCGGCGATCCGCAGCGGCTGGCCGAGAACAAACGGCCCCATCACCTTGCGATTGGACGCCATGAGCATCACTACGACCATCACCGGCGTGGCCGCGATTCCGTTGAACACCGCGGACCAGAACAGCGCCTTGATCGGGTTGAGTCCCGCGAAATTCAGCGCCACACCGGCTCCGGTGACTAGCGCTAAAGCGGCATAGAAGCCGCGCCTTTGCAGCGGTTTCTTCTCCAGGCTGGCCTTCCAGTTCAGCGCATCGCAGATCCCATAGGCGGCCGAACCGGCCAGCACCGGAACGGCTAACAAACCCGTGCCGACAATGCCTGCCGCAAACAGCAGAAACGCGAAATGTCCGGCGAGCGGCCGCAACGCGCTGGCCGCTTGATCGGCGGTCTGGATATCGGTGAGTCCGTGCGCGTGCAGCGTGACCGCCGCGGTCAGGATAATGAAAAACGCCACGAGATTGGAAAAGGCCATTCCGGCGTAGGTGTCCACGCCGATGCGCTCGAAGTTCTCGCGAGCTTGGCCGTGGGCTTTCAGAAGCGGTTGGTCCAATGCGTGGACGCCAATCTCTTCCACTTCCTGGGAAGCTTGCCAGAAAAACAGGTAGGGGCTAATGGTTGTGCCGAGAACCGCGATCAGAGCCGTGAAGTATCCTTTTCCGAAATGAAGCGGCGGCAGAACCGTGGCGCGCAGCGCTTCTCCCCACGGCACGTGGATGCTGAAGGCCGTGGCGACATAGGCGAACAGCGCCAGCGTTAGCCACTTGAGGTATTTCACATACGTCTTGTATGGAACCCACACCTGCAAACAGAGACAGAGCGCGCCAAATCCCAGCACGTACATCGGCCACGGCCCAGGAACCAGCAACCGCGCCGCCGAGGCCATCGCGCCAATATCCGCGCCCAGGTTGAACACATTGGCCGCCACCAGCAATGTGACGATGCCGTAGACCAACGGGCGACGGTAGCGGCTGCGAATGCTGCCGGCGATTCCCAAACCCGTGACGCGCCCCATTCGCGCGCTGATCGTCTGAATCGCCGCCATCAGCGGATAGGAAAAGAGCATCGTCCACAGCAGGCCGAAGCCGAATTGCGCGCCGACCTGAGAATATGTGGCAATGCCGCTGGGATCGTCGTCCGACGCGCCGGTCACCAAGCCGGGGCCGAGTTTCTGGAACGCGCGGAAGAACGCGGTCCTTTTTGTTGCCGGCTCGCTCTTTGCCGATTCCGCCGGCGGCGATTTAGTTTTCAAAGTTGTCCCGCCGTGAATCACCAGCTAGCCGGGCAAATAAGATGGTGGCGCCGCTCTCAGCGTTCGGCGCCACCAAAGTTTTGCCGCGATGCCTTTCGATCAGGGCCGCGGACCGTTTACAACACTCCAACTCCCTACGGACAATCATGGGCTTGCTGATTCCCGAAAGTAAGGTTCGTGGACGGCGCGAAGAAGAGCACGTTCCCGTTCGCATCCCGAATCGTGAAGCCGAACGTGTCGTTTCGGCCTGGCTCACCTGCATCGGTGATCACAAAAGCGATGCTGACCGGACCACTTTGCCCGGTGAATTGCCCCTGGCCCGTTGCCGTCAAAGTATTGAACGGAGCGGCAGGCGGCGCCGGAGACCCGACGTTGGGATCGAAAGTACACGACGCGGTAGTCAGATCCGACAGGTGGAATTGACTTCCACCAATGTTGATCTCCAGGTTGTTCGGTTTCTGGCTGGGATCGCAATGCAGCTCGAAGCCGTGTGTAACTCGCGCTCCCTGAACGAAGATGCTGCCGCCCCCGGTAAAGCGCCCGCAAACTGAACCGGTCGGAAGGGGCGCCGGTGGTGGCGGCAGAATTGTGGTTACGTCAGAGGCACTGGCACCCGTGACGGTCGCGGTATTCGTTAGCGAAGTGCTGCAGATACCGGGCGGCACCGCGATTTGTTTGACCATGAAGCGCTGGTCACTGGCAACATGACTTTCCAACACGGCTCCCGTGGTCCGATCGAAGCGAGTGACCGAGGAGTCGCACCAATTGCTGGCCCAAAACGAAATGCCATCCGGGTCCAGAGCCATGCCCAACCAACAGTGGTCGCCGCTCACGGCGTTGTTAAAGGTGCCCACCAGATTACCGGCGGAGTCCAATTGAGTGATCAGCGAAAAATTCGCCACCAACATTCCTCCGTCTGCGAGCAACGAAAACTGCTGCGCGGCAGGATCAGGTAGTGGGACGACGTTGAAGTTCGCCATCTGAGTGTTGGTGCAGACGTTGAAGCGTTTGACGTCCGGTCCTTCCGAGGTATAGAACAACGTGCACGGGTCGGAGCCGAACGCCACGTGGCTGGCGCCGCGATTTTCCACGGCGACATTGAACTTCGCCAGCGGATTGCCTAATGAGTCGAGTTGCACGACACCGGCGCTGCAATCCGAATTGCCGACAAAGGCATTTCCTTGCTTGTCGAGCGCAATCGACGTGGGATTGCAATCAAAGTTGTTCCCCAGCAAGCCAATGAGGTTGCCGTCGTGATCGAACCGCACGACACTGTTGCCTGTATAGTTGCTGCCGTACCAGTTCGTGACCAACAATTCGCCGGAAGCCGCAAAAGCCATGCCTTTGGCTTGACCATCGGTAATACCGGTCAGCACTTTGGCCAGCGACCAATCGCGATGCCGCCATTGAACCGTGCCGTCGGCCATGGAAAGAAACAGATCTCCCGGTTGGAAGCCGTTGGGATCCTGAACATCGCTGCAAACCTGCGCGTTCGCGGCGATGTCAACCGTCAGGGTAATAATGGGAAAGCTCGCTCCCGCCGCCAGCGAATCGCTGCGCATACAGCCGAGGGGATCAAAGGGAGTCATCAGAGTGCAGGCCCATCCCGCTCCACTAATCGCGGTCGCGGTCATGCCAACCGGCAACTGGTCCGATACCAAAATGACGCCGCTGGTGGGTCCGGTCCCCGTGTTGGCGACCGTCAGAGTAAACGTGACTCCGGTATCGCCCAGGTGGAAATCACCAAAGTGACTCTTGGTGATCGTGAGCTGAGCCGGTTGAGGGGTAACGGTAACGCTATCCATGGCGGTGTCATTGGTCAGATTCACTTCGCCCCCGCCCGAGACCGTCGCCACATTTACGAACGTTCCGGCTGCTGCCGCTGCAACGTCGACGGTGACAATAATGGGCGGATAAGCGCCGCCCGCCGCGAGAACATCGCTTCGCGTGCAAGTTAGCGTTCCGAACACACAGGTCCAGCCCGACCCACTAATTGCCGTCGCCGCTAATCCTGCGGGGAAGGTGTCTGTGACCGAGACCACGCCAACTGTAGGAGCCGGGCCGATGTTGAAGACGGTGATCGTGAAGATATCGCCCACGTCACCCTCGCGGAAGGTGCCTGCGTGACTCTTGCCGACGGTCAGGTCGGGCTGGGTGGGTGGAATCGTTGTTTGAATGATCGGTGTAGTGTCAGTAGCCGTATCGTTCGACAGGTTCACTTCTCCGCCGCCCGAAACCGTCGCGAGATTGGTGAGAACCGCCCCGGCATTGGAGGCAACATTAACGGTCACGACAATGGCCGGGTAGCTGGCGCCCGCGGCGAGCGTGTCGCTGCGTGTGCAAGTCAACGTGCCTAACGTGCAAGTCCAACCGGCGCCGCCGATCGCCGATCCAATCAGCCCGGCGGGAAGGGTATCGACGACCATCACCGAACCCATGGTGGGGGCGGGCCCGAGACTGGTAACCACCAAGGTATAGACATCCCCGGTATCTCCTTGTCGAAAATTCCCCATGTGGTTCTTACTGATGGTCACGTCTGGCACTTGCGTGGCCGCCGGGGCAACGGTGATCGTGCAATTGCCGAGTGTGAAACTGACAGAGGCGATCGCGACGTTGCCGGTGGACCCGCGCACGGCAACATACTTGTAATTCGGATAACCTGGAATCGAGAAAGGCGTGCCGTCCAACGTGACATGGCCGGCCAGCAGCACGCCGATCGTCCCTAGCGTGTTGGAGCCGTAGACGTCGAAGCTCTCGCCCGTTTGCACGCTGGCGACGATCATTTGGGCATTGTGCGCCCCGCTATCGATGGCGCCCGTCAAGTCGAGCTGAATGAAGTCGGTGTTATCGATTTCATTGTCTACGGTTCCAGCAAAACCGAGACCGTTTTCATCCGGCCCGTCGTTTTTTCCGTAGAGCAGTTTAGGCGCGCCCGAGTTCAGAAAACCGTATGCGGTAATCGTGATGCCGTTCGCCGTGTAGCCCTGCGACGTGCCGAGGGGCCCGGCAGGGATGCTCAAGTTCCAACTCGCCCCCGTGTTGAGGCAGGATTGCAAGCAATTCGAAATCACAGACGACCCCGATGCATCGGTGACCTTGATGCTGAAGTTAAAGGTGCCCGCGACGGTCGGCGTACCGGTGATCGCACCGGTCGCCGTGTTCAGAGTCAGGCCGGTGGGTAAAGCGCCGGCTCCCGCTGCGAAGACATACGGCATCACTCCGCCGCTTGCCGAAGCCGAGGAAGCGTAGGCCACGCCCACCTGACCCACACGGGTGGGACAGGTCAACGCAAGAGGCGCTGGCGAAGACACCGCTGGCGACATCGCCGGCGATGGCGCGGCCAGTAACGAAGTACTCAGAAACGAAGTACCAAGAATGGAGAAGATAGCAGTCAGGATGCGATTCACAGACGTTAACCCGTTTCTTCCGTCTCGCATGATGGAGACGAATGCTCACTCAACCGTTATATCGGGCTGGGTCCGGTGACTTCTATCCCGGACGGCTCGCCGTCGAGAGCCATAGCGCTCAAACGGCACAAAGCCGGCCGCACGCATCGATCCGCCAAAATGTTTGCTGGCCTGCGAATTCTTCTTCGCCGACTGTACCGAGCAGGTATCTATGCTTGCAGAGCAACCCGAAAGAGCATTTTTTTCTCGTTGCTCAGCTTTTCTTTGGTGTGGTCTTCGCGCTGGACTGGGGAGCGGAGCGTTTGATCGACGGTTTGCTTTGCCCGCTCCCTGAAGCCTCGGCGGGATACGTGATCACGGTGCCCCGGACTTTGGCAAACGGCGTGAGAGTGTGAACCCGACGGTACGTTGCACTCATGATGTCCTCGGTCCGAATTCCGCGAACCAGCAAAGCGTCTGCGATGAGTGAACGGTGGCAGCGCCACGGCACCGCTTCAGCGCACATCAAGACGACTCGGCCTCGATTCGCCAAGCGGATCAGTTCCTCAAGGCTCTGTACGAATTCGGGCGTCTGCATGTAGTCGGCGTAACCTCGAAAAGAAGCATTTCGCCAGCCCACATTGTCTGAATCGCGACTCGTATGACGCAGCCCGCCGAGACCCGGCGCGTGAACATATCCCAGGCCGGCTTTGCTCAACGATCGTGGCAAGGAAGCCTTGTTGAACTGAGGATTGTGCCGGGAGCGCGGCACCGTGCGTACATCCACGACGCAAGTGGCCCCATGTGCCTGAACCAGGCGAATGAATTCGTCGAGCGCGTGCGTCGAGTGGCCAATGGTCAAGACCAGCGGCGGCGGCTTTTTCTTTGGCATGCTTTTTCCAAGCACTCCCCATCCGCGCGATCATTCTTTCGGCCTACATCGGTTCGGCTTGCCGAGGACGCGCAAATGTCACGAGTAAATTCAATGCAAAAAGTGTCACCGCCGCCATTTCGCAGACTGCCGAAACGGGTAGCCACGCCCAGGCTGCGCGGAAAATATCCTGATAAGCGAGGACTTCGGAACTGACGCGAAGGAAACATCCAATTGTGAGCAGGAGCAACGCCAGGAACATCAGTTTGTTGCTGAACAAGATTCGCATTCCACCGAAGGCCGGCAAGATTCGCTGACCGACCGAAAAAACCATTGTGGCCAAGAAGCCGACCGTCAGAGCGTGGCGCGACGCGCCCAGGATGCCGCGAGCCTCCACCGCCAGGGCGGCCCAAATCCCTAGGGTGGCTGCCACTGACAGCCACACGTAGGCCAGACGAACGAAAAAAGGAAAGCTGGTGTGAACTCCCTTGGTTTTTGCGGCACGCTGGGGCCGTTCAAACAGTCGGAGCGCACCTGTAGCGGCGATCATTCCTCCCAGCAATAGCAGCCCTGCCGCAGTCGGCCACCCCGACAGGGCCAGGATTACGCCCGCGGAGTTGACGCTTATCGCCGTTAGCAGTATCCGCCCGCGCAATGGCGGCAATCCCAAAAATACCGACAGCCACTTGGCGCTGAAGCCCCAGACAAACGGGACCAGGAATCCCCACGTTTGAAGCACGAGAAAGCGCTGATCGAAATCAAAAGGCAAGTCGGGCGATGCGCCGCGAAAGGCCAGGAATAACGTAGCGCCGAGGTTGACGACCAAGGTGAGCAAGAGGCCGACACAACCGGCGATCACAGCGAAGACCCACTCTTCCAGTTTGCCGGATTCTGTTTTTCCAGAGTCTTGAGGCCGGTGGGCGGAAACGATGCGGAAGAAGATGAGAAAGGCAAGCAACTCGAGACCTGCCGAAACCGGCAGCATGATCCGCCATTGCCATTGGTAGACGCCGGTCAGCCAGCGAAGGGCCACGCCGGAAGTCCACAACGCCCAGGATGTCCATGGGGCCCACAACGCAAGGCGGTTCAGCCGGCGCATCTTGGGGATGGAATGGAAACCGATGCCAAGGATGAACGTGCCGATCCAACCGAAGATTTGAGCGTGACCGTGCGCCTGCACCCAGGCATCGGAAACCGATCCCGGCGCCCGCTGGCTGCTGATCACGACCAGATTCCATACTCCCAGGAAGGTGCCAGGAAGGAGCAGGAACGCCAGCCCTGTTGTGATGTACACGATCAGCATGCGGGAGAGCTGGTTTTCTCTCGCTGCGGTCACCTCGGGAGTCTCCGGCGGCCGACTGTTCTGCTTCGTCATCGGTGTAGATGCTTTCATGCCGGCGTAGGCTATGTCTTCAGACGGTCCATTCGGATGGCCAACGTCTGCTGCTCCTCGCTGCGGAGGGTCCGATCCGCCCACGGCAAGAGGCGGTCTTCTTCGGCCAGGATGTGGGTTTGCACTAGGTCTTCGAACATCAGGCCAAGACGATGGAGTTCGGTCAGATCGCGTTCGCTGGGGGCATCTGACAAACGGGCGAGCAATGCTTCTAAGTCGCGTTCGGCGACGCGCGATTCTTCGTGTTGTTCGTCCATCTCCGCCAGTAACTTCGGATCGAATCCACGCACGGAGGGATAAAAGATCTCCTCTTCCTTCCGAAAGTGCAGGGCGGCCAGAGTCCGAATGGCCGCAAAATGAGTGCGGACCTCAGCCATCCGCGGCGCCGGAAGGTTGACCAACGCATCGCGAAGACCGTCGAGCTGGCTTTCGATCTGGCGATGTTCCTGACGCAAAAGATCGGATGCTGCATTCATGGGCTAACTCCGAATCATGATCAACATCATCTTGAACTTCTGCTTTGCGCTGAGCGCGTGAGGTTGGTTGGCAGGCATAAGGATCATCTCTCCGTGCGTAAGATGAAAAGGCCGGCCCGCGATTGTCACTTCCGCTACGCCGTCGAGGATCGAAACGAGTGCGTCGAACGGTGCAGTATGTTCGCTGAGTCCCTGGCCGGCGGCGAAGGCAAAGAGCGTGACGGTACCCGTGGCCTTTCCAAGTACCTGCCGGCTGATCACGCTGTCCGCTTGATAGGCGACGAGATCCGCCATGTTTATAACCTGAGAATGCTCCATTCCGCATTGTATATCGGAATGCGATACAATTCGTCTGGGGAAGCAAGGAAGGGGCCATCATGAATGGGCCGGCAAGCCGTGCGTTGCTGATCTCGAACGGCTGGATTCAGGCGATCGTGATTGTGGTCGTTTGTGGTTTTCTGATCCTCGGTATGCTCGCCTATCGAACCTACACCGACGAGCCGCCGATCCCCTCGCGCGTTGTCGATCCAGCCGGACGAGTTCTCTTCACGGGAGCGGATGTCATCGCCGGTCAAGAAGTGTTTCTGCGCAACGGACTCATGGAATATGGCTCGATTTTTGGCCATGGCGCTTATCTGGGCCCGGATTTCACCGCCGACTATCTCCATCGCGCTGCCCTTGTTGCGATTGATCATTATGGCGGCTCATTGTCGGATGCGGCAAGACAGCAAACGATTACCGATTTCAAGACCAACCGCTACAACAGCAGCACGGGAGTGCTTGGGTATTCAGCCGCACAGGCCGAAGCGTTCGAGAAACTGGATTTCTATTACACCAATTTCTTTGGCACTCCAACCACGAAGTTCGGATTGCGTCCGTCGGCCATTACCGATCCTACCCAGATCAGGCAGTTGACCGCTTTCTTTAGCTGGTCCGCTTGGGCTGGTTCGACCTTGCGTCCGAACCTTACTTACTCATATACCAACAACTGGCCCCCTGAGCCATTGGTCGGCAATCACGCCACCGCCGACGCGATTGTTTGGAGCGTCCTTTCTCTGATCGCGTTGCTGGGCGGAGTCGGTCTCTTGCTCGCGGCATTTGGCCGCTGGAATTTTCTCGGTTGGCACGGACGGGAAGACCAGCGCGTCTCGTTCCGTCCGCCCGACGACGTGGCCCTGACGCCGGCGCAGCGATCCTGCGCTTGGTTCTTCTTCGTGATGGCATTGCTGTTCTCCTTGCAGGCGCTCCTGGGAGGAGCGACTCAGCACTATCGGGCCGAACTTGCCAACTTTTTCGGTTTCGATCTGGCGCGGATCCTGCCCTTTAACATCGCACGCACTTGGCATCTTCAGCTTGCGATTTTCTGGGTGTCCACATCCTTTCTGGCGGCCGGTATCTTCCTCGCACCGATGATTACCGGACGAGAGCCACGGCGACAGAATTGGCTCTCTTATGCGCTCCTCGTGGCCTTGGCCATCGTCGTTTTCGGAAGTCTGGCTGGCGAATATGCAGGGATCCGTGGTTGGATCCAGCACGGATGGTCGTGGTTCGGAGCGCAGGGCTTCGAGTACCTTGACCTGGGCCGCTTTTGGCAGATTCTGCTAACTGTCGGTCTCGTGTTTTGGACCGTCATTCTGTTCCGCGGCCTCCGCGGCCGGCTGGCGTCGGACCACTTGGGCAACATGCCGTGGCTATTTTTCTTCTCGGCGCTTTCGATTCCTGCATTCTATGCCGTTGGTTTGCTGGCACGGACAAACGCGCACTTCACCACGACGGATTTTTGGCGTTTCTGGGTGGTCCACTTGTGGGTGGAGGATTTCCTCGAACTATTCACGACCATCATGGTCGCCTACATCTTTGTGCTGCTCGGCGTGGTGCATGAGCGGGTAGCTCTGAAGGTGATTTATCTGGATATCTTGCTATACTCAGCCGGCGGAGTGGTCGGGACGATGCACCATGTCTATTTTTCCGGTGAACCGTCCATTCATATGGCGCTCGGAGCCTTCTTCTCGGCCGCGGAAGTGATTCCCCTGACCTTCCTCACTCTCGAAGCGTGGAGCTTTCTCCAACTTGGCGCGCAACAAGGTTCAAAGTCGTCTGCGCCGTTCCCTCACTTCTGGGCCGTGATGTTTCTGGCGTCCGTGGGATTTTGGAACTTTCTCGGCGCAGGAGTCTTCGGTTTCTTGGTGAACCTGCCGATCGTCTCCTACTACGAGATCGGCACGGCGCTTACGGCAAACCACGCGCACGCCGCAATGATGGGAGTCTACGGGATGCTCGCGGTGGGGTTGGCGCTTTTTTGTCTGCGTTACATGATTCCTGAAGCTCGCTGGAGCGACCGCGCGGCGAAGGTCAGCTTCTGGTCGCTGAATATCGGCTTGGCGTGGATGGTATTTGCCACCCTCTTCCCCTTGGGCATCTTGCAGCTCTATCACTCCGTTAGCGCCGGGTATTTCGAGGCGAGATCTCTCGCGTTTCTCTCGAATCGCACCAATGCGTTGCTGGAATGGCTGCGGCTCCCCGGAGATTCGCTGTTCATTGCCGGGGGGACCTTGCCTGTCGTCTATCTGGCGTGGCTTGGGGTGCGCCGCATGAAACCTCGCGTCACACTGGAGGAGCCGCGCGAGGTGTTATTTAGTGAATTGGTTGACACGAAAGGGTCCGGTGAATGATTTCCGGCGTGAGCGTCGAGGTTGTTCTGGCCGCTAGCTATGCGCTTGTGCTCGTTGCTGTGGCGTTCGTCCTGGAGTTGGTGGCACGCCATTCTCACGAGCGCTCGGAGCGCTACCAGAGCTCGGGATTTGTGTACATCCAGGGCATGGACAAATGGGAATGCCCTGCCGGACGGCAGTTGACACGAGCGAACGCAGACTACCAGCGTCGCGTGCTTCACTATCGCGCTCCGGCCGACATATGCAATGCCTGCGCTCTCAAGAGCAACTGCACCGATTCCGACGACGGACGCCTGTTGAAGACGCGCATGGATTCCTGGCTGGAGTCGGAGTTGCGACGATTTCATCGAGGAATCTCGCTTACCTTGCTGTTGTTGGCCACCGTCATCCTCATTGCTTCAGCGGTCCGGAATACTGAACCCCGTGAACTGTTCCTGGTCGGGTGCCTGCTGCTTGTGGTAGGTCTTGTCGAGGCCAAGCTTCTTGCCTCGTTCCTGGCGCGTGAAGGATCATAGGTTCTCCTGACCAACCTTCTCCTGCACCTTGCCGCCCAACAACGGCGACAAATTGATTCCCCACAACATCGACGCCGGAGGTTGACTTTCACGACAAACAACCGAGCGGTCAATTGGAAACAGACACCTCGACGGCCGCAACGATAATCTCGAAAGTGACAGCGAATTCCGCCCGGAACCGCTGAATCCACAAAATGGGGAGTATGCAATGACTAAAAGACTGTTGATGTTCGCAGTGTTGGTTCTGAGTGTGGCTAGTTGGGCCTTGGGAGCCGACGAAACCTGGGCCGGTAAGATCAGCGATAGCAAGTGCGGCGCCAGCCACGGCTCCACGGAGCACGACGGCAAGAAGCTGAGCGACCGGCAATGCACCGCGGCGTGCGTCAAAGGCGGCGCGAAGTACGTTTTCGTGAGTGGCGACGGCAAGGTTTACGACGTGGACAACCAGGATTTTGCCGGCCTTCCGGTTCACGCCGGGCATTCCGTCAAATTGACTGGTGCGAAAACCGGCGACACGATCCACGTGTCCAAGATCGAGATGTCCGGCGGAAAAATGAACTAGTAGCAAACGGCAGCCGCAATCGTCCTGAACCGGGTGGCGCCGTTGCGGCTGCCGGCGCTCTCGCGCAGATGAATCGCCAAGAGTTCGGTGCCAGTGTTAAGTCGCCGACTGAACCGTCCCCTGATCAAACCCGGTTGGCAATACCTAGAGTTCAGCAGTCATGTCCATTTTTCGACTTGTGTGCTATTTGGTTGCGGCGCATTTATCTTCCTGATGGCCTCATTGGCACGGCCTGAAGCTACCGTAGCTTGGATGATTCCTCAATGATTTTTGAAGTGTGAATGTCCTCTCGGGGACCGTTTGTTACGGGCGGCTCCGGTGCGATTCAAAGCCCGCGCGGCGATTCTTGCACCGGAGCACCCGGGGTCACCTACTTCTCGAGCACTTTCTCAATCTGTCCGACCTTCTTTTGGACCTTGCCGCCCAACTTCTGTGACCGGCCCTCGTTTTCCAAACGTGTATTTCCAGCGAGGTGTCCCGCCGTCTCTTTGACCTTGCCTTTGGCCTCATTAACGCTTCCTGCAATCTGATCCTTCGTGCTAGGGTTCATGTGTCTTCTTCCTCCAGGTAAGTCACTGCACGAAAACGGCCACACGACAGTAACGCCCTTACAGAGAGTTACGCGATTAGTCCAACTGGCAACGGCAAGTTTTGCATCCGGCGAACCGAATGGAGGAAGGACGCGTGATCAACTCAAGTGCAGCTGGTCTGCGTCGCTTACGTACGGCGCAAAACCATAGCAGGCTGCGCCGCCGTTGGGGAGTCTGACGCGCTGAGAATAACCGGTTGGTTGTTGTTTCGGAAAAGTTGCGTCCTGAAATCACCACGCACGTTCGCGTGTCCGGTCGATTTTGAACAGACAGGGTTGGTGCGAACGCCCACAATCATTCATGAGGATCCAAACAAATCAAATGACCAACGAAAATAAATGCCAACATCCGGCGTGTAACTGTGTGCCTCCAACGGGCGAGAAATACTGCTCGGGAAGCTGCAAGGACGCCGGGGACATCACCGAACTGACCTGCCAGTGCGATCATGCCGGCTGCAATTCGACGTTGAAATAAGCCATCGACAACCCAGGTCCGCGCAGCACGATACCCTGGTAGCTAAGCTACGGAGCGGTGGGCGGGCATCGTTTCGTCGCTGGCGCCATAGTAGCTGACTTCTGCCGTGGAGGAGATGGCCTGAGCGCCAGTGGCCTCCATAATCTCTTCGGCCTTGTTGATACATGCACTGTCGCCAGAGTGTACGGAGACCAATATCGCGCCTTCTTTGATGCTGGCGTGGCACCGTTTGGCTTCGTATTCCGGCATTCCAAGACCGATCAGAGCACCCGCCAACCCGCCGACGGTTCCCCCCGCGCCAGCGCCGGCCAAGGCGCCCATGAGAGGGCCAGCCGCAATAAACGGTCCGACTCCCGGAATTACCAAGCTACCGATGCCGGCGAGCCACCCCAGTGTCCCGCCCACAACGGCCCCGGAGGCAGCGCCGGCCGCCGCACCTTTCTGAGCTTTGGTTTTCCTCTCCGAAACGAGATTCTGAGCACCCACGCTGGCGGTGAAAAGGAGGGAAATGTCCTCATTGCGAAAGCCCGCGGTTTTCATGTCTTCCACCGCGTGCTCCACCGCATCCCTCGTCATATAGATTCCGAATACAACTGTGTTCGCCATGAAAGCCTCTCTTCTTGTTCCTGGTGCGAAATGCGCCGCAAGTGCGCGGGCTTACCGTTAGCCGACGCCGTTCCAGCTCTCGCCTCAGCGACGCCGGTCTGACGGATCATGGTATGGAGACGCTGTGCCATGGCCGGCGGTCCGGTAATGTAGCGAGACAAGATCCTTCAAATATCTCGCCACGCATGGCCTCATCGATGAGCTCCGTCTCACCGCGCCACGGTCGATCCGATTGCTCCATCTGGCGGGGGCCCTGGCGGCGCTCATGCCGCGCGCCCCGCTAAATCCGACACAACAAAGGCGGCGTCCAGCGAGGAAGAACATCGCTGGCACTTCTGTCCAGGCACCGCTCGCCAACCCTTAGTCCTGGAGCCCGGGGCTGTCTGCGCCGTGACGGCGGCGCTCACCTTGTGAGTGCATGATGTGCAATACACTTGACCGAACGAACTGACACCTTCCAATACTGTTGACGGCATGACGACCTCTTTTCGAACTAACCTTGCAATGCGACGCTATTGCGTCTCTCTACTTTTTGCGCGCGAGCTTTGCGCAATCCCGATCCGCGGCCAGGGATTGCAGGAAAGCCTTCGCGGAATGTTCCATGGCTTGCCGAGAATGTTCGCTGCCCGTCTGGTGATCCCCAGAGCCGTGATGGACCGCGGCAGCCAGATGCGCGTGCGCCGCCAGATTGTGTAGTTCCGTGGCTCGTTGGTAGGTTTTGACTCTCATCGCGCGACCTGTTTTCTCTCGTGACTCCGGACCGGTTGCTCGGGATGATTGCCGGCCTCCGTCACGCCGTCCGCAAACGAAGCTTCCATCGCTTGATCGCCGGTGGCGAGTTCTTCGATACTCTCGTCGGTGACGCTGGCCGTGCCGGAGAGACCCTGCGTGTCGCCGGACTGACCGCCGCTATCCGGGCCTACTTGCCCGGGATCGGCGCCTTGTTCGTCGGGGCGTGCTTCATTCGGGTCCTGCCGGCGTTTCGGGAATCTACTCTCGGTCATGGGGCTCCTTATTTATTTCGACGAAGTGGCGACCTGCTTCTTCACTTGCAGTTCATTGACTACTTGTTGCACGTTGGGAACCGTGCCGGCGATCTGTTCGGCCTGCGCGCGCAAGGCCTGGCTGTTGACTGCGCCCGTCAAGGTGATGACGGAGCTCTTGACTTCGAACTTTACGTCGTCATGAAGCTTGTTCTCGATCAGCACGGCATCCAGATTCTGCTCGATACCCTTGTCGAGATCCGCATTGATCGCCTTGGCGTCCTTCACGCTGCCGATGGGCAGAATCGCGATCTGGTTCCGCACCACGTCGAGCCCGGCAAGTTGCGTGGCAATCGCTTGCGCTTGTTGCTTATCGCCATCCGCGGCCACGTGACCGCCGAGGGTCACCACATGATTCTGGCGGTCTTGACTTGTCGAGACGTCTTGCAGACCGGCCTGGTCCAAGGCTTTGCGCAGGTTGGCGGTGATATCGGGCGCTTGCCCGGAGTTTGTCGAGCACCCGGAGAAGATTCCGAATGCCAGCACCACAAGAAACATCAGGCATGTTTTCATTTTTGTCATACGACTCCTCTTAGTCACTTAGGCCTCCCAGGGCACGCAAGCAGGAAAGTGTGTGTTGCCTTTTGCTCCGAGTACCCCGCGCCAGAGGTCCCTGGACTGGACAACACACATGAACACTTAATGCAAGCGACGCGCCAAACGCGAAGTGTGGATTGTCAACGTTGAGAGTTATTTCCGGAGTGAAACTGGCGCACAAAAGGAGGAGGGAAATGCAAAACGTGCACTCAATGGGCGGCGGGCAACGTGAACGACACCGTCGTACCGCTCTCAGGTTCCGGCGCCACCCAGATCTCGCCGCGATGCCTTTCGATCGCCCTCCTGCAGATGGCCAATCCCAGTCCGTTGCCGGCGTGGCTGCGTCCATGAAGGCGCCTGAACGGGAGAAAAACTCTCTCGTGGTAAGCCGCTTCGATGCCCGGTCCATTGTCGCGGACGGAGAATTCCCATTGATCTCTCATTGCTCTTGCAGAGACGTGAATTCGGGGAGAATCGCCGCCATGAAACTTGAGAGCGTTCATCAGAAGATGCCGCAAGACCGTGGCGAGTTCGCTCGAATCCCCCATGACCGCCGGCAATGGGTCGTGCGTGACCACGGCCGCCGATTCTTGAATCTGCATGTCGAGTTGCACCAGGACTTGGCTCAGCACGCCCTCCATCTCCACCCGGGCGTGCGAATTCTCGACGGCGCACACGGAGGAGTATTCCATCATGCCGTCGAGCAGCAATTCCATGGCGCGGATCTGATCTTCGATGTCGCCACCCGGCCCCAGTTCGGCGCGCAGCCGGATTTCCCGCAGCGATTCGCGCAGATCGTGGCAGGCGGCGCAGATGAACTGCTCGAACTCCCGATCGGATTGTTCGACCGGCGCGGACGTGATCTTATCCATGCGAAGCTTTCGACTGAGGGCGCGCGGTTGCCAGAGGGATCGTAAACTTGAATGTGGCGCCGCCGCCGATTTCCGATTCCACCCAAATCCTGCCGCCGCGGCGCTCTACGATCTTCTTGCAGAGAGCCAACCCGATCCCCGTTCCGGGGATTTCTTTGCCATGCAGCCGCTTCAGGATCCCGAAGATCCGCTCGGCGTGCTGGGGATCGATGCCGATTCCGTTGTCGCGAACTTCGAACAGCCAGGCCGGTCCGCCATTTTGCGCCGACACATGAATGCGCAAGGGTTCCGCGCTTCGATACTTGATGGCATTGCCGATCAGGTTCTGGAAAAGCTGCACGAGCATGGCTTCTTCCGCCATCACTGTCGGCAGAGGATCGTAAGTGATGGAGGCCCGGCTTTCCTTGATGCCCACTTCCAGATTCTTCAGGGCCTGCTCCAGCGCCACGTTGCAATCGATGGAAGTCTCGGCGTGGTCGCCCGCGGTCGTCTCCCAGTAGGCCAGCAGCGCCTTCATCAAGGCTTCCATGCGCTGCGCGCCTTCCACGGAATACTCGATGTATTGATCTGCTTCCAGGCCCAGTTTGCCGCGATACTCCTGCGCCAGTAGTTCGGTGAAGTTCACCACCATGCGCAGAGGCTCGCGTAAATCGTGCGTCAGGGCGTAGGCGAAGTGTTGCAGCTCCACGTTCATGGCCTTGAGCGATTCTTCGGAGCGTTTGCGGCCGGTGATGTCTTCGATCGCCAGCAGAATCGTCGGCTCCTTGGCGTTGGCGTCGAAGACTTCACTGGCGTTCAACAACATTACTTTCCGGCCGACGTGTTCAAAGTTGTGCTCCACTTCGAAATCGCGAATACTGGAGTGCGCGGGCAGAATTTGGTGCAGCAGTTCGCGCAGGCGCGGAATGTTCCATTGGCCGTCGCCCAATTCGAAGATCAACCGCCCTTCGGTCTCCTGGGGGGAAACCTGAAAAACTTTGTAGAAGGCCTGGTTGGCGGCCACCACGACCAGATTCTTGTGCAAGACCAGGAGCGGCTCATGCACCGCTTCGACGATCGCTTCGGCAAAATCGCGGCCGCGCTTCTCGGCGTCAATGTCGATCAACATGAAGACCGCACCGTCACATTGGCCGTTCGGTCCCACCGTCGGCCGGATGCGCCGCGAATACCAGCGCCCGTTGAGATCCCGGAGGTCGAGGCGTTTGATCGTCTGGCCGGTCATCGCGGTCAACAAATCTTGCCGGAAGCCGGGCAGTTCGATTTCCGGCCGCAGATCGGTCACCGGTCTTCCCACATCGGAGGGAGCCAGATTCAACAGCGGCATCATGGCCTTCGTGAAGCGGCGGATGCGCAGATCCTTGCCGACCATGACCAAGGGAATGCTGATGCTCTCCTGAAGATTCGCGAGGTCCAGATTGAGTTGGACCAATTGCGCGTTGCGATTTCGCAGATCTTCGTTGAGGGTGTGCAGTTCTTCGTTTCCCGCTTGTAATTCTTCTTGCGCCGTTTCCAATTCCTCATTGCCCGCCTGGGCCTCTTCGCTGACCGATTTGAGTTCCTGCAAGGCGGCGTCCTTGCTGGCGACGAGCGACCGCAGATACTCAGTCGTGGAAGCCAGATCTTTGGTCAACTCCGCGACGGTTCGTCTGTCGTGGTGCGCGGGCTCCTGTTCCGGCACGGGCGGTTTGGTTTTTCGCCGCGCAAGCAGAAGCGGGGCCCTCGCCGCAAGGTTCCACCGTCCGGCCAGCTCGATTTCGCGGTCCAGTGGCGAATCGACGCCGGATCCTTCATGGTCTTGCGTCGCTTGACGGCGATACAGCTTGTTCTTCTTGCTCACCGGCCGGAACAAATCGGAAAACGCGCCGATGCTCTCGGACGATCCCAGCACCAGGAAGCCGTCTCGCTGGAGTGCATAGTGAAAGACGGGCACGATCCGCCGCTGCAGCCAGGAGCCGAGATAGATGAGCACATTGCAACAACTGATCAGATCGATGCGGGAAAACGGCGGATCTTTGGCCAGATTCTGGCGGGCGAAAACGCAGACATCGCGAAGGTGCTTCGCAATCCGGAAGCCTTGCTCCGCCGGCGCGAAGAAACGAGCGCGCCGCTTGGGCGAAACGGCCGCCAGGGCCACTTCCGAATAGATACCGGCGCGCGCCTTGTCGATGACGGCCTCATTCGCGTCGGTGGCAAAGACCTGGAACGGCACGCGGACCTTGGCGGCTTCCAGAAACTCGGTCAAACACATCGCGATGGAATACGCTTCTTCCCCGGTGGAGCAACCAGGCACCCAGATTCTGATGGGCAGGCGATGGTGTTTTCGCTTGGCCAGCAGAGCGGGAAAGACCGTCTTCTTGAGGTCCACGAAGATGCCGGGATCGCGAAAGAACGCCGTGACCGTGATGAAGAAGTCCTGGCACAGGGCGTTGGCTTCATCCTGGTTGCGGGCCACTTCAGCCGTGTATTCGGGCAGGCTCGAAAAGCCGCGTAGGGCCATGCGGCGCAGCAAACGCCGGCGAATGGTGCTGTGCTTGTAGTATGTGAAATCGACGCCGCAGTCTTTCCGAAGGATGTCAAAGATCTTAACCAGGTCCGGCTCGGCCTCCGGCGGGGGCGGGTTCTCGGTCTGCAACTCCGCTTCGAGTGCGCTTTCCACCTGGGCCGCCCGCACGTTTCTGATTCTCTCCGCTTCGGATGCCGTGCCGCCGTTTGCACCAGGCGCCTCGCCCAGATGACGGGCAATCGCGGCGGGCGATAGAACGAAGTCCACCACGCCCAGATCGATGGCGCTCTTAGGCATCTCCTGGAATTTCGTGGATTCCAAATCTTGCGCGAAAGTCGTACCGCCGCCCGCGCGGATGGCCTTCAGGCCCAGCGTCCCACCGTTTCCCGTACCTGACAAAACGACTCCGACCGCCCCTTTACGGCGTTCCCTGGCCAGAGTGATCAGAAACGCGTCGATCGGCTCGCTCCGGCCTGATTTCGACCGCGGAGTGGGCAGCAAACTGCCATCGGAAAGCGTCAGGTTACAATCCGGCGCGATCACGTATACGTGATTGGCTTCGATGCGAGTCTTCGCTCGAACTTCCGCTACCGGCATCTTGGTGGACGGCGAAAGCAATTCGGGCAGGTGGCTCTTGTGCGCGGGATCAAGGTGTTGAATCAGGACGAACGCTTTGCCGGTAGAGGCGGAAAGGCTCCCGAGCAATTCCTTAAAGGCGTGCAAACCGCCGGCGGAGGCTCCGATGGCAACAACGGGAACAACGCCACGTGCACCCGCTGCCTTGGGCGGCGGGCGCGAGCGCAAAACTTTTTTCGTGGAATCGCCTTTCATGCGATCACCTTTCAGGAGACAGCCGGAGTCGTCGCCGTTAACCCAGTGCCGAAACCAGCTCGTAGCAAACCCTCGACGGTCTTCCCGATTTGCATGAACTGTTCGAGGCCGGAAGGCTTAAAGATGAACTTGTCCACGCCCAAGCGGACCAGAGACTCCCGGTCGCGCGCCGATTCCGAGGAGCTCCACACGCAGGCCGGAACTCCATCTAAATGCCTCGCGCTTCGCACCGCGCGAATCACATCTTCTCCGCCAATCTTGGGCAGATTCAAATCCACCAGAATCAAGTCCGGGCGCGGACTGTTGGCGTACTCGCCCTCGCGGCGAATGAAAGCCAGAGCCGCGCCGCCATCCCGCAGGTGGGTCAGTTCGAAATTGATCTTTTGGCGGTTCAAGGCGCGTTGCAGAAGGAAGACGTCCGATCCGTTGTCCTCGACGATCACAATGGAATACGGACGGCTCGTGGCCGACAGTTTCACGCTTCTTCCTCCAATACTCGCTCTTATGGCCATTTTAACTCACTTTCCGGTAATCGAGGTCGCTTGTTGGGCTCGAACGCTCTGGTTTGATGCACGGGACTTGCCAAATCTTGCGGTTTTCGTTGCAATGATTTACAGATTCGTCAATCGGGAATTGCATCGCTGGAACGTTCGGATTGCACAGGGCTTGCATCGCGCGCTTGCACTGCCCGATTGCACTACTGGCCGGGGCCCGAAGTCTGTTTGGCCCGCACGATGAACCGCTTGGGGGCGTTGCCGATGTAGAAAAATGGATAGCAGGTGACCATGGTCAGCACATTTTCCTGCGACGGCGCCAACACCTCAATGTCTTCCGGCGCGACGACGCGCAAGGATTCCACTTCATAGGTGAACTCGCCGTCCATGGTCGAGAATCCGATGCTGTCGCCCGTATGCAAGTCGCCCAGCCGCCGGAAAAACGTGTCGCGATGCGCCGCTACGCCGACGTTCCCCCGTTGACCCGGAAACGGTGTCGACGGAATGTGCCCCACGGCGGTCCGCAGCGTTTTCGCGTCATCGCCCTCGCTGACCATGGCCGACAGGCGCAGCTTGGGAATCCAGATCCGCCCGACAATGGAATGATGGGGAGAATCGGCCGGCAAGCGCCGGGCCTGGGCCCCTTCAAGACGCAACGGCGCAACCTGTTGTAAGTCGCGATCGAACGTCCAGGCCGCGTAGGCTTGCGATGCCGCGCGTTCGCCGAAGACAAACCCGTAAGTCGCCAAGCAACCCACTCCGACAATCAATAGCAAGCCGCGAATCGGCGAGAGCGCTCTCATGGCACCAAATAGCTGGTGCGCGTCCGCACGGTCAGCTTCTGCCCGTCGCGTTGCGCAGCCACTTTAATCTTGCGCAGCGATCCCTTGGCTTGGTCGCCCACCGGGACGTAGCCGATCGTGTAGCGGGCGCGCATATCGCTGGCCACGCGCCGGCAAATCTCGGTGACTTGGGAAGTCTCTTGCGGTAGATACGTTTCGCCGCCGCTCACGCCGGACAGTTGACGCAGCAGACCGGGATTCCGATCCTCATCGCTCTCGTCGAACAGCCCGATGGTATAGATGGTCGCGCGCGATTCCTGAACCATGCGCCTGACTTCGTCAAGGGTGTGGGTACTGTGGTTGTCGCCGCCGTCGCTGACCAGAACCAGCGTTTTTTTGTCGCGCTGACCTAGCTGAAGATGCTTCAAGGCGATGGTAATCGCGTCGTAGAGCGCCGTCCGGCCTTCGGGCCTGGCCATCGAGAGCGCCGCGCGCAGTTGATTGACGTTGTCGCTGAAAGGCAGTTCGGCGGGCAGACCCATGGAGACCGCATCGTTGAAGTTCACGATGAATATTTCATCGCGAGGATTGCTCGCCGAGATAAAGGCCATCGCCGCGGTGACCACTTCGTTGTACTTCGTCTGCATGCTCCCGCTGGTATCGATGACCAAGCCAATGGTGACGGGAACGTCTTCGCGGGAGAAGTGCGTAATGGTTTGAAGCTTGCCGTTTTCGAAGACCTGGAAGTTGTCCTTGGAAAGATCGGGGGCGTATCCGCCTTTGGAGTTTTTGACGCTCACATCCAGCAGCACAAAATTGGAGGTCGAAGAGAACTTGACATCCTGCGCGGCGGCGGCCGTCAGAAAAACCAGCAACGCGAGAGTGGCAGAGATACGCTTCACACAATCCCGAATTTCTCCGCCGGCTCGACCAGCGATTCCGCTGGCCGGCCGACAGAAACATGCTACGCGGAGCGCTTGCGCTTGCTGAAGAACAGCATCCCGCTCGCGGACGAAAGCAGACCGATCAAGCCGATCAACGGCATCGGGCTGGCGGTCGCCGGGAGCGCAGGCGTTACCGGCGCTGCGGCGACGGGCATCGGATCCGCAGCCGGCGTCGGAGCCGCTTCAACAGTTGCGACTGGCGCGACGTAAGCCGGAACTTCAACCGGCTCCACGACGACGCCGGTCGGTTGCGCGACGGCTACCTTGGCAGTTTTCAACTCCGCGTCCGTGGCCACTTCGACCACCGGGACGGGAGCTTTCCCGAATGCAGCGATACCCACGGCCACATCCTTGGGATACGCAAACTCTTGGCCGAAATTATCGCCTGGGTAGAACCAAGCGCGCATGGCCTTGGTCTGTCCGGCCGGAACTTCCCAGAAAGTGAACGCCGACTTGCCGGTGACGGTCAAGCGATAGTTGGGAATCGCCAGAATCGTGGTGATCACGGTCTTCCCATCCTCGGCGAAAACGCGGACAATGTGGCGGTCCGCGGAGGAATCGACGAGCACCATGACGTACGTTCCGGGCTGCAGCGTGACGCTGTGGTCGGGATCGCAGCAGGACGGCATCCGGATCGGCTCCGTAATGGTCAGCGTGGTTTTCTTGTTCCATTCGTCCGCGTGGACGCTGGGCACCAGCAGAAGGCCGGCGATTGCTGTTAGCACAAGACTAGATAGAAACTTCATTTGGATAGAGTGCTCCTTGTTCTGATTGCCGGCAACTGTTCCGGTCATCTTTACTAAGGGCAGGCGGAGCACCACCGCCAAGTCTATGAGGATGCACGCTTGCGTGTAGCGGGAGTCTGCGGGAATTGCAGAACTAAGTGCAAGAAATGCAGGAAGGGGAAAAACGCAAATCAAAAATCAACAATCAAAGATCAAAAATCAAAAATGGGGAACAAAACAATGCCCCGTTCTTCACTTTTGATTTTTGCCTTTTGATTTTTGATTTTTGATTTGCGTTTTCCCCCTCATTCGTCGCGTGTCGGTGAAGCGGGGACCGCTTGTTTCAACTGATCCAGTTGCGCCAGCGCTTGCTGCCAGCGGGCGGCATCCTTTTTCGTCGCGTTCGCTGCCGCAGGGTCGGCATAGAAGCGCAGAATATCGGCGCGTAACTCCGGCGAGACCTGGCTGAAGTTATTCTTCGCCAGTTGACCCAAGAGTTTGGCGTAAGCATCGTCGGTCAACTCGTATTCCGCGGCTTTGGTCGGCTGGCCGGTATCGAAGTCGCAGTTCGGAAGGCGCAGCGTCGACGAACCGACTTCCGCGATGAACAGCTTGTATCGATCCACGGTCGCCAGGATGCTTTTGAAGTACAGGTCTTCCGTCTGAGGCGTGGGATAGTTGAAAGCCATCGCCTTGAACGGTCCGATTTTGGGCATTTCACGCAGGAGTGTGGATAGCACGCGCGTACCGAAGCCGGGCTTCACGTAGTCCTTGCCCCACTTTTTCTCGTAGTCGGAGCGCGACAGGCGGAAAAGAAACTTCCGCTTATTGACGGTGGACTTCTCCGCGAGAATTTCCTTCTTGTGGGTTTGCAACGCAACCTTGGTCATCTCCGGAATCATGCGGCTGACGGCCCATCGATAGGAACCGATGGCCAGATCTTCGTGCGCCAACACGTCTGTCAATTCCAAGCCGTAGACGGATGGAAAGACGCGTTCCAGGAGGGGCTTCGACACTTGAAACCCGATGAACTGATGATACTGCTCCGAGGCATAGCGATTCTTTGCCACCTGCGTCGTGTCGAATCCGAACTCGATCCGCAAGTGGGCATTCTTGTTGTCCGCATAACGGACCGAGTTGCCGAACTTCGCGCGCAGTTTGGGATACTCGATGGCCACGGCCCGATTCACCGAGGGATGACCGGTGATGTCGGCGGCATAGTGCGAGAGCGCACCGAGCGCGAACGCGAACTCGTTGAGGTCCTGGCTCTGGTCGAGCAGCGCGATGACGAAATCGCCGCTGCGAACGTAGTGCGCCAGATTGCTGAATTCCACGCTGCCGAACGGATAGTAGCCCAGATCCTGGATCACCGCGCCGCCATAAGCGTAGGCATGCGCGGCGGTGATTTGGTCGGCGGTGGAATCCGGAAAGCGTTTCAACAGCAGAGGCTTGATAGAATCGGTCCACAGCAAGTCGACGATTTCTTCATGCGTCAAGACCGAGTAGGCCCAAACGGGCATACTTCCCGCCATCGCCAGAAAGATGAAGACCAGGACCACGGTCGTGACTTGTGCCGTTCTCGGTAGTGCCATCGTCTCTCCTGTATCGCTTTTCACAGCCGATGAGGCCCGACCGGTTCACCGATTCGGGCCTCATTTCGCTGCGAGTGATTAGAATTTAACTTCGAGGTGAATCACGTCGTGAACACGATATCCGTTGTCGATCAACACGACGTGTCCGCCGATGACGACATAGCGTTGGTTGCGCGGCGGCCGCGGCAAGCGCAAGCCCGAAGGCACCGGATGGATCCGGCCTCGGAAATCCTGGTCGAGCACATAACCTTCCTTGAGTCGCTCTTCGTGTTCCGCCTCCAGGCGATCGCGATCCCGGAATCCTGCCGGCGGATGGTCGTGGTGCGCCTCATACCACTCGTGCGCCACGCGGCGATCGTTGTCATCGAACTTGTCGTGATCGCGATGATCGCGATCCTGAGCCATGGCGCTGAACGCCGTGAGAGACAGAAACGCTGCCAGAACTGCGATCGTGAGTCGTTGTTTCATTGTCTTTTCCATTTCAGTTTTCTCCATTTGAATCTTCTCCATTGAACATCCTCGATTGATTGCTTGAAACGCTCTCGGCGCCGTCGCGGCGTTAGCGTCCTAGATACTCGATGTGCGCGTACGTGCCGAGCCGCGAGTTGTATCCGAGATACCAGCCGACATGATCGGGATCTTCATAGACCACGATCTCATCGGCGGTCCAATTCCAGTCCGAGACGATGTTGTAGTCGAATGCGGCGACGTCCCAGAAGAAGTTGTCGAATCCGAAGCGTTCTCTGTTTCCGCCCGAGAGTACCCATTGATGTCCTCGTCCAAAGCCGCCGGTGAAACGTCCATGGGACCAGGGCTGGGCCATGGCGTAATGCGGGTCGTTCTTGCCGGTGGCGTGTCCTACCCATTGATCGTTCGCGGCGTGAACGTGCGGAAGATCCGGATGCGCCTTGCGGTCGACCGCAACGTGGTTTTCGGTCGCAGGCTCGGAGCGAAGCGGCGCTCCTGATGATGCATGCACCGGCGTGGGCCGCGCATTCCGTACCGGAGCCGGACCATGGGCCGGGACGTGTCCGCCGCCAACTTCCGGTCTTGCCGCGGGGCGTTGCTGTGCGCCGCGCGCCCTTTCCTGGCCAAAAGCGGCAATCGCGCAAATCAGAACAGATAACACGAGAATCTTTTTCAACTTGATCTCCCTTGGCGATATGTCGCCGTCAACTTACGGTGCACGTGTCGCACCACGCCCGGTAGCTCACAACTCTCGTGTGCGTAAGGCAATGCACCTGCGGCGAGAAGACCGCTCAAAGCAAATGCCGCACTCTCGGTGCAGATTTTGCAGATCTAGATAGGCTTATTTGGAGGACTGGCCCAGATCGTGACGTGAAGGACGCGGCGCGGAAACTTGACGAGTTTCTTCAGTTTGGGCACAATTGCCCAAACGAGTGCAAATCCTCAGACGAGGCAAATTCCTCAAGTCCAGTGAATTGAGTGCCCGGGGCGGGAATCGAACCCGCAAAGCCCTTTCGGACCGAGGGATTTTAAGTCCCTTGCGTCTGCCAATTTCGCCACCCGGGCGGTCGGAGGGCCTCTCAGTTACTTTACACGAGCCCTCGCGACCCCGTAAGGCGAACCTTACCGATTGCTAGCGTTTCCTGCGGGTCTTGGCCAGCGCCAACAGTCCGCCGCCGAGCAAAAATAGCGTGGACGGTTCCGGCGTAGCGCCCGATGGCGCCAGAGACGCTGCGCCGCAATAGGTAGTTCCACTGGCGGCCGTGTAACTGGCGTTGGGCGTTGCGATGTCCACGCACGTGGTCGCATCGGCGCTGAACGTTAGCGATGACGATCCGAGTTGGGGGTTGGAGGACACAAAATATGGGTCTTGCGTGGGGTGTGCCCAAAAGCTTCCGAAGATCGAGACGTTGAGCGTCAGCGAGCAACCCACCTCGGTGTCCACCGCCAGCATCTGCGTGCTGTCGCCGACACCCAGAATGAAGCTGGTGGGCATTGTTCCGCATGCACCAGGTTCGTTGTCGCTCACTTGCAGGCCGACTTGGAAGGGGTCGCCGGTTCCCGCAGCCCCGTCGCCCGTCGTGCCGATCAAGAGGCTTAGCAGCGACTGTTCCGTCAAATCGACCTCCACCGGTGAGCCGGACGCCAACGTATCCGATGTGATTGCCAGCGTGTCTTGGAAGCCAGACAAGTACGGCGCTCCGTACGGGTGGTCGATGAACTGATTGCCACTCCACGGGAAGGTGGTGTCCCAAGCGGATACTGCTCCGGAAGCGTCCAATTGCCCTATGCCGGCGGATGCCGAGTACGACGAACTGACGCCCGATCCGTCCGATATTGTGTAGCCACCTGAGCCCGAAGTCGAGATCGGAACGGATCCAGGGAGCTCCGATATATTTCCAGGCGGGGAGCAGTTGCTTCCGCAGCGTATATTGAGGCCCAACCCATAGGTGTAATACGGAGTGCTGAAAATGCCTCCGATGGAATCGGCGTGAACAGCTTGCGTCAAAGCGAACGCAGCGAGTATTACCGACAGTAACTTTATCTTCATACATCCTCCGTTTTCCCAGATGAGTGGGGGATGCCAACCAGCGTGAACTTTGGCATAATCGCGTAGGGAGAGTCCTTAGCACTGCGCGGTTTTTTCTTAGAAAAAAATTTGGACCGCATGTCGAACCAGCACAGATGTTTATTGGAATTCGCCGAGTTTCGCTTGGACTGCGAGCAGGGCGTACTCTACCGCCTAGGGACCATCGTTTCGCTGCCCCCCAAGGCCATCCAAACGCTGATTTTTCTGGCCGAACGTCCGGGCGAGGTGGTCACCAAAGACGAGTTGATGAAGGCCATTTGGCCCGACACGTTCGTGGAAGAGGGCAATCTCACCTTTAACATTCACCTGATTCGCAAGGCGCTGAACGCTCGCGAGGACCAGCCGTTCATCGAGACGCTTTCGAAACGCGGATATCGATTCGTCGCCGAGGTGCGACCGGCACAGGACGTTACGCCGGTCGAGGCTGCGCCGCGCTCGCCCGAGCCTGCGCCGATGCCGCAAGCCGCTTCCCAATCGCCGCGGACTCTCGTACTCTTAGCCGCGCTCGCGGCGATCGTCGTTTTTGCCTTGATCGCGTCCCGGCGCTCGCGCGCCGTCGGCGATTCCGCAGCGGCAGCGACCAATGTTCCGCTGCCCGCATTGATCCAGTTGACGATTCACGCCGGCAGCAATAGCCAACCCGATGTTTCGCCGGATGGACGGCGCGTAGTCTTCGTGAGCAACCGCGATGGCGGTCACGGCCAGATCTACGTGATGGATTCCGACGGAGGCCATCCGCGCAATCTCACCGGCGATCCCAGAATTCACGACGACTCGCCGGCGTGGTCGCCGGACGGACGCCGAATCGCTTTCCAAAGCAATCGCCGAGGCGCCACCGAGCTTTCCATCATGGACGCCGACGGCGGTCACGCGACACCGGTCACGCCGGGCGCGCGCGCCGCGTGGTCTCCCGACGGGACGATGCTTGCTTACGTGCGGTCGATCGACGGCCACAACGAGATCTTTGTCATTCGCGCAGATCAGCCCGGAGCGCAACCGCGCCAACTGACGCACGATCATCACTTCTGCGCCGATCCCACGTGGTCGCCCGATGGATCGCGAATTGCGTTCACTAGCGAAGGCGCGCAACACTTGGAAGTTCACTCGATGCGCGCCGACGGAACCGGCCGCGTCGTTTTATCGGCGAGCCGTGGCGACGACCGGCTGCCGGTGTGGTGGCGCGACGGCCGGATCGCGTTCAACAGCACGCGCGACGGCCATGACGCGCTCTATGTGATGGAGTCCGACGGCGCGCTGCAACATCGCGTTAGCGACGGCAAATTCGACGATGCCGAAGCGGCGTGGTGGCCCGATGGACGCAGTTTGATCTTCGAGAGCGATCGCAGCGGCAATCCGGAGATTTATCGGATGCGCCTGCCCGACACTCCTGACGGCGCGATTCGCCTGACCAGCGGCTTGGCCACCAACCAGAGTCCAGCGTGGTCGCCCGACGGCCGGTGGATCGCGTTCGAGAGTACGCGCGAAGGCAAGCCCAACATTTTCGTGATGGACAGCGACGGCCGGCAAGCGAAAAACCTGACGCACAGCCCGGCAGGGAATTACGAACCGCGGTGGTCGTGGGATGGAACGCGCATCGCATTTTCGAGCGATCGCGACGGGAAGCGTGCGATTTACACGATGAACGCCGACGGCTCGGGCGTCCGCAAGGTCAGCGAAGGAGAAGACGATCGAAATCCCGCGTGGTCGGCGGATGGCCAAATCTGTTTCGATCGCGGCGGGGAAATCTGGATTGCAGGCACACCGTCGCGACACTTGGCGTCGGGCACGCAATGCACGTGGCGTCCCGACAATCGGCAAATCGTATTTGCGCGCAATGCGCCCGGCGCCATCGAGATTTATGCGATGAATCCGCGCGGGGGAGATCTCGTGGCGCTCACCGGCAATGGTCACGGCAACGGCGTTCCGGCGTGGAGTCGCGATGGCGCGTGGATCGCCTTCAACAGCAACAGCGACGGCTATGGATTCGGAATTTTTGTGATGAAAAGCAATGGCGCGCAGCCTGTTCGCGTGACCGCGCGCCGGGAATTCGACAATCAACCGTCGTGGTCGCCGGACGGACTCTGGATCGTGTTCGCGCGAGACCGCGATCACACTTGGGATCTCTACAAGATCGCGGTCCCGGAAATCTCGCGTTAACTATGCCGCCGCGGCGGCGCTTTCCTGCATGGCGCGGAACTTCTTCATGTCCTCGGCCATCTGCTTCTTCATCTGCGCCGGCGTGGGATCGGCGATGTGCGTTGCGATGTACCAGCTATAGCCGTCCGGATCGATCAAGCGGCCGCAGCGATCGCCCCAGAACATGTCGGCCACGGGACCTTGCGGTGTCGCGCCCAACTTCACGGCCTTGGCCACCACTTTGTCCACGTTCGGCACGAGCAGATACAGTGTGGTGGGAGATGCGCCGACACTCTTGGCGCTCCGCGCGCCCATCGAGGGCATTTCCGGCCCGAGCATCAGCGTGGTGTCGCGATGCTTCAATTCGGCGTGCATCGGCCGGCCATCAGGACCGTTCATGATGCCGCGCTTCGTGAATCCCAGCGCTTTCTGATAAAAAGCCGCTGCTGCTTTCACGTCGCCGACGCAGAGCATAGCGGTAAGAGCGGTGTAGTTTTTCTTGTTGAGTGGATCTGCTTTTTTGGCCATTGAGAGAATCCCCTTTCCACCGGTCATTTTATCTCATCCCCCAACGCCCGAACGGTGCGCGAACATCCTTTTACCGAGGGTTCATCGAATGGCAGCCTGGAGAGCTCTCAAGGAGCTTGGCGGCCCATGAAATCGACCGACAGTGGCCGAAAAGTGAATTTTCTTGCACACCGAGCCGAATGCTCCGGTTCCCGCAGGTCTCTACAGGAATCTAAATATTTTGTTTACAACAGTATGCAGAGGATCTCGGACGACGGCGAACTCTCTCATTTTTGGTATGAAACGTGCTTTCAGCTTTGGTGGATTCAACGGTGTAGCCAAATAAAGTGTGACTAGACGCTGGACTATAGAGGAAACGACTCGTGAAAAAACTGACTGTTCTGACCATTCTGACAATCGCGGGATCGATGTTAATCGCCGCGGCGCCCTGTTCGGCCGACGCTTTAACGGTTTCCTATTTTACGATGAACTCAAGCGACCCCGACGTGGGCAACGGTGGGGACTACACCGTTGCGACGACGTTGGGACCGAACGGTTTGCCGGTTTGGACGGGCGGACAACAGTTAAATGATCTGAATGGGTCTAACGAGATCGAATGGTGGGCTCCGAGTTTCGACTCGTTCATCACCGCAACCGGCACCGGTTCGTTAACGGTTCCCTTCGATGTGTCGATGTACACGCCGAACGGCACGGGCAGCAGCGATGGCGGAACGAACGGCTTTCAGGCGGCGGTTCTCACCGGCAATTTCAGCGTGACATCCCCCGAGCAAGTTACCTTCGATCTGGGATCGGACGACGACTCATTCCTCTACGTCGACGGGTCGCTGGTCGCGGCGATTCCGGGAATTCATGGCGATAGTTCGACGTCTTACACCACCAGCCAGTTGGGCGTCGGCGACCATTCCCTCGTACTCTTCTATACGGATCGCGAGCCGGTGGGTGCGGAGCTTTCCTTGTCCATCGAGACGCAGGGCCTTGGTGTCACAGGCGGCGACCCCTTCACGGCGGGCACGCCTGAACCGGGAACCTTGCTGTTGCTCGGTAGCGGAATGCTGGCTCTCGGACGTTTCACTCGCCGCAAACTCGCGACGTCTGCAAAGAACTAAAGTAAATGGGGAGACTGAGAGCGGCGCAGGCCGCTACTTCAGTTTCCATTCCTGTACGCCCGCCGACCACGTCGGTTGCATCACCACTTCCAAACGCATCGCCCCCGTTGTGACCGGCGTGAACGTCACGGCGTTGAATTGATCTTTCGCGACGCCGTACGCCGACGCGCCTTCCACTGGCTTCCACGTGTCGCCGTCTTTGTACAGCAATCGCCACGACGCCGGTACGCGAACTTCGCCGCGGCCCGTGTCGTCGAACCAGTAGAGTTGCGCTTCCGAAACGCGCGACGGTTTCGCGAAGTCGTACTCGATCCACTCGGTTTGTCCTTTGCGCGGCCACCAGTCGAAGTAGGAGCCGCGGGCGTTCGACGCTTTTGGTTCCTCGCCGTCGTGCACCGCGTCGATCCACTTCGATCCCGCGTTCGACGCGCTCACTTTCGCCGACATCGCGAGCGTGGGATACGGCGCGGGCGTCACATCCGATTCGTGATCCGGGAACCACACCATCATCTCGCCCGATCCTCGATTCGCCCACGCGTAGTAAGGAATCGCGGTGAACTCCTCTGGCGTGCGCTGCACCTTGCCGTCGGCGTCGAGGGAAAACGCCGTGGCGCGCGACTTCACCACTTCCACGCCGTTCAACAAATCAGGGCGCCACTCCGCTGTGAGTTTCTCGTTGTCGGGAAGCATCAGGTTGCGGACTTTGCCGTTGGGATTGTCGACCCACTCCGCGGCGTACACGAGTGGTCCACGCTGCAAGGCGATGCGTCCTTTGTCCGCGGCAACCTCCGAGTTCGCGGCGACGCGGCGAACCGGCATCGGTAGGTTCAACTCGATCTTGTCGCCCGCTTTCCACGTGCGGTCGATCACCACGTATCCGCGATCGAGCTTCATGGGAACAGCCGCTCCGTTCACTTTCACGGTTGCTGTGGGTGCGGCCTCGTCGACGAATCGATAAAGGTCCGTCGCCACCGGTTCATTGCGGGCCCATCCGGGAATGCGCACGTGAATCGCGACAGGCCCTGCGGCCTTGTCGGGCGTCACGGTCATGGTGACCGCGCCGTTCCACGGATAACGCGTCTCCTGCGTGATTCCGAAGACGCGATCGTTGTCCAATTTGATTTCCGCCTTCGACGCCATATACAAATTCACCCAAATCGCATGGCCCTTTTGCGCGTACACGTAGCCCGGCACCGACGCCATGAAGCGTGTGATGTTTCCGGGGCAGCACGCTACGCCGAACCACGGCTTGCGCGAATGCTGTCCCTTCGACTCCACGGGATTGTCGTAGAAAAACTTTGTGCCGTCGAGCGAAACGCCGGAGATCAGTCCGTTGTACAGCGTGCGCTCCATCACGTCGATGTACTTGGCGTCGGGATCGAGCAGAAAGAGGCGATGATTCCAGAAATCGTTGCCGACCGCTGCGCACGTTTCGTTGTACGCGGTCATATTGGGTAGTTCGTAGTTGGCCCCAAACGCCTCGCCCGCCGCGCGCGCGCCGATCCCTCCGGTGATGTACAACTTTTTTCCGGCGACATTGTCCCAAATCTTCTGGATCGCGTTGACGTACGCGGTGTCGCCGGTGAGCGCGGCGACGTCGGCCATTCCCGAGTACATGTAGGTTGCGCGTACGGCGTGTCCCACCGCTTCGGTCTGATCGACCACTTTCATGTGCGCCTGATTGTAGGTGTTGTCGCGGCGTTTGGGATTGGTGCCGCGCACGTCGAGCATAAACTTCGCCAGGTTGATGTAATCTTCGTTGCCGGTGACGCGATACAACTTCGCGAGCCCCATCTCGGTGATCTGATGTCCCGGCCAAATCGATTCCTTGCCGGGACCAAACGTGCGATCGAGCAGATCCGCTGTCTTGATCGCGACATCGAGCAGCGTGCGTTTGCCGGTCGCTTGATAATGCGCGATGGCCGCTTCATACAAGTGTCCGAGATCGTAGAGCTCGTGGCTATCCACCGATTCCAGTTCCCAGCGTTTCGCGCCGGCCCACGGATGCGGCGGCTGCGGCATCATCGTGCGCGCGGTGTAGAGATAACCGTCCGGTTCCTGCGCGGCGGCGATGATCGCGATGTACCTGTCGAGTTGCGCGTCGAGCGCGGGGTCGGGATGCACGCTCAACGTGTACGACGCGCCTTCCAAAACTTTGTACACATCGGTGTCGTCGAAGGGATACGGCGGCGCTTTCTTGTTTTCGAACGGCTCGCCGCGCAGTTGCTTGGCGGCGCGCTCAAAATTATCGAAGCGCCCTGTTTCCACGTCCTTTTGAAACGCGAACGGAATGGTGACCTTGCGATTCGTCTCGATCTTCGGCGCCCAGAAAACGTCGTTCACGTGGACCGCAGTGAAGGGAACGGGCTTTACCGGATAGTCGTGCTTCGCCTGTGCTCCGGCGGCGAGCGCGAAAAACAATATTGAAAGTGCTGGGGATCGCATGATAATTCGAGCATATGGATCGCCGAGAGTTTTTGCAAGTAGCAGCTGTTGCGGGGGCCGCAACTGTTACCCCCACTGGAACAGCCGCCGGTAACGTGCCCGCGCCGCTCATCGCCACCTTTACAGACAATCACGTCACATGGAAAGTTTTCGAAGACTTTGCGACGCGCGACGGCGTTATTGCATTTCTATCGGCGCACGGCGAACACCGCGAACTTCACAAGAGCGCCGAGCCGACGTTCCCCACCGCCGATCCACCGTTTCTCGGACTGAAGATTGCCGACATCGGAATGTCCGGGCCGGATTTGCTGGCGGACGAGCTGCTGAAGTCGGGCGACCCTGATCCGGAGCTCGTGCGCGCGGCCGCGCCGCCGTTGGCGTCGAATCGGCCGGCGCAGCAAGGAGCGTTCGCGCCGAGGCTTTCGTGGAACACGTTTGTCGGAACGAAAGAGTGCTCCGACACGATGCCGGTATTTCCGCAGGCCAACACGCGGACCTATCACCCGAATCAATACTTCGAGGAATTGCGCCAGCAGAACATTTCCTACGATCGTCACGAAGGACTTGTGGGCGGATGGATGCCCGCAGTGCGAAAAGTGTTTCCGATTTCCGCGAACTCCTACATCGAGGCGATCATTTTCGGCGACGTCGATGCGAAGGATCGATTCATCGTGCAAACGTGGCATCGAACGGCGCGCATCGAAGACGGCAAAATCACGAAAGTTGTCTACGGATACAGCTATCCCGCGTACCCGCCTGCCAGAAAGGATCCGCCGCCCGAGGCGTTCTATCGGGCGCTCCTTCGTTTTGCCGAATACTGGGATCGCCAACTGCACGACGTCGCGCCCGCCACGCTGCCGCATCCCGTGTGGATCGACATGGCGAAGCATGCGATCGCCAAGGAGATCATGGTGCGCCCCGGCGGCGTCTACCCGAAGTACGGCGCGGTGGACCGCGATTACTACGGATCGGAGTACGACGGATTTCAAGACGTTTTCACGAGCTCCGTCTACACGAATCTCGAATGGGGACGCTTTCAACCGGCGCGCGCGATCATCGACAACTACCTCACCGATTTCACCGACGACAAAGGCATGATCAACATGCGTGGGCCGGAGACGGCGCAGTTCGGACTGACGCTATCGCTCTTGGCTCGGTATCTGAATTACACCGGCGACGCGGCCTTGATCGAAAAACATCGCAGCAAAATCGCCGCGACGGCGCAAATGCTCGTCGCGATGCACGACGAAAGCTTGCGACTGCCCATGGACGCGCCGGGTCATGGATTGATTCATGGATGGTCCGAGTCGGACGCGTGTCTCGCCGCGACTCCCGAGACTTGGTGGCAGCCGTACTTCGCCAACAGCGCGTTTTCCGCCCGCGGATTGCGCGATATTTCACGCGTGTGGACGAATCCGTCGCAGGCGAGGGCCTGGCGCGATCGTGCCGCCGTCCTGCAGAAACGCACGATCGAATCGATCGAACAAAATGTCCGCCGCGACATGACACCGCCATATATCGGTCCGCTGCCGGGCGCGAAGCTTACATTCCGCGAGTCGATGGCGACGGAGCGGCCGAGTCCGCAGCAGTGGCCGCACCGGCCTTACGCGGAATTGTTGCAAGCCGATATCTTGCCACCGGTGCTTGCCAACACGGTGATCGATTGCATGCGCGCGTATGGCGCGACGACGATGGGCGTGGTCGCGAACGTTGGTCGCGCGAACCCGAATGGCCGTGCGATTCTCGGGTTCATCTCGTATGGATACGCGCAACAGTTGTTGCGTCTCGATCGCATCGAGGAATACTTGCTGTTTCTTTACGCGCATCGCTTCCACGATCACACGCCGGGAAGTTGGACCGCTGGAGAAGTGTCCGGTATCACCGGTGGCACGGCGATCTTTTGCATTCCGGCGCAACAAACGATTCCGATGTTGGTGCGTTGGATGCTGGTGCTGGAAGATTCCGACGAAGATCGCTTGTACCTCGGCAAAGGATTGCCGCGCGAGTGGATCGCCGGCGGCCAAGAAAACAGAATCGAGCAAGCGCCCACGCGTTGGGGTCGCGTGAATTTCCGGATCGCCGGAGAAAAAGCGACGGTTGAACTCGCCGCCGCGAAAGCGCCGCCAAAAGAATTGCACGTAAAATTCCGCGGCCTTCAGCCGCGCGAGATTCTCGTTAACGGCAAACCCGCGACCATCGGCGGCGCGCACCGCGACACCGCGATCTTTCCGACCAGTGGTCAGCGTCACTTTGAGTTGATCGCCAGGACATGACTGTTCACTCTTGGACAGCATAACGTCTGGCATTCTGCGATCCTGGTCATAAGCCCCCCAGATCGCGAGAATCGCCGATGAAAATGCTTTGCGGATGTTTGCTTCTTGCCGGTGCGGTTTTCTCCTTTGCGCAGACTCGTCCGACAATCACCGCACCTCCCGGCGGACTCGTCCGCTGGACCGCGCCCGGTACAACGCGCTGCCAGATGGCCGGGCGCACGTGGCCCGCGCTCGGAGAAACCTGCTACTACCCGGTGGATATCGAGCACAGGACCGCCAAGATTCTCGTGGCGCGCTGGCGCGCTTCTCACCGCGAACTGGCCGACATTTCCGTGGAGCCGTACGACTACGGAACGCAGGAAATTGAATTGCCGGATATTCCGCAAGCGCATCCATCCGCCGCCGACTTGCGGCGCGATGCTCGCGATCGCCTGCTGCTCAGCCGGGTGTTTACGCACCGCGAAGGTCCCGCGGAGTTCACGCTGCCGCTGGGAAATCCCGCCAAACCGCTGCCGGAAGGAAAGTCGTTCGGCGTGAAGAGAATCTTCAACGGCAAACCGGCGCCGAGTCCGCACATGGGGATCGACTTTCCGGTGCCGATCGAGTCGCCGGTGCTGGCGGTGGCCGATGGAACGGTGGTGGTAGCGCGCGACTTGTTTTTCGAAGGGAACGCGGTCATCGTCGACCACGGCGACGGCCTGATGAGCGAGTATTTTCACCTCTCGCGGATCGACGTTCAAGTGGGACAAAAGGTGCGCAAGGGGCACACGCTCGGGCGCGTTGGGTCCACGGGACGCGCAACAGGTCCGCACTTGTTCTTCGGAATCCGCTGGCACGACGCTCGCATCGATCCCGCTTTCCTGCTGGGCGATCCCGAAAAAATCCCGAGTCTCCCCAACGAAACATACTGAACGTTGTGGAACCCAATGCAGGCGTGACCTATGCTGGCACGGTTGATTCTGCGACACGGGTATCTGCTGATCTTCGCGGGCGTGGCGTTGGAGGGCGATGCCACATTGGCGACGGCGGCTTTTCTCGCGCATCGCGGGGAGTTTTCGCTGGCGTATGTGATCGCCACGGCGATGGTCGCCGCGACGTTCGGCAACGAAGTTGTGTTCTGGATCTTCAACGGCCGCGGGCATGCCTTCGCGGATCGGTTGGCCGCGAAGGATCGCCGTTTCGCGCGCGCCGAAGAATGGGTGCGGAAGAGAGGCGGGCTGTTGCTCTTTCTGTCGCGATTCATCATCGGCTTTCGCACTGCGATTCCCGCGGCGTGCGCAGTGTCGGGGATGCCGGCTGCGCGCTTTTTCTTTTTCAACGCGTCCGGAGCCATTGTGTGGACGTTGGTGTTCGCCTACATTGGCTTTGCGGGAACCTACGAGATCCGGCGGCTGGTCCGCGAGATTCGTCTCCACGAGGTCCCCATCGGTGCGTTTCTGGTGTTCCTGTTGGCCGGTTACGTGCTGATTCGCGGAAGAGAAAAAACGCCGCCGTCAACAGACGGCTAATTGCGCTTCCGCGAATATTTGTTGGGCGCGCCCGGCGTGGGAATGTCCGTCGTGATGGACGCACCGCTCGCATGTGTCTTGGTCAACGCGGTTGTGAGCGTGATGCCGCTGCCGGAGACCGGCGCACCCGAAGCATGCGCAAACTTCAGCGGCGCGGCGACCGTGATCATGAAACCGCCTCTTCCTCCGCCCATCGTTGCGATGACCGCCGTTTCTTGATTCGCGCCGCTGTCGATGGTGATCGTCTGGCCGTTGCTAAAGCCGATTGCCGCGCCCACCGGAATCGCGGTAGCGCCGACCGCGGTCGCAGTACCCACGGTAGTTGCGCCGGCAGTGCCGACCGACGCGATCACGGCCGTCTCAAAGTTGGCATCGGCGTCGATCGCAATTGTTTGGCCGGCGGAAAAATCCGTGACGCTCGATACTTTGAGATTCGTCGCGCCGGCTGCGGCTCCTGTCGGCAGCATCGTCAGCGGAGGAACCACGAAGTCGGTGCAGTCGCTGTCGCTGTCAAAACCATCCGGGAAGCGTCCCGCGCTGCGATTCGGCTGCGGAACGGCGGGTCCGTTCGGACCGAATCCAAATCCTCCAGGTGATGCCACGCGGCATCCGGCTCGTCCCGCTCCCGATTCCGCTTGATAGCCCTTCGACGCCCAGGGATCGACGAGCAATCCGTAGTTCAAGCTGTCGACCACCAGTCCCGCGGCGTCGCGCAGCACCATCGCGCCGGCGTTGGAAAGCGCGGGACCGCCGAACCACTGGTTAGGCGCGGGTGTTCCCGGATATCCCACGGTTGTCACAGCGCCATCGCGCACAACGGCATCCACGTCATGATCGCGCGCCAGCGGAGCGTCAAGCGCGATTCCCGTGCCGAGCGCCTGCACCGGCTCATTACTCGAATGCGCAAACGACGTCGCCGGGCGGAAAGTGATCCCTGTTCCTGGCGCGCTGAAGGGCAGATTCGCCGCATGCTTGAACTTGATCGGCGTGGCGAGTTCCAGTCCTGTTCCTTGTGCGACCACGAACTCGCGGTTGACATGCGGTTTCGCCAACGCCGGCGTGAAATCCACGGTCGTGCCTGTGTTACTCGCCGGGCTTATTGCGGTGATTGTTACCACTTCGTGATTCGCCGGCGTGCCGACGGTCATCTTGTCGCCGATGGTAAATCCGTTCGCGGTGCGCACCCGGATGGACGTCGTGCTGGAATCAGCGTTCGCCGCCAGCGCGGTGCGGTACGATTGCGTGCCAACGCGCGTCACCGTAACCGTTTCGATGCCATGGCCCACGCTCGCGATATCCAGGCGAATCTTGTCGCCCACGGAAATATTCGCGACCGACGTAACCCTGATGTTGGTTGCACCGGGCAGAGCGTCCGCGCCAAGAAAAGCTTGCGTGCCTTGTTTGCCCACTGCGGTCACCGTCGCGACTTCGTATTTTTCCATGCCTCTCGCGACCGCCGGATACGTCGCGCCATAACCAATCGCGATTTTCTCGCCGACGACGAAGCCGGTCGCGTTTGTCACCGGCACGCTCGTCGATCCCGCGGGGATCGTGATCACCGGACCGTCGGGCAGCGGCTGCCAAAGCGTCGTGCTCGGCGTGGCCGCCGTGCCGATGCTTACGATCTTGCGAGTTTCGTTATCGATCGTGACCGTATCGCCCACGTTCATTCCTGTCGTGCTGCGCACGCTGATGGTGGTGTCGCCCTTGTGCGCCGGTGCAACGAGCCCGGAATTTGAGAGTCCCAGTAAATAGAATCCGCCGGCGGCGATTTTCGTTCCCGTCGGAATTTTCACTTCGGAAAATGCGGGCATCTGCGTCGCGTGTTCGGTAAGCGACCAATTCGAGATGTCCACTTCTTTTGTTCCGGCGTTGTACAACTCGATGAACGGATTGGTCACGCGAAATTCGTTGATCTTCACTGGAGGAATATTCCGGACCTTTTCGACGGACGTCTCGGAGTGTTTTTGTCGAGACGTTTGATCGATCCATTCGGCACGGCCGGCGATGTCGCCGTTGAAGGGCACGGGGCCCGAGGTGATTGTGAACGTCGTGCTGACGCTTTCGCCAGGCGCGATGGAGTTGGGGCGTTGCTCGGACGGCTTGGGTGCCGCCGTCCACTGTTTCGGAACGACCATGTTCAACATGACGTCCCCCACGGCCGCACCGGTCGTGTTCGTGAACGTGACCGTAACGTCGTGCGACGATCCCGGCGAAAACGTTTGGACTCCAGTGGGCTTCGCGCCAAGACTCACGCGCGCGACGTCATATTTCGCGGCGACAACGTTGGCCTGAACAAGCTGATCCGTCGCGTCCGACGGAAAAGTTCCCGCGGCCGTCATCGCGCCTTCATAAAACGTTCCTTGCGAACCAACACTGTTGTCCCCGCCATTGCCGAGCAGGATCGCGCCTTGTTTGCGCATCGGATCGTAGCTGACATCCACGCGCGGTCCATCGAACATCACTTGCAAGGGGCCGCGTTGCGCGTCGCCGCCCATCGACGTCCAATGGTGCGGCTCGCCTTTGGCCATCGCCGTGACGAATCGCCACGTGATGCTTGGCAGCGTTGGGCAATTCTTCGTTCCATCCGTCGTGACGCAGCCGACGAGATTGTTTTCCTGATCCGTCATCACCCACGGACCCGGCGCAGGTCCGTGATACCACGCGCCGGCGTTGCCGTAATACGTGGTTTCCATCGTGCCGTTGTCGTCGTCGCGGCTGTCGATCTCGGCGTTGCCGTAATCGAAACAGCATCCGGAATTGTAGTGCTGTCCGTTGATCACCCAATACTGGCCCTCGTCCTGATCGTCGACGGCCGTGCCCCTCGGATCGTCGATGCGAAGACCCATGCCCGGCGCGATGAAGACGCCGTAGACTTTGTGTCCCATGATCGTGATCGGCGCCATGTCCGCCAGTGGCAAATTGTTGAATCCGCCCATCGCGGGACCGGCGAATCCTCCGCGCGGCGCTTGGGTGAGATCGTTATGCTTCGCGGATTGATCGAAGATCTTGGTGATCCAGCAGTACGTGTTGGCGCAGAAGGCGTCTTGCGCCGCCGCGTCGGCGTATCCGCCGCCAGGTACGACGCCGATGTTCAGCGTCTTGCCGTCTGATTGGCGCAATACCTGATACAGCGGACCCTTGTACGAAGCGTAGAGCGCGCGCGTCGTGCTGTGCGCCGCGACGCATGGCGTGTTCGCCCCGGCGTAAATGTCGCAGGGACCTTGCGGTCGCGGCGAAGCAGCCGGTTTGCTTGTTTGTGTCGCCAGCACTGAAATTGAGCACGCCACGCAGATCAGCGCGGACCCCAGTGAGAGAAGGATCACCCGTTTCATGACACGTCTACTCTAACTGAGTTGTGTCAAACGGAGAGCGGCAATGTTCCCTCTTGCTTCGCTCGCTCAATGCGCGGGCGGGCGCCCGGTTTCCACAGCGGAACGCGATGCGTCAGGCGATAGGCGAGCGGCGCGCCGTCTTCGCGCGGGCTGCGCTCAAGCGGGCGGGGAATACAGACAAATTCCACTTCCAGTTCCGTGGCCGTCGCGCGAACCGTCGTGTAGCCGTGCGCGCCGACATCGACGAACGAAAGGTGCGGTGCGGCTTCGGCGTTCGATTCCTTCAACGCCGCTTGGCGACTCCCCGTGCGTTGCAACGCCAGACTCGCGCGCACCCCGTGCATCAAGGTGAAATTTACCGCCGGCTGCGCGGCGCCGCCTCCTACAGGTTCATGCACAAAAATCGGACGTTGCGGATGATCTTTCGGCAAGCCGTACTCGAGAGCTTCAAACAATCCCGGCGCCGAAATCGACGCCGTAATGAACTCGACGCCGACAGGCTCGAATTTCTCGGGCGGCAGCGACGGCGATACGACGCCCGCCGAGAACGCGTGACGATCGCCCGCGAGTGTCGCGAATCCCGCGATGCCGTGCTCGCGCACGTAGTCGAGAATTTCAGCGCGCTCGCTGCGATAGCCCGACCAATCGTCGTCGATCATCGTGGCGTAGCCCGAGCCGGGCCACTTCGCGGGAAAATTGGCGGGCAAGTTGTGAAAATCGAGACGCCAATCGACCATGCCAACCGAATTGCCCCACAATTTCCACGGCGCGGTTGAGGTGCGCAGGGAATTCAGAAACCACCCTTTCTGAATCTTCCCAAGCATCGAAAGCGGCGTCCCGTCTTTGCGTGGATTCGCAATCATGGCGCCGTTGAACGCGATTTTTTCCGGCGCGTGGCCGTTGTTCGCGGTGCGTCCGGCATCGAGCGTTTCCAAAATGTCGGCGGGAATGCCTTGCGGGAAACCCGACGGTTTGAATGGCGCAAACTCGGCGCGGTCCGTGATCGGTTCCGCGCGAAACGAGCGATTGTCGGTGAGAATCAAGTCGACGTTGCGGCCGTAGCGCAGCGATCGATACAACGTCATGCTGTGGATCGCCGCGAGATTGTTGGGTTCTTCGCCGAGGCCGCCCTCGTCGAAGTTCGTGAGCGGGACATCCTTCACCGGCGCGGCCGCGTAACGATCCGCCTTGGGTACGCCGCCCGGCTTTGATCCATTAACGACAACGCGCGCCGGTTGATTTTCGAACCACGCCTGGCACGCCGCGACTTTGCGGGTCTGCGCGGGAATCGCGCCCTCCCCGAAATTCTGCTGCGATTGCCAGCATTTCCACGAGAACTCGTGGTTGTCCCACATATAAACGAACGGCAGGTGCGCGCGCGCCTCTTGCAAATCGGGATCGAGCAGATACGCGCGGTAAAGCGCGCGATAGTCGTCGACGGTGGTGGGCACGTGGAAATCGCGATGCTTCTCGCCGGACTTGTAGCGCACGATATCGCGAATCTTCCGCGCGTAGTACATCGGGCGATCCTCCGGATACCACATGATCTCGTAAACGAAATCGCCGAGATGCATGACGAAGCCGAGTTGTTCGGCGGCGGGGCGGCGCTGATCTTCGTAAATCATGCGTCGATACGCGGAGCACGCGCCCGCCTGATTATTCTGGCAGCTCACGAAAGCGAATCGCACTGGATGTGGATCGGCGGCGATGGGCGCGGTGATGGTGCGTCCAATGCGGCTGCCGAAACCCTGCTCGTCGGTGAAGCGATAATAATAGACGCGCGACGGCGCGAGACCCGTGGCGAGTACGCGGCAAGTCCAATCCGTTTCGGCCGAGACAGTGGCTTCGGCACTCGACACAATGTTGTGGAAATCGCGATCTTCCGCGACGTCGACAGTCAGCTTGCAAGGTTTGTCGGCCGTCCTGCGCGTCCACAAGATCACGCTATCGGGATGGGGATCACCGGACGCGACGCCATGGGGATAAAGGTCACGGCGTTCCTTCCACGGCGCAGCGGCGACGCGGCGCGGCCAGGCCAACGACGCGCCATACGAAGCAGCCAGCGCCAAAAAATCGCGGCGTTTCATGTGCGTCATGTTATCTCGAATATGCGTGCAAAAGCGACCTTCGCTCTGAACTGGATCCGGTTAGCTCGCCTCCACATGGACTATAATCCTTCCGGCTTGTGGAATCCGCCGGGGGGCGGTTGTTTTTGCCAATGAGTGACGGCGACGGATTCGAGAACCTCGGGGACGACACGCTGGCCGAGCGTTTTAGAAGCTCGGGCGGACAAGCGTATTTCGCCGAATTGGTGCGGCGACACGGTAGCGCGATTCAACGCTATTGTCGACGATTTGTCCCCGACGCCGCGCTGGCCGAGGATCTCGCCCAGGAGACTTTTCTGCGGGCCTTCACGCATTTCCACCAGTATCAAGGCGGCAACTTCAAGGCTTGGCTGTACCGCATCGCCTTCACGGTTTCCCTCAATCGCAGCAAATCATCAGGCCCGCAAACGTCCGCGCTGGAGAGTCCCGAATTGTTGAGTCACTCGGAGGATTTCGTGCGCGATCTCTTGACCAAGGCGGACGTGAGGGCCGTTTTGGCGGAGATGACCGTCCCTCAGCGGGTTTGTCTAAAGCTGTTTTATATTCAAGGCTTAAGCTATCGAGAAATCGTGACTGCCACCAGCTATAGCGAGAAAGAAGTAAAGAGCCACATCCAAAACGGCGGCCGGCGTTTCGAGATTCTGTGGGAAAAGAGGACCGGCCTCAAGAGATGAACGACAACAGCCAATTCGACCAGTGGCTGCGCCAGAACCTTTCGCAGTTGCGGGAAGGTGCGTGTCCCGACATGAACACGCAGGCGCAATTCGTTCGTGGAGAGTTGGCGCGCGAGGTCGCGCGAGAGGTGGAACGGCACATCGAGGGGTGCGGTCACTGTGATCTGGCCGTGGACCGCATCCGCACCTTCGAGCAAGCACTGCAGAAAGAAATGCACTCCCGATGGGGATGGCTCGTTCCGGCGGTTTCGGTGGCGGCGTTATTGTCGTTGGCCTATCCCGCATATCTGGGATTGCAGTACCGGCCCGCGCCCGGTATGATGGCGCCGCCTCCGACCCTGGCAATCCGGTCGGCGCAAGTCTTGGACTTGCGCACCGCTCGCGGCGCAAGCCCGCCGCCATCGACCGGCGTGGCGCGCTTATTGGAACTGCAGTTCCTCGTGCCGATCGAGCCCGGCCACCACTACACGGCCACGATCACCGGTCCGAAGACTCTGCCCGCGGCCGAAATTACTAGCTATGACGACATCGGCAATTTTGCTCTGGTTTTGGATCGCACCAACCTTCCGCACGGCAGTTATAAGCTGGCAGTCGCGGACCGCGAGTCGCCGGATCGTCACTGGGATTTTCCCTTCGAGTTGTAGCCATGCGCCGACACTTTTGGCTTTTGCCTCTTGCCTCTTGCTTTTTGCCTTGCAGCCCGCCTCTTCCAGCGCAACCCTCTCCATTGATGGCGGAATATAACCACGCATGGGTCCTAACCGGCCAATTGAAGCCCGACGAGGCGATCCCGATTCTGAAGAGGATCATTGCCAAGGACAGCACGTTCCATCGCGCCTATCACGGGCTTGTGCGAGCTTACGCACAGAAGAAAGCTCTCGACAAAGCAGCAGACTTCTTCCGCTTGCTGATCGACAAGGACGCAAGCAATGCCTTCGCCCATTATGGACTAGCCGAAGCCTTGGAAGCCGAAGGTAACCATGAGGCAGCGATTCAAGCTTTCCTTGAGTGCATCGGCAGGGAACCGCGCGCTGCCGTTTGCTATCCGTCCGGGCATTGGTACCGTGCCATGGCCGCATCCGCGGCGACTAGGTTCGAGCGGGCCATACCGCGAGAACCAAACGATCCTTATCGGTTTCTCGGTCTTTCCGATCTCTTCGCGAGCCAAGGCAGGAAGGAAGACGCTCTCGCGAACGCCAAAGAGGGACTTGCGAAGTCTCAAGGGCAGCCAGAGCTAGAGGCGGCGTTTCATGTTCGGCTGGCGGCGAACTGTGAGTGGAACCTGGACGGCGAGTGCTTGGGTCACCTACAAGAGGCTTACGGGATTATGGAAGGTCTTGGGGATTGGGAGGGGGCGCTCGACGCAGCGAGCGTGCTAACGCGCTTCGATTATGCAAGGGGCGCGTTTGATGAGGCCCAGGCATTCCTACAACGAAATTTGAGCTTCGCAAGAAACATCGAAAACCGCCTCGCGGAAGAGGCCTGCTTAAGGCAAATGGGTGAACTTTACCGTTACCGTGGCGATCTCGATGCCGCTATCGAATCGTATTCCCAGCGCGAACGGCTCGATGCGGAAATCGGATACACCGAAGGCGCGGACGACGCGCAGTATCGTATCCAACAGATTTATCGCGAACAAGGCCGTTTGAAAGAAGCGCTGGACTTGTTGGACGATTTGTTGCCAAGGGCCGCCGGACGTGACCGGCGTTACGAAGCGCTTCTCCTCACCGATAAAGGCGCCGTCCTTGCAGACCAGGGCGAATACTTTAAGGCGATCGAAGCTGAGAAGCAGTCGATTGCCGCCTTTCAAAGCCTAGGCCTGGACTGGCCGGCGGGGGCTGGCCTGGGAATGCTCGCCATGCACTACACCTCTCTCGGCGATTACGGTATGGCGATCGATTACTATGAGAAATCGCTCGAATCTGCCCGCCACTTCAATGATCCCAGTGAGGTATCGAGAAATCTTTACAACCTAGGAGATATGTACCTGCGGATGGGACGACCGCGGGAAGCGCTAAAGGCTCTGGAAGACGCCCGTACCCTGCTGAATAGCAATCCGTGGTTCGTTGCAAAGACGCTCTTGAATCTGGGCCGCGCCTATCTGCGGATGGGCCGCCCTTCCGAGGCGCTTCAGCGCCTGAATGAAGCTCTTCGCCAAGCTCAAGCCCTTGGACACAAGCGTTACGAGGCGGAAGCGCTGTGCGCGCTGGGAGAGACCGATCTGCATCTCCAAAAACTCGATGAGGCAGAACGGTTTTTTCAAGACAGTCTCGACATCGCGGAGAAGTCCGGTATTGCCAGCATGATCGTCGCGGCGCGGCAGGGACTTGGGGAAACGGCGCTCCGGCTGGGGAAGTACGCGGAAGCACGCCGGGAGTTTGAAACCGCGATTGAGAGCCTTGAATCCGTGCGCAACGAAGTTCCCGACCCGGAATTGCGCATAGGCTTGGTTCAGCAACATGCTCAGCTTTATGAAGAAATGATCGAGTCGCTGTATGCGCTACATCTCCGGGATGGCGCCAAGGCCTATGATCGTTTGGCGTTCGACTATGCAGAACGAGGCCGGGCGCGATCATTTCTCGAATCTCTTTGGGAATCGCGTGCGCATGTCAACAAGGGTCTGAGCCCGGAACAGAGTCACCAGCGAGAGCATCTCTTAGCCGCGATTTCGATGGCGTCAAAGACGTTACAGACGGCGCAAAATGAGCCGAATCGGCAAGCGCTGAAAAATGCGGAGATGAGACTGTCCGCGTGGGTCGAAGACATTCGAGCTGCCAATCCCGAATATCAGAAGCTCCAATATCCACAACCTTACTCTTGGCGCAAGGTCCAGTCGGAAATCGTCAAATCCGACATCGCGATCCTGGAATACGCACTGGGTGAGAAGCGCTCGTTCCTCTGGGCGTTCACCGGCCAGCGGTTGAGAATGATCCCGTTGCCTGGCCGCGGTGTTATCGAAACCCAGGTGAACGCATACCGCAGAGCCATCGCCCGTGCGCCGCGGGGGCAGGCCACTCTCAAAGCCGATCAAGCCCTCGCCGGCAAGTTGTATGAAACGCTACTCCGTCCGGCGGATACATTTCTGCGGCCTGGCACCAGAGTGCTGATAATTCCGGACGGAATCCTCTATTACCTGCCGTTCGAAGCGTTGCTCTGTGGCACGACAGACCGCTATGTGGTCGAGGACTTCGCCATCGCGTATGCTCCTTCGGCTTCGGCTTATGGCAGCCTTGTCAACACCACCTCCAGACAAGTCCGACGAGAACTGCTGGCTTTCGGCGACCCGCCCTTCGGAAAGAACGCGGTTCAAGCATCTGGCGATGTCGTGCGTGGTGTCTACGAGCGAAACGGATGGCGGCTCTCACCGTTGCCTAACACTCGCCGGGAGGTCGAAGCAATCGCGGCGCTCTATCCGGCTAGCCAGCAAAAGATTTATCTTGGCCCAGCGGCAACGGAGGCGGCCGTCAAGAGAGAGGACCTGATGAACTACAAGCGGATCCACTTCGCCACGCATGCCGTCGTGGATGATCGAACTCCGGCGCGCTCCGGCGTCGTGTTATCCCTGATTGACACAGGCCAGGAAGACGGCGTTCTGCGGATGCCGGAAATCTTCAATCTGGAGCTTAATGCGGATCTCGTGGTGCTCTCGGCTTGTCAAACGGGCCTCGGTCAGCTAATCCGGGGCGAAGGTATGGTCGGCCTGACGCGGGCGTTCCTATACGCAGGGTCCCAGCGGGTTGTCGTGAGCCTTTGGGAGGTAAACGACGTGGCTACGGCCGACTTTATGAAATCGTTCTACGCCAATATGAGAAACGCGTCCCCGGCGGCGGCGCTTCGCGCGGCTAAGCTGGCGATGATTCACTCCTCGTCTCCGGCTTACCGGCATCCTTATTTCTGGGCTCCGTTCATCCTAACCGGACAACACTGACGGGTTTTACGAAATTCTGTGCTCCTTGTGGAATTCCGGCAATCAGGCCTGTTCAGTCTGGTGGCCTGTCGAAAAGGGCCAGGGGTCTCAAGGAGGATCTCCATGATTCGCTCGTTGGCGTCGACGTTCTTCGTCTCGGTGCTTCTTGCTTCTTCATTGAACGCGCAAAATCCGGCTTGGACCGAACTCGTCCCCGCAGGGACTCTGCCGCCGCCGCGTGCGGCCGCCAGCTTGGTTTATGACGGATCCACGAATCAAGCGATTCTCTTTGGTGGAGGCTATCCGGAAACCGGCGATCTCTGGCGCTTGAGTAATGCCAATGGAACCGGTGGAACACCAGTCTGGACTCAACTATTTCTCTCCCCATCTCCCGCGGCCCGTGAGGTTCAAGGGGCCGTCTATTCGGCATCCACCAGCACCATGATCGTTTTTGGCGGTGGACTCGGCAGCACTTCTCCTTGTGTTAATGACACTTGGATATTGACGAACGCAACCGGAGTGAGCGGGTCGCCCGCATGGAATCAGCTTCATCCAACCGGCCCGGTACCCAGCGTGCGTGGCAGTTTCGTCGCTGTCTATGACGACGCCAACAATCGTATGATGATTTTTGGCGGCGACGATTGCTTTCCAAGCAACCTCTATAACGAGGTTTGGGTGCTCACCAATGCGAATGGACAAGGTGGCACGCCGGCCTGGGTGCAACTGAGCCCCTCGGGAACGCTGCCACCACCCACTTCCCAGGCGAATGGTGTTTACGACCCAACTAGTAACACCCTGATGGTTTTTGGCGGCACACAAAATAACGACAACGACATTCCGACTAACAATGTGTGGGTTCTCAGCCACGCCAATGGCATGGGAGGCAGTCCCGCTTGGACACAACTTTCTCCGTCCGGGCCCCTTCCCGCCGGTCGATACGCCGGTGGGGCGGTTTACGACGCCGCTACAAATCAGATGACGATTTTTGGCGGGTCCAATGGCATTACCGGTCCCCTCAACGATACATGGGTGCTGAGCAATGCAAACGGCTTGGGCGGGACGCCTGCCTGGACGCAATTGAATCCCGTCGGCAACCCCGCGCCCGCGAAGTATCTGCTCTCCTCGGCGTATGACCCATCGACAGGTACGATGATGGTTTTTGGCGGAGGCGATTCCAACGGGAACCCCACTAATGACGTCTGGCTTCTGAGCAATGCCAACGGCGGAGGGCAACCGATCCTGGCGGGCAACATCACCGGCAAGAACGGCCCCGCCAACGACCGTTCTTGGACCATTCAACTGACCAACAACGGCACGGGAACCGCCACCGTCGCGCAACTCACGGGCCTCACCTTGACGCAGACGCTGGGAGTCCACTGTAGTCCCGTGGTCTCCTCCTCGTTCCCGATTCTGCTGGGAGACATTGTTCCATCCGGCATGTCGAGCGCGGCTGTTTCTATTGATTTCACCGGATGCGCTCCTACGGCGATGTTCACCGTAAACATTCCGTTCTCGTCGAACGCCGGCGCGACGAACGGATACATTTCTCGAACGAAGCAGGTCCAATAGGAGATCATCATGGCGCCAGTAAAGAGCTTTGTCGTGTTCGCTTGTTTGGCGGTCGTCTTCAGCGCCGCTGCGGCTCATGGAGACAGCATCGTAACCTTGACATTGAACCCTGCCGGCGGCGCTATCTCAGGCGCACCCGGATCGACAGTCGGTTGGGGGTTCACCCTGACAGACCTAAGTTCAAGCGATTTTGTCGTCCCGACCAATTCAGACTTCTGCCCAGATGGATTGATCGCTTCCCCATGCCCGGCAATTGGTCATCCAAGCGTCGGTGTCTATTCCGACATTATCAGCGGCAGCGTTTTCGATATCGGACCGGAAGAGTCAGTCACGCAGGATTTCGATTCGTCGATTCCATCCGGCTTCGGCAGCGCCACAATCAACGTGACGGCGAACATCGGCGATACCACGAGTGGAGAGTTGGTGCTCTATTACGACGTCTACGATGGAGATCCTCTTAGCAGCGGCAGCCTGATCCTGACCGACCAGGAGGCTTTGGCGCCGGCCTCGATCTTGGTCGTGGCAAGCGAAAGGGAGAGCGTCCCGGAGCCTGCGTCGCTGCTCTTGTTCGTGACGGGAGTCGTGGCGCTCATTCGACGGAGGTCGTGGACGATCCGCGAGTAAATGAACTTTCACCGCTGGGAAACCTTGTTGGCATCGGATTATCGGAAACGTACGGATGTTGGGCCCAACTCTAATTACTTTCAAAGGTTTTATGCACTTGGCACTTGATCGATCTTTCCCTGCAGGAAATGCTGCGGCTGGACGCTTGCTTGGGCGCCCGAACCCACTACGCAGCCCAGAACACAAAGCAGAAACGCAGCGCGGCGGCGTCGCGCCATACGATGCAGCCAGCGCCAGAAATTTCGCGGCGTTTCATGTGCGTCATGTTATCTCGAATAAGCGCCGATCGTCAGTGCAATCGACGGACCGACCACGATCATGTGGATCGCCAGCAAGATGAAAAATGTGCGCGCAACAAAGGGCCGCGGGCCGATCGCCGACATCGGAACCACGACAAAGCTCATGAAAAGATGCACGAGAACTCCGTAGATCACGCCGCACCAAAGCGCCGAGTCGATCATGAACGGAAGCACGCGGCTCGCGGCGAAGTATACGGTGGCCGCGCCGAACGCGATGACAAAATGCAGCGCCACGCCCATCGCGACGGTTTTCGCGCCGCCTTGTGCCGAGTCGCGGCCCAGCACGCCTGCCGCGATTCCCTGGAACATGCGCGCCACTTTGCCGCCGAGCGCCAGCGTCAAGGCGATGGCGCTGAGTCCATCGAGCACGCCGCACAAGGATCCGGCGGCGGTGATTGCTTTGACGGCTTGCGTGGCGTTCATGTGTCTCCGGAAGCCACATCGTCTCACGAAACCGCCCGTTTTTCCGTCAGGGGCCTTTCGTAACGACACTCTTGACACCGTCGCCCGCGTGTTCTTATGATGATGCGATCTGTGTAGTTGTACGTCCTAAATCTGGGTTCGGGAGCACGCCTTATGATGCGAACGGAAAGTCAGCAGTCCAGTGGTAATTCCAACTCTCTTCTCTTGCGCTGTGCTACATTGGCGGGCGCCAGCTTAGTTGTGCCGATGGCCGCTCACGCCGGCCCGATCGTTACCGGCGCGGGCCCTGGTACACTCACGGGCTCCGGCGATGTTTACGACTTCACCTTTGGCGGCATCGCGGATTCGCCGCTCTCGTTCAACATTACCGGCGACCAATCGCAGATCTTCATTCACGGCGATTCCTCGTGGCTCTTTGCCGGCACGAGCGGTGGACCCGCAACGGCGATGTCCGCCGGTGATTCCATCGATTCCACCACGGCCACGGCGGCAGCGTCGGGCGATGGCATTCTGCAACAATCGATCACCGGCAAGAAGGATTTCACGGGAGACGTCGGTCCATGGCCGACTAATGATTCCGCCGCCTACTTGGGCGTGCAGTTCGATATCGGCGGCAACCCATATTTCGGTTGGGTCGACCTTACCGCGCAGACGATTGCCGGCTTTGGTATCGATACGAACGCACCACTCGAATTCAACGGCGCCTCGCTCGACATCATCGAGTATGGCTACCAAAGCGACTCGAACGTAGGCATCCTCGCGGGCGACACGGGCACGGTGCCGGAGCCGGCCACGCTGAGCTTGTTGGCGCTCGGCGCCGCGGGACTCGCCGCCGCACGCCGCCGTCGCGCGGCATAACGACCTATCAAGAAGTGAGCAAGGCAAGACGGAAAGTTGTCGTCATCGGCTGGCACGGAGCCGATTGGAAGTACATCCATCCTTTGGTCGACGCGGGTGTCATGCCGCACCTGCGTCGACTGATCGAACGCGGCGTCATCGGCAATCTGCGACCCGCCGGTTCCGCCGTTCCCGCCATCGCTTGGACATCTCTGATCACCGGACGCCACGCCGACGACCACGGAGTGTTGAGCGGACTCACCGTCGATCCTTGCACGGGCGTCGTGCGTCCCGCCTCCAGCACGGCGCGTCGCGTGAAAGCGGTGTGGAACATTGCCATGCAAGGCAGTGCTCAGCGAAGTGGCCTGACGCCGCAAGTGGTCGCATGGTGCGCCGGGCACCCAGTGGAGCCTCTTTCCGGCGCATGTGTGGCGGAGGAGTTTTGCGTTCCCCAAGCACCGCCCGGCCGTCCTTGGCCGGTGCCGCCGCAGTCGGTGTCGCCCGAGTCGCTGATCCCGGAACTCGCGCCGCTGCGATTTCATGGCGGCGAGCTTTCCGGCGTGGATCTCAGGCCGTTCATCCCGAAACTCGCGGAAATCGATCAACAGCAGGACGATCGCGTGATCGCGGTGGCCGACACTTTGGCGCGCGCGATCGGCGTACATGCCGTTGCGACACATTTGTTGGAGCATCATCCGTGGGATCTTGCCTGTATCGGCTGGAGCGCGCTCGAACGCGCGTGCTTCCGCTTCGTGCCGTACACCGCGCCGCGACTCCCGTTCGTCAGTGAAGACGATTTCGCGAAATACAGCGCCGTGGTGAACGGCATGTACTCGTTTCATGACATGATGCTGGGCCGCATCGTGCAACTCGCGGGACCCGACGCGGTGATCGCGATTGTTTCTCCCAGTGGATTTCGCGTGGGCGGCGAGCGGCCGCTGCACGAACGTTGGCGTCAGAAACCCGGCGCATGGATTCGGCCTTCGGGGATGTTCTGTTTTTCCGGTCCCGGCTTGCGTCGCGACGAATCGATCCACGGCGCGAGCGTTTTGGACATCGCGCCCACGATTCTCGCGCTGCTCGGTTTGCCGGCGGCCGAAGACATGCCTGGCCGCGTGCTCACCGAGGCGTTTGAGGGAATCGTTCAAAAAGCCCGCGTCGCCAGTTGGGAGAAAGTTGCAGGCGACAGCGGCATGCATCGTTTCGAAGACGATGCCGAGCATCGTGCGGGCGCAGCGGCGGTCGCGGAACTGGAAGCGCTCGGTTATCGCGAGCCGGAACACTATCTCGCGAACCGCCTCGGCGTAGACCGCGAGAAAACCACCAATCTGACGCTCGTACACCTTGCGCGCGGCCGTTACGCGGAAGCGCAAATCGGCTTCGAAGAACTGGCCGGGACCGCAGCGGCAGGTTCGCCCGAAACGAGGCGGTTCACGCTGTGGGCCGCCCACTGCGCGCTCCTGGCGCGCGACCACGCGGGCTGCCGCAAGATCCTGACGAAGGCCGGTCGCGCTGGCCCTCTCGGCGCGATCGCCATGCTGATCGAAGCGCAGATGGAAACCGATCCAGTGAAAATCCTCGAAGCCGCGCGCCGTGCGCAGAAACTTGGCGCGGAGATTTCGTTCGTGCAGTTTCTTTGCGGCATGTTGTGCATGCGCTTGAAGCGCTGGGACGAAGCGGAAGCGCCGCTGCGCCGCGCGATCGCGATCAATCCGTTATTTCGTCCGGCGCACGACTTGCTGGCGCGGCTCCTGTTGGTTCGCGGTAACACCGAAGACGCGCGCCGCGCGGCGGAAGCGGCCTTGCAGATCGATACGGGATCGGCATTCGCGCAATTCACCTTGGCAATGACGCTGGTGGCATCGGGCGAGGAATCGCTGGCGTTGCAGGCGTTCGAGCGTGCCGCCGATTCGGACGCGGGACCGGCGGAGTCGCGCGAGTGGGCTGAGAAGCTTCGCTTCCGGCGTGTGGAGTCGGGCGATCCGGAGGCGCAAGAATGATCGCGATCCGCGAACCGCGCGCGAGTGAAGCGGCGGCGTGCCGCCTGTTGCTGCCGGAAGCGCGCTTGGCTCCGCACGCCGCGCAATTTCGCTTGGCTGTGGATGACGGCCACATCATAGGCGCGAGCGCCTTTCACGACGATGGCGCGACGATCGGTGGCGTCCGCTTTCACGTGATCCCTCCGCACCGGCGCCAGGGTATCGCGTCGCTATTACTGGCAAACATCGACGAAACCGCGCGCGCTCTTGGACGCGAAAAATTGACCGCCCACGCCGACATTCACAATGAAGCGGACGCCGAGCCGTTTCTCGAAGCGCGTGGATTCCGCCGCATTTCACGCCTCACGGTGGTCGACTGCGAGATCGGTAAGCTTCGGGCATCGTGGCAAGCTGCACGCCAGAAACTTCGCCCGGAAGACGCGCTGCCCGAGTCGGCGCGATTCGTGGAAATCGGGGGCATCGACGACGCGACGATGAACGAAATCGTGCGTCTCTACGCCGAGCACATCGCGCACGTGCCGTACATGCCCGGGCAGCGCCGCCTGTGGAACTTGCAGCGCTTCCGCGATTCCCTGGTTCTGACGATCGACGGCAAGGTCGCCGGCGTGCTGCTGGCGCAAGTCACCGACGGCGTGCTCCACGCGCCGGCGTGGATCGTGCCGCCTGAGTATCGCAGCCGTCACATCGGTTTGTGGCTGCGCGTCACGCTGGTCGATCGCTTGATCGATCGCGTGAAACGCGCGCGCTTCGAATTTCTCGAGTCGGCCACGGCATCGGCGAAAGTGAAGAACGAAGCCGGCTACGAGACGGTGCGCGTGATCGCGGGCTTCGAGCGGGATATTGCCGAGAAGCCGGACTAAACGCTGTGCTGCGAATGGCCGTGCGCTTCTTCGTGTAGTCCGGTGATGAATTTGTGCAAGAGGTCGAGTACGCCCACCCAGCCTTTGCTGTAATCCTTGCGCGACACCGGCATCCCGGCCAGGCCGCTGTGCGTCACGCGCACGCGCGTGCCGGTTTTCGTCGGCTCCAACTCCCAGCGCACGATGGTGCGGCGCGCGGCATCGTCGTGCCAGTTGGCGATCCAACTCCACACCGCGAGTCGCGGCGGATCGAGTTCCAGGACTTCGCCGTGACACTCAAAGGTGTTCGCGCCCGTTTTCTTCATCTGCTCGCCCACTTCGCTGTGATCGTGGCCGGTGCGCGCCACGCACGCGTAGCGGTATTGGCCGCCCTTGCGTGCGTCCATATCGAAGGCCACCAAGTTCGTGGACGGTTCGCTGCCCCACCACGCGATGAGTTGCTTCTGGTCGACCAGGGCTTGAAACACGCGTTCCGGCGGCGCGGCAATTTCAATTTCTACGGTGACGGCGTCGTCGCCGGTTGGTGCTTTGTTGTCGGACATGGAAATCTCCTTCCAGAAAGTCTTTCAGGTTTGCCAGCTTGTTGACCCAGAAGCCTCGATACGCGCCGATCCACGAGTCCACTTGGCGCAAAGGAGCCGGATTCAATTCATAGACGCGTTGCCGTCCTTCGCTGCACTGGCGAACCAAGCTTGCCTTTCGCAAGACTCGGAGGTGCTTCGACACGGCGGGCCGCGACATCGTGAAACGCCCGGCGATCTCACCCGCCGGCAAGCGACGGTGGAGGCGCAGCAGGTCGAGCACGGCGCGCCGCGTGGGATCGGCCAGAGCGGTAAAGGCGTCGGGTGTGGGAGCCCTGTGTGTAACCGCACGGTTACGCATAGATATGTAACTTATCGGTTACTCGTTGTTCTTGTCAAGGGAAAAGAAAAAGGCCGCCAGTTTCCCGGCGGCCTTGTCCACTGCGTTTGGTGCTGACGCGTGCGTTAGAAGTAATAACGCAGCGAGAGTTGCATGTTGCGCGAGAGTCCCGTCTTACTGGTGACCTTGCCGAACGTCGACGAAGTCGGGTTGAAGCTCGAGACGTTACTCCAGTTCGGGTGATTGTTCACGTCGAACGCTTCGGAGCGGAATTCCAAGCCGTGGCGCTCGTTGAACGCGAACTTCTTGTACAAACCGAGGTTCCAATCCTGGAAGCCGGGCTGATAGATCGAATTGCGGATGCCCTTCTGCAGGTTGAACGTTCCGGCGGCCGGCGACGTAAAGATCGGCGTGCCGCCGTTGGTTGTGGCGAAGTATTGATTCGGGCTGGAAGCACCCGCGCCGCCCGCGAACTGACCGAGGATCGTCGGCGTTCCGTTCACCTGAGCGAATTCGCCGGAGGTCTGTCCGCAGCCGAGGCTGCCGACTTCGCCTACTTGCGCGACGTCGTTGGACACGAATACGCCGCACGGCACGCCCGTCTGGAATTGGTTCACGCCCGATATCTGCCAGCCGCCAAGCAGCCGGCCGGCCATGCTCGAATTGCCCTTGAAGAACGGTAGCGTGTAGACGTAGTTGAATACCACGATGTGGCGCGCATCGTACTCGGACGGTCCCCACATGTTGGACGTGTTGTAGGTGTCCGGCGCGATATCGCGGTAGTTCGACGAGTTGTCCCAGCTCTTGGAGAGCGTGTAGGAGGCGCCGAAGCTGAAACCGTTATCGAAGCGGCGGTTCCAGTTCATCTGCAGCGAATTGTACGTGGAGGAAGCCGACGACTGTTCAAACTGGATTGCGGCGAATCCTTGATACGGACGCACTGCGTTGGCGTTGACGCCGCTGACCACCGCGCCGGCTTGCGGTTGGTTGATGTCGAGCACCGTCGGCACGTTCAAGCCGCGATGTCCAACGTAGGCCACCTCCACCACCGACTTCCAGAGGAACTGGCGCTGCACCGTCAAGTTGTAATTCCACGCTGACGGCGGCTTGAGATTGCGGGCCAACGTCGTCACGGTGATCGCCGCTTGCTCGTTTGAGCCGAGCGCCGCGGTGGGATTATCCACCGAGACGTTGGCCACGGTCACGAACGGCTGGAACGGCGAGTTTGCGCCCGGGAAGATGTTGTCGAGCAATCCAAAGCGCGTGAGATACCGGCCGATTCCCGCGCGAACCACGGTCTTGGAATTCACCGAGTACGCGACGCCGAGACGCGGCTGGAATTGATACGTGTTGTTGACGTACCCGTCCGGATAATTCTGGAACAGGTTGTTGTACGTTGTGCCGCACGCCGCCGTCACGCCGTGACCGCAAGCGTTCGACGGCCATCCGCCGCCGGGAATCACCATGCCGTCGTACGGATTGCCCGTGCCGATGATCACATTGCCCGTCTTGGGATCGACCTTCGGCGCGGAGCTGGCGCTGTACAGTTTGGGGTCGAAGAAAATCTGGTTGCCCCACAATGCCTTGTACGGAATGTTGATCGTCTGCCGCACGCCCATGGTGACGGTCAGGTTCTTGCTGACCTTCCAGGCGTCCTGCACGAACCATTCGTTCAGGAATCCGCGGTAGATGGTGTAGGCGCGCGGACCGATTTCCGTATAGCTGTCTGCCAAGCCCAACGCGAGGTTTGCCACGCCGGCACCGGACGTCGCGCCGAGACCGGCACGCGCGTCGGTGAACGTGAACGTGCCGTTCTGATTGTTGCTGCCGCCGGGCACGCTCGAAACGTTAATCTGGTCGCCGTCGTTTTCACCGGAGCGTTCCCAGTAATATCCGGCCTTGAACGTGTGGTTGTGCCAGATCTTGGTGACGGTGTCGGAAACGGTGTAGATCGGGCCGGTGGAGTGCGAAGGATACGGACCGGCGCTGAACTGGTACATGTTCGGAATGTTGATCGAGGGAACTTTGCCCGGCAGATCCTTGCCCACCGGGAAAATGAACGGATAGTTGATTCCGAAGTTCGACCGATTGAAGCCCGCGGCCGTGGTGATCACCGGGATGTAAACGTCGTCCAAGCTCACCGTGGCGCGCGCTTCGTTCACCAGAGTCGGGCTGAAGATGTGAACATAGCTCACCGATCCGGCCTGATTCGGGCGGTTGAACGCTTTCGGCGTCAGGTTGGTGCCCTGATCGAAGGGATCGAGTTCATAGTACGCCAGCGCCGTGCGGCGGAACTCGATGCGATCCTTGTCGCTGGGAACGATGTCGGAGTTGATCGTTTCCTTGCGTTGATTCTCAGGCTGCGATGCGGCCGCGATCCAGTTCTGGTTGCCGCTCAAGTAGCCGGCGGTCGGCGTGGGATACATGCTGAGGATGCCCAGGCCGTTCTTGCTCAAGCGCCCAGACGGGATAATGTTGCCGGCAAACGGTACGCAACTCGCCGCGCCTACTGACGGGCAGGTCGCCGGATCGTACAACTGCACCGGCTTCGAGTAGTAAATGTTCGGTCCCAGCAATTCACTGAAATTTCCGGAGCGCATCAGCAAGCTGGGAACTTCCTGCGTCTGGGTCTGAGCGTTGCGGTAGCGCGCCCATTCCTGTCCGACGAAGAAGAACATCTTGCCGCGCTTGATGATGTGCGGGATGATCACGGGACCGCCGAGGTTGAAACCGAACTGGTTGTAGCGGAACGGCGATTGAAAATTCGTGGTGGTCGACTGATTGCGCGACCACGTGTTGGCATTCAACACGGAGTTGCGGAAGTACTCGTAGGCGCCGCCGTGAAAATCGTTGGTGCCGCCCTTGGTGACGATGCGGATCTGGCCGCCCGACGCGCGTCCGTACTCGGCGTCGTAATCGGCGGTGAGAATCTGCACTTCCTGCGTCGAATCGACGTCGGCGACGCCGATGCTGGTGCCGTTGGCGCGGGTGCGGACCGCGGGCGCGCCGTCAAACGTGATCGTAGTATCCTGCGAGCGTGCGCCGTTTACGGCGTAGCCGCCGCTGGTCAAGCTGAACGTGAAGTCGCCGAGCGTGGTGCCCGAGCGCATGCCGGGCTTCAACGAAGCTAGGAACAACGGATCGCGCCCGTTCAACTCCAGGGCATCGATTTCGCTGCGGGTCACCAGTTTCTCCACCGCCGCCGACTCGGTCTGCATGTTCACGCCGGTAGCGGTGACTTCCACGCTCTCCGACGTGGCGCCGATCTGCAGCGCGATTTCCACCGACAAGGTTGTGTTGGCGTCCAGCTTATTGTGGACGCTCTCCGTCTTCTTGAATCCGCCGGCTTCGACCTGGACGGTGTAGAAGCCCGGCAAGAGATTCGTCATTACGTAATATCCGCCTTCGTTGGTGTCCACCGTGCGCTCGTCCTTCGTTCCTTCATTGCGGATGAGGACTTTCGCACGAGGAACCACGGCGCCCGAGGGATCGCGCACGAAGCCGGTGATCGAACCGGTGTCGGACTGCGCGGAGACCAGCAACGGGAGCAAAAGTGCTGCGACCAGAAGGAAGAAACCCGCCAAACGCTGAAAGCGCATTGCTAAAAACCTCCTGAAGTTTTTGATTTCGCACTCAATTAAGGATTCGCAGCATGCCAGTCCCCAAAACGCGACCCCTTAACCGCAAGTTACGAACATTGTGAGGCTGGCTCCGTTAGGGAGTCAAGTGCCAATTTGATAAATCGTTTTAAAAGACTCGGCCTAGGCGGGGCGAGCCAGTACCCGAACCGCGTCCGGAACCGGACAGTGCGCTTGCAGACAGAGCGCGCGCCGCTTCATTTTGCCCTGTGAAAAACGTTTTCATGGCGCGGAGAAGCGGCAAGACTGGCAAAGAAATTGGAACGGCACTAGACTGTTGCGATGAAGATGATGACGCGCCTGCTCTTCGTGACCCTCCTGTTGACGACTGTGATTCCCGCGCAGGCGCCCGCGCCGCGTGAAACGACGCCCGCACCGGATATCACGCGCGATCCGGTGTTGTACGTTGTGCCGTACGCGCATCTCGATACGCAATGGAATTGGGACTTCGTCCGCACTATCGGCGAATACCTGCCCAAGACCACTCGCACCAACTTCGACTTCTTCGAGAAGTACCCGCACTACATTTTTAACTTTACCGGCGCGAACCGCTATCGCTTGATCAAGGAGTACTATCCCGCCGACTTCGCGAAGATCAAAAAGTACGTCGCCGAGGGACGCTGGGTCGCGGCCGGATCGTCGATGGAAGAAGGCGACGTGAACTCGCCGAGCGCCGAAGCGATCTTTCGCCAAGTCCTGTACGGGAACGATTGGTTCCAGCGCGAGCTGGCTCCGCGTCCCGGAGACAAGGTCACGAGCGCCGAATACATGCTGCCGGATTGCTTTGGATTTCCCGCGTCGCTGCCCACGATTCTTGCGCACGCCGGCGTTAAGGGATTTTCCACGCAGAAACTTTCGGCCGCGTGGCAGCCGGCCGCGCGCGTCGGTGGTCCCGACTCGCCGGAGAAAACGCCGCCGGGAATTCCCTTTAACGTCGGCCGCTGGATTGGTCCTGATGGATCGAGCGTGATCGCTGCGTTGAATCCGGAAAGCTACGGCAGCCGCGTGACGTACGACTTCAGCAAAACGCCCCCACCGCCACCGCCGCCGCCCGCGAATGCAACGCCCGGGCGCGGCGGACAAGCTCCGCTTACCGATTGGCCCAAACGCATCGCCATCGACGGCGACGTCACCGGACTTTACGCCGATTACCATTACATCGGCACCGGCGACACCGGCGGCGCGGTCGACGAGGATTCGGTGAAGTTGCTGGAAGCAATCGTTACGAGAGGGATGGGCGTGATTCCTCCACCGGGCGCGGGACGCGGCGGACGCGGTGGCCGCGGTGGAGCTCCTGCGGAACCGCCACCGCCCGCGGGCCCGCCCGTGAAAGTGGGCGATGGTCCGGTCGCCGTGCGCGTGGGTCGCGCGGACCAAATGTTTTTGGACATGCTGAAGACCGGGCACACCGACAAATTGCCCACCTATCAAGGCGACCTCGAGTTGATCAATCATTCCGCTGGATCGCTCACGTCGCAGGCCTACATCAAACGGTGGAATCGGCAGAACGAAGTGCTCGCGGACGCGGCAGAGCGCGCCTCGGTGGCGGCGTTCTGGTTGGGAGCACGGCCGTATCCGATCAATCGGTTGACGGACGCGTGGACGCTGGTGATGGGCGGGCATTTTCACGACACCATGGCGGGCACGGGCATTCCCAAGGCTTACGAGTACGCGCAAAACGACGAAGCGATCGCGCTGAATCAATTCTCGGGCGTGGTGACGAACGCGGTGGAAGGCGTGTCGCTGGGGATGGACACGCAAGGGAAGGGAATTCCCGTGGTTGTGTTCAACTCCTTGCAGATCGCGCGCGAAGATGTGGTGGAAGCGAAAATTGATTTTCCATTTCGTACGCCCGAGGGCGTGCGCGTCTTCGGTCCCGACGGCGTGGAGACTCCCTCGCAGATCAGCAACGGGAAAGTTCTGTTTCTTGCGTCCGTGCCGCCGAATGGATTCGCCGTGTACGACGTGCAGCCCGGCGCCGGCGCGGCTACGCCGGGTTCGGTGCGCGTGACCGAATCGTCGCTCGAGAACGCGCGCTATCGCCTGCAAATCGACGCGAACGGCGATGTCTCGAGCATCTTCGACAGAAAGTTAAACCAGGAATTGCTCTCTGCGCCGATCCGTTTGGCGTTCCAGTATGAGAAGCCGCAGCAGTGGCCGGCGTGGAACATGGACTGGGAAGATCAGCGCAAGCCACCGCGCGCATATGTGAGCGGCAAGCCGCAAATTCGCATTGTCGAGAACGGCGCGGCGCGCGTGGCGCTGGAAATCACGCGTGAATCGGAAGGCTCGAAATTCGTGCAGACGATTCGGCTCGCCGCCGGCGGCGCGGGCGATCGCGTGGAATTCCTGAACTCCATCGATTGGCACACTGGCGAGGCCGCGCTGAAGGCGGTTTTCCCGTTGGCTGCCGAAAATCCGCTGGCCACCTATAACTGGGATGTCGGCACGATTCAGCGGCACAACGACGAAGAACGCCAGTTCGAGGTGGCGTCGCATCAGTGGATCGATCTCACCGACAAATCCGGAGCGTTCGGCGCGACCATTCTTACCGATTGCAAGAACGGTTCCGACAAGCCGGACGACCATACGCTGCGACTCACGCTTGTCTACTCGCCGGGTGTGCGTACCAACTACACCTATCAGGCATCGAACGATTGGGGGCATCACAATTTTGTCTTCGGCATCGCGGGGCACGCGAACGATTGGCGCGCGGGGCAAACGGATTGGCAAGCCTATCGTCTGAATCAGCCGTTGCTGGCATTTCAAGCGCCGTCTCACGCAGGCGCGCTCGGAAAGCAGTTTTCGTTGCTGAAATTGTCGAGCGACCGCGTGCGCATTCTCGCCGTGAAGATGGCCGAGCGCATTCAAAGAGTCGTCGTCCGCATGGTGGAGATGGACGGACGCGCGCAGTCGAACGTTGTGCTGAACGCGGGCGAAGGAATCGTCTCGGCCGTTGAAGTGAATGGCCAGGAAGAATCCATTCGACCACTGCGATCGGTGGACGGCGCGCTGAAATTGGACTTCAAGCCGTATCAAGTGCGCACGGTGGAACTCGCGTTGAAGCGGCCGTTGCACGCGGCGACGGTGAAAACCAGTTTTGGCACGCACTCGCTGACGCCTGAATCCTCGCCGGTGATTTTGCGGCTTGATCGTGCGGTGGGATCGGCTGACGGCTTCAAATCGTCGCCGGGATTTGACGAAAAGGGTTCGGCGATTGCCGCCGAAACTCTGCCGTACGAGATTTTCTACAACGGCGTTCACTTCGCGGTGCCGCCGGCGGGCAGCGGAATTCCCTCGGCCCTGGTGCCGAACGGCCAACAGATCGAGTTGCCGAAGCATTCGCGGCGCATCTACATTCTCGCCGCCGCCGACGGCGACCAACCGGCTACATTTTCCGTCGACAACAAACCGTTTCCGCTGACCATCGACAATTGGACCGGCAAGATCAGCGTGTGGGATACACGCCAGTGGAAACCGAAAGATGTCGAGCAGCCGCCGTTTCCTGGTGCGCCTCCGGGCACGCCGCCGCGCGTGCGCACTGAACTTTTTGGCGAAATGACCGGCATCACGCCTGGGTTCGTGCGGCCAACTCCGCTTGGCTGGTTCGCGTCGCATCATCACGACGCGAGCGGCGCGAACTTGATCTACGAATACGCGTGCTTGTTCGTCTACACGATCGACGTGGGTGCGGACGCGAAGAAACTGACGCTGCCCGTGAACGACAAGATTCGCATTGTGGCCGTCACGACGTCGGACGAGTCGGGCGCGGTGCGCGCGGTTTCGAGCTTGTACGATACGTTAGAGCGCTGACCGCCACGCTGCCCAGGTTTTCTCTGCGTCTCTGCGGTGAAAAAGCCGCAAGGGAAGATGGAATCTCCTGTTTTAGTTGACGGTTTTTTCACCGCAGAGACGCAGAGACGCAGAGAAAACATGTCTGTCAGTCTGCTATGATTTCCCAATGTCCGATGAACTTTCCGAACTTCACGAGCATGCCGAGGCGGGCCGGGAAGACCCGCAAGTACGCCGCGTATCGCTGAGCATGGCGTTGATCGCCGTGCTGGTGGCCGCCGTGGGATTGCTGAGCCATCGCGCGCACACCGCCGCGATCCTGAAGCAAGCCGAGGCGTCCGACCAGTGGTCGTACATGCAAGCGAAGAACATTCGCATGCACACCTACGCCCTGTTCGCCGATTTGCTGGACATGGCCGCGCCTGCGGGCGCCGACGGCGAAAAACGCCAGGCCAAACGCGAGGCTTACACCAAGCAATCGGAAAAGTACAAAGACGACGTGGCGGAGATCAATAAGAAAGCCACCGAGCTCGAGCACGAGCGCGACACGCAAGAGCATCGCGCGGACCGTTACGACACCGGCGAAGTGCTGCTGGAGATTTCGCTGGTGCTCTCGTCGGTCACGCTGATGACGCGCAAGAACAGCTACTGGATTTTGAGTTTGGGGCTGGCGGCGGCGGGAACCGCGATTGCGGTAACCGGATTCTTCGCGAACTAAAAAAGCAACCGCCGATGAACGCAGATGAACGCCGATGAAAACCGAGTCCCGGTTCTATCGGCGTTTATCTGCGTTTATCGGCGGTTGCTTTTTCTTGATTTCTAGAACGTAAAGCGCAGCGAGAACTCGATGATGCGGTTGCCCGTATCGTTCGTGTTGCTCAAGTCGCGATACGCCGAATTCGCCGCCAACTGACCGAACTGCGTCGAGTTGGCGCCCGTCGTCGTCGTGATGCCGCTGCCCGGAACGAACAACAAGAAGTTCGTCAGGTTGAACGCGTCCAGCATCTGCATGCGCAGTTGCACGTTCATGCGCTCGCCGATCTTCGTGTTCTTCACCACGCTGAAGTCGTAGCGTCTCTGCCAGGGACCATACAGGAAAACGCGATCGCCGAGTTGTCCCGGCGTGGTGGGCGGTCCCACGTACGGCGCGTTGGGGTCGAACGTCGCGGTCTTGTTGAACGCCGGGCTGTTGCCGAACGCCAGCAAGCTGTTGTCGATGAGCGATTGCGGTAAGTAGAGCACCACACCTTGACCCGCCGAGTTGGTGATCTTGTTGATGCTCATGTCGCCCTGAAGCTGCTTGGCCGTGATGTTGTGCAGCACGACGCCCGAGTCATTCTGGTCGAAAGTCAGGCGGCCGCTGGTCAAGCGAATCGGAGCGCCGCTCTGCACGCGCGTGACGGAAGCAATCTCCCAACCGCTGACCACTTGGCTGAAGAAGTGGTTTTGAACGCTACCCAGGAAATGACGTCCCTGTCCGAAAGGCAGTTGGTAGATCCAGTTCATCTTGATCGCCTGACGGATATCGTACGGCGACGGCCCCATATCGAGTCCTTCGTTGCGCAGCGTGGTGAAGGTTCCACCGACGCCCGCGGCCGTTTCGTTGGATTCCGAGTGACTCCAAACGTAGCTGCCTTGGAAGAGCAGACCGTGCGCCATGCGGCGGCGCAGTTCCAACTGCAAACCGTCGTAGAACGATTTGCCGGCGTTCACTGTGTCGAAAGCGCCGCCGCCTGCCAGCGGATTCACCTGGAAGAAGTTGGCCGGACGGCCGGCTTTCGTCAGGTTGGTCATGCGCGTGGCGTTGGTGGCGATATTGTTCGCCAGGGCGCCGGCCTGACCCTGCGCGATCAGCGTGGCGCTGGTCGCATCGGTGTTGGTGCCGAGCGCGGTGGAGATGATCGGCAACGCTTGTTGCCCGGCCAGTCCGGCGTACTGATTGCTCGTCGGAGTGGTGGCGCGCGCCAGAGCCAGATTCGCTTGCGCGATCTTGAACTCGCTGAGGAATCCGTTTTCGAAGATGTTTACTTCATTCAAATTGATCTGGCGCCACAGGCCCGTGCCGTGATTACCCACGTAGCGGACGTCTAGCACCGTGTCGCGATCAAGCTGCCGCTGCACGCTGACATCCCAGCTCTGCACGTAACCGACGTGCAGATTCGGATCGAAATCGGCCACGCTGTTTCCGTTGGCCGTGGCCAGCGGGAACGTAGGCGTAGTCGGCGCGGGACGCGACGGCAGAACTGCTTGGCTGAAAGACACCGATCCAATTGGCCCGAAGTTGGCTGGGAAGTTCGCGGGATCGACGTTGAGCGTGATCGTGCGCCCCTGATTCGTTCCCCAAACGGCGAACTGGCCGGCGTCTTCACGGATGCTCGAGATCGAGTAGCCCGCGCGGAACACCGACTGTCCATTTGCCCCGAACAGCACGCGCAACGGCGCGAAGTCGAATTTCGGGATGTTGTACGCGATACCGATCGACGGCGAATACAAAGTATTCGAGTTGAACCCGGGCGTTCCCGGAACCACCGGTTGGTAGATCGGCGCCGATCCGGTAAGCGTGCCCGGTGCGAACAAATTGCCAACGCCCGAGACACCCCACAGACCCGCATACGTGGGCCGCGTGTACACGCCGTCGAGATTGATCGGCGGGCGTTGATCGTCGAAGCGCAGACCGAGGTTCACCGTCAGGTTCGGCTTCACGCGCCAGGAATCTTGGCCGAAGAACGAAATCTCCCGCTGCTGATTCTTCACGATCGGCTGGAAATTGCCGTACTGCGTGAGTCCTTCGTTCGCAACCACGCTGCGATTGACGGCGGCCACGCGTCCGGTGAGCAACGCATACATGTTATCGGCGTTGGTTTGGTCCGTGGTCGACAAGCCCGGCATATTCGCCGTCGTGAAAACGTTGGCGACCGGATCGCCGCTGACCAGTGATCCCAGCGTGACGCTGGGAATGATCTGTGTGCCGCTGGACGATGTCGTCCAGGAGTTCACTTGCGTGAAGCTGCCGCCCCAACTCACCAAGTGCGTGGCGTGCGACCAGCTCATGTTCAGGTTGCCTTGCTTCAACGGCGTATTCCGGCGCGACTGTCCGGCGACGCGATAAGGACTCTCCACATAATTGAAGTTCGGCGCATAGCCGTTCCACTGCGCGAAGTCCGCCGGTCCAATGCCGTTATTGAAAATCACCGTGCCACCCTGGAGACCGAAGCGGATTTCGCTGGTCAGGTGCGAAGTGAGCGTGGAGCGCAAGGCCGCCACCGTGAGAAACGCAATGCCGCCTTGATTGCCGGGCTCGGTGCCGTTGATCACGTTGCCGGTGCCGGGGAACGACGGGCTGGCGGTGGTGATGTTCACGCCGTCGGGACGGCGCAGATTGGTCTGGTAGTTGTACACATACTCCAGGTGATGCTTGGAGGTGATGTTGTAGTCGAAACGCGCGCTCGGGAAGCGGCGATAGTTGCCGCCCTTGCTCAAGAAGTTGAGGTCGTTGCGATTGTAATCGTTGGCGGTGGCGATCCGGCTCGTCACGCCGACGTTTCCGTTGGTCAGCGTGGCAATTTGTCCCAGCGTCTTTCCGATCAGCGGATCGATCGTCGAGTTGAAGCCCTTGCTGCCCGCCAGCGTGAGAAGATTTGTGGTGCGGACCACACCGTCGGTTCCCTTGTACGTGAAATTGCCGGCCAGCGCGCCGGGCGTGAAAACCTGGCCGGTCGGCTCGGTGTAAGTCTGCGGCAACTGCAGCGCTTCCATGTAGACGAAGAAGAACAACTTGTTCTTGAGGATCGGACCGCCCAGCGATCCGCCGAACTGATTGAACACGATGTGATCTTTCGCCAGGCCGAGATCGTTGTTGTAATAGTAGTTGGCGTCGAGATCCTGATTGCGATGTTGCTCAAAGAGCAAACCGTGCCACTGGTTGGTGCCGGATTTCGTAACCATCTTCATCTGCACCGCGCCGTCGGAATTGCTGTCGGCGCCCGACGCGGCGCTGCTCACCGTCATTTCCTCGACCAGATCGGCGCGCGGGAAGATGGCGTTGAAGAATCCATCGCTCGACCGGTTGCTGTTGTCCTGGATGTTGATTCCGTCCATCGTGACGTTCAACGCGCTCTGCGGCAATCCATAAACCGACGTGGAGCGCGGCACGCCCTGCGTGGCGCTGCCCGGCTGGGTTACGATCAGTTCGCTCAAATTGCGGCTGGCGAACGGCACTTCGTGAAGCTGCTGGCCGACCATCGTGGACGTGACGGTGGCGGTGGTCGTCTGCAAGACCTCCGCGCCGCCCTGCACTTCCACCGTTTCGGTGACCGCGCCGACTTGCAGCACGATGTTCACCTTGGCCGGCGTGGCGGCGTCGACCTTCACGTCTTTCACCTCCGCCGACTTGAAGCCGGGGTGGTTGATGGTGATGCGATAGGTCGCCGTCGCCAGCGAGGGGATCACCCAATAGCCGTGCTCGTTCGACGAGATCTCAAAAGTTTGGCCGGTCGCCGAATTGATCACCTTAATCGGAGCGCCCGGCACGACTGCGCCGGATGCGTCGGTCACGGTGCCTTCGAGCGTGCCCGTGGCCGTGGTTTGTGCGAAAAGGAATGCGCCAAGAGACAGGAACAGCAATGCGGTTACAACGGTTTTCTTCATCCAACCCTCCCATAATCGTCCAGTTCCATGCCCCTGGAACAATTTCGGCCATCATAGTAGGCCCGGCCTCCCAGGTCAATCAGATTTTTCACACTCTTTTGTGATTTGTCGGCACAGCTAACCCGGGAGAGTTAGCCACCGAGACACGGAGAACACCGAGGAAAACAAGAACGGGTTGCCGGACGCCGGTTGCCGGCAGTCGATTAGCACTTCACTTTTGCCTTTTGCCTTTTGACTTTTGCCTTTTGCCTTCAGCTTTTGTCTTCTCGGTGTTCTCGGTGCCTCGGTGGCTATGTTTCCGTCCTGGTACGCTTGTCCAAAACATTTTCCCGCGATCTTGTTTTGGCAATAGCCCCTATGATATCTTGAACTTTCATGCTGCATTTGATGGGCGTCCCGCTCTTCTTTGTGACCAACGTGGTCGACCTGGTGAAAGATTCCGGGGCCGTGGCACAGGGCGTGTTGTTCGTGCTCTTCTGCTTTTCGCTTTTCTCCTGGACGCTGATTCTGGCCAAGTGGAATCATTTCCGCAAAGCGCGCACCCAAAGCGACCGCTTTTTGTCGGCCTTCCGCAAGGGTCCGCGGGCGTTTGAGCTTGGTTCCGTGCTGGAGCAGTTTTATCCCAGCCCTTTGACCAAAGTTTTCGAGTACGGATTGCACGAACTGAGCCAGCAAGCAGGCGGCGGCGGAAAAATCAAGAACTCTGTGGCGATCGAGCGTTCCTTGCGAATCGCCGCGAGCGAAGAATCGACACGCCTCGAGGGAAATCTCGGCTGGCTCGCCACCACCGCGTCGGTGACGCCGTTCATCGGATTGTTCGGCACCGTGTGGGGCATCATGGACGCGTTTCAAGGCTTGGCGCAAGCGGCCAGCGCGCGCGCGGTCGCGCCGGGCATCGCGGAAGCGCTGATCACCACCGCCGCGGGACTGGCCACGGCGATCCCGGCGGTGATCTTCTACAACAGTTTTGTTCACTCCATCCGCGATTTTGGACAGCGCATGGAAAATTTTGCGCTGGAATTTCAGAATCTAGCGGAGAGACACTATAGCTAGACGGTTCTAGAGGCGCCATGGCCTTCCAAACCTCCAACGGACGCACGCAGGCATCGCTGGCGGAGATCAACGTAACCCCGTTCGTCGACGTGGTGTTGGTGTTGCTGATCGTGCTGATGGTCACGGTGCCGGTGATCGAGTCGGGCATTGACGTAAACGTTCCTCAGACACGCACGGTTGCCAACAGCACGGAAGAGCGCACCACGGTGACGATCAACCGTAAGGGCGAGCTCTTCGTTGGCGCCGAAGCGACCAACATTCACGATCTCGGCCCAAAGCTCCACAGGCTGATGCGCGATCCAGCGCGGCAAGATGTGTACTTGCGCGCGGACAAGAACGCGTCATGGGAGCAAGTCGCTCACGTGCTCGACGAATTGCACGTGAATCACATCACGAAGATCGACGTCGTGACCAAGCCGTACGAGAAGGGTCAACAGTGAGCACGGAACCCGTAGTGCCCGCGCGCAAGGAAGGCCTGAGCAAAGCCGCCATGGTGTCGGTCGCTATGCATGCGGCGGTCGTAGTGTTGGCCATTGTTCCGATGGGTTTCATGCACGCGAGCAGGCCACATTTTGGCGATCCCGGGCCGGACGGTCGCGGGGCCGTGCCGGTTACTCTCGAAGGCAGTATTCCGCTGCCACGCGCGCCGATCGAGAACAAAATAGCCACCGACACGAAACCGTCGAACTTGCCGGAAAAAATCGAGAAGACCGCGCCCAAAGCGAAAGCTCCGGAACCGCCGCCGCATCCCGACGACTATACGATTCCCTCGAAGAAGACCCGCCAGGAGCAAGCCAAAAAAGAGTTGCTCGCGGAGCTGAAGCTGGATCAAAAGCAAGCATCGAACGCGATCCCCGGTTCCGGCGGCGGCGCGTCGACTGTGTTGTACGGACAGCCGCCATCCGCCACGGGATCGGGCACGAACATGAGTTTTGGCGGCGATTTCGGATCGCGCTACGGATTCTACGTGCGCTCAGTGCACGATTGCATCAGCCATCATTGGGATCGCACACGTATCGACGCCGTGATCCGCACCGCGCCCAAGGCGTTCGTTGACTTCAGTATTCTCCGCGATGGCACGATCAGCGGAGAGCGCGTCATTACTGGCAGTGGCGTCCCATCGGTCGACCGGGAGGCCATTCGCTCCATTCAGGCGTGTTCAGGCCGCGCCGGGTCCGAAGCTCACTTGCCGCCGTTGCCGCGCGACTTCGAGGGCAGCAGTATTTCCGTGGAGGTCTCGTTTGAACCACCGAAATAGCAAGATCGCCTGTTGCGTAGCACTGTGTTTGTGCGCCGCGCTGCTTTTGACGAGCCTGCCTGTGCAGCAGCAACCGCCGCAGGATTTGCCGCGACTCAATCGTCACGACATCGACATCCCCATCCTTCTTCCATTGGACCCGATCAAGATGGCGGTCGCTGATTTCAAGCAATTTCAGGAGAAGGACTCCGCTTCGCCCGAGGCGCTGACGAAGGTGTTCAATGACACGCTCTGGGCTGATTTAGCGAGCTCCGGGGTTTTCAACATGGTCAGCAAGAGTTTCTATCCGAAGGCGGTTCCTGGACGCGCGGAAGAATTGCCCGTGCCGGCGATGGCCGCCTGGGCTCAGCCGCCGGCGTCGGCGGAAGCGTTGGTCTTCGGCACGGTGTCCACGAAGGGCGATCGCATGGAAGTCAGCGGATTTCTCTTCGACGTGACCGGACACAGCACGCAACCGCAGCAACTCGGGAAACACTACGCCGACGAAGCGCTGCCGGAAGCGTCGCGCGTGATCGCGCATCGTTTCGCCAACGAAATTATCGGATTGCTCGGCGGCGGCGTTCAGGGAATCGGCGAATCGCGGATTTATTTCGTCAGCAACCGCACCGGCAACAAGGAAGTTTGGGTGATGGATTACGACGGCGCGAACCAACATCGCATAACGCGCTACAACAATCTGACGCTCGGACCGGCGGTCTCGGCCGACGGCAGCAAACTTGCTTATACGAGCTATTTCTCGGGCAACACGGAAATCTACGTGCTGTCCCTCGAAAGCGGACGTCAGTTGACGTTTCATAATCTTGGGCCGCACCTGAACACCGCGCCGTATTTCTCGCCTGACGGCAATCACATTGCCTTTTCCGCGTCGCGCGGCCCGGATTCGGAAATCTATCTCGGCGATTCCACCGGAGCGAATCCTGTACAACTGACGCGTGAGCGCGGCGTGAACATTTCGCCGTCGATCAATCCGAAAGATAATCGAATCGCCTTTGTCTCGAGCCGCAGCGGAAACGCGCAGGTCTATGTGATGGACTCGAACGGCGGCAACGTGCACCGCGTCAGCGGGGGCGGCGGCGAGGCCGTCACGCCGGCATGGTCGCCGAATGGCCAGTTGCTGGCTTTTGCGTGGACGCGCGGATATGCGCCGGGGAATTATAATATCTTTGTCATGGACATTACTCGTGGCAACCTTGTCCAATTGACCTATGGCGCCGGGGCCAATGAGCATCCTTCGTGGTCGCCGGATGGCCGCCACCTTGTTTTTGAATCCAATCGCGGCGGACGGAAAAACCGCCAAGTTTACACCATGCTGGCCGACGGCACGCAAGTGAAGGCTCTCACGTCGGCCGGCGAAAATTTCACACCGGTGTGGAGCGTGCGCTGATTTTGCTCTACGTCTAGGTCCGAGGAGAAAGGAACCATATGCGTAGTCGCTATGCACGATTGTTCGCCACCTGTCTGTTGGGATTGATGGTCGCTTTTTTTGCCGCGGCTTGTAAGCCGAAGCCCAAGCCAAAGGTCGATACCACTCCGCCGCCGGTGACTCAGCCACAAGAAGCGCCGGCCAAACCGACGGCCCGATTGTCGGCGAATCCGCCATCGATCGAGCGCGGACAGGCGTCCACGCTTGAGTGGTCGACCACGGGCGCGACCTCGGTGACCATTGAGACGTTGGGCAACGTCGCCGTGTCGGGCACGCAGCAAGTGCGTCCTACGCAATCGACCACGTATCGCTTGACGGCCACCGGTCCCGGCGGAACGGAGTCGGCGACGGCGCGCGTGACCGTCACGAATCCGCAAGGGCCCACCACCAACGTCCCGCCGACGCGCAATCCGTCGGAGGACGACTTGTTTGTGCAGAACGTTCGGACCATCTACTTCGACTACGACAAATACGATGTGCGCGACGATCAAAAGGCGATTCTGCAAGGCAACGCCGACTTCCTGCGCGCTCATCCGAACATGAAAGTCGTCATCGAGGGACATTGCGACGAGCGCGGCTCGGAAGAATACAACCTGGGTCTCGGGGATCGCCGCGCGAATGCGGTGAAGGAAGCGCTCGGAGCGTTGGGCATCAGCGGCGATCGCATTCGCACTCTGAGCTACGGCAAGGAACGGCCCGTCTGCACCGATGAAAACGAAGAGTGCTGGCAGCGGAATCGCCGCGGGCAGTTCCAACTCGATCGGTAAGCGCGACTCGTAGTGGTTTTCGATTCTGATGCATCCCGGAGGGATGCCAGCCTGTAGCCGGTGGTTGAGCGTTCTTTGCGACACCACCGGTTCGTTGGTTATGAGTTTTTCGATCCCGGAGGGATCGCAGCAGCCACGCTGACATGCTGCGATCCCTCCGGGATCGAATCAAAATGCGCCGCTACCAACGAACGTTGTGATTTGACAGTGCCGGGGCGAACGAGAGTCTGCTCATTCCCTCGGCCCGCTTTTCTGGAGGCTACGATGAAACGCAACCTTTCCACATTCGCGCTAGGTGCGCTGGTCGGATTGATGATCATGGCGCGGCCCACGCCGGTGTACGGCGTGAGCAAGGAAATCGTGCAGTTGCAGCAAATGGTGCAGACGCTCACCGATCAAGTGGCCGCGCTGCAAAAGGCATTCTTGGAAAAGAACGCCGTGATGACGCAGCTTGTGGAGCGCTCCGCCGACAACACCAACAAGCTGCAAGCGGCCATCGACAATTTGCAGAAGACGCTGCAAACGTCGATGGGATCGCAGATCACCTCGACGAATCAGCGCTTGGACAGCCAGCAGAATCGTTTGCAGTTGATCAACGATTCGGTCGACGAATTGAAGTCGCGGCAAAACAAGATCAGCGACCAGTTGACGCAAATTCGCCAGTTGATCGAGTCGATCCAGCCGCCCGCGCCGGTGCAGCAAGCCGCGCCCGTGCAAGCCGTGCCGCAAGCGCCCACCCTTCCGCCCGCGCCGGCGCTGTATCAGCAAGCGCTCAGCGACGTCGGTCCCGATCCCAAGAAGGCCATGCAGGAATTTCAGGACTACTTGAAGTATTATCCGACCGGTGAACGCGCGGAGAACTGCCAGTTCTACATCGGCGAAATCTATTACACCAACGGCGACTACCAACGCGCCGCCGATTCCTATCACGACGTGATCGATCGCTACCCGGACGGCAATAAGACGGCCGCCGCGCATTTAAGACTTGGTATGGCGATGCTCGAAATGCGCCAAAAGGACGCCGGCGCGAAGGAATTACGTCTGGTGATCCGCAAGTATCCGCGCACGGATGAAGCAAGGAAGGCCACAGATCGCTTGAAGTCCGCGGGCTTGCCCTTGAGATAGGAATTAGCCACCGAGACACGGAGAACACCGAGAAACACATTGAGCTTGATGTTGTGTTCTCGGTGTTCTCCGTGTCTCGGTGGCTAATTCTTACGGGTTAAAAAACGATCTCGGACTAATGTTGTTGATCATCCACCCGCGACTGGTCCACTCAAAATCGAACGTGAGTTGCTTTTGCCGGTGCTCCGGCTTGGCGTTGGAATCTTTCTTCGCCAATTCCATGTCGGCGTCCACGGCGACTTGCGCCAGACCCTCGGGCGTCGGCGGAGCCGTAAACGCGGTGCGCAGGTTGATGCGGATGGAATCTTCCCGCATCAGCCGCTCGACACTGTCCTCGAAGTGCGGGTAGTCGTCGAACTTCGACTGATTGATGCGTTGCAGGAAGGAGCGCGACGATCCGCCTTCCAGGTCGAAGCCGATTTCGCGCATGAGCTTGGTGAGTTGCTTCTTCGCTTCATCCGGGTCGGGCGCGTGTTCTTCCTGTTTCTTCTTTTGGCCGGCCAGCGACTTCGGGGCGGGCGCGGCCAACACCACGGCCAGCGCCAGAGCGAACAGCATTGCGATTCTCGATTTCATAAATCTCCTTCCGTGTCCGGTTGAGGTGCTAATTCGTTCCGCCCGCCCCCATTCCTTGATTCTGCACCGAGATCCATTCCAGGTCAATCGTGATGCGGGCACTCTTCATGACCTGATCGGCGGTTTGTTGATCGCGCATGTCGGCCATCATGCCGGCCATTGATCCGCTGTTGCGGACCGCCGGTGCGCGCGTCCCCGATCCAGAATGCTGGCCGGAGAGCGTCGCCCCCAGCTTGGGATTGATGTTCGAGTTGATGCGAATGACGCGGATCAAGGCAAGATTCGCGCCGGACTTCAACAAGTAAACGTGCCCCTGCTGGAAAGAGCCTTGCGGCGACAGCGTTCCGCCGGGCAGCACTGAAGGATCGGGCAACGAACTCGCGGAACCCATATCCATCAGTCCGCCGTTCGGCGCGCTCATCGTGACGCTCAATGTTCCGCTGGCGCTGATCGCCGGCTCGACCTCGAAGTCGGACCGGCCGCCGCAGGAAGATTGCGAACCGGCCGAGAAACGCACGCCGGTGCAAGCTTCGTTCCGGGCCGTCACGGTCAGGCGCTCGTGCATTCCGGCGGCCCCGTTCCTGATGACAGATTGCGGACTCTGGCTGCCTATTGGTCCAGTTGCCCCAGTTGCCCCGGTTGCTCCGGTCGGACCGGTTGCTCCGGTTGCACCAGTTGCTCCGGTTGCACCAGTTGCACCAGTTGCTCCGGTTGCCCCAGTTGCCCCGGTTGCGCCGGTAGCCCCGGTCGCGCCGGTAGCACCGGTTGCTCCGGTTGCCCCAGTTGCCCCAGTTGCGCCGGTTGCACCAGTTGCTCCCGTTGAACCTGTTGGACCAGTTGCTCCGGTTGAACCTGTTGGACCAGTTGGTCCGCTTTGTTCCGTATAGGACTGATGGGCGAATTGGGCAAACGTTGTAGCGGTGTCGGTAGCCACGAAATTCAGCGTGCCGCTGTTCGCGACACCGTTGCCCGACACGTCAAACACCACATTCGCCGTGGTGGCCACACCAGTGGCGGTGACAGTCGGGTTAGTGGAACCATCCGGATTCACGGTGATTCCCGCGCCCGAGCTGCAGGCCACGGTGGTTCCCTCGGCGCCGCGCCGGGCTTGCACACGGAGCCCAGGATTCACTCGTGCGGGCGAAGCCGCGAAGGCTATGTTCCCGCAACTAACGAAAACCGTTCCGGTGTATCCGGCGACGAACGCCAACTGAACGGTGGTTGTCGTGCTGCCACTGCCGGGAATCGTCAAAGCGTTGGGAAGCACTGAAATCGTGTACGGGTCGGTGGTGATCACCTGAGTGGCGGGTATCGGCAGTGAGAAACTGCCCGTACCTGTGTAACCGGTGGATGTGCTCGCACTGATATTGAATTGCCTGATTCCGGAAGGAACCGTGACCGAGAACGAAACCGTGGTGGTTCCGGCCACTGACACCGTCTGCGACCCGCTAAAGGAGATGTTCCCGTTGCCGCTGTGCGGCGTTACTGTCACCCGGCCCGCGAAGTTACCGTTCGGCGTGATGGTCACCGCATACGTGCCGGTGCTCCCGCCGGTGAAAATCGTCGGCAGCGTGGCCGATACCGAGTAGGGGTCCACCACCGTGACGTTTTGCGTCTGCGTCGACTCCGTGTTGGTCCCATCGGTGCCGGAGAAGGTCAACGTTCCCGTGGTTTGAGTCACGTTCGACGACGAAGCGGTAACGGCGAAAGTCCCGGAGAACGGCGAGGAGGTTGGAAGCACCAGACTCGCCGGGCTGATCTGCGACACGTTGGACGGCAACGACACCGGCGGCGACGCGGTAATCGGTCCGGCCCAACCAATCTGGGAGTTGCCGGTCACAACCAAGTTGCCGTTTTGCCCGCTGAACAGAGCCAACGGCGTTGAAGAGATGTTGATGGTGGGCATCCCGGAAACCGCCAACTGGTTCGTGCTCACAGTCGATGATGTGAACGTGCCGGGACTGACCGTGTAGGTTGCGGTTGCCGAGAAGGTGAGACCGGTTGCTCCCACCGGTGGCGTAACCGCAATTGTGAAAGGCGTAGTGGAGCCGCCCGTCACCGGGAGCGATTGCGATCCGCTCACCATTCCGCCGGTGCCGGCAAAGGTGGAGGAATAGTTCACCGTAACCGTGCCGCTGAAGGAATCGTAGCCCTTCACGTTTACCGTGAAGCTACCGGAAGAGTTGGCTACCAATTGACTGGGCGGCGAAATGGCCGTGATGGAAAACGGATCGACGATCGTGTAGTTCTGCGACGCGCTCGGGGCCGTGCCGGAAGGCGGCGGATACGCGCCTCCGGGTCCTATAGAGGAACCGGTGAACGTAATGGAGTTGGTTTGCGCCGGTGGGGCATTCGACGATGTCCCGGTTGCGGTGAAGAGCAACACGGTGTCGGTGGTCGCCATCGCCGAACTCGGCGACACGGTAATTCCCGCGGGCGTGCCGGAGACAGTCACCGTCATGGTTCCCGCGAAACCGGTGGCCCGCGCGACGGACACGCGCAACGTCGTCGGCAGGCTGCTGAACACATGCGCCGTCGTGTTGGGCATACTCATGCTGAAAGGCGCCTGCGGGAAGAACTGCGTTTGCGCCGTAGTGTAGGGGCATCCCGAGGCACAGGATGTTTGTCCTTGAGCATGCGCGCTGGTACCTACCAGAACGGTGGTGGCGTCCGCGCCGACGGTAACCTGGAAGGTTACCGCCACGCTGGAAGCGCTCGACACGGGAACGGACATGCTGGCCGGTGTGAATGTGGCGCCGTCAGCGGGCGCGGAACCGGTGGTTACCAAAGTCACCACCACAGTGCCGTTGAATCCATTCGCTGCCGTCACCGTGACAGGAAACGCCGACTTGCCGCTGAACGCAACGGATCCAGGCCACGCCGATGTATCGATCGAGAACGGGAGGGCCGCAACGTAAGACGTGAAGCTTTGTGGCGCATAGTTGGCTATGTTGGCATCCACCGCTTGGAAGACGAGCGTACCGCTCCCCGATCCGCTGCCGGCCACCTTGAAGGTCACCGTGGCGCTACTGGCTACGCCGGCCGTATGGCCAACCCTGGCATTGGCGGGCGATGTGGCCGTGACTGCGCCGATGCCGGAGCCGCTGCAGCCGGAAAGGCAACTTACCGTTACGCTTCCCGTGTAGGAGCTCGTAAAGTTCACGGTTGCGGTCACCGTGGTTGGCAATCCATCGAAGACGCTAACAGAGGACGGCGCCATCGTCAGTGTGAACGGTTCATTTTGGTTCACCAGCGTCGCTGGGAGTTGCGCGACCGCGGGTGTGAAGGTCCCTCCGCCCGACGTTGTACTGGTGGCCGCACTGAGCGTAACGCTCCCGTTGTAAGTGGTGGTCAGTCCGAAGGGCTGTGTGGCGACGCCCGATCCGACACTGACCAACACCGGACCGCTCGACGGGCTCCCCGAAACACTGAAACTCACAGTGCCGGGCGGCGCGATTCCCGGCGTAACACTCACCGTGCCCGTAAAGCCGGAATTGGGTGTGAGCGAAACCGTCAACGTTCCCGCCGATGCCAGCGTTCCCGCGTTGGCCGTGGACAAACTCAGCGAGACCGCGTAGGGATCGATCACCGCATAGTTTTGCGACGCGTCCACATCGCTGCCACCGATGTTCCCGGCAAAAATCATTGAACCGGAAACGGTCGCGGGGTTGGAGCTCGTTGGTGTAACCGTGAAATTAGCCGTGCCGCCGGTTGCGACCGTAACTTGCGACGGCGAGATCGAGGCGATTCCCGACGGCACCGAGGGAGCGCTCACCGTCACTGAGCCCGAGAACCCGTGTGTGCCGGTGACGTTCAGCGACAGGGTGCCGGGTAGACTGCTATAGAACTGCGGACTCGACACCGCCGGTCTGACGGTAAAGGGCTCGCCGGCCGAGAAGTTCTCGTTGGTCGTGACCGAGTTCGAATTGCTGATGTCGGTAGCGGTGAAAGCGAGTTGCGCGCTGCCCGAACCGTTACCGGTCACATCGAAAACAACGGTAGCTGTTCCGCCGGTGCCCGAGGAACTGACAATTCCATTGGCCGGACTCGAAGAATCAAGCGCCACACTCCCGATGCCGTTGCCGGTGCAACTCGGGTAGGTCGTCGACGTGGGGTCGGATCGCCCGTGGATGATCGCTTGCGTGCGCCGGCTTTGCGGTGCGGCGCTTGGGCCGCCGGTCTGGTAGGCGCAGGCAACCTGCACGTTACCGACGTAGCCGAGCGGGAAGTGTACCGTCACGGTGGCCTGCGTAGTCAGGGTGTCCCACACGGCCAAATTGGCGGGCGAAGAAGTTGCCGTAAACATGGGAGCGGGCGTCACGGTTACTTGGGTGTTCGGGACCGCCAGCGAGAAACGCCCCGTCCCGGTATACGTTGTAGTAGTAGTGCCGCCGATCTGGAAGGTACCGGAGGGAGCGCCTTCCGACGACACCGTCACCGTAAACGTAACAGTGGTGGTGCCGGAAACCGCCACGGACATGCTGGGCGGATTGAAGGACACAAATCCGGACAAATTTGCCGAGGCCGTGGTTCGCCCGCCCTGTTGCACGCGGCTTCGTCCACCGTTTCGATCCGGGCTGACGGCGAGGGCGTTGCCGTTTGCGTTTGAAGTGGGCGTCACGAGAACTCTTCCCGTGAAACCGTTCACGGGCGTGATCGTGATCGTATAGGGCGCCGAGGTGACTCCGTTTGTCAACGTCGGCGGCGTATTGCTGACGGTATATGGATCCATCACGTTGACGTTCTGGTTGATCTGAGTGGATGTGTTGGTTCCATCGGTACCCGTGAAGTTGAGTCCGTTGGCAAACCCGGTGGGGTAGCTAGCGTTGGGACACGAACCAGACGCCGTTACCGAGAAATTCGCGGTATAAGGAGGCGTCATCGGAGCCTGAGCGCTGGTGGTATTGAGAAACACTGAGCACAACGGCGGATCGCTGTAGTTGGCGTTGATCGTCACCGTTCCTACCCAGCCGCTTTGATAATTGGCGGCCACGCCGATGCTTCCGCTCTGTCCGCTAAACAAAGTCAAGGGCTGCGTGGTGAAGGAAATCAGGAAAGGAGTGCTGCCCAGTGTCAGTTGGCTTGGCTGGGCCGTGGCCGTGAACCCGCCGGTGGTCGCCGAAGCGTTCAGTTGCAACGTCGTGGCCCCGGCAGGAGGCGTCACCATGAACGTGAAACTGTTGGTGCCGGTCCTCACCACGCTGGATTGCGCAGAACTGACCGTCGGCGTGCCAATGTCGCTGGTGGCGGCAGCCGTGACGGTAGTGGATTGCGCGAAACCGTCGTTGGTCGTGACGTTGACGGTGAAGTTGCCCTGCGTTCCAGGAGCGTATTGGCCGAGCGGCGTAATGCTCACCGAGTAAGGATCCACCAGCGTGGCGGGCACGGTGAGTTGCGTCTGCGAACTGTTGCCGGCTTGGAAGGTCAGCGATAATCCTGTTTGCACCGGAGGCGGATTGGATGACGCGCTTCCTGTCGCCTGGAAGGTCAGCGTGGCTCCGGAAGAAGTGGCCGTCAGTGAAGAGTGTTGCAGGGAGAGTGCGGAAGGGATGCTGATCGCCGATACTGGCACCGATCCCGTGAAGCCGTTCAGATAAGTCACCTGTACCTTGATGTTCGTATTGATCGATGTGAAGACATGGGCGGTAGCCGACGACACCAGCGACAGCGAAACCGCTTCGGATGCCGTAAACGGCTCGGTGTTGGACGTCGCGGTATTCGCGCCGTCGGTCGCGGAGAAAGTCAGCGATCCCGATCCCGTGCCATTTCCAATCACATCGAAAACAACCGTTCCGCTGGCGGTAAGAGAAGCGTTGCTGCCGGCGTCCACCGTGACCGTGGAGATCCCGTTGCCGCCGCATGACGGATCGCCGGCTCCGCGCCGGGAATTCGCGGGACCGCGAACCACCGACGGCCGGAGTCCGGAGCGAGCAGCCGGTGCGGTGCCGGGAGGTCCGCCACCGGTGAGGGCGGAACAGGAAACCGTGATTGTTCCACTGTAGCCGTTCGCGACCGTCAGAGTCACGGTCGTGGTCGTGGTGAAACCATCCCAAACGCTGAGCGAGTTGGATGGCGCGCTCAACGTGAAAGGAACCGCCACCGTTGTGGGCGCCGCATTCGGCGACACTAGGCTGAAGTTGCCGGTGGTGGTGGCCGCGGAGAGCGTCGCGGTGCCCGTGAATGAGGTGCTAAAGGTTACCGGCACAGTGACGTTTACTTGCGTGCTTCCGGAAACCGAAACGGGGGGCGTCGTGCCGAACGCCGCGACATTCGTTGGTGAAACCTGCGGCGCGATGTTCAAAGATCCTGTGAATCCGTTGGGCCTGATGCCGAGCACGAAGTGGCCCTGCGTACCATAGGGGATGAAGGTGGGCGCGGAGACGATGATCAGTGAGTATGGATCGATGACCGAGGAAGTGCCGGACGCCGATCCCGTGTTACCTTGTCCGTCGCTGCCGGTAAAGGTCAGCGATCCGGTGGCGGCCGTCGGATTCGAGGACGTGCCGGTGAGCGTAAACGTCACCGTGGGATGGGCCGGAGTGGCGATTTGCGCCGAGGAAATCGAAGCAATCCCCGAAGGCAAGGAGGGCGGAGTGACAGTGACGGCGTTGGTGAAACCGGCGCCGTAGTTCACCGTCACGCTTACCGTGTTCGTCAAGGAACTGAACACGCTCACCGACGTGCTGCCCACCCAGGCCATCGTGTAGGCGGGCCCCACGGACAAAGTTTGCGGCACGCTCTTGGAATAATTCCCAGAGACGAATGTGAAGTTGCCGCTGGAAGTGCCTGCGGCGGCGCTGGGTCCGGCATCGTACTGGAAATTTACCGTCACCGGCGTTCCGCTGGTGGTTCCGTTAAACGTGAGTGACTGCGTACCGGCGGTGCTGGCATCGAAGGTCAGGCCCGTCGGTAGCGAACCGGCCGTACTCCCCGCGCCCGGACCGGAAACCATAACGGTTCCGGCGAAACCACTCAACGGCGTTACCTGTACCGAAACGCTGGTGCTGCTGGAATCGAAAACGCGAATCGTCCCGCCGCTGGCCGGCGCGCTGATCGAAAATGGCGGCGAGATGCTCAGCGACTCGGGGGCTGTCGCGCTGTATGTGCCGCCCGCGCCAACCGTGGACACCACGAACTGCGTGCCGCTGGACGTTGCCGCCACGGCGGTGGCGTTGGCGTCGTAGACCACTGTCATGCTGAGGGGGCCGCTCGACAAGCTGCCGGATTTGGTGCTTTGGCTGGAGGCGTCGAAGGTCAAGCCGGTGGGCAAACTTCCGGCGGTGGATCCGGAACCCGGCGCGGAGATCATCACCGATCCCGTGAAGAAATTATTCGCCGTTACCGTGATCTGCGAGGAAACGGTGAAGCCGTCGTAGCCGGTCACTGCCAGGGGCGGCGTGCTGATCGTGAACGGCACGCCGGCGGTAAACGTCGTGCCGTTGCTGGCCGAGTTGGCGGCCGTGTCGGTGGCCGTGAAATTCAAACTGCTGCCGCCCGCGCCGGAACCGATCACGTCGAAGATCAAGGACACCGAACTTCCGGTGCCGTCGGAAGTGATCGAATTGGAACCGCCGTTCGATCCGGAATTGACGGCGACCGATGAAATCCCGCCGCCGCTGCAGCCTGACACGGCCGCTCCTCGCCGCGCGGCGGGTGCTCGTCTCGCGGGCGAATTGGAGGGGCCGCCTCCCACCGAGCATCCTACCGTCACCGTTCCCTGATAGCCGGCTGCGAACCTCACTGTAACGGTGGTTTGCGTAGTCAGGTTTGTATAAACGCGCAGCGGATTCGGCGTAACAGAAACAATGGTGAACGGCGCCACCACGTTGAGCGCGGTGGAAGCCAGCGGCACATTGAAGGACTGGCCGACCCACTGTACGGTGGACCCCAAACTCATCGCCGTGGTCGCCGCAGAGGGCGTAGCCGTAAAGCTCACCGTGAACGCCACGTCGTTCTGGCTGGAAACGGAAACTGTTTGCGGCGTGCCGATACTTCCCGTGACCGATGCGGAAGGCGTGGCCGTGACCGCCGGCGTAATCTTGATGGAGCCACCGAAACCGGCGGCCGGTGTCACCGTGACGACGTAAGGCACGTTGACGGAATCGATGGCCTGCGACGGCACCGTCTGCGTAGCGGTAAACGGCGGAGCCACCGACAAACTTTGCGAAACGCTGGTGGAGTAGTTTCCGGTAACAAACGTAAACGCGCCGGTGGTCGCCGCTGCCGCCGCGTTCGCGCTGGCGTCGTATTGGAAGTTCACCGTGACCGGCGTGCCGCTGGTAGAACCGTTGAAGTTGAGCGACTGCTGGCCGGCCGTGCTGGCGTCGAAGGTCAGGCCGGCAGGCAGAGATCCTGCCGCGCCGCCCGCACCGGGACCCGAGACCACAACCGTGCCTGCGAAATTATTCAGCGGCGTTACCTGAACCGATATCGAGGTGTTGCCGGTATCAAATGCGCGAATCGTGCCGCCGGCCACCGGTGTGCTGACGGTAAACGGCAGCGAGGCCGAATACGATGCATTGGCCGCGGCGGAATTGTTGTTCGCGTCGGTGGCGGTGAACGTCAGGCTGCCGGTACCCGATCCGCTACCCAGGATATTGAACGTAACTTGTCCGCCCGTAGACGTCACTGGATTGCCGCCGCTCACACTGATCTGCGAAATGCCATTACCAGGTGTAAAGCTCGCGACGCGCCGATTGCCTGTGCTGTCGGGCTGGATGCGGCCCAGGCTGTTCCCCACGGCAACCGTCACCGTTCCCGCATAGCCGGCGGCGAAATTCACCGTCACCGTGGCACTGCTGGTGAGTGAATCGTAGATGTTGATCGTTTGCGGCTGCACTGTGATGCTGAACGGCACGGTCACGCCGGTGGAACTGTTGGCGCTGCGATTCAGAACGAAGCTGCCTCCCGTGGCGGAGGTATTCACACCCAACGTAACGCTGCCGGTGACACCGCCGTTGACGGTCACCGTGAAAGTGGCTTGCGAATTGGCCGATACCGTTACGGGTCCTGCGGGACTGAACACGGCCGAACCGGCGGGAGAAACCGTAGGCGTCACCGAAACGCTGCCGGTGAAGCCGCTATTGGGAACCACTTGGACGACATAGGTACCCGGAGAGTTATTGGGCAGCGAACTGGGCACGGTGACGAAATTCACGGAATACGGATCGGAGAAACTCACCGTAACCGTGAACGTGTTGGTAATCCCGCCGCCGGTGATCGTGAGCGTGACGCTAAATGGCCCCGCGCCCACCGATTGCTGCGCGAACAACTGGAACGTCATCGTTCCGCTGCCGTTCAGCGAAGCCTGCGACGACGATGGGCTTGCGCCGGTTCTTGCCGAATCTTCCGGGCGACGGAAGGAGGTCGCACCGTTTCCCGCCACGACGTTGACTCCCGCGGGCAAACCGGAAAGCGTACCGACTATGCCTCCCGCGAAGGCCGGGTTGGCGGTCACCGAAGCCGTAACAGTGCCCGAGAATCCGCGGAAAATGGAGATGTTGGGATTCGACGCGAGTTGCGCCGTGAACGGCAATGCCACGTTCAAGGGAAAATTGGATTGCACCGAGTATCCGCCGGCCGAGGCGGTGAGAGCCACCACGACGGTGCTCGGCGAGATCGTGGGTTGCGAAATGGCCGTCAGGGTGACTGGACCTGAAGAACTGACCGAACTCGCCACCTGCGCGTTCACCAGGGTATTATTCGACGCCGCCGAGAGCGCAACGGAGCCGGTAAAGCCGGGAGCCAAGGTAACTTGGACCGGAACAGTCGCCGATCCGCCGGGGAACGCCACCGGGAAATTGGCGCCCGGACCCAGCGTGAACGGTGCGGCTACTGTCACCGTCACGGTCGAGCCTTGAGTGTAGGAAGTGCCGGGGCTGGTCACGTTGAACAAGATCGTCCCGCCGACGGCGTGCTCGGAAAACGTCAAGACGAAATTAGCCGAAGTTTGCCCCGCCTGCAGTGTCACGCTGGAGGGCGACACCGTGGCGGTGCTGGTGCCTCCCGCGGGCGTCACTACAACGTTGCCCGGAAATCCGGCGGCCATGCTCACCGGAATGGCCACGGGAGTGGTGAAACCGTTAAAGCCGCTGGCTGTGGCGTTGCTGACCGCGAACGGTGCGTTGAGCGCCAGCGGTCCCGATCCCGCGACGGAGAGCGATCCGCCTTGCGCGATGCCCGAAAAACTTACGTTGCCCGATTGCGCATTGGCCGTCAGTGTCGCGGTGAATGCTCCGCTTGCGCCGCACGACACGCTTTGCGACGAGGGCGAAAGCGACACGCCGCTGGGCGCGCTGCCCGGCGCGATATTCACTCTGCCGGTGAATCCCGTGAGGCAATTCACCGTGACGTTAACGGGCGCCGACGCTCCGCTGAACGTGGTTACCGGCGCGACGGTCAGTGTGAATCCCGGAACGAGCGTCAATGTTGCGGTCGCGGTCTGCGTTTGACCGATGGAAGTGTTCGTACCAGTGAACGTCACCGATCCCGTGGAGCCTGCGAGCGAAACGTTGTAAGTGGCCGACGATCCCGCGTTGATGCTTGCCGAGCCCGAGGCGGTTGCGCCCGTGCCGGACGTTTGAATCGCTACCGCGCCGGAAAATGGCGCGATCGCCGCGACCGAAAGCGTCACGCTACCCGTGGCTTGGCCGTCGAACACACTCAGCGAGCTCGGATTCACGCTCAAGTTGAATCCACCGACCGAAGTGATCACAACCGTGATGCTCGATGATTGTGTGACCCCTCCTCCTGAAGCCGTGATCGGAATCGTGACCGTTGTCACGGTGGCACTGAGCGCCGCCGAAACTTGGAACGAGACGGATCCACTGCCGTTCACCGATCCGCCGCCCGTGACCGTGAGTCCCGAGCCCGAGGGAATTGTGCCGGCGGAAACCGTGACGCTGACCGCCACGCCCGCCGTCTGCGTAACGGCGATCGACACCGATCCCGAGCCGCCTTGCACGATGGTCAGCGATCCTGGCGCGAGCGAGAAATTAAACGGATTCGTCACTCCCAAAGAAAGTTGCGCCGTACCCGTGAACGTTCCGGCCTTCGCGGTGAACGTGATGTTCGATGCGGTCACGGGCGAGGCGCCCGCTGTCGCCGTGAAGTTCGCAGTTCCGGAAGCCGTCAGCGTCACCGACGACGGTGAGAACGACACGCCGCTCAACGCCGGCGGAGTCACGACGACCGATCCGGTAAATCCATTGGTGAAAGGAACACTGATGCCAATGCCACCCTGCGCGCTGGGCTGTAAAGTCAGCGACGGGACGCTCGGCGTGAGCGTGCCGAAGGGCGCCATCACGTTCACGAAGAGTGTGGTGGTCGCGGTCGGACCGCCGGCTGTCGGCGTTGCGGTCAGTGTGACGGAAACGGGGCCGGGTTGCGCGGTGGTCGTGGTCAGCGTCAACGAAGCGACGCCGTTGTTCAGCGTACCGAACGTTCCGGTCACGCCATTGCCGCTCGCCGCGAGCGTCGCGGGTCCTGTGAATCCCGCGGGCAGCGATCCCACGGTCACTTGGGACGTCGCGGTTGACCCGCCCGCGAAAATCGTCAGCGGTAATCCGGAGGATTGTCCGGCGCCCGTGACGGCGAAGGTCAATTGCGAAACGTTCAGGGTGAAAAATCCGCTCTGCGCGATCGCTTGGCCGTTGAACGTGGACGACGCGGTGTAGGGAACGGCGACCAAGCCGGTGCCTGCCGTTGGTCCGACAGCAAACGTGTAGTTGCCGGTCGCCGCGCCCGATCCCACCGTGATTGACGATGGGCCGCTCGGCGTGACTCCCGTGGTTGGCGTAAACGCGATCGACACGGGGCCGGTGAATCCATTTTGCGGCGTCACCGTCAGCGTCTGCGGGGCGGTTGTTCCGCCTGTAAACGCTTGCGCTACGTTTGCGGAGGCCACGGTGAATCCCGGCGTGGTGCTGGTGTTTCCGCTGGTGCTCAAGCCGGCTTGTCCGCCCACGGCCGAGGTCGGATTCAGAAGATTCGCCGGCGCGTTCGTTCCGGGAATGCCGACCAAGCCCGCCGATCCCAGCGCGCCTTGAATGTCGGTGATCATCCACTGATTGTTGTTCTCGAACGTCATGCGCAGCGTGGCCGCTTCGTTGATGGTGATCGTCTGCGGCTGTGCCGTGAAGTTCACCGTGCTCGCCGAGCCGTTGGTGATCGTCACCTGCATGCTGGCCGGCGAGAACGTGAAGCCGTTGCGCACGGGCGTCACGGTGTAGTTGCCGTCCGCGAGATTCGTGAAACTGTAGTTCAGCGAGTTCGTGCCGGATTCCGTGGCGGTCGACACCGGAACGTTCGCGGTGGTTGTGCCGCTCAGTAACACGAAGGTCGCCACCGCGCCCGCCGATCCCGAGATCGAGCCTTGGCCGCTCACACCCGCGCCGCGCGTCGATTGGGCGCGCTGCGGCGGATTTGGTGAGAAGGAAGTGGGCGTGGGATTCGACGGCAGCGCCGTGTTCGACGGCGTGAACTTGGTCTGGAACGTCACCTGCGCGATCGCGGTATTGCCTTGCGTGGTGACGGTGGCCGTCAAAATGTTGACGGTGATGCTCTGAATATTCTTGAACGATTGCGTGACGCCTTGTTCCAGCGCCGCGTACCCGGTGTATTGCGTCGGGTCGAACAGGTTCATGAAATTGCGCACCTGTAGCCCTTGATACGCCGCCGCGAGCGCGGTGATCGTGGCGCTCGCTTGTGGTATCGGTACGAGCGGCGCTACCACGGTGATCTGGAACGTTACCGAGCTGGTGTTGTTATTCGAGTTGGTGACGGTCAGCGAGCCGTTGTAGATGCCAGGATTCCAACCAGTCGTCGCGACCGACAATACCGGCTGTGTCGACGTATAAACTTGCTGGCCTTGCGGATTCGTGATGCTCCACTGATAGGCGGTGATCGAGCCGAGACCGCCGGTGGACGAGCGTCCGTCGAGCGTCACCGTGCCACCTTCGGGCACCGTGCCGGGCGGAAGCACCACGGGATCGGGATTGCTCGTGCCGGTCGTGCCGTTGACGGCGTTTTGCAATTGTCCGAACGTGACGGTCGTCGCTCCCGTGGGCGCCTGGCCCGGGCGGACCGTTGTGGTTTGCCCCGGAGAAAGTTGCACGCTGCCGACCACGTTGGGATCGCTGCTCCTCACCGTGACCACGCCGGAAATCGAGATGACCACCGTGGCTGTGGGACTATCCGCGTCGACAACTTCGTCGGTGCCGAGCACGCCGCACACCGCGGTGTTGGTGCGAATGTCGAAATTGGAATTCGGCTGCGACAAGTGGACGACGTCGGCGCGCACTTTTCCTTCGAGCAATTCAAACGAAGATTGTTGCGAGCGGGCGTCGTGCTGCAGGACCTTCAGTTGCGCTTTCTGGCCGAGGCTCAAGATGGAACCGTCGGTCAACTGCGCGCGGAGGCGCGAACTATCGCCGGTCTTCAGCGTGTCGTTCCAGTGGAACGCGGTGCCGTCGGTGGTGATGGGTGTCTCGGCGGCTTTCACGCCGCTGCGCGGCGCCGCGACGATGAACGTGGATCCGAAGTGTTTGGTGACTTTGCCGGCTTGCTGCGCTTCGGCGGGAAGCGCGGCACAGAATAAAACACCCAGGCAAATGAGGGTTGCAACAAATGGCCTTAGACGCATAACTCCCCTTATTAATGGGAACGTGCTCGCCACCGGGGGGGCGCGTGCTCAAGTCTTCCCATCTGAGCCCTATCTGGTCGCTCGAACCGTATTACCAATCGCACAAACCAACGTAATGCGTCAGACAGCGAAAGCCTCACTATGACTAGCGCCAACGCCAGAAATAACGGGCCTTAACGACGCCGTAGGTTCGTTTTGTAATCTCCTACGCCCTTGCTCTAACTGCTTCCAATGCAGTTACTTACTTGTGGCTGTATAGACCCCGTCCCAAACCCCGACTGGAGGCTCTTCCACGTACATCTTGCTGCGCCGCGCCATCAGCTTCGCGGGACCATCGCCGGGAAACGCCGACAGGATGTCCTCGAAGATTTCCAGCGCCTGCTCAAACTTTCCGCGCCGATACGCCTTCAGGCCGTCGGCGAAAACTTCCACCAGCGGCTTCCACTTCGCGCCGTCGTCGATGGTCGACATCAACTCGAAGATCGCCACGGGCTTGTTCTTGCCCTTCACGCGGATCAAATCGAGTTCGCGGCAGACGAACTGATCCTTCACGTGGGCGTAGGTGTTTTCGCTGATGATGATGCGCGTGCCGTACTCTTTGTTCTGGCCCTCCAGGCGCGCTCCCAAGTTAACGGCGTCGCCCATCACGGTGTAATTGAAACGCTTTCGCGATCCCATGTTGCCCACCACCATCGGGCCGGTATTCAGGCCGATGCCGATGTTCAACTCCGGCTTGCCCTCGGACTTCAGCTTCGCGTTGAGATCCTTGAGTGCCGCCGCCTGATTCAAGCAAGCCCGGCAAGCGCGCTCCGCATGATCCGTTTGCGGATACGGGCGTCCCCAGAAGGCCATGATCGCGTCGCCTTCGTATTTGTCCACCGTGCCCCAGGTCTCCATGATGATGTCGGACATCAAGGTCAAGTACTCGTTGAGCAATTCGACGAGCTGCTGCGGCGTGAGCTTTTCGGAAATCGAGGTGAAGCCGCGCACGTCGGAGAACATCACGGTCATTTCCACTTCTTCGCCGCCCAACTGCAGCAATCCGGGATCCTTCAGCATTTGCCCGATCAATCCGGGGTGCACGTACATGCCGAACGCGCCGCGGACCTTGCGCTTTTCACGCTCCTCGAAGATGACGCGATAGGAAACGATGCCCACGAAGTTCGCCAGCAGCGTGGAAGTCGGAATCACCATGTCGAGCCAGCGGCCGTGCGACACGAACTGCTGGTCGACGTAAGCGAGCATGCCGAATAACGCCAACAACAACGCCGCCCAGGAGATCGTCGCCGGCATGATCACGAAAACCAATCCCATGACGATGCCCGCGAAAATCATCATGGCCATGTTGGTGGTTTCTTCCAGCGCGCCGCGCTTCAGGAAGTTGTTGTTCAGGATGTTGTCGGTGATGTTGGCGTGGATTTCCACGCCGGGATAGCTGGACTTCTGGTACGGCGTGGGCCGCAAGTCGGAAATCACGCCGGTGGCGGTGACGCCGACGTAGACAATCTTGTCCTTGAACGTGTCGGCCGGGATTTTGCCTTCCGTCACGTCGCTGTACGTATACGTGGGATAGGTTTGCGCGTCGCCGGCGTAATTCACCAGCACTTCGCCCGAGCGATCCGGCCGGACGTTGTACTGGTTCATCTGCAAATAGTCGGGGCCGAGCGGATTGAAAAAGAAAATCGTGGAATCCGGGCCTGCCTGCAAATACTGGCGCGTGGTTTGCACCGCCAGCGACGGAAAAAAATCTTCTTCCAGCTGCGTCTTGGTCTTTTGCGGATAGCGCACGATCAGCGGCATGCGCCGGTAGACGCCGTCGTCGTCGGCCCAGGCGTTGATGAAGCCGGCGTATTTGGCGGCGTCCGCGAATATGCGCAGGTTCGGCAGGATGCCTTTCACATCGAACTGCTGCAACGGATGTTCGGGATGCTCCACAAAAAAGCGATAGCGCCCCATGCCGTTCAGCTTGCGGATTTGCGGATACGCCTGATACGCCAACACGTCGTTGTATTCGGAGATGGTCTTCGGATCGAGGCCCGCCTGTTGCTCTTCGTTGTCGAAGAATTCGTGACCCAGCGTGACATTGCCGCACTTCTTCAAAGACTCCGCGAAGGCCGCATCACTATCGGTTTGCGCCGCCACGTCGGAGAGTTTGCCAAACGCCGCTTCGTCGAAAGATTGCCCCTTGGCCTCCAGTTGCTCCTTCATCTGCTTCAACACGGTTGAGGCCGCGGTGGGATCGTGGTAGGGGAAGAAAATATCCAAGCCGATCGAACGCGCGCCGCCCGAGCACAAGCGGTCGAGCAAACGCGCGTGCAGATAGCGCGGGAACGGCCAGCCATACCGGTTGATCGTCGGTTGATCGATGGCCACGATCGCGATTCGCGGATCCACCGGGCGCTTGCCGCGCAAGCTGAAGCGAAGGTCGAGAGTACGCAGCTCGTAGCCGCGCACCAACCGGCTGATGGGATCGCGAGCATCGGTGATATCCACGCGCACGAACAACGCCAAGCCGATCAGCGCGAACGTGCCGCTGATCGCCAGCGTGTACTTATGGGACTTGAAGAATTGCAGGATACCCGCGGGCGTCAGGTTTTTCTTTAGGTCGGCGATCCACCGCTGCGGGTTCACTTGTTTTCCCCTTGCTTCTTGTACCGCCACAGCACCGTGACGGAGAAGACGCGTTCGTCGAACGATTGTCCCTGCGTCGCGAAGTAATTGCTATTGCGGTCGAAGGCGAAAATGATTTCCTTGCTGTCGCTGTTCTTGAACTTGTAGGTAAGCGCGGCGTGATACTGCGGGCGTCCAAAGCCGTTGGGCAGCAGCACGTTCACGTTCGCGGGTAGACTGGTAAACGTTCCGCACTGCGACGTCGCGGTGGTGGCGCACTGCGTGAACAGCGACGCGCCCACTTGGCGATAGATCAATTCCGCTTGGAAATACTTCGGCGCGTCGATATACATGATCGCGGCGATGTTGCGATTGTCGTTGGCGCCGAACGCGGTGAAGAACAATTCGCGTTCGATTTCATAGCGGAAGTTCGGCGAGAACGTCCAGCCGCCCAGGTCCAAAATGCTGCGCAACGCCAGCGACACGCGATTCACGCCCGTCGACTGCGTGGGATCGTTCACCGAATCGTAGGCGCGGTGCTCGTAGCCGACCGTGAACAGCGTGGTGCCCATGGGGATCGAAACGTCGGCGTAAGGAATTCGCGCGACGATCTTGGTGCCGTTGTTGGTGGCTAGATCGAACGGTCCCGTCTCGCGGCGTTCGCGATATCCGAAGTCGAACAACGTGCGTCCCAGGTGCGGAATGCGGCGGAAACTGAAGCGGACTTCGGGAACCTTGAAGATGGTCGCGCCGAGCGGCTGCTCGTGACGCAAATCGTTTTCCGTGTAGCGATACGATTCGTCGATGGTGAGATGCTGGCCCGCGTCTTCGGTCAAGGTGATGCCGGCGTCCTGCAAGTCGGCGAGTTGGCGCGCGTTCACGGAGAAGAAATTCGGTTCCATGCGCGTGTACGTTTCGCGCGCGGTGAACCAGCCGTTCTTGTAGCGCGAGTCGAGACGCACGGCCCAATCGCCCAACTCCACGTGTTCCTGCTGGATGTTGGGATTCGTCAAGCTGTAGGCCGCCTCGCCGTCGAGCGAGAACTTGCGCCCGAAATCCATTTTGGTGTCGACGCTCAACACCTGGTTGTTCACGCCGATCAGTCCGTTGACGAGATCGGGCCGGATCGATCCGACGAGATCGTGGCCTTCCGAGAAATTCACGCCGATCGTTTTATTCGGCTGGATCTTGTATTCCCCGCGGAATCCGCCCACGAAGCGCGTAAACGGCTGGCCGACGATGTAGTCCTTGAAAATCGATCCCCAACGGTCGGTGAAAACGCCGAGGTTGGCGGAAAACTTCCAGTTCTGATCGAACTTGTGGACGAAACTGACGCCCTTGATGTTCTGGTTGTAGGTGAAGCGCGAGTAGTTGACGAGGTAATCGCCGAAATTCGCTTCCGTTTGCTTGTTGTAGAAGCGGAAGTATCCGCGCTGCAAGCTGGAATGCTCAGGATCCCAGCGGACGTCGTTGGTTTCGCGGAAAATCCCCAGGTACTGCAGGCGATTCGTGCCCCAGGCGTGATCCTGATACAGCGTGAGATCGGTTTCCGAATCGTTGCCGGGAATCAGGAAGGAATACAGCGGGAGTCCATCGGGTCCCTTGGTATTGGGATTCACTTGCGTGTACGCGTAGGTGTCTTTGAACTCGAAAAACAACTGATCGTTACCGGTGCCGGTGGGCACGGCCGACCCCGGCGCGCGCGTTCCGGCGGCGTTGTTCTGGCTTCCGGTGTTGCCGGTGGCCCCGGTCGCGCCTTGCGTTGACGGGAACGCCGATCCCGGAGATTGCGTGTTGGGCGCGGGCGCGCTCGGCAACGTCGGGGCTTGCGCGGCAAGTCCGGCCACGCAGACACACACGGAGACAATCAAGAGCAACGGGCCCGCGAGGGCCGATCTTACAGGCATTCTTCTTTCTCCACTCCACGGCGTTTTCGCAGCCCGATTGCGCCGTTCGTCCGTTTCCAGCGGAATCAACCGCCGGGCCTTGGCGGTCCAGCCGCCGAGGCGTTCATTTTGGGAAGCGAGAACTCCGCCGTCGACGGGAAACCGCAAAGATCCCGGCGCATTCAGAACCCACACCCATCCCAGGACAGATTAAGCCGTAGAGTAGGACGTTGCCATACTTAGCAGAGCCTTGTCAAGGCGTACAAACGTTTGGTTTTCAAGGGCAAACCAGTAGTACTGGTGAGTGTCGAAAAACAGGGCAACGGGCCCTGGAAACGTTACACCATTTCAGGAAGCTTTAACTTTTAGTTGTTCTAAAGCGCGACGCGGAAGCGGGGAATTGCTTCCGGACGGCCGACAATGCCCTCGGGAGCCGCCGGCCAGCTCCGCGTACAGGGCAGAACAGGCGAATGTGCCTGTCGCCGTTCTGATTGCAGCCAGCCTCCTCCAGGCGCTAGAATTGGTAGAAGACGTCCATGGATTTCCCGCCCACAATCTCGCGAGAGAGAGTCAGGCCGTTGCTGGTGGCAACAATCGTCATTGTAATACCGCTGGTCCATTTGGGTTGTCCATTGCTGTTGGCCTTCGCGGGACCGGGTTGGGGCTGGAGAGGCGGCCACCCCACTCTCCTGAATCTGTTGGGACTATTGCCTGTCATGCTGGGTTTCTTCCTCCTCGGTTGGATTCTGACCACCATGCTCACTGTTGTACCGACACTGCCGTTGAGGATTCGCCTCGGACTCCGGCCGGCCCGCCTCGTGCAAACCGGGCCATACGCCTGGATGCGCCACCCCATCTACGTCGCCGAAGGCTGTCTTTGGGTGGGTATGATCGTCCTGCTCGGCAGCCCTGTGGCGGCCGCAGTGTTTGCCTGCCTGATGCTCGCCGGTTCTCGTTGGCTAGTCAGGGGTGAAGAACGGGCCCTGGAGGAACAGTTCGGCGATGAGTATCGCGCATACCACGCCCGCGTGTCGGCGCTGCCACATTTTCGGCGAGTGCGCTGACTCCGACACCATCAACCGGGCCGTATATTCGCCACTCGGAGATACGCTTCCGTTCGGATCGTTCCCGTGTCACGGGCCATCCGGAAGCTGCAGACCGTCCGGATTAGTTCCGAATCGCCGTCCAGCCGGAAGGAATCTCCTTTCCAGGTCAGCGAGCAGCCCGTTAATCGCGGCGACCCAAACGAATTCCAATGAGACCACCAAACGGGCGCGTTTCCTCGACGTGCCCGTTTGGTGGGTCATCCTGGCGGCTTATTCTTGCACGTCGCCGGTGCATTCGAACGTAACCGTGCCCTTGGTCGAGATCACGCAGATCCAAGCGGCCGCGCGCGCCGGAATCGCGGGCTTCGCGGGAACTGCCTTTTTCCCGCCGGCCGCCGGTTGTGCCGGCTGCGCCGGAACAGCGGGAGCACCGGGATCCCAGCGCAGCGTCATATTGGGTGGGGCGTACACAGGGTTCGGATTCTTGGGATTCTTGTCCGGACAATTTGACGGGCACGCCTGCGCGGCGTACGCGTGTAACGATCGGTCCGCGGTAACAAGCGCGTCGGCAAAAAGCACAACCGCCAGCATGATTGCCGTGATTGGGTCCTGCGCGATGCCTTCGCCTCCGGCAATGCCGTGTTCTTCCGTGTTGGTTCCGCAATGTGCTTTGGTGACTGGCATGGGTTCCTCCTCGTCTCGAGTCTCGTTGCAACAGAACGGGCGGGCGATTTCTCGCCGAAGAAACGAATCGGGCCGGCGCATGCGCACCGGCCCGCGGCCCGTTCAGTGGCCGTTCCGAATCGCGCTCGTTCTCAGGGCGAGCGCTTCACTTATCCGAGTAAGCGACTTTCTGAGGTCGCCGGGGCCATCTTGTTGCCGGATGGCCGGCTACTGCGGCGAGGAAGTGCTCGGAGACACCATGGTGGCCGCCCCCGTGCTCGAGATTCCGTTCGCGGTGATCACAACCAACGGAAAAAGTACATGGGATTTGGGAACGATCACGTTCACTTGATACAAGCCCACAAATCCTTGTGTGAGGCCCGCGTAAACAACGGGCGCGTTGTTTCCGTCGATCGTCACTGTCACCGGATTCACCGTCTGATTGAACGAAGTCGCCGCCGTGCCGGTGGCAAACGATGGAGACGTCGGGCCCAGGCCCGTGCAGTAGATCGCGACTTCCTCCCCTGTGGACGCCGAATTGGGGTTCCCGACAATGGTGTTGTTGCCGTGGAGGATTGCCGCCAAAAAAACGTTGTCTTCATAGGGGTTCACTACAGACACTCGGAAGGTTCCAGGCGCGGCCGCCACCAGGTTGATCGGCTGGGGCGCGCTGGTCTGCCCGTTTACGGTGACGGTCAGCGGTGTGGTGCCGGCTTGCGGACATTCCCAGGGAAGTTGCGCGTTGATTTGCCGCGGCGAGACGTAGAACAGCGGAAGATTCTGGCCGCAAGCCGTCACAGTCGTATTGTTCGCGCCCATTTGCGTCGGCAGCGGAACCGTGCCGGCACTGACTTGCCCGGAAAGCAGAAATTGCGATCCGAAAATGGAAATGATTTGCCCGGCTGCCACCTGATTATTCGGCGCGGGCACGAAACTCGCGCCGTTCACGACTCCTCCGTTATTCACCACCGGAGGGCCGGAGAACTGCGGCACACCGATGATCTGAAAACCTCCGACGTCGATGAAGTTGTCCTTGGAGCTTGAGTCGTGCGTTCCGGTGACCTCCACCGTCATCGTATGCGTGCCCGCCGCCAGCAAGCCGCTGCCAAACAGCGGTTGAACATTGAGACCCACGGCGCTGTACGCGTCGACGGTCCCGACCTTCGTTCCATCGACATACACGTTGGCAATGCCGTAGTTGTTATTCTGGCCCCCAAACCACACCACAGCCGTGCCGCTGAACGTGACCGTCCACTTTGTGCCGGCGATATTGGAAAAGCCGTTCGTGGGACCGAACATCGGAGGAGGCGACTGCACCACGGAGGAAAAACTCAGGTCGATCAAACTGCCCGCGGCGGTCGTGCTGCTCGGAGCCGGCCCACCATTCGTGATATCGAACGCGTCGATCCACACCCATTGGCTGGCTGGTTGGGTGGCTAGCAGGCTGGCTTGGCCGCTCACATTGACAAAAAGCGTGTGCGGACCGTCCGGCAAACCTTGCGCGGAAAAAAGCGTTTGTTGATATTGCGTGGCCGCCGCATAGGTATCCACGACAGTGCCGACGCCGTCCAGGTTCACCCACGCGCGGCCTGCGCCGGGATCGCGCACGCCGATCCACGCGATTCCCGTGCCGGTGAACGTGATCGCCGCCGCGGAGAGCGTATCTATCGCCAGCGTCGCCGTGCCGCCGCTGTTGCCTGTGGCGGTGTTGTTGTACCACGTGCCGGTGTAGGTGATGTGTGGATCGGTTTGCTCGATGCGGGTTACTTGGGCGCACGGGGATGCCGCGATCGCGGCGACGGCCGCCGATAGGAGGAGACGGCGCGAAAAATTGCGCATACTTCCACGATGGAATCGCGCGGGAAAAATGTCGTTTCACTGTTGAACAGGAAAACTACTGAATCCACCCCGGAAAACCCGGGCCTGCACTCTTGCGCAGGCCCGTAGCCCGTCCCTTTAGCGCTCATCTATTGCTGCGCTACCTCCGGAGCCGCCTTTACGCAGATCGTCACCGTGTTGCTCGCGACTCCCGCCGCGGTCAACTGCACCGGCACCGAGTTGCCCGCCGGCGTGCCCGCCGGAACCTGTGCGTTGATCTGGAACAATCCCA
>Ga0209060_10000098_pt1 | contig 234194 bp, 209 predicted proteins | sample Coa_R1_8_FD_187155 | JGI IMG/M metagenome (GOLD analysis project Ga0209060, IMG submission 187155) | Surface soil microbial communities from Centralia Pennsylvania, which are recovering from an underground coalmine fire - Coalmine... | ecosystem: Environmental > Terrestrial > Soil >...
TTCCTGTTAACAGGAAGCGGGACGGCTGTATTTTCTGCGGCTGCTCGCGCAGGCGCTGGGCTTGCTGGAGATGCGCAGCGAGACGCTGTATGCGGTAGACGCTTCCGCCTTTTTTGTGCAATCGCTGGCCGAACGCACCCGTCGCTCTTTTACCGCCTGGCTTGCTGGCGTGTTCTGGAACGAACTGCTGCACCTGCCTGGCGTGACGCTGCGCCCAACTCCGCCGGAGAGCGCGCACCCGGAGGTGCTGCGGGCGCGGCGGGCGGCGCTTGCCCTGCTGGGTGATGAGGCGGCTGCCGGATGGATAAGTCGCAGCGCTTTGCTGGCGCTGGCTCGGCTGCGCCAGCCGCACTTGCTCTTTCCGGCTCGGGCCAAGGGGCAGGTTGATCGCTATTTGGCTGGAGGGAACGTGTTTGGGCTGGATTTCCGCCCGCGAGGCGGCTGGATTTCGCCGCATGAAAACTGGCTGCGCGTGGAGGGCGCTTTTCTGGCAGCGGTGCTTGATGGACCACTTGCCTGGCTGGGCGCGCTGGATGTGGATGATACACCCGACGGGGAGACAGCCGCCTACTGTGTTTCTGCGGTTGGGCGCGCACTGCTGGGCAAAGGCGACTGGCCGCCTGCCCTGACCGAGACGGAAAGCGGGCGATTGGTGATTCAGCCCAACTTTGAGGCCTTGGCGCTGCCGCCGCTGCGCGAATCACTGCTCTGTTTCCTCGATCAGTGCGCTGAGCGCCAGTCGCTCGATCAGGTGGCACTCTATCATCTGACGCGCGAACGCTGGCTGCGCGCACTTCGTGCCGGAACGAGCGCGGCCAATTTGATCGAGCGTCTGGAACAGATGGCAGCCGCGCCGCTGCCCCAGAATATGCGCTATTCACTGCTGGAGTGGGAACGCCAGGCGCAGCGTATTCGCCTCTATCGTGGGGTGGCGCTGCTTGAAGTACAGGATGCGGCGCTGCTCGATTCCTTGCTGGCTGACGCTGCGCTTGCCACGCTGATTCTCCGCCGTCTCACGCCAACTGCGGCGCTGGTTGATCGCCAACAGTTGCCACGCCTCTATCGGGCGCTGCTTGGGCGTGGGCATCTGCCTCAGAGGATGCCGCCCCTGTGAACTCCCCGACGTATTACTTTTAGGGAAGATGATGCTTTCTCCATCTGCCCGTATGTGGGGCCAGAAAATACACTGCAAGAGAAGGTAGTTCTGGCCCTGGCATGGTCTATGCGTGAGATATGTTACTATTTGCTTCAATTCTTGAAGTAACTTTCCTGGGAACTGTACGTATTACCTATGGAAGAAGGATATGATTGACCGCGTTATTGAGTGGAACCCACCAGGGATGGTTCAGAGCGCAGATGGTCCTCTTCGTGCGGCTTATTCGAGCGTGAACCAAAGATCGATTAAATACCTTAGATTGTCTCAGGTGATTACCGGATGCCGCACACATGCCTGGTTGGGTATACTGGACACAGATGATACGGATAGTTTACAAAGGCCGTGCACATGACTGTCCAGGCATTGGGCGTGACGAACCAAACGCACCGTTTCGACTCAATGCGCCTTTGATCTGCTGATTGATCGAAGTCTAGGACATAGGAGGGGCCACCATGCACACACCGGTGCAAAAGACCCGCGAAGAACTGATCTGGGAGGAAGGCACGACTGATGACCTTGCTCCCCTGCCGGGCACCCCAGAGTCTGACGAGGTTGAGGAAACAGATGCGGCTGATCGGATGGCTGTGGAGATGGTTGATCTGTCGACACTTGAGGCCCTCAATATCGCTCTTCCCCCAGGGATGGATTTAGCCGCGTTGCAGGAAGCGTTTGCCGTCACGGAGATAGCCGAGCCAGGTCCAGATGAAGCCAGCGATACCGCTGAAGAGTTGCCAGACCTGGATATGGATGATCTGGCGCTTGAGGCGCTGTATGAAGGGCGCACCCGCCGTACGTTCCAGGGGGCGGATGGGTCCGAAGATGCGTTCCAGAGCTATCTACATGACATTCGTGGCCTGTCGCTGATTTCGCACGAAGAAGAATTAATGTTGGCCCGGCGCGCCGCCGCGGGGGATACGCGGGCGCGGCGTCGGCTGGTGGAAGCGAACTTACGGCTGGTGATTGCCATCGCGCGCCGCTATGTCAACAGCGGTGTGCCCCTCATCGATCTGATTCAAGAAGGCAATATGGGGTTGATGCGCGCCGCCGAGAAGTTCGATTATAAGCGCGGCACGCATTTTGGCACCTACGCGACCTGGTGGATTCGCCAGGCCGTCAGCCGGGCCGCTGGCGAGCAATCGCGCCTGATTCACCTGCCTGAGCATGTGGCGACGCGGCTGCGCAAGGTGCGGCGCGTTGCGGCGCAGATTTCCCAGGAGAGCGGCAACGATCCGCTGCCGGAGCAGATTGCCGAGGCGGCAGGCATGCCTCTGGAAGAGGTGGATGATCTGCTGCATGTGACCGAGCAGCCGGTTTCATTGGATGCCCCCGCTGATACAGAGAATCGCTATTCTTTAGCTGATACATTGGAAGATCGGTCCTCGCAGGCTCCGGCGGATATCGCGTCGCGGCATCTGGTGGGCGAGGAATTACATCGCGCGCTGTCCACGCTGACCTCGCGCGAGCGCGCGGTGGTGACGCTGCGCTACGGCATCGGTGATGGCCGCAGCCGCACACTGCTGGAGGTAGGGCGCGAGTTGAATATCTCGCGCGAGCGTGTGCGCCAGTTAGAGATGGTCGCGTTGATGAAACTGCGCCACGCCAGCAGCGCCTATAAGCTGCGCGAGTGCGTGTGAGCCGTCTATAGTTTGCGCTTTCAGAAGAGATACGTGAGCGTCTGGGTTCTCGCTGGTTGAGAGATATCTGCCAGGAGCAAGACAGACGCTCGCTCTCTGTTCGGACTTATTTATTCAGACGAGGCTGGTCCAAACGCCTCCAGCAGCGCGTCCGAAGTCACCACCAGCGCCTGGCGCGGAAAGACCTTTTGGGTGAGGACTCGATGCACCTCCTCGTCACCATCGGCGCAGCAGTCCTCGACGACTATCAGGTCATAGTCCATATCAGCCGCCCATCGGACGGTGGATAGGACCACTCCGCTGGTGGCAATGCCCAACAAGATGAGGGTCGTTCGCTCCTGAGCGCGGAGAATCGTTTCAAGATCAGTGGTGCTGAATGCGCCTGTGCGCCGCTTGGAGACGACGACATCGCCTGGCCTGGGCGCAACCTGGGGATGAATTTCTGTGGCAGGATCGCCTTCCTGCATCGAGCCAATCTTCCCAATCTGGGCAAAAACGCGGTTGCGTGGGCTGATTTCGGGATAGCCTTCACGGAACCGCACGACGATATAGATAATCGGCACCCCTGCGCTGCGCGCTGCTGCCAGGACCGAGGCTGCCCTGTCGAGCAGCCCAGGATGCGCGCCACCAAAGCGGGTAACCGCCACATTCTGATAATCCATAATCAGGAGCGCGGTATGCGCTCTATCCAGCGTGAGTGGACTTGCCATCGGTGCTCTTTGCCTTCTTTCAGATGCTGTTGTGAGAGATTGTATCTACGGGAAACCTATGCTACACTGAGCAAAAGCTACTCAAATGCTACTACTTTGGCGGCAGGCCATGCGTATAGTGCATAGATACTGTGTATATAGATATTATCATGCGTAATGGAGAGAAGACGGGCGAGATGGTTCTATCCATAGCGCGCTCGTGCGCAATGACATCGAACAGGGAGACGGAAGCATGACAACTTGTTCCTGTGGTTTTGCGTTGCAACCTCACCAAAAGTTTTGCCCCAATTGTGGGGCACAGGTGGCATCTGCCCAGTCGCCGACGGTGTATCCACAATATCAGGCGGCTCCAGACGCCAACAGCCCTACGACCTACACGCAGTATGCTTCAGCCCCTGCGGGGAGTTCAACCGCGCCTGGCATTTCGCGCTGCTCACATTGTGGCGGCGATGTGAATGGCAATGCGCCGTTTTGCATGCACTGTGGCACCCCGCTGGCGGCGGCCACCGCGCAGGCTGCCCCCAGCAGTGCGCCATCAAGCTGCCCAAGTTGTGGCTCGGCAGTGAAGCCCAATGCGCCGTTCTGCGAGATGTGCGGTGCGCATATCACCGGCCAGGCTGCGGCAGCCCCGGCGGTCGCGGCCTGCCCAAGCTGCGGCCAGGCGACGAATGGCAACGCGCCGTTCTGCATGCACTGTGGCGCGCGCCTCCAGGGGGCGGGCAACCCGACGATGGCGCAAACCGGGCAACGGCCTTCCAATTGTACACAGTGCGGCTATCCGATGCAGGCAGGCGCAGCGTTTTGTACTCACTGTGGCGCGCATTATGGTCCGCCAGTCCAGCCGGGCATGCAGCAGCCCATGATGGGTATGCCTCAGCAGGTGATGCGCTGTCCCACGTGCATGGGCGCGGTGCCAGCGGGTACGAGCTTCTGCACGCAGTGCGGCACGAGCCTGGCTGGCGTGCCAACACCGGCAGGTGTTCAGGGGCAGCCGGGTGGCTTCTTCCAGAATCTGATGAGCAGCAACGCCGGAAAGATTGGCCTGGGCGTGGCCGGTGGCCTGGCAGCGGGATTTATTGGCGAAGAGTTGATTCGTGATTTTGAGGGTGGCGATGGTTATGACGAGTATGGCAACCCCTTCCGCCGCCATCACCGCGGCTTGATGGGCGAAATCATCCGCGATATTCTCTAAGCTGAATCTGAAGGAAAAGCAGGAGCAGGGAACGACATGACTGCGCAACTCTGGGCCGTGTTTGCGGCGGCCTTTCTGGCTTCGGCAGTGGAATTTGTCGAGGCGTTTACCATCGTGCTGGTGGTGGGGGTTACGATCAACTGGCGAAGCTCGCTGGCGGGCACGGCCCTGGCGGTTGTGGCGCTGGCGCTGCTGGTCGGCATTTTTGGCACGGCGCTGGTGCAGTTTGTGCCCATTGAAGCGCTGCGGCTGGTGGTGGGCTTGTTCCTGGTCTTGTTCGGCCTGAAGTGGCTGAAGAAGGCGATCTTGCGCTATGCGCGGCTGAAGGCGCTGCACGACGAAGAAGCGATCTATGAGGAGCAGCAGGCGGAATTGCGCGCGAAAGGCGTGGCCGCGGCCAGCCGCATCGACCCCTTTGGCCTGGTAACGTCCTTTAAGAGCGTGTTGTTGGAAGGGCTGGAGGTCGCGTTCATCGTGATTACCTTCGGCGTACAGGCCAACAGCGAGTCAACGGCCAACGGCATCTTGATTGCAGCGCTGGGCGCGGCGGGAGCGTTGCTGGTGATTGTTGGACTGGGGGCGCTGGTGCGCGCTCCGTTGCAGCGTGTGCCCGAAAATACGCTCAAGTTCACGGTTGGAATTATGCTTGCCAGCTTCGGCACGTTCTGGGGTGGCGAGGGTCTGGGTATCTGGCATGATGATTTCTTACTGCTGGTGATGATTGCCTTCTATTTGGCGGTGGCTGGCGCGCTTATTCTCTGGCTGCGGCAATACGCGCCCCCGCGCAAAGCGAATCTGGCTGGGCCGGTGGAATTGCCCTCCGAGGAGGTAGTGGGATGACGCGCGTGGTGAAGGTCTTAAAGGCCATTTATCTTTTCTTTGCTGGCGATGCGATTCTGTTGATAGCGGTGCTGCTGGCGTTTGGGCTGGCTGCACTACTTGGCAAGGTGGCGCAGGCGCCTAACCTGGTGGTGGGCATCATCTTTGTCGCGCTGATTGTCGGCGGCCTGGCGCTGACGCTGAGCCGGGAACTGCGCGGCAGGCCACGCGGGGGCTGAGAGATTTTGCCGAAGCGAACACAACAGCGGGCAGGTTTTCAGCCTGCCCGCTGTTGTGTTCGCTTTCTATCTCAGTAGACGCTGATGTCTGCGCCGTAGCTTTCCAGGCGCTGCTTGACGATGCTCAGGAAACGCGCCGCGCCTAGACCATCGTTGATGCGGTGGTCAAATGAAAGGCTGATGAACATCATCGAGCGGATGGCAATGGCGTCACCCTCGATGACGACGGGACGCTTGACGGCTGCATCCATGCTGAGAATGCCCGCGTGCGGCTGGTTGATGATGGGCACGGAGATGATGGTGCCAAAGACGCCCGGGTTGTTGACGGTAAAGGTTGACCCTTGCATATCTTGCAGGGTCAACTTGTTTGCGCGCGCCCGCGCGGCCAGGTCGCTGACGGCACGCGCCAGTCCAGCCAGATTCCTGGTGTCGGCGTCATGGACGACAGGCACCATCAGCCCGGCATCAGTGGAGACGGCCACACCCATATGGATGCGTCTTTTCAGGATGATTTGATCGTTGACCCAGGAGGCGTTCATGGTGGGCACTTCTTTGAGCGCCTCAACGGCGGCTTTCATGACAAAAGGCACGAAGGTGATGCTGTATCCTTCGCGTCGCTTGAACTGGTCTTTGGTGCGTTCAATCCAGCGGGCGATGTTGGTAACATCGACTTCGACCATGGTGGTGGCGTGCGGCGAGGTGTGCTTGCTGCGCACCATATGCTCGGCAATCGCCCGGCGAATGGGCGAGACCGAGACGATCTCTTCATCCACGCCTGGCGTATAGGGCGCGGCGGGCGCGGTGAAGGATGGTTGGCTGGGCGCTGCGGTTATGGCTGCTGGCGCTTGCTCGCGGCTCGCCAGGAACGCTACAATATCATCTTTGCGTACCCGGCCACCTTCGCCAGTTCCGCTGATGGCTTCCAGGTCGAGCTGATGCTCTGCCGCCATGCGCCGCGCCAGCGGCGAGATGCGATGACGCTGGCCGTTGACCGCTGCCTGTCGCGGCGTGGGGGCCGAAAAGGGGGCTGTGGGTTGGGAGACGCTGGCCGCGGCAGTGGCGACCGGCGCGGCGGCTGGCTCGCTGGTTCTGGCGGGCGCGGCTGGCTGAACGGCTGCCGCTTCCTCGATCTGCGCGATTTCAGCGCCGACTTTGACGGTCTGGTCTGGCTGGACGGAGATTTTGAGCAGGCGGCCAGCAACAGGTGAGGGCATCTCCTGGGTGATTTTATCGGTGACGATCTCCACCAATGGCTCGTCAAGTTCAATATCGTCGCCCTCTTGCTTGAGCCAGCGCCCGACGGTTCCTTCGGCCACCGACTCACCAAGCTTCGGCATGGTTACCTTCGTTGGCATTGCATCACTCCTTTGTGTTTGAGACGACTCTCATGCTAGCATGTGCGGGCGGCGGCTGTCAAGAAACAGCCGAGCTAATTTCCCTGGAACTGCGGTTTGCGCTTTTGCAGGAAAGCCATCATACCCTCGCGTACATCTTCGGTGGTGAAGCACATCTTGATGCTGGTCAGTTCCAGTTGCAGCATGGTGCGCAGGTCGAGGTCTGGACTTTGCGCCAGCAGGCGCTTGGCAAGCGTCTGGGCAATAGGTGGACCACTGGCAAGCTCGGCGGCGTAGCTGGCGACGGCTTCTTGAAAGCTCTCTGAGGGAAGAACGCGGCTGACCAGGCCAATGCGCTCCGCTTCATTCGCATCGATGTCGCGGGCGGTCAGAATCAACTCGGCGGCGCGCGATGCGCCTACCAGGCGCGGCAGGAAATAGGCCATACCTCCATCGGGGACCAATCCACGTCGCAAATAGCCGGTGGTGATGCGTGTCCCCGCCGCCATCAGGCGAATATCGGCGGCCAGCGCCAGCGAAAGACCCGCGCCCGCTGCCGCGCCGTTGATCGCCGCGATGATGAGTTTATCGCAGGTGGTCAGTGTAAGCGCCTGGCGACCAATCCAGCCGAGCGCATCCAGTTTCGTGTGACGATCTTGCCCATCCAGCGGTGCTGAGCCGCCGCCATCGGTCAGGTCCAGCCCGGCGCAGAAGCCGCGCCCGGCTCCGGTCAGCACAATGACCCGCACATCGTCATCGGAGGAGGCTTCGGCAACGGCGGCCTGAATGGATTCAGCCAGCGCGGTATTCAAGGCGTTCAGCCGATCAGGCCGGTTGAGGGTGATCGTGCGAACTCCCTGTGTCGTCTGGACCAGCAGTTCCTGATTCTGCGCGATGCTCATGGCGGGCGATGCTCCTTCTCTTCACGAAGCGTGCCGTTTGGGCGACCGGGCCTTGATGCCTGGTGTGATTTGCGCTGAGCGGTGGCACGCAAGCTGATATAGCGATCTCTGAATTAAGCATAACGGAAAGGGATACAGAGCGCAAGCATGAGGCAGCGTACAGAGCGAGCAGCGAGGAGGGCGCTATGCTGACCTATATCGTCCGGCGGCTGCTCATCGCTATTCCCGTGTTTCTGGGGATTACGGTGCTGCTGTATGTTCTGGTGAGCATCACCCCCGCTGGCGGTCCGCTGGCGGCCTATCTTGGCCCCGGCAAACATATTTCCGCGCAGCAGTTGGCGGTGCTGCGCGCGAAGTTTGGGCTTGACCAGCCCATCCCGGTGCGCTATGTGAAGTGGCTTGGCGCGCTGGTGCGCGGCGATCTGGGCTATTCCACGCAGACGGGTGCGCCAGTCCTCCAGGAGATCGAAAACCGGCTTCCGGCGACGATCTTGCTGATTGGGACTGCGTTTCTGGTGCAAGAGTTGATCGCCATTCCGCTAGGTGTCTTCTCGGCCTTGCGCCGTTATTCCCTCTTTGACCAGGTGTTTACGGTTCTCAACTATATGCTCTACTCCTTGCCAACCTTCTGGTATGGCTTGATGCTGATTATTCTTTTTGGTGTGGTCATCAGGGTGCCCGATCCGGACAACCCAGGCTACACCAGAGGTTTGCTGCCGTTCTCCGGCATGGTGAACTTACGCGAATCACCGCCGTTTGGCACTGCTGATTATGGAGCGTACTTTGCGGCGCATCCCTTCACGGCACTGGGCGATCTGGCTGCGCATCTGGCGCTGCCGGTGCTGGTGCTGGCGACAGTAGGTGTCGCCGCTGATAGCCGCTTTATGCGCGCCAGCATGCTGGATGTCATCAACATGGACTATATCCGCACGGCGCGCGCCAAGGGCTTGCCGGAACGGGTAGTCATCTGGAAGCATGCCATGTGTAATGCCATTTTGCCGGTCATCACCAATATTGGCCTGCAACTGCCGATCTTGCTGGGTGGGGCGATTGTGACCGAGCAGATTTTCTCCTGGCCGGGCATGGGGTCGTTCTACGTGCAGGCGGCCAGCGCTGGCGATTATCCGGTGGTCGTGGCCTATACCAGCCTGCTCGCGGCGGCGACCATCCTTGCCAACCTGCTGACCGACCTGTCGTATGCGTTTGTGGACCCACGCATCCGTTATAGCTGACGTGCCCGGTTGCCACTCGGGAGGAAGCAATGCCCGATACCCAGAGTCCCGCTCCAGAAACAGATGCTCCTATTATCCCTGGTGTCCCTGGCACGGGTGCGGGCGGCGTTGGTGGCCCGCTTGGCGCCAGCGCCACTGAGCGTGATCTGGCGTCTGGAATCGTCGAGCCAGGACTGCGCCTCGAGTACCAGGATGAAGGTGCAGCCGTCCAGCACCTGTCGCAGATGAAGCTGGTCTGGAGCCGGTTTCGCCGCCACCGCCTCGCGCTCGTCGGCACGGTTATCCTGAGTGTGATCGTTTTTCTGGCGGTGTTTGCGCCTTTTCTGACGCATACCGCGCCGGATACGGCGCACCTGGAGTGGGTTGATTTCCAGACCGGCGCCACTGGCCCAACGCTGGCGAACTTTCCTGATCGCATCATGGGGGTCGATACGATTGGGCACAGCGTCTGGTCTGGAGTCATTTATGGGGCGCGTGTCTCGCTGCTGATTGGGGTTGTCGCCTCGCTGCTGACGGTGGTGATTGGCACGATGCTAGGCGCGATCAGCGGCTATTTTGGTGGCGCCGTGGATTTGCTGCTTCAGCGCCTGACGGATATGGTGTTGTCGATTCCGTTCTTGCCCCTGATGATTGCGCTTTCGGCGATTGTGCTCCATAATCCGGCGCTGCATCAAAATGTCGGCTTCATCGTGACGTTTGTCATTCTGGCATTTACTGGGCTTGGTTGGCCGGGTGTCACGCGCATAGTGCGCACCTATTACTTGACCCTGCGCGAGCAGCAATTTGTTGAGGCTGCCAGAGCGTTGGGAACAAGTGATCTGCACATCATATTCCGCCACATTCTCCCGAACGCGCTCAGCCCAATCATGGTGCTGTTCACGTTGTATGCCGCGTCCTTTATGACGCTGGAGGCGACGCTGGATTTCCTGGGGCTGGGGATCGCGTTCCCGCCCACGCCAACCTGGGGCAATATGCTGACCAACGCCCAGGATGAATTGCTCATCGGCCATTGGTGGTGGGCCACGTTTCCTGGTCTGTTGCTGCTGCTGACGGTGCTGGCGATCAACTGGATTGGCGATGGCCTGCGTGACGCGCTGGATGTGCGCGATCAGGGGTAAGATGTTGTCGCTTCTCTTGCTCCACAAAAGTTGAGGGCTTGCAAAAAAGCCGTCGGTGAAACGCTTGACATTCCCGCGCCAGTGCGGTATGCTTATTAGGCGAGAAATATGGGTGCTCTCGCTGCCTGTGCCCGTAGCTCAGTGGATAGAGCGTTGGCCTGCGGAGCCAAAGGCCGCTGGTTCGAATCCAGTCGGGCACGCCGTCGCCTACAAAATGGGTAATTCCATTCTGTAGGCTTTTTTGTTTCTTAACTTTGGTTGTGTCGCTGCCATTGTGTAGTAAACAGCATTCCAGGAGTTTCTTGACGCCCTACCACTCCCCTCGCTAGGCGTAAAACTGGTAACCAGACTAAGCGTGGCTTGATCGCCGCTATCATCTTGTGTTCCAAATCATAATATAGGCCCCCAGCTTCCAGGAGCAAGGTCACCATCTCACGCCGTTCTTCTGGCGTGGCGAACTCCCACAAGGCTGCTATCCCTGGCAAGCGTTCACCAGCCTCCAAGATAGCCTCCAAACTCAGCCCGTCTTGGGTGGAGAGACTAAGCCGCCCTAACGCCAGCTCTACGGCGGCAACCTCTGCCCGCATTTCTTCATCATCTATAAACCCTTCGCGATGTTGCTTCAATATACGTGTGCGTTTGAGTCGTAGCCGTTCTCGCTCACGTGCAATATCAACACGCTCGACTCCAGCCAGTTCCATCACGGTCACTACCCGACGGCGTACCTCTTCCCTCCAAGAATCAGCTAGATTGAGGGCGGCAAGCCATTCTCCAAACTGGCGCTGTACTAAATCCACACGTACCGTCAGGTATCCGCCTGCTGGACAAGGAAGCTTGCGCAGTTTGGCAACATCCTTGTAGTACCAATACTGCCCAATCTTCCCTACACCACGTAAGGTCAGCCCACAGTGGATGTCAACAATATAGCCAGCGAATTCATAGAAATGTCTGGCTTGTTCGGCCCGATGCGGTGCAGAATAATTTAACCGAGTAAGCTCACGTATCTTCTGCCATTCGTCCATCGTGAAAGCCGCTGAGTGCGGTCCCCGATGCCGCTGACCGTGATAGAGGACCGTTCCCCGGTCATCATCAGGAGCAAAAGCGGCGTAGAACTCATTGCGCAAGATGAGATTGATCGTGTCCTTGGTAAAGAGTCGTGCTTTATTCTGTTTCCCTCCGGTTCGATAGCCAGCCGCATTGATCTGCTCAGCGATCCGCTCAGCTCCTAGCCCCTGCATCCGTAGCTCGCCCATCAGCCGCAATCCTGGAAATGTGTCTGGATCGTGCTCCGGAGATAATTTCGGACCGGTCGCCCGATAGCCAAAGGGAATGTCACCGTTGTACAGTCCCTGGGCTGCTCGTTCGGATTTGCCCTTGCTGATATGTTTGGCGATCATATCAGAGAAATAGGCGGCAAAAGCGGCCAGGATGGTCAGTTGCAGCTTGCCCTCTGGTGTCGAGTAATCAATATGTTCGGTGAGGGAAACAAACGCGCAGTGCTTTTCAACCAGGATGCGGAAGGTCTGAAGAGTGACCATCACGTTGCGCGACCAGCGATCCAGGGTATGGACAATGATCATCTGCACCCGTCCCACTTCCACTTCCTCTAAGAGGCGCCGGAAGGCAGGACGTTTGGCAATCTGTTCTCCACGAGCTGAAAGCTCATCATCTTCAAAGAAGATCGGTTCCGATAGACCTCGCCGCTGGCATTCTTCCCGAATTGCGCGCTTTTGTGCATCGATGCTGAAGTTGTCTTTCTGCATGTGGCTTGAGCGGCGTACGTAGCCAGCAACTACCATAGCTAGTTGAGGATGCTGGCCGCAAGTATTCAGCGGTCGCTTCCATGATATCTTGATCATCCTGGACCACCAGGATGCCTATCGCTGCCATTCGCTGACGAAACCCTCCTGTCAACTGGTGTTGGTGTCCATATGGTTGTTTTGGATTGTAACACAGGACCAAGCTGCTTGGCTTGTTTGTTCACCTGCTACCAAGCAATAGACCGGAGTGCCCACAGACGCTCAAGCAGAGGAATGGCGAATATGATACCGGCAAATGAAACCACCGCTCTGGATTACTTGGACGATCGCGCCATCAGGTTCGAGCATCTGGCAAACGAAGATAGACGGGCAGATCCAGGTGGCCAGGATGATCGCGAGCAAGCGCCGCTAAAAGCTCTGTTGTCATCCATTCGATGCCCTGAGTATTGGTCAGCACGTAACCAGCTCCAATGCGGCTATGTGTTCGAGACACTGAAGTCAGTTTTGCGAGACGATCTAAAGCGTGCACCTCAAGGCTGCAAGCTGCTGACGCCAAGCCTCGCAGAGGCTCCCTACCCAGGCGGGCGCGGCGTTCTTTCTGGCCCCGGATGGGATTGTGGGCTGGAGGCTCTCTAGAGGCGCGCCTAAAGCGCACCTGTCGAAAAGTCTTGCGTATGACGCTTGGGCATCCGCCGAGCCGCTTTCCCTAATCGGCATTGAGCCGCAGCGTCTGCCCAAGCGAGGGTCGCGAGACGACCCGTGCCATCAGCCCAATGGCCAACGCGCAGATGACCACCAGCGCCGCAAAGACTACCAGGAGCAGACTGGGAACCACGATCTGGGTCGGCAACAGCTGCTGAAGGTTGTAGAACGAGCCGCTGGTGGTGGTACTCGCCTCATTCGGCGCCCCGGTAAAGACGAGCGCTGGTACCATCGTCCCGGCGAGGACCGCGCCAAACGCTGCCCCCAGAACGATAGCCGTTGCGTACACAACACCTTGCTCCCACGTCAACATACTGGCGAGCTGGCCTGGCGTAGTGCCTAACGCGCGGAGGACCGCAAAATTCGTCAGGCGGGTGCGCGCACTGAGCCAGGACGCGAGCAAGTCGCCTACGAGCGCCAGCAGCAGCGTCGCGGCTGTTCCCAGAATCAAAACATCCAGCAGCGCCAGATAGAGCGGGTCTTGCTCCAGGGTGTGCAGGTTGGCCCGCCGATCAAGGAGGGGATTGAGCGCCAGCGGGCCACTGGTCAATGCGGCACGTATCTTCGTCAGCACTGCCGGGTCATCGCTGGTCCGCAGCCAGACAGTATTCACCGGGAGCCTCGCTGTCCCCAGGTTGAGCGGGAAGACAGACGCCAGGCTTGGATAATCGATCAGCACGCCTCCAGGCACCGTCGTGTCGCTGCTACTCCCGGTATCCAGGCTATCTGCCACGCCAGGCAAGTGGGTGGCCTCTGCCACTGCGCGGAACGAAACCTCGCTGCCATTGACTCCGAGCAGAAAGTCCATCCCCATATGGAGATGAAACCGTTGCCACGTCAGTTGATCCACCACTGCCGGAATGGTCCCACTTCCGATGGCGGACGAGCGCCCGGCGATCAAGGGCTGCAGCAGCGCTGACACCGGCTGGCTGGAGTCCTGATCGGTCCAGATGGCGGTCTGCGCGTAGGTGGCAGCGTCGACGGCCTGAATCGACACTGTATACTGCCCGGAGGTATCTGAGCCATTGGTCACATAGCCCAGCGTCGCCGAGGTGACGCCTGGAATGGCCCGATAGGCAGCCGTCTGTTTTGCCAGCGAGAACGCATCACCTGCTTGCACAGGTATGCCGCTGAAGTCCGCGCCCACCTCATAGGCGGCAACCGCTTGCAGGTGCTGGGTCTCTGAGGTCATGAAGATGAGGGCAAAGCTGGCAAAGCCGCTGGAGAGCGCTAGCAGCAAGATCATCTGCACCGCCAGGCGTGGCGCGCGGGCGATCTGTGCCACCGCCAGCATGGGGGCTGCCGCAGGACGTCGGCTCGTGATTCGGACAATGCTCTCCAAGAGGCGTGGGAAGAAGCGCAGAAAGAGCAGCAGCCCGGCAATTACCAGAAAGGTGGGTGCCACCAGCGCCAGCGGATTGGCAACCACTACCGCCGTCTGGGTATCCGACTCAGCAGTGTTCACGTAGAGCGAGAAGAGAAACCCGGTGAGCGCGATGATCACCGCAATCACATCGAGGTATAGGCGCTGCCAGAACGGTTGACGGGTTGAGCGTGTCGCTTCCCGCCGCATCTCCAGCACATTGCGGCTGGTCGATCTCCAGATGGAGAGCAACATCGCACCCACCACGCACACTGCCGCCACCAGTGTGTAGGCTCCCACTGGAAGTGCGCTCATCAGCGGATGCTGCGCGAGGACATTCTGCGCCTGCTGATCGGCGGGGCTGAGGGTCCCTTTGACCAGCAAGCTGGCCGTCAGCAGCGCCAACCACGGTCCCACCAGGACGGACAGCCCCGCGAGGGCGACACCTTGCGCGGCAAACACCCCAAAGATGTGGCGATGGCTGGCTCCGCGACTGCGCAGCAGCGCAATGACCTCAGCCTGGCGCTCCACCAGCAGGCTCGCCATCATGCTCACGAAGAAGAGGATCAGCCCCCCTACTTGCAGCAGCAGCAGTGTCACTGGAATGGTGACCACCGAGAGACGGGACTGAAACTGGTCCAATAAGCCCGTCCCTGGCCAGTTCCCCAGGACAGCGCCAGAAAACTGGATGTTAGCCACGTCGCCGTCGGTTGGGCTGGCGTCAAGTTGGGCCTGCGTCGCCTGGATGCGCCCAATGAGATCATCCAACTGAGGAGTCCCAATCGCTGAGACATTCAGATGATAGTGCCAGTACAGCAGGGGTCCTGCATAGTCGATGAAAGGAGTCCCAGCTCGCACGACACCAGTGGCGCTCAGCTGCTGCATCTGATACAGAAATCCATCCGTAGCCATAAGCGCTGAAAAAGCAGAAGGCGCCTTTCCTTGCGCTCCTGTTGGATCAAGTTGTTGACCGTCCCAAAACGCATCGCTCTGGTTGGGGACGATGATACCCGCTATTTGCAACGGCATCTCTACGCGCAATTGCTCGCCTTCTGGGGTGACGGGGTTGACAAAAAAGAGGTCCACCGTGACCTGCGCCCCCACATCGACGTGGAGATAGGTAGCCGTCTGCTGGGTGATGGCAATCTGTAAGATGGGACTCTGCGCCTGGGGCAGCCGCCCGCGCACCAGTTGGAGGTGCTGTGTCGCCTCCTGTATTGGCGCTCCATAGACTGAGAGTTCAGCGCTTCTATCTACGCTTGGGGCCGCAATATTGAGCTGCGACAGGTGGATAAAGAGGTCGCTCCTGGGCTGAAGATACGCGCCGAGCTGCTGCTGCATGACGGCATTCAACTCTTGATAGTCCCGATCCACTGTGTCAGGATAGACGACATGCCCATACCCCTGGATGGTGAGTTCCGCGCTCTGCGGCGTGGCGTTGAGCGTCCCACGCAGCCCGGCGGTCAGAGCGATCTCGGAATAGAGCGGCACCGTGCAGACCACCGTCACGGCGGCGAGCATGCCAATCCCGGTCAGGACCAGCAGACCCCAGGTGCGCCGGATGCGCCAGCGGGCGAGGATCATCATAGAAGCAAACGCTGATTGGGTGCGGGAACGGGCGGGCGTACGGGATACCTGGGCCATTTTGACCTCCTCAAGAGAGCAGTGCATTTCCTTTCCACCAAACACGACTGCATCCAGGCAGGGTTCACCGAGAGCAGCCGTCACCTGGCCTGTTCGCGCTCTTAGAACGCTTCACAAGACCGGCGTACGCCGAGTGCCGGCCATTCGTAGTACCATGCGCGCCAGGATTTTGTGAGGCACGCTTTGCCAGCACCGGCATGCGCTTGGGGGGCTTGGCGGCCAGCGAATTGTTGACCAGTCCACCATCGTCACGCCTGGCACCTGGCCTGTCGCTTGCACATACCTGATCGCGCCGGTGCCCACACACAGGTGGCTGCGTGGGATGACAGAGAGCGACCCCTTCATAGCTTTCCAAGGTCAGAAGAGCGATCCGCTTGGTTTGAACTGACCTATTTGCTCGCCTCCTGTTCAGCTGACCCCAGTGATCTGGATGGCCGTCATTGGTCCCTCTGGTAACACGGCGAGGCGGCTTGATCCCGGCATATGAGTGACTAATCGATGCACTGTTGCTTGTAAATCGGGAGCGGGGGTGAGCAGTGCTGCCTCGACGAGCGGGTCTGGGAGGCTCGAATGGAGAAACACCTGCGCCCGTTGTTGCACCAGGGCTTGCTTTTGGACTTGCCACTGATCGGGAAGTGTGACCTTAGAAGAATGCAGGTGTTCCATCAGAAGTTGGGGACTGGTGGCGGCTCGTAACAGGTGTTCGTAATGACTGTGTGCTGGCAACCCATCGCGGCATTCGGCCACTAGCACAATCGCGCCCCCCGGACGGACCAACCGCGCCGCAGCCGTCATGCCCTTGACGCTTTGATAGAGATTCTGATCCAGCGGATAGCCAGCATTACTGGTCACGACCACATCAAACCCACCTGCATTAACGCCTGAGGCCGTTGATGCGAGTACGTCACATCCAGCGCGATGGGCCTGGAGGTAGTGGCCCGCGAAGATACCAGTAATCTGGTGCTCTGGGTTGAGGGTCACGTTGATCAAAAATTCTGGCGGACAGAGCGCCACTGCGGTGCAAATGCCTTGATGGATGGGATTCTCATCGAGAGCCATCCACGTCGAACCGGGATGATCGATGAGGGGCGCGCTATGGAGGGCCTGAATGGTTGATAGTCCTGCTAGCCCTGGGATGACGCCTTTGGGGCCGCCAGAATAGCCAGCAAAGAAATGTGGTTCAATAAACCCGATCACAATGCGCACCTGCGCCAGAAGATACCGGCGATTGACCCAGACAGGCACTCCCGCAGCCGTGGTGCCTACGAGGGCCAGGCTCGACGCATCCGCTGCATCGTGATTGCTGATCGCTATCGTTTCGACCACCTCGTCCCCAAGCAGCGCCTGCAACTCTTCGCGGGTCATCGCTCGATGGGAGCCGGTTCCCACGAGAATCACGATCTGTTCACGTGGGATATTCGCCAGCGCCTTGAGCAGCCAGGGCACGAGCAGATGGTTAGGAGTAGGGCGGGTGCCATCAGAGATAACAATGACGACCTGATCCTTCGGACCAACCAAGTCCACCAGCGCTGGCGTGCCGATGGGGTGCTCGATAGCAGTATCAAAGGACGCATGTGGATCAGCGAGCGCGGCTAATGGCTGTGAACGCACCACGACGGTGTCATCGGGAACCGTCACGATACGTGTTTGGGTGCCATACGGCAATGCAACCTCCATGACGCCTTCCTTCTTTTTTTGTCCTATGGTGCTTTTACAGCAGCGCGTGAGCAGGACTTATTTGGCCGTCCAGCCGCCATCAATCACCAGCAGCGAGCCGGTGACAAAGGAAGCCTCATCTGAGGCCAGATAGAGCGCGGCAGCAGCAATTTCCTCAGGACGGCCCATGCGACCAATAGGCTGGCGGGCGTGTAACTGCTGGCGTACTTCTTCTTCACGGCCAGGGAAATTGCGTGCCAGATAGCCGGCGACGAAGGGCGTATCAACGGTCCCGGGACAGATGGCATTGCAGCGGATGCCCTGCGTGACATAATCGATGGCAATGGCCCGCGTCAGACTGATGACCGCGCCTTTGCTCGTGCTATACGGCAGGCGACGTTCGACGCCAATCAGGCCAGCCGTTGAGGCCATGTTGACGATCACCCCACCCTGCGGCTCCTGGGCTAGCATCTGCCGCACGGCCTCACGCGCGCACAGGAACACGCCAAACGCATTGACGCGCATCACCCGCTCCCAGTCTGCCGTGCTGGTTTCCAGCAGGTTGCCAACGTGGCTGATGCCAGCGTTATTCACCACAATATCCAACCGACCATAGGTCATCCTGATCTGCTGCATCGTAGCGCTCACCTGAGTTTCGTCGGTGACGTCCAGTTGCCAGGCGTGGGCCATACCGTCTGCTTCATGAATGGCCGCGCTAACCGATTCAGCTGCCTCGCCGCGCACATCACCTACCAGCACCTGCGCGCCCTGGCTGGCGTACAGCCGTGCGATAGCTTCGCCGATGCCTGAGCCGCCTCCAGTGACCAGAGCCACTTTTCCATCCAGACGCATCATCAGTTTGAGGTCCTCCTTACCGTTTGTTAATGGGACCAGCGCAGTAGTAAAGCTCACTCGTACCAGGTTGCGCTGTCTCATCCTGAGGCTGAGGCCGGACAGTAAGGATAGCTCCTCAGAGTCCGACCTCAGCCTCAGGAAGGGAGGGCAAGAGGAGGTATGCTTCTCCTGGGAGACCCTATCGATAAACTATGCTGCCCCTTTGCTGCTCCTGGACTCCAGCGTTGATGGAGAGGGTTGGGAGGTGATGGAGCGATCATCAGCCGGGTCAAAGAGGTGCAAGTGGCGCACATCGAAGAACAACTCGATCTCGTCTCCTGGGCGCAGTACTGTTCGCGCATCTACCCGCGCTAACACCTGCTTGTCTGCTAGCAGACCGTACACCATTTGCTCATTGCCCAGATGCTCCACGACTTCCACCTGCACTGGCAGCGCCTGTCCAGTCAGCACGGTTGCGACTTCGACTCCCTGTCGCCGCCTGGCCGCCTGCCCCTCTTCCAGATGCTCTGGTCGGATGCCTGCTGTCACCTGTCGCCCGATATACCGCTCTGCCCGTGCCGCTACCTCCTCTGGCAGCATGAGCGCCACCCCCTCGGCAAGACGCAGCCAGACTCTGCCTTCCTGCTGCTCCAGGCGCCCGTTCTCAAAGAAGTTCATCGCGGGACTACCAATGAACCCGGCAACAAACTTGTTAGCTGGATGCTCATAGAGTTCGCCAGGCGTGCCCAATTGTTGAATAATCCCTGCGTTGAGGACCGCGATATGGTCCCCCATCGTCATCGCTTCGGTCTGGTCATGGGTCACATACACAAAGGTCGTCTGCACCCGCTGATGCAAGCGCGCAATCTCCGCCCGCATCTGCACGCGCAGTTTGGCATCCAGATTAGACAACGGTTCATCCATCAAGAAGACCTGGGGATCGCGCACAATGGCCCGGCCCAGGGCTACGCGCTGGCGCTGCCCGCCGGAAAGCTCTTTGGGCTTGCGCTTCAGCAAGAGGCCCAGCCCCAGAATCTCGGCAGCGTTCTGCACGCGCTGACTGATCTCTCGCTTGGGGGTGCCGCGCAACTTCAAGCCAAAGGCCATGTTGTCGTAGACGTTCATGTGCGGGTAGAGGGCATAGTTCTGGAAGACCATCGCAATATCGCGGTCCTTGGGGGGCAGGTTGTTCACCATTCGCTCGCCGATCTTGATCTTCCCTTCGGTAGCTTCTTCCAGCCCGGCAATCATGCGCAGGCAGGTCGATTTGCCGCAACCGGAGGGTCCCACCAGCACCAGGAACTCTTGATCGCAAATCTGGATGGTGATGTCGTGCACCACCTCCACCTTGTTGAACCGTTTGGAGACGTGCTCGAAACTGACTGAAGCCATCGCGTTCCTCCCTTGACTGATGAGGTCCTGTGCCGTGAGGGTACCATTACGGAGCGTGGCATCCTCGTCTGCGACGAGCATATCGAGCGTGCTCTTGCCCCTGCACAGAGCACGCTCGATATGCTCGTCACGGATGGCTCTGGTGCCGTGCCTGGCTGGCTACACTGACTCGTTCACCGATGGAACCGCCCTCGCCTGCGGCCCACTGGGCTTCGAACCCCAAGCCTGGTTCGGTGGGGGCATGGACCAGCCCATGCTCGTCGACACAACTCTCACGAACCACCGGATTACTCATCACGAGCGATTCGTAATAGGTGTTATTGTTAATAGCCATACAGAGGTGTTGGTGAATTAGCCCCGGTCCATGGACCTCGGCGCGCAGCCGGAAGGCATCGGCGAGATGGGCGACACGCAGTGCTCCCGTGATGCCTCCCTTGAAGTTCCAACTCGTGCGGACAAAGGTCGCGCATCCGGAAACGATGTAATCCGCCGTGTTCATATGGGACCCATCGGAGGTTTCGGCCACATTCAACGGGACAGTGACCGCCTGGGCTAACTGCTTATAGGCGCTGATACTAAATTCACGCATGGGTTCTTCATACCAGAGATAGTCAGCGGCGGCGAGCGCATGTCCCAGATAGATGGCATCGGGGAGATCGAAGGCAGCCGAGCCATCATACATCAAGGGAACCTCAGTACCAACGTGTTCGCGCACCGCCTCACACAAGCGCGCGTCCCGTCGCGCATCCCCCCACGCATGCAGTTTGATCGCGGGATACCCAAGCGACAGACACTGATCGACGACATCCAGGTATTCGGCAACTGAGTCAAAGGTCACCGTGCTCGCATAGGCGGGAATACTGGTGCGATAGGTTCCAAGCAGTCGATGGAGGGGCTGCCCAACCTGTTTGCCGGCGATATCCCACAGTGCAGCATCAACCAACCCCTGAATATAAATGGGAAACTCTTCGACCCGATCGATCTCCCAGAGGCGGTGCCAGATCCATTCGCGCCGCAGCGGGTCCTGACCGACCAATTCAGCACGCAGGCGCCGTTCGACGAGGTCGGCTACAATCGGCCCGCGAACGGCAGGGACAACACCTTCAATGCCCTCGTCGGTCTGAATGCGCAAGATGCCACTGATACCGGGGCCGTCTGAACCCGGCAGACCATCACGCCAGCGAAATGGCGGGGAAACCGCAGCGATTGGCACGAGATCGACCTGGACCTGACGAATACGCATGAAGGCTCCTTTCAGATGAAAAAGGGAACACGATTCCACCTTCCCGCACAGGCGCGGGAAGGGAAGTGAGTCGCTGAGCAGCAAGGGAAGATTACGGGGTAAACAAATCGCTATTCATGCGACGGCGTACTTCCAGCAAATAATTCTTCAACGTGGTCTGAATATGTTCTTGCATGCCGAGGGCAGCCGCATCAGGGTTACCATCGCGGATCGCCTGAAAGATCTTCAGATGTTGGTCCGCTGCGATATAGGGACTGCCTGGTGCGCCCCCATCGCTCCCCATGACGCTGTCTCCCGCCCAGAAGTTCACGCGCACCACGGTAGAGACAGCCGAGAGCAAGTATTCATTGCCCGTTGCTTCAGCGATGCCCATATGAAAGGCGGCATCGGCTCTGGCGCGGGCTTCGTGGTTTTCAGCATTGGTCTGGGTACCAAGGGCGGCTTCCTCAATCGCCCGAAGCTGGCGAGGGGTGACACGCTCTGCTGCCAAACGGGCAGTTTGCATTTCAAGGGTCATGCGAAATTCGCAGAGTTGCTCCACCTGACGTGGGTCCCCTCGCACAGTAACGTCGATGATTCCCGTGGCGGTGGGTGGGGAGGTGCGCGTCACATAAATGCCACTTCCCTGGCGTGGCTGAAGCACCCCTGAAACTTCTAACGCCTTCACGGCCTGGCTGATTGTGTGACGACTCGCACCAAGTGTGTTCACCAGTTCACGCTCAGTTGGCAAGCGGTCACCTGGCTGGAGGCCCGTCTCTGCGATCAACTGCACAATGCGCGAGGCAATGGTCTGATAGTTCTGCCGTTCCAAACGCGTCTCGGTTGCCATAAGAAAACCTCGTTCCCGCATTCGTGCCTGATCTTTCAGGGAAGACGCATACCCAATTGCCGCTATTGCTCCCCCGAGCACATGGCGTTTGTTGGAAACAATCATGCCATATTCTCATCCCTTTGTCAAGAGTGATCGGGGAATTTGGTCATAAGAACCCTTAAATTGAACGGACAATTATGCAAAAATAAGGGCGTTTTCGCTTCTTCGTCCGCTCGAACAGAGAGCAAGGAAGAATGGGATAATGCTAAAATTCAGGAATTGTGCGAATTATCATAAGATTCATCCGTGAACACAATATAACTCATCCCACTTGACAAGCAAAAATTTCCCTGGTAATATTGCGCTCATAAGTTTGAAAGTTAGCAGATAACTCACTGCTGCGTCACTTCCAGAGGTCCATCCATTTGGGAAAGGAGGAACGTTTGCCCCATTTCGGTCAGCCACATCTCACGCATCACGCATTGTCGCGCGCTCCAAATTGAACGTCCCCACTTCCAGTGGGCTGAGGAAGGAGTTCTTGTAATGCAACGCTTTTCCTCCAGGCAAGCCGATCTCTCGAAGGTTAGTATCTCCGCTATCCTCTCCCTGGTTGTCCTTTGTACCTGGGCACTCGCCGGATGTGGCAGCAGTAGTCCAACAACAAACAGCAATGCTCCTATCACCGTCTGGGTGGACGCCGACCGGATGAAGGCGGTTGATGAATTTAAACAAGCGTTCCCAGCCGATGCCTCGCTCATCCATGCAGTCGTGGTTGATCGGACCACGTTTCCCTCCAAGGTGCTGCTCGAAAACAACATCAACAGTGGCTGGCCCGATGTGGTCTTTGCCGAGCCTGATCTCGTCGCGCAGGTTTCCGATGCCGCGCATCACTTCCCCCTTGATCTGACCCCCTACGTCTCATCTCAGATCCAGAACAACTTTGACGGCCTGGATTCGTGCAAGATAGGTGGGAAACTGGTGTGCCTGCGCAACGACCTGGCGCAGTATGTCCTCTATTACAATGCGCCCTTGATGCAGCAGTTCGGCTATACGGTGCCGACGACCTGGGAGGAATATGAGGCGCTTGGGCTGAAGGTTGCCAAGGAACACCCCGGCTATATCATTGGTGAGTTCGCCGATGCCTTCCCACTCGATGAATACTACTGGGCTGGGCAGTGCCCCATCCACCAGGTGGTCGGTGATACGCTCTACTCGAATCTTTCCGACCCCAAGTGCGCGCGCATGACCAGCCTGCTGGATACTCTGATCCCAACCGGTGTCCTCTCCACCAAAGCTGGCTATTTCGACCCAGGGATGACCACGCTGGGCAACAATAATAAGATTTTGATGCTGCCTGGCGCTTCCTGGATGGGCGATTTCCTGTTCAAGGGTGGCCTCTACAAAACCAACGATCATCAGCTCGGCGTAGCCCCACCCCTCAAGTGGGCGGCTGACAGTCAGCCATATACCGGCGCGCTGGGCGGAGCCGCCTGGACGGTCTCCAACCACACGAAGAATCCAGACCTCGCAGCAAAGTTCGTGCTGTGGGTGACCACGGACCCCACCTACCTCGGTCACGAGGCCAATTACCCGGCTTATAAGCCCACAGCTCAAATCTGGGGTCAGACCCTTGCCAGTGATCCGATTTACGCCAGTGATCCCTTCGCTGTGTTCCAACAGGCGGCAGCCGATCTTGATACCACCTACAGCTATGTCCGGTTCGATGATCGAACAATCTTCGGGACATCCGTGACCACGCCAGTGGTCACCACTGGGGCAACGGTGGCCTCGAAGATTGGGGACTACCAACAGCAGTTGATAGCGCTGGCCCAGGCGCAAGGGTACCAGATCACAAACACCGCCCCTTAGCTTATATGCCATGGTGATGGCGTCCGCTGCTCGCCAGAGCAGCGGACGCACATCATGTATGTGTGGCGATACACTACCTGGCACGACTACTCCAGTGATGGCATTCATGCGGTGAACGAGGAGGTTCCCTATGGCAACTCAGACGGTACTCAAGCCGAGTGCGCTGCCGACTACGAAAACGCTCAGGAAAACAGGTGTACGCCGCTGGTTGCCCACCACAGCGGACCTGCTCGTCCTGCCCTATGTGCTCTTTTTGCTAGTCTTTGGGATTCTACCAGGCATCTATGCCCTGGTGTTGAGCTTTGCCTCGTTCCCCCTCGGCACGCCCGAATACTTCAAAGCTGGCTTGCAGAATTATGTGACCGCCCTTCATGATTTCCGCTTTGGCCCAGCCTTTGTCAATATCTTTCAGTTCCTGATCATTTCGGTCCCATTTGGGGTCATCGGTGTCACCGGCCTCGCTTTACTCTTGCATGCGCGCAACGGGTGGTTCTCGAACCTGATGCGCACCATCTACTTCATCCCTGGCGCGGTGGCTGGCCCGACCTCCGTCTTGATCGCCCTGTTCATGCTCGAACCGCAGACCAGCCCGTTTCGGGGAATATTCCAACTGCTCCACATGCAAGACCTCGTCGACGTGATTCAACCCAGCCACCTCCCCTTGATCTTTACCTTGCTGGGGTTCTTTGTCGGGGCTGGTGGGTGGATTGCCATTCTCTATGGTGGGCTAAAGGGCGTCTCAACCGATCTCCTCGAAGCGGCTGCCATCGATGGCGCCAATGTCTGGCAAACAACGCTTTACATCAAGCTTCCGATGATCTGGCGATATGTGATTTACCTCTTCATGCTCACATTTGCCGGCAATATCCAGCTCTTTACGGAGCCGCAAATCATCAGCCAGAGCTTTTCCTTTGCTGGCATCGCGACCGTCAGCCCAACCTGGTCGCCCAACCAGCTCAGCTACTATTTTGCCTTTAACTATGGCAACTTTGGCGCGGCGGCGGCGATTTCGCTGCTGATGGTGGCAATCGGCCTGGTCGGCGCGTTCGCGATCATTCGGTTCACCGGATTCTTCCGCACCGATGCTTCGGCGGCTTGAGAAAGGGGTAGTAGTGATGGCTCGTTCCATGTCGTCAACAGTGGCATGGTCCTCATGGTTCACTCGCTGGCGTCGTACAGGTACGCCTCTCAACCAGGGAACCATCGGCCCGGTGGGCACACTCATTCGCCTGGTCGTCTTACTCCTGTTCGGAATCTTCTTTGGTCTTCCGCTGGTGTGGCTGATCCTCGCCACCACCAAAACAGATACCCAACTCTCGCAAGATTTTCCACTTTCCATCGGGTCGTTGAGCAAAATTGGCACGGATTGGCAGCATCTGCTCATCTTCGATGATGGGGTCATTACCCAATGGTACCTCAACTCGGTACTCTACGCGCTCGCTACACTGGTCCTGGCCCTGGCAATTTCGCTGCCAGCCGGGTACGCGCTGGCAACCGCCAAACCCAAGGCGCGATCACTACTTCTCTGGCTGACGCTGGTTGCTATGCTCTTGCCCATTTCGGCGCTCGTTCTGCCGCTCTTCCTGGAGATGAATGTCGTCCATCTCGTCGATACTCCCTGGGCCGTCATCCTCCCCACCGCCTTTTTCCCCTTTGGGGTCTATCTCGCCTTTGTCTATTTCGCGGTGAGCCTCCCCAAAGATCTGCTGGCGGCAGCGCGCATCGATGGCGCGAGCGAGTGGCAGCTTTTCTGGCATATAGGCATTCCGCTTGCCCGTCCGCTGTTGGGGTTGCTTGTCTTTCTCAACTTCACCGCCACCTGGAACAACTACTTTTTACCCTTTGTCATGCTGCAAGACACCAACGTGTACAACCTCCCTGTAGGCTTGCAGGCACTGATTTCTTGCACCCCCGCGTTGACCCCGGCATGCGCAGGAGCAGATCTCCCCATTTACAAGGCTGAACTCTCACTGGCTGGGGTCATTATCGTCTTGCCCGTGGCGATCATCTTCATGTTTTCACAGCGCTTTGTGACCAGTGGTGTCCTCACCGGCAGTATCAAGGATTAACCGGCACGCAAGTACCGCTTCAGGGCTGCACCACACGGTGCAGCCTTATAGCGGGGAGCAAAAGGATTGAGTCTCTAGTCGCACTCGGACTATCGCTCCGGAGCGGCCTCGCTACCGAGAAAATTTTCTAAATTGCTCAATGTTAGGGGTCACCGCTATAGTTCTGTGTGTCCTCAAAGGGTTTTTGGTAAGATGACAATCTTCAAGTGCTGGGCTCCATACCAGCACCTATCAAGTTGATTCCGGTGAGACTGGCTGGGTGAACCTTGATTTCCTCCAAGCGCGTCACCTCATCCGATTTGGCCGTTCTCTCTGCCTGCATCCTCCCAGGTTAGAGGCAAGGGCAAAACAGTGAGAGCTTCTTTAGGCCATCCTCGTGATGGACCACGCCAAGCAAGAAGCACGCTGGAACAAAGCGGAAGATTTCAAGACCAGCCAAAACGATCTCGCCCATGTCATCATTTCTTTCTTCTTCTAACCAAAGCAAGGTTGGCCCATGTTCGCAACTTCGTCAGGGCACGTAACGGTATCAACGATACGGACGGGCCAAAGAGGCCATATTGGGCTGACGGCGCAGCGAGAGCGCTCAAAACGGTGAGGCCTGGTACTGAAGGCGACCATTTCAGTACCAGGCCTCACCGCGAGGAGGGGAGCACGAGACCAGGAGGGATTGCCTGTTATAAGGAGCCTGATTTAGTCGGTAAAATTCGCACAGGTCGGGTTGAGCAACGCCTGTGTCGCTGGATCATTGAAGTTTGCCTTCGTGACGAGCGTAACACCGGTGTCCTCGTTCTGAGCCTTCACCCCGTTGCGGAGTTGGTCCACCATCGCTTTGAGGCTGTCATAGCCCATCTTAAAGGGGTTCTGAACCACCAGAGCGTCAACCGTTCCATCCTGCAGGCCTGCGGTCAAGGGGTCTGACGCATCGAACGAAATCAAGCGGACCTTCCCTCCCAGCGAGGCAGCCTTGAGGGCCTGCTCGGCGCCTTCACCACCTTGTTGGTTGGCAGCGTAGATGCCGTTGAGATCAGGATGCGCGCTCAGGATATTTTGGGTGATGCTTAACGCCTTGGCGGAATCACTGCCATCCGCTTGGTCGGCAACGATCTGAATGTTGGGATACTTGGCTTGCAATTCTTGCTTGAAGCCGTTCACCCGCTGGTCGTTGGTGGCAGAACCAGGAACGAATTCCAGGATCGCGATCTTGCCGGTTCCATTCAGCTCTGTCCCCAGCTGATCAGCCGCTTTGGCTGCCGCAGCTGTGTTACTGGTGGCAAAGAGCGGGATCGTTTGTGGGTCCGTTCCCGAATCAAAATTGAAGATCGGAATGTTCGCGCTCGCCGCCTGCTGATTGACCGAAGCAAGCGCTTTGGCGTCGGTGGCGGCGTAGAGAATGCCGTCAGGCTTCTGGCTGATATAGTTCTGGATGAGCGAAATCTGGTCCGAAACCTGGGTATCGGTTTGCACGCCATCCCAGACCACATTGACATTCGGCACCTTGGATGCGTAGCACTTGAGGCCATTTTCCACAATGGTCCAATAGCTGCTGGCGAGCGATTTGGGAATACCAATGATTTTCAACGCTTTTGGCCCACTCGATGGGGTAGAGCCGCCACCACAAGCCGCAACTCCCAACATCAGGAAAACGGCCAGGATTGTAGCGAATGCGCGATAAGACCTTGTGTGTTTGAACATGTTGCCCTCACCTTTTCAAAAGATGTTACCAACAATCTTGCGGCCACCAGCGCGTACCAGGAGTGGTTCTCCCACTCACGATAGCAATGAGAATAGGTGCTGATGCATCACCTCCTTTTGAGAAAGAGCGCATGTGTTCCCTATGGGCAAAGGAAGAAAGTCTCAAATCTTCTGTTGAGAGCACCCCTTGCCCAGGCAAACCATTTAGGCCATGCCAACGGGTGAGATTGATGTGATCGACGCAGCTTGCGTTAGGAAGAGAGCGAGGAAATTCGCCGCCGCCGGAATTGATCCCAAAGGACAGCCAGCCAAATGACGACGCCGATAATGACGTTTTGCCAGAAGGAGTTAATGTCGAGGAGCACCGAGCCGTCGCGGATCACCCCGATGAGAAACACCCCGATGAGGGTGCCAACAATGGTTCCCTGTCCACCGAAGAGGCTGGCCCCGCCAACCACCGTCGCGGCAATGACATCCAGTTCCAAGCCGATCCCAAAGTTGGGTTCGGCGATGCTCAGGCGTGAAACGGCGATCACGCCCGCCAAACCAGTCAGCAGGCCCAGGATGACATAGACCAGCAACAAATATCTTTTGACGGGAATACCCGAGAGGCGCGCTGCTTCCTGATTGGAGCCAATCGCGTAGGTATAGCGGCCCAGGCGGGTGTGGCTCAAGAGAAAATAGGCCAGAGCTGACAGCACCACCAGGATGATCAGCGCGACGGGGATACCAGACAGTTTTCCTAAGCCGATCACCCCAAAGTTCTGTGGCCCTAATTCGCTCTCTGGCCCGACCACGACGACCGCATTGGTGTAGACATCGGTGAGGCCGCGCACGACGGTCATCATGCCAAGCGTGGTAATAAAAGGATTCAAGTTGGTAACGCTGATGAGCACGCCATTTACCAAACCAACAACTCCACCCGCGAGTACGGCAATGAGCATAGCCTGCGGCCAGTGCCATCCATGCGCAACCAGTTCAACTCCCACCACGCCGGTCATCGCAGCAGTCGAGCCGACCGACAAATCGATGCCTGCGGTGATGATGACAAAGGTCATGCCAAGCGCGATGGTAGCCGTGACCGCATTTTGTTCGATGATATTGATTAAGTTATCCGTGGTCAGAAAGACCGGCGAGGCAAAGGAGAGAAAGATAAACACCACAATCAATGCGGCGGCGGCTGTCGCCTGCCCAATAAAGTCTCCCAGCCGTTCTCTCGCCCGCTGCACCACCATCCGCTGCCAGGCTTTCGGCTCTCCGTGAGGTGCCGCTTCGGCTCCGATCACCTCGTTTGTCGACTGGATGGCATCTTTCATAGCGTCTCTCCTTCACTGGCTCCCGTAGCCAGCGCCATAACGCGCTCCTCGGTGAACTCGCTGCGCTGAAGTTCGCCGGCGATGCGTCCTTCGCGCATGACGACCAGGCGGTCGCACATATTCAACAGTTCTGGCAAGTACGAGGAAATCATCACGATTGCGCGCCCCTCACTCGCCAGGGAGCCGATGAGTTCAAATATCTCTGCCTTGGCATTCACATCGATGCCACGCGAGGGTTCATCGAAAAAGAGCACACGTGCCTGGGTTTCCAGCCACCGCGCGACGATGACTTTTTGTTGGTTGCCGCCAGATAAGACCGTCACTTTTCGATGAAGCGATGGGGTGCGTATTTTGAGGCGGTCACGGGCGCGCACCGCAATGCGCTCTTCCTTGCCCAGATCAATCCATGAGGCAACGGTTGGTAAATTGGTCAAGGTGATATTCTGCGCAATATCTAAGGTCATCGCCAAACCATCTCTTTTTCGGTCCTCGGTCAGGTAGCCAATGCCAGCGGCTATGGCACTGGCAGGGGACTGGATAGAGAGGCGCTTTCCTTCCAGCCAGATACTTCCCGCGTCGATAGGGTCCGCCCCAAAGACAGCGCGCGCCAGCTCCGTTCGCCCCGACCCGACCAGCCCAGCAAAACCAAGAATTTCTCCGGCGCGGACTTCAAAGGAACACTGGTGAAGCACCCCACGTCGGGTGATTCCCTCAACGCGCAGCATCACCGGGCCAATCTTGGGTTCAGGTTTGGGATAGAGATTGTGGATGTCGCGCCCCACCATCAAACGGATGAGCTTCTGCTGATCAACCTCACTGCGCGGGAGTGTGGCAACGACTTTCCCATCGCGCATCACGGTCACGCGGTCAGCAATCTGGAAAATCTCATCCAGGCGGTGGGAGATGTAGAGAACGGCGATACCTTGATCCGTCAACCCACGAATGACAGCAAAGAGGTGGGCGATTTCCCTCTCTGTCAAGGTCGCTGTTGGTTCATCCATGATGACTAATTTCGCCTCAACATCCAGCGCCTTGGCAATTTCGACCATCTGCTGTTCCGCAACCGACAGAGTTGAGACGAGGCGCTTTGGGTCGATGTGCAATCCCACCCGTTGGAGGAGTTGGCGCGCTTGCTCGACCTCAGCGCGGTGATTGATGGCCCCGAACCGGGTACTTTCGCGGCCAAGAACAATGTTCTGCGCTATGGTGAGATGCGGCGCCAGGGCAAATTCTTGATACACCATCGAAATGCCCAGCCGTTGGGCATGTTGCGGATTGACAAAGTGTACTTCCTGCCCGTTCAGCACTACCGTCCCAGAGGTGGGCCGCTCGACCTGGGAAAGCAACTTCATCAGCGTCGATTTGCCAGCGCCGTTCTCCCCAGCGACGACATGCACCTCGCCAGGAAAGATATCAAGCGAGACAGTATTGACCGCCAGCACACCTGGGAACTTTTTTGAAATGTTGACCAGTTGGATGAGGGGCGATTGCTGTGATAATGCCATATCTGCTCTCCTGTTGTCTGCTATGACGTTCCCGCTCGAAGCCTCGGTTGGCTACTTCGTTCCCTCGGGCAGAAGCGAGAAAGGAGATACGTTGCATGCAGAATGAAGGTATCGTGTCCTGAAGACTTCCTCCCCAGGAGTTGGGAGATATATAACATAATAAGTATCACTCTGTCAATAGAAATGAGTATGATTTTTAAAAAAATATCCATTTCAGAAATGTGTGGCGACACGGTCTTTTCTCTCCGTAAAATTCTGTCCCTGAAAACCCACCGTCTCTCCAAACGAGAATACATATGCTCTTGACGTCAGATACTTCAGAAGAGAGGGGTTGAAAAATTCTGATAAGTATGCTAAAGTAAGCGATAACATCCTTCGCTCTTCTGATAAATGAGTATGCAATGACTCGAGATGAATAATACTTCTAGGAAATACAAGCGGAGCAAGGTAGTACACACATCGGCTAGGGGGATATCTTCATGGAAAAAGAAAAATCGCCGGGCTATCGTCCACAATATGAGCGCATCGCTGAGTTGATTGCGGAGTATATTGCCGAGCAACACCTCAGCCCCGGTGATCGCTTGCCGACAGAGCAGGAATTTGCCGAACAGTTTGGGGTCAGTCGCACCATCGTACGCGATGCGATCAAAATGTTGACACCCTCCGGGTTAGTACGTCCCCGCAGAGGAAGTGGCATTTTTGTTGGTGAAGAAGAGCAGCAGCCACCACAAATTTCTCGCTTGCATCTGGCTTCCCCCACAGCGCCAGAGCGCATTGGCGATTTATTTGAGTTTCGCTCCATCCAGGAGATGCATACGGCCCGCCTTGCGGCACGACATGTCACGGTTGCGGAATTACGCACCATCGAACATTTTTTATCGATGAATCAAGAAGCGGCGAAATCAGAAGACCGAGAAACATTCCTCAGAAGCGACGATGAATTTCATCGCAGTATTGCCATTGCCTCACACAATGTCTTTTTTGTGGAATCAGTGACTTCCATTCTTCAACTCCAAAGATGGGCTATCAATATCTTAACGGGAGGCGCGCCAGGGTCATCCTTATTAGCGGTGGAGCAGCACACGAGGCTGTTCGAAGCGATACGGGATGGAAAACCAGAGCAAGCTGCCGAGGCAGCTCGCGCCCATGTCGAATTTGTCTTTACCTCTTATCAACGAGAGGTCAGGCGTCGGCTGATGGGCGATGAGGATATTCTGTCTTGAACCACGCTTGCTTATAACATAAGGTACTCCTTCGTACTCACCCTCTCAAGCTCCTGGATAGCATCCGTGGAGTGGGGACTTTTTGTGTCCAAAAGGAGTGTGTATCTCATGCCCGATCCACTATCGCTTCATCCACTAGGAGCCACCAAATTACAGATACCTTCCCTGTGTGTTGGCTGCGCCGCGCTTGGCGACATGCCAGGAACATTTGCATACTCGGTTGAGGAAGTGCAGGCCCTCACAACCATCCGTGCTATCTTTGTGGGTCCGATTCCCTTTGCCGACACGGCAGCCTCCTATGGTGACGGAGAAAGCGAGCGACGCATCGGTGTGGTGCTGCGGGAGCGCGGCGGGCTTCCCCCTGGATTTGTCCTGTCGACCAAAGCTGATCGTAATCTGCAAACAGGCGATTTCAGCGGCGACCAGATGAGCCGGAGTGTCGAGCGCAGCCTGAAGTTGCTCGGGGTTGATCGCCTGCAAATCTGTTACCTCCATGACCCAGAACATGTAGGTTTCGCGGCGGCTATGGCGCCGGGTGGCCCGGTAGAGGTGCTCCAGCGCTTCCATGAGACGGGAGTCATTCAGCATCTTGGGGTTGCCGGTGGCCCTATCGATCTGATGACTCGATTTGTCGAAACCGATCAGTTTACGGTGGCGATTTCCCATAACCGCTATACGCTGCTGAACCAGGAAGCTGACCCGTTTTGGGAGGTGTGTCAGCAGCATGAGGTAGCGGCAATCAACGGCGCCCCCTATGGTTCTGGAATCCTCGCCAAGGGAGCCAGCGCCTATCCGAGATATATGTATGGTCAGGCATCTGATGCTTATCTCCAGCGAGCCTTTGCCCTCGAAGCGCTCTGTCAGCGCTATCAGGTGCCATTGGCAGCCGTAGCCTTGCAGTTCTCCTTGCGTGACCCGCGGATTGCTTCCACTATCGTTGGGATCACCAGGCCGGAGCGCATCCAGGAAACTGTGGGGCTGGCACAGCTGCCCATCCCGGAGGAGATATGGGGGGACATTGCAGCGCTTCCCTGACAATGATGACTTTACCATTGGGATGCTCTCCATCACAAGAGCAGGCCGGATTATGACAAGTGGGCAGCGAATTTCTTGTAAGTAATCCTGCGTGTACAAAGAAAGGACCACGAGATGCGTGCGCTCAGCCTTGATGCTCCTGGGAAGCTACGAATGGTTGCTCTTGCTGATCCCTCGGAGCCTGGACCAGCAGAGGTACTCATCCGCGTCAGGCAGGTTGGCATCTGCGGAACTGACTACCACGCATTTCATGGCAATCAGCCTTTTTTTACTTATCCCCGTGTTCTGGGGCACGAACTCAGCGTAGAAGTTGTGGAGGTTGGGAGCGAGGTCCAGCATCTTGTGAAGGGCGATCAGTGCGCCGTTCGTCCCTATCTCGCTTGCGGTTTTTGTCCAGCCTGTATGCGGGGTAAGCCGAATTGCTGCCTCTCTCTGCAAGTGTTTGGCGTGCATGTTGACGGCGGCTTGCGTGAGTTTGCGGTGCTGCCCGCTGCCTATTTGCACCCTGCCAGGACGCTTACCTTTGAGCAGCTTGCCCTGGTCGAACCCCTGGCTATCGGTGCCCATGCAGTTGCAAGGGCAGCGATTGCGGAAGATGAGCGCGTCCTTGTCGTCGGAGTAGGCCCGATTGGCCTGGCTGTCACACAATTCGCACTGTTGGCCGGAGCACAGGTGCTAGTGACAGACATCAACCAGCAGCGACTCGCCTTCTGCCAGGACCTTTGGCCTTCTGTCGGCTGTATTGATGGACGTGAGCCTCTCATCCAGACCCTGGAGAAATTCGTTGGAGATGATCTTCCTACGGTCGTCTTTGATGCGACGGGAAACGCCAAATCGATGCAAGCGAGCTTCACCTATGTAGGGTTTGGAGGACGCGTGGTCTTTGTTGGATTATCCCAAAGCGATATTACCTTCTCTGACCCGCTTTTTCACAGCCGCGAAGTAACTCTACTCGCTAGCCGGAATGCCCTGGCCGCCGATTTCAACTCTATCATCGCTGCCCTTGAATCGGACATGTTCAGCCTTGCCCCCTGGATGACCCATCACGCCACCCTCGAAACAGCTGCGGATGCGTTTGCACAATGGAGCGCGGCGAATAGCCTCGTGATTAAAGGCCTGATCAGCATCGAATAGTCACTTTATGCAGTTCAGGCATTCCCCGCGATGAGGGAAAGGAGACATACCATGGAAACGCAGTTGAGCGACAGCATGCACCAGATGTTTACAGAGTTGCACATCTACCCTTCATCAGTCACCCAGCATAGGGAGTTGACCTATGCGCTCGGGGAGCCGAAGCTGGGAACGAGACGGCTGGTCATTCTTGCGCCCTCTGCATCCACGGCGTTAGAGCAGTTTACAGGGGAGGCAAGCGTTGTCGGTGACGAAACGTTGCTGATTGGCCCGCTCGAACATCACAATGCCACAGCGCTGCGCAGCCAGCTTTCCTGGTTGAATCCGGTTACGCTGGGACTGCGAACGAGCGCCGGTTTGGGGGATCGCCTTGGGATCGCCACGCCAGGGCATCTGCGTGCGGTCCGAGAGGCAGGCGGGCATATCGCGCCGATTCCTGCCCAGCAATCCATCCGCGAGATGATCCGGACTGGGCGAAGCCCACAACAGGTCTTCGACGACGCCATGTGGGGCGTCTTTACCGAGGGCTGGCGTGCTGGCTTTGCCGCGGATGCTGATCACCTCAAGTCCACTGAAGATATTGACCGCTGTATGGCGGCTGGCTACACCTTCTATACCTTTGACCCTGGGGAGCATGTCGATCACACCGCAGATACAGCGCCGCGCGCTGTGCTGCAAGATAAGTTCGAAGCGCTCCCCTGGACCGCCCTGGAAGATTCCTCTTCGGAGCTGTTGGCGCGGTATCATGTTGCTCAGGATTTTGAGGGACACGTGCTCCAGTTCGATGGAGAAACCCTCATGCGGGCCAGCGTCAAGTATGGGCGCGCTCTTGCGCATGTGGCCCGGCTCTATCGCCATCTTGCGAGCGTTGCCACGGGGCATGCCTGGGAGGTGGAAATCTCCGTAGATGAGACGGAGACGCCCACGACCCACGCCGAACACGTGTATTTCGTCACCGAGCTGCGCCGACTCGGGGTGCAGTGGGTAAGTCTCGCGCCGCGTTACGTTGGCCGCTTCGAGAAGGGGGTGGACTACATTGGTGATCTGGACGGATTCACCGCGGACTTCGCCCTCCACGCTGCCATTGCGCGCACCCTGGGTCCGTATAAGCTGAGCTTGCACTCGGGTTCGGATAAATTCAGCATCTACGAGATCGCGGCGCGAGAAACCCAGGGCCTGGTGCATCTGAAGACGGCGGGCACCAGCTACCTGGAAGCGTTACGGACAGTCGCGCAGGTGCAGCCCGATCTCCTGCGCGACATCTATGCCTTCGCATTGGAGCGCTATGAAACCGATCGCGCTAGCTATCATGTCTCTGCCGAGCTGAAGCGTGCGCCCGTTGCTACAGGCCTGGCAGATAACGCCGTTCCCGCGCTGCTGGACCAGTTCGATGCACGCCAGGTCCTGCATGTCACCTTTGGCTCGGTCTTGACGGCGCAAGATGCCACTGGGAGCAGGTATTTCTATGGCCGGATGATGGAGGTCTTGAATGCCCATCCTGGAGCCTATGCGGTCAATCTCACAGCACATTTCCTCCGCCACCTGCGCCCGTTCGCAGCCTACAGCAAAGAAGCAACGGAGTAGACGTTAAAAGGGGAGGCGTCGAAGATGTCTTTCCCTGCTTCTCGTGAGCGCTAGCATCGACGGACTGATTGGAGTGTCACGCATGTATGTCAGCGAACTGTTCGACCTGCATGGGAGGACCGCCCTTGTTACGGGTGGCAGCGGCGTGTTGGGCAGCGTCATGGCGCGTGGGCTGGCTCAGGCAGGTGCCCGTGTCGCCATCCTGGGACGACGAGAAGAACCTGTCCTGGCTGTCGCAGCCACGATTCGAGCAGCAGGAGGAGAAGCGATGGGTGTCGCTGCCGACGTCCTCGACCGCTCTGCGCTGGAAAAAGCCAACGAAACCATCACAGCTGCCTTGGGACCGGTCGATATCCTCATCAACGGGGCTGGTGGCAATCAGCCTCAAGCGACCACCGGACCAGATCGCCCGTTCCATCAGCTCGAGCTGATGGCAATCCGACAGGTCTTCGATGCAAATGTCACCGGAGCGATCGTGTGCAGCCAGGTGTTTGGCCGTGTCATGGCCAAGCGACGCCAGGGGTGCATTATCAACATCGCTTCGATGGCGGGTATCCGCCCGTTGACACACGTCGTCATCTATAGTACGGCCAAGGCAGCCTTGACCAATTTTACGCAATGGCTCGCCGTGCATATGGCCCAGGAATATAGTCCCGCTATCCGGGTGAATGCCATCGCACCTGGCTTCTTTCTTACTGAACAGAATCGCTTTCTGCTGCTTGATAGCCAAAGTGGCGCTTGGACCGACCGAGGCTCAGCCATTGTGAAGCATACCCCGATGGGGCGTCTGGGGGAACCGGAAGATCTCATCGGCATCTTGATCTGGCTCGCCAGCCCAGCCTCGACCTTTGTCACAGGTGCCGTGATCCCGGTGGATGGCGGATTCGCCTCCTTTAGCGGCGTCTAGAAGGGAGAGGCACAGCATGGTGATTGGCAAAGGGTCAACGACCGCAGCAATGGCCACTGAGGAGATACAAGAACTGTTCGCCTCCGTAGATGCAGCCTTGCTCATGGGAGCGGGACTGGCCCCGGTTCACAAGCGAGTGTTAGTGATCATCCCCGATTGGACAGGCACCGCGCCAATCCCTCTCTTCTTTCGCCTGCTTTATGAGCAATTTGGGTACCGAGCAGCCCAGCTGGATTACCTGATTGCCCTGGGCACACAACAGCCCCTGTCGCCAGCCGCTATTGACCACCTGGCCGGTGCGACAGATGCCGAGCGAGCGGCAATCTGCCCAATGTGCACATTTTTAACCATGCCTGGGACGACCCGCAGATGCTCCAGACAGCCGAACTGACTGGAGGACTGCTCGCCGCTGACATTCCAGTGACACTGAATCGGCTGATCTTTGACTATGATCTTGTGCTGGTCTGTGGCCCGGTCTTCCCACATGAGGTCGCTGGATTCTCCGGGGGAGCAAAATATCTCTTTCCTGGCATCGCTGGGCCAGATATCATTAACTTCACCCACTGGTTAGGGGTACTGGTGACCAGCATGCACACTATCTGGAAGAGCACACCTTTTGACCGCATACGTATTCAGGAGGAAACAGATCATGGGAGAGCGAAAGTTCGTAGATGCCCATTTCCATCTCTGGAACCCCCAACACTTCAGCATGCCCTGGTTAGATGACGCGCCGGCCCTCAACAAACCGTTTGGGCTTGCCGACTATCCGCGCCAGAGTGCAGGCCCCATCATTGAGGCTCTTGTCTATGTCGAGGTGGACGTTGCGCCCCATTATGCCCTGCTGGAAGCGCGGTGGGCAGCCGATCAAGCGGTGCATGATACCCGCTTGCAGGGGTGGCGGCAGCGCCGGTAGAGTATGGGAACGGACACGCGCATACCTTGCTGCCTTGCAGGCGACCGGCCCACTTATCAAGGGGGTGCTCCGCAACCTACAGAATGGCAAGATGCGGCCTTTTGCCTGCAAGATGATTTTGTGCAAGGCGTGCAGATCCTCTCAACATATGGCTTCTCGTTTGATCTGTGCATTCGGCACTGGCAACTTCCAGCGGTGACTGTACTGGTGCGGCGGTGCCCTGATATACTGTTTATTCTCGATCATCTGGGGAAACCCGCCATCCAAGCGCAGGTGCTGGACCCTTGGCGCGAACAGGTGGATCAGCTCGCGTCCTTGCCCAATGTCTGGTGTAAGGTCAGCGGGCTGGTGACTGAAGCCGATCATCAACACTGGACGCCGGAAGACCTGGCCCCCTACGTCGCGCATGCTCTGCCCACGGGATGCGCAACGAGGTTGAGGGGCCGTAAGAACTGGTCCGGTCAATCGCTCTGAAGGGCGCGTATGGAGGAAAGCGAGCGAAGAAAGCAAGAGAGAGAGAGAGAAAGGGGATGAGCAAAAGGAGAAAAACGAGAGCGCGCAAAAAGAAGAGGCCGTCCGAGGCAGAAAAGAAGCCATAATGACCGAGCCGATGAGAGCAATTGTTCTCACCGGAGACCAAGCCGTATTGAGGCGGAGCCGCGTTCACTCGAAACGAACGCTCCCTTCAGAGAAGCCTCCCCACGAGGAGCCAGCTCTCGTCTCCGCCTTCTGGTGCCATTGATCGTGCGGGCTTCTGGTGTGGGTGGTTCTGCGCTGCTCCGCTACCCCTCGGCTCCTCAGCGGGAGACTGCGCCCTCCTGGGCAGCGTCTTCCGCAAGGTCTTCGGGGCGAACTTTGCGGAGGTCTTCGGGGCGATCCAGGCGATCGAGGTAGAGAATGCCATCAAGGTGGTCGATTTCATGTTGGAGCGCCCAGGCAAAGAGACCCTGCGCCCTGACCCGCATGGGTTTGCCGTGGACATCCTGGCCTTTCACCACGACACGGGCCGCGCGCCGGACATTGATGCCATAATAACCTGGAATGCTCAAACAGCCATCGACGCCGCGCTGTTCCCCTTCCACTTTCATCACCTCCGGGTTGGCCATCGCAATCTTGTGCTGTTGGCCCGTCTCCTCGTCGGTGCATTCGATGACAAAAAGGCGAATCAATCGGCCAATTTGCGGCGCAGCCAACCCAATCCCCGAAGCCGCCCGCATGGTCTCAACCATGTCGTCCACCAGTTGTGGTAACGACGGGTCAAAACGATGAATCTTCTTCGCCTTTTGCCGCAGGATGGGGTTGCCGAGCACAAGAATGGGTCGTAATGCCATGGTCCTCTCCCCTTTGGTATCATGCTATGAACCAAGAACCAGAGATGCCTCATCTTCGGGGGCCGGTTCCCAGACCAGTAAGTCGTTCATGCTGACCTGAAGGGAGCGGCTAAAGTAGGTGAGGAGGCGATCAAGCGTAGCATAGTCAGCTCGCTGGCTGTGCCCCGTATGGAGGGCGACTAAGACGCTCAAGGCAATCCCCGTCTCCTCAGCCAGACGGCGCAAGCTGATGGTCGGTTGTCCTTGCTTCGCACGTTCCACATTGAGCCTGGCGAGCAAGATACGCAGATGACAAGCTACCGGCACAAACATCCTCCTAGCGAGCGCTTTTAGGGCGTCTACCACGAAGCAGGTAGGGGAAGCATACCAGAAATGGTATGGGATGTCAATGCATCGTACGGACTTCTCCGTGCAAAGTGGCAGCGTTTTTTTCTTCACTCAGCCGGTTGCAAAGCCGAGGAAAACGGAGAAAGTGGGTGGGATGCCGAAGAGTGTGATGGTTATGCCAGGGGCCGCGCATGCGCGGGCATTACGCGCCAAGCGTTCAGGCCAGGAAAGGCGGGAGTGTGCACGCTCAGCGCGAGAAAGGAACTGCGGTGAGGGCGTAGGTTCGGCTTGCCCAGTTGGCCCCATCTGCACGTCTACCCGTTGGCTGCGCAGGAACTGCATGCAGGCCCGCCGATGCGTCCGACGGCTCCAGTCTCGCCAGAGGAGCGGCTCCCTCCCGACGCTGAGGGGATGCGAGCCTCACGCTGACCTGACGCGGCTTTTTGGTGGCACCACCTTGCCATTGACATTGGTCGCGCAGCGGACAGGGACGACAACTGCGGATGCTGGCACCATACACGATGCGCAAGCTTCCATCGGCTTCGTCTCGGCTGTTCATGCGGGATCAGCTTCTGTTCAGCAGGGCACCGCAGCGTCCCATCGGGCTGGAGGGCAAAGGCGTGTCCTGAGAAGCGACCAGCTTTCCAGGACAATCCCAGCGGCGCGAGGAGCATAGCCTGAGGGGGGAGCCGTGTGTGGAGAAGGAGAGGGGAGCGCCGGAGCAAATTCGGTGGTGCGTAGCGGATCAGGATGCACCTGGTGTCCCAACTCCAGGCGCAGGTTCCACACCCATTGCGAGACGATCCCCCATGCCTCCTGTCCCCAGGCCGAGTGAGAACACCACCGATCCGGATCCTGCTCGTGATCCTCATCAGCCAGCTGCGGCTCGAAGGCGCCACGGTGCAGGTACAGTTCGACCACATCGCAGGCGGTGAATGGCGGCTCGCGGGAGGTTGGTGAAGAACAGTTCGTAGACCACCCCCGCACGTGTCACGCCCACCGGACTCTTCTTCTTGCCAGCTTGATGAGTAGCCACGACCACGCGGCAAGACACACCCTCAACTCCCACCGGCACTCCAGGACAGTCGTAGAGACTGTGCACGATCTGACTTTCCGGACGCTGTTGGAGCTGATCGGGAGGGAGGTGCAGACGTGTTTGGACAAGTGGGTGATCAAGCACGCTGTACTCTTTGCCACGCATCACAAACGAGACTCCAGCTAGATCGGAGAGCACGGCCCGGTGCCATATTGCCCATCGAGCCGGAGCAGGGCACGTTCCTGCGGGAGCTGGTGCGCGGTGAGGTAGCGCCTGATCGCCGCCAGGCCCTGGCGTAATTCCGTCCGATAGCGTCCGTTGCCGCGGTTGCCAAAACTGCCGAGCCAATGGAAACTATGGATCTGAGAAACGACTGTGCGCGTACGGACGACTTCTCCCCGCTTGCGCCCGGTGTAGCCAGCAGCACAGACATCATCCAACCGGCGGAAGGGCTCGGGCAAGTCATCGGTCTGTGGCAACGCGCGTTGACGGGCCGCTTCCCGTGTGCCATCAAGATCGAAGATCACCCACTGGCCGCTCGTTCGATCCATCAGGTCCCCGATCTGGTGCTCGTTGGCAAGTGGGCGACTGAGGAGGTCCTCCAGAAAGAGCGTGCGGAGGGCTTCGATGGGTTCCTCGGTCAGTGCTGCCAAAAAGCGCGAAAGGGTTGAGCGAGCTGGGAGCCAGTCTCGCAGAAACTTGCGCCATGAAGGGAACGGCAAAAGGCTGGAGCCGCTCGTAGAACGCCTCCAACGTGCGTTCACCGCTAATGGCGTACCCGAAGAGCACGGCGAGAAAATCGAGCACTTCGTAGTGCCCAAAGCGCCGCCGCGCAAAACGCACACGCTCAGCGATGTTGGTCAGAACGTTGTGTTTGCGAAGATGTGCCGTCATCAGCACGGCCTCTCCGAACCACGAAGGCGTTGCGGGAATGGACTCGGAAGAGGTCTGGATACGCACCGATCCATCGGCGATACTGGTCATATGTGCCTCGCCTCCGAGAATGTGTTTGCTTCTTTCTTCTCAAGAAGGCACATATTTATTTATCTCTGCTCGCTGAGGGGGCGTAGCTCGTTGCGCATCGCGTGGGAAAAGTCGCCAGCCTTCTGGCCTTCCTGCTCCTCGCCTTCCTTTACGCGGACGAGCCAATACAAGATGGTGCGACGCGAGACACCACATGCGCTCGCCAGGGTAGTTTCGCTGGGATAGCACATGGCCTCGCCAGTTTTGATGTCATACGAGCAGTGGGCCCGCAGTGCTTTGATCAGCGAGTAGAAGCGTGGACCATAGAATGGCAGCCACTTGCGGCGCAAATAGTCGCCTTTCACAATCAGCCGCGTGGCCTCTGCATAGAACTGCTCAACCAACGCGGAATCAGGTTCAGTGACAGGAGCCTGGGGAAACACGTCTGGTGGGAGGTGGCGAGACGCGACGGAATAGGATATACTAGCCATACAATAGAAACCTCCTTGCGCACGGAAGGGTGCCGCCAAGCAATCCAGGTGCGCGGGTGTAGGGAGAGCGTCCAGTGGTTGGTAGCCAGGGGCGCTCTCATGCTTTTCTGAAAGAAGTGGGGAAAGAGGAACAAGGGAGCGTGAAAGGGTTTCGATGTGGACGGGTATGATCAGTCAGGTGTGTTGGGTGTTCCCATAGGTGCCAACTAGGTAGCACCTATGGTCGTGGGATTCTTCGGGTGGCCTTGAGCGTCCACTGCCAGCCGCCGCCGCGTCCAAATCCAGACCGTTCGCTGAAGGCCAATTCCTGACGGACATCGGTGAGGGCCTAGTCCTTGATCCCGGCGGCGCGCCTCTCCTGCTTGACCTCACTGGCCCCGCGTGGTCCCTGTGCCAGGGCGTGTTTGATGAAGGCGCGAGCGCGAGCGAGTTCGCGTACTTTGTGTGTTCGGTCAGCTGGGAAACCGGGCCATGCCGTTCTTGGCGTCCTCACTTTCTACAGGTTTGGTATCAAGAGGTGCTAGCTGCGCCCCTGGCTCTGGCAGTGCCTTGACCTCGCCTCCTGAAACCGCGTTATAGACCCGGCCCGCGACACGAGCCTGCTCCTCGACGGTGGCCCCAGGCATCCATTCCTCGATGGCCGCCGCGATATTCTGGAGGGAGTGTGGCGCTTTGGCTTTCTCTGGCACCAGTTTGAGTAAACAGTTGGCTCCCAAACACCCCCACAGCGAGAATCCAGGCCCACAGCGCTTTGTCGTCCGCTCCAAGCGGTGCCCAGAGGCCACTGGAGGCGGTGGCAAAGATGAAGGTCGAGACAGCCGAGGCCAGGAGTGCTCGCAAGACGGGGAAGCCGCGTCCTCGCCGAGCGGTGAAGGCATCCTGCATACCCTGGTTGAAGGTAAAGGTGCGCCATTCGGTGCAGATCGCCAGCGTCACCAGGACGGGCACAACCACCCAGCCAGGTGGGGAGCCAGGCCAGAAATTGCCCAGATAGAACAGCATGCCGGTCCCGCAGGCCACCAGCATAAAGAGCAAGGGCAAACACTCATGCCCGGCCTTTTGAATTGCATGTCGCATGGTTGGTTCCTTTCATTTGAGGTGGGCTGGCATATAAGCCTACCTCCTGTTGTTTACTTTCCGATCAAAGGAGTAGTATGGGTCACTGCTTCATAGATTGCCAGGATCACCCAGCACACGAGCAACAGTCCCAGGACGGCCAGGACATCACGCGCTGTTTTCATCTTGCTGCCCGCCTTTTCTGCACTGTGGCTGTGACCTGGATACCGTTGATGAGTTCGCCGAGCTGCTGCCACCAGTCGTAGTCGCGCAGCAGGCCCAGATCGTCAGGTTGCATCTTGACATGCAGACGTTCATACAGGTGTCGCACTACGACGACTGCGCCCTTGGGCGTAGTGATGACTACTCGTCTCGATTGCCATTGGATCATGGTTCGCTTCATTTCCTTTCAGTGGAGGACCTATGTTCGATGCTGCACATGGGCAGAGTCTTGGGGGCAGAGGTATGTAGAATGGCCTTGCCCAAAGAAAAACCCCTGCATGGCATCTCGTGCAGGGGTTTAACATTGAGATGGTCTGCTCTTGGCTGATGAGCAGAGACCCATCAGGTTACGTATTGAGTAGATGTATTCTACGGGGTTGTCAGTACGTATTGATCGAGGTATTCAAAGTGATGGCGACAGAGTTCATGAAACCAGCCGTGCACGCTCTGGACACCAGGATGTAACAAACATCCTGGTGTCTTTTTTTCTACGTCGGCAAACTTTGGTGAAGCGTACAGCAGCGAGCAGCTTGAGCTGCAACACCATGCTGTTTGTTTCGTTGTCCCCTGATCATGAAGAGGGCCCTTCTGCCGCCGGATGTTGTTTCATCTGCTCACAGCGCTCTTCCAGAGCGAGCAGATAACCTTGTGGGTTCTGGCGAAAGCGACGCTGCTGGCGGCGGGTTTCCTGCCGAGCATCGAGCGTTTTCCGCAGCGAACGCCAGCGAGCAAGATTTCCTGGAGGGAGATCAGTTACCTGATACGTGCGCAGGCGGGTGCTCACACTGGCAAGGACACGGGCCTGTCCTCGTAATAAGAGCATCGGGGCCACCTGCTTGCGCCCACTGGCCCGTCGTTCGTGATAGCGCAAAGAGCCAAAAAGGTGCTCCACATCATTGTTGGTATGCGGCAAGTCCGGGTGATCGTAGCACTGGAAGAGCGCCTCGCCATAGCTCGCCGTGACCTTGAGGAAGGTGGTGTACCAGGCTTTCACGAGCGGGTCAGTGCCAGGATTAGCACTGGCCGCCTGCATCTCATCAAGCACCTGGGCATAGCGGTGACGGACCTCCGCTGCCGAGACCTGCTCATCATTGTTGAGGAACTGCACGGCCCGAAAGACCAGGGCATAGGCTGTCTGAATCGGAGGCCAGCGGGCTGCCGTGTGAGTCAAGCCGCGCTGGAGGGAACGTTGGAGCCGTTCGAGGGCGTAGACCAGGCGCCACTGATCCCCCTTTTTTGTATGGAGGCTCCTAAGGATGCGGCTATCTTCGTCAACCGTTCCTGGAGGCGCAAGCCAGCGGCACACAGCGGTGGTTGTCCATCGTCGGTGAGCGCACTGCGCACTGCCAGGCAGTAGTCTTGCACAATGCAAGCTTCTTCTTCGCTCAGCCTTCGCAGGTAGGCTGGGGTGATCTCCGGCTGGTGAGCCAGCACCCCTTCCATCAGACGTTCGACGGGCCGAATGTCGCGCACGAGGGCTTTGAGGTCTTTCTTGGCGTGGCGATCCGCTTCATAGATCGGCTTGGCCGCTTCGCGCAGATAATGATATTGACAGAGTTGATGGGGAATCGTGGGAAGCGCTTTGGCGACCGCATGCCGAATGCCGATTTGTCCATCAGAGATGACCCCGGTGATGGGACTGGGAGCAAGGCTTGCACCTCCTGTAACAACGCGACCAGTTCCTCTTCGGCTTCGCTCAACAAGCTACGCGCCAGGAGGACCTCCCCGGAGAGGCAATCGCGCAGCACCCAGAGCACCTCATGACCCACATCGGGCTTTAACCCATCCAGGCCCAAGATCACCTGCCCTTGGGGCAACAAGCGGGTACGAAGGGCTTCTCTATCGGTGAGCCGCAACGTGATGAGCTCCTCGTAGCGCGCCAGGAGATTGGTCACCGTGCGTTCGGCGATCACCACCCCACGGGCGCATAGCTCCTGGTGGATTTCGGGGATACTCCGATGCTGCCCATGGCGCAACTGCCCAACCAGCGCGATCACATCAAAGCCAAACTCGCCATGGGGCAGGGCCCACGCCCCTTCCTCTTCGGGTCGACAGAGTTTGCGGAAGCGGGCACAGTGCTTACTCTGACAGCGCATGAGCGACATGGTCAGGCACCAGACGCCATCCAAGCGGCGAATCGTACGCTGCGTGGGGTGCGCGACGTGGAGGGCCGTGCCACAGGCCGCACACCTCGTGCAGCGCACCATCAGCCGACAGGCGCCTGTCGCTGGTGGGAGGGGTGTTCGCCGTGCCATTGGTACTTCCTTTCTTTGGCGGAGAGACAGGCGCCGCGGACGGAGTCCGGTGGCCGCTTGTCTGTCTGTATGGCTGCCGCTCGACTGGAGCGGGTGCCACCACTGCTCCACCCCGCAGGTGCCCCAAAAGGTTGCCCGCTCTGGAACGCCACCTCCTGCTGGGTGGTCAGCAAACGGCTGGCCGTGCGCCCGCTGGTGAGCAACGTGCCCAGCACCCTCATGCCCCCGTTCGCCTGCTCAGCCAGGCTGAACACGCGCGCGTCCCTGTTCCCCTGTCCCTGCGTCCCTCCGTCTCTGCGTACCCTGTCTGTTGGCGTACCCCCTGTGGAAGCAGCGCGAAGCGTGCGCACGCGTGATACCTCGTTCCAGTGCGCCGACACCCCTACTCATACTGCAGCGCGTCCATGAGGCGCATCCGCGCGGCGCGCAGGGCTGGGCCAACGCTCGCCAGCGTCGCTATCACGAGCATCACCACGAGCATCAGCAGCAGATCCAGCGGCTGGAAGGCAAAGGGGATCGGCACGAGGACGGCACTCAGCAGGGCCAGGAAGGCGTAGGCTCCTGGGATGCCGATCAACACTGCTATCAGCCAGGCGATTCCCGCGAGCGAGAGGCCCTCCGTCCAGAAGACGCTGGCAAGGCGCCACCGGGAGGCGCCGAGTGCGCGCAGGATGCCGATCTCGCGCCGCCGTTCGAGGACCGAGGTCGTCAGCGTGTTAAAGAGTCCCAGCAGGCCGACCAGTCCGACCAGCGCCGCCCCGCTCAAGAGCAGCAGGTACAACAGCTCAAATTGGCGCGCATTGCTGGTGAACTGTTGCTGCCGCGTTTCGACCGTCGGGGCAAGTCCCGCCTGGCTCAGCACCATGTCGAGCCGAGTCGCCATCTGGTCCACCGCCGCAGGCGTGTGGTCTTTGGCCCCGATGAGGAAGCTGGAGCCGACGCCGGCGGGCAGTCCCTCAAAGCGGTGGAACGGCTCAATGGGCGTGAACCCCAGCCCGAGGGCCCCAAAACTCCCGCTGAGATCGTGGACCACGCCGATGACGCGATAGGACGCGCTGGCGGTGGGGGTGGAGCAGCTCACCGTCGCGCCAACCGCGAGGCCAGTGCGCTGTGCCAGAATGTCACTGATGACCAGAACGCCGGCCTCCTCTCCGTGAAACCAGCGGCCTGCCACGAGCTGCTCCTGGTAGTGATACAACTGGGTATTCGGCTCGATCCCGGTGAGGACCAGCGTGCCCCACCGGGTGGTCACCGGCTCCGCCTCCAGACGCTCGACCTGGGCGACATTAGGGAGCGCGCGCAGCTGCGTCCGCAGCGCCTCGAAGGGCTGTGGGCTGCTAACCGTGACGGAGGCATCTTCGCTGTACAGCGCGAAGAGCTGGAGACGATACTGGTCCGCCGCGTAGGCCGTTGTCTGGATTGCCAGAAAGACAGCGCCTGAGAGCGTGAGCGCCGCCAGTGTCAGGACCGCTCGCCCCCGCTTGCGGAAGAGGCCGCGCGCCCCCAGCCAGAGGGTCGGCGGAGCTGGAGGCAGCCAGCGCCAGCGCCCAGCCAGTCTGATCCCCGGTGATCGGCGGCCACGCCTGGCCCGCTCAGCACTGCTGGCGCTCACGCTAGACACTCCATAGCCTGAGAGCGCCTCACGCACGGTGATGCGCGTCCCACTCCAGAGGGGCAGGAGGGCCGCGAGCAGCGGGATGCCCACTCCGGCCAGGATACTGACCAGGACTACCCCCGCGTCCACCAGGAAGGGGCCGAGATCGACGCCAAGGCTGAGAACCCGGATGAGGAGCAAGGTGAGCTGCGCGCCCACCAGCAGACCTAGCAGCAGCCCCAGCGCCGTGCCGCACGCGGCGTAGCCAGCCACGAAGGTGAGTTCATGCTGGATGATGACGCGGCGCGTCGCCCCCAGGGTCTTCATGATGCCCATCGTTCTGGTCTGCTCGGCCACCTGGGTGGTGACGGTGTTGAAGATCAGAAAGCCGGTCAGCGCCAACGCCAGCAGCGAGAGCGTGCGCATGATCGTAAAGATGCCCGTCTCGTGGCTCGCGTTGGCGAAGGCGGCGGCCAGCCACCCTGCTGCGGTATTGGTCGCCGTCAGCCCCAGGACGCCGATCAGAATGCCGATGGTGACGAGCGCTGTTCGCCCTTTGCGGTGCCAGAGGTCGCTCACGCCTTTGCACCGCAGGGCCGAGGGAGGCAGCCGCCAGCGCCGTGACCTGGTGCTGGTCATGGTGTCACCTCGGCTTCCGCGGTAGCTGACCGCTCTCCCTGCTCAGGTGTATTCGTCGGCGAAGCAATGAGCGCCTGTGTGCCCGCCGCGCCTACGATGCGCCCATCGAACAAGGCAATGCGGGCAGTGGCACGGGCTGCCAGCGCTTGGTCATGTGTGACATACAGGACCGTGGTGCCAGCTCGCGTCAGGTGCGCCAGTACGTCAAAGACCTGCGCGGCAGTCCGCGAGTCCAGGTTGCCGGTGGGTTCATCGGCCACCAGGAGGGCAGGTTCGTTGGCCAGCGCGCGAGCGATGGCGACACGCTGCTGTTGCCCGCCGGAGAGTTCGCTGGGCAGCCGCCTGGCATAGGGAGCCAGGCCAACGCGCTCCAGACACTGCTGGGCACGGCTCCGCCACTGTCGGCGCGGCACCACCTTGCCCAACTCTAAGGCCAGCAGCACATTCTCCTGGGCGGTGAGGGTCGGCAACAACTGAAAGAACTGGAAGACGACCCCAACGTGTCGCCCGCGCCACCGCGCGGCGGTGTCCTCACGCATCTGGCCGAGGTCCTGGCCCGCAATGCGGATATGCCCAGCGCTCGGTCGGTCGAGGCCCGTCAGCAGATGCAGAAGGGTCGATTTGCCACTGCCCGACGGGCCGGTAATCGCAAAGAGGCTCCCGGTAGGAATGTCGAACGTGAGTGCGTCCAGCACGGTGACCGGCTGCGTGCGCGGTCCGATCAACCGACTGACCTGCTCCACCTGGACCAGCGGCTGGCCCGGAGCCAGGAAGTGATCCAGGAAATGGGAGGATGAATGCGTCATCCATGTCTCCTCTGTGCCGGTGGCTCCGGCTGGCGCTAGGCTCCCTCTGGCCGGGCTGTGCGGCGCGCGGTTCGTGCGCCGGAGATGACAGCTGCCCCGGCAACCACAGTAGAGCAAGCCATCACCACGACGATGCTGATCCACCACGCTGCCGTGTGAAACGCGAGACGGTCTGGCTGAGCCGCCTGTACCTGGAGGGTGATCCCCAGCACCAGGGCAGCGCCCACTGCCACGCCCATCCCCAGGGTGGTCAGCGCGGCAAGCGCCAGCGTAAAGCGCAGCAGCCGCTCAGGCAAGGGAACCTGTTCCATCACTCGCGAGATCGCCGCCACGCTCACCACGACGGCCAGCAGCAGCACCCCGATCCAGGCAAAGAGCCCCGGATTCCCACCTACGTCCGTCTGCGAGTCGGGGAGGAAGTCTATCCAGGTCGTTCGATGCGGCGAGACGAGATGTTCGAGGAGGATGGTAAAGCCCACTACCACCGCCACGGCCAGCACGGGAACCACCCAGGCCAGCAAAGAGCCTACGTGCTTCAAAGCGAGGGCGCGTCGTATCTGATGCACCACGAGGGGCAAGCCCCCAATCAGGAGAGCCAGAAGGGTGAAGTAGGCCATCACGATCAGGATTTGCGAGGTGGTGACCAGGGTGGCATGGGTGGCTGGAATATCCGGCGCGCTGGTGACCACGAGGGCCAAGCCGATGCCTGCCACCACAAAGGCGCTGTAGGCCCAGAAGACGCGCAGAACCGTCGTCCGCAGGGTTGTGACCATTGCTGCTATCCCTTCCCGCAAGAAATACGGATCCAGATGCGCCTCCCAGGCACCCAGCACGAGGGAGAGCGCGGTTTTGGAGGTGGCCGGGTGCTGTTCCAGCAGGGCTTCCATCTCCTCAGCATAGCGCTGGCGCCAAGCAGCGGGATAGAGCCGGAGCAGCAGAGCAACCCAATGAGCAGGGATGCGTGCCATCGCTCATCCTCCCTGCTCGAAGAGCGCCAGTCGTACCCGGCCTGCGGTGGCGACCCGTTCCAGGCTCGCTACTTGTTCGCGTAAAACCGCCCCGCCTGTGCCGGTCAGGCGATAGGGACGACGGCGGTCTTCCGCAGGCAACGGTTCAATCCATCCCCGTCGTTCCAGCCGCGTCAAGGCGCTGTAGAGCGGCCCTGGCTCCAACTGGGTGCCGCTGAAGCGCTGGATGTCTTCCAGCATGGCATACCCGTGTTTGGGGCCGGTTGCTAAACTCGCCAGCACGAGAAAGGACACATCCGCAAAGCGCCCTAACTCGGACAGCTCCGTTTTCATGTCTGACTTTCCCCTTCTCTATTCATCCAAGATATTCACTTGTGATTAGTAATCACAAGTGAATAATAGCTGAAAGGAGGGGCATGTGTCAAGGGGGAATCAGTAAAATTAAGCGGCATGCTCCTAAAGCAGGAGGCAGACGCGACAACCCAAAGACTGGATGAAAGCAGGTACACCCCTGCCCCAGCAAGACTATCCTCTTCCTACCCACCAAAGTTTGCCGACGTAGTTTTTTTAGCCTGAACGCTGCTGTTGTTGCCAGTCTTTGATGACGAGCATTTCAGCACCTTCCTGACTCTCTTCTAGTCCCGGAGCCAAACCTCACACTGGAAGCCAGGTCGAACGCGGTTTGATAGCCGCAAACATCGCCAAGAGTGACTGAACAAATCCCTTTGCTCTCCGTTGGACCAAAACCTTGTCAGGATCACCTCAAACGAGTAAGATGCTCTCATGAAACAGTCTTTCCGCCTTAGCCAGGTTGTGTTTCATCCCGCGACCCTGGCGGTGCTCTCTGGAGGGATTGCGGCGGTCATAGGCTTCCTCATCAACGTGGTGAGTGGAGGAAGGTCAACTCAAACGATTTGGATCGCGCTCAGCTTCGCCATTTTGCTCAGTCTTGCTCTCACGGCTTGGCAAGTGGTTGGGCAAGAGAAGAGTGGGCAGCACATGATGACAATGCTTCAGGAGATGGTCTTCCAAACCTACTTCCTCACGGTTCTCGCCGACAAGCCAGAGATCTCACGGATGGCACAACAACGACTGAACCAGATATTGACCACCTTAAGTGTCGAGCAGCAGGTAAGCATGGTGAAGTTTTTCAGTCACAACGGCCTGCCTGCGACGTTTATAGGCAATGCCCTGCAAGCAAGTACCGCTCTTGACGGGGCCGATCTCCATCAGATGGCGCTTCCTCAAATCCATCTGGAGCAGGCGTATCTGAATCGAACGAATCTCAGCAGAGCGAACCTGAGCGAAGCTCACCTGCAAGACGCATCGTTGTACCGAGCAAATCTGACGAATGCCCTTCTTGCTCATGCCTATTTGCGAGGAGCCAATCTCATGGAGGCTGATCTCAGTGGAGCTAATTTGCAGGGAGCTGATCTCACGAAGGCGAATCTCTATCGGGCCAACCTCAGTGGAGCTAATTTGCAGGGAGCTGATCTCACGAAGGCGAATTTCTGTCGGGCCAACCTCAGTGGAGCTAATTTGCAGGGAGCTGATCTCACTCAAGCTGTTCTCTCTGAAGCCATCTGCGATGGGGCTGATGTTCGTACTGCAAAAGTGACTGAAGAGCAATTGCAGACTGTTCGTACAAGCCTGAACATGAAGAGAGCGCCTTGAGCTCGGACACAGTGGTTCTCTATCTCTCTGGCATGATCGTTCTCACAAGAGAGTCAGATACCCCAGCGCTAAAGCGCGGGGCTTGTAGAGGCTGCTTTCTTTACAAGCCTGAACCTGAGCAGTTCCCCCGCCTTCGGCCTGGGAGACGTTATGCGGAAGTTTTGTTCACGTACCTACCCTCCGGGTTCGTCGTGCCAGCCCCAAGCGTCTTGTACCTGACAGTTAAACAGCAAAACGGGGTCTATGCAGTGTCGTACAAGGGGATGCGTACCGCCGCATATGCTCGTGCTCGGCACACATCACCCGGGCAACCGGTGGGGTTTGGCCGTTCCCACCAAAAACGGCACCCCGCAAGGGGCTGTATGCAAAGCGGGCGGCGCTTCCTGCCCCTGCAGATGCGCAGGGGCATCCGCGCTCGCTCTTGGTGATGGTGCTGCTCACCCTGAGCGCCAAGTGCTCACTCTCCACTGCTCCCACTGCGCTTTTTGCCAGTATTGATTGAGGTATTCAAAGTGGCGACAGAGTTCACGAAACCAGTCGGGCACGCCCTGGACGCCAGAATGTATCAAACATTCTGGTGATTTCTTTTGGTCTCACCTCTGCTGTTGTTGCCAATCTTTGATGACGAGCAAGCCAATAGTTTCCTGTTGACCACCTGATACGCTGACGCCCGCGTGCTCCCCCTGCATGTAAACGAACCGCCCGCTTGCGAACCTTTTGTCGTTCTCGCTCGTAATAGGGACCAGCACGAGACTGAAGGGGTCAAGCAGCACGTCCCATGCACGAGCACAGCGACAAACAGGTAATGGCAGCCGTGATGGCAGGTGATCAGGTGGCATTCGCCGCCCTGGTGACGCGCCATCATGCTCCCCTGCTCGGCTATCTCTATCGGCTTGTCGGCGGAGATCGGCAGCTTGCGGAAGACCTGATGCAGGAAACCCTGCTACAGGTGCTGCGGCAGCACACGTGCCCAGTTGATCGTCCCTTCAAGTCCTGGCTCTATACGATTGCTACCAATCTGGCCCGCGACCATTTCAAATCAGCCGCCGTGCGCCAACGCTGGCGTGGGGGTGATGCCGAGGAAGCGCTGCTCCACCTCTCTGACAACACGCCTGGCCCGGAAGAACACGCTCTGGCGGCAGAGCAGGGCAGCGAGGTGCGAGCGGCGCTGGCTCGCTTGGGTGAGGAGTATCGCATCGTGGTCGTGCTCCGGTTTTATCAAGGCTTCAGCTTACCGGAAATCGCCGAGACGTTGCAGATTCCGCTGGGCACGGTCAAGTCGCGGCTCTCGGTGGGCGTTCACCGCTTGCGTGCGGTGCTGTCCCCAGTACAGGAAGGAGTGGACTAGATGCAGCCATCCTCATTCCCCTGGCCGCTCGATCATCCCGACTATCTGACTGACGCCCTGCGCGAGCAAGACGCCGCGCCAGAAGAAATTGCCGAACTGCTCCCTGCCTTGTGTCGGCTCTCCGAGTGGCAGGCGCCGCAGCCTTCCCCAGCGGATACCCAGCGTTTGATTGCCCGGCTGATACCCCAGATGCCTGAGTTCTCGGCGGTGCGCCAGGCCATCCGCGCGGAGCAGCAGCGCCAGGGCGCCAGCATCTCCCGGCTGCTGAAAACGGCGCGCACGCAGGTCAGCCTCTTTGGCCTGGACTTCTGGCTGGCAAGCGCGTTCGCCACGCTGTTGGGCACGGCGGTCTTGTTGAGCGCTGATCTGCCCACGCAGGAATACCTGATGCGTGCCATTGGGCCATTCCTCGCCTACCTGGGCACGATCGCTGCGTTCCGTGGGATCGGGGCGCGCGTGCTGGAATTGGAACTTACCTGTCTGCCCTCCCTGCTGCAATTGGCCGTAGCCCGGCTGGTGATTGTGCTGGGTTATGACCTCGGCCTGGGCCTTGCCCTCGGTCTCGCGCTCTGGGCGGGCGGTGCCGGGCAAGTGCTGGCGCTGACGCTCTCCTGGTTCATGCCGCTGCTGCTGGTGGCCGGGCTGGCGCTGCTGCTCTCGCTGCGCCTCTCCGTCAAGACCGCCGCTGCGCTGGCCTATGGGGGCTGGCTAGCCATCCTCGCCATTGACACCCTCTCTCCGCTTCCGGCGCTCCCGCTCACCCCGTTGGCAGAAGTGCTGCTGGGCGGCCTCGGTCTGGCTCTGCTGGCAATTGCCCTGCTGCGCCTCCGCATCGATATGCATCGCCTGCTCCCACGTGCATAAGCGACCAGGCGCGAACCTTTGTGGGGTCTGGCTCGTAATAGGACACGTGCGCCAAACGGTGTACCCATTGATTTCACCCAACCCAAGGAGCGTTTCATGACAACTGCCCTGATCGCCTCCCGAAAGCCGACCCAGGCTATCGGGCGCACGCATCCGCTTCTGGCCGTCCTGGCCTGGGAACTGCGGCGCTTGCTCGCCAGCCGCCTCTTCTGGATTCAGGCGCTCGGCTGCTTCTGCCTCGCGCTCTTCTTTATCGGGGCCACGCAAGGCCCAGGCCATATTCCTGCTAACGCCTCTAGGGGGTCCGTGTTCGACATCTCCGTTGCCGGAACCAGCGTCTGGGGATTGCTGCTGTCCCTGCAAGCAGGTCTGCTGCTGCTACCTGGTCTGCTGCTGCCCTTTGTCAACGCGGACGGCGTGACGCGCGACCTGCAACGCCGCACTCACGAACTCTTGATGACGACCGCGCTGCCCAGCCGCGCCTACGTCTGGGGCCGCTACCTGGTGGGCCTGCTCGTGAGCCTGGGGCTGGCCGTGCTGCTGCTCTTTGCCATTCTTGTGATGTACTTGTTGCTGCACCTGACCGTTCCCACGGACCCTCCGCCCCAGGTTGGTGCCGTGCTGCTCCTCTGGGTCGGCATGATCGTGCCAGCGACCATCCTCCTCAGCAGCGTCAGCTTCGTCCTGGGCACTCTGCTTCCGCGCCTGTCGACGTTGGTCAAGATCGTCATCCTGCTGACCTGGGTCATCGGGGTGGTCTTTCTCGCCAGCGTGCTAGACCGTTCCAACGCTCCCGCTGCTGGGTACAGCGCGTGGGACCCAACCAGCGCGGCCACCGTGAGCGGGCTGCTCGTCCCGTATCAGCCTGACTTGCTGAGCCAGCTTCGCGCGGTCACCAGCCAGGCGCAGGCGCAGCACATCCTCCTCACCGTCGAGAACTCCCTGCCCGACCTTGGGTCCTGGCTCGCGCCGCACCTGATTCTCGCATGCTTGAGCCTCCTGCTGGTGGTGCTGGCGGCGTTCACCTTCCAACGCTTCCGCAACGCCTTCGGAGCATAGATACGACTGGACAGAAAGCGAGGACACCCATGGACTTGACGATTGAAGAGGTGAGTAAGCGCTATGGCGGCATCTGGGCGCTGCGCGGGCTGTCGCTGCGCTGCGAGCCAGGCATGCTGGGGCTGGTTGGGCCGAACGGCGCGGGCAAGACGACGCTGATGCGCCTGATCGCGACCCTGCTGGACCCGACCGAAGGGACCATCCGCTGGAACGGGCAGGACCTCCGCACGCATGGCGAGGCGCTGCGGCAGGTGTTGGGGTACCTGCCCCAGGAGTTTGGCATCTACCCGGAGTTCAGCGGGCGGCAGTTCCTGCGCTATCTGGCCGCGATGAAAGGGGTGCCCAAGGCCGTCGCGCACCGGCGTGTCGAGGAGGTGCTGGAGATGGTCAATCTGGAGCAGGTGGCCGACCACAAGCTGCCCACCTATTCCGGCGGGATGAAGCAGCGCGTGGGCATCGCCCAGGCGCTCTTGAACGATCCGGAACTCTTGATTGTCGATGAGCCAACGGCAGGGCTGGACCCCGCCGAGCGCGTGCGTTTCCGCACGCTGCTTGCCAGTCTGACCAGCAGTCGCATCATTGTCTTGAGTACGCATATTATCAGCGATGTGGAGGCGGTTGCCAGCCGGTTGGTGATCCTGCAAGCAGGGCAGGTGGTGAGCGATACGACGCCAGAGAAGCTGCTAGCGGCCACCGTTGGCAAGGTGTGGAGCGTGACCGTCGATCAGGCTACGGCCATGCAGCTACAGGCAACGTATCAAGTCAGCACGATGGTCAACCAGATGAGCGGCGTCACGCTGCGACTCGTCAGTGCTACCCGCCCGCACGAGGCCGCCATCATCGTTGATCCCAGTCTGGAGGACGCCTATCTACTGGTGATGGGTCAACACCTCGTGCTGGTCTGACAGATCATGGCTCGTCCCCAGAGGCGCGGCGCGTCTGCGAAATGTAGATTGGTAGGGTGATCGCCGCGCCTCTGGGGACGAGAAGGGCAGTACTCACCGCCTGGATGGATGCGTGATCGCTTTCTTCTTACCTCATCTTTTCCAGCAGGTCCGTCAGGCGCTCATAGGAATCATGGATTCCTTCTTCCATTCCACTCTGGAGCGCGCCATCGCGGTCGCTGACCGACTAGAAGACGGACTGAGCGGTGAGCCTGGTTCTTCCTCCGGACAATTCGTCCAGGGTGAGCGTTTCGAGACACACATGCCCTGCTTCTGGCAGCCCCTCAAACTCAAAGGTGTCAATAATGCGCTCAGGCGCGCGGACTTCGTGATACACGCCGTGAAAGCCGAACTCGTTGCCGCTCTGATCTTTCTGAATGTAGCGCCACCTGCCGCCGCTCCTCGGCTCAAATGTATCGAGCAACATGGTGAGCCTTCTCGGTCCAAGCCACTGGACGTACAGCTCTGGATCGGTGAATGCTTTGAACACCAGCTCGCGCGGCGCGTCGAATTCGCGCGTGATTACCATTTCTTGTTTCCCTAGTTCTGCGATAATGGTTACTTTGTTCTTGTCTGCCATTTTTCTTCGATGCCTTTCAAACTCAACTGCGCGCACTGGGCCGGTAATGCACACGCATCACCCCAGACTGGTAGGTCTTCACGCTTATTAACTCAAGATTGACCCTGCTCATAAACACGCTCTGCCCCTTGCTTATGGTGACGGGATGGATCGCCAGCACAAACTCGTCAATCAGGCCGAGCCGCATAAACGTCTGCGCGGTGCGAATGCCGCCGGGCAGGTCTAGATCGCGTCCTGGTTGTTGTTTGATCTTATTCACAACTGCAACCAGGTCGTCATCACTCTTCACCACGAGCAACTCGGTATGCTCCCACGGAAGAGTTTCTTCCCTGTTTGAGAGAATAAATGCGTGCAATTTGTTCACGGCTTGCGCGATGGCATGCTCTTCCTTGGAGGCCGATGGATTTTGTGCCACGTGTAACCAGTAGGGAATCATCCCCGAGGCAGTCGGGTAGCCAATAAACCCATCATCCATTCCTTGAAAGAAGGCAACAATGTCATCGTTGAGTTCCTGATCCGGCGTCTGCGACATCCAGTCCAGCTCGCCGTTCGGCCCACAAAAGAACCCATCAAGCGTCATGGTCATGTTGAGAAACACTTTTCTCATGATGTTCTCCTCATGCTGTGTATGTACTCATTTCTCTTCTTGCTTCCCCTGCGCAGATCGCTTTTTTTTCGCTTCTAACACCTGATCCAGCACCTCAAAGCGCTCTTCCCACCTCTGCCTTGTCTGTTGGACCCATGTTTCAAATTGAGATAACGTTTGTGGATTGAGGTGGTACAGGTGTTGCTGCGCACGTTTTTCCATCGCCACCAGCTTTGCCTCGCGCAAGACCTTCAGGTGCTGCGAGATCGCTTGCGGGCTGACAGAAAAGTGTTCGTAAATAGCTGTCGCAGGGAGCTCGCCACGGCTGGCAAGAAGCTCTAAAATGGCCCGCCGTGTCGGATCGGCAAGCGCAACAAACATATCCATAGCCATATTATAAAGCATTTACTTTATAAAGTAAATGCTTAAATAGAGTCTGTTTTGAATATGGAGGACACTTTTCAAGAAAGCAGGACACTTTTCGTACCAACAAATAACGCCAAAGAAGTCCTGCTCCAGTTCGCGCAGATCGGTCAGGTCACTACGGCCCAGTTTCGCCAGCAAATAGGCATCGAGCCCCATATTACGCAAGTTCGGTTGGTAACAATACCGATATTGCGGGGCAGGTGACGAGCTAGTTGAAGAGCGAATAAGCCCGTCTGAGGTAAGGACTGGGTACCTCCGGTTTGGGCCAGCGAAACCAATAGGCGGAGGCCAGGGTCAGCCACTGAACCAATCGTCCTCCTCCATGATGGAGCGCCACGCCCCCATCCCCTCCACGCAAGAGGCCCAACTCAGCCGTGAATTCCACCTGATAGGGATCAGCCGCGATCACCAGTCCAAACGCGTTCGGACGCATATGCACATCCCAGTGCAGCGCGGTGTCCTTGGCGCGTAAGGGCATCATCGGGCACTCATCCCCCACCGCCAGAGGGTGCGTGCGCCGACGGCACAGGCATATTCCCATTCATCCGAGGTCGGCAACCGCCAGCCCTCTTGGACGATACGCTTCTCTGTCTCCGGGTAAGACACGATCTGATTCCGGTAGATACGACGCCCATTTTCGATCGCTGGGGGAGCCAGTTCCGTCGCCACCATCTCCAGCAGAAACGGTTCAAACGTCACCTGGCGAAGGGGAGTCAGATGCCAGACCAGATAGTCCTCCAGCGTGGGATACTCGTGAGCCAGGGTGGGAAACGCGCGGCACGTCTCCTCCCAACTGTGCTGGTGGGCCTCTGAAGGATGAAAGCTGCCAGGAGCATAGCCTAAGGTGGCTGGGCCACCTGGAATCAAGGCAAAGCGCGCCTCGTTCCAGGTAGGGGTAGAATGCGCGAGCGTGTCACCACCCGCAGGGTAGCTCTCCGCTTGCTGAAAGGACACATTCTCATATAGCCTTCGCTGCCCTGATCCCTCCTGCATTTCCTCCTCTGCTCTGCTACACTCACTCATAGCAGAAAATTCAGCGGAGAATGTTCTTTCTGCCACGAGTTCGTGTGATTATTTCGCTCGCTTGTTTCGGCGGTTGGCTCTTCAGCGCTGCCCCGCCGTGATCGATCCTGTGGGACGACTCAGACAAAGAGCCGCAAAAACTCAGCGCAGAAAAATTTTGAGAGGAAAATACGTTCCTATACCGAACTCGCCCAAGCTGGTCCTTGTGCCACGATCTGCAACCACAGAATGGCTGACCGCCTATCAGCAGGCCAGGCTGAGCCGGAAAGATGAGGCCACCGCCGAGGTCTACCGCCGGATTCTCCAGCGCTTTACCGCCTGGGTGCCCACGCTGCCAGGTTATACCTCACCCTTTACCCCCGCCCAGCTCACGACGACCGTGGTGGAACACTATCTCACGCTGCTCAAAGACCAGGGCTACAGCGTCAGCCACCGCAGCCGCGTGAAATCGGCCCTGGGTGGCTTCTGCCAATAGCTCATCGAGGAACACGGCGCCTTGCAACGCAATCCAACGCGCGGGGTCCAGGTCCAGGCACAAGAGATGCGCACCCCACGCATCCTCTCGCCCGCGCAACGGTTGGTCCTGCGGAATCTCGTGGAGCGGCAGGCCGACCTGCGGGTGCAAGCCATCTTTGCCCTGGGCTACTGGGCCGGGGGCCGGGTGAGCGATGTCGCGCATCTCACCTTGGAACACACCCACGTTGGCCCGAAGATCGGCTGGCTGCGTGTGGGCCACAAAGGGGAGAAGTGGTGCGAGATTGATCTGGTCAATGAGGCTCGGCGTCCGCTCTATGCCTACCTTCAGCAGGGTGGGCGCGATCGGAGCAGCTCCTATGTCTTTACGTCCCAGCGCAGTGCCCGCCTCACCGAGGATGGCATCCACCAGTGGTTCCGCACGCTCAAAGGGCAGGCGACCAGAACCGAATGGGAACTGATCGCTGATGTGACCTTCCACGATCTGCGCCATGACTTTGCTCATCGTGCCCGTGAGGCGGGCTGGACCTTGGAAGAGCTGGCCTACTATCTGGGCCACCTGACCCCAAAAGGCACCCCGGCGATTCAAACAACCACCCGCTATACCCAGGTGAGTCGCTCCCAAGTCCGTGAGAAGCTGCGGCTGCTGCGGGGATGACCCTGGCAGAGTCTGGAGCCCTTTGCTGGGTGGGTACATCAAGATCGAGACACGAGGCTCTCTAAGCCAGCAACGCACCCAGGGTTTTGCTCGCTTGATGGTGTGCTGCCTCCCTTTCTTTGCAAACGTTCCTTCAGAGGGCGCCAGACCCTGATCCGCTCGAGCAGCGATGTGTCTCCGACCTGCCCAGCGCTTTGCCCGCTCCAGAACATCATGAGGGCGCAGACCCCTCTTTGGGATCATTTCCCACTCCCACTTCTCCCAGCCGGTTGCCCCAGAGGGGAAGACTCCCGGGGAGTGATCGCGCGGTCTCTGAAGTAACTGATGAGCCGGAGACAGGAGTCCAGTAAGCCAGTGACCGAGCGTGCTGCTGGCTCTGGTACAGGCTGGAGCTGATCAACGCTCTCGCCAGCAGATGACGCAGCCATTCCCCCTACGAAAGTAGGAGTGCATATCCCTCCTTGGCGCGATGTGCCAGTCCCTGCCTTGACCCTATACTTGCTCTATCGGGAGTTAGCATCGGGCCAAAGATGAACCTGAGTGTCAGATCTGTTCTGTCCTGTGAGCCAGTGCCCAGCTCTGCGTGATTTGGCTCCCGTGCCACGCATTGACTGGAGCATCACGCAGCTTGCGTGAGCAACAGATCGCTGGTGATGAGAAAGGAGGGCAGAGCATGCTCCCAACGCTTGAAGCGACAGGCATTGCGAAAGTGCAGGCGCGTTTACGCGGTGACGTCATCCGCCCTGGCGATGCCCGCTATGAGCGGGCGCGCCGCGTCTGGAACGGCAGGATTGACCGGTATCCCGCCCTGATCGTCTACTGCGCCGATCCCGATGATGTTCGCACCACAATCGACTTCGCCCACAACGTGAGCCTGCCGATCACGGTTCGGAGCGGCGGCCATAGTATGGCTGGGCTCTCCGTCAATAACGGTGGAGTCGTCATTGACCTCTCGCGCATGAAGGGTATCGAGATCGATCCAGGTAGGAACATCGCGCGGGTACAGGCCGGGCTTACCCTGGGCGAATTCGTGCAGGAGACGCAGGTGTATGGCCTGGCAACCACCACCGGCACTGTCTCTGGAACCGGGATGGGCGGACTCACCCTGGGTGGTGGCATTGGCTGGTTGATGGGGAAATATGGACTCACCGTTGATAGTCTGCGCTCGGTGGATCTGGTCACCGCTGATGGGCAGCTGCTGACCGCCAATGCTACGGAGCACCCGGACCTCTTCTGGGGGCTGCGTGGCGGGGGAGGCAACTTTGGCATCGCTACTTCCTTCGAGTTCCGCCTGCACCCGGTCGCTACGGTCCTGGCAGGGAAAATCAGCTATCCGCTCTCCAGAGCACGAGCGGTCCTGCGCTTCTACCGTGAGTTTACCCGAGCGGCCCCAGATGAACTGACCGCCTATGCTGCGCTCGCCACAACCTCCCATGGCATCCCGGCGATCAGCATCAGTCTCTGCTACGCTGGGCCTCTCGCCGAGGGAGAGCGCCTGCTCGCCCCGTTGAGAAGGTTTGGCTCCCCGCTGATCGACCTGATTCGCCCCAGGTCGTACCTCCAGGCGATCTCCAGCGACATCGGGGCTCCTGAGGGACGTCACTACTACGAGCAAGCCTCCTCGCTCCCTGACCTCAGCGACGACGTCATCGACCTCATGGCCGACTATAGTGCGGCGCGCACCTCGCCCGCCTCACAGGTGCTGATTCAGCATGTACATGGGGCAGCATGTCGGGGAAGCCCAGGGACCACTGCTTTTGCCTTGCGCGAGGTCCCCTACATCATGAACATCGTCGCGGAGTGGCATGCCAACGAAGCTCAGCAGGCAGAAGCACACACCGCCTGGGCGCGTGCATTTCAGGCAGCCGTGCGCCCATTCGCACTACAAGGCGTCTACACAAACTTTCTGGGTGACGAAGGGGAAGAGCGGGTCCGCGCGTCCTACGGTGTCAACTACGAGCGGCTGGTCACCCTCAAGAACAGGTACGATCCGACCAATGTCTTCCGCTTCAATCAGAACATCAAACCAACAATCTAGCGAGCAAAGAAAGGAACTGGAGCGCCATAAGAACAGAAGGATACAAGCGATTATTGCCTCCATCCCTCCTTTCTCGGCCTGCGGCGACCAGCACGTGAGTGCGCCCGGCTTCGAGGGCGCGCTCGGCTGAGGCACCAGTGGCAGCTTCCATGTCTCCCGACTGCGAGCACTGGCCTGTACGGCTTGTGGGCATGTCCCCCGGTGTGTTGAAGACATGCAAACATCCAGCTGGTTTTACCGAGGGTTGCGTAAATCCCCTTGCTTTAGCAATGGGGAGTGGCAAGTGCATAGGTGCCTTCAGAGGGCTGTAACTCTGCCTGGACGCCTTGTTTGCGTTCCACCACCGAACCGCTGCTAACAATCTGCCTGGAGCTTCCTCCACGCGGCTCGCTGTCGCTGCTTTACATTCCGCTTGGACCCCTCGGCAGCTTCTCTCCCTTCACTGCCCCCACATGTGGGCGGATACATTGCGTCCTGCCCCAAGCTTGTTGATCCCACAGGTGGAATGCTCCAGGTATCGATAGCGCTACCGATGAAGCACATGATGAGCCGCGAATAGGGGCACAGCTATCCAGTGACCAAGCAAGCTGCATGCTGACCAGGACTGGAGCCGATCACTGCTCTCGCAAGAGGGCGGCCAAGCCATTCCCCCTACCAAAGTAGGAGCGAAAATCCCTCGTTTGCACGAGGCGCCCGACGTCGGTAGACCCTATACTTGCGCTATCAGGGTCAAGCAGGTGCGGCCAATAAGGCGTAGCTCACCAGGCCGACGCTGATCGCAAGATACACCGGCTCACGTGCCACCGCAGCAGAAAGGGGGTGAACACAGATGAGGAAGGCCAACAAAAACCAGCCAGGAAAGCAAAAGGAGCGCGAGAAACGCCCTTCAACACCGCCTGCAGGTAAGGTCGAGTTAACCGAGCAGGATCTGGAGCAGGTGCAAGGGGGGCAGAACACGCACCCGAATATCAAGATCGACTTCTAACCCATTGAAGTGGGGAGCGCCGACCAGCGGAGGAAGGTTTCCCCAACAAGTCGTTGATTCTCTGCTCGATGCTCCATCAGATAGGCTTCTAGTGGCATGTCTGGTGGAGCGTCCTGGGGCGCAAAGAAAGGATGTGCTGCGATGGCGAACACACTTCCGCCGCTTTATGCTTCCTGGATGACACAGGTGCTTTCCGGCCCTCTTCCTGAAGAAACGAAGGCGACGTGCCAGCAGTGTGCCATGTGCCCTCCGGCTCCTGGTGTGGCGGCTCCAGCCCTCGCTTCAGCCTTTTTCAACCCCCAGACCAAGTGTTGTACCTATCTGCCCCGCCTGCCGAACTTCCTGGTCGGGCACATTCTGGCCGATAATACGTCAGAGCTGCGGGAAGGACGGGCCAGTGTTGAACAGAGAATTCAACGCAGGGTGGCAGTGACCCCGCTGGGCTTGGAGAAGGACACGCTGTTCAGGCTGCTTTACCGAGCAGGCAATACGGCGACCTTTGGCAAGAGCCGCACCTTACGCTGCCCCCATTATCTAGAAGAGGGAGGGCGCTGTGGGATCTGGCGCTACCGCGAGTCGACCTGCCTGACCTGGTTCTGTAAATACGAGCGGGGGGCGGTCGGGTTGCGGTTCTGGCACACCCTGCGGCAGTTGTTGTGGACCGTTGAGGAGAGTCTGACCCGCTGGTGCATCCAACAGTTGGACCTGGGAACGGAAGCCCTCAGGCTCCTTTTGATACCAGCACCACAGTTTGCGGACCCTCCTCAGCTTGAGAGCCAGGACCTGGATGGCACCATGGACCTAACCCGCTACCAGATGCTCTGGGGCACGTGGGCAGGCCGCGAGCGGGAATTCTATCGGGCTTGCGCGGCGCTGGTCACCGCCTTGACCTGGCAGGAGATTGTGGCGTTGTGCGGGCCAGAGCTGACCGTCCTGATACGCCTGACGCAGGCGGCCTATCATGACCTGTGCTCCACGGCGATTCCCCCTGTGCTTCAGGCTCGCCCCTTGAAGGAGGTGCGACGAGGGCTGACGACCAGTCAGGTGGTCACCTACAACGGCTTCGACCCACTCCAACTGCCCACTGCCCTCCTCGACATCCTCCCCGCCTTTGATGGCAGCCCGCTTGAGCACGTTCGTCAGAAGATTGAGGCGGAAGCGCAGATCGTCCTGAACGAAACACTCATTCGCAAACTCGTCGATTTTGAGGTCCTCGGTCCCTCTGGAGCAGATGCCTGTGCGCTCACCCCTACGAAAGTAGCAGAGGAAATCCCCCGTTGAGGCGATGCGTCCGGCGTGGCCGGACCCTATACTACTGGTAACCGGAGACAAGGAGCAGATGGCATGATCTCACCACGACGGCTTTTCCGAGCGCAGGCGCTCGAACAGTATGCAAAGGGTCGGGAAAAAGATGTGTTGCCGCGCGCGGTTGCCCCACCCGTGTTTCTCTTCCTGTGGATGCTGTTGGGGCTGCTGGTGACGGCCACGGTTCTTGCCTGGCAGACCCACGTCCCGACCTATGCCCTTGCCTCCGGAGTGCTGGTGCAGCAAACAGGAGGTGGAACGATGGCGGTCGTCTTCGTGCCCGCCAGCCCACCTCCGACGCTGCAGGTCGGGCAGCGCATTACCTTGCAGCTTGCTGTGACGGGCCAGCAGTTCAACGCCACCATTGCGACGGTCGAGCCAGGGGTGATGACGCCAGAGGCAGCACGCGCGCAGTATCAGCTTACCGGAGATCTGGTCCTTGTCGTTACCCAGCCCTCGGTGGTGGTAACCGTCCATTGGGGGTCGGCGGTTCCGGCAGCGGTGTTTGCAGGCAGCAGTGTCAACGCGCAGGTACAGGTGGGATCACGATCACTTCTCTCCCTCTTGCCTGATCTGCTGCAAGGCACGTTGGGAGGCTAAAAGATGGACACGATGAGACAAACACCTGTCATGGAACCGGAAGACGATGACGCAACCGTGGTGCTGACGCCGGAGCAGAGACGAGTGTTCTACCAGCGCCGGTCCGCCTTGCTCAGTGGCCTCATCGCCCCCGAGCAGCCGACGAGCGCATCGCCAGGCATGGCAGAACTGATCAAACAGCGCGAGGAGCGTCATGCCCGGCGCACCCAGGCATTGGAAGCGTTTATCCGACAAGCACATGAGGCTCCGCCTCCGCCAGCCGTGTTCGTGAGGCCACCTGCGCCTCCGCAGTCACCCAGGCTCTCGGTGCCTGCACCAAAGAGTGCGTACGTTCCGATACCGCCCCGCGCACCATCGCCGGAGCAACCGAAGCCTCCAGCGCAAGAAGCAGCAAAGCCCTCACGCTGGCGAACGCTCCTCTCGCGCATCCTGCCCCGGCGCATTCCTGTACTGACGCAGATGACTGCGGTGGAGTGCGGAGCTGCGTGCCTGGCGATGATCCTCTGCTATTACGGGCGCAAGACCAGCGTCTCCGAGGTGCGCAACCGCTGTCATATTGGGCGCGATGGCCTCTCCGCACTCGATGTGGTGAAAGCCGCGCGCACCTATGGCCTGCGGGTCAGGGCGGTCACACTCCAGGAAAACGACTTACGGCTGATCTCCCTGCCCGCCATTATTCACTGGGAGTTCAACCATTTTATGATCGTCGAGCGCTGTTCCTCGACCTGGGTTGAGGTGGTGGACCCGGCCATTGGTCGTCGCCGCTTGACTATCGAGGAGTTCTGGAATGGCTTCACCGGCATTGCCATTATGCTGGAGCCAGGCGTGCAGTTTGATCGCACCACCGGCGCGCGCAAGATTAGCCTGCGTTCCTACGCGCTGAACTACGTCAACATTGCCCCTATCTCTCTGGCGCAAATCCTTGGCGCCTCGCTGCTGCTCCAGCTCCTTGGGCTGGCGGTGCCGCTGCTGACGGCCGTGGTGGTCAATCAGATTCTTCCCTTCAGCATGCGGGACGTGCTGCTGCTCCTGGCAGTTGGTCTGGCAATCCTGGTCGCGGCGCAGGTGGTAATCACGCTGCTCCGCTCGGCAGTGCTGCTCTACTTGCAGACGCGGGTGGATACGCGCCTGATGCTCGGCTTCTTTGAGCAATTACTGGCGCTGCCGCTGCGCTTCTTCCAGCAGCGCTCCAGCGGCGATATTCTCTCGCGCCTCGGCAGCAATACGGTGATTCGGGACACCATCAGTAACCAGGTGATCTCAACCATCCTGGACGGCAGCTTTGTCGTGACCTATCTGATCGTTCTCTTCAGGGTGTCCCCGGCGTTTGGGTGGATTGTGCTGGGGATCGGGTTCTTGCAAGTGATCGTCCTCTACGGGGCCAATCGCGTGATCAGTCGCTTGTCCAAGCAGGAGTTGGTCACGCAGGGCAAATTTCAAGGCTATGCCGCTGAAGCCCTGGTGGGCATCACCACGCTGAAGGCTGCCGGGGCTGAATACCGGGCGATGCAGCGCTGGACCAATCTCTTCTTCGACCAGATGAATGCCTCGGTACACCGACTCTATCTCTCGTCGCTGGTCGATCTGATCGTCACGAATCTCCGGGCTGCTGCGCCCTTGCTCTTGTTAGTGCTTGGGACCGCCGAAGTCATGCAGGGTTCCTTGCAGGCCGGGACCATGCTGGCGCTGGTGACGCTGGCGAGTGCCTTTCTGGCGCCGCTCTCGTCTCTGGTGGCAAGCGGACAGCGGCTACAAATCGTCCATGCCCACCTGGAGCGGGTGGCCGATGTGATGGAGGCCGACCCAGAGCAGGATATACAAGCGGTCCAGAATCCTCCACGCTTCTCAGGGCACATTCGGTTAGAGCAGGTCAGCTTTCGCTATGACCCGCAATCGTCCGTGGTCCTGCACGACATCAACGTCGTCATTCAGCCCCGCCAGAAGATCGCCATTGTGGGCCGCACCGGGTCAGGCAAGAGCACGCTTGGTAACCTCTTGCTGGGGTTGTATTTGCCGACCGCTGGGGAGATTTTCTACGATGGCCTGCCGCTGCACACCATGAACTATCAGGCGGTGCGCGCCCAGTTCGGCGTGGTGACGCAAGGCTCCACGGTCTTCAACGGAACCATCCGCGACAATATTGCGCTCTGCAATCCAGGGATGACGATGGAGGAGATCATCCAGGCCGCCGATGCCGCTGCCATCCATCAAGACATCGTACACATGCCAATGGAATACGAGACGTTTGTCTCCGAAGGGGGCAGCGCGCTCTCCGGTGGACAGCGCCAGCGGTTGGGCCTGGCCCGCGCGCTTGCCAGCCACCCGGTGATTTTGCTGCTGGATGAGGCGACCAGCGCCCTGGATGTGGTGACAGAGCAGGCGGTTGAGCACAACCTGCGCGCGCTTAACTGTACGCAGATTATCATTGCCCACCGCTTAAACACGATCCGCAACGCTGATCTGATCCTGGTGATCGATCAGGGAACCATTATCGAGCGTGGAACGCATGAGGAACTGCTCAGGCAGCAGGGCTATTATGCCCAATTGATTCAGAGTCAACTCGCCGCCGGAGAGATCAAGGCAGGCTAATGCCACCCGGCGCCGACAAGTGGGTAATCCGGTCTGGACAGGAGGCCGCTCCCAAATGAAGAAACAGGCAGGAAAGAATCCGGATAAACGGGTTCAGCAGCCGTGGGTACAGAGGTACCCGATGCATCTGGGAGCGCATGCTGGGCAGTCCGTTACCATAGATGATTTTTAAGACGCGGAAAACACAAGGAGATGACGACCATGGCAAATGAAACCCCAATGACCAGACAAGAGCTGGAGAAGCAGGTTCTCAGCCGGGCATGGAAGGACCAGGACTTCCGGCAAGAACTCAAGACGAACCCGCATGAAGCCATCAAACGCGAACTCGGAGTGACGATTCCTGCTGAGATGCATGTTTTCGTCCACGAGGAGGTCTCGCCAACGCTGCATCTCTTCTTCAATGTAAACCCCGCTCAGCGGCTCGTGACGGAGCTTTCTGACGAGGAACTCGAGAGCGTTGCTGGTGGGCTGGACGATTACACAGGTGGTGGATGGGCGCGCGCCTCGGGAGTTCGTGGATAAGCGCGCGGGTGAAGCTGCTCCCCTCCAGGCTTCTGATCCAGGCTGCTCCGGAGCAGTTCGACCTGTCGTGATGGAAACGCCGCCAGCGATTCTTTGATGGTTGATGCTACCCGGTGCAACTCTCGTCAGCATCGACGCGAAGCGCCAGGGCAAGGCGTAGAGCCGCACCGGGACTCTTATGAGCCTGGAGGAGGACCATGTATGAACAGCCACGAGCATTTCCTCACCGAATTTCTTGCTCGGCCGGTCATCGAAAATCCCTATCCCCTGTATACCGAACTTCAAGAGCATGGGCCGCTGGCCTATGTTGCTACCCATGATATATGGTTGGTGTCAGGGTATAGGGACTGCCTGGCTCTCCTCAAAAATGCCCATGCATTCGAGCTATGGAATGGCAATGAATTCTTTCTCAGCCATCGTCGACAAGGGCTACCCCAAGAGACTACTCAGCAGGATGCTCAAGGGACTGCTCCAGATGAAAACGGGAGAGCTGGGAGGAATGATTCTGCTGCTGCGGGTGACGGAGGGCGCGGCAATTCAGCCACTCCAGCTCTGCCGGTTCATACGCCGTTGCAAATACTCATGGACCATGCCCTGGCTCGCAGGCAGCACGCTGCCGATCTTGAAGCGACCATCAGGCGCCTGGCGGATGAGCTTGTCACTACCTTCTGTGCAGCCGGAAACGTTGAATGCGTGAAACAGTTCGCGCTCCCGCTTCCATTCCTGGTCCTTGGCGAACTCTTCGGCCTGGAGCGGGAGGAATGGGGTCAGTTCTTCCTTGAATCGGTTGGAGGGTTTCGACCCGGCGTGCAGCTCTCCCAGGATCTCATCGGCTTGAGAACTGACAGAACCAGCCGATTCTGGTTTCTTCGCTACCTGGCGGACGCACTGGAAGAGCGCGTGCAGCAGCCCCGTGATGATGTGCTGACGACGCTCGCGCTTTCCGGGTACCGGGAGCAGGGCATCGGCCAGGCTGAACTGGTGGAGATGATCGCGAGGGTGTGCGCGAACGCGACCTTGACCACCGTCGATCTCATCGGAAATGCCATGTGGCTGCTCCTCCAACACCCCGACGCGTGCCACCAGATCGCAATGAACCCGGCATTGCTTCCCAATACCCTGCATGAAGCGCACAGGGTCGAGTCTCCGGTGCAAGGGCTCTTTCACCGGGCAACGAAGGAGGTCGAGCTTCCCACCTGCCGTATCCCTGCAGGAGCGGGGCTGCTGGTGCTGTTCGCGGCGGCCAACCGTGATGCGAGCCAGTTTCCCCATCCCGACCAATTTGATATTGAGCGTCCTAACGCGCGATCCCATCTTGGATTTGGCTACGGCGCCCGCGCTTGCGTCGGGAGTCCGCTCGCACTCTTGATCGTCCGTATCGCCATCGAGACGTTGCTCACGCGGCTCCCGCAGATTCGCCTGGCCGATGACCAGCAGATCACCCATCACCCTAATAAGCTCAACCGGGGCTTGCGCGCACTCCATCTGCAATTCGCTCGGCCTGCGCGAACGATACCTTGATACCTGCTGCTGTATTGGAAGCTGAGGAAGTTACTATGAAGCTTAGCACACAACCGGCCCCATGGACGCTCCAGGACCTCAGGCATATCGTCAACCGCGCCAGCACCCTCTATGAGCGGCTGGCCGCGCAGCCCGATGCCGGGCGTTGTGAAGAGGCGGCGTGGCGGGCTGAGCCTGAGGACCCGGCTGAGGCACGCCGCATCACGAAACGGCTTGAGCGCTGGTGCCAGGCTGCCGCGGGTGGCGATTGGCAGCGATTCGAGCGCCGCCTGGGCTGGGATGGTCATAACCTCCAGACGATCCGGCCCTATCTGGGGTCGCGCTTCCAGTTTCCTGCCGATCCGTTGCCCGCGTGGGCGCTGACGCTGGACGCGTGCATCAGGGTGGGGGCCGAGGGGAGTGGCGAAAGAGGGTCGGACGCCTACCCGTTCCTCCAGCCGGAGGACCCGATCCCGTTTGAAGAACTCTTTGCCCCCTTCGTGGTCTGGGCACGCCAGCAATTGCGGCTCCGTGCCGGCTCTCGATCTGCACTGCTCTCAGCGCAGGCACATTCGAGCCTTGAGCGGGGCTTGCTTGAACTGTTGGGGATGCATGCTGCGCTCGCGCTGCACCTCGAATTTTCCATTTTCCGCGCCCGCGCAGATCCTCCGTTCAGGAGGCTCGCTGACCGTGGAGACCCGCGCCCCCAGACCCAACTGTATCGCCGGTTTATCGACTCGATGCAGGACGGCACCATCGTGCAGTTCTATAAAGAATATGCGGTCCTGGGGCGCGAGACCGCCTCTCTGGTCGAGTTCTGGATCGAGATGCTCGCTGAATTTCTGGACCGGCTTGCGGCTGATCGAGAAGATATTGCTGCCAGGTTCAACCAGGGGCTGGATATCGGCGAGGTGACGGAAATACAGATGGGCGTCTCCGACCGGCATCATGCTGGCCGTTCGGTCCTCATCCTCCGCTTTGCGTCCGGGTTGAAACTCGTCTACAAGCCAGGCGATCTCACCGTCGCTGCGGGTTTTTCCGAGGTGCTCGCGTGGTTGAACCAGCAGGCAGATCTATGTGACCTCAAGGAACTCGCGGTGCTGGATCGCGCGGGCTACGGCTGGCTAGCATTTATTGACTACACGCCCTGCGCAGATACCTCGGCTGCCGCCCGGTTTTTCCGACGCATGGGCATGCTCACCTGCCTGGTCTATGCCCTCGGCGGGAACGATTTCCATTATGAGAATCTCATCGCGGCGGGCGAATATCCGGTCTTGATCGATCTGGAGACCCTGTTTCAACCGCATGCTCTCTCAGAGGAAGAGCGCCTGGGCCAGGCCAGCGCGTCGATCGTCGCCAGCAAGCAGCTCTGGAGTTCGGTAATGCGCACCGGTATTCTCCCGCGTTGGAGTGTTAGAGGGGGGCACGCGATTTATGATACGAGCGGGCTGGGTGGGTTTGATCAACAGGAGACGGCATTGAAGGCGGCGCGCTGGACACAGATCAATACCGACCACATGACGGTCGAGCCTATCCCGGATAGGATCAAAGCCGAAGCCAATTTGCCCATGAGCGGCGGGAAGGTGCTGAATCCTGATGCGTATCTGGAGGAGTTCGTTGACGGGTTTACCCGCGTGTATACATTCCTCAGCGAAAGGCGAGATGAGCTTCTCGCCCCGGCAGGCCCGCTGGCGGGGTTCAGAGAGCAGCGCGTGCGGTTTCTTGTGCGCTCCACCTACATTTATGCGGCTTTGCAGCAAAAAGCCAACCAGCCCGATTACTTGCGCGAGGGCATCGAGCAGAGTCTGGTCTTTGAGGCGCTCGCCAGGAGATTTATCGTTAATACCACAAAGCCGCTTGCCTGGCCGGCTCTGAAAGCTGAACACCAGGCATTGGCGCAGCTCGATATTCCCCTCTTTACCACCTGCACCTCGAGCACCTCCTTAGAGAGCGGGGCTGACATGACGATTCCCGACTTTTTCGAGGAACCCGGCTATGCACGCGCCGTGGCTGTCATCAAAAACCTGAGCCAGGACGATTTGACAAAGCAGCTCGCTTATATCCGCGCCGCTTTTTATGCGCGCGTGGCCTCTCTGCCCAGGCAACCAGAGGGAGCAGAGACAGACCTGCCCAGGCCAGGCGAGCAGGCTGCGCTTCCACTCACCCGAGAGGCACTGGTCCAGGAGGCGCTCTCCATCGCCGCAGAACTGCGCGAGCAGGCATGCCACGGGAATGATGGCAGTGCAACCTGGATTGCGATCCAGTATGATCCTCAGATCGAGCGCTTTCAGTTGCAACCACTGGGGACAAGCCTGTATAGCGGCACCTCCGGCATCGGCTTATTTCTGGCGGCACTCGAAAAAGTCACCGGGGGAGCAGGCTATCGTGATCTGGCGCTGGGGACGATGCACCAGGTGCGCAGGTCACTGCATAAAGACCTCTTGAGCGTTACTCGTATGCCGCTCGGTGGGATGGTTGGCATTGGCGCCATGATCTACGCGCTCGTGCGGATGAGCGATTTCCTCGGCGACCACTCCTTGCTTGATGATGCCAGGCTAGCTGCGTCAACGGTGACCCCTGAACGGATCGCCGCCGAACAGGCTGCGGATATCATACAGGGCTGTAGTGGTGCAGCGCTCGCGTTGCTGGCCCTCTACCATCGGACAGGGGATGAAGCCTCTCTCCAGCACGCCACAGAGTTCGGCAAACGACTGGTGCAGTTGCGGGTAGCAAGCCCGGCTGGTCTGCTGACCTGGCAATCGTTGAGAGGCAGATGCTTGACCGGGTTTTCTCATGGGGCCGCCGGGATCAGCTATGCCCTGCTCAAGCTCTATGAAGTAACCGGCGAACAGGCGTTTCTGGACGCAGCCCAGGCAGGGTTGGACTACGAACGCGGTGTTTTTGTGACGGAGGCCGGAAACTGGCCGGATTTTCGTGAAGAGACTCCGCCCGGAGCGCCCGTTTTTATGACCAGCTGGTGCCATGGCGCACCCGGTATCGGCCTCGGACGGTTGGGTGCATGGAGCGTGATGAATACGCCGCAGATTCACAGCGAGATCGAGGTCGCACTGGCAACCACCCGGCGCTACGGCCCACAGGGCGTCGATCAGTTATGCTGTGGGAGCGCTGGGAGAATGGATCTGCTGTTGGAAGCGAGCCGGCGGCTTGAAAGACCCGAACTTGCCGCCCAGGCGCAGCAGTGGATGGGCCAGATAGTCGCCTCCGCGCGCCAGAAGAAAGCCTATCAACTCTTCCATGACCTCCCCGCCTCCGTATTTCATCCTGGATTGTTCCAGGGAACGGCGGGAATCGGGTATGAAATGCTCCGCCTGGCCGAGGGCGGGGAGACACTGCCATCAGTGCTTTTGCTCGACTAGCGGATGTTTGACTAGCTGTTGCGTCAGTTCAAGAGGTCAGCGATCTTTTGAGCCCAGAAGCATGAGCGGAGAGCGTCAGACTGTTAGGTGGAAGACGAGGACGACTCGTGAGAGAGATGCCATGATACGTGTATTGCTGGTGGATGACCAGCAAGTGGTTCGACGCGGCCTGCGGCTGCGCCTGGAGGCGGATATGCAGGTCGTTGGGGAGGCAGGGAGCGGTCAAGAAGCGCTGCGCCTCGCCCAGACGCTGGCCCCCGACGTGGTGCTGATGGATGTCGAGTTGCCAGAGATGGATGGCATCGAGACGACCGCAGCCCTGCGAGCCATGGTCTTTTCAAGCGTCGTCGTCGTGATAAGCATCCATGATGATGGTCAGACCCGCTCACGGGCGCAGGCGGCAGGAGCCGTCGCCTTTGTCGCAAAAGGTGGCATCCACGATCAGTTGCTCACCACCATTCGCCAGGTCGCTGGGCAGACAGAAAGCAGGTAGGCGCGAATGTTGGACTGCACCCCCTGCCTCCCGTCAGGCCGGTGACTGCTTCGGCACCTGAGCGCAGAGCCGCGTGCCCTGGCCGGGCGTGCTCTCGATCTGGAGCGTCCCACCCAGGTGGCTGACACGCTCGCGCATCGAATGCAGGCCCAGATGGCCCGGAAACGCGCCCTGCGGATCAAAGCCCACGCCGTCGTCGCGCACCTCCATCTGCACGGCCTCATTTGTCTGGCTCAGGCAGAGGTCTACGTGCCTGGCGCGGGCATGCTTGACGGTATTGTGCATGGCCTCCTGGGCGATGCGGTAGAGTTCCTGCTTGACCGCGAGCGGCAGGTCCGGTTCGTCGCACAGGTCCAGGTGGACGCTGAGTTCGTGGCGTGCCTGAAGCGCCGTCCCCTGCTTGGTCAGTGCCGAGACCAGTCCCTCGGCCTCCAGCGATTCGGGGCGCAGCTCGAAGATCAGGGCGCGCATCTCGGCCAGCCCAGCTTCGGCCAGCGAGAGCACGTAGTCCAGGGGCTCGGCGATGTGGGCCGGGTCCTGCTCCAGCGCCTTGCGCGCGGTGTGCGCCCCCAGGGAGATGCCGTAAAGCGCCTGGGAGACCGAATCGTGCAGCTCGCGTGCCAGCTTCTGCCGCTCCTCTAGCGCCGCCAGGGCCTGCGCCTGTTCGTAGAGCCGGGCGTTCTCCACGGCAATAGCAGCCTGATTGGCAATCGCCAGGGCCAGGGCCGCGTGGTGTTCGGTAAACGCTCCCACCTCGCGGGAGATCAGCACCAGCATCCCCTTCAGGTGGCCCTTGAGCGTCAGGGGAACCCCCATCCAGGCGCGGGTCTGGCTGAGCAAGAAGTCGCCAGCGAGCTGGCGATAGTTGTGCGCCAGCGGTGTGTCGTCCCACACATCGTCGATGAAGACCACCTCGCTCCGTCGGATCCGCTCCCAAATGGGTCCCTGCGTCGGCATGGGGAGGCGGGCGTTCCTCACCTGCTCGACCTGCGGTCCGCGCGTGGCAACGAGCACCATTTCGTCGCCCTCTACCATCATGATGGAAGTCCCGGTGCAGTCCACGATCGTCTGGAGCTGCTCGAGGATCAGTGCCAGGAGCGGTTGAAGGCGCAGGGTGGAAGCCACCGTCTGGGAGATCGAGAGCAGCGAGGTCAGCTCGCGCGTGCGCTCCTCTACACGCTGTTCGAGCAGGTGTTGCGCCTCGACTTGCTCGGTGATGTCGCGTGCTACCACCAGCGAATGAGGCTGTCCACGATAGGTGATGGGGCTGCCATGGGCATCATACGGGAACACACTCCCATCTTTGCGCACTGCCCATGCGGGCTGAGTGTATCGCCTTCCGGCATTGAGGGCCTCTAACCCCTCGGTGACGATGCTTTGAGAAGCGGGAGCATTGATGGCGCTGATATGCAGGCCGAGGAGTTCCTCACGGGTATAGCCTAACGTCTGGCACCAGGCCGGATTGACCTCAACAAGGTGACCGTCCAAGTCGAGAATCCCTAAGGAGTCGTAGGTCGCCTCAAAGATGCTGCGATACAGCGCTTCGCGCTCGCGCAGTGCTCGCTCAGCTTCGACGCGCTTGGTGATGTCGCGGGCAGCGGCCAGCACGTGGGGCTGGCCGCGATAGCTGATGGGGCAGGTCTGCGTATCGAAGAGGAAGGTGGTCCCATCTTTCCGCAGGCCGCGCCCTACGCCCTGGTAGGTCGTCCCGGCCCTGTTGAGTTCTATCGCCTGGTTGAAGGCAGCTTGAGAGGCAGGAGCCATAAGCGCGCTCCCGTGCATGCCGATGATCTCCTCATAAGGATAGCCCCACAGCTGATAGGAGGCAGGATTGGCCTCCACCACGTAGCCGTCCAGATCGAAAATCATCAACACGTCGTAGGTGGTCTCGAAGATGCCGCGATAGAGCGCTTCGCGCTCGCGCAGTTGGCGTTCGGCTTCGACCCGCTCGGTGATGTCGCGCGAGACTGCCAGCACATGAGGCTGACCGCGATAGGTAATGGGAGCGCCCTGTGATTCCGTATGGAAGGTCGTCCCATCTTTGCGCACGCCCTGTCCTCCCACGGTCTGGGTCCCCTTACCTGTTTTGAATGCCTGCAAGGCATCAGCGAGCACGGGAAGCTGGTCTGGTGCGGTGAGGGTGCTGGCGTGCATCATGATCAGTTCCTCACGGGTATACCCAAACATCTGGCAAAAGGCCGGATTGACTTCGACCAAGGACCCCTCCAGGCCGAGGATGCTCAAGCCGTCATAGGTGGCCTCAAAGATGCTGCGGTATTGCTCCTCGCGCTCCCGTAACTGTTGCTCGGCCTGCTGGAGTTGCTGAATACGTTGCTGCACCTGCTCGGCCATCACCCGAAAGCGCTCCAGCAAGCGCCACTCCTCCGTACCTGCTTGCCACTCGTCCAGAGGGATGGCAGGTATGCTGTCGGGGTCCTGCTGGAACGCTGCAAACAACTGCATCAAGGTCGCCTGGAGGTTGGCGGGCATGGGGTGATACTCCTTCCTGCTTCCACTCATCCATCGACAAGAATGGGAGATACTTAGCGAGCGCTCTCGGAGGCATCGGGCGAAACCAGGCCGACGCGAATAGCGTAGAGGGTGGCCTGAGTGCGGCTCTGCACCCCCAGCTTGGCAAGGATATGGCTCACATGCGTCTTGACCGTCTGCTCGGTGTTGTGCAGCGTGCGCGCAATCTGCTTGTTGGAATGGCCCTGCGCCAGCAGCTTCAGCACCTCCGTCTCCCGCTCGGTCAGCGCTTCTGGCGCCTCGGGTGCCTGCACCACCTGCATCAGGCGAGCCGCCGCCTTGGGCGTCAACTGCACCTGGCCCGCTGCCGCCGCTTTGATGGCCTGGCAGAGCGCTTCGGCCTGCGTATCTTTGAGCAGGTAGCCAATCGCGCCCGCGCGCACCGCGCCCACCACTAGCGAATCTTCCAAGACGCTGGTCAAGGCTAGCACTTCGGTCTCCGGCACTTCGCGCCGGATGGCGGCGGTCGCCGTAATGCCATCCATCCCTGGCATCAAGAGGTCCATCAGCACCACATCCGGCTTGAGTTCATGTGCCAGGCGCAGCGCCTCGGCGCCATCGGCGGCTTCCCCGACGACCTCCAGGTCAGGATCATACTTGAGGAACAGGCGTAAGCCCTGGCGCACGACGCTGTGGTCGTCGGCCAGGACGATGCGGATGGACATGAGCCTCCCCCTTTTGCGGGTGTCACCACCACCTCCCAAAGTAGCAGCACAAATCCCGCGTTGGCGGGATGTGTCAGGCGAGGACTGGACCCTCTACTTCTCCCAGCAGCCGTCAGGAGGACGGTGAGTCAGTCCAGCCGTGCGAAAGCGCGGTCTCGAGCCGCGCCATGGCGCTGCTGCCTATTGTAACATAGACCGCTGCTGCTTGCTCGCGTCTGGCGCCACTGACACACCAACCGATTCCAACACACAACCCCGGCTCGCCTCCGTACTGCATCAGGCCGTCTGACGCTTGGCGAGCTCCTCTAACCCCAACGTCTTGATGGCCTGCTCCCGCAGGACAAACTTCTGCACTTTGCCACTGGCGGTCTGAGGATACGACTCGACAAACTGGACGTAGCGCGGTACCTTCTGATGGCTCATTTGGCCGGTGCAATAGTCGCGGACCTCTTGCTCGGTGAGGGACGCGCCCGCTTTGGGGACGAGAACCGCCAACAGTGCTTCGCCGAAGAAGGCGTCTGGCACGCCCACCACCTGGGCATTGGCAATCTTGGGATGGCGGAGTAACACCTCCTCGATCTCAGCCGGAAAGAGGTTTTCCCCGCCGCGAATGACCATCTCTTTGAGCCGCCCGACAATATTGACGTGCCCAGTCGCATCCATCGTCGCCAGGTCGCCGGTGTGCAACCATCTCTCAGGGTCAATCGCCTCAGCCGTCTTTTCAGGCAGCTGGTAATAGCCCAGCATGACTTGATAGCCGCGACAGCAGATTTCCCCGCGCCCTCCACAGGGGACGACCTGCCGCGTGGCCGGATCGATGATCTTCACCTCGACATGGGGCAGGGGCACGCCGACCGTCGAGGCTTTGCGTGCGAAGGGATCGTCGGGACGGGTCATGGTGATCATCGAGGCTTCGGTCTGGCCGAAGACAATCGAGACATCCGCCCCAAGGCGTGCCTGGACCTGCTCCATCAAGACCACTGGCACTGGAGCGCCATCGCAAGCGACTAGCTTGAGTGAGGAAAGATCAGCAGTCTCACAGTCAGGGTGCTGCAGCATCGCCAGCAGCATCGTGGGCACCGCGCCCGTGAAGGTACAGTGCTCACCCTCGAGAATCTGAAGGAATTTCTTTGGATCAAAAGCCACCAGGGGATGGAGCGCTCCGCCGGCACAGAGCGTTGTAAGAATGGCAAACACGATGCCCCCAGCGTGAAAGAACGGCATCGGGGTGCAATAGCGGTCCGCTGGCTTCAGCCCCCAACGCTGGACCATCAGGAGCGCATTATTGAGGGCCCCGTGGTGGGAAAGGAGGGCCCCTTTCGGCGCACCCGTGGTGCCGGAGGTGTACAAGAGCATGGCCGGGTCCAGATGCGTGACAGCGGCTTGACGCTCGGCCAAGGCTGTCTCGCTGATCTGGGCGCCCGCTGCCAGCACCTCCTCGAACAGGGCAGGTCGCCAGCCCTCCTGAGCGCTCAAGCCCGCAGGGGCCAGCCCCATAAGGCTGACAAAACGCAGGAGGGGCAAGCGCTCACTGGTCACCTCACCCGGCGTGGTGCCTGAAGAAACCAGGGAGCGAAGGGTTGCGAGGTGGTCGTAGTCGCGCACCTTCGCCATGAAAAACAGGACCCGCACCTCTCCCTGCTTGAGGAGGTATTCGATTTCCGCAGCCCGCAGCTGCGGGTTAATCGTCACCAGCACGAGACCTACCTTGGCCGCCGCCATGGCGAGCAGCACCCACTCTGGCACATTGGCGGCCCAGACCGCGATGTGATCGCCTTTGTTCAGACCCAGCGCTATCAGCCCCTTGGCGACCGCATTGGCACGATCGCGGTAGTCCTGGTAGGTCCACCGCAGGGAGAGGGCCTCGCCGAATTCGGGATAGCACGAATAGACGATGGCTTCCCGGTTGGGAAGCTTCTGTGCGCGCTGGTCTAAGAAGTCCCCAATCGTCATGCCGAGGAGGGTGATTCCCTCGGTTTCGGCCTGCCAAGAGGACAAGCCATCGGTGGTCATCCCCATCATTTCCCTCCTGTTTACCAGGAACGAGCGTGTGTGCCATTTTTCAGAACAGGAAGAGCGGGGGAGCCAGAATCAATTGGAAGGCTCTCGCAGGTGCTTGTCAGTCAGGACCCCCTTTCCTCAAGCCCAGGGGTTGCGCAAGGAGATCTGAAAAAGCAAACCGTGTGCGCTAAAAAGCGTCCGCTCGATCCCATTCTGCACCGATCATATCAGGCGTGGCACGACCAGACGGTTGATCGCGCTCAGCCAGTCCCAGGCAAGTAGAGACCCTGCGAGGCCTTGCCAGAAAGAACTCCCCTTTCAACGCCCCACCTGCCTGTGTCCTATCCCACCGGCCAGACCTGCACGGTCGTATTCTCGCCGCCAGCGGCGAGACGTTTCCCATCCGGGGACCAGGTCAGGGCCTCAAAAAAGCAGGTCGGTTGAGGGCAGCCAATTCGCTCTCCGCATAGCTCGCTTCTTGTTCCCCGTAGCCGCATCCCAGATATAGGCTACGGGGAACAAGAAGCGAGCGGCGGCTGACCTGCATCCTCATCACGTACGCGGCGTGAACCAGCCAGCAGAGGGCGGGTCCCACTCGATGACCAACGCATCCTGGCAGTCAGTATAGCAGAAGGGGCATAACAGGGCAAGAGATCGCTCGCTGCCCACTCTGGAATAAGCGGGCCAGTGTGCAGGAAGTGCTCTGGACCTTCCCAACCAATGAGACACTGGGCAAGCGGTGGAAATCGGAGTGATGCGGGCTGTCACCAAGGCGCTTCCCGTTGCCAGGGACACGACCTTGACTACTCAAGCGGAGGAGAACCGAGGAAGCCCAACGAGGCCAGGGGCTTGACTCCCAATTTAGCAATCGGACGGGGCGGGCACGCGATGGAGGAAACCAGCCAGTGTTGATCAGATACACCCATTCACGCCCCCCTGCCAGTAGAGGAGCCGTGACGCCACCAGGGGTGCGCTGGTCCCTCTCCCACTTGGTGGGGACTGCCTCCCCCTACCAAAGTAGAAGCAGAAATCCCTCCTCGGCTGGATGCCCCGAGCGCTGATGGGAGTGTATCCTTGCAGTGGAAGCAGGCAGGACACTCCTGCGTGCAGGGCATGTGGTCAGCAGGCTCTCCCCCGTCGGGGGGCGCGACACGCTCGGCAACGGCTGTCGGGCCGAGAGCGCCAGACCCCTGCCCGAAGGGAAGGCCGCAAGAAAGGAGCAAGGTATGTATACCGCGATCCGGCGACTCAAGGTCCAACCAGGGGCCTTCGATGAGGTGGTAGCGCTCGATGAACGTGGGTTAGTCCCTCTGCTCAGGAGTGCCCCAGGGTTTGTCGAGCTTGCCCTGGTGCAGATTGGGGAGGATATGGGCGTGTCGATTATGCTCTTTGAGACGCAAGAGCAGGCAGACGAAGCGAACAGGAGAGCAGCGGACTGGGTCAGGCAGCACATCGCCCCCCTGGTTGCTGGCCCAGCCGAGATTGTGGCCGTGGGTGAACTGCGGCTCCGCCAGCGAAAGGACCCTGAGTAAGAGAAACCGAGCAGTGAACAGAGAGCGCATCGTGGTTGTGTGGCTCTGCACGCTCTCCCTATGTGAGCGGAACAGGGCAGATCGCGAAGCGCACCCAAAGCGAAGAGAAAGTTCCCCCTCGTGTGGTGCATCGATGTCAGGCAGAAGGGAGACAAGTGACCAAAGACCTCAAGAATCACCCGTATCTATTGACCAGGGCGATGTAAAAGTCTAAAGGAGGAAAAGCAAGAAGAAAGGCATTCCTGGCTAGAATCGGAGTACCTAACAACCCCAGAAAGCGAGGAATGTCTCTCTCATGGACTCTCCCACGCGTCATGATCAGTGCCAAACGCTGAGGAACTTCGAGGAGATTGATGCCTTGTACCTCTATAGCGCGTTGGAACACCTGACTGATCAGCGCCAGAAACGGGGCGTGCGCTACCCGCTGGCGTTGATCTTGAGCCTGGTGGTCTTGGGGAAGCTGACCGGGATGCCCAGTCTAGCAGGGATTGCAGCAGGGCGATGGAAAAGGTCGCGACAGCCTCCTCGGCTGCCCGTGACGATTCTAAGGTGGGTATGCTCTACAATTGCTGAAGAGGCGCAGCTTTTTTCTGAGGAGGTATTGTCATGAACCAATTCGAGGGATTTGCTGACTCTGGTAGTTCCCAACCGACCTGGTCGCGCGTACTCTGGCGTCTTGCCGCCTTGTTGATGCTGGGGCAAATTGTCTTCTCAGTGGTGACGTATCCGTTCCTTCCTGCTCAGGTTCCTTCTCACTGGGACGCCGCCGGACAGGTGAATGGCTACATGCCTCCACTGGCCTTTGTGCTGACCTTTGTCGGGATCAGTCTTTTCCTGTTTCTGGTTCTTAGTTTTATCGGAGTGGTAGTGCGGGCCGTTGATCGGACCGGATGCGGGGCCGCGATTAGCTCAGTCGTAGCCTTCCTCCCGGTAGCCATCAGTCTTGTCACCCAGATCATCGTAACCGGTGTGGTCCTTCACTGGTGAGCAGCAGGCTGCCTGGCAGATGACGGGATCGTCCATATCCCTCAGGTTGCGGTGTTCCTCACGCGCTGAAGCGGGCAAAAAAGCCCAGGGCGATGGAAAAGCCCCAGCGGCGTAGCGCCTGGCGACTCAAGATCGCGGCTGGAGGCTGCTACGGTGCCACCAGTTTCCCCCGCCTCTCCGGTGGGGCAGCTCACGGTGGCGGCGCCGCGAAAGCAGCCTACGCGGCCTGGGTTTCGGCAGGTGTTCGTCCTAGCCTGCGAAGGCAGGCTTTGCATCCCCTTGTGGGCTCCAGGCGCGGCCTTCAGACGCCAGCCGCGTGGCTTTTCCCCAGCCCTGCCTATTGAAACCAACCTCTTGGCAGGTTCCTTGCTATTCGCCCAGCGCCTGCCTCCTCTGTCTGACGCTTGGTCCGACTGCCTGTCCAGATGGCGGGAACGGGGGACCGAGTTGGTGCGCCAGACGCCCCAAGCGCATGGCTACGGTCGGCCCTACCTGTGGCGGAGGCTTTCGCATCAATCTCCAGGCTGATGTTCACGATGGTTTGCTGGGCGCCTGCTTCCTTGCCAAACCATCCAAATTGCGCGTGTTGCGCGTCCTGGGCATCATTCGGAAAGGGCAGCATCATACGCTGCCCGAGATCACTTTGCGCCGCGTGCGCTCAGGAGTTCTGGAGAGCCGTGCACTGATTTTTGCCCATCCGGATGGCGAGGTAATCACTGCGACCTGCTTCGAGGTCACCTCTCTGCCCGGAGCACTGCGGGTCAGGACTATCTGAGCGCAATCATAGCTCGCCAGCGCTGGCACGGTGCAGGCAGACCCGGTGCTTGGCATCGTGCCAGGCGAGCGCTCAATTCCCGGCTCATCTCCCCTTTTGCAAGCGCGGTCGCCCCTACCAAAGTAGCAGGACAAATCCCTCCTTGGCGCGATGCCTGACGGGTGGCTGGACTCTATACTTGCTCCATCAGAAGTGATGTGCGTAAAGCTGGCCTGAAGTTGAAAGCAGCCTCTGTGATGCTTTCTCACGATGCTCTGCAACAATCAGGATAGCCCGAAAGGCGAAAAGGAGCAGAACCCATGACGGAGCCTGGAATCAACCCATCCAACACGCATGTATCGACCAGCCACAAGTCACCGCCGCACCTTTCCAGCCACGCGCTGCTAGGCAGCGCCTCGCCGATGCAGCGCGATCCCCTGGGATTTTTGCTGTCGACCCGGCGGTACGGTGAGGTGGTAGGGATGCGCTTCGTGTTTTCGCCCGCGTATCTGCTGTATCATCCCGATGCGGTCAAGCACGTCCTCCAGGAGCATCACTTCAATTACAACAAAGACCTTTTCACCTACCGGGTGGTGCGTCCGGTGCTGGGAGACGGGCTCTTCACAAATGACGGCGCATCCTGGCTGCATCAGCGCCGCCTCATACAGCCCGCCTTCCACCGGAAGCGTCTCGCTACCTACGCGACGTTGATGACCGAGGCTACCGATGCCATGCTTGAGTGCTGGCAGGCGCGCGAAGCTAGCGCTGGGCCGCTGGATATGGCCGAGGAGATGATGCGCCTGACGCTGCGTATCGTGGGGCAGGCGCTCTTTTCCCTCGACCTGTCCCAAGAAACCAGTACGGTCGGGCAGGCGGTGACCACGCTGGTCAAACTCTTGGGTGACTATGTCTATGCTCCTTTCCCTCCTCTGGGCATTCCCACCTCGCGCAACCGACACATGCACGCGGCTATTCATGCGTTGGATACGGTGGTCGCTGGCATCATCAAGGAGCGACGTGAACGTGAGAGCGATATGGGTGATCTCCTCTCGATGCTGCTGTCGGCGCGTGATGAGGAAACTGGCGAAGGGATGAGCGACCAGCAAGCGCGTGACGAGGTGATGACCCTCCTCCTGGCTGGTCATGAAACCACCGCCAATGCCCTCACCTGGACCTGGTTCCTGTTGTCTGAGCATCCTGAGGTCGAGAATCGCCTGCATGCTGAACTGGCGGATGTCCTGGGGGGATGCCTGCCAACGGTTGAGCATCTTCCGCGCCTGACATACACCGCGATGGTCCTCCAGGAAACGCTGCGACTCTATCCGCCTGTCTGGGTCCTCAGTCGCAAGGCCCTGGCCGACGACGAACTGGGAGGCTATGCCATTCCGCAGGGAAGTATGGTCATCCTCAGCCCCTACGCAACCCATCGCCATCCAACGTTCTGGGAGCAGCCAGAGGTCTTCGATCCTGAGCGTTTTACGCCCGAACGAGTCGCTGCGCGCCACCACTATGCGTACTTTCCCTTCGGTGGTGGCCCGCGTCTGTGTATCGGGAGCAACTTCGCGCTGATGGAGGCCCAGTTGGTTCTGGCGACCGTTGCCCAGCGCTATCGCTTGCGCCTGGCCCCTGGTCACCTGGTTGTGCCAGAGGCGAAGCTCACCTTGCGGCCCCGCTCTGGCATGCCCATGATGGTGCAGCACATCTCCTAGCGGGGCGAATTGGCGAGAAAGCTATTGAGCCAGACAGAAGAAGGAGGACATGCTATGGGATGGGGTTTCATTGTGCAATGGTTGTTTGTTTTGTGCGGTTTCGTGTGGGTCGGCGGCGTCCTGTATGTGAACGTCGTCCTGCTGCCGCCACTGATCATTGTCCCCCTGGACCAACTTCGGACGATTGGAAGTCGGGTCGGTTCCCTGACCAGGTGGGTGTTCATGCCGGCAGCCGTCCTGGTGATCGCGCTGGGTGTACTTCACAGCACACTCTTTGACCCAAAGCAAAGCGGGGGCATCCTGTTCGCCGCCTATGGCATGCCCTTTCTGCTGGCCTTCCTCGCGACGGTGGGAACTATCGCCTGGGGCATGCTGGTGAGTAGAAGCGCCATCAGGCGCCTTCATCGCAACCCATCCGCGCGGTTCACCCTGGCCGATGGGAAAGCCTCAACCAGCATTGCGGCTCAGTTGCAGCGCGTCAAACTCTTGAGCGGGCTAGAACTCCTCGGCTTCTTCGCCAGCTTTGCCTGCTTCACTTGCCTGCTCCTGATCGGTATGAGCCTCTCGTAGAGGCTTGTTCTCAGTAGAAAGGAACAACAGACCATGCAATCTTTTAGCATCAGCCGGAAACTCTTCCTGATAGCGGCTCTTGTGTTTATCCTGCAATTTGAACTCGGGACCGTCGTGGCTTATCAACTCAACCTGGCCGACCCTGGCATTGGTGGCTCGGTCAGGAACCACTGGATGACTGCCGGCACTCCGATCACGGCTCCATTGGTCTTTATGGCCCCCTATATTTTGTTCCTGGTGTTAGCCTTCCGTCGGCGCTGGGTGGGCACGCTGGGGGTGGTAGGCGTGACGGTGCTGGCCTTGATCTCGGGTCTTTCGTGGATTCCCGATCACGGCATGGTCCAGCGGGTGCTTGAGCAGCACCTGAATCTCTGGACGGGCCTGACGGTGGCATTGCTCGCGCTGGCAACGCCGATCATTGTGGTGCTGGGCATCCTGACCATCCTGCGGCAGCGAGAGAAGAAACAGCGCGCGGGAGTCATGCCTGAATCCCTTCCCGCGCCAGTCGACTCGCAGCTTGCGTTATCAGATCATCTCCCTACACTTGTGCCGTAACGCGGAGCCTGGATGATTGCCTGATTGTACGAATTTCATCGTAATCTGACAGTGGAACAGGAGAATGCCCATGTCTACGACACTTGTTTCGACATCAGGCTCCCGAACCTGGTTAAAGGGACGCTGGCGCATCACCGCCCGCCTTGTGGCGATAGTCCTGATGGCGCTCGCACTGGGGAGTTTCTTGCCGATGCTGCCCACGTATATGAGCACGCTTTCTACGGTTTGCTCCAGCGCCGCCTGTCCCTCTGGGCAGCTCACCGCCGACTCCGCCCGGGCGCTCGGCCAGGTAGGGCTGACCGTCAGTACCTATGCAGACTATGCGCTGGCTCTCACGCTGGTATCGCTGCTGGCGTGCTGGGGCGTTGCTTCCATCCTCTTCTGGCGCAAATCGGACGATTGGATGGCGCTGCTGGTGGGACTGATGCTCGTGCTCATGGCAACCGGCACCGTCACCTATCTCTTGCTGCAACGTCCCTCGCCCTGGCAGGTGCCAGCCCTGCTCTTGAATGCGCTCGCTTTTGCCGCCTGCTTTCTGGTGTTCGCCCTCTTTCCCAGTGGCCGGTTTGTTCCCATCTGGACGTGCTGGGTACCAGTCGCCTGGATGCTCTGGGTACTGGTGAGCCTGGCCTGGCTCAACACGCCCGTGTTTTTCTTGCTCCATTATCTGCTCTGGCTTGGTGCATTAGTCAGTGTGGTGGGCTCGCAACTCTATCGCTATCGCCGGGTTTCCACGCTGGCGGAGCGACAGCAAACCAAGTGGGTGGTCTGGGGCGTCTCCATTGCTATCATCATCGTGGTGGCGGTGGCCCTGCCGCATCTGCTTTTTCCGACGCTGGTGCAGCAGAACGTGTTCTATCAGTTGCTGAGCGCTCCGGCTGACACGCTTGCCCTCTTCCTGGGCTCCCTCTCGTTTGGCCTGGCGATTTTGCGCTCGCGGCTGTGGGAAATCGACCACCTCATCAACCGCACGCTGGTCTACGGGTCGCTGACTGGGCTGTTAGCGCTGGTCTATGTGAGTCTGGTCATCGTGCTGCAAGCCCTGGTCCGCCTCGTCACCGGGGGCCTCTCGCAGTCGGTCCTGGTGAACGTGGTTTCGACGCTTGCCATTGCAGCGCTGTTCCAGCCGCTGCGCCGACGTCTGCAACAGGTCATTGATCGGCGCTTCTATCGCCACACGTATGATGTGGCGCAGACGCTGGCCGCCTTCGGGGAGACGCTGCGTGGCGAAGTCGACTTGAACGCCCTGTGCGAGCAGTTGATGGCCGTTGTGCAGGACACGATGCAGCCCGCGCACATCTCGCTCTGGCTGCTCCAGGACGAACCACAGGAGAGTCGGAAAACACGGGTTCTGCCGCAAATCAGCGGCGACGCGGATGCGTATTGATGGACGGGGTGGTCTGGACGCCTTGGTACGGATTTTTGCCTGCCCACCCCCTACGAAAGTATGAGAAGCATATCCCCCATTGTGCCGAGGCTCCCGGCGTGGCTGGATGTTATACTGATGATATGTTGCGTGGCGCTGGCTTTTCCGGCCAACGCCGGGCCGATAGGATGTGAACAGAGGCCGATAGCCTCTTGAACATACTGGGGCAAAGCAGCGCTGGAAGACCAGCGAGCGCCAGCGATGCCGCCCCTAGCGAAGGCGCCATGATTCGTGTACTGCTTGTGGATGACCAGCCAGCGGTGCGGCGCGGTCTGCGGCTGCGGCTGCACCTGGAGCCAGATATGCAGGTCGTCGGCGAAGCCGGGAGCGGTAAAGAAGCGCTGCCTCTTGCCCAGACGCTTGCTCCAGACGTGGTGCTGATGGATGTGGAACTGCCGGAGATGGATGGTATTGAGGCGACAGCGACCATGCGGACGGTGGTTCCCCTCAGCGCCGTGGTGATGCTGAGCATTCACGACGATGGGCAGACCCGCGCACGTGCGCAGGCGGCAGGGGCGGTTGCCTTTGTGGCAAAAGGTAGCACCACCGATCAGTTGATTGCCACCATTCGCCAGGTGGCCGGGCAAGCAGAAAGCAGGTAGGCACGCACGCGAGACGGCCTCGTGTTTGCCTGCACGATCAGGCTGGTGGCTGCAAAGGCACCTGGACGCAGATTCTGGTACCCTGCCCCGGCGCGCTCTCGATCTGAAGCGTTCCGCCCAGATGGCTGACCCGCTCGCGCATCGAGTGCAGCCCCAGATGCCCCGGAAAGCTGCTCTGCGCATCGAAGCCGACCCCATCGTCGCGCACCTCCAACTGCACCGCCTCGCCGGTCTGGTAGAGGCGCAGGTCCACCCGCCGAGCGCGGGCATGCTTGACGGTGTTGTGCATGGCCTCTTGCGCGATGCGATAGAGTTCCTGCTTGACTCCGAGCGGCAGGGCTGGTTCGTCGCACAGGTCCAGATGCACCGTCAGCTCGTGGCGGGCCTGGAGGGCCTTCCCCTGCTTGGAGAGCGCCGCAACCAGCCCTTCGGTTTCCAGCGATTCGGGGCGCAGCTCGAAGATGAGGGCGCGCATCTCGGCCAGACCGGCCTCCGCCAGCGAGAGCACATAGTCCAGCGGCTCGGCCACGTGCTCCGGGTCGCGCTGGAGCGCGGTGCGCGCGCTGTGTGCCCCCAGCGCGATGCCATAGAGCGCCTGCGAAACCGAATCGTGCAGTTCGCGCGCCAGCTTCTGTCGCTCTTCCAGCGCCGCCAGGGCCTGCGCCTGCTCGTAGAGTCGGGCGTTGGCGATGGCAATGGCGGCCTGGTTGGCAACCGCCTGGGCCAGCGTGGCGTGGTGCGCGGTAAATACCCCGACCTCGCTGGAGGAAAGGCTCAGCAGTCCGCTCACCTGGTCCTTGAGGGTCATTGGAACGCCCATCCAGGCGTGTGTATGCCTGAATGCTGTTTCCAGCAGGTCGCCAACAACGTGACGATAGTCTTGCGCCAGAGGCGTGTCGCCGCGTACATCATCGATAATGACGGCCTCGCCGCGCAAGAGATGTTCCCAAATAGTTCCCTGGTTCACGCGGAGGCGGGGTGCGTTCCTGCGCTGCTCGGCGTCAGGCCCGCGCGTGGCAACGACAACCGATTCATCGCCCTCCACCGTCAGGACAGAAGCGCTTGTACAGTCCACCACGCCCTGAAGCTGCTCCAGGATCAGCCCCAACAGCGGCTCCAGGTGCAGGGTGGAGGCGACATTGTGCGAAACTTCCAGCAGCGCGGATAGCTCGCGCGTGCGCTCCTGGACGCGCTGCTCCAATAACTGCGTCGCCTGCACTTGTTCAGTGATGTCGCGCCCGACGATCAGCGCGTGGGGCTGACCACGATAGGTGATGGGGCTGCCGTGGGCCTCAAATGGGAACACGCTCCCATCTTTGCGCACGCCCAGGGAAGGGGAAGTCCCCGTGGGATGTGCGTATGGCCCTCCGGCCTGGAGGAGCGAGAGGGCTCGGGTAGTGTTGTGTTGAGAAGCAGGAGCGGTGCGGGCGCTGACATGCTGGCCGATGAGTTCCTCCCGCGCATAACCAAACATCTGGCACACGGCTGGATTGACCTCCACGTAGTGCCCTTCCAGATCGATGATCGCCAAGCCATCGGAAGTGGTTTCAAAGATGCCGCGATACAGCGCTTCGCGCTCGCGCAACTGGCGCTCGGCCTCCACCTGCTCAGTGATGTCGCGGGCGGCGGCCAGCGCGTGAGGTTGGCCGCGATAGGTGATGGGGCAGGTCTGTGTATTGAAGAGGAAGGTGGTCCCATCTTTACGCAGGCCGCGCCCTACGCCCTGGTAGGTCTTCCCGGCCCTGTTGAGTTCTATCGTCTGGTTGAAGGCAGCTTGAGAGGCAGGCGCCATAAGCGCGCTCCCGTGCATGCCGATGATCTCCTCATAGGGATAGCCGTACATCTGATAGGTGGCCGGATTGGCCTCCACCACGTAGCCGTCCAGATCGAAGATCATCATCATGTCGTAGGTGGTCTCGAAGATGCCACGATAGAGCGCTTCGCGCTCGCGCAGTTGACGCTCGGCTTCGGCTTGTTCGGTGATGTCGCGCACTATCTCCAGCATATGAGGCGCGCCTTTATAAATAAATGGTGAGGCATACACTTCCACGCGGGGTGACTTCCTATCTTTCCGCATGATAATGTCCCTCATATGGAAAATGCCGCCTGCCTTCACGACCTCATTGGCATGGACGGGGGGGTTTTGACTATCGTCACGAATCCCCATGACGTGGCCCAGCCACTCTTCACGGCTATAACCAGATATACGGCAGGCGGCAGGATTCACCTCGACCAGTCGGCAGTCTTCCAGATCGACAATCAGGATACCATCGGTAACAGCCTCAAAGATGCTGCGGTACTGCTCTTCGCGCTCGCGTAACTGCGCCTCGGCCTCAACCTGTTCGGTGATGTCGCGCACGATTTGAAGCATATGAGGTCGCCCCTTATAAGCAAAGGGTGAGACATGTATCTCTACCGAGGGTGACTTCCCATCTTTTCCCGAAGCAGCCTCCTTTGCATGGAACAGCCCACCTGCCTTGATGACGTCATGGGCATGGACTGGAGGTTGTTGCGTGTCATCAAAGGTATGTATGACCTGGCCCAGCCACTCTTCACGAGTAAAGCCAGATATACGGCAGGCGGCAGGATTCACCTCAACCAGTCGGCAGTCTTCCAGATCGACAATCAGGATACCATCGGTAACAGCCTCAAAGATGCTGCGGTACTGCTCCTCGCGCTCGCGTAACTGCTGCTCGGCTTGCTGAAGCTGCTGGAGGCGCTGCTGGACCTGCTCGGCCATGCCGCGAAAACTCTCGAGCAGTCGCCACTCCTCCGACCCCACAGGCCACTCGTCCAGCAGCACTTCTGGCATGTGGTCAGGGTCCTGCTGCACCTGCTCAAACAACTGCATCAAGGTCGCCTGGAGGTTGGCGGGCATGGGAACACTCCTTCCTGCTTCCACGCATCCATCTGATCCATCTGACAAGAACGGGCGGTGCTTAATGGGCGCTCTCGGAGGCGTCGGGTGAGACGAGGCCGACGCGAATCGCGTAGAGGGTGGCCTGGGTGCGGCTCTGCACCCCCAGCTTGGCGAGAATATGGCTGACATGCGTCTTGACCGTCTGCTCGGTGTTGTGCAGGGTGCGCGCAATCTGCTTGTTGGAATAGCCCTGCGCCAGCAGCTTCAGCACCTCCGTCTCCCGCTCGGTCAGCGCTTCTGGCGCCTCGGGTGCCTGCACCACCTGCATCAGGCGAGCCGCCGCCTTGGGCGTCAACTGCACCTGGCCCGCTGCCGCCGCTTTGATGGCCTGGCAGAGCGCTTCGGCCTGCGTATCTTTGAGCAGGTAGCCAATCGCGCCCGCGCGCACCGCGCCCACCACTAGCGAATCTTCCAAGACGCTGGTCAAGGCTAGCACTTCGGTCTCCGGCACTTCGCGCCGGATGGCGGCGGTCGCCGTGATGCCATCCATGCCGGGCATCAAGAGGTCCATCAGCACCACATCCGGCTTGAGTTCATGCGCCAGGCGCAGCGCCTCGGCGCCGTCGGCGGCTTCCCCGACGACCTCCAGGTCGGGGTCATATTTGAGGAACAGGCGTAAGCCCTGTCGTACGACGCTGTGGTCGTCGGCCAGGACGATGCGGATGGACATGAGCCTCCCCCTTTTGCGGGTGTCACCACCACCTCCCAAAGTAGCAGCACAAATCCCGCGTTGGCGCGATGTGTCAAGCCTGATCTGGACCCTATACTTGCCCTGGCAGCCGTCACGAGGGCAGCGAGTCACGTCTAGCCGCGCGAAAGCGAGCGATCTCAACAAGGCGTCATCGCTGCTGACCATTGTAGCACAGATCGATACCGCTTGCTCGCGTTTGGCGCGCCTGCCACAGACGCCGTCTCAACCAGCAGACACAAAGGAGCACCACCATGTCATTCTATCAACTGGCTTTGTTCATCCATGTGATGGGCGCGCTCACACTTTTTAGCGCCGTCGCCTTGAACTTTGCGAGTATGCTGCGCATGCTCCAATCGCGCAACGTCCTCCGGCTCAGCGATTGGGCGCGGCTGGGTCTCCAGGCCGGGCGCATCATTCCCATCGCCCTCCTGTTCATTGTCGGCTCGGGCATCTCTATGGTCAGTACCGTCTGGGGCTGGCAAACGCCCTGGGTGGATGTTGTGCTGGCAACCGTGATCGGCCACGGCATTGCTGTCCAGGCCATTGAGAACCCTCGCCTGAGCAAGCTGCATAAGGAAGCGCTGAAAGCTCCCGTTGGGCCAGTGCCTCTGAACGTCCATATGCTGGCGCACGATGAACTGATGTGGACAGTGGACCTGACAGTGACCACCACGACAGTGGGCATCATCTTTCTGATGGTGGTCAAACCTGATCTGGTTCTCTCGCTCGTTGCGGTTGGTATCACCCTGGTGATCGGGCTGGCGCTGGCCGTGCCCTTCTGGCTGACGGACCATGCCCATGTCCATGCCACGCGCAGCGGCATGATCGCCTGAGTGCAGAGACAACCAATGTGCCCGGTATCTTGCCAGGCAATAGTAAGCCACTTGCTTAGGGAAGAAGGAGGACCATGATGGGTCACATTCAGTTATTCGGGAGAGCGTCCTGGCTTGGGCTGCTGGCGCTCTTCCTGGGTGGCATCGGTCTAATCGCGCTCCTGGGCGCCTGCTGCACTCCCGGCGCGGCAGCCGCGCCTGCTCCGCCCCGCGTGTCGCTCACCGTGGAAAGCGGCATCATCTATGTGAGTACCGGGTACGGAACCGGGCCAGGCGCCGTCGCCGGACAAACCACCACCTTTGGGGCCAGCGATGGCGCCCGCGTGGCTGGGGGCGTTTCAGCGGGCTTTCTGGGTGCCAGCTCCGGCATGGTCTATGTCACGCAGCCAAAGCTCTTCCAGGCGTTGCGTGCGAGCGATCACGCTCTGCGCTGGCAATACCCGGTGAGCACCGTGGACGCGCTGGCCGTCAGTGACGAGTCTGTGTATCTGGCCGATTACTCAACTATTGGTGCCGAGGTGGTGGCACTGCGGGCGAGTGATGGGGCGACCCTCTGGCGTTACAAACTCGCGACAGGCATCGTGACACGGCTGGCTGCCGGTGTGGGAATCGTCAGTTTTGTGGCAGGCGGCGCGCTCGTGACCGTGCGTGCCAGCGATGGCTCGCTGCTCTGGCAGCAGGATACACGCTCCCTTTCCGTAACCTCGTTAACCGTCCAGGCAGGGACCGTCTATCTTGATGCCTTCACCTCCGAGGATACATCTGGACAGGTGGAGGCATTGCAGGCGAGCGATGGCTCGCTGCTCTGGCAGCACAAGAGTGACCAGGGGCAGCAGCGATTGCTGGCGGTCCAGAACGGCGTAGCCTATCTGGGCAATGATGCCGCCCTCCTGGCGGTGCGGGCGAGCGATGGCTCGCTGCTCTGGCAGCAGCCCATCAACGGGGCAGTCAACGCGGCAGTGACGGCGGGGAGCAGCGCGGTGTACCTGGCCCTGATGGGGGAGCTGCGCGCCTTCCGCGCCAGCGATGGTGCTCTGCTCTGGCAGCAGCCAATCCAAACATCCATTGATGGGTATACCTATGCGCTGGCTCAGACTGTCGACACGCTCTATCTGGCTGTGGGCGGCCTGCGCCAGGGTTCTGGCTGCGTGGTTACCACCTCTGGCTTCGTGCTCCAGGCCGAGCGTATCAGCGATGGCAAGCTCCTCTGGTCGGCCCAGGGCTAGAGGCTTTTGATAGAAGAGGAACAGGCTATGTACAGCGAACTTCGCACCCCTCGCGTGGTCTTGCGGCCTTATCGGCTGGAAGACGCTGAGGCCCTGCACACAGCCATCCAAGAGTCGCGCGCAGCGTTCGAACGCTGGCTGCCGGGGCTGGTCGAAAACCATCAAACGGCGGAACAGAGCCAGACATTTATTCAGCGCGCCCAGGCGCTCTGGGCACAGCGCGAGAAGTTTCACGGCAGCCTCTGGGAGTCTTCCAGCGGGCGCTTTCTCGGTGATCTTTCGGTGACCACCATTGACTGGAGCATCCCGGCCTGCACTCTGGGCTACTGGCTTCGGCTATCAGCTTCAGGGCAAGGGTACGTGTCTGAGGCGGTTGAGAGGCTTTCGACCTATTTGTTGACGGAGCAGCATATGCAGCGCGTGGCCGTCTGGTGTGAATCCGGCAATCAGGCCAGTATAGCGGTTGCAAAGCGCCTGGGGTTTGTCTATGAAGGCACGCTCCGCAACGCGCACCAGGTCGGTGACCGCCTGTGCGATTTTCAAGTCTACAGCCGCATCCCCAGCGATCAGTAAGAGCGCTAGCGCACTGGCTGCCGCGCCAGTGCGCTCCCCCCTTTAGGGGATGAGAACACCCCCTACCAAAGTAGCAGCGCAAATCGCTCCTTGGCGCGATGCGTGATGCCTGGCCCGAACCCTATACTTGCTCTATCAGGAGTGAACAGGGAGCGCTGGGGCCAATCGCACACCCCAGCCTGCCGAGAGCGCCTGACGGTAGCAGTCACATAAGGACGTGACAAGAAATCGGCTCTGGACCAGCTGCTGAAGAGGGGAGGCTCTGCGATGACCGAGCGTATGACACTGGCTCAGTTGCGTGCCCGCATCCGCGCTGGAGCTTATCAAGATGACTTAACCACCCTGGAGGAAAGACGGCTGCTCTTTGTGCGCTGGCTGGTGCGGCAAGGCTGGTTGAACGAGTGGACGGTGGCGGACGAAGTCAGCCAGGAAGAGCGGGAGGGGGCCAACTATGTTGAATCGCTCTAAGCCTGCCTGCGGTCAGCGGCGACGCCAGGTTCCCTTGCACCGCCAGCGGCGCGTTGGCGGCATCACCTCAAGAGTGGTGACACCTGCGGAGGGCGTTGGGACCTGCTCAGCGCCTCAGGCTCCCAGTGATCACCTGGCAGTTGGTATCCCCGAGTTCATCGAGCAGGTGAGCGCCACGCTGCTCACACTGGCCCCTTCACAACGGAATTGGTTCAGCGCGAGCCTGTCCGTTCCGCTGGAGGGGCATGCGAACTCAGACCGGTATCCTCCCATTCAGGTTTTCCTGATTGCGGACGTGCGCGGCTACACCCGCTTCACGCTGGAGCAGGGAGACGAAGCGGCGGGACGGCTGTCCTGCCGGTTTGCCCATCTGATGCGGCTGGGCGTTACGCCGCTGGGCGGGCGACTACTGGAGCTGCGTGGCGATGAGGCGCTGGTCTGCTTTGCCTCGGCCAGGAACGCGCTTCGCGCCGCCGCGCACGTGCAGTGGCAATTCGCGCTGGCAACCGCCGAAGACCCCCGGCTGCCGATGCCGGTCGGCATCGGCCTGGACGCGGGGGAAGCGGTCCCGGTGGAAGGAGGGTTCCGGGGAACTGCTCTCAATCTGGCGGCACGGTTGTGTAGCTTGGCTGGCCCGGGCGAAATCTTCGCCAGCGAAGCCGTCATTCATCTGGCCCGCAGGGTCGAAGGGCTGCGCTATCAGTCCTGGGGGCAGGCGGCGCTCAAAGGCTTTCCTGAGCCGGTCAGCGTGATGGTGGTGCAGACAGACACCACCATCACGGGTCTGGTCAACCAGCAGGACCTGGTGAGAGCGAGGAGCGCATGATTCGTGTATTGCTCGTCGATGATCAGCCGGTGGTGCGCCGGGGGCTGGGGCTGCGCCTGCACCTGGAGCCGGACATGGACGTGGTCGGCGAAGCCAGAACCGGCCAGGAGGCGCTCAGCCTGGCCCAGGCGCTGGCCCCCGACGTGGTGCTGATGGATGTCGAGATGCCCGAGATGGACGGCATCCAGGCCACCACTGCGCTACGGGCCCTGCGCTCACCGAGCGCCGTCGTCATGATGAGCATTCACGATGATCTGTCCACACGCACACAGGCGCAGGCGGCAGGAGCCGTCGCGTTTGTGACCAAAAACGGCATGACCGAGGAGCTGCTGGCTGCCATTCGCCAGGCTGCCGGGCAGGTAGAGGCCAGCCAGGGCTAACAGAAGGGCACTACAACTCATCCTGAAGCTCCAGCTGCTCCTGGTTGAAATGCATCTGAGACACACGAAGAGAAAGGAAACGCACCATGGCAACCATTACCCACACATCACAGCCAGCCACTTCCTCATCGGCGCTCAAACAGTGGATCACGCGCCATCCCGTGCTGGCCTATATCATCCTGGCCTATGTTGTGTGCTGGACCATCTTCCTCGTCCCGCTGTTTTCTCAGGAGGGGATTGGCCTCCTGCCTTACGACATACCCTTCCTCCCCTTTGTGCTGCTGGCCTCCGTGTTTGGGCTGGCTGGCTCGGCTTTGACAGTGACGGCAGTGGTTGATGGGCGAGCTGGCGTTCGCGCGCTGGCGAGCCGCTGGGTGCGCTGGCGCGTCGGCGTCCACTGGTATCTGATTGCCTTCTTTGGGCCGCTGATCCTCACACTGGCCGGGATCAGCGTCGTCTATGGCCTTGCTCCCATTGGTGCGCTCTCGCAGCAGGGGCCAGCGCTAATCGGGTACGTGATCCAGGTGGTGGTGGCGGCTGCCCTGGTCAACCTCTGGGAAGAGACTGGATGGGGTGGCTTCATGTTTACTCGCTTGCAGCCACGCTACGGGGCCCTGGGGGCCAGTCTCCTGGTCGCCCCCTGTATGGGCGGCATTCATCTCCCGCTGCTCTTCATCTCTGGCGCTGTGACGACGACCCAGCTTTCGCCGGGTCTCCTCCTCTTCGGCATACTTGAGCTGCTGGTGCTGCTTGCGGTCCCTTTCCGGGTACTGGCCGCCTGGCTCTACAATAACGCTAAGGGCAGCCTGCTCATCCTCGGTCTGTTCCATGCCTCGTTCGATGCCACAACAGGGTCGGTGCTGGTGCCCCTGCTCTTGCCCAAGGGCGTGGACACCACCGTCGAACTGCTCGTCTCCCTTGCCGTAGCAGCGGTGCTCTTGGCCCTCTTTACTCGCCGTCGGCTCGCCTACCAGCCGATCTCTGACCTTCAGCCAGTGCCACCGGCGAAGTAGGTGAGCGAAGCCACCACAAGGGCTGCGCCTCATCTGGCAGCGCAGCCCAAGTACCTTGGGAAGCCAGTTTTTCCAGACAAGAATACCGCTTGTCTCAACCAGAAAGATGCAGGTGTCTCCTGCAAGAAAGGTGCATCATGTTGGCACAATATCTCAGGCGCCTGGCGGGTTCGGCGCTCACAGCGGGCGGGGTGCTCTGGATCATCCTGTATGTGAACATCATCATCATCGGGGTCATGACCGGCAAGTTGGCGCCTACGCCCGATGCGCACTCGCCCCTGCTCGTGCGCGTCAGCATCTGGTTTCTGCCCATTTCGTCGCTCATCCTGGGCGTGGGTCTGCTCGGTCTGTTTGCCCGACTGGAAGGCCGCGCCAGGGGGCTTGGCATCACAGGTGTGGTGTTTGCGTCCCTGGCGCTTGTGCTGGCCCTGGGCGACCTGGTCAATCTCAGCGGCATCTTCGGCTTTAGCGACGGACTCAACAGTCTCTTTGGCGGCTTTGCGGCGTTTGCGGCGAGCATCGGGACGGGCTTCCTGGGCTGGGCAGCGCTGCGCGCCCACGCGCTGTCACGTCCACTCGCCTGGACGCTGATCGTCATCGGCCTCACTACTATCCCGGTGCTCTTTGCTACGCCGCTGCCCATCGGCCCCGACTGGGCTACCGACTTTCTGGCGTTCTTGCTCAGTGGGATCGCCTACACCTTTGTGGGCCTGCGGATGCAATTGGCGCATCAATCGGCAGAGGAAGCAACCTCCAGCGCCCCGCCCCAGTTGGCAGGACACCTCAGATAGCGAGGCGAGCACTGGCCCGGGCCGCGCGGCCCGGGCCAAATCTTCCCGAGGCGGCCAGGGTCCGCCACCACCGAATAGGGCGGCGCCCTTCCTCGGTTTCCGTGGTACAATAGGGACAGTCAACCACACGCTATTGCTCACCTTGGCCCTACCCTGATCCTGGAGCGCTACGCCATGACCATCGAACAGAAACAAGCCGTATCTCTTGAGCAGGCGAGCGTGAAAACGGAACGGCTGCCTGGGCGCTGGTTCATGGTCGCGCGTGTCATGTGGACAGGGCTTGCGCTACTGGCGTTGGGCCTCTTCATCGTCAGTATTCCCTCGTATTTTGCCTACCTCCTGTCGGTCTGTCATGGCACTTCTCAATACTGTTCTACGAGCGACCTGCTCACCCCGGCTGGAGTACAGGCATTTGAGCAGATTGGACTTTCTCTTCACTTCTACGCGGGGTTCAAAGTAGCGCGCAATCTCGTCTTCATCCTGGGCTACTTCACGATGGCTGGCGTACTCTTCTGGCGCAGACCGGATGATCGTCTGGCGCTCATTGCTGCCTTCGCTCTGATGACCTTTCCGTTCACCTTCACTGGCGGCATGCTTTCGTCTCTTCCGGCCATCTGGTGGCTACCCAGCCACTGCATAAACTTTCTCGGCGCGGTCTCCCTCGCCCTCTTCTTCTATCTCTTTCCTGATGGGCGATTTGCGCCCCGCTGGATACGGTGGTTCCTGCTTGGGTGGGTCCTGTATGAGGGAATGCGCCTCTTCTTTCCATCCTCCTCGCTTAATCCTTTCATCCGCTTCTCATTGCTCAATCTGGTGACGCTGGTGGGCTTGGTCGGCAGTGTGGTAGTTGTCGTAATCTATCGGTATCGGCGTGTCTCTAGCATGGCAGAGCGACAACAGACCAAGTGGGTGGTCTTTGGGGTATCTTTGGGCGTTGGTGGTTTCCTCGCTGTGGTCGTGCTGACCAGTCTCTTGTCCTCACTCTTCTCCCCCGATACGGTCCTCTCGTTGGGCAGCGGGGCTGCCCTCTATCTCTTCTTGCTCTTCATCCCGCTCTCGATTGGCATCGCCATCCTGCGCTCGCGCCTTTTTGACATCGATTTGTTCATCAACCGCACCCTGGTCTATGGCATCCTGACCGTCAGCATCGTCGGGCTGTACGTGCTGGTGGTGGGCGGACTGGGGGCGCTACTCCAGGCGCAAGGCAATCTCCTGCTCTCGCTCCTCGCAACTGGCCTGATCGCGCTTCTCTTCCAGCCCTTGCGCGTCCGCTTTCAGCGTGGGGTCAACCGCCTGATGTATGGGGAGCGCGACGACCCTTACAGTATCATCTCTCGCCTGGGCACACGCCTGGAGGCCGCCCTGGTTCCCGATGCGATTTTGCCCACTATCGTCGAGACAGTAGCGCAGGCGTTGAAGCTGCCGTATGCCGCGATTGAAGTGCAAGAAGGCGAACAGATACGCCTGGCCGCGAGCTATGGCGCGGCGATGCCCCCGTCGCTGCGCGTCCCTTTGCTCTATCAGCAGGAAACCATCGGGTACTTGGTGCTCGCCTCGCGCAGCCCTGGCGAGACATTTACCCGCGCTGACCATCGCCTGCTCGGTGATCTCGCCCACCAGGCAGGTATTGCCGCGCATACCGTTCGCCTCACGGCTGATCTGGTGGAATCGCGCGAGCGGCTGCTGCTGGCGCGTGAGGAGGAACGTCGCCGCCTAGCGCGGGAACTCCACGATTCCGTTTCCCAGGCACTCTATGGTATTTCGCTGGGGGCACATACCGCACGCAAAGCGCTCGAACGCGACCCGGCGCAGGTGGCTGAGCCGCTGGACTACGTGCTCTCATTGGCCGAGGCCGGGCTAGCCGAGATGCGCGCCCTGATCTTCGAACTGCGCCCGGAGTCGCTGGAGCAAGAAGGGCTGGTGGCAGCGCTGACCAAACAGGCGGCGGCGCGGCGTGCCAGACACCAGATCGTCGTTTCGACGGAGTTGTGCAATGAACCCGATCTGGCCCTTCACGCCAAGCAGGAACTCTATCGCATCGCGCAAGAGGCACTGCACAACACGGTCAAGCACGCCCGCGCGCGCGAGGTGACGTTGCGCCTGGCACAGACGGCTGAGGGCGTCACGCTGGTGGTCCACGATGATGGCGCGGGCTTCGATACGACGGCCTCCTTTCCCGGCCACCTTGGGCTGCATTCGATGCGCGAGCGCGTCGCCAGCCTGGGTGGAAGTTTGCAGATTGAAAGCGCCCCGGGCCAGGGCACAACGGTCCGCGCGCACCTGCCCGCTCAGTCTGCTGCAGACTGAGCGGAACAGGCGCGCCAACAAAGCGCTTCAATCACTCACCTGGGCGGGCTTCCCTGCGCGCCGCTGACGCTTGCGCCACCAGCGCAGTGGCACGCGCACCGGCGTTGCCATCAGATAGAGCATCGTGCGCGCCCCAGCATTGAACCAGACATTTTTCGCTGCTGCCCACTGCATCTTGCGATCTACACAGACGGCCCGGATTTCTACTTGCGCTGCCTTGACGCCAAAATAGGCCGCCAGCGACTTCAGCGTGTGATGCCACAGATGATCTTCATACCGGGAAAACCCCAGGCGAAACATGAGCTCATAGATCGGGTCGTTGGTGCGCAGCAGCGCCTGAACCTGGGCCACCGTCCCATCATCCTCTTCAGCGGCGCTGAAGGTAATCCAACTGGCAAAAACATGGCCCTCCGGCATCATAAACGTAAAGGACTCTTCGTCAGCGTAGAGGACGAAGACCCCCGTCGAGATCGGCAGCACCCCGCCCGGCGCGGCGTTGATCAGGCCCACCGCGCCGGGGCCAAGGCCAGCGCGCGGCCCATAGAAGTGGTTGCCTCTGGGCCAGAACTCCGGAAAGTGTTCCTTCCAGACGGTGATAACGCCGCTGGGCAGCACCTTCGCGCCGCTGAGGCGCACGCGGTAGGTTTTCTGCCAGAGCGGACCAAAACCCTGCAAGGGACCGACCAGATGTTTGCCCTGCACGTTCAGATTCAGAGCGCCGCTGGGAACTGGCCCCAGCTTCAATGACGAGACCTTGCGCGCCCAGAAGTCGGCATCGCGGGGTGCGCCCTCGTCAGGAGTGCTGTTTTCCTCTTCAGAGGAAACCGATGAAGACCACATGGGTCATCTCCTTTCGCGTTTGAAACCCTGAAGCACCTCAGAGCATATGGGCTGCTTCCAGCGCTTCGGCCTCGCCATCAAACAACCGGATGGCATCGTTCAGCCGGGTCAGTTCAAAGATATGCCGATAATGCTCGCTTAGCCCGCAGGCCCAGAGCTGCTGCCTCTGGCGGCGGATGCGGATGAGCAGCGTGACGAGCAGGCCAATGCCGCTGCTGTTCATATACACCAGCTTGCTAAAATTCAAAAGCACAACGCGGGTCGTTGGACGGCTGGCCTCTGCATAGGCGCTCATTAGTGCCTGTTCGGCAGAACCTGTCACCTCGCCCTCCAGGTCGATGATGCTCGCCACGTCGCTGGCCTGACGAACACCAACCTGCGTGTTCGCTCCATACATGCGCGTTCTCCTTGCTGCTCAAGTGTTTGCAATAATGCCTGATGGGTATCGAACTCCTGTGTGCTGATCGTGGCGCATCCGATGCAAGGTCACCAGGGTGATATCATCCTCTTGCTCCCAGTCCGGCCCGGTGAAGCTGGCGAGCTGTTCCAGCAGGCACTCGATTGGACTGGCCGCATCGTTTTGCTCGCGCAGGCACAGCATCAACCGGGGGAAGCCAAACATCTCGCGCTTCGGGTTGTGGGCCTCCACCAATCCATCGCTGTGGAACAATACGCGCTCGCCTGGCTCCAGGGTCGTCTCTTGCTCTTCATAGGTCATGCCGGGCAAGAGACCTAATGGCATGCCGGTGGCGTGCAGTTCAGCCGCGTACCCCGACTGGTGCCGATAGGGCAGATCGTGCCCGGCGTTGGCATAACACAGATGCCCCGTTGCTGGATCAAGGATGGCATAGAAGCAGGTCACGAACATCTTCGATGGCATATCCGGGCAGAGGAGATTGTTCGCCCGCGCCAACGCCTGACCCGGCGGAACTCGCGCCTGGGCTGAAGAACGCAAGATGCTGCGCGTGGTTGCCATCACCAATGCCGCCGGGACCCCTTTATCGGTGACGTCGCCGATGACCAGCCCCAGCCGTCCATCCTCAAAGAGGAGGAAATCGTAAAAATCGCCGCCTACTGCTCTGGCTGGCTGATAGTAGGTTTCCACCTGCCAGCCAGGGAGCGTCGGCGGATGCTTCGGCAGCAAGGTGTGTTGGATGTCCCGCGCCACACGTAGCTCTTGCTCGATGCGCTCGTGCGCGCGAAACGTCGCTTGCTGTTTGCGCACCAGTTGCGCCACCCGCACGGCTGGGGCAATCTGCGTTGCCAGGGAGTGCAACAGCCCACGATCATCGGTGGAGTAATCCTGCTCGCTCAGGCGGGGTCCCAGGTTGAGAAAGCCGACGATCTCGCCCTGGCTCACCAGCGGAATTGCCAGTCTCACCCCTTGTGCCTGAAGGGTCCGCAGCGCGGGTGAATCCAGGCGTAGGCTGTTGATCTCGACTGCCCCGGGAGCGCTCAGAATGTAGGCAACAAGCGGGTCGTTGGGAGCGATGGAAACCGGCTCAACCGATGGCTGGCATGTTCCCGAACCCATAGACGCCCGCGGGACCTGCGTTTCCGAGGGTCTGGGGTGGACCTGTGTGCTCATCCGGGCCGCCTCCGCATCTGACTCATACACCACCTCGCCAGCGCTACCGGCACAACGGCGCTCAAAACCAGGGTGCCAACCAGAACCCACCGAAAGAAACTCAGGGCAGACAGGACCGGTTCAAAACGAGACATCATCGGCTTTGCTCCTTCTTTGCTTCCCCCGGCTTCGCTAGTGAGAGAGGAGGATGAACATGACCAGCAGAGGCGTCAGGATGATGATGCCCAGCAGGACGCCTATCCCTGCCAGCGCCAGCCGCCCCTTGGGATGACCCAGATTGATCGTCCAGCCAGGGCTGAAACGCTTGGGTACCCAGAGCGCCGGATTCTGCGGATTGACATAGAAGACGCCCAACTTCCAGGCGCCGGGCTCCTCGTGGGACATCTGCTCTTTCATGGCTGCTGCTCCTTTCCGCAGCAGGCTCGGCCAGAGCCGCTCTAGATCGGTGAAGAAATGGTTGCTGACCCATACTCGTCTCAGGCCGAACCCCTTGAGGGAAGATGCCCCGGCGTTGCGCGCCGGGGCGAACACTTACTGGTGAAAAGCCGCGTGCTGGACCGGCGCGCCACAGGTTGGGCAGAACTGCGCGCTCGGCTCTTGAACGGCATGCCCATTGGCGCACACCGCGACGGCAGATGCCTGCGCCTGCTGGTAAGCCGATGGACCCGATGGATGCCCGATCCCCGGCTGCTGGTAGGCATGCGGCCCCGATGGATAGGCTTGCCCCGCTTGCAGCGCGCTGGCCTGGGCGGGCATGCCCGGCTGCACCGTCCCATCCGGGTTCCCGTTGTACCAGGGTGCCGCTGCGACTGGCTGATACCCCGGAGGGCTGGAAGGCTGCCCGATAACCGGCGCTGAGAAGCCTGTCTGTGGCAGCATCCCCGGCATCGTCCCCGCGCCGGAGTTGTAGCCTGTGCCTGCGGGCGCCAGAGCGGGCTGGGCTGACCTGCGGCGCAGCAGCAAGACGGCTACCAGCGTCACGATGATAACCAGGGCCAGCCCTCCTCCAATGCCCCCAACGAGCAGCAGAGAGATGCTAGACGCCGGGCAGTCGCTGGGCGTGGCCTGAGCCTGAGCGTTCCGGAGCAAGGGCTGGATGCCACCAAAGGCCGGGTAGTTCGTGTGCAGCTTGTTCAGGTCGCTGGCCGCGTTGGTGAAGTGGCAGGGGCTGCTGGCATAGTACTCGTTGACGGCTTTCGTCCAGAGTGTCTCAAAGGCGCCCTGGCCGCTGTTGTTGACGCCCGCCTGCCGAATGTAGCTCTCTGCCACGCTGCTAGAAACCAGCACGCTGACGCGCCCGGTTTCCGACCCCTGGTCGACGAAGCCAATCACGCGCCCCTGGTCATCGACGACGGACCCGCCGCTGGACCCGTGATTGGAGATGGCGCTGGTTTCGTAGTAGAGCGTGCCGGTGGCCGTCTTTTGCGCGGTGATCTGGCCAGTCTCCACCGTGGGGGTCAGCAGGCTGCTGATCGTGCCCGCGTCGCTCTGGGACGGATTGTACAGGGGCAGCCAATCGCCGGTCCCGGCGCCGCCGTTCTGGGTCACCTGGTCGGCATCGCCCGGGAAGGCAATGGCCGTGATCGTTTCGCCAGTGCTCACGTCGCTGGCCTGGGCCATCGTCAGGTTAGGCATGTCTTGCGCGCCCACCTGGATGATGGCTGTGTCTTGCTGGTCGACGGGTGAGCTGGTGACAATGCGCGTCACCGGGTAACTGATCGCCGCTCCGGTGGCCTCCAGTTGGCCGGTGTAGCCGGTGGAGAGAAACACGGTCTGGCTGATCGACTGCACAATGATCTGGACCTGGCTGGAGTGATTTTGCAAGAAGTTCAGGACAGCGTTCGGGTCCAGGTTATAGCGCTGGCCGATGTCCTGGCTGGCGGATTGCACGACAAAATCCGTATTCAGCGGGTTGTTGGCCGTTTGATCGGCCACGTGGTCGGCGGTCAGGATATAGCCATCCGGGCTGATAAACGCCCCCGAGCCAGTGGTCGCCCATTGAAACGCCCCGCTTTGGGGGGATACGATGTCGGCGCCGCTGGAGTCGCAGGCGTGGCAAATCAGCCCCCCTTGCAGCGCGCCAATGATCCGGACCACCGCCGGGCTATCAAGCGTGACCGCCTTGCTGGCGCTGGCATCCAGCGCCTGCGCGCGGGCTGCTGGCGTTCCCACGATCGCTGTCGGCAGCGCAGCCAGCATCAAGAGCGCGACGAGCAGGAGCATCTGGAAAGCGGGGCCGAAGCCAGCTTTCCGGTGGCGAGGAAAGAAACGAGACATCGCAAAACCTCCTAGAAATCGAAGACTGAATACATGCTGCAAGGAGCTTGTCTTGCTCTTGCTAGGGCAAGTATAGGGTCCTGGCCTGGCCTGGCACATCGCGCCAAGGGAGGATTTTTGCTGCTACTTTGGTAGGGGCGGCAGCACTCGCAAAAGGGGGAGCACCCAATCCGATGTGTTTTGTGTGCGCTGACAACTGGTGCCTGCAGCCCCAGCCTGCTGATTTTCGCCTGCCTCTGGCAGGGCGAGGGGTAGAAATACCCCTTTTTCCTTTGAAGCTTTTTCCAATCCGGCGAGTGTGGATGCGAGGCAGGACGTTGCAGTCCTATGCCTCAACACGGCCTCGCCCTGTTCATCGTATGCTACCAGGTGGTAAATGAGGGAGCCACCAGCCATGAAATATCTTCTAGTGCTCTGTGCTCTTGTTCTGCTCACCAGTTGTAATACACCGGTGCTGTTTCAGTCACCGCAGCCTTCGTTCTCATCTGGCCCGCCTTCTGCTCCTGCACCTCCTGAGTCGAATATCATTATGTTGGAGAATGCGTGGCCGGGCACCACGGCCTGGATGGTGACGACGCCCGGCTATTCCACGCAGATACAAGCCTACGCCAGCGCTACCTCCGTCAGCGCCGGACAGACGCTAACCTTCTATGCCAGCACCGCTCAGAGAGGAGCACCCTATACGGTGCAAATCTTTCGCCTGGGCTGGTATGGCGGTGCGGGAGGACGGCTCCTCTGGAGCGCGTCAGAAACCGGGCAGGCCCAGGGTGTCTATGATCGACCTCACCAGCGTCTCATTGGCTGCACCACCTGCACTATTGACCCGGTGACGCATCTCGTCCAGGCTAACTGGCAGCCGTCCTTTCGCGTGACGATTCCAGCCGATTGGGTGACGGGCCGCTATGAAGCGAAGTTTACGAACTCCGCCGGGAAGCAGGCGGTCGTCCCATTTGTGGTACGCGGCTCAGCCACCAGTACCGTATCTTGTCATGCTCGCCGACAATACCTCCGAAGCCTACAACGACTGGGGCGGCTATAGTCTCTATCATGGCCTGGATGGGACCGCCAATACCCGTGCCCTGAAAGATTCCTTTTATCGGCCCTACGATAACTCGTTGTTCTCCACCGGTAACGGCTTGCCCTATGAGATTGATGCCATTCGTTGGCTAGAGCGCAACGGCTACGATGTCTCCTATGTCAGCAGCACCGATGTCGATGAGCAACCGGGCCAGGTGCTCTCTCATCGCGCGCTCATCGACGTTGGTCATGACGAATATTGGTCGCGCTCTATGTACAACGGCATAGAGCGGGCGCGCGATGCTGGCGTCAGTCTGGCTTTCCTGGGAGCGAATGATGGGTTCTGGCAGATTCGCTATGAGCCAGATCGCGCAGGCGTCCCGGAGCGTACCATTGTCTGCTATCGCTACGCCAATCTGGACCCCATGTACGGCAAGGACAATGCGCTTGTTACGGTCAATTGGCGCTCCCGGCTGCTGCATCGGCCAGAGAACGCGCTCATTGGCATTGCCTACGCGAATCAGCGCACCCTTTTCCCCAACGCCGCGCCCTGGCGCGTGAATCCAGCAGCCGCCAAGAATCCCTTGCTCGCTGGTACGGGCTTACGTGCGGGAGCAAGTTATGGCTGCAATCTGGTGGGCTACGAGTGGGATGAGGTCTTGAACAATGGCGCTACTCCCAAAGGACTCACGGTGTTGGGAGCATCACCAGTTATGGGCCGTTTGGGAGGGGTTTACACCGCTGATACGGCCTATTATCGTGCCCGCTCTGGCGCGTTTGTCTTCGCCAGCGGCTCGATTTACTGGAGCTATGCGCTGGATGATTTGCGGCTGTGGGATTTCCCCCAGGTCCTGCCGACCTTGCACAGTGACCCATGCCTGGCGCAGAGCCACGCCGTGCCAGGTATTCAGGAACTCATGCGCCATGTCATGCAGGCCTTGCTCAGCTAGCCTGCTGGTTACCAGCGCCAGGCAGCGCGCGCTGCCTGGCGCTCTTCGTTTAATGCACAGCACGATTGATGACATGCTTATCGATCTCATACGCGCCAAAGCCGCCAAGAAGCGCGGCCACAATGGGGTGTCGCATGACACGTCCCAGCACGTCTGGGTGCGCCTCACGCGCGTGCTGGTGCATGGCTGCCAATTGCTGTGGTGTCACTTTCTTGGGGTCAATCGAGGCAAATTCATCCTCATGCGGATTCTCGACCTTTTGGAACCCTCGAATAAATTCTTGTGCCAGCGTGGCTTGTTGCTGTTGATTCAATTGCGCATAGGTGGTTTCGGGGTTCTCATAAGCAAGCTGGCTGCTCGACATCGATTTCTACCTCCTTACAGGAGAATGGCCCAGGAAGTGCACCCTGGACTTTCAACACTGCTCCAGGCACACAAAACTTCAAGAGTGGGGAACAAACTCACAAGCTTCTGGGTTGCACATGAGATGCCAAAGAGGCATCAGGAGGGAAGCGTTTCTTCTAGCGTGGCAGTTTGGCCTTCAGCGTGGGTCTGAGCAAAGCGTTGTTCACCGAGGGTATTTCGCATCGTGGCAGCGGCCCGCTCGACTGGAGGGGCGTCGATGGAAGGCAGTGGTGTTTCAGCGCGTATTCTCCAGGCGGAGGTTAGCCCATAAAGGCGTGCGCCTCGCACCGGGTCAGTGGTTGCGTAGAGGACCAGCAGCCCTTCCAGGCATTCGACCATCCCAAGATGGCTGCGCTCGCGTCGATACATGTGCCAGCTCTGGTGATACAGGCGTTCAGCCTCTTCGATGTCACCGCGCACCCATGCCAGCCGCCCTGTATTGTGGAGAGCAACGGCCATGGTCCACTGATCTGCCATGCGCTCGGAGCGTTGCAGGCTGTTCTGGATGTACTCGCCCGCACGCTCATAGTCGCCCTGGAAGAGGGCGGCTTCTCCCAGATTGTTGAAGGCCAGGGCAATGCCTTTTTGATCTCCTACTTGCTCGAACAACGCCAGGCTCTCTTCGGCGCGGCTGCGTGCTTCGGCAAGCTGGCCTTCGTCGCGCGCTATATCGCCAAGATTCAATAACGCGACGGCCTTGCCTCGTTGATCGCCCTGGCCCTGCTTGATCGCCAGGCTCTCTTCCTGAAGCTGGCGCGCCTGCGCGTAGTCACCGCGTTCCTGCGCCAGGGTGGCAAGGTTGTTGAGCATGATAGCCACGCTGGCATGCTCTTGCAGCGCGCGAAAGAGCGCCAGACCTGCTTCATACTGCCGGGCGGCTTGCCTGAAATCTCCCTGATATTTGGCGACATTGCCACGAAGGTTGCGCGCGCGAGCCTGAAGCTGCTGCTCGCCAAGTTGCTCGGCCAATTGGGCACATTGCTCTGCGCGTACCAGAGCCTGCGCGTAGTCGCTCTGTTCTGCCGCCAGCACTCCGGCTCCGTAGCATGCTTTCGCCTGCGTCAACGCCTGAACGCCGCCTTCTTGTTCCGCTCGTGTCAACAACCGTTCCAGCCAATCGCGTCCTTCAGTCAGTGCGCCCTGCCGGAGCCAGAATCGCCATAACACGCCCGCCAGTTGCAGCGCCTGTTCGAGTTGGCCGTGGTCCTGGAGCCAGCGCAGCGCGGCGCGGAAATTATCTGTTTCTTGATGCAAGCGCTCGAACGCGCTGGCTTGCCCAGGCCCCATGAGGCTCTGGGTCTGCTGTTCGGCCAGCGCGAGCATATAGCTCACGTAGCGTGCGCGCAGCGCTAGTTCCTCCCCAGCCGCAGCCAACTGGTCCAGGCCAAACTCGCGAACGGTCTCCAGCAGGCCAAAACGTACCTCTTCCTGAAGGACCCGTCGTATCAAGCTCTGGGCAATCAGCGACTCCAGGCGCTCCAGCAGGTGAGTTTCTCCCTCGTCTGCCTCCACGCAGACTGCCAGGGCAGCCTCCAGACTGACGCCGCCCGCAAAGATCGATAATCGGCGAAACAACTGCTGCTCTGCTGCGTTGAGCAAGGTGTAGCTCCAGTCGATGGCAGCCCGCAGGGATTGATGGCGTTCGGGCAGATCGCTCATGTGCCCGGTTATCATCTGGAGTGCGGTGGGGCCTGCGCTGGTGCCCAGGCGTTCAAGAAACGCTTCGGGGGGCAGGAGTGGAAAGCGCGCGGCGGCTAATTCAATCGCCAGGGGCAGGCCATCCAGGCGCACACAGAGTTCTGCAACGGTGGGAGCCAGCGCAGGGATGAGTTGAAAATCAGGCTGAAGGGCGCGCACTCGTTGCAGGAACAAGGCTACTGCCCCAAAGTGTTCCAATTCCTCTGGAGCATATGAGGCTGCCAGGTCTGGCACAGGCAAGGGCACAAGGGGAAATAGCTGTTCCCCACGCACGCGCCAGCGCGTTCGGCTGGTTGCCAGCACCTTCAGTTCAGGGCAGCGGCTCAGCAATTCCAGCACTTGGTCTGCCGCGCCAGGAACCTGCTCACAATTATCCAGCACCAGCAGCAGGTGTCGATCACGCAGGGCGGCAATGAGCATTGGTAAGGCTGAACGCTGGCCGCTTTCCTGCAATCCCAGCGTTTGCGCGATGGTCAAGGCGACCAGCCGCGGCTCACGAATGGCGGCCAGCGAGACAAAAACAACTCCATCAGCAAAGGAATCTTCTGCCGTTTGGGCCACTTGAAGCGCCAGCCGGGTTTTCCCGACGCCAGCCGGGCCGGTTAATGTAAGCAGGCGAATAGAATTGCGTTGAAGCAGATGAAATAGACCTGCTTCTTCCCGCTCGCGCGCAATCAAGGGAGAAAGCACGCGAGGTAAGGGGGGTATTTCGAGCGGAGCGGCAGCGGCAGATGGTTGAGGGCGCGCCGCAGCCAGAAAGACCGCCCGCTCTGGCCCGCTCAGGCTCAACGCCTGCGCCAGAAATGCAACCGTATCAGGATGAGGGGCACGACTGAGGCCCCGCTCAAGATCGCTGACCGAGCGGGCGCTGATCCCAGCGCGTTCCGCCAGGGCTTCCTGGGTCAGATTGGCGGCGCGGCGGTGTTGTTTGAGCACTGCGCCAAAAGCGGATGTGGATACCTCTGGCATGCACGCTCCTTACTTATCCACACAGCAGATACATGCGGCATTCTTAAAAAGAAGAAACGATAGCTTGTGCTGCTCTCTGCTCTCAGATTGTACCAAAATTGCGACGATTCTGTGGGTATTCTGTGAGTTTTTCCTGGTGGGCAGGGAGCGTCCAGGAGGATACTGAAAGGGCAAAAGCGCTAGCAGTAGAGGAGGTATCCTTCGATGATGCAATCAACGATTTGTTCCAATTGTAATCAACCCCTACCCGCTGGAGCGGTCTTTTGCGGGAGCTGTGGCGCTCCTCAGAAGCCAGCCCATGCGCAGGATTCCGGAAGCCAGTCGCCCTTTGCCCAAAGCGCAGAGACCGTGCGGGCTGGGATGCCGCCGTCGGGGGGTGAATATGCGCCAACCCAGTTTCAGCCTCCCCCAGCGCCAACGCCGGGCAACGCAGCCGGGCATGATGCCTATGCTTCGCAGTATCCCGCTTCGTCGCTTCCATCACCGTCATATCCCTACGCATCTGGCCCACAAGGTCAGATGATGCCGCCCCCGCCAGCCTACGCGCCGGGACCACCGCCAGTGGTGAATCCTGGCGGCGGAGTCGCGCCCTGGGCGCAGCCGCCGAAGAAGCGCAGCGGTATGAAAATTGCACTCGGCTGCCTGGTGGCGCTGGTTCTGGTGGTTGCGGTGCTGGGTGGTGGGGGCTATCTGCTGGTGAGAGCGTTGGCCTCCAAGAACGGGTCTCCATCTCATCAGAACACCGGGCCTTCGGGAGCAGGAAGCACACCGGGAAGCAGCTCAAACCCTGGCGGCACATCGTCGGGAACGCAGACGCTGAATGCGATCAATCGCCAGGCGATCTATGCTGGGGCAATGGTCACGATTTTGAGCGCCGAAGAGGCGGCGTCGCTGCCGGAGCACCAGGAATCAGACCCCACGAAGTACGCGTTGGAGGTGCAGGTCAAGGTGAGCAACCAGACCAGCCAGACCATTTACCCTACGATCACAGCGCTCACCCCAGACGGCAGCACCTACGAACTGGAAAGTGCCAGCCCGGCGAGCTTCGATGTCTCCTGGGCTGCAATCGGCGTGGTAACTGGCTCCTGGTTTTTCGATGTGCCCAGCACCAGCAAGGTAGGCGATTTCCAGATACAGATTGGCAGTGCGACAGATGCGCTGGTGACGGTTCCGCTGACGGGAAACTATGACCCCAATCAATGGCAGCAGGTAACTCATCAGATCGGCCAGACTGTGACCTATGATAATGGGAAGATCAAGGGGACCGTTACGCAGGTCGTCGTCGGACTCTGGTCACCTGGCTACCAAGCGCCAAAAGGTATGCGTTTCCTCTTGATGTATCTGCACGTGACGAATAGTACCGCCTTGTCGATCAATGTCGGGGATGGCACGCCGCCGCAGTATCTCCTCGTCTTCCCTAATGGAGACCGCAGCCAGCCAACAGACCTCTACGGCTCGCTGATCGATGCCGTGGTCGCTGGTGGCGAAAGTAAAGATGTTGGCTATGATACCTTTCTGATTCCGACGGCTCCCGCCCCTTACGTGCTGGTGTTCCTGAACCCTGATGGCTCGACTGCCGGGCAGGTGAATCTGGGGACGATCTAGCCCTCAGATCGCCCAGCTATCAGTTTGATGATGAGAACGCGCCGAAAAAGAGGCATCAGACAAGAGCCTCTTTTTCGGCCCGCTGGCACGTATGGGCGAAACAAACGGAATGGGCCGGTGTGGACCTGAGGCGAGGCGCTACGTGCCGGTTGCTTCGACACGCTGTAAAAATGCCTCCAATACCTGCAAATAGCGCTCGGTCTCTTCTGTGTGGGGCATGTGGGAACTGTGCTCAAAGAGCACCCATTCTGAGCCAGGGATGCGCTGATGAAGCGTTTCGACGATGAGGGGCGTGGCTTCGTCGTATCGGCCTGAAAGGAGCAGCGTTGGAACGCCGATCTCATGCAGGTGGTTGGTAATATCCCAGTCTTTCAGGGTGCCAATGACGTGGAACTCGCTGGGGCCGTTCATGGTTGCATAGACTTCTGGGTATTTGTTAAGTTGCTCGAATGTCCGCATAACAGAATCCGGCCAGGGGTCGAGCCGACAGACATGGCGACGATAGAAGACCAGCATGGCGTCCTGATATTCTTGGGAATCGGTTGTGCCTTGTTGTTCATGCTGCAATAAGGTGTGCTGGACTTCTGGCGGCAACTCGGCCCGCAGGCGGTCGGCTTCGCTGACCCATTGGGTCATGCTGCCGGGCGAATCAGCGACGATGAGACTGACCAGGCCGCCGGGCTGTGTCAAGGCGTATTCCATGCCCAGCATCCCGCCCCAGGATTGACCGAGGATGTGCAGGCGATCAAGCCCCAGCGCCTTTCTGACCGCGCCAACTTCTTCAACATAGAGGGGAACGGTCCACATGGGAGGGTTGTGCGGGTGGTCAGAGTTGCCTGCCCCGAGTTGATCGTAGAAGATGACACGCCGCCCGGTGTTTGCCATGGCTTCCAGGGGTTCCAGATAGTCGTGCGTGGCTCCGGGGCCGCCATGCAGCACTAGTAAAGGAAGCTTACCTGGCTCTTCGCCGCTGCCAACGATGCGGTACCAGGTGCGATACCCATGAAAGGGGATGTATCCTTCGGTTGTGGGGAGTTGTTGCACTATCTACCATCCTTTTCCATGCGTTGATTGCCAATCCGCGTTTTGCCGGTGTGAACTATTGTACCAGGGCCGGGAATCTTTCTCTCCCCAGGAAATCTGCCCACTTCCAGCTTTAGTCGCGGCGTGGCCGTTTCGCGTCTTGTGCGCATAGACAACTGCGCTATACTGAGCGCACGAGCTTCTTTTTTGGAGGGTGCGTTCTCGATGACTTCGCCAACAGATGCTACCCCTATTCCCAAGCCCACGCTGCCAGAGATACTGCTGGCGGCGGGCGCTCATTTGAGCAGCTTTGTCGCGCCGTTTCTGGCCCCACTGATTATCTGGCTGATTACGCGCAAGTGGCTGCCCTTTGTTGGGCGACACGCCAGGCATGCCCTGGTCACGCACCTGCTGACGCTGCTGGCGATCGGCGTATTGGGGTCGGTGGCTGTCCTTGTGTTTGTTTTATTTCTGGGGGGCACGATCTCTGTGCCGCCTACGGGTGGGGGTCTCGAACTGGTCTATTTTATTGTGTTTGTGGTGTTTGCCGTGGCAACGTTTCTGGCATGGGTGTTCGGCCAGGTAAGCTGCGTCATCAGCGCTATTCAGGTGCTGCGCGGAGCGCCTGTCCAATCTTTCTGGCAGAAGCGCCGCCAGAACAAACCTTCGCAATTGTAGAGCAGAGGCTCAATACGTTGGCCTGCGCCTGATCTGTCCCATCTTCTCTACCTGTTCTAAGAGATAGGAGATAGCACAGATCAGGGTTTTTTGTTTTGCTTTCTTGCCTAAGTCCTCGATGTCCTCTTTGGCATGGCTCAGGGGGTGAGAACAATGGTGACCAGGGAATACGGAGGAATATCCTCTGAAAGCGTGCTTCCAAATGCCGGGTCTGGTGTTTGCTGAATGGCGTTACCGCTCTTGCCATACGAGTAGATGGTTGCGGTTGAGGCGGAGTGATACCCTGGCAGAGCGAAGGAGACGTTATAGTTCGTGCTGGGGTCTTTGTTGATCAAGAGTATCGCCAGCCGACCATCTTGTTGTTTCACCGCGTGGACGCTCAGCAGCGGTTGGCTGGATGAGGCCGAAAGCATCTGATCTCCGCTGTGCCCCAGCCTGGTTAACATTTGCATTCCATAATAGGATGGGAAAGGCGTGTCCAAAGAGGGTTCGCTGATGCCGCTGCTTGATTGGCCGCTGGAGAGTACACCGTAATCCCCATACTGGGTATCCCCATACAAGGCAGGGCTATTGTTCTGGCCGGTGGTGATGCTGTTATGGATATCCCACCAATCGACATTGGCAACGCCGTTTTCCAGCCAATTCATATAGTTATCGGCAAGGAACAAGGCATTGACTGGACTGGTGGTTTGTTTCCCAGGGTTGAATGAGACCGAGTTTGTTTCGGTCACCATGATACCCACCTGGCTGGCGTGGCTGCCGCAATATTGCTTGATGCGCGCCCGCAGCGTAGAGACCATAGAGGCAATCTGGCTGGTGCTGTTGAGCAGGCCCGCGTCTGATTCTTGCTTGGGGTCCTGGGGATACCAATGCACGTCGACGAAGTTGATCGCCTGACATGCAATGGAAAGAACATTGCGGTTCCAATCCGGTTTAAGGCCGTCAGGCCACCTGCCTGGCGCGGTCAGCACGACTCCGACCTGAATCGAGGGGTCAGCATCCTTCATGGCATGGATAAAGGCGAGGGCGTTCTGGGCATAAGCCACCGGGCCGGTCTGTTTATGCAGATCGACTTCCCAGCGCGAGCCATAGGTGCCATTGCCATAGATTTCGTTGCCAATCTCCCAATAGCGCACACCGTAGTGTTTGGTGATGTTGGCATATTTCACCCAGTCCGCCGCTTCCTGCGGGTCTCCCCCGGCTGTGCCAGCCGCGTTTGATCCATAATTGACTGTCAGCATGGCTTGCGCGTCGGTTTGTCGCGCAACGCCCAGGAAGGCGTCAAACGTGTTGCTTGGATTGACGTACCCTCCCTGCCCAGCGGTGAGCGAGTTGGTGCGCCAATGATAGGCGTCGGCGGTGGAACCGCCAGGAAAGCGCAGCATGGTGGTTCCAGCCTGCTTGAGCAGGGAAGGAAGGTGAGGGTCGAGGAGTTGACTGTCCCATACAGCGGTATTCATGCCAAAGGCGGTTTCAGGAATTGTTCCCAGCGGGGCATTGGCCTTGACCGTGACCTGGACAGCGTTGCTGGCCGAGACGTTGCCGCCCTGGCTGGTCGCCAGCGCAAGCAGAAGCGCCAGCGCATAAAGGAACGAAGAGGCGATGTGGCGCGCCTTGAGAGTCGTGAGCATGCGTTTAAAAAACCTCCGATGCATCCCTGTTACCCAAGATAAAAATGGGAGGGCTGAGCTTGTATGGTTTTGGGGACTCGTTCCGAAACCGATACCGTGATCGATCACGGTATCGGTTTCGGAACGAGTATAGGGGTAGAAGAAGAGGTTGTCAAACCTCTTCAGAGAGGCGCGTCCCAACGCTGTATTTTGAGAGATACGAGCTTTTTGACGGGAGGAATGCGCTTGCCCAGATGCCGGCGAGCCGAGTAGAATCGGTAAGCGGTAGTTCTACGCACATTTAGTTTGCGAACGAGAGACGAGGAAAAGATGAAGTTGCTCACGTTAGATCACAGTACGTTGATTGTCAGGAACCTTGAGCAGTCAAGAACGTTCTATAGTGAGGTGCTGGGATTGGAGGAAGTGCCGCGCCCAAGCACCTTCAACTTCGCGGGTCTCTGGCTCCAGGGGTCGGGGTTTCAAATCCATTTGATCGACGCCCAAGATACGTCGGCACCTTCAGGCTTTGGGGTGCCACGCGAGGCAGCGCGCACGGGCCGGGGCCATCATCTGGCGTTCGAGGTAGCTGATCTGGAAGAATGTCTGGCGCACCTCGCTGCTCATGGTGTCGAGGTCATCGGAGGCCCTATGCCTCGCGGAGATGGGGTGACACAGATTTTTGTGGAAGACCCCGACGGCCATTTGCTGGAGTTCTTCACCTGGGAGCCACGCTAGCCGCACCCTTGTGAGCGATGAAGGGGGTAGGGACAGGAACATCCTTACCCCCTTGCGGATTATTCTGTAACGAAATTGCGGCCAATGGCGGCGGCAACGGCATGCGCCGTTGGCATGAGTTGGCTGAATTGGTCGATGGTCTGAGATTGCGCGCCGTCTTTGAGGGCTTCGTCGGGATTGGGGTGCACTTCGATCAGCAGCCCATCAGCGCCAGCGGCGATGGAAGCCAGCGAAAGCGGCGTGACCAGATCGCGTCGCCCGGTGCCCTGGCTGGGGTCGGAGATGACCGGCAGATGAGACAGGCGCTTGATGAGCGGAATCGCGCTGATGTCCATGGTATTGCGGGTGGTCTTCTCGAACGTGCGGATGCCGCGTTCGCAGAGCATGACATTGGGGTTGCCTTGCGAGAGGATATATTCAGCGGCCAGCAGCCATTCTTCATACGTTGCCGACATGCCCCGTTTCAGCATCACCGGCTTGTTGACTTTGCCGACTTCATCCAGCAGCATGTAGTTGAGCATATTGCGCGTGCCAATTTGCAGGATGTCAGCATAATGGCAGACCAGATCGACATCGGTAGGAGTCATGACCTCGGTGATGACGGCCATGCCAAATTCCTCGCGGGCTTTTGCCAGCAGCTTCAAACCAGGCTCGCCCAGCCCACGGAAGCTGTAAGGCGAGGTTGAGGGCTTGAAAGCGCCGCCGCGCAGGATGACCGTGCCCTGCTTGCGCACCGCTTCGGCGGTGGTCATAAGCTGCTGCTCAGTTTCGACGGTGCAGGGTCCGGCCATCATAACAACACCAGGGCCACCGATGGGAACCACGCCTCCGGCTACACAGGCCGCAGGCACCTCGATAACGGTATCCTCAGGATGAAACTCCCGGCTGGCAAGTTTATAGGGCTTGGAAACGATCAAAATGCGATCAACGCCGGGCAACCCTTCAAGGGCTTCGCCAACCGAGGGATTAATGCCGCCAGCGGTACTGCGTGTGCCGGATGGACCAACCGCGCCGAGCACGCCAATCACGGTGAGTTCGGCCCCGCGTGAAAGGTGTCCGCTCAGCCCATGATCTTTCAGAAAGACGAGCACGTGTTCGATTTGCTCATCGGTGCAGTGCTGCTGCATGACGACGATCATGAAAAAAGCTCCTTTTTTAAGCAAACAAAAAAGCAGAGGAGAAAACCTCTGCTTTGCCCAGCATGGGGTGGATTTTTGCTCAGCCCAAATGGTCCACCATCATGCTGGAGGACTAAACGAATAATAGAAGTAAAAGCGAATCTGTTTTTGCGTGCTGAGCATGCCATCATCCTGCCCGTTGTCCGTGGGGGCAATGGGGTTGTTGATGACAGGATTATAGCGGGGATGACGATCTGGTGTCAAGGCTTTTCCAGCCGGGCAAGCGATTTCCGGCGAAATCAGATTGGGCATCCCGTGGCTGTGCTCGGCAAGGGCTGGAAGAAGCGCAAACCGGTGGGCAACTTCGCCCATCGTGAGCGGTGGGGACAGCCGTTCGCCTAGGCCACCGCTCACCGACCGGGCGCTACATTTCTCTCGAAGAGGTTGCCTATCGTGTCCATCAGGATGCGGAGGCGGCCTCTTCTCGTTCTTGCAGGGTCTGCATGCCTGCTCCGGCAACAGGCACAAGCAACTGCCAGCGCTGCGCCAGGGCGATGCCTTTGGTGGTGAGGACAATGCTGCGCTGGCTGTGGGGTTCTCGCTTGAGATACTGCTGCTGTTCCAGGACGGCCAGCGCTAGCTGGATGCTGCGGATGCCCTGGCAACCGACCCACTCGCCAATCTCGCGCACGGTGGGCGGTAGATGATGCGTTTGTGTATACGCATGGATAAAGCAACACATCAGTTGCAGACGAATCCAGCGCTGCTGTTTGCGCATAAAGACACCTCGTAGACTCTGGCATGGAAGGCGCGCTGATGGCATGAGGCCATCAGCGCGCCTTGATACGGCAGAAGAGACCCTCAAGGAGATATTCCGGTTGAGGTCTGCAAAAGCGGAAAGCGCCCGGCGGTGTTGATTTGTTCAGCTCGTTTGCTGTGTTGCTGCTCTATTCCTCGAAATAGCTAAGCTTCTGGCACGTTCTTTGCTCTGAACAAATACAGGGGATGTGGGCATAGGCGGGCACGGAGGCGGTTTGGATGCTCGTGGGAAGATGCTCACCGCTGCTTCAAGGATGTATTTGGCGTTGATGACGGAAGGAAAGGGGAGGTTTCCTGATGAGCCGATTTGATCACTATTCCACTGAAGCCCGCAGAGCGCTTGCGCAGGCGCGCGAAGACGCTTTGCGGCTGAACCATAAGACCATTTGTACAGAACATGTGTTGCTGGGATTGCTAGAGATCAACGATCCGTTGATCGAAAGTGTGATCAGCCAGCTAGGGGCGAGTTCGGCTCGCGTGCGCCAGGCGCTGGAGTTTGTGATTGGGCGCAGCACACGCCCGCTGTTGAGCGAGCCGACGCTAAGTGGGCCAGCGCGGACGGTACTGGACCTGGCCGAGCAGGAGGCGCAGGAGAGCCACGCGCCAGAAGTTGGCGCCGACCATCTTTTGCTTGGTCTGCTGCGCGAAGGTGGAGGGATTGCGGCGGGAGTCTTAGAAAGTTTTGGAATTGCGCTCAACGCGGCGCGTTCCCAAATGGAGCAGCTTCGCCACCAGGGTCGCCAGATGACGGCTTTTGCGGCGGAGCATATGGCTAGGTACAATATGACTCCAACCCTCAATCAAGTGAGCCACGATTTGACGGCTGCCGCCGTGGCCGGGCAGCTTGATCCGGTGATCGGGCGCGAGACAGAGATCGAACGCGCGATGCAGATTTTGTCGCGGCGCAGCAAGAATAACCCGGTCTTGATCGGCGAGGCAGGCGTTGGGAAAACGGCGATTGCGGAGGGCCTGGCCCAGCGCATTGCCAGCGGCCAGGTACCCGACCTTTTGAGAGATAAACGTGTGGTTTCGCTGGATGTTGGTTTGCTGACCATCGGCACCAAATATCGCGGCGATTTTGAAGAGCGCCTGAAGAAAGTGGTGCATGAGATTGTGACGGCGGCCAACTGCATCATCTTTATCGATGAACTGCATACGTTGGTTGGCGCGGGCGTTGCCGAAGGGTCGGTGGATGCCGCCAATCTCTTCAAGCCGCTGCTGGCGCGCGGCGAGTTCCAGTGCATTGGCTCGACCACGCTGGATGATTATCGCAAGACGATTGAGAAAGACCCGGCGTTGGAGCGCCGCTTCCAGCCGGTGATGATTCACGAATCGACGCCGGAGCAAACGCTCGACATTCTCAAGGGGTTACGCAGCCGTTACGAAAGCTTTCATCGCGTGCGCATCACCGATGAGAGCCTGCGCGCGGCGGTACAGCTTTCGATTCGCTACATTCAGGACCGTCATTTACCAGACAAAGCGATTGATCTGATCGATGAAGCCTCGGCCCGGCTTTCGGTGAGCCGCTCGGTGGCTCCGCTCGGGGCGCGAGCCATGCGCGAGGAGTTGGCCCGGCTGGAGGGCGAAAAAGACCTGGCGATTGCGCAGCGCGAGTTTTCCCTGGCGGCTGATCTGCGCGACCACGAAAACCAACTGCGTCAGGAATTGATGGAGGTTGAAAGCCGCTGGTCGCGGACACGGGATGAGGATTTGCCGCAAATCGGCGAGCACGAGATTGCCGAGGTGGTCTCGATGTGGACGGGTATTCCGGCGCTCAAGGTGACCCTGGAAGAGTCGGAGCGTCTGCTGCATCTGGAGGAAGAATTGCACCGCCGCATCATCGGCCAGGATGAGGCGGTTACGGCTGTGGCGCGGGCGGTGCGGCGCTCGCGGGCGGAGCTGCGCGACCCGCGTCGCCCGATTGGTTCATTTGTCTTTGTGGGACCAACGGGTGTGGGCAAAACCGAATTGGCGCGCGCGCTGGCCGGGGCGCTCTTCGGCAGCGATGACGCAATGGTGAAGTTGGATATGTCCGAGTTTATGGAGGGGCACAACGCGGCGCGTCTAGTTGGCGCGCCTCCGGGCTATGTGGGCTATGATCAGGCCGGTCAGTTGACCGAAGCGGTGCGGCGTAAGCCGTACAGTGTGGTGCTCTTTGACGAGATCGAGAAGGCTCACCCCAGGGTGTTTGAACTGCTGCTTCAGATTCTGGAAGATGGGCGGCTCAGCGATGCCAAGGGGCGCGTGGTCGATTTCAAAAACACGATCATTGTCCTGACCTCCAATGTGGGCGCGTCGCTGTTGATGAAGCGGGCCGAGATGGGCTTTAGTCATGCACGCCAGGATGAGGCGTCGGAGCAGGCCGAGTACCAGCGCATGAAGGACCGCATCATGCCAGAGATTCATAAACTTTTCCGGCCAGAGTTTATGAACCGCCTCGACGATATTATTATGTTCCACGCACTCACGAAGGCGCAGGTGCGCCAGGTCTTGGATATTCTGATGCTTCAGACGCAGGCGCGCCTTTCGGAGCAGTTCATTAGCCTCGATCTGACGGACACGGCCAGAGACCTGGTGGTCGAGCGCGGCTATGACCCCGACTTTGGCGCGCGCCCGCTGCGCCGGACGCTGCAAAATATGCTGCAAGACCCGCTGGCCGAAGGCTTACTCAAAGGTGAGTTCCAGCCTGGTGATCGGGTGTTGGCAGATGTCGGGGCCGATGGCACACTCCAGTTGCATGTGATGGCGCTGGTCAGCGGCGAAGGGCCCGATTAGCGAATATAGCCGCGCCGCGCCGCTGCGTAGCGCTCGTCGTGGCGATGGATGAGATCAGGGTTGACGCCGTGTGCCAGGGCCACATAATAGGTGAAAAGCTGCAAGGGCACAATCGCTGGTAATATGCTCAGTGGCTCCGGGCAGATGGGCAAGGATACGGTATGTGTGGCACTGGCCTTGATCTCTTCGTCGTCTGCTTCAGTGAGCGCGATGGTTTCCGCGCCGATGACCTGCGCGGCTTTCAGCACGTCCAGCGCGCGGTTGTGCGTGGCTCCTGGTGGCGTGATGATGACGGCGACATCGCGCGCATCCAACGACGAGATCGGCCCGTGAATAAACTCCTCGATGTGCATCCCCGTGGACGCGGTGTAGTTGGCCTCCATCATTTTGAGGGCGGCTTCCTGCGCGGTGATCAGGTGTGGGCCGCCGCCCAGGAAGAAGAAGCGCTGGCGATCTTGATAGCGTTCGGCCAGCGCTTTCATCTGCTCCTCCAGGCCGAGCGCGCGCTGCACGAGATCGGGCATAGAGGCAATGTCGCCTGTGGCAGCCTGAGCGAGCACCCGGACGGCCTCGCTGCCATCAGGGGCCTGGAGTCCAATGCGCCAGGCCAGATCGGCCAGCAGCGCAACCATCAAGGTATAGCTGACGGTATAGACAGCAGATTGCTGCTGGGGATAGCCCGTGAGGAGGATGGCGTCGGCAGCAGTGGCGGCTGGACTTTCGGGATAGGCGGTGATGGTGAGACACAATGCGCCCTCGCGTTTGCCTTTTTCCAGGGCGCGAATGCTGGCGGTGGCTGTCCCTGAGTGGCTGAGCACGAAGAGGGCTGTATCGCTGTCCAGGGCCGGGCCATACTCAGTCAGTTCAAACGCCTGGAAGGCGCGGGTGTCGCGGCGCTTCCTGGTGAGCCAGCGCAGCAGATGTTCGCCTGCAAGGGCGGCATGCAGCGCTGTGCCACAGCCGGTGATGACGAAGCGCCTTTTGTTCACAAGCAGCGCTGCCAGTTCGTTGCGCTGTTGCTCATCTGTTGCCAGCAGACGCCTGATAGCCTCTGGCTGCGCCAGTATCTCATCGTACATGCAGTAGGGGTGGCCGGGTCGTACAGGGATAGACATAAAGAGCTTTTCTCCTTTCAAAGATGCAAAACAGGCGCGTTGACCAGATAGGGCGAGGAGAAGGTAGTCATCGCCCCAGCCTGTTTGCCCACGATGGGCAAGAGTTTGACCGAAAGGGGCTTGCGCAGGCGCACGGCCAGCGTTCCGACATCCAGCAGCAGATGGGCGATGCGTTCTGGCGCGGTGTCGCCTGGAATGGGGATGCTGTCCGGCCCGCTGCCGCAGATGGCGGAATAGAGCAGCAGGGAATCCAGCGTGAGGCGTCCTTCGGCCAGGCGCTCGCTGATAACGGCATCTGCTATCGGCGGCAGCATCAGCCCGCAATAGCCGCAGGTGTCCAGGCTGGTGCCTTTGAGCGCGGCGGTGATGGCCCCCGCGACGGTGGTGGTGCCTGGTTCACCGAAATAGCCGAGCCCCATCTGCTCGATGGCATCGGCAATGCTTTCTTCTCCATGAGGGGCCGGAGACAGGTCCAGCCCGTAATAGGCGATGTCATGCTCGCGCCAGGCTTCGCATAGGTCGGCAATCGGACGCCCGACCTCTTCGAGCGCGCCGATCAGCCGCGCCGTGGCTGTGCCGTCGCGCAGGGCTGCCAGACCAGAGCCGCATTCTTGCGCGACGGCGCGCAGTGTGTCGCTGACCAGGCTGGCCGATTGCAGGCCGATGGAAAAGCCCCAACTTGGGCTATCATGGTAGGCAGCGGGGAAAAATGGCGTCTGTGGGGGACAATTGGCGGTGACGGAAAAGAACAGGTTGCCCAGCCCTTCTTCAGTCTGTCGCGCCAGATCGCAGATAACGCGCGCTGCCGGGAGCGCGGCATCGGTGCGCAGGCCAACGGCGGTCGAGGCAATCTGCACGCTGGCGGAGAGTGCCGGGTTCATGGTGAGTATATCGGTCAACAAGCTGATGCGCCGCAGGGTGGCATCGGATGCATTGGCTGGAATGTGGCCGATGGAGCAATAGTGAATCTGATGCGCGTGGCACATCTGCTGAAGATACCCGCAATATTCCAGCAGGGCGTGGGGTGACCACTCCGCCAGATCAACAAAGATAGGCCGCAGCGCAATACGCGCGCTCTGCACTTCATATCCCGCTTGTTCAAATTCGGCCTGCGCCATCGCCAGAACGGGGCCGATGAGATCAAACGTTTCTGCCTCAAGCGGATGGGGAGCGCCTACCCCAAGAGTCATAGCTCGCACACGGACCTGAATCTTCTTGCTCCTATCCAACGTCTACCATAGTGGATGGCATTATAGCATTCCCGGTTGGTGGGTTGCTTGCGTTTGCTTGCGTTTGGGCAAGGAGCAATGCTACAATCGCGGTAACGTTTCTGCAAAGCGAGCTGGTGGTGGCAGCGCCCATATAGGAAGTAATCAGCAATGGGTAAGTACGCTGATGAACTCTTGGAAGATTCTTTAAGGAAGGTATAGTGGAGGAGCTTGACCCTCTATCCGGCGGCGTATCGGAAACGTCGCCGCCAGCGCCTGAACCCCTGAACGAGACAGATTCCGCGCAGCCTCACGCTGTTGCTGTTCCGGTTGTGGAGCAGCAGGGAAAGAATGGACAGCGGGCGCGTGTGAGCGCCCCGCAGCGTGGTCCATCGGTTGCAACATCGTCGCCAGCAGCGCCTGCTGAGCAGACTGGGAGAACCGCAGTGCCAGCGGTCCCTGCTTCTATATGGCAGGCGCGTCTGGTACAACTCCGCGCTGTGCTGCCAGATTGGCTGAGGCGGCAGAACTGGCCGCTGCTGTTCCTCCTGGCGCTGCTGGCGGGCGCGCTGGCGGTGCGGCTGTATGGGCTGGATTGGGATGCGAACCAGCACCAGCACCCCGACGAGCGCGCCATCATCATGGCGGTGATGAACTTTCAGTGGCCGCACAGCTTGAGCCAGGCGCTTTCTATCCATTCGCCGCTCAGCCCGCACTTTAGCGATGGCTCGCCCTTCTTTGCCTATGGCACCTTTCCTATGTATCTGCTCTGGCTGCTCGCGTCTTTGCTGAACGGGCTGCAACATCTCTTTGGCCTGCACTGGATTCCTGCGGGGCAGGGCAGCTTCACCGATTACGACCATATCACACTGGTGGGCCGCGCGCTTTCAGCGTTTTTCGACACCGGTACGGTCTGGGTGACCTATCTCCTGGGGCGACGCCTCAGCGGCAAGAAAGCGGTGGGGTGGCTTTCGGCGGCGTTCGTTGCCTTTACGCCGTTTGAGGTGCAGCTTGCCCACTTCTTTACGGTGGATACAGCGCTGACCTTTTTTATCATGCTGGCGCTGTATGAGTATGTCGGCATTGCGCAAGATGGCGGCCTGGGCTGGGTGCTGCTGGGTGGCGTGGTGACGGGCCTGGCGCTGGCGAGCAAGTTCAGCGCACTGCCGCTGCTGCTGCCGCTGCTGATTGCCTATGCGCTCTACTGGCTGCGCAGCGATTTCTGGCTGGCCTTGCCGCGCCTGTTGATGAGCCTGGGCGCGGGCTTGCTGACCTTTATTATCGCCATGCCTTATGCCTTGATCGATCTGCCAGATTTCGAGGCGGCCATCAAGCAGCAGAGCGACCTGACGACTGGCGCGCTGGATTTTCCCTACGTGCGCCAGTTCGCGGGCACGACGCCCTATCTGTATGAACTCAAGAACATGCTGCTGTATGATCTGGGCGTGCCGCTGGCGCTGCTGGGCCTGGCTGGTTGTATTGTCGTGGGCTGGTGGCTCTGGCGCAACTGGCGCAATGCCTATCTGGTGCCGTTCGCCTGGACGCTGGTCTACTTTGGCATCACTGGCAGCTTTTATACCAAATACTCGCGCTATATGCTGCCGATCTTCCCGCTGCTGTGCATCTTTGGGGCGGCGGCCATCGTCGCTTTTTGGCAGCTTGGCGCGCAGCGTGCCCGGCGCAGCGTGCCGAAGAAAACGCTGGTCTTGCCGCGTGCCTCCTCTTCTGGTGTGCAGGCGAGCCAGGCAGCGGTGCTGCTACGCATCAAAGGCTGGTCGACTGGGCTGCTGCGCTGGACGACACGCCACAGCCGTTGGCTGGCCGCCGGGCTGGCGCTGGTCGTGCTGGGCAGTTCTTTCATCTTTACGCTTGCGTTCGACAACATCTATAGCCAGCCGCTGACGCGCATCCAGGCATCGCGCTGGATTTATCAACATGTGCCCTCTGGCAATGGCGCGCCGGTCAAGACGATTACCTATGAAATTTGGGACGATAGCCTGCCCCTGGCGGTGGATGGTCAGGCGGGCTGCTATCAATATAATTGCGTGGGGCTACCGCTTTACGATGATGATACACCGCAAAAGGCTACGATGCTGGCGCAGACGCTGGCGCAGGCAGACGCGGTGGTGATCTCCAGCCCACGGCTCTATCCCGACTCCATTCCGCGCCTGCCAGACCGCTACCCGATGACGAACCGCTATTATCAACTGCTCTTTGCGGGCAAGCTGGGCTTTCATCTGGCCGCCGTCTTCCAGAACAGCCCCAACCTGTTTGGCGTTTATTTCGATGACAGCGGCGCGGATGAGAGCTACTTTGTCTTTGATCACCCGACGGTGCATATCTTCTTGCCCAATGCAACGCGGCCCAGCGCGGCGCAGATCGATCAGCTTTTGACGAATGGCCTGACGCTGCCGCCGCCCATCAGCCTGAGCGGCGCGCAGAAACCGCTGAAGCTGACACCCGCGCAGATTGCCGCGAACCAGGCCAGCCCACCGCTGGGCCAGCAGTTTCCGGCTGGCAGCATTGCGAATCAGCATCCGTTGATTGTCTGGTGGCTGGTGCTGGAGGTGATGGGGCTGCTGATGTTCCCGCTGGTGGCGTTTGTGCTGCGCAGTTTCCGAGATCGCGGCTGGGCCTTTGCCAAAACGATTGCCTTGCTCGTCATCGGCTATCTGGTCTGGCTTCCGGCCAGCCTTCAGGTGCTGCCCTACAGCGAGGGAACGACGCTGGGGGTGCTGGCGCTGGTTGGTGTGGCCGGGATAGGTGTGGGCTGGGTGACACGCGCCGATTTGAAGGCGTTTCTGCGCGAGCGCTGGAGCCTCTTGCTGGGGATGGAGGCGCTCTTTACCCTGGCCTTCCTGTTCTTTGCGGTGATTCGCGCGCTGAACCCTGACCTCTTCCATCTCTGGCGCGGCGGCGAAAAGCCGATGGACCTGACCTTTATCAATGGGATCCTGCGCAGCCGCTATCTCCCACCGCTGGATGCCTGGTTTTCGGGCGGCTACATCAATTATTACTACTATGGATACTACCTCATCACGGTGTTGATTCGCCTGACCGGCGTCGAAACCACCACGGCGTTTAATCTGGCAATTCCGACGCTCTTTGCGATGGTGCTGACCGGCAGCTTTGCCATCGTGACGCATCTGACGCGCCGCTGGTGGGCCGGGCTGATCGGCGGATTTTTTGTCGTCATGATGGCGAACCTGGATGGCTTCCATCAGGTGCTCAAGGCTTTTCAACAGCATGCGCCACTGTCCTTCGATTTCTGGGCCAGCAGTCGGGTTATACCGAATACCATTAACGAGTTCCCGTTCTGGAGCTTTCTGTTTGCCGATCTGCACCCCCACGTGATTGATTTGCCGATTGAGATACTGGCGATCGGGCTGGCTGTGGCGCTCATCAGCGAATCGCCTACTAGACCGGTTTCGGTGACGCTGGCGATCAGCCGGTTGCTGCTGCTGGGTCTGGTGCTGGGGGCGATCTATTGCACCAACACCTGGGACTTGCCGACGTATGCGCTGCTGATTGTGCTGGCGCTGTTCTGGCGCGAGTATAACGCGCTGCGAGCAGGCGCGCGGCTTTCCTACGCAATGGTCAAGCGCGTGGTTGGCTCGCTCGTCCTGATGGGGGTGAGCGCCTACGTGTTCTATGAGCCGTTTTTTGCGCATTTCCAGACGACGGCTGCCACAGGCACCGGACCGGTGAGCACGCCAGATCAACTGGCAGACTATACTACGCTCTTTGGCATCTGGGCCTTTCTGGCGGCCAGCTTCTTCTTTGTCGAGTTGTATCAATGGATTGCCAGCCTGCTGGTGACACATGGGGACGCTGAGGAGGACTCGGCTGGACTGCGCCCACCCTATTCAACACTCTTCTGGGTGCTGGCGCTAGCTGCTGGCCTGGCGGTCCTCTTAATCTTTATCGCGTGGGGGAAACTGCTGCCGGTGCTGTATGGGCTGCTGCTCGTCGGGCTGTTTCTCTTTCTGGCACAGGGGCGCAAGCAGCGCTCTGCCAAGCAGATTACCTATCTCTTCCTGTTGATGGCGCTTGGCCTGAGCATTCTGGTCGAGACGATCTATATCCGCGATTTTCTGGACAACAGCCCCTACGAACGTATGAACACCGTCTTCAAGTTCTTTATGCAGGTCTGGCTCTTTTATTCGCTGGGCGGTGCGCTGGCGTTGTTCGAGATGATACGCTGGGCCTGGCGGGCGCGCATGCGTGTTTACCATGAGACGCAGACAGGCGCAGCGCTGGCACGCGCAGGCCGGGCCGATGAAGCGGAATGGATCGAGGATGAGTATCCAGAGCGGGCCAGTGCTTCAGGCAGGCGCGCGCGTCAACCAGCACTGCTGCGTGGGAGCATGGCTGTGCTGGAATCAATCTTTTTTGTGCGCGGCCAGGGCATCTTGCCTGGGCTCGTTCGCTGGGCCTGGAGCGTGGGCTTGACGTTTCTGGTGCTGGCGTCCTCGATCTATCTGGTGTTGGGCACGCAGGCGCGCATTGCCGATCACACGGTCTGGGTGCAGGTGCAGCCGCCAGTCAATCCAGCGAATTATCTCCCGACGCTCGATGGCGCTGCCTATATGGCCTCCTGGTATCCGGGGGATTATGACGCCATTCAGTGGATTAACAACAACATCGCTGGCACGCCAGTGATGCTCGAAGATGCCTGTGACTCCTACGAGTGGTATGGGCGGGTTTCTGTGTATACGGGCCTGCCTACGGTGATGGGCTGGAGCGATCATGAGAGCGAGCAGCGCTATGGCGAAGAGGTTGGGGTGCGCAGGAGCGATGTGGAGACGATCTACGCGACCACTGACCCCGTTCAGGCCATGAGTTTGATTCATAAATATGGTGTCCAGTACGTGTATCTGGGGCAGCTTGAACGCGCCACCTGCGGCGGCTTTGGAGGCACGCCTGGCGATCCGCTGCCTGCGGCGGCTATCTCGAAGTTTGACTCGATGGTGGGCACTACCTTGCAGGTAGTCTATCGGAATCCAGATGTTACCATCTATAAAGTGATCGGATAAGCGCGTATGTGTAACGACAAGGAAAGAGTGCATGAGTGATGCCTGGCTCTGGTGGCTTTTTATCCAGATGCTTGGGCTGGCGTGTTTGCCGCTGACCTTTAGTGTCTTTGCCAATCTGCCTGATCGTGGCTGGGCGCTCTCCAAGGCGTTGGGAGTGCTGAGCCTCTGCTTTCTGGTCTGGTTCCCGCTGTCGCTGCCCTCCATTCTGCCAGGCCCACTGGCTGGCTTGGCGCTGCCGTATGCGCGGGGAACGATTCTGGCCTTCTTGCTGCTCTTACTGGCAGTGAACGGCTGGCTGCTGCACTATCGCTGGCGCGAGATCGCGCACATGGCGCGCTCGCAGACCGGCTATATCGTGTTGGGCGAGGCGCTTTTTGCGGGAGCGTTTGCGTTGCTGATCTGGATTCGCGCTTTCATACCGGACATCTATGGCACTGAGAAGTTTATGGATGAAGCCTTTATCTCGGCCATTCTGCGTAGCCCGCATCTGCCGCCAAATGACCCCTGGCTCTCTGGCTATGCTATCAACTATTACTATTTTGGGCATTTTATTGTTGCCACCATTGCCAAGCTGCTGGGCACGTCGCCTGCCGTCGCCTTTAATACGGGGATTGCGCTGATCTTCGCCCTCATGGCTGTGAATCTCTTTGGCGTCACCGCCAACGTGGCGACGTTGCTGCGCGGCCAGCGCCAGCGACGCTCCGGGCTGCCGGTGCGGCATCATTTGCTGGCTGCTGCGCCCTATGGTCTGGCGGCAGTGCTGTTTTCGTTGATCTTTGGCAATCTCTTTGGCGCTAACGAATGGCTGGCCCAGCTAGGCGTTGGCCTTTCATTTGAAAGCGGCCTGGTGAATGTGCTGGCGCTGCTCTTGACTGCGGGAAGCCTTGCTGGCCTGCTCTGGTTTCTGGTTCCGCTTGTGCAGCGCTGGCGCAGTCAAGATGCGGGCAGGCTGAGCGCGAGCAGGCTCATTGGTGTCGGGGTCTTTGGCGTGACGACCATTGCCCTCCTGCCCTGGTGTGTCAGTCGCATTGCGGACATGGCCGCGTGGCTGCGCGTGGCCTGGCCGCAGATCACCAACTGGCTGGGGCATCCAGCGCTCTGGGCCAATTATGACTGGTGGAATCCGTCGCGGGCGGTGCATAGCAGCCCAAATGGGTATCAGAACATCACCGAATTTCCCGCGTTCAGCTTTTTGCTGGCTGATCTGCACGCGCATGTGCTGGCCCTACCGTTTACCGTGCTGGCGATTGGTGTAGCGCTCAATTTCTTGCTGGCGCGCGGGCGCTGGCTGGCGGCCCTGGGCGAAACTACTGGGCAGCGCGCGCTGACGCTGGTGAGTGCGGCGGTCATTATTGGCAGCCTGTACGCGATGAATGGCTGGGATTTGCCCACCTATGCCGGGCTGGCGCTGCTCTGCCTGGCGGCGCAGCAATGGCGAGCGTATGGTCGCCGCTTCAGCCAGGCGCTGCTGGTAAGCGTCGCCACGCTCGCGGTGAGCGGGATGCTTCTGGGCCTGATTTTCTATCTGCCCTTTCTCGCCACCTTTAACTCACCCTCCCAGGGCATCGGGCTGATTCCACCAACGGTTGCCAATGCGCAGGGGCAGTTGGTCTCGCAGCCAATCAGCTTCGGTGACCGCACGTCATTTACGGATTTCTGGAATGTCTTTGGCCTGTTTCTTACCATCGTGGGCGGATATCTCCTGTGGCAGCTTGCCCTTGGGTTGATGCTGCGCTGGCGGCGCGCGGTACAGGTGCGCCAACACCGCTTGAGCAGCGCTCTGCACAAAACAGGCGACGATGATGAGGTGAGCGCTGCGACTCGCAGCAAAGCAGAGGAACCGCTGGATGTGGCGCTCTCCGTGCTGACCTGGGGGCTGCTCGTTGGGCTGGTGGTCGTCGTGTTCCTGCTGTTTGTGCCCTACAGCCTGGTGCTGGTGATTTGCCTGGTGGGCGTGGGTATTTGTGCCGTGCTGGCCTATCGGCGGCTGCCGCAGACGGGGCTGGTGTTTACGCTGATGCTGGCCGGAACAGCGCTGGCGCTCGTCGGCTTCTGCGAAGTGGTCTATCTGCGCGATGTCTTTGACCACAGCGAATACTTTCGTATGAACACGATCTTCAAGCTCTATTACCAGGCGTGGACGCTGTTTGCGGTGAGCGGCGGTGCGCTGCTCTATGAACTGCTGGGAACCGGCTGGCGCATTTCCTGGAAACATTTGGCTCCGGCGCAACGTCTCATAGAACAAACGGTGACGCCGCGCCCGGCAGGCGCACAAGCGGCGGTGAGCAGCGGGCCTGCGGAGATGCTCCAGGGCATCGCTGCCAGCCGAGCCGCTTCAGCGGTGTCAGAAGGAGCGACGGCACATCTGGAAAGCGGCACGCAGGCATCTGCCGAGGAGGTTGGTGGGTCGAAACTGCCCGCCGCAGAGCAGCCGTCAGCAGATAACGGTCATTCCTATAGCCATGAAGGTGGCGGGAGCGCTGAAAGCTTGGCTGGCTTGAATGAACGGCCAGAGCCGACACATGGCATTCCTCCGCAGCGCCATCGCGGCGGACGCGGCGATTATAGATCGTCTGATAGCTTGACTCCGAGCTTGCGTGTCCTGGGATTGGGTGGTAAGCTGGTCTGGATAGGTGGGTTTCTGCTGCTGGTGCTGGCGGCGCTGGTCTATCCACTCTTTGCGACGGATGCGCGCACCGGGCAGTATCAGCATCAGGTGGGACTCGATGGCGCTGCATATATTGGGTCACTGCCTGCGCAGGGCGGCCCGCCCTGCGATGAGGGGCTAAGCCGGGGCGATGCTGATGCCATTCGATGGATTAATGCCCATATCGAAGGCGATCCGATCATGGTCGAGGCGGCCTGTCAGCAACTTGCTTCCTATAATGATTTTGGGGGTATTGCCGTTTTTACCGGCCTTCCAACGGTGCTTGGCTGGGGCTATCATGAATATCAGTGGCGCGTGAACTGGTTGACCAACCCCGTCAACGCCGCCGATTTTAATCGGCGTTCGGCTGATCTTGATACGATCTATACCAGCAGTGATGCGGGACAGGTCATGCGACTTTTGCACCACTATAATGCAAGCTATCTCTACGTGGGATCGTTAGAACATCAGAAATATCCCAAGGCCGATTTGAGTCGTTTTGCTCAATTCTTGACGGTGGTGTATCAGGCAGAGGGTGTGACCATTTATCACATTCCATAAATTGGGGGCCACAGCGTGGATAAAGAGACTGCAACCGAGCGCGAACGCGAAGCGATCAATGACCCGCTGGCCGAGCCAGCCAAGGCGGACACTGCTGCTCCAGCGGAACCAGAGCAGACGCGCCAGCCCAGGAAGAATGGACGCCGCCACAACGGGCAGCAGCCAGAGCCTGTGGCGACAGAGTGGCTGGAGGAAGACGCCATTGAGGCTGCGGAGCAAAGCGAGGAAGCAGATCAGGACACGTCTTTTGCCTCGGAGCCGGGCGACTCGTTAAATCAGATTCGGAAGCTGGCGCCCTGGGTGATGCTGGCGCTTTTTGCCGCCTTTCCGAATTACGTGACACTGGCGATTCTGGTGCTCTCACTGGCTCTCAATGGCCCGCAGCTTTGGGGAATCGTTCGCTCAATGAACATCGAGCATTGGGGCTATGTGGGCTTGACGCTACTGGCGGGCGGGCTGCGCTTCTGGGATTTGGGGCTGAAGCCGCTGCACCATGATGAGAGCATGCACGCTTATTTTTCATACCTGTTCTTCTTGAACCCTTCCAGCTATCAATATAATCCGATTCTGCATGGCCCGTTTCAGTTCCACGCGATCGCCTATGTCTATTATGTTGCCCACGGTCTTGGCACGCCAGATGGCGGCGTCACGGATGTGACGGCGCGCATCGCTGCGGCGACGATGGGCACGCTGATGATTCCGACGTGCTATTTCTTGCGCACGCGCATCGGCAAGGCGGGCGCATTGGTGGCGGCTTTTCTGCTGACGATTTCCCCCGTCTTTGTCTATTATTCCCGTTTCACCCGCGAAGATATTTACTTTGCCTCCTTTATCTTTATCACGGTGGTGGCGTTTTTCAAATATGCCGAAGAGCGGCGTTTGCACTGGCTGTTGATCGCCCTGGGCGCGTTTACGGGCGCGTATGCTACGAAAGAATCGGCCTTCTTTAATATTGCTATCTTCGGTGGCCTGCTAGGGGGCTTCATCGCCTGGGAGCTTGGCTCGCGCGTTGTCTATCCTTCGGCGCGTCGCCAGGACGAAGCAGACGCACTGGCAGCATCGCAAGGGGGGCCGGAAGCAGATGATGAGGCGGCGGCGGAGCCGCCCAGGCGGCGCGCGCGTCTGCCATTGGGGCTTGATCAGCACGCGGGAGTGCTGGCGGTGCTGCTCTATCTGCTGGTAGCGGGCATTGCGGCCAAGCTGGTGCTGGGTTGGGTAGAGAATACCAGCTCCTGGATTGCCGCCACCGATAAATATGGCGCTGCCAACCAGGATCAGATTGCCGCGCAGCGACTTGCCCAGGCGCAGGCCAGTTCCCAAAATATCGAGAATGTGCTGGTCAATGTGCTCCTGGTTGCGCTGGTGGTGATTGCCATCATCGTGCTGGTGGCAGTCATCTGGCAGTTCTTCACCGACCCTTATCAAACGCCTCCTGCTGATCGCATGGCGCGGCGTGGCCTGGCGCGCTGGGTGGACCCCATCCGGCAGCCGCTGCTGGATGGGCTGGTGCGGGTGCCGTGGTCGCACTGGTTCTTTGGCCTGCTGGTCGTTTTTGGGGTCTTCGCCGGGCTATTCTGGATTGTGCCCACCAATGCGCCTGGCGCTTGTAACGGTTCCACGCCGCTGGTGCAGGGGGCCATTTGCTCGTGGACGCAAGGCTTCCATCAAGGCATCGGCGATGGATTGGTGCAGGGCATCTTCTACTGGATTACCCAGCAGCAATATGCGCGCGGCGGCCAGCCCTGGTATTATTACCTGATCTTGATTCCTTTTTACGAGCAGTTGATAGTGGTTTTCGGTATCGGTGGCCTGATTCGCTGCCTGGTTCGCCCGAACCGCTTCCGGCTGTTTGTGGTGGTGTGGTTTGTTGCCAGTCTCTTCCTTTATTCCTGGGCGGGCGAGAAGATGCCCTGGCTGACGCTGCATATCGTGCTGCCGCTGCTGATTCTGGCAGCGATTGCGCTGGAGTGGGCGCTGGCGCGGGTGATGGAGATGCTGGATGAGATGGCGCAAAACCGCTTTGAGGGCCGTTCCGCGTTTGCGGGACAGGTGCTGGGACGTTCGGCCAGGCCGCTCTTTACGCTGACGATCGCGTTTCTCTTGCTCATCCCGATGCTGCACAGCATGCTCTTTGTGACCTATGTCGACCCTGGCGACGCGCCGCATGAGATGCTCTCGTATGTGCAGACGACCACCGATGTGACCGACGTGATGGCAAAGATTGCAGCGCTCGACCAGCAACTCTATGGTGGCACGCATCAGTTGCGCATTGGGCTGCCGAATAGCCAGGCGATCTGGCCGTTTTCCTGGTATCTGCGCGATTACAAGAACGTCTACTATTACTACGATGGCAAAAATCCCCCTCCGGCTGATTTGGATGTGATCATCACCGACCCTGGAGCCGAGACCGCCTTTACTGCCCCGGATGCGACTCATCCGCAGGGGTTGTTCCTGGCGCATCAGTATCGCATTCGTGCCTGGTGGGACGAAGGCTATAAGCCACCGCCCTGTGTGCCGACGCAAACCAAGCCCTGCGACCCGAATCTGCTTTACGGCGGCATCGGTGTGTGGCCCTGGCTCTCGTATGGCGACCCGGCGCCTTGCGAAACGATCACGACCCAAAATCAGCAGGTAGCCCAGCAACTGGCGCAGACGGGCGTAGTCTACTGCGTAGACTCGCAGAATCCGGTGCGCATTGCTGCCTGCACGAAATCATCGCAGAGCCAGACGGGCGTCAACTGCGCGGCGGTGCCTTCTGTCGATTTCGGCAAGGCGTTCGGCAATTTCTGGGACTGGCTCTGGACGCGCCAGGCGATTGGCCCGACGGATGGGTCGACCGATTTCATGTTCCTGGTGCGCAGCGGTTTACCCATGCAGCCGTGACATGATTCAGGAAAGCTCTCTCAATAGAGCAAGTGATTGCGGCGCTTATGTCAGATTTGACGGAACTTGAAGAAAAACTAGGCATTGTCATTCAGGATAAGCGGCTGCTGGAGCGCGCCTTTACCCATCATTCAACCTGCCCCGAGACAGCTAATGTGGACGCTTATGACCCGTTGGAGTTTCTAGGCGATGCTGTGCTGGGGGCGTATGTGGTGGAGTATATCTATCGCACGTCGCCGGGCGCGAGCGAGGGGGAGATGACGGCGCTGAAATCCGAGGCGGTCAGCCGGCGAACACTGGCCGAGATCGGGAAACGGCTGAACCTGATCGACTATGTACGCATCGATCTGGCTAATCTGCGCACCTTCAATGAGCGCTCCAAAGAATCGCTTTCGGCGGATTTGGTAGAGTCGCTGGTAGGGGCTATTCATCTGGACCAGGGGCCGGAAGCTTCGCGGGCTTTTGTCGAACGCGAGGTGCTGCCCATCGTTGAGCAGGTTCGGGGACAGTTGCACGAAAATAACCCCAAGGGGCGACTCCAGCAAGCGGTACTGCGCAGCAAAGGGACGCTGCCGCGCTATCATTTGCTCAAGCAAGGTGGCAACAGCAATGATCGCGTCTACACTGTAGGCGTGTATGTGGGCGATAGCCTGCTTGCCACGGGCACGGCTTCCAGTATCAAAGAAGCGGGCAGGTTAGCGGCTCGTGAGGCACTGCGGGCTGCGGCGGAAGCTGAAATTGCCGTGGCAGAAGCAGAAGCGGCTCTGGCGGAGTCGGACGCTGGAACGGAAGCGCCTGATCTTATGCCTGATGTGGATATTGCCGATGCTCAAGAGTGAGGAGCCTGCCGCGCTTGATGGCGGCTGGTATGAAGAGCAGCTTGGGCAGGACGAGCGCCGCCGCCGTGGGCATTATTCTACGCCGCCAGAACTGGTTGCCAGGATGCTGGAGTGGGTGGGCTACTCTGCCGGGGGTGATCTGGAGCATCTGGCGCTGCTGGACCCGTCGTGTGGGGTCGGCAACTTTCTGGCTGGCGCGGGGCAGATGTTGCTGGCCCATGGGCAGGCACACAATTGGTCAGCGTCGCGCACGCTGGCCGCGCTGCAAGCAAACCTGTGGGGTTTGGAGATGGACCCCGCAGCCTGCGCGCTGGCCGAACTGCGCTTGCGCGCGCTGGCGCGGAACCTTGCCCCAACGCAGCATTTGCGTTTTCATCTGCACCAGGCAGACGCGCTGGCGTTGGCTGCCACGCCGCGCTTTCAAATGGTGATTGGCAATCCTCCCTATCTGGCTGCGCGCCACCACGATCTTCAGCCCTATCAGCGCGATTACCTGAGCAATGGGCAGCGCGATGCGTACCTGTTGTTTGTGGAACAGGCGTGCCGCTTTGTTGCGCCCGATGGCTGGCTGGGCCTGGTCTTGCCAGACCCGATGCTGGCGCGCGGCAACGCGGCAGATGCGCGCCGTTTGCTGCTGGAGTCGTTTACCGTCAAGCATCTGGTGCATCTGGAAGGAGTCTTTCGCGCCGAGGTGGGAACGCTGGTGTTGATTGCCCGGCACGTGCCGCCGCCACCACAATACACCATTCCCTGGAGCCGTCTGGACTGGAAACAGGCTCGCCAGGGACGGAGCGGGCTGACGGGCGCGCTGAAGGTCGAGGTCTGGCGAAGGCAGCCACGCGCCGAATGGCGTTATCTGCTGGGGGCGAAAGAAGCCACGCTTTTTGAGCGCCTGGAGTGTGAGGTGCCCAGTGCGCCACTGGGCGACCTGGTGAGCATTAGCCGGGGAGAAGAAGTTGCCCGCAGCGCCGCCACAGAGACGGTAGCGCCTGATGCCACACTTCTGCCGGTCTTGCGCGGTGGGCTGGATGTGCGCCCTTTTCGCTGCCGCTTTGCGGGCGTCTATCTGCGCCGCGAACAGGTGATCAAGCCGCTGGAGCGCTATCGCGCGCCCAAACTGCTGGTGGTCAAAAGCACCGGCCTGCTCTCTGCCGCGCTGGATGAGCAGGGCTATGCTGCCATCCAGACGCTCTATCTGCTCCATCCTAAAACGGCAGAGTGTTTGCCTGGGTATCTGCTGGCGCTGCTGAACTCGCGCTTGTTGCGTGGGTATCTCTGGCTGCACCATACAGCATATAAGCTGGTGCAGCCACAAATTGAACAAGAAGTGCTGGCGCGCCTGCCGATTCCCCTGGCTGCGCCCGCCCAGCAGCAGGAGCTTGCCGCGCTGTCCGTCCAGTTGCGTCAGCACTACCAGCAGTGGGATGCCCGGACGGTTCTCTCGTCTGCGGAGGGGAACATCGCTGACGCTTGCGAGAATGAAGCTGCCTGGATACAATTAGAGCGGACAGTTGTGGACCTCAATATGTGCCTGAACAGCCGCATTGGCAACTTCTGCGGGCTTTCGGCTGATGAACAGGCGCTGCTTGAGCGCCTCCCAGCGCCAAGATAAGCAATGGAGCTTGAAGAAGGCGGGTTTTCAGGGCTGAAAGCCTGCGCTGTTGTGCAAGAGGAGGGATAGATTTGATGCCTGAAGAACGCAAGCTGCGCGTGCTGGTTGCCAAACCGGGACTGGATGGTCATGATCGCGGAGCAAAAATACTTGCGCGGGCGCTGCGCGATGCCGGGATGGAAGTAATCTATACGGGCATTCGCCAGACGCCGCAGATGATTGTGGAAGCCGCCATTCAAGAAGATGTCGATGCCATCTTGATGAGCATTCTTTCAGGGGCGCATATGGCGATCTTCCCCAAAGTGATGGAACTGCTCAAGGAGCAGGAGGTCGATGATGTGCTGGTGATGGCTGGCGGCATTCTGCCCGACGAAGATATTCCCGCGATTGAGGCGCTGGGCATCAAAGGGAACTTTGGGCCGGGGACTTCGACCGAAGAGATTATTGCGTATGTGCGCTCCCATATCCACCCCTCGCGTCTGGAGGGCGCTGCCGCGCGTCACAAGACGGCTGGCGAGCCAACGGAAAAGGCGGCTCAGTAGCGATGGATATGGTTGAGCGCGTGCTCGGCGGAGATCGCCGCGCGCTGGCGCGTCTGGTAACGCTGATCGAGAACGAGTCTCCCGAAGCGCGCGATTCTCTGGCGCGGCTCTATCAGCAGAGCGGGCGTGCGCAGATTGTCGGCGTAACTGGCTCGCCAGGAGCCGGGAAAAGCACGCTCGTCACACAGCTTTGCCGCGAACTGCGTCGGCGCGATTTGCGCGTTGGCGTGGTGGCCGTGGACCCCAGCAGCCCCTTTACCGGCGGCGCGATTCTAGGGGACCGCATCCGCATGCAGGAATTGGCTGGTGACCCTAACGTGTTTATCCGCAGCATGGCAAGCCGGGGCAGCCTGGGCGGTCTGGCGGCTTCCACCAGAGATGTGGCGCGCGCGCTGGATGCGGCTGGCTATCAGGTGGTGATTATCGAGACGGTGGGCGCGGGCCAGGCCGAAGTGGAGATCGTGCGCGCGGCGCACAGCGTGCTGGTGGTGACGGTGCCGGGAATGGGCGATGATATTCAGGCCCTCAAGGCGGGCATTCTGGAGATTGCGGATATTTTTGTGGTGAATAAGGCTGATCGCCCCGGCGCTGACCAGGCTGCGGCTGAACTGCGCATGCTGCTCAGCCTGGCGGCAAAGCAGCCAAAGTCGCCCGATGTCTGGCGTGTGCCCATCCTGAAAACATCGGCCACGCAAGGTGAGGGCATTGCGGAATTAGTTGACGCGCTTTTTCAGCATCGCGCGTTCCTCAGCGAGAGCGGCCAACTGACCCAGCGCAATCAGCGTCAGGTGCGCAGCGAGGTGCTGGCGTTGCTTCAGCAGGCGTTGGCGCAGCGTTTGAAGCAAGAGGTTACCGATGAAGAGTGGCAGCGGTTGATCGATGCCGTGGTTGCGCGCCAGACGAATCCTTACGAGGTGGCTGATTCGCTCGCCCGCCGCGTTGGTCTTGGCGCATCCAGAGAAGCTGGCTGCTGAAGTGTTTTCCTCCTCCTCGGGTATGCGGCACATGTTTTGCAAGCTCTTTGATGATTCACATCTTGAGCTTGCAAGGCATTCGCCTGTAGAGGAGGAGTTTTTTTATGCCATCTCTGTTAGAAGACGAGTCTGAAACGATGATCGGCCAGCCCCACGGCGCTGATGTTTCTGCGGAGCGCGCCGCGAATGCCGCCGAGGCTGCATCGCTGGCGGCCCAGCGCGCCGCCAGCGCGGTAGAGCGCCTCGGGGGCTGGCTGGCGCTGCTGGCGAATCGCGCGCCGCAGATGCCTCTGGCTCAAGCGCCGCGAGAGCGTGTTCCGGAAGCCGCTTTTGGCGCTGGGCTGGAACGAGAAAACGGTACACAGGGTCATGGTGTCACGGATAATATCAAACGCGCGGCTATGACGGTGGGACAGCGCATCAGCGATCTTTCTGGTGGGCGCTATGGATTGGAAGTTCAGCCCCCAAAGGCTGAGACGAAGCCAGGGAAAAAAGCGCGGAAGCGCCTGGAGCGCCAGATACGCGAAGAGGCCAAAGCCGAGCAGTTTGGGGCAGGCGTGCGCTGGTTTCCCTGGATGCTGGGCATGAGCCTTGGCCTGGTCATCGGGCTGGTGGGTGTGGCGTACTGGCAACGCCGCCGCCTGCAAGAGTTTTGGGAACGGACTTCCCAACGCATGCAGCACGCATCAGAAGGAGTGGGGCGACCGCTGGAGAGCGGTTCCACGCGATCCACCATGCTTCAGCCGAACATGCCAACTGGGCCGTCGTATGCTTCGCCGTTTGGGGCGCCTGCTTCGACTGATGAGAGCAATCAGCAGGCCAATGGCCGCAGAGAATCAATCTTGCCCTGAGCCTCCATCAACGCATACAAGGCTGAGAAAGCGCAAGCCAGCCTCGCTTCTGAAACCTGGGACGGAAGCCGTTCGGAAGCGAGGCTGGCTTGCCATCATTTGACGCTGCCGCATCGCCCGTGTACACTCCATCATATACTGCAACTTGGGCGCAGCCAAATCGTAAAGAGTTTGAAAGGATATGTGAACCCAAGCTAACCGCCGCCTGAGATGAGGCGCGAGCCAGGCGATGGGCGTTGTTATATCGAGGAGCAGGATATGGGAGATAATGGGCAGCGATTTCCGCCCGATGAGGATGAACTCAGCCGACAGTTTCAAGAAGCCAGTCGGATGATACGCGAAGGCTTGAACGAGGCTGGCGGGCGGCTTCGCCAGGCGTTTGGACGCCTGAATGAGATTTGGGAAGACAGTGCCCCCTTTACTCCAACTCACCTGACAGGAAGCCGGGAGGAGGAGTATGTTCGGGGGCTGGCGAAAAAGTGGACCGCCCAAGATTTTCTGGTGACGCCTGACCTGAGCGACACTATGGCGATTCGCTCGTGGGAGCATGCTGACCTCTGGGAGATTTCAGTGCAAACCCGCTGGGAGGCGCGCCGCTTTGAGGCCAGCACCGAGCCATATACCGGACAACAACCGGTGAACACGGGGCGCATCCTGCCGGTCTGGGATTACGACCTGGCTCCGGTGCAAGACCTGCGCTCGCAGGTGGTGCGCGAGCGTGTGCCGGAGGGCGATGAACTGGCGCTGTGTCTTTCCTGCAATGGCAGCGGGCGCGCGCCCTGTTCCAATTGCAGCGGGCGCGGCTGGCTGGTGTGCAACGATTGTAAGGGGCGAACCAAGCTGCGCTGCCCACGCTGTCGCGGCAAGGGCATCATTCCTGATTGGGCGCAGAGGAAGCCGAGCAAGGGATTTTTCCAGGACCAGGCGGAAAAATTGGCTTCGTCGATGGCTGATCGCGCCAACGATGTGATCGATAATGTGCGTCAGTATGTGCCGCTGCCCGACCAGGGTCCGCATACCGGCGAACGCCCCAAGGGCATGATTCCTTGCCCCGACTGTGTTGAGGGTGAGATCGACTGCACCTGTGGCAATGGCAAGCGGGTTTGCGCGGTCTGCCAGGGGTCAAAGAACCAGGCGTGCCCAGTCTGCAAGGGTTCGGGCAAGGTCATTCGCCACCGCGAGATTGTGCGTCGCTTTGACGTGCGCCCTTCCACGCAAACCTCTGGTGAAAGTCCCATTCCGATGCGCTTCCTGCGGCGTGCCGAAGGGGAGGTGATCGCTACGATCGAGACCCAGGAGGCGCTGGAGCAGCAGACGCCGCCAGCGGGCGTGCCTGAGCAGGTCTGGAGCATGGCCCAGGATGCGGCGCGCGCCGGTCGGCAGAGCATTGCGCCTGATGAGCGCGTGACGATGCAAGTGGTGGAATTGATGCGGGTTCCGGTTGTCAAAGTGGTGTATGGCTATGCTGATGACCCATTCGTCTTCTACGCGTTTGGCGCGGAGGGCAAGGAACGGTTTTATGCTGAAACCTTCCCACCCCGCTGGAAGCGCGTGGAACGTTTTGTGCGCTCGCTCGCCCAGGAGATCATCCCGCCAGCCCCACCCGGCGGGCAGGTCAGCGATCTGGAGAGCTATCGCCAGACCCGCGAAGGCAGCGGACGACAGCGCATTCCGGTGGAGATGCCGCCCGTGGTGGTGCAGGAGGAGCAGCATGGGAATGAGCCTGGCGGGCAGGCTCAGCCTGGAGATGAAGGGTCGGACGCTGCCCCTGAAGACGATGAGGCGTAGGTACTGAGCAGCGGGCGCCCCTGAAGCATCGCTTCAGGGGCGCCCGCTGTTCTTGTCTTCAGGCGCTTTGGGGCGCGCAGCACCCTGGGACTTCAGGCGCCGGCGCGAGTGGAGGTGTTTGGTGTCATATTTAAGTTTGAGCGCTGATGAACGCTCCGGCACCTGCTGCTGCCTCAGTTGTTGGGACTGCGCCTGCGCCTCTTGTGCCAGGTCATCCTGATCTGCTGCCTGCCAGAGCAGCGCCGCGGTGTGCAGCAAGGCGCTGGCGCCTGTGTGGTCGCCCTGGTCGATGCGTTCCCGCGCTTTATTTTGGACGCGATAGCTGGTGACATACTCAATGGCCTGCTTCACCTTTGGCGGGATGTTCAGGCTGGTAGGTGGCATGACCTCCACAAAATCAACGGCGATGCGCTCGCTTTTGCGCTGGTCGAGCAGCCTGGCGCTGGGAATATCATACTGCGCCTCTAGCTGCCCCAGCACGTAATGGCCCCTGGCGTTGGCTGGCAGCAGAATTTCCCACAGCAGCGCCAGCGCGCATTCCTGGCCGGAGGCAGGGACGTTGCCAATATCAAGCTGCGCATCGCGCGTCAGCATCCAGCGCTGGTCGGATGCCGCCGCATCCATGATTTCACTCATGTCAGGAATAATCCGCGTGATGCGCCGGATGCGCACGCCGCCCTCTAGCTGCATGACCAGCCTGACATTGGTTGCCAGGGTATTGCGCAGCGCGCCGACTCGTTCCTCCAGGGCTGTCAGAATATCATTAGCTCCTGCCAGGTAGTCGGCAAAGCCTTCGCTGATGTCGGCAATCTGGTCAAGCAGCGACTCGTTCCATTCGGTGCCAATGCCCAGCGCGGTGATGGCTATCCCATTTTCGTGTGCTTTCTGCGCCAGTTCCAGGCAGCGCTCCTCGTCGCCATAAGTCTGGCCGTCGGTAAGCAGAATCAGATGGCTGACCATGGACTGATGCGAGAAACGGTCTAGTTCTTCCAGAGCCTTTGCCAGCCCCCAGCCGATCTCGGTGCCGCCGCGTTCGTGCAGGCTTTCAACAGCCGCAATCATCACGTCAGGAATCTGCTTGGCTTCGGCGCGCACGATCACCTCGGCGCGGTTGTCGAAGGCGACGACGGAGAGTATGTCGCCTGGTTGAAGGCGCTTGATGAGCAAACGCAGGGCCATTTTGACAGCGCGCAGCTTTTCGCCGCGCATCGAACTGCTGCGGTCAATTGCCAGGCAAAGGTTCAGCGGGAGCGCACCGGTTACTGCGCCGTCCATCACTGGGATAATCTCGCTCAGCAGATACAATAGTTGCTCCTCAGGATAAACCTGTGCCTGTTTCTGAGAGAGCGTGCAATTGAGTTCAAACCCTGGCGTAAAGAGGGGTGGTGGCCCCATGCCCTCCCGCCAGTACAGCGGCGCTGTGCCTGATCCTCTGGTGGGCTGGGGCATGTTGACCTTTCCATTCTGCTGTTTGCGCAACTGGTCATAGTCGGCGCGTAATTCTGCCGATGAGAGAATTTGATAGGCTTCATAGATAGCGCGAAAGCGTTCGTTGGCCTCCGGATCGTCGGGCTTGACATCAGGGTGGTACTGGTGAGCCAACGCGCGGAATGCCTGCTTCACCTCGTCTGCCGAGGCACCTGGTTTGATGCCAAGAATCCTATAGTAATCGGGAAACATGCTCTGCCACCGCCCTTCTTTTCAACAAGCAATCATCAAGCGAGCGATAAATGAGTACAAGAGTCAGATCAAGCGCTGGACGCAGCTTGCGCTTCAGCACCAGGCAAGGATTCAGTCAGAATCTCGATGAGCAGCGCGGTGCTGTTATCTTGCCCGCCAGCTTCATCAGCCAGCGCGACCAGAAGCGCGGCGCGCGCTGGCGTGGTGCCCCCATCCCTGGAACCGGTGAGAATGTTGGCAATGGTGGCCTCCGGAACGGCATCCCAAAGGCCATCACTGCATAAGAGCAGGCAGTCTCCAGCTTCCAGCGGACAGGAGACCAGATCAACCTCCACCTCATCCTGTTGGCCCAGCGCGCGATAGAGCGCGTTGCGTCTGGGGTGGCTGGCCTGGTCGGCAGGATCGATCTGCCCAAGACGAATCAGCCGCTGCACAAAAGAATGATCTTCGGTAAGCAGCGTCAGCACCCCACGGTTCAGACGATAGACGCGGCTGTCACCGACGTGGGCAATCAGCGCTTGCCCGCCAAAGATGAGCAGCGCGGTGGTGGTGGTGCCGATGGTCCGGCCCTGCGTATGCACCAGGGTGCGAATCTGACGGTTCGCGATGCGAAAGCCCTCCACGAGCGCTTCGCGCATCTGTTGTTCGCGCTCCAGCGCGCCGGTTGCGGCTGACCCTTCGGCTTCCTCGGACCATTGCAGCAGCGGCAGCGCGAGCCGTCTTGCCACCTGTTCCAGAATGTTCTGTGTGGCAATCTGGCTGGCGAGTTCCCCGTGCGCTTCTCCGCCCATGCCGTCGGCAACGACAAAGCAGGCGATGAGGCGCGATTGGCCGGTGCCATCAGGGATCGTGAGCACTAGCTCACCTAGCGCGTCCTCGTTGTTGGCGCGCACGCGGCCAACGCTGGTCGCGTGGCCGGTAAGCACAGAAAAAGCACGCGGCGGATGCTGGCCTCCAGGTCGTCCTGTTGCCTGTTGCTCTCCCAGCGCCTGTTGACAATCGGCGATGACCTGAGCAGCGGACTGATAGCTGTGGCGGCTGCCTTGTTCGCGTATCTTGCTGATGGCGCGCGCGAGCGGGCCGTTGTTTTCCTGGGCCTGCTGCATCCCCGCCAGCGCGCCAAGCGTGAGGGCCAGGAAGTTGGCATCACGCTCGAAGAGCAGGCGCGCCTCATCGCCGCCGAGGCGTACGATCTGAGCGTCCTCCAGGCCGCCGAGGCAGGCTCCGCCATGTATGAGCAGGATGCTGCCCGGCTGGACCCGCAGATGAGCCACACCCTGGCTGTGCAAGTAGGCCAGGGCCTCACCAATTGTGATGATCTGCTGAAGCGCTTCGGGAGGGGATAAAACGTTGATCTGCTGAGCATGCTGTGGCTGCGGCGTGATCACATAGGTTCGCTCGCCAAGGGTCAGCGCGGCGCATGGTGCGAGCAGCGCCGGATGTTCCAGCTGAAGCTTTGCCAGTGCTGCGATGGAGCGGGTCTCGCTCGCTGGATACTCGATGACGCGATAGGCTTTGCCAGAACCGTTCCGCGCCAAGGCGACGTAATGGTTCTCGTCTGGGCCACTGTTGAGAAGCTGGTCGATCACATAGTCCCCAAGCGCAGTATTGGCGGGCAGCGGAAGCAGCCCTTGTATCCCGGGCGCTGCATAATGGAACGGTTCTGTCACGACCTTACTCTCCCGTGTGCTTAGATGGCGCAGCGTAGCGCGTAGACGTAGTGATCGTTGCTGCCAACATAGAGGATGCCATCGCGCACCAGCGGCGAGGATGGCACCGGGCCGCCGGTCTGAAACTTCCAGCGCAGTTGGCCGTTACGCGCATCCAGGCAGTACACAGCGCCATCGCTGCATCCAAAATAGACGTAGCCCGCCGCGACGGCTGCGGTTGAGGTGATCTGGCCGCCGCTCTGATACTTCCAGAGCACGCGTCCCAATTTGGCATCCAGGCAGTAAAAATAACGATCCACCGAGCCAATATAGATGCGCCCCTCGCTCAATGTGGGCGAGGCGATGATAAAGTCAGAGGTGCGATGCTTCCAGGAGGTCCACCCCAGGGCTATGTCGATGCCGTAGACCAGCCCATCCATCGACCCGACGTAGATCATGTCGGTGCCTACGGCGGGCATCGACATGACGCTATACTGCGTGGCAAAGTTCCACTTTTCTTTGCCGGTGGCGGCTTCGAGGGCGTACACATGCTCGTCGTCGGAGCCAATATAGATGATGCCGTCTTTGTGCGCTGCCGTGGAGCGGACTTCACGCCAGGTTTTGAACTTCCAGAGCTGCCGCCCTGAGCGCAGGTCGAGCGCGTGCACAAATCCGTCGTCTGACCCCACCACGACCATATCCTGGATGATCCGAGGAGAGGAACGTACGTGATTCCAGGTGCGGTACGTCCAGACCTCGCTGTTAGTCTGGGCGTTCATGGCGTAGACCTGATGATCTTCTGAGCCAAAAATGACCAGATCGCCTATGCAGGCCGGGGTGCAGCAGATGCCGCCCTCGGTGGCAAATTTCGACTTGAACGCGCCCGTTCCCGCATCCAGCGCATAGAGGTTATAGTCATAGGAGCCAATATAGATGGTGTCGTGCGCCAGCGTGGGCGAGGACCGCACTTCTTCCTCAGTTTGGAAGCTCCAGAGCAAGGGCGGGCTGGGCATCTGTATCCTTGTCTGCCCGTAACTGATGGAATGACTTCCCGCGCCCATGCGATCTATGACCGGAGCAGGCGCAGTGCCGGGAGCGCCTCCGCCGTTTGCGCCTGGGAAGAACGGTTGCTGCTCTCTTTCGGGGGCGAATTGGGGTCCTGCCACCTCTCGAAAAACGCCGGTCACCTTTGGCAAGACACCTGAAGCAGCGCCGAGTGTGCCAGTATGCTGCCCGTTCCCGTTTTGCGGGGGACTGGCGGGCGCTGGTGGCGGCATGGTGGGAAGGCGCAAGAGTTGCCCCGTGCCAGCCAGAGAAGTCAGATGGAGCGCTTGTTGAATGGCTTCCTTCAATTCGGTGGCCGACTGCCAGCGCTGGTCGCTCTGATAAGCCAGGCACTTCATGATGACCGTCTCCATCTCTGGAGAAATGTTCGGGTTGAGCAGGCGCGGTGGCCGCTCGTGAAAGGTAAAAGGTGTCTCCAGGCGTGGGTCGCTGGCGGTGAGCAGTTGGTGGAGCATGGCTCCCAGGGCATAGATGTCGCTGCGTGGGTCCACAAAGCCCTTATATTGCTCGGGCGGTGAGTAACCTTCGGTCCCGATCATGGTATCGCGCCGCTCTGGCTGAATAATCTTAGCGATGCCAAAGTCGATCAGCATCGTCTGGTTCTGCGGGGTGAGCATCACGTTGGAGGGTTTGAGATCACGGAAGATTACCGGGAGGGGCCGAAAGGAGTGAAGATATTCGAGCACGCCGCAAATTTGCAATGCCCAGCCACCGACCTGTTGCTCATCGAGAAATTGTTTCTCTTCGATGGCTTCCATGAGCACGTCTTCCAGGTTTTTGCCCTGAATATAGTCCAGCACCAGATAGGCGCGATTGGCTTCGGAGAAGAAGTCATTGACTTTGGGGATGAGTGGATGGTTGAGCGAGGCAAGCAAATTGGCCTCGCGCTCGAAGCGCTCGAAGTTGCGCATGCGGGATTGCTGGTCGAGATGATCGGCAAATTTGATGATCATCTCTTTGAGCGCGTCCCATTTCACGGCATCTTTGAAGCGCGTATCGCGCACCCGATAGACGGCGCCCATCCCACCAATGCCGATCACCTTATCAATCTCATAGCGATTCTGGATGACGGTTCCGGGGGCCAGCGTGGTCGCTTCGCCTTTGGGCAGGTAGGCTGTGGGGACTCGCTGATCGGCGCCTATCGAATCATCACTCATACAGCACCTCTCCTCGTGAATCTAGGCGCAATTATAGCATAGCTTCGCGCAAACAAACAGAGGCCAGTGCGCCTGGCTCTTTAGATGTCCAGGGCTGGCAGTTCTTGCAGCATCTCTTGTGCCTGGCGTGCAGTGGGGCCGTTGAAGTCCAGGACGATGGCTTTGTGCAGGTTCAATTCGGCAGAACGCAGATAGCCCAGGTCGGCCTGGATGTTCCCTAACTCGGCGTGGAAGACCGCGTTGGTAGGGGCAAAGTTGACCGCCTGGAGCAACGCATTCATGGCGTCGGAAAAGTCTTTCATATCCTGCTGGATGCGCCCCAACACTTCATAGGCCGCTCCATTGGTAGGGTCCAGCGCGATGGCTTCCTGGGCAGCGCCCAGGGCTGTTCCGTTGTCTAGCCCAAGCTGATACCTGGCATAGAAGTTTGCCAGCAGCAAGCTGTACTGCGGGTCGCCGCCCGCATCCGCAGCGGCCTGCTGAAATGAGCGCTCGGCGGAGGCGGGGTCATTGAACGCTTCGTCAAGAGCGCCGAATGTGGACCAGATGACCGGATTCTGCGGGTCACTCCTGAGCGCTTGCTCAAGGTCGGTGATGGCGTTGTTGTAGTTTCCGTTCGCCAGGTCGAGCTGGCCGAGGGTATAGTTGGCGAAGCTGTTGGCTGGCTCCAGGGTCAGCGCCTGGCGCTCTTCCTGCTGCGCCTGGGTGGTCGAGCCACTGCTCAGGTAGACCCAGCCCAGATAGGCGCGGGCGTTGGCGTCCCTGGGCGCCAGACTGATGGCTTGCTTGAGCGGCAATGCGGCGAGCGCTGGCAGATGATTCTGGATATAGGCATATCCTACTTGCTCAGCGCTCTGGGCGCTGCCGTTCCATTGATTGATCGCTTGCAGGAAGCGCTGGGCGGCGCGGCGTTGACTGATGTCACTCGTCTGATCGATGGTTACCTCAAATGCCTGGCGCGCGCCGCTGATATCTCCACGTTCCAGCCGGAGCGCGCCCAGGTAATACTGTGCCTGGGTGTCGCTTGCGGGCAAGACGGCGAATTGTGCTTCGGCGGTCTGCCAGCGGCCTTGCTGTTCATAGAGCAGTCCCAGCCGCTCGTGGGCCTGCATCTGCGCTGACGTTGGGGACAGGCGGGTGGCCTGAAGCCAGGCGTGCTCGGCATTCTGCTTCTGCCCCTGGCTTTGCGCGACATCACCCATAGTCAGCCAGATGTCAGCGTTGCCTGGCTTCAGACTGTTGGCCGTCTCCAGTTCGCTCTGGGCCAGGTCGTCCTGGTGCTCCAAGAGGTGCAGCCGGGCGAGGTCCAGCGAGGGCTGATAATCGTCTGGCGCGCTGAGGGCAGCCTGCTGAAAAAACGTCTCGGCGCGCCAGTATTCTTGCTGCCCCTGGGCTGCCAGGCCCGCCTGCAAATTTTGCGCTTCTGTGGGCGTCTGGGTGGCGATGCCGCCAATCAGCAAGAGCAGGGCAAACAGCACGAAGCGCGGCGCCCAGACATCGGTGATCGCCAGCAGTTCCTGCAAAGCAGGGGTATTCAGGAACTTCAGCAGCTTTGTCATACCTTCTTCCTCAAGCGCGCTTCTTTCTCTCAATCCCTGAGCATCATAGGCGGTAGCGCCTGGGCAGTCAAGCAAAAGGGACTTTCTTCTTGCGGGCAGTGAGAGGGAACAGCGAACACTCGTGCAACCATGCAACTGGTGGGTGCGCGCTTTTCGTTGCAAGATAGAGTGTTCTGGTCTGTCGTGTGCTGGTGGTATATCTGAGAGGAGGACAGAACGATGAGCAAAATGAGTGAAGGCCGAGTCAAGCTCAAGCGTGTTTACGAAGCGCCTGAGCCTGAGGATGGGCAACGTGTGCTGATAGATCGGCTCTGGCCGCGTGGACTGAAGCGCGAAGACGCGCGGCTGGATGCCTGGCTGCGTGACATCGCTCCCAGCGATGGGCTGCGCCGCTGGTTCGGGCATGACCCCGCTCGTTGGGACGAGTTTCAGGCGCGCTATCGTCGTGAACTGGAAGACAGCGCCCACCAGGCAGAGCTAGAGAAGCTGCGTGACCTGGCGCAGCGCGACCCGGTGACGTTGCTCTTTGCGGCCAAAGACACCGAACACTGCAACGCACAGGTTGTGCGCGCGCTGCTGGAAGCTGAACCAGAGGCAACCGACTAAAAGAGCAGGGATCGGACCGTTTCAGTCGCCAGTCTTTTCGGCAGATGGAGCGTCGGCGCTTTCGCGACCCAGGAACTCCTCCAGCATATGATCGAAGGACTCAGGCACCTGGCGCGAGGGATGATGGCGCACGTTGGGCAGCATCACCAATTCTGCGCCCTGGATGGCGCGCTGCAAGGCGACGGCGCTCTGGGTCGGCAGCAGAGGATCGCGAATACCCCAGATGATGAGCGTGGGGCAGTGAATGCGACTGATGTCGGGGCGCAGATCGCAGGTCAGCACTTCGTTGGTGGCCTGCCAGGTTGCCAGCGATTGCAGGAAGCGAGGGTCGCCGTAGCGGCTGGTATAGCGAAGGTTCTGATGATTGGCGATGCCTTGCCCCGCGCTGGTGAGCCTGCGCAAGAAAGGGCGTTGAATCGGTAAACCAACGGCGTTAACCAGCACCAGGCGATTTACGAGCTGCGGCTCGGCTGCTGCCAGGATGATCGCCAGCGCGCCGCCCATGGAATGCCCGACAATGGTGGCCGGTGGCATCTGAAGTGCGCGCATCCAGGCCGCCAGCAAGGCGGCAACTTCGCGCAGCCGCCAGGGGAGGCGCGCGGGACTCTGGCCGTTCCCCGGCAGATCGGGGGCATAGAGGCGATAGCGCGGGCTGAAGTGATCGAACACGCGCTTCCATTCATCAGAGGAGTTCCACAGCCCATGTAAAAAGACGACCGGCTGCCCACTGCCTACCATTCGATATGCCAGGTCTTGCCGATAGGGTGCCGGAAGCCAGCAATGGAGCAGTTCTTGTCTGCGCGGTTCTGGAGAAGAAAATGATGCAGCCATCACGATTTCCAGGTATCAGGATAGTAGCAGAGAGAGGAGCAAGCATCACCTATCGCTGCTACTATATCTAGTATAGGGCGCGCCGCAGCCTGATGTCAAAGGTCGCTGCGTTGCCCGCTCACATCAACCACCTCTTCCGACTGTTGCTGGCATTCAGGTGTCGGGTCGGCTGCGGTGACGCCCTGCATGGTGGTCTGGGTGAGCCAGCGGGTCACGGCCATGACATCGCCGGTCTGCTCATAAATAGCAATCTGGCGGTCTGCTCCGCTGCCTTCGGGGCTGTCGAGGATATGGCGCAGATGGTTCATCTCGTGGCGGCTGCCGAGGTCGTCAACCACCTCGTCGACAAAATCCAACAGTTCATGGATGGCATCCCGCGTGGGCACTTCACGCTGGTTGGGAAAATCGATCAGTTTGCCGTCCAGGCCATAGCGGGCGGCGCGCCATTTGTTTTCGTTGAGCAACGCGGTGGGGTACAGGTGCAGGCTCTGATTGTGCGCGCGCATCCAATCCAGCCTGGCAACCAGCGCCTGAAACAACGCGGCCAGCGCGATGGTCTCCTCGAACGTGGCGGGCATGTCGCATACGCGAAACTCCAGCGTGGGATGGAAGGCATGCGGGCGCAAATCCCACCAGATTTTCTTGCCATCATCGATGCAGTTCGTCGAGACCAGCATACCGACGTAGCGCTCAAACTCGGCATAGGATGGGTAGATATCAGGCAGACCGCTGCGTGGGAAACGCTGCCAGACGGTGGTGCGAAAAGACTTATAGCCGGTGACGCGCCCCTGCCAGAAGGGCGAATTGGAGGACAACGCCAGCACATGGGGAATGTAGTTGCGCGCCTGGTTCATAATCTCGATCCGATGGTTGCGGTCTTCGATGCCCACGTGGACGTGCAGCCCAAAGATCAGGATGGAGCGCGCCACCTCCTGCAACTGATCATCAAGCTCGATGTAGCGTGGGTGGTCGGTGCGGTCCTGTTCTTGCCAGTCGTCGCTGGGGTGCGTGCCAGCAGAAATGAGTCGCATGCCCAGTTCTTCGGCCATCTGCGCCACGCTGGTGCGCAGGTACAGCGCCTCCGCCCGGCCTGCGGCGATGCTGGGACACACGCCGGTGATGGTTTCAGCCGTGCACTGCAAAAACTCGGCTTTCACCTGCTCGCCCAGCTTTGCCTTGGTCAGCTTCAGCAGTGGCTCAATCCCTGATCGCAAGTTGCCGGTCACGGCGTCTACAAGTTGAAACTCTTCTTCAATTCCCAACGTGTACTTGCCAGGCATGCGGTAAAGTCCTCCTTATGAGGGACGCTGGCAACTCGTGGTATCCCCGAACAGGCTACTGTTGTCTGGAAGACAACCGGGCGATGATACACGAGGCTAGTAGACCCCTCCGGTTGAGCAAGGCTCATCTGGTGAAAACACGCTGTTCATGACGCTGCTACTGGTACGACGGCTGGCTCGATGAGGCTGCCTGCCACGAGCCTCAGAAGCGCTGGTTGACGAGGGGAAATAAAAATGCCGCGCTCACCATGAGGCGCGGCAAGAGGACAGGCGCGAGCGTCCGGTATATAAAATGACGCAAACGCCAATAATAGAAGTATGAGCCCTGACGGTTCCGGCTGGTCATTTCTGGCTCCTGAGAAGATGGAGGAAGCGAAACAGCGCTTCCGGCACGCGCTACAGACTTGTCGCCTGCGTGGCTCCGTTGCCAGCACTCAACAACCGTTGGAATTACAGCATAGCTGATGAAAGGGGTTTCTGTCAATAGTCATCTAACAGCAGGTCCGTCCGGGCGCTTTGTTCTACCGGGCTGGCGTCGGCATCGTCTTCAGGTTCTTCGCTGTCGCGTTCGCTCATTTGCGCTTCCACTTCCTCTTTGGAGAGGTGCGCCAGCACTTCTACCAGGCGCGGCGGTCCTTGATCGGGAACCAGAATAAAGGTTCCCGGCCAGCGCTGCGGGCGATAATCCAGGCGGCGCGCTTTGCCATCATCATAAAGCCAGGAGCCACAGTTCATCACCACAGTTTCCTGGTTGCGCATGTTGACCTTCCAACGCTCCAGCGTATCAATCTCTTCCAGCGGTCCAGGGCGGTGCGTGTGGCCGAAGATCACATAACGCATACCCTGCGGCAGGTAGGGTTCCAGTTCTTCCAGGCTCAGATTGAAGGCATCGATGGTGACTTCGGCCTGGGCATCGCGCGCAGGGGAAGTCAGGCTCAAGCCGCCTTTCACAATGCGGTTTGCCAGCGTCTCGGCCAGGGCTACGCCAACTCTACCACCAACGGAGGCCGCGCCGCGCAGGGCGGCCCGGCGAATCTGTCGCAGGGGAGTTCTGCGCGGTGGCGCGCCGCCACGCAGCCGCTCATAGATGCGACTCTGTATCTGGCCGCCCCCTGGCGATTGCCCAATCCAATGCAAAAGCTCATATTGGGGCCTGAGGATGGCCTCGTACAGATCAGGCGAGAGTTCAGTGACGGTTTGCCCTGCTGCCGCGATGCTGGCTTGCAACAGGCTCAAGAGCCGCGCTGGAGCCGCGCCAAGATGCAGGTCCAGGTAATGACCATGCGTCAGAAATATCGGGCCTTCGGACGATTCCAGCATATCGTAGAAATAGACGAAACGCACATCGACGCCGTTGCCGATGATGCGCGCCAATTGCCGCGAAAGGAAGAAATCGGGCGGCGCGACGATTTGCCTGAGGCTGAACGGTTCACCTGCTTCGATGGCCCGTTCTTGTTCGGTTTCGATGAGCCGCACCGCGTAGTGATAATCGTGATTGCCAGGGATATAGGTGACGCGCGGATGGCGTGCCTGGCCCAAGGCATCGCCCAGCATCGTCAGAAAGGGCGTGGCGAGCAAGAGGGCATCTTCAAGCTGTTGGAAACGCAGGTCTAGGATGTCACCCAGCAGTACAATATGGTCAATTCCATCAAGCTGCTCGCGCAGCAGGTCGCAGAAGAAGGGATAGCGCAACAGGTCGTCGCCGTGCGCCGCGCCAAGATGCAGGTCCGATATGATCGCTGTCGCCAAGGATTCCCTCCAAGGAATAATGGGCATGAAGAGCGCCGCAGCGCGGGATGTATTGTTCTGCTTTCAGTATACGCGCCTGGCCCTCGCCAGGGCAAATAATCCCCCTGCCAGCTATCTCGCAAAACGAAGGCCAATTCTCTGGTGGTCTGACTGCACAAGAGCGGCCCAGCCGGAAAGTTGTCTTCCGGCTGGGCTGTTTCTTCAAGCCTTTTGGCTCAAGCGCTCTGCTGAGCAGGCTGCGTGCGCGCTTTGCCCCGACTCAGCGAGGTGATGACGCCCAGGACCGCGAAGAGGGTAGCCGCCCAGTAACAAATGCGGAAGGCGGCAATGACGGCGTCCACGCCGCTCTGGCTGGTTTCGCCGTTCAAGGCAAGCTGGAGAAACGCGTTGAATGGCATAAAGCTGACGAACACCGCGCCGGTAATGCCAATGCCCAGCATGGTGCCCAGGTTGCGCATGGTGCCCAAGACTGCCGAGGCGATGCCGCGATGGGTGGATGGAGCCGAACTCATCACAGCGCTGTTATTGGGCGATTGGAAGAGGCCCATGCCCAGACCGAGCACGACCAGCCGGATGGCTACCTCCGCATAGCTTGAATGGACGGTGAGGGTGCTCATCCAGAACAGGCTTATTGCTGAAAGCGCCATGCCAACAGTTCCCAGGGTGCGTGAGCCAAGGCGATCAGAGAGCCAGCCGCTGACCGGTGCGATGATCAACATGGTCACCGGATAGGGAGTCAGCAAAAGCGCCGAGTCAAAAAGCGAGTAATGGAGCACGTCTTCGAGATAGAAGGGCATCAAGAAGAGCACAGCAATCATGCCCATGGATGCCAGGGACGCGGAGAGGTTTGCCATCGTGAACAGGCGATTCGTAAATAATCGCAGGTGCAGCAGCGGCTGTGGCGCGGCAAGCTGACGGATGATGAAGAGCGCGGCGGTGACGATGAAGAGCGCAAGTGTCCCCAGCATCCGCAGCGACCCCCAACCATACAGCGGGCCAAGTGAGACGAAGTAGAGCAGGGCAGCCAGGCTGACCGCCAGTAAGACGGCCCCAATCCAGTCGAATTGCTCATGCTGGGCGTTTTGGCGCGTGCCAACTTCGCTGTGTAGAAACAGGATTGCCAGCACCAGTCCGATGACAGCCAGCGGCACGTTGAACCAGAACGCCCAATGCCAGTTGATGGCGTCGGTCAGCAGCCCGCCAACAATGGGGCCAAGAGTGGTGCCAACCGAGAACGTAGCGGAGGCGATACCCAGCGCGCGGCCCAGTTCTTTTTTGGGGAAAGTGTGCGTAATAATGGCAGAAGTGTTTGCCATTAACAATGCGCCGCCAACGCCCTGGACGGCACGCGCGGCAATGAGAAGAGGAGCCGTGTTTGACAGCGCGCAAAAGGTGGACCCCAGGCCGAAAATGAGATAGCCGAGCACGTAGATGCGCTTATTGCCGACAAGGTCAGCCAGGCGTCCCACGCTGAGCAAAAGGATGGCGGAAGCCAGTGTATAAGCCAGAAGCACCCAGAGGATGCTGACGAGATCAGGCGTATGCAGGTCGGTTTGCAACGTGGGGAGGATGATAATCAGGCTGGCAGAATTGAGCGCGGCCATAAAGCCGCCCACGCCCACAACCGCCATGACCAACCATTTCCTGGCGGAGGGGTCGCCTGATGAGGCCGTGCTCGCGGCCTCAGGTTTACTCAGCGTGGCCCTGGCCGCCTCGATTCCTGGCGCCGCAGAAAGGCTCTCCTCTTCACTTGTGCGCATACATTGATACCTCTTTACCTAGCATGTTTTCTGGTGATATACTGCAATCATAAACCTTGACGTGAACGGAAAGGATACGGACGTATTTTATCACACCGTACATGGAGCGTCAATTGTGCAGAGGCAGGTCAAGGCGTGGAAATTGACGTTGGCCCTAGCGCATGGTACGCTAGGCATATGTGAAGCTACGCACCTGTATTTGTGCAGGAGTTCCAGGGAAGCAGAGGCCGGATTCGATTATTGCCCGGCTGTTCAGGGAGGTGGGTAATGCCTGCCATGTCGTCAACACCATCAGATAAAACGCTCGCGTCGGAACTGCCAACCGAGGCGCAAAGGCCGAAGTATCGTATTGAGCAGGTGGCAGATCGTTTGCAAACGACCAAACGTACACTACGTTATTACGAGGAAATAGGCTTGTTGCCGCCCTCTTCACGCACCGAAGGAGGGTATCGGCTCTATAGCGAGGATGATATTGCTCGGCTGGAGCGCATTCAGCGACTCAAAGACTTGCTGGGCTTTTCGCTGGCCGAAATTCGCGAACTGCTTCAGGCCGATGATGAACGCGGGGTGGTCAAGGCTGCTTTTCAGCACGAAACCGACCCAGCCGTCAAGATGAAACACCTTGAGGAGGTAGAACGGCTGACGCGCCAGCAGTTGGGGGTGGTGGAACACAAAATGGCCGGGCTGGAGAAAATGCGCCGCGATATACTCGAACGCCTGGAGCATTACCAACGGCATCGCCAGGAACTAAGTGCTGCGCTTGAGGGGCAGACGCCCGCCTCTGAGGGCGCTGCCAACAATCCGTAACATTGAGGAGTAACTTGTGAAGCAGCGAGTAGGTTTTATTGGCCTGGGGTTGATGGGCAGGCCCATGGCGCGCAATCTGATGAAGGCGGGCTTTGGACTGACGATCTATGCGCGCCATCCGGAGAAGGTGCAAGACCTTGTTGCTGAAGGCGCTCGGTTCGTTCCCTCCAGCCGTGCGGTGGGCGAGGCGTCGGATGTGGTTATCACCATGCTGCCCAATTCGCCGGAGGTGGAAGAAGTGGTCTTTGGCGAACAGGGCGTGCTCGCGAGCGCACGGCAGGGCGTGGTTATCATCGATATGAGCACCATCGCGCCTGATGCGTCCCGCGCCTTTGCCGAACGCTGCGCCGGGCAAGGGGTGACGTTTCTGGACGCGCCCGTGAGCGGCGGTTCAACCGGCGCTGAAGCGGGCACGCTCAGCATTATGGTGGGAGGCGATCAGCAGGCGTTTGAAGCCTGCCGCCTGATCTTGGAAGCGATGGGCAGCAAGGAAAAAATCTTCTACGTTGGGCCAAGCGGGTCGGGCGAGGTGGTGAAGATCGCCAACAACCTGCTCTGCGGCGCGATTGCCGCTGCCTCTGCCGAGGCGATGGTGCTGGGCGTAAAGGCAGGCGTGGATGTGGAGTCGCTGGCAAAGATCATCGGCGTCAGCAGCGGCGCAAGCTGGCAGCTTAGCACAGTCTTTCCGCTGCGCGTCTATAATGGTTCATTTCAGCCAGGCTTTATGACCGACCTGCTCTACAAAGACCTGGGGTTGGCGCTGGACCTGGGTGCGGCCAACGACGTGCCGCTGGAGCTTACCGCGCTTACCCGCGAGATGTATGCTCGTGCCCGCGATGCTGGCTATGGCCGGGCCGATTATTCAGCCGTGATCAAGCTGCTGGAGGAGCAGGCGGGAACTGAGGTGCGCACGAAGCCTCAAAGCTAATCAACCTGCTTGCGGGCAAGAAGTTGGAAGAAGCGCGCCAGCAGGTAATAAGGGTATTTATCGCTCATTGCAAGCTCAAGCTGCTCAAGCTCTGCGAAGAAGGACGGGTCAGCTTTTATCTCGTTGTTGGCAATGTAGTCGTTCACACAGCGCACACCATAATGCCCAAGCAAGGTGGTGCAGCCCGCCTCCTCAAGCAATGGGATAATTTCTTCGCCTGCATACATCCGTACCGAGACATCGAATATCTGAGCGGCGCTGCTGGTTGCGCCAAGCTGGGATGCCGCGGCAGCAAAATCGAATTGTTGCAGGGCGGTGCGATAGGCGCTTGAGTAGCGATTGCTTGCCATGACGGAGATCAATCCGCCCGGCTTGAGAGGGTGGCTGACCATTCGCAGCATCTCGGCGGCGTCATCTACGTACTGAAGCAGGTTGTGGCAGAGCACGACATCGAAGGCTGGCTGCGGAAAGAGTGCGGGCACCTCGCGGAAGTCGGCGTGATGCAGCGTCATGCGCCCGGCAACGCTGCTGGCTTCGGCGTTGCGGCGCGCCTCGGCCAACATCTCTTCAGAAAAGTCCACCAGCGTAATGTGGTGTCCGGCAGCGGCAAGGGGAATGGTATCAAGGCCATTGCCGCCAGCAACATCCAGAATGCGTAGCGGGCCGGTGGGGAGGTGGCGCTGCACATTGGCCTGCGCGACACGATAGCGCAGGCGTCCCCAGGGTGTTGCTTGCCATTCCTTCCAGCCAGAAAGATGCGCATCGAAGGCATCAACCAGTGACATAGTTGCTCCTGCTGAGGAGACTAATCAGATTAGTATATAGACTAATTGAGTTAGTACCCGGTTGCAATGGGGATGAGGCCCGTGGCGTAGTGCATCATGATTGCCAGGAAGGCCGCCAGCCCAAAGTAGGCGATGCCGATAAAGATTTTAGTGCCGAGCGGCACCTGATAGTAGCTGCGCATCTGGTCGGCGTGGCGAAACTGATGATAGGCTGTGAATCCTGAGAGAATCACGATCAAGAGCAAGAACAGGTTAAAGCGCAGGAAGAGCAGCCCGACCAGCAGCACTAGGCCAACAATCCATACCCAGCGTGAAATGGCCCCCACGATGCGGCCACCATCCAGCGGGGTGATGGGAATGAGGTTGAACAGGTTGATGAAGAAACCGAAATAGGCCAGCGCGGGCCAGAGGCCGATGTGGCTGCCCAAATAGTAGGGTAGGAAGCAGAGCAGCGCCGCGACCGTCCCAAGGATGGGTCCGGCGATGGCGATTTCCGCCTCGTCTTTGGCATTATGTGGCATGCCTTTCATGGCGACAAATGCGCCAAAAAAGGGAATGAAGATGGGGGCACTGGCAGGGACACCTTTTGCCCGCAAGACAAGCACATGCCCCATTTCGTGCAGGAAGAGCAGGAAGATGACGCCCACGCCGAATTGCCAGCCGAACGCGGCGGCGTAGAGTGCCAGGCTGATGACGATGGAGAGCACCGGGCCAAGCTTGAGGACGAGGAAGAGATATTTGATGCCGCCCAGGATGAGCGCGCCGAATTTGAGCAGGAGGCCCAGAATGCCCGTGCCCGCCGCGCCGCCAGCCTTGGCCCATTTGCCGCGTTTCTTGTTAGGCTGATCGTAACGAATATCGGTCAATTGGTTGGTAGGTGTCTCGTTGTAATAGTCGGGAGGCAGATAGCCTGGCTGGAAGGAATTGCTGAGCGCTTCTGGCTGCGGCTGAGCCACCGAACGAAAATAGTCTGGCTCTGGTGGGTAGGCGGGCTGCTCTGGCATGGGGGATTGGAAATATTCCGGCGGAGGTGGGTAACCTGCGTATTGCTGTGGTTGGCCCCACTGGTCGCCGCTGCTCTGCCCAAAACCGGTCGAGCGATGAGAATCCATATGTCCTTCTCCCCCGGCGACGATTGCCCTTGTTGCCAGGCAATCTTCAGGGTGCTGGCAGAGCCGGTTTCTGCTGTGCCCCTCAACAAAGCGCCCTATGGTTCTTCTTGTACGGTGGCGATCAACTCATCCCAGGGAATAGCCCCCGCGCGGACCTGCTCTGGTGGGTCAACCGTCATATCGATGATGCTGGAGGCCAGTTCGCGCAAAGGCGGGCCGCCAACCAGCAGCACATCTATCCCTTCACCTATACTCTGGGCTACTTCTTCAGGATTCCGCGCGCCTTCCATGCCCGAAATATTGGCGCTGGTGGTTGCCAGCGGCCCGCCGAACAAGCGCAGCACGGCCAGCGCGACCGGATGATTGGGTACGCGCACAGCAACCTTGCCAGATTGGTGTGTGCCCTCGACCAATCCGGGTTGGCCTGGCAACAGGATGGTCAACGCGCCCGGCCAGTAGCGCTGCATCAGTCTGCGCGCGCCAGCGGCCAGATACTCTTCTCGAATCAGGTCGATCACCGCGTCGCTCTCGCCCAGCAAGAGCGGCAGCGGCTTGTCCAGTGGACGTCGCTTTACTTGAAATACGCGCTGAACGGCCTCGGGGTTACGCCCATCCACCGCGACACCGAAAAGTGTATCGGTGGGGAAGGCGATGATGCCACCAGCGCGCGCGGTTTCTACCGCTGCCTCGATGGAGGCGTCAATGACCCTTTGGGTTGCCTCGTCCCAGGCAGAAAGAATACGCAGCATGCAATAAGGCTTTCATACCATAACGCTCAAGATGCTTCTGGCTTTGCTTGAGCAAAGGTAGGATGATGATGTGCACTCTCCCAAAATTATAGCACAGGGCAAGGCCGGTCAATCAGGCTTTGAGACAATGTACCACCAGCGCGGCGGGCAGTGATTGATAGCTGGGGAAACGCTGCGCCAGTTCGCCCGAAGCGTGTGGCTCGCTGAGAGATTGGATAGAAAAACCGGCCTGGACCAGTGCGTTCACATAGGTGCTCAGCGTGCGATGGTGAGCGCCGATTCGCCCGCGCACGCCAGGCCCTGGGCCTGGCTTCCAAAATCCCTCAGCAAAATAGCGACCCGACTCGCGGATGATGGTTCCATCATCAAGCCTGTTCCATGCCGAGTCAGGCATTTGGATACACGGATGCGTAATGGAAAAGGCGAACCAGCCGCGCAGACGAAGGATGCGATATACTGTCCGAAACGTAGCTGACAGATCAGCGATATCCATCAGTGCCATATTGCAGACGACACCATCAAAACTAGCGTCTGCCAGGCTCTGGCACTGCTGCGCGTCCTCCTGCTGATAGATAATATCCAGCGGCGCAGCCGCCTCTTCGCTGCGGGCGATCTCCAGCAGTCGCGTTGAAAGATCGATGCCGACCACTTGCGCCCCGGCTTGCGCCAACTGGCGGGCGATGACTCCTTGCCCACAGGCAAGATCACAGATATGCTGTCCAGCAACCCTGCCAATTGCGGTCAGCAATGCAGGAACGACCAGATCATGAATTAGCTTGCCCGTGCGAACCTGCTCGTCGTACCACTCAGCAATTTGGTCGTATACTGGAGTAAGCATAGGGCGCCTGCTTTTCTCCTCGTTTTACTCTGGCTGCCTCCAGATGCCAAGCAGATGCAGGCGGGCCAGATTCAAGGCGGCCTGGGTGGCACGCCATTTCACCTCCACGCGGCTGCGGCTGCTCAGGTTGGGGCTGGCGGTTGCCACTCCTTGCGGCGATTCGACGGCGATATGCACCGTGCCGACAGGCTTGCCTTCTTGCTCGCTTGGTCCAGCCACCCCGGTGATGCCAACGCCTACGTCCACGCCTAGTTTAGCACGGGCCGCGCTTGCCATGGCTCTTGCTGTTTCGAGGCTGACCGCGCCGTGCGCCTCCAAGGTCTCGCCGGGCACGCCCCACTCGGCTTTCATCTCAGTAGCGTAGGAGACAAGGCCGCCGCGAAAATAGTCCGAACTGCCCGCGATATCGGTGATGGTGCTGGCGAAGAGGCCACCCGTGCAGGATTCCATCGCGCCCAGTGTCCAGCCTTTGTCCAACAGGATTCTGCCGAGCACACTTTGCAGCGTTTCCTCGTCAATGCCAAAGATGTGCGTGCCTAGTATCTCGCGTGCCTGCGCTTCCATGGCGGCGACCAGTTCCTGTGCCTCGGCTTCGGTTGCGGCTTTGGCTGTCACGCGCACGTCCACCGCGTCGCGCTTCGCGTAGGTGGCGATGGTGGGGTTGGTGTTCTGCAAGAGGCTTTGCAGACGCTGTTCGACGGTTGATTCACCCAATCCGGCGACGCGCAACATGCGGGTGAAGAGCACAGCGCCGGTGCGCGGGCGCAGCAGCGGCGTTGCCTCGTGTGTCCACATGCGCATCATCTCGTGGGGCACGCCTGGCATGGAAACGATGATCCGCCCATCGCGTTCGGTCCACCAGCCAGGCGCGGTGCCCACCGGATTGCTGAGCGTCTGTGCCGAAGGGATGCGTGTGGCCTGCTTGACGTTGCGCTCGGGCATGGCGACGCCGCGCCCGCTGAAAAAGGCGCGCAGTTCAGATTCCAGTTCAGGGATGACCTGCATCTCTTCGCCCAGAAGTTCGGCGATGCTCTCGCGGGTCAGATCATCTTCAGTTGGCCCCAGGCCGCCAGTGGTGATGATAAGGTCGGCGCGCTCCCAGGCGCGCCGCAGTGTTTCCACGATGCGCTGCTGGTTGTCGCCGACGGTGGAGACGAAATACAGGTCAATGCCAAGGCCGCCCAGTTGCTGGGCCAGAAAGGTGGCGTTGGTGTCGGTGATATTGCCAAGCAAGAGTTCGGTGCCAATCGAGAGGATTTCAGCGCGCATACACATTCCTTCGCACAACCCCTGGATGCAGGGGAAACAACCACTTCTGTAACGATACACTGCCAGCGTTCTCTTTGCAAGGATGAGCAGATAAGCGTTTTTGTCCATGTTGGCGGTATGAACTTTGCAGAAGAGCCTTCGCACCATCGTATTGCAGCGGCGATAAGGAGTAACCGCAAGGAGCAACCGCCATCATGTCCTGGATTTTGTCTTTTCTTTTTCAGGAAAGCTACCCGCAGCGCGGGCATCGGAAACGCACCTCTCGTCGTCGGCTCAGGCAGCACGCGCCAGCGCTAGGGGTGCTCGGTGTGCTGGCGTTGTCTTTGTTCGCCTGGTTGATCTGGCAAGCTCTCCGCTGGGTTCAGCAGCATCCGCTGGTCGTGACTGCTTTCTGGATAAGCGTGCTGGCCCTGTTCGTGATGGCTGTGTGCGGCTTCTTCTATTGGACCTTTCGCCTGCCGCCGCCCGGACTGCACTGGCGTCATCCGCGCCGTGCTGATCTGGCGCGCTACTATGACCAGCGCGGAACCCTTCAGGATTTGCAGGCGCTCGATCCCCTGGTGTTTGAACGCTACGTCGGCCAGCTTTTTGCGCTGGAGGGCTATCACGTGGACTATACGCCGCGCAGTGGCGATGGTGGAGTTGATCTGCTTCTGCGCCGCTCTGGGCGACATCGGCACGTGACCCGTAAACCAATAGCGCTGGTGCAATGTAAACGCTATGCCTCTGCTCATTCGGTTGGTTCGCCAGAACTGCAACAGTTTTCGGGAGCGATGCGCCGCGCCCTGGCCTATGAAGGCTATTTCGTCACCACCAGCTTTTTTACGCCTGCCGCCCAGGATTGGGCGCGCAGCGAAGGGATTCATCTGATCGATGGGTTGGCTTTGCTGCAATGGCAAACTCGTCTGGAGCGCCGCGCGCGTTTGGGGCTGGTCTCGCCTGATGGATGCGCGGCGCCTGACCTGTCTGCTCCGGCAGAAGTTCGCCTTCGTCAGGATGAACGCTCCTCTGGCACTGGAGCGTTTCCCTTCACTCGTTGAGGGGGAAACGCGCTGCCCATTCCTCGCGTTCGATATGGGTGGCATTGGCGACAAATGAGATGAGGTGATACCAGCCTGCCAGGACCAACAGTTCGATACGCTGCTCGTCGTTCCAGACTGCTGCCAGGCGCTTCCAGAGGTCGTCGGAAACGGTAGCGGTCTCGTGTAGCTCATCAACAAACTGAATCAGCAGCGCTTGTCGCTCTGTCCAGGCTTCGTTGTTGGCCGGTTTTGTGACTGTGGCAAGAAGCTGCACCTCTGGAATACTCAATGCCTGTCCAAAGAAAACGACATGAACGCCCCATTCGTATTCGCAGCCGCAGCGTGCGCAGGTGCGATCAATCACGATTTCGCGGTCCCGTGGGTCGAGTGAGCTATGGCTGCCCAGCAGCCCTGCGCCGAGAGGACGCATCCGCTCGCTGAGCTGCTGATGGCGTAAAAGGGTGCGAAAGAGCTTCAGCGGTTCAACGGTGGCTCCGGGCGGCATCCATTTTGCCAGGGCCGTGGCAACTTCAGGCTCATAAGGTGGCTCAAGCGGCTGTATACGTGGTGTCAAGGGCAATGAGGACATTGGCTCCTCCTTCAAACATCTTGTGTGTCTAAATGCTGTGCTCGCTCGTTCTCTCCAAAGGGCAAGTTTTCCTGGGTGCTACGAAATGAGTAGCATTATGCTAAGTATAGCGCTTCTGAAATAGAAGCGCAAGGGGGGTCTATGGTGGCGCCGAAACCTGGAAAGCCGGTACGTGGTTCGCGCACCGGACGCCCCATCATGGCATTGCTTGATTTGCTTGGCCGCCGCTGGGCGCTGCGCATCATCTGGGAACTGCGCGAGGAACCCTTTGGCTTTCGCGCGTTGCAAGCACTGTGTGATGGCATGTCACCCAGCGTGCTCAGTCAGCGCTTGCTCGAACTACAAGAGGCGGGCATTGTGCAGCAAGATGGGCAAGGCAGCTATGGGTTGTCTCCAGAGGGACGTGAACTCTTCAGCGCGCTTGCTCCGCTGCATGACTGGGCACAGCGCTGGGCTGCGCGTACTGAAGCCGAGGCGCATCCCCCTACCTGAGCCGTTGCACCAGATTACGCTTTTTGAGTTTTTCGTGGATTTTTGTGCTGTTTCTGCTGATCTTTGGCACGCCTCTTGCTCATCCAATTTTGCTTGAAATACTAAATATGGTATTTTTAGCACTTGAAAAATCAATATGTTGTGTTATACTAGCATATGTCACCAGTGAAATAGAATAGATGTTCTGGTTTGTAGCCTGGCTGCGAGAAGAGGCAGCCATAGCCTAGAAAGGGTGCTGAGCGCGTGAAGGAGAAGAGGTCCGGCGCTGCGGCAGAGGCCGAGCAGAAGATGTACCAGCGTAAACAAAGTGCATGGTCGGATGCGGCGGTGCGGGTGCTGAATGAACGCTATGTGATGAAAGACGAACATGGCAAGCCCACCGAGACCCCGGATGACTTGATCTGGCGTGTGGCAACGGCAGTTGCTTCGGCTGAGGACCGCTGGGCAGATACATCCGGGCACACGGCTGAGGAAATGGCGACGGCTTTTTATCATCTGATGGCCGAGCATACCTTTTTGCCGAACAGCCCGACGCTGATGAATGCGGGCAAAGGCAACAACCTGCAACTTTCGGCCTGCTATGTGGTGCCAGTTGAGGATAGCCTGGCTGGGATTTTCGATGGCATTAAGAACGCGGCCCTGATCCATCAGTCAGGAGGCGGCTGCATTTCTGGGGATGCCCATGTCTTTACAACATTCTGCGGTGTTGAGTCTATCGCGACACTTTATAAGCGCGTTCAGGCAACTGGCAAAGAAGAGGAAGTATCTAGCGATCACGCCACGATGGATGTACGTGATCTGAATATCCAGACCATGGCGCTTAATCCTGAAAATGGCTCTTATGAACCTGCGCAAGTAACCCATCTCTGGCGCTATGATGTGCCTCTGGCCGATCAAGTGCGTGTGCGCGCCGCTAATGGATTAGAAGTAACAACCAGCCGCTGGCACCCTTTTATGGTTTTTGATGGGGTACGTTTTATTGAGAGGCGAGCTGATGAACTTTGCGTAGGCGATATTCTGCCCACCTCTAATGCATCTGTTCGCCAGCGCTGGCCCCATAGCGAGTATAAAGAAGTCGCTGGGATACAGCTCGATGAAGAAATTGCCTGGCTCCTTGGCTATTACCTGGGCGATGGCTCGCTGGGTTGGGCGAAAGTACCGGAGAGTGAGCCACGGCGGGAAAAGCTGCGCTGGCGGCTCTTTGATGGTCGCACAGGCTCGCTGGAGCATGCGAGAAATATCCTGGCACAGCGCTTTCAAGTCCATTTGCAGATACAGCAGGACACTCGTGGTTTGTACTCGCTCGCAACGACGAATGCGCAATTCATTGCTCAGTTCTGCAAGTTGCTGGAGGTTTATCCTGGCCCCAAGCTGGAACTACCTTTCCCCGAAATGATCGCTAAGTCACCGCTGCCAGTCGTTGGCGCGTTTCTCGCTGGGCTGGTGGATTCAGATGGGCATGTGGAAGCCAGCCGCGCCCGCGTGACCTTCACGACCCAATCTCACTATCTGGCAGGCAAAGTACATACACTGTGCAGTCTTTTAGGATTTGCCCCAGCCATACGCAGTCGTGCGCCACATGGCAGAGGCCGTTCGGTGATCTATGAGGTCAATCTAGCTGGCGAGATGTTCATTGCTGAACTGCGTGGGCTAATCGGCCCATACCTCAACGATTCGTTGAAGTCTGCGCGGTTGGCAGAGACACAACGGCTGCATGAACACTCAACAGCGCCTCGGCTGCCTATCCCCTTTTCGGCTATAGAGGATATGCTGCAAAGCATGGGCATTGCCACCAGCACTACCGAGATTCACCGCCAGCCGGTGCGTCTCGGTGAAATCGAGGTCTGGCTGCACCGTTGGAAAGAGGGCTTGGGGGTCAGCAGTGAAAAGCTATTGCAAGTAGTTGCTGCTCTGCGCCCGTTAGTGGATGCACAGTATCAGGTTCGCCTTGAGGCGCTGGAGCATCTGGCGCGTGGCGCAACGACAGTTGAGGCTGTTGAGGTACCGGGGGAAAGTAAACCTTTCTATGATTTCACCGTTGCAGGATATAGCACCTATCTGGCTGGCACAAATGGCTTAACGGCCATTCACAATACAGGCTTTTCTTTTTCGCGCCTGCGCCCACAGGGTAGTACGGTTTCCACAACGCATGGTGTCGCTTCCGGCCCGGTGAGTTTCATGCGCATCTTTGATCAAGCCACTGAGGCGGTGAAACAGGGAGGTACGAGACGCGGCGCGAACATGGGTATCCTGCGCGTCGATCACCCCGATATTCTCCAATTTATTGACTGCAAGCGCGATGGCAGCGTTACCAACTTCAACATCTCTGTGGCGATTACCGATGAGTTTATGCGCGCGCTGGAAGCAGATACTGAATATGATTTGATAGCCCCCCATACGAAAAAAGTGGTGAGCAGGCTCCGTGCGCGCGAGGTGATGGATCGCATTGTCTCTGCGGCCTGGGCTACAGGCGATCCCGGCCTGGTGTTTATTGACCGCGCGAACCGCTCGACGGCAAACCCAACGCCAGAAATTGAGTTATTGGAATCAACCAACCCCTGTGGTGAGCAGTGGCTTGGTCCCTATGATGCGTGCAACCTGGGGTCCATTAATCTGGGGCTGTTTGTCAAGGATAGCAAGGTGGATTATGAGTCATTGGAGGAGACGACCCGGCTGTGCACGCGCTTCCTGGATGATGTGATTGAGATTAACCCGTTCCCGCTGCCCCAGGTGCGCGAGAAGGTCTATGCCAACCGGCGCATTGGGCTGGGCGTGATGGGCTGGGCGGAGATGCTCTTCGAGTTGCATATCCGCTATGACAGCGAGGAAGCGATCAGGCTAGGCGATGAGATCATGTGCTTCATCCAGGAGAAAGCGACGGATGAGTCGCGAAAACTGGCCGAGGAGCGCGGCGCGTTCCCCAATTTCCCACGCAGCATCTATAAGGATGGGCCGGAACTGCGCAACTCGACGCGCACGACGGTGGCACCAACAGGGTCGATCAGCATTCTGGCGGACTGTTCCTCTGGCATCGAGCCGATCTTTGCGCTGGCCTTCCAGCATCGCGTGAAGCAGCCGGATGGCTCATATCGCGTGCTGGATTTTGTGAATCCCTTCTTCCAGCGAGCCGTAGAAGAGAGTGACCTGCCAGATCAAGAGGGCATCCTGGCCTACGTCAAGGAACACGGCTCGCTGCATGGGCATCCGTTGGCGACGCATCCGGCGCTGGAGCGCTTTGTGACGGCGCATGAGATTGAGCCGGATTGGCATATCAGGATGCAAGCGGCTTTCCAGAAGGGGGTTGACAACTCTATCAGCAAAACGATCAACCTGCCGAATAGTGCCACGCTGGAGGATGTGGAACAGGCATATTTGCTGGCCTGGAACCTGGGCTGCCTGGGGATTACGATCTTCCGTGATGGGTCCAAGGGCGAACAGGTGTTGAATGTGGGCGTGAAGGTCAGCGACAAGCCCCAGCAGGCGCAAACGGTGGCAGGCGAGGCCACGGCTCCGCGCGCAACGGTTGAAAGCGAGCCAGATGTCGAGACTGTGGAGGCTGCGCAGCAGGAGACGCCGGAGTTCGCGCGCATGTATGGCGGTGATGGCGCGGGCGTGACGGGTGGCATCAAGCGCCGCCCGCCGGTAGTCGCTGGTTACACGCGCCAGATTCGCGCGCCGGAGGGCAAAGCTAATATCACCCTGAACAGTGACGCGGATGGGCTGCTGGAAGTCTTTGTCAATGTGGGTAAAGCAGGCAGCGACATTGCTGGCCTGGCTGAAGCACTGGGCCGACTGATCTCGCTCCATTTGCGCATCGTCAGCCCACTTTCGCCAGCCGACCGCACCCGCGAGATTATCGATCAACTGCGGGGCATCGGTGGCAGCCGCGCGGTGGGCTTTGGCCCTGAACAAATCCGGTCGCTTCCTGATGCGGTGGCGCGCGCGCTGGAACTGCACCTGGCGGGCCAGGTGTCAATGTCGCAGGTGCCAGCCGCCGAGACACCGCAGCACCTCATGGGGGCGGCCCAGGAATATGAGGTGCCCGCGAACAACGCACTTGGAGGCGCAAATGGGGCTGGTGGCAGCGTGCTGTTGCCACAAGGTGCTTCGGCCTCGTACCGGGTGACAGGCAACCTCTGCCCGCAGTGCGGATGTAATACGTTGGTTTCCGAAGAGGGCTGCAAGAAGTGTTATTCCTGCGGGTACAGTGAGTGCTAAAGTGGGCGTAGGCGAACGAGCGCTGGTAGTTAGATGCTGGCGCTCCCGAGCGTAGGACAGCAAAAGGAGATAGGAGAGCCTTACCGCTTTTCCTATCTCCTTTTGCTGTAAAGAATCAGAGGTACAGATGCTGTTGTTTTCATCAATTGAGGAGCAAGCATGACTCATGCGCACTATCCCGCGCTCAATGGGGCGCGGCTTGCCACGCCTGCTGTGGAGCGTGGCGCATTTCTGGCGGTAGCGGGAAACCTGGGGGTGGGAAAGACAACCCTGGTGGAACTCGTGACGCACGCGACGGGCTTTGAGCCGCATTTTGAGTTAGCCGAAGAAAATCCCTATCTGGCGCGCTTTTATGCGGATATGCGCGCCTGGGGCTTTCATTCGCAGTTATTCTTCCTGGTGAAGCGCTCCGAGCAGCATCGACGGCTGGCGTCGTGTGTGGCGACGGCGGTGCAAGACCGCACGATCTATGAAGATGCCGAGATTTGGGCGCGCAACCTGTATGAGCGCGGCCAGATTGCTGATGAGGATTATCGTCTCTATAGCGACCTCTATGAAGAGTTGTGTCGGGGGCTTCCACCGCCTGATCTGGTCCTGTATCTGGCGGCATCTACGGAAACGCTGAAACAGCGCATTACCGTTCGTGGCCGCTCATTCGAGGCAGGGATTGAAACGAGCTATGTAGAGCGTCTGAATCAGCGTTATGAAGAGTGGGCCGGGGCTTTTGATCGCTGCCCGTTGATTCGGTTGGAGACGGACGAGATTGATCTGGCACATTCTCCCCAGGACCGCGCCAGTGTGTTGGCTATGATTGCTGCTTCTTTAAAGGTCTACCGTCCCGATGTTCAATGGCCGCTGCCAGCAGCGCAGGATGTCGATCTGAACGCCTGAGCCGCTGCTGCTTTTGGCAGTCGGCTCCTCTTGCATTGCATGCTATACTGTGCGTGGCCGTTTAAAACAGCGCTGGAGCTATGGCTATGAAGGCATAGTTCATGAGGGTGTTTTGTTGTTTCTGGCAGGAAAGGCATCTGACGTGCTATCGCGATCAGCATCCAGGCTGGCTGCCGAACCTTCTTCTGATCTCGCGCAGCATATCGACTATCTGGAGCAGTTGGCCTCCGCAGGTGGCGAAGGGCTGGTCGTCGCCGACACGCAAGACCGCTGCGTTTTTCTCAACGAACGCGCTTCCAGAATGAGCGGCAACGCCGCCCCTGACCGGCGTGATTTTTCGGCCAGCACGTATCTTGCTCAGCTTGTGCAGAATCATCGCCTGATTGATGATGCGGGATTAGCCGGAAATGATAGGCAGCTTGGTGCTGCGCTGGCTGGTGCAAAACGCCCATTGCATTTTATTTCTGCTGGAAACGGCCCCTTTCCCGATCAGGAAAAGCACTTTACGCTGACAGCTTATCCGTTGTCTGATGGAGCAGGAACACTTGTAGGACATGCGCTTTTCCTCCGCACGTTGCCCGCGCTGATTCACGACGAGTCGCTAGAAAATGGCTTACTCTCTTCGGTTTCACATGATTTGCGCACGCCGTTAATGGTGATCAAGGCAGCGGTCACGGGGCTGCTGCAAGAAGGATTGCAGTGGGATGAAGCGCTGCGGCGTGAGACGCTGCAAGATATTAATGAAGAGGCTGATCGACTGACGACGCTGGTCAGCGCGCTGCTGGAGATGTCGCGCATTCAAGGGGGCGCATTAGAACTCCAGACAGAGTGGTGTGATCTGGCGGAGATTATTCACACGGTGCTGGACCGTTTGCAAAAAGTGACTAGCCGCCATCACATGGTTTATGATGTGGCGGCGCCGCTGCCGCTGATTCAAGGCGATTTTATGCAGCTTGACCGGGTGCTGAGTAATCTGATCGAAAATGCAGTCAAGTATTCCTCTGTAGGGACAGAAGTGCGAGTGATGGCGAGCGTGGAGGAGACAGAAGTGCGGGTGAGTGTGTTGGATCAGGGGGTGGGCATTCCACCTGAAGAGCGCGAGCATATTTTTGAAAAGTTCTATCGTGTCAAGCCACGGCGAGCGTGCCCAACGCGCTCGGAAGGTCTGATGGAAGGTGAGCCGGGGCATCCCTTGCCCGCACTGGCGGGAGGCTCCGGGCTGGGGCTGGCGATCTGCCGAGGTATTATCCTGGCGCATCATGGGCGCATCTGGGTTGAGCCGCGCGACGAAGGCGGGTCGTGTTTTGCCTTCACGCTGCCGGTGGAACAATCCGCGCCGATGACCGGCAGGGTTGCCCATGAAAGCGGTCCATTGGGGGCCTCGGAAAAGCAGCAGCCGATTCCAGGGCAAGAGGCGCAGGACGCGGCATCTCACTCTAGCTGGCAGAAGGGCGCGGAAAGAGGCGATGATGAGACTGATTGAGCGCGAGGCAGGCGCAACCCTTCCATGGCTTCAAACGAATAAGGCCGAGGCTGATGTGCGAAAGCCTCGCTCTCCATCTGATAAGGCAATGCCTGATGTGGGTGCGGATGAGAGTGATGGCGAAAGCTCGGCTACTGCGTTGCCCAAAGCGGCGCGCATCCTGGTGGTTGATGATGAGGAACTGGTGCTGCGCTCGTTACGCCGTATTTTGATTGCCAGCGGGTATGAGGCCCAGGTGGCAGCCAGCGGCCCCCAGGGGCTTGACCTGGCCCGCAAGGCCCCGCCCGATCTGATCTTGTTGGATTTATCGATGCCGGGGATGGATGGTCTGGCGGTCTGTCGGGAATTGCGTCAGTGGTCAAGCGCGCCTATCATTGTGGTCAGCGCGCGCGGTGAAGAGCGCTTCAAGGTGCACGCGCTTGATCTGGGGGCAGATGATTATCTGACCAAGCCTTTTGGGGCAGATGAACTGCTGGCGCGCATCCGGGCCTGCCTGCGGCGCAGCGCGGGCCGCCAGAAAGATGAAGCGCCAGATGGTGAGCACATCCTGACCAGCGAAGATGGCTACTTGAGCATGAATGTGGACAGCCGAACGGTGATGGCTGGCGCTCGGCAGGTGCGTTTGACACCCAAAGAGTTTGATTTGCTGCATCAATTGATGGCTTCTCCTGATCGCGTGCTGACACATCGCGCGTTGTTAAAGGCGATCTGGGGACCAGAATATGGCGATGAAACGGATTACTTGCGCGTGTTTATCCGCCAGCTTAGGCGCAAAATCGAGCAAGACCCGACGCATCCACGCTATCTTCTTACTGAGCCAGGAGTTGGCTATCTTTTTCGATCACGCTGAATACCATTGTAGAGACTTTCCCGACCAGGGAAGTTGAGGCGAACCATGACAAGGATGCAACAGCCATTGCGGATTGCAGTGATGGGAACAGATGGACGCTTGAATGAGGTGCTGGTGCGCAATCTGAGCCAATGGGGTTACGAGACCACGATCTGGCACACCGAGCACAAGGCTAAAGGACAAGCTGACCATGCTGACCTTTTGTTGGTTGACCTGGATGGGATGGAACAAGAGTTGCTGGTACAGGGGTATGGACCTGATGAGCCAGAGGCGCTTGCTCGCCCAACGGTCCGCTTGACGCTTGCACTGGGCAGCCAACCGTTGCGACGTATGGCGCTTGAAGCGCTGGGGGCGGTGTTGTTTCTGTCCAAACCGTTTGACATGGGGGTGTTGCGGGAGTATCTTATGATGTTGGGGAGGGTTCTCGCAGAGGAGGCACCTCAGCCGCAAGAACCTGCCGACCCTGATCGACAGATACGAGTGCTCGTGGCAGATGATGATAACCGGTTGACGGAATGGGCTTGTACTGTGCTGTCCAGGAGCGGACGCTATATTGCCCGCGCCGCGCATGATGGGATTGAGGTGCTGGAACACTGTATTGGCTGGGAGCCTGATTGCCTGGTGATGGATATGATGATGCCCAGGATGAACGGATATCAGGTGCTGCGTTGCTTACGAGCCAGGCCGAAGTTGACCCTTTTGCCTATCGTTGTGTTAAGCGCTCTGGCTGAGGTAGAAGTGCGCGCTGAGGAGTTAGGTCAGCCATTGCTTACGGTCCTGAAAAAGCCATTGCGGTCAGTTGATTTGCTCGCAGGGGTAGAGCGGGTACTGGATATGAGGCTTGCTGAAGGATCGCGCGGCCCACTGGAAGTTGGATAAGTGGGCCAAGGTGCGCGAAGAGGTTGCCTGATAGATGGCCTCTTTCGCCAGGTCTCGCAATTTTGAAGCTTTGGAGGAGATACCTCCGCTTCCAGCAGCCTCCGACGGTAAGAGGAGCAGGAGAAATATGCAACAGCAAGGGAGAATACTGGACGGCGACCTTGAAACACTTGGCTTACAGGCAACGCTCAAGATGCTGGCGCTGAGTGGCAAGACCGGAACGTTGATGGTCACGTCCGGACAGGAGACTCTCTCGCTGTATCTCAATAAGGGACAGATTGCGGCCCTCCAGGATAACTTTATCCAACGCCCGAATTTGTTGAATGTGCTGCGCTTGCTGCGGCAGGTCGATGGAAAAGTTGCCAACGAACTGAGCCGAGCGATTGGTCCGCACGCGCCTGCGCTGTTGGAGATGCTGGTGGATTATGGGGTGATTAGTGAGGCGGAGATGCTGCAATGGCAGGAATATGGGGTGATTCAAGCCCTCAGCCGCGCGGTGCGCTGGCAACAGGGGCGTTTTGAGTTTCATCGCAATGTGCTGCACGGCGCGCATCTGGCGCTGAACGTCGATCACGTGTTGTTGGAAAGTTTGCGGCAGGCAGACGAGTGGGACGAGGCGGCGGCCATCGGCCTGAGCCGCACGGCGGTAGCGCGTTGGATGTCGCACTTTACCGGCGATATTATGCGCCTGGGGTTGGAGCCAGATGCGGTGAATGTGCTTTGTCTGGCGAATGGACAGCTTTCGTTGCAGGCCATGGCTTACGGATTACGTTGCAGCGAGGCGCGTGTGGCCCAGTGTCTGGAGCATTTGCTCCGGCTGCAACTGGTTGAAGTGGTGGACCAGTCTCTGGAGACTGAGTTGGAGCGGAATCTCATCAATATTCTGACCGCCAGCCAGCACGAGTTGTCGAACCCGCAGCAAGGTTCCCCCGAACAGCGTCTGCTGGGGCTGATTAAGACGCTGGCAACATGTGTAAACGGTTTCTTAACGCATCATGGGACCTATGCTCGCCAACTGCGCGAGCGAGGCGCGCTCAATCAGAGGCAAGTGGCGCGCTATCTGGGGGACGCCTTTGGTCCATTGTTCCACCAGGTATACACCTGGTGGCCTGTTCTGGAAACCATGCTCACCTTTGAAGGAGGGCAACTGGATTGCCAGGAGATTTATACCCTGCATACGCTGGTGAAGGGCGACGAACTTCAACGTGTGTATTGGGATGCGATGACGGCGCTGCACTGGTTGATGCGCGAGGTTTGCGAAAAGATTTTGGAAGAGGAAGTGGGTAATTCCCGTTCCGAGCGCCGGTTTCGTGAGCTTTGGGAGGTTTTTCTGCACGAGATCGAAGAGCAGGCTTTTGCGCTTCAGTCAGGTGGGAATGTAGCCTTTGTCCAAGAGCGCGGCCCGACACGGCGCTCTGCATCGAATGAACGCTTCTATGATTCGAATCCCTCAAACCCGCGCGTTGCCAATCCACGAATGCGTCAAATGGATACTGACCCGCGAATGGTTCAAGCGCGGGACCGAAGGAGGTTGAGTTGATAAACGAGCCTGTGGTGCTGGTGGTAGACGATAGCCCAACCGTACGCAAAATTGTGCAGTTGACTCTGCAACGCGAAAATATGCGCGTCATCACCGCCAGCGATGGATTGAGCGCGCTGGCTGCGGTTGCCGACGAAGACCCTGACCTCATCCTTCTTGATATTATGCTCCCCCGCATGGATGGCTATAACATTTGCCGCATTATTCGCGATAAAATGGAGTTTCGTCATATCCCGATTATCATGTTGAGTGGGAAAGATGGGCTATTTGATAAAGTCAGAGGTCGGCTTGCCGGTTCATCTGAATATTTGACGAAACCCTTTGATTCGGTGGAGTTGGTCCAATCGGTGAAGAAGCATTTAGCCAATGTGCCCGTGCGTGAGCGCAGGCGCGATGCAGGCCGCAATATGACCCGTTTGCGACGACGGGGCTGAGTAACCTTTGAAGTAGGCCAGAATGGTGGCAGGCGTTACTGTCCCTGTTCTGGAGAGTTTTCTGTAATAGAAGCAGCATGGTGCATGTGATGAGGCCCGGCCACCGTTGTGGTCTGGGCCTGTCAGCATCTCTCTTGTTGTTCCTGATACATCCTGGTCCTATCTTATGCCACATGGAAGGGAGGGAGGTATGGCCTCCCCTCTGAGAAGGAGAAGCTTGATGCCTGGCACGAAAGTTCTCGTCGTTGACGATAGCTGGACAGACCTGACGTTGATTGCTACGCCACTGCGTGAGAGTGGTTTTGAAGTGATTACGGCGGTTGATGGCGACGAGGCCATGGAAAAGGTCTTGACTGAACGCCCGCAGTGTGTGGTGTTGGATGTTATTTTGCCCCGGCGCAATGGCTTCCAGCTCTGCCGTCAGATCAAGCATATGGAGCAGGGTCGCGATATTCCTATTATCCTGATGAGTAGTAAGAATACTCCGCTGGATAAACGCTGGGGCTTGCAACAAGGGGCAGACTTATATCTGACCAAGCCATTTAATCGAGATGAACTGGTTGCCAGTGTACGTAGATTAGTGTAATATCCTTCGCAGGGAATTTGCCCAGGCTTTTCCGGCAATGATACAGAGGTTGCCGGAGAAGGAGAATGTTAGAGGGGCTGAAGAAACCGAGACAGAGGAGACCATTGTGAGCGATAGGCAGGACTGGCCCGGCGGCGAATCATCCAGGCCCTTTGGCGGCTTTGAACGCCCGCGCGACAACGCAGCAGAGTTTGGATTCAGCCGCCTGTCCGGTGGAATGGACACGAGCGGCCAGAACGGCGGAGCGATCATTCCTTTTGAGCCATTTGCCCGCCGCAAAACAGGGGGACTGAGCGCTGAGCATGCGCTCTCGGGGATGAATAGCTCGCTTTCTTCATCGATGTTTGCTGCCAGCTACCCTGGCAACCCGTTGACGCTGCGCGGAACGATCAACTCGCCCACGGGCGCGGAAGACCCGGGAGAAGAGATCGGCGAGCAATATTTGATCTTCTCCCTGGATAGTTTTGAGTGCGCCTTCAAGGCTGAGCAAGTCCAGGGTGTCGAGCGACTGCCAGAGGTGACACCAGTGCCGAATGTGGCCTATTGGATCGATGGGGTCATTCATTCGCGTGGGCAGATTGTTTCGGTGGTTGATCTGCGCAGTTTTCTGGGACTGGACCGCCAGCCGTCATCTGCGCGGACCCGACTGGTGATCGGGCGGGTGCGCGATCTCGTCATTGGCCTGGTGGTGGATGGGGTCAGCGAAATGCGCGGTATTCTGCCAAACATGATACAATTGCAGCAAATCGCCCGCGCGCTCCCTGGCTGGGCTGCTCCTTATGTGGGTGGAATTGCGACTGTTGGCGCTCGATCGGTTCTGTTAATTGATATGGAGCGGCTGCTCTTATCAGAAAAAATGCATCGTTATCAAAGTGGGAATTAAGCGCGATCGGCAGGCTTTCGCGCCGAACTCCAGGGGATGTCAGTTCCAACATGCCCCAGCGCGGCTCCGGGAGCCGGGGGCGTCTGCGCCGCAAGGGAAGGCAGCGTACCGCGAGGTGATCTGCCTCGACGCCCTTCAGTCTGGCCGTTTGGCGCGGCGGCGCTATAGGATGATCCTCAACTATAGGAGGAAACATTTATTATGAATCCTGATTCTGGTAGGGGTATGTCGCTTGCCTTGCGCATGCGCTGGACGTTGCTCTTCGCTGCCATTATTCCGGCTGTCATGGTGCTGATCCTGGGAGTGTGGGAAGTGCAGCGGCTCTCGCTCACCGCCGATAATCAACTGGCTACATGGATTGCGACGTTTACCTGCGCCATTATTTCGATGCTTGTGGTGATGTATCTGGGCTATCGCATTCAGCGCCAGATTCACGAACGCTGCTTGACGCTGGTGGAGATTTGCAAAGGTGGCGCGGAGGGTGACCGTTCGATGCGCGCCGAGGTAGTGGGCGATGACGCCTTTGCTATGCTGGCGGCCAGCATTAACTCGCTGCTGGAATCATCTCCCACGGGCGGTGAAGGCCGCGAGACCTCCAATCTGCAAGCGCAGATCGAGAAGCTGCTTCAAGAAGTCAGCGCAGTGGGCGATGGCGACCTGCGGGTGCAGGCAGAGGTGACGCCCGATACGTTGGGCGTGCTGGCCGACTCGTTCAACTATATGATCGAAGAGTTGGGCAAGGTCGTGAGCCGTGTGCAGTCAACGACGTTGCAGGTGACGACCGCGACCCGCCGCATTCTGGACCGCTCGGCTGAACTGGCCCAGGCGTCAGAGCAGCAAGAAGTGCAGATTGCCCAGACGACCGAGGCGGTGGAAGCGCTGGCGACCTTTATCCAGGCGACGGCACGCAACGCGCAATTGAGTGCCGAGACGGCCCAGGAAGCCTTGCGCAACGCGCGCGGCGGTGAACAATCGGTGATCCAGACGATTGATGGTATGCAGCATATCCGCGATAACGTGCAGGAAACCGCCAAGAAGATTAAACGCCTGGGCGAACGCTCGCAAGAGATTGGCGAGATTGTGCGCTTGATTGAGGATATTGCCGACCAGACCAACCTGCTGGCGCTCAACGCGGCCATCCAATCGGCGATGGCGGGCGACCAGGGACGTGGGTTTAGTGTGGTGGCCGACGAGATTCGTATGCTGGCTGAGCGTTCTGGCGAGGCGACCAAGAAGATTGCGACGCTGGTCAAGAGTATTCAAGGTGATACCTATGACGCGGTGGTCGCTATGGAAGAGAGCACGCAGGAAGTGGTCTCTGGTTCCCGACTGGCAGATGAGGCTGGCCGCGCGCTCAAGATGATCTCTGCGGCAGTGGATCGCCAGGCGCAGATGATCGAGGCGATTGCTCGCTCGGCCAATGAGCGCGCCCAGACATCTGAGGCGGTGGCAATTGCTATGAACCAGATTCTGGAGATTACCCGCCAGACGACGGCAGCCTCGCAAGACTCTGCCGCCAGCGTCAGTTACCTTTCTGAGTTGGCTGATCAACTGCGCGCTTCGGTGGCGACCTTCCGCCTGCCAGAGCAGCAGCCCTCCGATGCGCTGGCTTCGCCCAGTGGTGGCCTGCCGCCGCTGCTGAATATGCCCAATCTGGACCAGTTTGACCCCAATTCCTGGATGCTTCCGAATGATGAGACGGCTTTCCCGAATCTGCCAGCGTTGCCAGCCCATACAGGCGGTCAGCCGCCTATGCCGGGGCCGAACCAGGGAAATCCACGCTTCAACGGCCAGCCAGGCTTCCCCAATCAGTCCTATAACGGTCAGCAAGATTACCCGAACCAGGGCTATAATGGGCAGCAGGGCTATAACGGTCAGCAGAATTATAATGGACAGGGTGGGCAGGGGTATCCTGGGCAGCAGGGCTATACTAACAATCAAGGACAGGGGTATCCGGACCAGCCGTTTAATCGGCCCTTTAGCAATCAGCCCTACGAGTGAGCGCATGCAGGTCTCAGGCTCGCGGTTCTTAGAGGAGAGCAATCAGCAGGGGTGGGTTCTCGATCTTGAGACCTCTAGCCAGAATGGTGGTGTTTGAAGCATGTCCAGTTCGTTCGATAAATTCGCCATACTTGATAGTTTTCTCGACGAGGTGGGCAGCTATCTACCCGAAATTGAGGCGAACCTAAATCGGCTAGAGCAGGTGCCCGATGATAGTGAGGCGCTCGAAGAGGCGTATCGTCGCACGCACACGATTGGTGGCTCTGCCTCGATGATGGATTTTCCAGGCTTGTCTCAGGTTGCGCATGCCATGGAAGATGTGTTGATGGATGCGCTGGATGAGGTGTTTCGCCTGGACGATGCGGCGCTCAGTTTGCTCCGGCGCTCGCTAGAGCGTGCCCGGCTGCTGCTGGAGGCGATTAAGAGCGGCACGACTGAGGAAAGCCGTTATGTCACCGAGGATGCCGCCGACCACGCTTCGTTTCGCCAGATGCGCGAGACACAAACGACCTCTGGCGGCAACCTGGTGCAGGATGCGGTGATCGTAGAGCCACCTGCATCAGATGCGCCTATAGGTTCCGGCCAGGCTGGCGACGCAGAGGCAGTGGCCGAGCAGTGGCCGCTACGTGAGGAACAGCCGCCCCAGCCTTCTTCTCCTGGCTTTGAGAATCAGCAGCTATCCGGGATGCCTTCGGCGTCGGCAGGACCGGCGGATTGGCTGGCTTTGTTGGGTCAGACGGCTGCTTCAGACATCCCTGGGGATGGAGGCGCTTCATCTTTTGCCGGGCGGTATACTGCCGAGCCTGTGGCGGATGTCGAGTTTCGCGAACATATCACCAAGCCATTGCCCGCCGTGAAGCCCGCCGCGCCGGAAACTCGATCTGATTCCTCACCCGCGTTGGCTTCCGCGCCTTCTCCAGTTCCGCTGCCCGATGAGCAGTCGCCCTCGCTGGCAGAAATGCTGGCAGCGTTTCAAGCGCCAAATGATGGCGAGTGGCCGGAGGAGCCGCGCCCATCCGGCGAGTTGGGCGCAGCTTCGACGCCATCAGCCGTTTCGCCCCCAGTGAGCGAATCGACCTGGGAGGCGTTGATCGGGCGCAATAAACTGGATTCTATCAGTCAACCACTTCCCCAGGCATCCCAGCGGCCTATGGCCGCGCCGCCCGCCGTGATGGCATCAGACGCGCATTTCCCCGCATCGGGCGGCACGACCGCCAACCTGACAAATTGGCAGCATGTGGTGGAGCAGGAAGAGCAGGTGCGCCAGGGGATTGGGGCGCTCAAAGAGACACTGGCGGCGCTGCGCGCTGTGACGACCTCTATCGAATATGAACGTTCGGAACTACGCGGCTTCCTTGATGGCTCAAAGGATGCGATTGATCGTCTGGAGGACTGGACGGGGAAGGCGATGGGGCTGAATCTGCGTCAAAGCCCAGACCACGTGCGTCGCTATTTGCCGCTTTCGGTCCTGTGGGTGGTGACGACCAGGCTGAAGAAGATTCTGAACCTCCTCAAAGATGCCTCCAGTGGGCTGACTGCCACAGATGGCGAACTTAGCGCCGCCAGCAGGCAATTGGCAGATTCTATCCGCGCCTGTGGCCCCCTCATTTCGTCGGTGCTGGCAATGGCCGGACCAACTGAGGAGGGGGGCTTCAGCGCGACCATCGCTCAATTTAACTGGTCGCCGCCCGCGCCCGCTCAGTCGGAGTTTACTGCCGGTTCTTCCGGTGGTTTGCCAGAGCACATCCGCGCGGAGATTGTTCAGCAGGTGCGCCGCGAGGAGACAGATCGTATCCGCCAGGAATTGGAAGTGCAGGTCCGCCAGCAGTTCCTGGCGCAAATTCAGCGTACCGGCGAGAGGCCATCTTTTGAGGAGCCACCCGCAGCCGCTGCCTTTGCGCCCCAGGTGCTGCTCGACGTTCCGCAGCCGCCACAGGTTGAACAGAAAAAGATAGTCCGCGCTGCTGAGCAGTCGGAGGAGACGCTGGAAGTCTTCCGTGCCGAAGCTGAAGAACATCTGCAAAGCATCGACAGCGGGGTGGCAGCGTTGCAGCGCTCTCCCGAGGACCGCGAGACGATTCAGAGCATTCGCCGCGCCACCCACACGTTAAAAGGCGCAGCAGCGATGATGGGTTTTGTCCATATCGCTGATCTGGCCCATGTCTTTGAGGATTTGCTGGATCGGATGATGGAAGGCAGCATCGACATCAATACCGATGTGCTTAGCCTGATTCTGGATACCTCCGAGGCATTGGAACTGCTGGTTACCGGGCGCGCTGGCGAGCGCGGCGGCGATACAGCGCTCGTCGAGACCTTCCGCCCACGCTATCAATCGCTGCTTGGGCAGGAAAGCGGCACAGATGCTGGGAACGCTTCGACGCACCTGGATAGGGGTGAGCATCTCGCGGCTTTTGGGGCAGAGACCCGTGCTGAAGCCGAACGGTCTTCAGGCCAGGGCGAACACCAGGCTGGCACGCTGGTAGCGCTGACTGCACACGGAGAAGCTGCCGATAAGAGCGATTTGAGCGTGCGTATTCGCCTGAAAAAACTGGACGAACTGGTTGATCTCTTTGGCGAACTGCTGGTCAACCGGAGCGTTTTGGAAGAGCGCCTGGGTCGGCTGGTGCGGATGGTGGCCGATGTTGGCCTGAGCAGCGCGCGTCTGCAAGAGGTTGGGGCGCAGTTGGAGAGCCGCTTTGAGGCGGCAACCCTACCCAGCAGGCGCGTCGGCCAGGAAGCGGTTCTGGAGAGCAGCGGCGTGGCCGGAAATACGAGCGGACCACTGGAACAAAACAATGCTTCGCGTGGGCGCGCGCTGGCTTTGCCGCCTGGCATCATCGGTGGGAACGCGAACAAGGTTGCGGCCCATCTGGCAGATTTTGACGAATTGGAACTGGACCGTTATAACGAGTTTCACCGGCTGACCCGCGGCTTGAGCGAGGGCGTTTCCGATATGGCGACGCTGAGCACCGAGATGGAAGCGCTGCTGCGCGAGTGTGAAAGCCTGTTCTTGAAAGAGACGCGCCTGAGTTCGTCCTTCCAGGATCAACTGCTCAAGGTGCGGCTGGTGCCGATTTCGACGATGGTTCCACGCCTGCATCGTGCCGCCAGCGCGGTGGCGCTGCGAATGGGAAAAGAAATCGAATTGGTGGTGGAAGGCGAGGAAACCGAGGTTGACCGCACGATCTATGAGGAAATGGCCGACGCGCTCTTACATGTGGTGCGCAACGCGGTGACCCATGCCATCGAGCTGCCAGATGTGCGCGAGGCCGCCGGCAAGCCTCGACATGGGCTGATTAGCCTGAGCGCCAGCCACGAAGGCAATCAGATTGTGGTGACGGTACGTGATGATGGCACCGGCATTGATGCCGAGAAAGTGCGAGGCACCGCCATTGCGCGCGGGCTGCTGGATGCGCGTGCTCCGCTTTCAGAGCAGGCGGTTCTGAATTTGATTTTCCGCCCAGGCTTTAGCACGGCTGACACGATCACGGAAGAAAGCGGGCGTGGTGTTGGGCTGGATGTGGTGGCCGATGTGGCGGCGCGCCTGCGCGGCTCGGTGGAAGTAGAGTCGACGCCTGGCAACGGCAGCGCGTTTACGCTGCGGTTTCCCATCAGCGTGCAGATTCAGCGCGCGGTGCTGGCGCGCGTCTCCGAGCAAACCTATGCTATCCCCATGGCGCTGGTGGAACAAATTGGTCGCCTGGATTATTCCGAGCGCACGAATGTGTTGGGCGTTCCAGCGATTATGGTGCGCGGCGAGCCGTATGTGCTGGTGCATCTTGCCACCTTGCTAGGGTTGGAAGCAAGCAGAACTGATGAGCGCGCGTCGGTCTTGTTAGTCGTTGCTGGCCGCCAGCGTTATGCCCTGGTGGTTGATAACGTGATCGGCAAGCAAGAGATCGTGGCGAAGAATCTAGGCATGCATCTGCGCGAGGTGCGCGGCGTAGCGGGCGCGACGGTGCTGGGCAATGGGCAGGTGGTACTCATTCTGGACGTGCTGAATCTGCTGGAACATCGCGCGCAACCAGGCTCCCCAGCTTTTGCCCCAGTTCCTGGCGCTGCCACGACGCCTTCGATCTCAGCGGTGCCTACGCGCTTGCTGGCGCCCACCTGGACCTCGTCGCTGCCCACCGTGGGACGTGGCCCGACGATGCCACCGCCAGCGCGCATGGAAGACCAGTATGTGCTGGTGGTGGATGATAGCCCCAGCGTGCGGCGGGTGGTCAGCAATATGCTCAAGACCGCTGGTTGGGAAGTTCAGACGGCGCGTGATGGGATCGAGGCGTTGGAGGTGGCTGGGAAGCGCAAGCCCGCTGCGGTACTGCTGGATATTGAGATGCCGCGCATGGATGGCTATGAACTGATTGCCACGCTGCGCAGCCAGGACCAATATAAACATTTGCCCCTGATTGTGCTCACCTCGCGCGCGGCTGGCAAGCATCATCAGCGAGCGATGCAGCTTGGCGCGGATGCCTATCTGGTCAAGCCGTATCAGGATGAGGAACTGATTAACACGCTGGGTACACTGGTGCGGGGCGCGCAGGCTTCGGGTTAGAAGGCGTCTTGACAAAGATGGGCAGAGAACGCGCGATCATTCGCTGGGAGGTTCGCCAGCAGATGCTTCTCGAGGAGTTGCACAGGCTGGAACAGGCGCTGGCAGCCCCTCCAGAGCAAGAGCCTTCAGAGAAGCCAGCCCCTGAACGACTGGCGGAACTTCGGGCCAAACTGCAAGCGCTGGGGCCATCCCCCAAAGCAAAAATGGGCTAGCGGCTGGCGGAGAAGTCCGCCAGCCTTTTTTATCCGATTACTTTTTCGGCCACCAGCTCGCCCATGCGGCGCGAGCCTACTACCTTGCTTGAGTCGCCACGCAGGTCAGCCGTGTGATAGCCTGCTTCCAGCACACTATCAACGGCTTGCTCGACAGCGTTGGCTTCTTCTGGCAGCCCGCAGGAGTAGCGCAGCAGCAGCGCCATGCTGGAGATAGCGCCCAGCGGGTTGGCAATGCCCTGGCCGGTAATCTGGGGCGCTGTGCCGTGAATGGGTTCATACAGACCAAAGACACCGTGCGCTGTCCGCCGCGTACCAATGCTGGCAGAAGGCAGCATGCCCAGCGAGCCGACCAGCATCGATGCCTCGTCGGTGAGGATGTCGCCGAACATGTTCTCCATCACCAGCACGTCAAAGGTTTTGGGTTGACTGATGAGGTTCATGGCGCAGGCGTCTACGAGCAGATGGGTCAGGGTCATGTCGGGATAGTCGGCAGCGACGCGCTCGGCCACGCGCCGCCAGAGACGCGAGGCGCTGAGGACATTGGCTTTGTCCACCGAGGTAACGGACTTGCGGCGATCACGCGCCAGATCGAAGGCCATGCGCACGGCGCGCTCGATCTCCTGTTCGGTATAGAAGAGCGTGTCGATGGCCTCTGCTCCTGCCGGTCCTTCGCGGATTTCGCTGGGTTTGCCAAAATAGAGGCCGCCAGTCAGTTCGCGCACGACGATCAGGTCAACGCCTTCCAGAACATCGGGCTTGAGTGTTGAAGCATCCAGCAGCCCCACCCGCGCTTTGACGGGACGCAGGTTGGCGAAGAGTTCGCATTCTTTGCGCAGCCTGAAGAGGGCGTTTTCTGGCTGCTTGGGCGAGTTGGGGTCGCCGGGCTTGGTGCCGCCCACCGCTCCAAAGAGAATGGCGTCGCTGCGCTGACAGAGAGCCATGGTCTCATCGGAGATGGCAGCGCCCTCCTGCTCAACTGCGGTGGCCCCACAAAGGGCTTCGGTGAGTTCAAATGTATGGCCGAAGCGTTGGCCGACCGCCCGCAGCACGTGCACGGCCTCGGCGGTCACTTCTGGCCCGATGCCATCACCACCCAGCACGGCGATGTGATAGGTTCCCATAGGCTTTTGTATCCTTTTTCCATGGAATGAGGTCTGAGAGGTGCTTCCAGATGGATACGGCTCGCCTCTCAGGTCAGTTATGATCGGCTGGCCTGAGTATACCCCTTGCGTGCTCACGCCCACAAGTAATCTCACCTTTTCTCCGGTTTTTTCGCAGTGAGCGAGGATTGACAATTCTTCCCTGATTGCGTATAAAACTAATTAGACGTATATCGAAGGAGATAGAAGTGATGCCTGAAGAACACCTGCAAACCCTGCTGCAATTTTTTAAGGCGCTGGCCGATGAGAACCGGCTGAAGCTGCTGGGCATTCTGGCAAACCGCGAATGCAGCGTTGAGGAACTGGCCGAACGGCTGGGTCTGAGAGCGCCAACGGTTTCGCATCACCTGACGAAGCTGAAAGAGTTGGGCCTGGTAGGGATGAGGGCGGAGGGGAACACGCATCTCTATCGGTTGCACGCTGAGGAGTTGCAACGTTTGACCAAATCCCTGCTGACGCCTGAGAGCGTGGTTACACTGGTGGAGTTAGAGGATGGCGACGCCTGGGAACGCAAAGTGCTGCGCGATTTCTTCGATGGGGAACGCCTCAAAGAGATTCCCGCCAGCCGCAAGAAACGCGAGGTCATTTTGAAGTGGTTTGCCTCCCTGTTTGAGCGAGAGCGCACCTATACGGAAGCGGAGGTCAACGAGATCATCAAGCGCCACCACCACGACTGGGCGTACTGGCGCCGCGAATTGGTAGGCGCGCGCCTGTTGCAGCGCGAGGCAGGCGTCTACTGGCGTCTGTAGCCTGCGCAGGGTCATAGCCCCTTCCGTTACTCATATCGAATGAAAAAGAGGGGAGGGTAGCTTACCCCTTGACTTTTAGATTGCAAACTGTTATAGATAATATAGCAAATAGCAAAACGAAGCAGCTACAACTTCTTTCGACCTGCCCTGGAAGCTCAAACACCTGCGCTGTCGAGGCTCCTATGCTCTGGGGAAGCGAGACAGGCGCCAACAACACCTGCGAAGCCGCAGGAGGTGATGCATGCGTCAGGCCCCCGTTATTTCCTCTCATTTCTGGCCGCGATTATTCGTTGTCTTTGGTTGTGTCGCTTTGATGGTCCTGGCCGGTGTTGTCGCCACGACGCAGCGCGCTGCCGCAGCTGGCGCGCATGTGGATGTGATGACGCTGGCGGATGACATCAACCCGAATTCGCTGCGCATCCTCGATAACGCGGTGGATACGGCGCAGAGCGACGGCGCGACGGCGCTGGTGATTCAACTTGACACGCCTGGTGGCGATCTGGATTCGATGAAGGCGATGGTGCAGAAGGAACTGGCCGCCACGGTGCCGGTTGTCGTGTATGTTTCGCCACAGGGTGGTCGGGCTGCTTCTGCCGGTCTCTTTGTCACGCTGGGCGCAAATATCGCCGCGATGGCTCCAAACACGCGCATTGGCGCTTCCAGTCCGGTGGACATTAACGGCGGTGATATTCCGGCAACGTTGGACAAAAAGCTCACCAATGATCTGGTGGCGCAGGTCGATGATCTCTGTAACCGCCGCCAGAATCCAAACGGCTGTCGTCCGCTGGCCGAGAAGGCGATTACCGATGCCGATTCCTATCCCGTAGAGACAGCCGTGCAGCAAGGGCTAGTTGATCTGGAGTCCACCAGCCTGACCGCTCTCCTGAACGACCCTGCTCCCAATGGCATCAATGGCTGGCAGGTAAAGACCGGTTCGGGCCAGACGGTGACGCTGCATACAGCAGGTGTTGCCCAGCAGACGCTCAGTCCGAGCTTCAGCGATACGGTGCTGGGCTTCCTGCTGGACCCCAACGTTTCGTTTATCTTGCTGATTCTGGCGGGCATTGGGATTTATTTGGAGATTTCGCATCCCGGCGCGATTATTCCTGGCGTGGTTGGGGCGATTGCTCTGGTGCTCTTTCTGCTGACCGCTGGTTCGCTTTCGGTGAACATTGCCGGTGTGCTGCTGGTGGTGATTGGTTTCATCCTCTTGATTTTTGATGTGCGCCTGCCCTCGCATGGGGTCTTGACGGTGGGAGCGTTGATTTCTCTGGTGTTGGGGTCGCTGCTCTTGTTCAATGGCACCAGCAATCTGGGCGCGCCAACCCTCAGCCCGATTGTGCTGGGCATCATGCTGGGGATCGTGGCCGCGATTGCGGGGGTGGTGCTGCTGGGCGTGATTCGCTCGCGCAGGCTGCCGGTGACGACTGGCACGGAAGCGCTGATTGGCAAAGTTGCCAGCGTGACGGTTCCGCTGGTGCCTGCTGGCCGCGTGAACCTGGGTGGCGAAGATTGGGCTGCCAGAAACCTGGTGAACCCCGATGTGCCTCTCGAAGTGGGGCAAAAGGTGCGCATCGTCGAAATCAAAGGGTTGACGCTCTACGTTGCGCCTGTCGAGACGCCCGCCCAGATTCCGTTCCAGCAGACCTCATAATCGTGCCTTTTGTGTTATTCACCCGTTACGAAATAGATACAAGGAGAAGATGCTATGGACGCGGGAACTGTGACCTTCATCGTACTGCTGGCTGTGGTGGTGTTGATCATTCTCATCTTTATCCGAGCCGGGCTGCGCGTGGTGCAGCAATATGAGCGAGGCGTCATCTTTGTGCTGGGGCGTCTGGTGGGGGCAAAAGGGCCAGGGTTGTTCTGGGTCTGGCCGTTTGTCAGCCAGATTCGCCGTGTGGACCTGCGCATCGTGACCCTGGAAGTGCCGCCGCAGGAAGTAATCACCCGCGATAATGTGACGATCAAAGTGACGGCGGTGGTCTACTTCTACGTGGTGGACCCCGCGCAGGCAGTGGTAAAGGTGGTCGACTATTTCCGGGCGACGGCGCAGATGGCCCAGACGACACTGCGCAATGTGTTGGGGCAGTCGGAACTGGATGAGATTCTGGCCGAGCGCGAAGTGATTAACCGCAAGCTGCAAGCCATCATTGACGACCAGACGGAAAACTGGGGCATTAAGGTGACGGTGGTGGAGATTAAGGATGTGGAACTGCCTGCCACCATGCAGCGCGCGATGGCAAAACAGGCCGAGGCCGAGCGCGAGAAGCGGGCGAAGATCATTCACGCCGATGGCGAAGCGCAGGCAGCGACGACACTGGCTCAGGCAGCGGCGGTCATCTCCAGCGCGCCTGCAGCGCTGCAACTGCGGTATCTGCAAACGCTGACAGAGATTGCCGCCGAGAAAAACTCAACAATTGTGCTGACGGATATCGCGGGCTTCTTGACGCAGGTGAGCAACGGGACGCATCCTTTGGACACGCTTCGGTCACTCCCTTCGCGCGACCCGCAGCCAGCGCCCAGACAGTAAATGGCTTTTGAAGGTTTACACTGCCAGAGATGCCAGGAGGGACGATGCGGAGCGCATCGTCCCTCCTGGCATCTCTGGCAGCGTTTATTCCGCGCCGTTTTCTGATGGAAGGTGGTGGTTTTTGGCTGTTGCTTGATTCGCCTGGATGTAGTCCATACAGCGCAGGTAGTCGTCTTTCGAGAGCAGGTCGTTGTTCATATAGTAATTAAGCATGACATCCAGCTTGAGGATGCTCATCAGGTTGTAGCCGTGCTGGTGGAGGCGTTCGGCTGCGCCCTGCCCGCGATCGATAAGGACGATGACATCCTTGACAACCAGATCATGTTGTTCAAGGAAATGGGCGGTGTCCAGGATGCTGCCGCCTCTGGTGATGAGATCGTCGATAATGAGCGTGCGTGCCCCGGGCCAATAGCGCCCCTCAATGCCGCGCTGGCCGGTGCCTTCGGGGCGCAGACGTGGATAAATAAGTGGGATGTTTGTTTCCAGCGAATAGGCTGTGCCCAAAAGCAGTCCGCCGACGGGAACGCCCGCGATCAGTTCAAAAGGGTGAACTTTGGGGCGTCGCATCGACTGCGCCAGGTTGATTTCTTGTTGGATGAGTTTGATTGCCACCCGGAGCGCGCCTGGATTTCCGATGAGCATCTTAGGATTGATAAAGACGGGTGAACTGACGGTCCCTTCACTCAGGGTGAAATCCCCAAACTGCACGGCTCCCAGATCGAAGAGCATTTGTGCCAGCCAGAGGTTGTCGAGCGATTGTTCTTTTGTCATAAACTCTTCCCATCCCAAGATGTTGAGAAGCAGCCGGAGCCGCGACGAATGATCGGGAGCGGCGCTGCTCGTGGGTGTTTCACCGATTGGGCTTCATTTCCAATATCCCACCGGACCGGGGTGGTATCGCGCGCTGCATTATAACATAACTTCTCTCTGAAGCCAATCAGGAGGTTGGCGAAGAGGTACGCCACGCACATACGTTGTGTGAAGCCTGCGGCTCCTGGCCGACCTGCTCTTTAAGCGCCTGCTATCGTCAGCCGCTCGAAGCGCAGCGCCTGTGGGCCAAGGTAGCTGCCGGTAGACTGCATTTCTAGCGAGAGGCGCGTCTGGGCCAGCGCTTCGAACAGATTGCCGCTCAGTGACCCTCCTTTGATTGGGGTGATTTGCCCCTGTTCTAGTCGATAGCCGAGTTTGATTTCGGCAACAAAATCCCCGGTCAGTTCATCGGGGTTCAGCCACGAAAAATCGACCAGATGATATACTGGCTCCTCATCTGCCAGCAATTCATGTACCGGATGGCTGCCAGGGGGAATCTCAATATTCGCAAAGCTGCCGGTTGGAGGGATGTTCAGATAGGCAGCATAGCGTTGTTCGGCCCACCAGGCGCGTAGATGGTGATCCTGGATCAAGACAACCCGCTCTCCCGGTATGCCTTCGTCGCTGAAAGAGGCACTTGCCAGGCCATAGGACAGCAGGGCGTTGCTGATGAATGTCAGGCGATCTCCCCGAATCTGTGCATCCCCACAAATCGCTGTGCCTGGTGTAAAGCGGCTCATCGCTTGATAAGCGGCTCGCGCAGAGGTATGGAAAATGAGCGGCGTAAAGAGGTCAATAAGTGCCTCGCCGCTGATGACGACTGGTCCCTGGTGGGTTGGCGTCAGGCTGACGCGCAGGCTGTCGCGGGCGCGGTGCGCCGAACGCGCCACTATCTCTTCAAGCGGCAGATCGGCCAGGCGTCGTCGTTGGGGCATGGCGTGGTACTCGCCGGTCTGCGTTCCATCGCTGGCGAGTAGCACGAGATCGCAAAAGACCTCAGTTTCCTGGCGGCTTGCCAGAATACCCCGACTGTTGCGCAGGGTGATGTCGCTGGCGGTGGCGAAGAGTTCAGCACTGCTCAGGCGAATGCCTGGCTCAGCGGCAACTGCGGCCAGCAGTCGCTCACGTAGTATGTCCAGGGCAGACAGGCGTGCCTGGTCTGACCCCGCCAGGGCAAGATCAACCGTCTCCACGGCTGGAAAGCCTGCTATCGGCGGCTTTGGAAGACTGTACGGTGGATTGTCGGTGAGTCCCGCGATGAATACGGCTTCTTCGAGGGCTTGTTGCAAACGGGCCTGATTGGCAACCTCTTCGGGGAGGAGCACGCGGCTGGTTGCGCCTCGCGCCATTTGGGAGCTCCCTGCTAGAGCATCGTCGAGGCTTCGGGTTTTGAGGCCATCAGGTTCGCGTGCGCGGGCTTCCTCCGGCTCATATGTGGAGATTGACATCTGCGTCCGCGACGGGTGGTCGTTGTAGATGCGGGCCTGTAACTGTTCGGTGTGGACCAATCGCCGGGTTTCGGTTTGCGCGCCGATGAGGAAGAGTTGAGCACTGTGCTCGGTGGTCTTGCGTGCCTGCCAATCGGAGACGCCGCTCTGGCGTTCTAGCGCCAGGGCGACGGTTTCCAGTGGGTCAGTTGGGCGCGTCATCCCAGTCTCGCTTTCATGCGCAGATGCGGGCCGCCAGAAGAGACAGGCATCCATTCTTTGTGCCCCTTGCCGCAGTACGCGCCGTCGAGAGAGAAATCATTGCCAATGCCGGAGATGCTTTGCAAGAGGTTGGGAACGTAGCCGGTGATGCCAATCGGCGCGAAGAGGCGCCCGGTGCGCTGTCCATTGATGATCTCCTCGCCGTAATGGGCGGTGACCTGGACGCCCCAGCCCAGCGGGTCTTCCATGCCGCTGCTGGCCTGGCGCAGATAGATACCATGTTCCAGGCTGGCAATCAAGTCGGCTGGTGGGATGGTCCCGCGCCCAAAGAAGGTATTAGACATGCGCGCGTAGCTCTTGCGCTCGAAGTTTTCGCGGCGTCCGTTGGCGCTGCGGCTGCGTCCGGTGCGGGTTGCGGAAACGAGATCGCTGAGCGGAGCCACCAGCACGCCATCACGCAGAATCTGGGTTGGCGCTGCGGGCTGGCCCTCGTCATCAAAAAAATAGGTGGCATACGCACCTGGAACGGTGGGATCATCGTACATATCTACGGCAGGTGCGGCCACGCGCTGATTGAAATAGGCGGCGCTGCGGGCGCGGCCTTTGGGGAAAAGGTCAAGCTCGACACCGTGGCCGAAGCATTCATGGGCAATCGTGCCAGAGACCATCGGGTCGGTGATCACATCATACAGTCCTGGCTCGATGGCGTCGGCTTCGAGGAGCCGCAGCGCCATGTCGCACACGTCGGCCAGTTCGGTTTCGCTGACTTCAGCCAGCTCCAGCCCGCCAGTTCCGGCGTGGGTCAGCCAGTTATATTGCATGGTCTGGCCGTCGGCGACCACGATGGTCAGCCCCAGCATAGTTCGGATAATCTCTTGCTGCATCTGCTGCCCGCCACCGATAAAGAGCTTCTGCTCCCGGTGGTCGCTGTAGCTGAGTTCAACGTTGACGATGTGTCGATGCAGGCTGCGCGCGTGGTTTTGCAGGTCGTGCAGACGCTCCAGCTTTTCAGGCAGTGACACGCTGTCTGGCGGAATCTGACAGGGCGTGACGAAGGTTTGCAGTGGTCCATTAGCTGCTGCGCGTTGCCCTGGCGGCAGGATGCCAGCTGGCGTTCGCTCGCGGCTGGCGATGGGGATCGCGCTTGCCCAGGCGCGCAGACCAGATGCCAGATGCGCTGGGTTCAGGTCGCTGGTGGCCCATTCTTCAAAATGATCGCCAGTGAAGAACGTGAAGACGACGCCCTGGCTGGGGTCTTGAGGATTGGCGGTTTGCTCGCGATTATCGATGCTGGCGTGTGTGCCGCTGGCGCTGGTGAAGAGTGCCGAGGCGTAGGGCGCACGCTGCTCCAACTCAGCGACCAGTTCTGTAAGGCGCGTGTGGAGCGCAAGTGATGAAGTATCCATAGGCCCATTCTATCCCCTTCTTGCTTCAGTTGCCAGTAAGATTTACCACGATCATTCAAAGATTGCTCATGCTTGCGTCACCCCGGCAGTATCGCGTACAATTCAGGCGCTATGTCTTTGCTGAGCGTGGAAAATCTGACAAAATCGTTTGGCGCGGAGTTGATTTTCTCCGGCGTCAGCTTCCGTGTGGATGCCAGTGATCGCATTGGACTGGTCGGACCGAATGGAGCGGGCAAATCGACGCTGCTGGACATCATCGCTGGTCGCCAGGAGGCGGACAGTGGCGTGCTTTCCGGCGCGAATGCGCTGCGTGTGGGCTATCTGACACAAACGGCAGGCTTTGTGCCGACGCGCACGCTGCGCGAGGAGATGCTTCAGGTGTTTGCCGATGCGCACGCCTGGGAGCAAGAACTGCACGCGCTGGCGGCGCGCATGGAGACGCCGGAGTCGTTTGAAAACGCTGACGAGTACGAACGGCTGCTGGACCGCTATGCCGAGTTGCAAGAACGCTTTGAGCACGCGGGCGGATATACGATTGAGGCGCGCGTCGATCAGGTGCTGGATGGCCTGGGCTTTACCAAAGAGCAGCAGGCGCTTTCGGCGACCAGTCTGAGCGGCGGCCAGCAGACGCGCGCTGCGCTGGGCAAGCTGCTTTTACAGGAGCCAGACCTGCTGCTGCTGGACGAGCCAACGAACCATCTTGATCTCGCAGCGCTGGAGTGGCTGGAAGAGTACCTGAGCGGTTGGAAGGGCGCGATTATCACCGTGGCCCATGATCGCTATTTTCTCGATAAGGTGGTGACGCGCGTGCTGGAATTGGCATTTGGGCGCGTCGAGGAGTACAAGGGCAACTATACGCGCTATTTGCAGCAGCGTGCCGAGCGATTGGAGCGGCGGCGCAAGGAATATGAAGAGCAGCAGGAATATATCGCCCGCACCGAGGAGTTTATCCGGCGCTATAAGGCCGGACAGCGCAGCAAGGAGGCGCGTGGACGTCAGACGCTCTTGAACCGCATGGAGCGGTTGGAACGTCCCCAGGACTTTCAGGAGATGCGTTTCAGTCTGGGCAAGCAAATCGAAAGCGGTCAGGTGGTGCTTTCGACGCAAAAGCTGGCGGTGGGTCATCCAGCGGCTGGCAAAAGCGTGTCAGATGGCGCGTCGCGTTTGTTGATAGTTCCCGATATGGAGGTGCAACGCGGCGAGCGCATCGGCATGCTTGGCCCGAACGGCAGCGGCAAGACGACGCTGCTGCGCACGATCACGGGGCAGCTTGCGCCACTGGAGGGTCGTGTGGCGCTGGGGCATAACGTGCTCGTAGGCTATTACGCGCAGACGCACGAGGGACTGAACCTGCAGAGCAGCGTGCTGGATGAGATTCGCCAGGCGACACCTTTCAGCGAAGAGAGCGCGCGAACATTTTTGGGGCGCTTTCTCTTTAGCGGCGATGATGTCTATAAGCCGATCAGCGCGCTCAGTGGCGGCGAACGCAGCCGCCTGGCTCTGGCGAAGCTGACGCTGCTGGGCGCCAATTTCCTGGTGTTGGATGAGCCAACCAACCACCTGGACCTGCCCTCGCGTCAGTTCCTCGAAGACGTGCTATCAGACTATGACGGGACGTTGCTTTTCGTCTCGCATGATCGCTATTTCGTGGATGCGCTGGCGACGCGCGTCTGGATGGTGCAGGATGGGACGCTCATCAATCATCCTGGCAACTATTCCGATTATCGCACACGCAGAGCAGCAGCAGAGGCGCGCGCAGCGGTACAGGTGCGGCGGCAGGAAGCACAGGCAGCCGCTGCGCAGGCAAATGGGCGCAAGAGCCAGCCGAACTCCAACAAGGGCAAGGCTGCACGCCAGATAGGCGATGTGGAGGCGGAGATCGGTAAGGCTGAGCAGCGCGTTGCTGCGCTGGAGTCGGAACTGGCGGAGGCCAGCCTGGAGGCCAATGTGGAGCGCATCACTGCGCTGGCCGAAGACTACGAGCGCGAGAAGGCCAGGCTGGCTGATCTGTATGAGGAGTGGGCAGCGCTCGGCGCATAGAAAACCCGCAGGTGTAAGCCGATTATTCGAGGGGTGAGCATGGACACTGGTCTCGTTGAGGCATGGGGCGAGGGTGAACCGGTGCTGCTGATTCATGGCAGCGGCGCGCCCGCGCCAATCAGCGAGATGTGGACCAGGCAGCGCCCGTTGGCAGAGCGCTATCGGTTGATGATCTTGACGCGCCGGGGGTATGGGGATCGTCCTGTGGTCATGCAGACCGATGTGGAGGGGGATGTGCAGGATGTGCTTAGCGTGCTGGGAGCGAGCGATGGCGCGCATCTGGTCGGGTTTTCGTATGGTGGCATTGTGTCGATGGTGGCTGCTGCGCAGCAGCCTGAACTGGTCCGTTCCCTGACGGTGATCGAGCCGCCCGCGCTGGGCGTGGTGCGTGGCAATGCGGCGGCAGACGCGCAGGTGGATGGGCTGAGCCGCTTCGAGCCGCCGCCGCTGGGCAAGACGCCTGAGGAGTTCTGGGCAGACTTCAGGAGGCTGATGGGCCAGTCCGTGCCAGAGCATGTCGAGCTTTCGCCCATCGAACGCAAGGCTGTTGAGGCGCATATGGCCGAAGCGCCGCCCTGGACGATCACGATTCCGCTGGGGGCATTGGCTGCAGCATCCTTTCCCAAGCTGGTGGTGAGTGGAGATTGGAATCCCGCTATGAACGCTGTGGCCGATATCATCACCGAGCGGCTGAGCGCCGAGCGCTTTGTGTTGAAGGGGTGGTATCATAACATCCATCGGGCGGGCGAGCCGTTCAACCAGCGCCTGGACGCTTTCTTGCAGCAGGCAATACGCTTGCGGTCTGCATAGAGAGCAGGCATTGAGAGTTTGAACTACACAAAAGAGGGCTACATATGCCGGTCGTGCTCGGTTTGACAGGAAACATTGCCAGCGGCAAGACGACGGTGGGACAGATGCTGCTGGAGCTAGGAGCGGTGCGCTATATCGACGCCGATGAAGTGGTGCATCACCTCTATGAGCCGGGCCAGTCGATTTATGCCGGGGTTGTGGCCGCGTTTGGCGACGAGATTCTGACGCCAGAGGGCACTATTGATCGCAGGCATCTGGGGAATATCGTGTTTAACGATGCCGAGGCGCTGCGCCGCCTGGAAGCGATTGTGCATCCGGCGGTGGGCGCTGCCATTATGGCCGACATTCAAACGGCAGCGCCTGATGCGGTGCTCATCCTGGATGCTGTGAAGTTGCTGGAAGGTGGGACTGGCGCGCTCTGCAAGAGTCGCTGGCTGGTGATCTGCGCGGAGGAGCAGCAACTGCGTCGGCTGATGAGCCGCAACGGCTTTTCCGAGGAAGAGGCCCGCGCCCGGCTGCGCGCGCAGCCGCCCATTGAGCCGAAGCTGCCGCTGGTGGATGAAGTGATTAACAACAGTGGTACACTGGAGGTGACTCGCGCGCAGGTTGAGGCAGCATGGGAACGCTTTCAGCAGATAAGCCCTGCTGAAAGCTAGCCAATAGACCCGGCAACGGCCTGTCCTAGCGCTCGCCCTCGATGGTCTGTTTCATCACCATCAAGTTGGTAAGCAGCCCGATGCCCCCAGGCACAGGCGTGATTGCTCCGGCGACCTCTTTGACGGACTCAAAATCCACGTCACCAGTAATGCCCCCCTCTGGCTTGACGTTGATGCCCACGTCGATGACCGCCGCGCCTGGCTTGACTATCTCGGCGGTAATCAGCCTGGCTCGTCCAGCCGCTGCGATCAGGATGTCGGCCTGGCGGGTCATAGCTCCCAGGTCACGGGTGGTTCGGCCACAGATGGTGACGGTGGCGTTGCGTTGCAGCAGCAGAAAGGCGAGTGGCTTGCCGACGACATTGCTGCGGCCCACGACTACGGCGCGTTTGCCAGCCAGGGCGATATCTGAGCGGTCCAACACTTCCATGACGGCGGCGCAGGTGGAAGGGACAAACGAGGGCAAGCCGAGAAAAAGGTTGCCCGCGCTGCGTGGGCTGATGCCATCCACATCCTTACTGGAGGCGATGGCGTTGGCGGCGCTTTGCTGCGAAAGATGGGGTGGGAGCGGCATCTGGATGATGATGCCCTGAATGTGGGTGTCGTTGTTGAGTCGGGTTATTTCTTCGCTGAGCGTCTCATCAATGGTGTGGTCGCTGTCCAACGAAAGAAGCTGGGCCTCGATGCCAATTTCGGCGGCCACGCGCAAAAGCTGCCGGGTATAGACGGCAGAAGCCGCCTCTTCGCCCACGCGCACAATCGCCAGCCCTGGCGGCCAGCCTAACTCTTCGGCGCGTTTTCTGGCCTTCGCCTTGAGTTCTTCTTTAATAACAGCCCCCAGCGCCCGTCCATCCAGAATTTGCGCAGGCATGCTCGCTCCTTCTTGCTTCAAACGCCCATCTTCTCGCGCACCGTCGCCAGAATGTCTTGTGTCATCGGCGCCGCGCCACCTCTGGCAGCGTTCAGCCGTTGCAGCAGCGCACTCGCCAACGTCTGATCTTTGATGGCTTTCAGGTTGATGAGCACATTCAGTTCGGCGCTCTCCAGCGCGGCGTGCGCGGTGATGGCCGCCACACCGACATCGCTGATGACGTTGGTGTTGCCAATTTCTCCCAGCGTTCGACAGAGGTCAAGCGCCTGACGCGCTCGTTCGGCGATGCGCAAGGGCGCTTCGGCTGCGCCTTTCAGCGTTTCCTGAATCTGTGCTGAACGTTTCGCCTGTTCGTCTGGCGTGGCTTTGGGCAGTTTATAGGCGGCAGAGAGCGTGCCATAGGCGCTGATGTCGTCATTGATCAGTTGGGTAAATTCGGCGCGCAGGCGCTCGGATTGCTCTAGCGCTTCGCGGATGGCTGGTTCAACGTCCTGATATTTCTCACGCCCCAGGGTGAGGTTGGCGACCATGCTGCCCAGCGCGCCGGAGAGCGCCCCACACAATGCAGCCACCGAGCCGCCGCCAGGGGTGGGCGCGCTGGAAGCGAGTTGATCGAGAAAATTGCCTAACGTTTCTTGTTGCATATTTTTCTGCTACTCATGAAAAGATAACTTGTCAACAATTTTGTCAGCTACTTTGCGCTCGGCGCGGAAGCCGAGGCCGACGAGGTTCAGGTTCGCGCGCTCCACCGCACGCACCACGGCGCGGTTGGCGGCATCGTGGCCCGTCGCAAACATGTCTTCCGTGTAGATGGCAACCTGTACATTGCGGGCGAGCGCCCGATCCAACACCCTGCTCAAAGCAGCACTATCCGCGCCATAGATTAAGATTGGCTGCCCAAGCAGACGCAGGTAGGTATTCTCTGACGCATCGGCGTATGGCTCGCCAATGGCTTCCGGGTAGGCCGCAGCAATGCCTGTTGCCAGAAACGCGGCCACGTTGAGTTTTTGCCAGGCAGCAAGATCGGTGCGAATGGCAAGCACGACTTTGGTATCGAAGATCATAAGCTTTCTCTCAAGACAAAAGGGCGAACGTCTCAGCGCCTGCTATCATATCACATTCGGAAGGTAAGGCTTCTTCCTGCCTGTGTTATAATGCTGCTATGTCGACAGAAGCAACCCCGCTCGCCACCCCCGAGAGCACCGTGCCCCCCAAACTGGAACGGGTCTATGACCTGCTCGTGCAAGCCTATGGGAAGCCAGATTGGTGCCCAGATGGCGACGCACTGGGCGGGCTGTTGGGGACGATTCTTTCTCAGCATACCTCCGATGTGAACTCAGGCCGGGCCTACGCGCAACTGGTGGCGACTTTTCCGACCTGGGAAGCGGTGCGCGATGCACCGGTTGAGCAGGTGGCGCAGGCCATTCGCGTGGGTGGGCTGGCGAACCTGAAAGCCCAACGCATTCAAGAGGTGCTGCGCGTCCTGACGAGCCGATTGAATGGCGTGCGAGCGCCTACCGCCGCAGACGAGCCGCTCTCGCTGGATTTCCTGGTCGATTGGCCGCTGGCCGAGGCACGCAGCTATCTGCGCTCGCTGCCGGGCGTCGGCCCAAAGACGGCGGCGTGTGTCTTGCTATTCTCGCTGGGCATGGCGGCCTTCCCGGTGGATACTCATGTGCAAAGGGTGAGTAAACGGCTGGGCTTGATCGGCACGAAGGTGTCGGCAGATCAGGCGCACGCGGTATTTGAAAGCGTTCTTCCTGGCGAGTGGGCCTTTCCACTGCATGTCAATCTGATTCGGCATGGGCGGCGTGTCTGCCACGCGCAGCGTCCGGCCTGCGAGCGCTGCCCTTTGCGCCTGGAATGTACGTATTATGCTGGTTTGTCTACCGAAACATAGAGGAAGACCATGATTGATTTGCGCAGCGATACCGTGACTTTGCCCACGCCTGCGATGCGCGAGGCGATGTATCGCGCTGAAGTTGGCGATGATGTTTTTGGCAATGATCCCACCGTCAAGCATCTGGAGGAACTGGCTGCTGCACGGCTGGGCAAAGAGGCGGCTATGTTTGTGCCCAGCGGCACGATGGGCAATACCGCTGCGGTGATTACGCATTGTCAGCGCGGCGACGAGGTGGTGCTGGGTGACCGCTCGCATATCTTATTGTATGAAGGCGGCGGTGCTGCGACCTTTGGCGGCCTGCCTCTGCGCCCACTGCCCAATCTGGAGAACGGTTCGTTGGACACGGCTCAGGTCGAGCGAACCGTGCAGCAAGCGACACTGCACACGTCGGGCACTGGTCTGCTGTGCCTGGAAAATTCGCACAACGACTGCGGCGGGCGCGTGGTGACGCTGGAGCAGATGCGCCAGTTGAGCGGCATTGCTCATCAGCGCGGCGTGCCGGTTCATCTTGACGGAGCGCGCGTCTTCAACGCCGCGCTGGCGTTGGGTGTACAGGCCAGCGAGATTGCTGCCAAGGTCGATTCGGTGATGTTCTGTCTTTCCAAGGGACTCAGCGCGCCGGTTGGCTCCGTGCTGACTGGAACGCATGAGTTTATCACACGCGCCCGGCGTACGCGCAAGATGCTGGGCGGCGGGATGCGCCAATCTGGTATCCTAGCAGCGGCGGGGATTGTGGCGCTGGAGCAAATGGTTGACCGCCTGGCCGAAGATCACGCGAATGCGCGCCGTCTGGCCGAAGGGTTGGCCCAGATTCCTGGGCTGGATGTTGACCCGGCGGCGGTGGAAACGAATATGGTCTTTTTCACCCTGCGCGATGCCAACAGTGCGCCGCTTGACCAGCAGCCGTTTATGCAGGCGGCACGCGAGGCTGGCGTGCTGGTGATCGATATGGGGCCAGGCCGCATCCGCACGGTGGCGCATTATGGCATCACCGCTGAGCAGATCGACGCGGCGCTGGTGGTTTTCAGCAAGATTTGTCGGGAACAACCGGCACTGGTCGGGCGCTAAGGCGTATCCTTGGTTATGGTTGGCTGAGTATCTTTGTCCACCTGCTGGTAGCGAAAGCAATCAAGGGTGTGGTCATTGACCATACCTGTCGCTTGCATAAACGCATAGCAGATGGTCGAGCCGACGAAGGTAAACCCGCGTTTCTTCAACGCTTTGCTCATCGCGTCGGATTCCGGCGTCGTTGCCGGGATGTCCGCCAGCGTGCGCCGGGTGTTTGTGCGCGGCTGGCCGCCCACAAACTGCCAGATATAGTTTGCGAATGTGCCATATTCGGCGCGAATGGCAAGGAAAGCTTTGGCGTTTTGGGTAGCCGCCGCAATCTTCAGCCGGTTGCGGATGATCTGCTCGTTGGCAAGCAGTTGCTCGATTTTGCGCTGGTCATAGGTGGCAATGCGGGCGGCATCGAATTGGTCGAAAGCCTCGCGATAGGCCGCGCGTTTTTTCAAGACGGTCTCCCAACTCAAGCCTGCCTGTGCCCCCTCTAAGATGAGAAACTCAAAAAGCTTCTGGTCATCATAGAGTGGCACGCCCCATTCCTCATCATGATACAGCATCATCTGCGGACTCCTGGCCCAGCCGCAGCGAATGAGCGGCGCTGGCTCGGAGTCTGTCAGTGTATCGGTTGATAATTGCATAGAGCCTCCTGGCCGTTTCAAGAGATCGGTGTATCGCACGAAGCAGGAAGGCATGCAGATATGCTACACTGCTTCCAGGTCGATGGATGGAGATTGTCATGTGTATCTCATCTTACCATCTTCCTTTACCTTGCGTGTGGTCTTCTGACTAGAAGAGATTGTAAGATAGAGATTGTATAACTCTGCTGCGCTTATTCGTTCCGCCATGCTGAGGGAGAAAACCGGTGTCGCAACTGGCTGGAAGCGTTTCGGCAAAAGTCGAAGAATATCTGGAGACGGTGTATAACATGGCGATGGAGGGCGAGGTGGTGATCGGCGCGCGGCTGGCTGAAAAGTTTCAGGTTGCGCCGCCCTCGGTGACGGAGATGCTGAAGCGGCTGGTGCGCGATGGCTATATTGAGATGGACGATCGCCGCCAGGTGACATTGACCGCCCAGGGCCAGGAGTTGGCCGAGGCGGTGCTGCGGCGTCACCGGCTGACGGAGCGCTTTCTGGTGGATATGTTGGGGATGGAGTGGCATCGCGTGCATGAGGAGGCCTGCCGCCTGGAGCATTTTATCTCTGGCGCGGTGGAACAGCGCGTGGTGGCGGCGCTGGGAAACCCTACCACCTGCCCACATGGCAATCCGATTCCAGGCTATGTTCCCAATGCGAAGAATTACCTGGCGGCGCAAAACGCTTTCCGGCTCTCCAGTGCTGAACGGAATGTGCCGGTGCGCATCCTGTGTATCTCGGAAGTGGTGGAGGACGAGGAGGAACTCATCTCTTACCTCAATGAAAAGGGGCTGAAACCTGATCACGTGCTGCGCCTGGCGGGTCGCGACGAGGCAGAGGCATCAGTCTTGCTGAATGTGGCTGACCACGAGGCAGATTACGAAGTACGCATTCCCGAGCGGGTCGCTAGCAAAATCTGGGTGGTGTTGTCTTAACCTCTCGCGCTTTTGTCTCTCATTGCACACGTTTGTGGTGACCTCCCCTCTTGATCTTTCACATTAGGCCATGCTAATATCCTACTAAATCACTTGGATATATAAAACCCTCACCATCTTTGATATCTTGTAGGAAAGGATCGATTTCTCTACTATGATAGCGGGACTTGTAGCAGCCTTTGTACTCTTTTTACGCGAGGGTCTGGAAGCGAGCCTGATCGTAAGCATCTTGTTTGCAGCGCTGCGTCAGATGGGCCAGCTTCAGCAGATGCGCGCGGTGTGGGTTGGGATTGGTCTGGCGGTTCTGGCTTCGATTGGCGGCGGGGTAATTCTCTATCAGACGGTTCGCGAATATGACGGCTCAACCTTTCAAACCATATTTGAAACGATTACCTATCTGATTGCTGTTGTGCTCTTGACCACGATGACGTTCTGGTTGCAGGCCCATAGTCGCAATTTGAAGAAAGAGATTGTGGCAAAAGTCAGTGTGAGCGGTTCGGGGCTGGCGTTGGGGCTGCTGGCGTTTTCCACAGTTGGCCGTGAAGGGCTGGAGACGGCGGTGTTTTCGCTGGCGCTGGCCTTTCAGACGAGCGGCTTGCTGCTGCTGCTGGGCGCGGCGCTTGGCATCGTGGCGGCGGTGGGGTTGTGCTGGCTGATCTATCGTATGGGCTATCGCCTGGATTTTCGCCTCTTCTTCCGCATCATGGGGATCATTCTGCTAATCTTTGCCGCCGGGCTGCTCGCAGACGCGATACAAAACCTTCAGGAACTCGGCTGGGTCTCCTTTGGGACAATGCAGCTTTGGAGCACCGCGCAGTTTTTGAGCGAAGATAGCACGGTTGGTGATATCCTGCATACATTTGTGGGATATGCCGACGCGCCTACCGTTCTTCAAACGTTCTTTTACGTGGCTTTTCTGGCAGTAGCTGGAACGGTTTTCTGGCGTATGACTCGCAAAGGTCCGGCGCCGAAAGCCGCTGTTTCCAGCGAGGCTGCCTGAGCGGCATCATCCGTTGTGAGCAAGGTAGTTATTGTGACAGATACCAGCCCTCCAAAACTCGTGCCATTGGGTTTTCGCGACCAGGACCGCCCTGATGCGTCGATCTTTTCTGCTTGTGTGCGCTGTGGCTTGTGTCTGCCCCACTGCCCCACCTACCTGGAGACACTGCGTGAGACTTCTTCACCGCGTGGGCGTATCCATCTGATTCAGGCGGTTTCTGAGGGACGCCTGAGTGTGACCAGCCCTGGTTTCGTGGGGCAGATGTATCAATGCCTGGATTGCCGGGCATGTGAAGATGTCTGTCCTTCGGGTGTGCAGTATGGGCAACTGGTGGAGGCGGCGCGAACGCAAATCGAGCGTGCCAGGCCACGCCCGCTGGCTCAGCGTCTGCTGCGCTGGTTTGTCTTTGGCGCTGTGTTTGCCGATATGCGGCTCTTTCGGGCTGTCAATCGTCTGCTCTGGCTCTATCAGCGCAGCGGCACGCAGTGGTTGGCGCGTCGGTTGGGTATGCTCAGGCTGCTGCGCCTGCACAAGACCGAGGCGCTCTTGACGCCGCTGCCGACGCGCTTTTTGAAGCCGAGCGGCCAGATTATATCGCCGACCTGGACCAAAGACGGCCAAATATCAACGCGGGTCGCCTTGTTTACCGGCTGCGTGATGAGCACCGCCTTTGCGGAGACAGATCGCGCGACGGCGCGGGTGCTGGCGGCCAATGGCTGCGAAGTCCATCTTCCGTCGGGCCAGGGCTGCTGCGGCGCGCTGACCATCCATGCTGGAGAGCTTGACCGCGCCCGCGTGCTGGCACGCCGCACAATAGCCGCCTTCGAGCGTCTGGAAGCGACAACACCTATTGACACGATTCTGGTCAATGCGGCAGGGTGCGGCGCGACGCTGAAAGAATATGGGCATCTGCTGCGTGAGGACCAGGAGTTTGCCGGGCGCGCTCAGGCGTTCAGCGCAAAGGTGAAAGATGTCACCGAGTTTCTGGGTAATCTGGAGCAGCGCGGGGCATTCAATACGCGCCTGGGTCCGCTGAAGCTGACCGTCACCTATCAGGAGGCGTGCCACCTGGCGCATGCCCAGCGCATTACTAGCCAGCCTCGACGGCTGCTGCGAGCAATTCCTGGCGTGCGCGTGGTGGAGATGGATGAATCGGCGCTCTGCTGCGGCAGCGCGGGCATTTATAACATCACGCAGCCAGAGATGTCACAGCGCCTGCTGGCACGGAAGATGCGGCACGCGCTGGCTACCGAGACTGATGTGATTGTCTCCACGAATCCAGGCTGCATCTTGCAACTCCAGGCGGGCGTGCGCGCCGCGGGCGCTCAGATGCAGGTGGCGCATCTGGTGGATGTGCTCGATGCGGCGTATGTGGCTGGCGAAGACATCTAAGCCTTTGCCAGCGTTAGAATTTGGGGCGCTTGAAGATCAGTTGATAGGTCGAGGATTCGTTGCTGACGGTGCCTACCAGTTCCCAGCCCTGGTTCCCCAGTTGGTTGGCGTAGACATAGCGGACCCATTTTTGGTAGATGACCGTCTGACCATTGACCGAGGCGATTTCACCCGTTCTCGCTACATCTACAAATAGATATTCCCACCGCTGCATAGCCTCCTTCTTTCCAGGTATCTTCTGGCTAATATTCAAAGATGATCTGGAGCAGGCCAAGCTTAATGCTGTCGTGGCGGCGCAACAATTGGCGCTCATAAGGGGTGAGTTCTAGTTCGCCCAGCACCGTTTTGTTCACGCTGCCTAAATCTTCGATATAAAAAAGACCCGCTTCATACCAGATGCGCGCGTGCAGACGGCTGATGCTGCGCTTCGTGTCATAGGGGGCCAGGTTGATATCAGGCTTTTGCTGGCGATGTGGGTCGGCGCGCCCCAGAATGGCGGGGAAGCGCGCGATGGGGATGACCTTTTTGCGTTCGCTTTCCCCAAGCAGCAGCCGTGCCCGGCCAGGGATGCGCAACGTCTGCGATTCGAATTCGCCTGTGGGGATGTCTGCTTCAGGATCGACGGCGGATGGGGCCTGTGTGCCCTCCACCGCCTGCGCTGTTGGTGGTCGTGTGCTGGCTGGCCCACGTTTGATGACTTCGAGCGGCGCAGTGCGGAAGGTATAAATCTGGGAAGCGGGTTTGCCCGGGGCAGATGAACGCCTGGACACCTGCTCCTGGAGTGATTCGATGGCTGCGCCAAAAGCTGCCATATCTGGAAAGCGCAGGGAAGGATGTTTCGAGAGCGCCCGCTCGATGAGCGATTGCAGTTCAGGCATCGCCTCGCCGCGTAATGGCAGCAGATTGGGAACTGGCTGGCTTAGTTGCAACAGACGTGTGTCGGCGGCTGAACGTCCGACAAATGGCGCGCGCCCCGCGATCATTTCAAATAGAACCAGCCCCAGCGTATAGACATCCGTTGCCGGGCTATTTTCGCTTCGCTGAAGCTGCTCAGGAGCGGCGTAGCGCGGGTCAATCTGAAGTAAGGCTGTTCCTGCGCTTTCTTGTTCGTCATAGCCCAGCGCCTGGAGGAACCAGCGCAGACCCATATCCGCGACCAGCGCGGTATCGTTGCGCCCGGCAGTTTCCATGTAGATGCGTTCGGGGCGCAGGTCCAGGCCGAACACTTTTCTGCTGTGCAAGGCGTTGATACCCTGGGTGAGTTGGCGGGTGATTTCCAGCGCGCGCTCCAGCGCCAGCGCCTCCTGGTTGAGCAGTTCGCGCAGGAGCCGCCCGCGCAGGTCTGTGATGAGGAAGTAGTCATCTTGAGAGGTGCCAACTTCGTGGAGCTGAAACAGGTACGGATGCAGCAGCGTGGTCAACGCTCTGGCTGATTGTAGCAAACGCTGGGCCTGTTCCTGATCACCTTTGGCGGGTGGACGCGCCAGCAGCAGCGCTACCGGTTCGTTGGTTGCCAGGTATGTGGCACTGAAGAGGGCCGCGACTGGCCCAGGGATCAGGGCTGGCCCCAGGCGATAGAGGCTATTGACGATGCGGGGGGACTGTTGCGCCAAGGCCATTCACCCACTTTCCTGGGAAATCTGGTCTCTTCCCAAATCTTTACCCCTCCATTGTAAATTGCTGCTCCACTCTTGTCTAGCATGAGAGGCGCGCACCTCTCGGCCCTGGACTGAGTGGTCAGGCGCTCTGTTCTTTTTTGCGGAGCCGAGCCATCAGGCGCGCCATGGTTTGCCCAGCACTGGCATGCAGCACAAGGTCAGCGCGCGGGTCGAGCGGCGTTGGTTCGCGGTTGATAATCACTAACGGCATTCCGCGTTCCACCGCCAGCATCGGTAGTCGCGACGCTGGACTGACGCGCAGCGATGAGCCGATGACCAGGAACAGATCGCACGTCTGTGCCAGCGCGATGGCTTGCTCCAGTTCTGCGCGTGGCAAGGGCTGGCCGAAGAGGATGGTGGCTGCTTTCAGATAGCCACCGCAGCGTTCGCAGCGCGGGTCTTCGTCTCCGGCTTCAACGCGCTCTACCAGCGCGCTTATCGGCGAGCGCTCGCCACAAAGTGTGCAGGCGGCAGCGCGGGAGGTTCCATGCAGTTCGATGACGTGCTCTGGCGCATTTCCGGCGTCCTGGTGCAGCCCGTCGAAGTTTTGCGTGATGATGCCACTGAGCTTGCCCATACGCTCTAGTTCGGCCAGGGCGAAATGGGTCGCGTTTGGTTTGGCTTCGGTCACTTGCTTGACCAGCACGCGGCGCAGTTCCCAGTAGCGTTTGCGTGCTTCGGGCTTGCTGATGAAGTCCTGGTAGGTGCTGGGTGGATAGCGACGCCAGATGCCATCGGGGCTGCGAAAATCAGGGATGCCCGATTCGGTGCTGGCTCCAGCGCCGGTGAGGACAACCATCTTGTGGGAGGTTTCCAGGAACTCCAGTAGGTCTTGCTCAAGCGTTTCCTGGGGGTCAGATGGAACTGCATCGGATGCCATAAGCGCCAGGCCCTTGCCTCCAAAAGATGACCCCCCAGAGAGAACGCCAGGTATGTTTGATGACTGGCTGCCTCCTCTGGAGGGTTGGACAAACCATCTGCCTGTGTGGGATGCTCAGATGAGTCTCCGTGCCCCATCACATGGTAAAAGCTGAACCGAGTGGCTCAGGGGACTAGGAAAGTTGATAGTGGGCCTTGTGGTAATACACCATGCCCTGATTGGCGACCTTGACCGGCTGTAGCTCTTTGAGCATGATGAATTCGCCGCACTTTGCGCACTGGCGAGCTGTGAGGTGATTGACTTCCTCGCGGTTTGCCAGCGAGGCGCGCGCCGTCTTGGAGAGTTCGCCCTTCTTTGCCATGTTGTTGTGCTCCTTCGAGATGGATTATGGAATGAGATGTACTCGAAAATTGCTGAGGAGGTTTCCACTCAGTCTTGCCTACATACAGATGCTGGATGGCAAGAACACCCTTCAATTATATCACGCCTGGCCTGGCTTGTCTACCTTCAGCTCATACCTGCGCCAAGCATCCAGCCTTCCTCTTCGACACAGGTGTCGATGGCTGCGGTGGGAAGATGGTCCGGGGCCATGAAAAGCTGGCTGAGCCGGTTTTCTGTGTCGAGTTCGCCCAGCCAGCGCGCCGTTGCGCGTACCTGCGCCTGATCGCGTATGGGCAGCGTCGGGTCGAGCCGATGCGACACCAGCGCCGGATAGATTTCGGCATGCAAAATAGCCGGACCATGGTTCGGGATAGGTGTAGGAGTGAACCCGGTCTCGAACGGCCAGACCCGGCTGATGGCGGCAAATTCAGGGTCATCGCGCAAACCGCAGACGGCGGGGATGCCCAGCAGCGTTTGCCCGCCGACGCTGCCGCTGCCATAAAGTTTCCAGGCTGGCTGCCCGCCAGAGCCACAGCGTTCCGTCTGACGAAACTGCTCCAGGAGATGACCTTGCCTGGTTCTATGAGGGAAGCCGGGATTTCGCGCTGGGAGGGCCGATAACCTGACTCCATCGGCGCATCCCCAGAGTGGGCCGGGTGTCTGGCCCGCGCAGCGCTCGTTCAGTGTGGCAGCCACGGCAAAGCGATTATTGCCGTTGGTAGAGTTGTCCCCGATGAGCAGGTCGAGTTCGTTCCAGATACGCCGCCAGGGCGGCTCAGTACCGGTGAGGCCAAGCGCCGCCGCATAGCCAGCCGGGTAGCCATAACAAAAATCGAAGCCTAGCAAAACCCGCCGATTGTGTGCGATATGCTGGCGCAGGCGGGTACGAATATAGGCGAGACATACCTGGCGTGTGCGCCAGTAGGTCTCGCCCGAAAGTACCTCGGCATCGGAAGCGGCGATTTCTGGGGCCAGTGTTTCTGCGACCCAGAGCGCGTCGCGCGTTGGCCGGGCCGGACTGGGCACGCTCCGTGCGCTCCAGTCAACGGCGATGTAGACATCGAAGAGGCGCATCCGCTTGCTACTTGTTCTCCTGGTGCCCATCAGTGGTTGCGCTGGCTTTGTGCTGGGCCAGCAGCGCGACAAGCCAGGCTTCGTCACGGATGGGCACGCCAAGCTGCTGCGCTTTGGCGAGTTTGGAACCGGCCTCTTCGCCGACGATGAGATGGTTGAGTCCCTTGCTGACGCCGCTGGCAATCGTTCCGCCAAGCTGCTGGATGGCTTCCTCAGCCTGGGGGCGCGACATGCTGTTTAGTCTTCCGGTGAGCAAGAAGGTCTGCCCAGCGAGCGGCCCAGTTGCTATGGCGGCAGCGCTGCGGTCAGTTTCCATACGCACGCCCGCTGCCTGAAGCTTTTCGATCACTTCGCGGTTGCGCGGCTGCTGAAGCCAGAGATAGAGGCTGTGGCCGATCTTGGGTCCGATGCCTGGCAGCGCGGTAATCTGCTCTTCGCTCGCGGCCAGCAGCTTTTCCATCGTCTCAAAGGATTGCGCGACGGTCTGAGCAGCTTTTTCGCCGACGTAGCGGATGCCCAGCGCGAAGAGCAGGCGCGAGAGCGGGCGCTGTTTGCTGGTTTCGATGGCGTTGATGATGTTGGTAGCCTTCTTGTCGGCAAAGCCCTCCAGCTTGAGCAAATCGTCTTTAGTCAGGCGAAAGATGTCGGCTGGGTCTTTCACATAGCCAGCTTTGATGAGGTCATCGCAGAGTTCGTCGCCCATGCCGTCGATGTCCATCGCGCCGCGCGAGACGAAGTGGCGAATCAGTTCAATCAACTGTGCCTGGCAATTTTCCGGCAAGTTGGAGCAATAAGCCATGGCCTCGTCTTCGTTGCGAATGACGGGGGCGCCGCAGGATGGGCATTTGTCCGGCAGCCGATATTCGGGCGGCGGCGGGTCTGGGCGCTTCTCGCTGATGGGCTTGACGACCTGGGGAATCACATCGCCTGCGCGCTGAATGACGACGTAATCCCCGATGCGCAGGTCTTTGCGGCGAATGTCGTTTTCGTTGTGCAGCGCGGCGGCTTTGATGATGGTGCCGCCGATATTCACCGGCTCCAGCACGGCGTAGGGATTGAGCGAGCCGGTGCGGCCCACGTTGACGCCAATATTAGTCAGGCGTGTCGTTTGCTGAATGGGCGGGAACTTGAAGGCGATGGCCCAGCGGGGGTCGTGGGCTACGACACCAAGCTCCTCTTGCTGGTGGCGATCATTGATCTTGACGACGACACCATCAATCTCATAGGGAAGCTGGAAGCGGCGCTGCTGCCATTCCAGACAAAAGGCAATGACATCTTCAAGATTGTCAAAGAGCTTGGCATTGGGGTTGACGGGAAAGCCCCAGGAGCGCAGTAGTTCGAGCAGTTGCCACTGGGAATCGACGCGCAGGTTGTCATCTTGAATGTAGCCGATCTGATAACCGAAGTATTCCAGATTGCGCTGGCGGGTGATCAACGGGTCTTTCTGGCGCAAAGAGCCAGCAGCGGCATTGCGGGGGTTGGCAAAGAGACGTGGCCCTTTCTGCTCACCGGTGATGGCTGCAGCAGCTTCGGGAAGGCTGGCGGTGATGACCTCAACGGCTGCCGTTTCTGAGGTGGTTGCTGGGGCAGCTTCTGATGCACCCTCGGTTGTCGGCGCAGCAGGCGCGGGGGCAGCGCTGGCTTTGGCCTGGCGTGCGCGCTCGGCGGCTAGAGCAATCTGTTCGTTAAGCTGCTCAAAGCTTTTGGTGGGCATATAGACTTCGCCGCGCACCTCCACTTTGCGCGGCGCGTGCGCGCCGTTCTCCGCGCGTAACCGCTGCGGAATGGGGTGGATGTTGCGGATATTGGGGGTGATGTCCTCGCCCACGAAGCCATCGCCGCGCGTGGCTCCCAGGGTCAGGCGTCCATCTTCATAGGTAATGGCCGTTGCCAGCCCATCAATTTTGAGTTCGCAGACGTAGGAAAAGGTAGCATTGGGCAGAATGGCGCGTGCGCGGCGCTCCCAGGCGCGCAGTTCGTCCACATTGCGCGCGTTTGCCAGGCTGAGCATGGGGAACGGATGAACATGCTTGGCAAAATCGGTGGTCACCGTGGCCCCACCAACCCGCTGCGTGGGCGAGTCGGGCGTTTGCAGTTCAGGATGCTCTTGCTCGATGGCCTGAAGCTCGCGCATCAGCATGTCGTAGTCGTAGTCGCTGATGGTCGGATTGTCCAGGACATGATAGTTGTAGTTTGCTTCTTCTATCTGGCGGCGCAGGTCCTCAACATGCTTGATGAGTTCGTCGGCGCCCTCCGCCGCTGGCTGCCCTTCAGCAGTTGGCGCGCTTAGCGTGACTTCTTCAGAAGCGGTTGGATCGGAAGCCATACACGTTCTCCCTTGCTATACGATGACATTGAATCAGAGCGGTTTTTGCCGATTTCTATCAGTTGTTTCTTCTTTTCGATTTTCTCAGATGCGGCAATAGTCGCTCGTGCCTCTCACCGCCAGTTAAGAGCCACTGCCAGTTAAGCGTCGAGCGCCTCATAATGGTGGACGGCTGGGCTATCCAGAAAGAGGCCGTTGATGTGGCTGCGGTATTCGGCAAAAGACGGCGATTTGCGGAAGCCTTCGATGTGCGCTTCCAGGCTCTCCCACTGGACGATCAGCAGAAAGCGCGCGGGGTCTTCGATGCAGCGCTGGACGGCAACGGAGCGGCAGCCAGGGTCGCGCCCGATCACTTTGATGCCCTGCTGAATGCCCCGCGCAAAGACCTCTTCTTTGCCAGGGACGGCCTGAAAGACGGCAATTTCTGTAATCATGATTGTTTTTCCTTTCTCTCTTTTGCAGAAGAGATGCCTGGCTCTTAGGATTTCCCCAACACAAGCTGCATGCGCGCCACCTCCTCGGAAGGGGCGATGTCCTCATCAGACCAGGCGCAGGCGAGCAGCGGCGCGAAGCCGCAGGCAGCGGCCAGCATGCAGAACTCGTCAGGTGTGAACATCTGAAACTCAAAATGGTCCTCGCCGCGCTCTCCCGTCTCGTCCCCATAGTGCAAGACCGAATGCAGGCGATTGCCTTGCAGGTAGGTATTTGTTTCGACGGTGATGCCGTTGATCTCCCGCCGCTGGATGCCCTGATGGGACTCGTAATAGCTGCGGTTGTACATGTCGATGATGAAGCGGCCACCTGGCGTGAGCTTACCCGCAATCTGACACAGCAGATCGGCATTGGTCTGCTCATCGAAATAACAAAAACTCTGCCACATGTTGATGATGGCGTCGAACTCGTCCGGCACGGTGCTCAATTGGAGCATATCACCAATCAGGTAGGTAATGGTCTGGCCTGCCTGTGCTGCGCGGCGTTCGGCCTCGGCGATGGCTGCTGCATCGCGGTCAAGGCCCGTTACCTGGTAGCCGCGTTCGGCCAGCAACAGGGCATGTCGGCCATACCCGCAGCACAGGTCCAGCAGGCGCTGATAGCGCGGCAGGGGAAGCTGCCGCGCCAGAAAAGCGACGTCCTTGTGGGTGAAATCTTCAGCCTGCAAAGGCATAAAAATTTGGAACCATAGCGGTGAATAGGCGTTGTTGTTCATAGACTCTCAATGTTATATCCGACTTATTGTGAAGCGGCGTAATCGGTCATAAAAGTGGTTTCCAGGCTCTGAATGATGCTGGATTCAGCGACAATCATCCCAAGCTCGCGGTTCTTGTCCAGCGATGTGCTGGAGAAGTTCTCCGAGCCGACATAGGCTTTCCCAAGGTCCACAATCATGATCTTGGCGTGGATGTAGAGCTTCTTATCTTCGCGCACGCTGACGTTGGCGTTGCGCAAAAAGGCGACGCCCGCGCCATTGCTATCGCTGCCACCGCTGGGGGCTGGCAAGACGACCTCGACTTTCACGCCACGTCTGGCCGCCTGCGCCAGCGCGTCTTCAATCTGCTGGTCTTGCATCTCCTCATTTTCGATAGAGAGGCTGCTATGTGCACCGTTGATGAGCGCCAGCAGCTTGGCGCGCGAATTGACAGGACTGACGATGAGATTGGCGTCGCTAAGGGTCGGTGTGGTGCGGCTCCAATCGTCAGAGAAGATGTTTTCTGCTTCTTGTACGTCCTCTGAATTGGTGTCATCCAGCAAATATTCTCGATTGGTGGCGCTTTGGGAACCGCCCAGGGCTGCCTTGGTGAGATTCGCGGTCATCAGGAAGAGGGTGCTGCTATCGATGATCATAAACTTGGCGTGAGTATATTCAAACACAGGATTAGAGGTGTTCGTTTTGATGCCAGCTGCTTTTAGTTTGTCCAGCGTTTCCTGTACCGATGTAGCGCTGAAGCCGAGCGGATGCGGTTCAAGCATGACCCGCACGTCGCGCCCCTGATTGGCGGCGTCTTCCAGCGCGGAGATGACGCTGGAATTGGTCAGTTCATACACCTCGACCCAGACAGACTTCTGGGCAGCGCGAATGGCGTCGGTCACTGGACGCACGCCGTCATCTGGTTCGGTGAAAAGCTGAAGATTGGTGGCACCCGTGCCGACGGCGCAGGAGGAACTGGATGTAGAAGCACAAGACGTAGGAGTGCTTGACCCGGTCAGACTTACCGGAATGGTGCAGCTTGTCAGCGCCACGAGCAGTACACCACAAAGCGCTGCAATCAGCAGGAATCGGCTGCGCGCCAGACGGCACATATCCACGTTTCTTTTCTCCCTCAAAAAAGGCTAGCGGCGAGCCTGCTCTAAAAGCAACAGCTTGCCGCTAGCGTATCCTTTGCGGGAGAGCTTGTCAACTCCCAGCAGCTTCTTCCAGCCTTATGGATGCGGATGGAAGAAGATAAAGAGCGGCGCCAAGACCAGGGTAATGGTGCTGAGCAACTTGATGACAATATGCAGCGAAGGGCCTGCGGTATCCTTGAAGGGGTCGCCAACCGTATCGCCGACCACTGCCGCCTGATGCGCCGGGGTTTTCTTGCCCAGAACATTGCCCTGGTCGTCTTTCAGGAAGCCAGCCTCGATGAACTTCTTGGCATTATCCCACGCGCCACCGCCGTTGTTCATGACCAGTGCCATCAGAATGCCACCGATGGTGCCCACCATCAAGAAGCCAGCGGCAGCTTCTGGACCCAACGCCAGGCCGACGATGATGGGGCAGGCTACGACCAGCACGCCAGGAATGACCATCTGGCGCAGCGCGGCCCGGGTGCTGATGTCAACGCAGGTCGCGTAGTCGGGGTCGGCATCGCCGGTCATGATCTTTGGATTGGCCTTGAACTGGCGGCGCACTTCCTCGATCATGCTCTGGGCGGTACTGCCGACGGCGCGAATTGCCAGAGAGCTAAACAGGAAGATCAGCATCGCGCCCAGCAGCGCCGCGATAAAGATCGGCGGATTCGCCAGGTTGACGAGATAGCTGGTCCCGCCCTTTGGGGTATAGCTGCTGTGCTGAAGGACATCCAGATAGGCGCTAAAGAGCAGGAACGCCGCCAGCGCGGCAGAGCCGATGCCATAGCCTTTGGTGAGGGCTTTGGTGGTATTGCCCACGCTGTCGAGGGCGTCGGTGACAACGCGCACCTCATCCGGCGCGCCGCTCATTTCGACGATACCGCCCGCGTTATCGGTGATGGGGCCGAAGCTGTCCATTGCCAGGATATAGGACGCGCTCATCAGCATGCCCATGGTCGCCACGGCGGTGGCGTAGATGCCGCCAGTGCTGATGATGCCACCGGTCTGGCTGGGGATGCCTGCGAGTGTGCCGATCCAGTATGCCAGGCCCAGCGAGCCACAGATGGCAATCACGGGCAAGGCGGTATTCTCGAAGCCAATTGCCAATCCGGCGATGATGTTGGTTCCGGGGCCGGTTTTGCTAGCCTCAGCGATCTGACGGACCGGACGCCACTTACCGGAGGTGTAATACTGGGTGATGTAAACAAAGGCGATGCTGTTGGCGATGCCCACCACGCCAGCGATGGCGAAATAATACCATTTATCGGCATCCAGCAGGATATAGCTGGCGAGGACGACGCCAACGACTGAGAGCGCCGCCGTGACATAATAGCCAACGTTCAAGCGGTTCATGGCGATTACGCCCGAATCGCTCTCTGCGTCTGCGCTCGGCTCTTTCAGGCCGGTGGAGCGAACGGCCAGCAGGCCAATCACCGAGGCAATGATGCCAAAGCCAACGACCACCAGCGGGAAGATAATCCAGCCGACGTTGTGCAGGCCCAGGCTCTCATAGACGGATGCGCCCAGAATCATCGCGCCAATGTTTTCGGCAGCGGTGGACTCGAAGAGGTCCGCGCCACGTCCGGCGCAGTCGCCCACGTTGTCGCCCACGAGGTCTGCGATCACGGCGGGGTTGCGCGGGTCGTCTTCGGGGATGCCTGCTTCGACCTTGCCCACCAGATCAGCGCCGACATCCGCCGCCTTGGTATAGATGCCGCCGCCAAGCTGGGCGAACAGTGCAACGAAGCTGGCGCCAAAGCCGAAGCCGACGATCAGCACGGGGGTATCTTGCACTGATGAGCCAAGGGCGTGATAGATCACATAGACCAGCGTGACGCCCAGCAGGCTTAAAGCGATGACCAGAAAGCCGGTCACCGCGCCACCGCGCAAGCCCACCAGCAAGGCATCGCCCAGGCCATTCCGCGCGGCGCTGGCAACCCGGCTGTTGGAGCGAACGGCAACGTTCATGCCTACCAGCCCGGAGAGGATGGAACAGCCCGCGCCAATCAGAAACGCGACGGCTGCGCGCAAGGCAATGCCGACAGGGCCAACGCCCCCTAAGGAACTGCCGTTTCCACTGAGCAGGGCAAGCAGCACCCCAACTACCACGGCAGCCCCCAGGGCGAGTAACGCAATGGTCAGATATTGGCGCCTGATGAACGCCTGCGCGCCCTGGAAGATGGCGCGCGCCACTTTCTGCATCTTCTCGTCGCCCTGGTCGCGCCGGAGAATCCAGTTCACCAGATAGAAGGCGAGCAGGATCGCCACAACGCTGGCGGCGAACGGTACAGCAATCCAGATGAAATTGTCCACGTAAACTTTGCCCTCCTAGTGCTTATCATCAACGCTGCGCTGCGTTGCAGGGCCGCGCGAACATGTGTCCATACCATGCTGTCACCGCCGCCGTACATCGAAGAAAATGCTTGCGGTGTCGCCTGGGGACGTGCGGCCATGTAGAAGCCACCCACATGCCTTGCGGTTCTCTCAGACGTTGGATGTTGGCCTTACTATAGCATAGCGTTTGCGAAATTGACAAGTTGCTTGTAAGAAACAGGTTTCGGTACTCAAACAATCTCCAGGGTCAGCGCCTTAGGTAACTGAAGTGATTGGCTGAGGTTGCAAGAACTGTGCCCGATCAAGCTCAAATGGGCGGCTTCGGGAGCGGATATGCTATGATACTGGTGATCGGCGCTTTCGCCTGTGGCTTGCACGCCCGCGCCAGAACACTTCCAGAAGGCTGCGTCTTGTGAAAGCTGTTATCTATCACCGCTACGATGATGTGCGTGTTGAAGATGTGCCCATTCCTGAAATCGGGCCAGATGAAGTGCTGCTTCGGCCCAGCGGCTGCGGCCTCTGCGGTTCTGATATTGCCAAGATCGTGGGGCAGGCTGCGCCGCCAGTGATCCTGGGGCATGAACTGGCAGGCCGTGTGGCAGCGGTGGGCGCAAATGTGACGGCGTTTCAGCCTGGGCAACGGGTCGTGGTGGCCCACCATGTCCCCTGCGGCGCGTGCCACTATTGCCTGCATGGGCATCCCTCCATGTGTGCCGCGTTCAAGGCGAGTAATATTTTTCCCGCTGGCTTTGCCGAATATGTGCGCGTGCCTGCTGAGAACGTTCGCCAGACTACGTTGCTGCTGCCTGACCATCTCAGCGACGAAGAAGCTTCGTTTACCGAGCCACTGGCGTGCTGCTTGCGCGCGGTGCGGCGCTCCGCTCTGTTGCCAGGGGATGCTGCGCTGGTGGTAGGTTTGGGGTCCGTGGGTTTGCAGATGGGGCAGGCTGTAAAAGCGCTCGTAGGTGGGGCGCGCGTGATCGGCATCGATCTGGTGGAGGAGCGGCTGGCGCTGGGCCGAAGATTGGGCGTTGATCTGGCGCTGCACGCGGAGACGCCTGATCTGGCCGAGCAGGTACAATCATGGACTGATGGGCGCGGCGTTGATGTTACCATTATAACGGCAGGCGGCTCGCGTGCTATTCAGCAGGCGTTGGGACTGGTGCGCGCTGGGGGCACGCTCAATCTGTTTGCCTGTCCGCCGGGTCTGGTCGCTGCGGTTGATCTTTCGGCGGTCTATCACCAGGAGTTGACTATCACCGCCAGCTACTCTTCCTCTCCGGCTGATCTGCGCCGCGCGTTGGAGTTGTTGTCCACTGGGAAGGTGCTGGTTGCCAGCCTCATCAGTCATCGTCTGCCGCTGGACCAGTTTCACGAGGGCCTGGAACTGGCGCGTACGCAGCGGGCATTGAAGGTCTTCTTTGTGAATCAAATATAAGATATTCTTATAGAGGTATAAGAAATACCTATAGACGGATAAAGGAGCGAGGTTCGTGGCTACAGAGCAAAATCAGTTCGATGTGTTGGTGCTGGGCGCGGGTGTTGGTGGTTATCCTGCCGCCATACGTGCTGCCCAGCTTGGTGCTAAAGTGGCGATCGTCGAGAAAGAGTATCTGGGAGGCACCTGCCTGAATGTGGGCTGCATCCCTTCCAAGGCGCTGATTCACGTTGCCGATACGCTTCGGAGCTTTGATCTCTACGAAGACTTTGGCATCCAGACGGAAAAGCCGAAGTTTGATATGCGCCAGGCCGTGACCTTCAAGGAGAAGGTGGTGAAGCAGCTTACCGGCGGCGTTGGGCAGTTGCTGAAAGCCAACGGCGTCAAAGTGTTTGAAGGGCTGGGCACGCCGCTTTCGCCAAATCGGGTGCGCATCGAGGGCAAGGATGGGAAGCAGGAGGTCACGACCGGCAAACTGATTCTGGCAAATGGTTCGGTGACGTTGAAGCCGCCGTTTCCCGGCATCAATGGCGAGCGCGTCATCTTTAGCGACGACGTGCTCTCCCTGAAAGAAGCGCCCAGGTCGATGATCTGCATCGGCGGTGGTGTGATCGCCGTTGAACTGGCCTGCGCCTTTGCGGCCTTTGGCACCAAGGTGACGGTCATCGAGATGCTGCCGTCGATTGTCGCTACAGAAGACCCGGAAGTCATCAATCTGCTGACACGCGAGATGAAGAAGCAGGAGATTGAGATTTTCGTCGATTCGCCAGTGCAATCCATTGAAGACAATGGGAAACAGAAGAAAGTGATTGCCAAAACGCCCAATGGCGAGCAGGCGTTTACCGCTGATTATGTGCTGGTAGCGGTTGGGCGCGGCCCCAACAATGCCGGTCTGGATGAACTCAAGAAGCAGGGGCTGGCGATGGACCGCGCCCGCGTGAAGGCCAACGAGCGCATGGAGACGAACTTGCCCGGCGTCTATGCCGTCGGTGACCTGGTGGGCAAGACGATGCTGGCGCACGTGGCCTCAACCGAGGGCGAGACGGCGGCGGAAAACGCGATGGGCCACGCCGCGACGATGGACTACAACGCCTTCCCGCGCCCCATCTACACCCATCCAGAGATTGCGTCGGTGGGCTTGACCGAATCTGCCGCCAAAGAGCGTGACCCCAAAGCCCACGCGGAAAAGTTCCCTTTCCGAGCGAATAGTAAGGCACTGTCGATGGATGAGGCAGACGGCTTTGTCAAGGTCATTCTGGGGCAGTACGGTGAGGTATTGGGCGCAACGATCATTGGCCCCGATGCAACCAATCTGATCACTGAGTATACGCTGGCGATGCGCGCCGAACTGACCAGCGACGAGATTATTGCGACCATTCACCCGCATCCCACGCTCAGCGAGGCGCTGCGCGAGGCGGTGCTGGCGGCGGAAGGCCGTCCCATCCATATTGCCCTCCGCCAGCCAGCCGCGAGGCGCTAAGCAGGTACTTTGTTCAGCGAATGCTGAAGGCAATTACGATTATTTGAATTGCCAGAAGCGCTCAATCTGGATGCCAGGAAAGGTGCGGCGGAGCGACCCCATGTAATCTTCCAGGGACCGCGGCATCTTTTCCGGCGTGCCAAACAGCCCCGGAAGCTGGCTTTTATAGCAGGCGATGGCGTCTTCTTTCAGGCGCAGCGAGCCGGAGACTTCGACCAACTCTTCTTCCAGGCCGCTGCCCAGTTCTCGCCTGCGCGCTTCAAGCGCCCCAGGCGTGGCTACATAGGGGAAATCTTCATAGAACTTGATGTTCGCGCCCTGCTGCACCAGACGATCACCCGCCGAGCAGCAAAGCTGGTGATCGACATGATGGCCGACGCCCAGCGGCACATAGAAGGTTGCCTGGGGCGCGCATCGGTAGACCTCTAACAGAAACGCTCCCAGTGCTTCATCGATGGTGAAATCGTTCTGGTCGATTTGCCCGAAGAGCGCTTCGTTGTTCTGGTAATAGGGCGGATTGCCGCGATAGATGGCATCCAGGTGATCGAGCCAGAAAACGTCTGCGCCCAGGGTAGAGATGGCCTCGGCATCTTCCCGTCGGCGCGCTTTGACGGCTTCGTGAGGGCTGGCGGGTAACCCTGCCCTCAGGTGTGTTTCGCTGACGAAGCCACCAGGCTCCTGGCTCTCAGGTGGCAGGCCCGCAAAGGCGGTGATGATCAGCACTTTCAGGCCACAGGCCGTCTGGAGACCAATGGAGCCGCCGCAGGAGAGCGCGGCGTCGTCGAGGTGGGGCGAAAAGTAGATATGGCGATAGCGACGATCAATCTGTTCAAGGCTACTGATTTCCAAAGCTGTATCCTTTCTTGCTGATAAGATTATGGTGTCAAGTCGCTCAGAAGAGCTTGTATGTCGTCGGGAAGGGGAGAACACACGCTCATATGCTCGCCGCTGGTGGGGTGCCGAAATGTGAGCATGTGCGCGTGCAGACAATGGCGTGCAGGCGAGAGCGGTGCCCAGCGCTCTGGCTCGGCGTAAAGGAGATCGCCGACGATGGGTGTGCCCTGCGCCGCCAGATGGATACGCAACTGGTGCATGCGTCCGGTGATGGGATACAGTTCGATCAAGGTCATACCTGACGCCAGGACATTGAGTATCTGGTATTCGGTACGGGCAGGCATGCCTTGCAGGTCGATCTGCATCTTGCGGCGGTCCAGCGGATCGCGCCGCAGGGGCGCGTCGATTTCGCCGCTGGCTGGGTGCGGTGTGCCAGAGATCAGGGCAAGATAGGTTTTGCGCAGCGTGCGCTGCTCGAACTGGCGCACCAGATGTCGCCGCGCGTGCTCCGTTTTTGCCAGCAGAATTGCGCCGGAAGTATCTTTGTCCAGGCGGTGAAGCAGACAGGGTTTTGCCTCGCCGCGCGCCCGCGCGTAGGCGCTGACGGCATCAAAGAGTGTGCCGCTGGGATGCTTATAGGCGGGATGAATCACCAGGCCCGCTGGCTTATCCACAACCAGCAGGTCCGTATCTTCGTAGATGATAGAAATGCTCGGCGCTATCAAGGCTTCGCTGGGCATGGTCGTTTTCCCTTATAGGCTGCTGCCAGGGCGCGTGGCGTTTTGCCAACGAACGCGCCTGTATAGCGTAGTCTAGTACAAACCACAGGTTTATTTCAAGGTTTACCCTGCCCGGTTGCTCTCGCTTGCAAAAGCGGCGGGAATCTTCTACACTTACAGTGATCTTCAAGGTGAGACTATTGTATCTTACCTCCATTTTCAGGAGCAGCTTTGTGCGCGAAATACCTAATCTCCTCAGTATAGGACGCTTGCTCACCACAGTGCCGCTGGTGGTCCTGGTGCTGCTTGATACGCCGTGGGCCTATCTAGTGTCCCTGGCCTTGTTTGTGTTGGGCGCGATTTCCGATTTGCTGGATGGAAGGCTGGCGCGCCGCTATAAGCTGGTTTCCTCCTTGGGAGTGTTTCTGGACCTGACGGCAGATAAAGTCTACGTCAGTGCACTGCTGGTGGCGCTGGCGCAGGTTGGCGTGCTCCCGGCGTGGCTCGTAGTAATTATCATTAGCCGGGAATTCATTGTCTCGGGGTTGCGGGCCCTGGCTGCTTCCGAGGGAGTCGTTATTCCAGCCGGGCGCTGGGGCAAGCAGAAAACTGCGATTACAATGCTTGGGCTGGCTGGCCTGTTGCTGGCAAAGGCGCTTGATGCGAAAGCGATTTTCCCCTGGGGCGCAGCTTCGTCGGCTGGTTTGACTGTCTCGGTGAGCAATGCGGCTGGCTATCTGTTGGTGGCTTCTGATGTGATCATGCTGCTGGCGGTGATCTGGACGATCTTTTCTGCCGTGGAATATCTGGTGAGTGGGTGGCCGCTGCTCAACCGCCGTGTCCCTCAAAGCTAGGGCCAGACCCTTTTTGTGCCATCCCCACAAATTTCCTCCCAAAAATTAGTGATTGGGGGCTTGACAGCCGTCTCGCTTGTCCTTATAATCCTCGCCAACGAGAACAGAGTTGGCTGCTTCCACTGACCAACTCAACAACGATGCTCCACCGTCCTATCCTGTCTTCAACTACCTCTATCAGTGGGGCATAGTGGCTCCAGGGAGAAGTTGGTCAGCGAAAAGAAGGCGCGTCGAACATCTCTCGTGAGTTTGTGAATGCCAAGGACGTAGTATTAGTACACGGGTGTCCTGGCAGTTTTTGTCTGCCAGGAATCGATCTCGATCCGAGCAAGCGCAGCTTTTGGGTTCCTCCGCTGCGCATTCAAGGATTGATGCTTGCTCGCCGAGGTCTTGAGCAGGGTGGAGTCCTTAGTACACGTTTTCTTTGAGGAGGGCAACAGGTTCATGCGAAAATGGTATCATTTGGTGCTCCTGGCGCTTGGGGCCGCTGCATTGGTGACGGCCTTGGGAGCTTGTGGCAACACCGGCACCTCAAACAACGGACTTCCAGGTGGGACGGTCTGCATTGGCTCAGAATTGCCGACATCAGGCCAGGATGGCACTGAGGGCGTGCCAGCCAGGAACGGCGTGGCCCTGGCAGTGAAGCAAAACCCCGATCTGGGCAGCGGCTATAAGTTGGAAGAGCGTGACTTCAACGATGTGTCGCCACAGACAGGCGTCCACGATGGACCAACCGGAGCACAGAACGTGCAGCAGATGCTGGGCATCAACTGCATTCTGGCGTTCGTTGGCCCGTTCAACAGCGGCGTGGCCGGCGCGGAGATTCCCGTGGCGGCGAGCGGCGGCCTGGCGATGATTAGCCCGGCCAACACGAACCCTGGCCTGACGTTGCAGCAGTATTCGGCCACCTATGGCTTTAACTATGCCACGCTGCATCCATCAGGCAAGCCCAATGTCTACTTCCGCATTCCTGCCAACGATGTGGTGCAGGGCACCGTTGATGCCGATCTGACCTATAATGCGACGACCGCTTCGCCTGCAGGTCTGGGCGAGCACAAAGTCTACATCGTCGACGACAAAGAGCCGTATGGTGTTGGCCTGGCCGACTTCTTCAAGGCCGAGTTCACGAAGGACGGCGGCACTGTCCTTGGCCGCGATGAGATCACCTCTAGCGGCGCCTCGCAGATACCCGCGCTGGCTGCCAAGATCGTGGCGACGCACCCCGATGCGGTCTTCTACGGCGGTGTGACCTCGAACAACGGTGGTGTGCTGAAGGCGCAGTTGCAGCAGGCAGGGTTCACTGGCCCCATGATTGGTGGCGATGGCATCGCGGGAGACCCTGGCTATCTGACGCAGGCTGGCTCAGCAGCCAACAACACCTATGGCACGGTAGCCGCGCCTGACACGTCGACCTTCACGTCGGGAACTGCGGCTCAGTTCGTCACCGATTACAAGAATGCGTTCAATGCTGCTCCTGGACCATACAGCGCCAACTCGTATGACGCGGCGATGATTGAAATCCAGGCGATCAAGAGCGTCATTGCTGCCGGTCATGCCCCGACGCGCTCAAACGTGCTTGCTGCTATTGCCAGTATTGACTATACTGGCGTTACCGGCCACATCACGTTTGACCAGAACGGTGACAATTCCGGCAACAAGGTGTTCAGCATTTACGCTGTCAAGAACGGCGCGTGGGTTTTCTTGGAGTCGGTCAACGCCTAGCCAGGTGATTTTCCCCTTGGCCCCTGGTTGAGGCTTGGTCGCCAGCGGGAGAGCAGGCGTTCATCACGACCTGCTCTCCCGTATTGCATCCAGCAGGGTCGATGACCAGGGAAAACGCGATCAACCTCGGCAATACGTAAGGGGGTAACTGCGTCATGCTGATGATTCTTGCAGATAGTGCCAGCAACTTTTCCAGGCTCCTGCAAGTCATTGAAAATGGCATTACTACCGGAGCCATTTATGCGCTTATCGCGCTTGGCTATACCATGGTGTACGGCATTATTCAGCTCATTAATTTTGCACATGGCGATGTGTTTATGTGGGGCACGGTGGTGATGTACTTCGTGCTTCAATGGTTGCATGTTGGTAGCTCGGTGGGCAATGTGTTTGAATTGGTCGGGTTGGTGTTTGGCTTGATGTTGCTGTGTATGATTGTCTGCGCTTTGATCGCCGTCGTTTTAGAGCGCGTCGCTTATAGGCCCTTGCGCAATGCGCCTCGTTTGGCCCCGCTTATTTCGGCGATTGGCGCCTCGTTCGTCCTCGAAAATGTTGCCCTCTTCCTGATCGGCTCTCAGAACAACTTTGTGCCTAATCTCTTTCCCAACGCTGGCTGGACTATCCTGGGAGTGACGGTGAAGTATCTGGATGTGTTCATTATCATCCTGGCAGTGGTCTTGATGTATGGGCTGGCAATTTTTATCAACCGAACGCGAGTGGGCCGCGCCATGCGCTCGGTGTCGCAGGATCGCGAGGCGGCCTCGCTGATGGGCGTCAATATCGATCAGATTATCGTGCTCACCTTTGTTATTGGCGGGCTGTTGGCCGGGGCCGCCAGCGTTGTGTATGCAATGTCCACCTTGACCGCTTACTTCTTTACCGGCTTTAAGGTGGGCCTGACGGCCTTTACGGCGGCGGTGGTTGGTGGCATCGGCAACATTTACGGCGCGATGCTGGGTGGGCTATTTATTGGCCTGGTAGAATCGTTCGTCATCAATTACGTCCAAGATGGCGAAGCCTGGGCAGACGCGATAGTCTTTGCAGCGCTGGTGCTGGTCTTGGTCTTCCGCCCGGCGGGCTTTTTGGGCCAGTCCGCGCCCGAAAAGGTATAAGGCCCGGCGCCAGGAAAGGGTAAGGAACTCGAGATGCAGATGCCTTTGAGAAACGGCCTCATGGGCCGAGTGAACTGGCGTCGCGGTATCTTTGGGGGCTGGACAGTAGCTCTTGTCGCTTTTCTGTTCTTCTTGTTCATGCCCCAGGTTTTTGCGCCCCTGATCGCCCAACTGATTAACCCGGTCCTGCCGCAAGGGTCGTTTGATCTGGTGCTGGTGCTGGGGTCGGCGGGCATTTTCGTTCTGATGGCGCTGGGGTTGAATGTCGTGGTTGGTTTTGCCGGTTTGCTTGACTTAGGCTATGCCGCCTTCTTTGCCATTGGGGCATATTCATATGGGACGGCCAACTTTGGGACTTCCACAGTGGGGGGGCAGACGCTCAAGCTGGCGATCTGGCCGCTTTTGCTGGCCGCACCGGTGATTGCCGCCATGTTTGGGGTGATTCTGGGCGCGCCCACCCTGCGGCTGCGCGGCGATTATCTGGCGATTGTGACATTAGGCTTTGGAGAGATTGTGCCCATTCTCTTCCAGAATATTAACAGCCTGGGCGGTATTCGGTTGGGTGGTTCATATGGCTTTAATGGGCTTGAGCGTCCGGCAACTTTGAATCTTCCATATATTTCGATCCCTTTTACGCTGAGTGATTCGGCAAACTTTTATTATCTGGTCTTTACCCTGGTGGTCGTTGCCACCATTGGGCTGACGCTCCTGCGCAGATCGCGCATTGGCCGCGCCTGGGTTGCCATCCGCGAAGATGAGACGGCTGCGGCCTGTTCCGGCGTCAATCTGGTGGCGACCAAGCTGATTGCTTTTGCGATAGGAGCCTCGGTCTCTGGCTTTGCAGGTGTCCTCTACGCGGCCCAGTATGGTAGCATTTCTCCTGAGAACTTCGGGTTCTCCATCTCGATTACTATTCTGGTGATGGTGGTGCTCGGAGGAATGGGCAGTATCCCCGGAGTGATTACGGGAGGACTGCTGCTTGGCCTGGTGAACCGGATGATCGTCGAGTTACCGGCGGTGATTCAAGACCCTGACAGTCTGCTCTATCCCCTTTACCAGCATGCACCCAACCTGACGCAGGTTATTAACCAGTCCCAAGCATTAATTTATGGCATCATTTTGCTGCTGGTGATTCTGCTGCGGCCACAAGGCTTAATCCCCAGCGCGATTCGCAAACGTGAATTAAAGAGCGAGGCCCTGGCTGTTATTGAGAAGGACGGCACCAGAGTGGTCCTTGAAGTGCCTGTGGCGATAGCGTCCAGTGAAGCAGGCATCCAGGAACTGGAAGAACTCGAACTGGTGGAATCGGATATTAGTGAGGAATCAACTGTAAAACCGACAAGCAGCGATGTTCCCCCCAGCCAGGGGAGAGCCGGTGGAGGGGCTGCTCAATGAGCACACAAATTGAACAGACACCGACCTCACTGCCTGAGCAGCCGGAACCTGCGAAGACCACTGATGAGGTGCTGCTGGAGGTTCAGGGCTTAAATAAGAGCTTTGGCGGACTGAGCGCAGTGTCCGACTTGAATCTGCAAGTGAAACGAGGGCAGATTTACAGTATCATTGGTCCGAACGGCGCGGGCAAGACGACGGTTTTTAATGTGATTACCGGCATCTATCGCCCTAACCAGGTTTCGGCAAGTTTTCTGCGTAACGCCTGGGGCTATGTGGCAATGTTGTTGGTGAACACGCTTCTGGGTGTCGTCGGTCGCTTTCTGATAGGAGTTGCGCTGGGTGCTGTGGTTGGCTATTTCCTGGCTCTGCTCGTGACGCTTGGTATCAACCAGGCAACAAGTAATGGACTCGATACGGGCAGCGATGCTCTGCTGGGTGCCGTCGTTGGCGTCCTTGTGGCCGGAGCTATTGCCATCTATCTGTTGCCTCGCTGGCGGCGGTTGCGCGGCCTGTTGTGGGGGACCATTATTGCTGTTGGTATAGCGGTGGTGGTTGGGTTTCTGATTTTTAGCGCGCTGGCTGCTGCTTTGGGCCAGGTTGTTGCGGTGCTGGTCTTCCTGGTGGTGGCCGCTGTGGTGTACAACCTCTGGCTCAGGTTTATGATGCCGATCATCCAGCCGCTGCTGGTCAATGCTGAGAATATCTTGCGCCCTTATGAGGGCAAGGTCCTCTTGCGTGGGCAAGAGCTGGTTGGTCTGTCGCCCGATCAGGTGCTGCGCCAGGGGGTGGCGCGCACCTTCCAGAATATCCGTCTCTTCAACAATATGACGGTGCTGGAGAATGTGATGGTGGGAGGGCACGCGCGCATGAAATCGGGGCTGTTCTCCTCTATCGTTCGTCTGCCACAAATGGTCACGGAAGAAGCGCAAGCCCAGGAGAAGGCGCTGCAATTACTGCGCTTCTTTGGCGAAGACCTGGTGGAGCGAAAAGATGATCCGGCCTCCAGCCTCTCCTATGCGGAAAAGCGCCGGGTGGAGATTGCGCGCGCGCTGGCTTCGGACCCGCAGTTGTTGTTGCTGGATGAGCCGACGGCGGGCATGAATGAGGCCGAAACGGTTGAAGCCACGCGCTATATTCGTCGCTTGCGCGATGAGCGAGGGATGACGATCTTGCTCATTGAGCATAAGCTGACCGTGACCATGGGCATTTCGGATTGGATTGCTGTACTGGATTACGGGCGCAAGATTGCGGAGGGTTTGCCCGCAGATATTCGCCGCAATGAACTGGTCATTGAAGCCTATCTTGGGCGAAAGGCGACGGTCCACAATGCTTGAACTGCAAGGCGTTGACACATTCTATGGCCCCAGCCGCGTGCTCCAGAATGTCTCGGTTCAGGTGAACGAGGGCGAGATCGTTTGCCTGCTCGGCGCGAATGCGGCTGGCAAGACGACCACGATGAAGACCATCTTTGGCATGGTGCGGCCCGTCAAGGGCGCCGTACTTTTTGAGGGCCAGCATATTGAGCGCATGCCCACCGCGTCGATAGTGAAATCGGGACTGGCGATGGTCCCAGAGGGGCGCCGTGTCTTTCCGCACATGACGATCTATGAAAATCTGGAGATGGGCGCCTATATCCATAATGATCGCCAGCAAATTCAAGAGGATATGGAACGGGTGTTTGCCCTCTTTCCGCGCCTGAAGGAACGTCTCAAGCAGTCAGCCGGGACGCTTTCAGGAGGCGAGCAGCAGATGCTGGCGATGGGCCGCGCGTTGATGGCTCGGCCCCGGCTGATGTGCATGGATGAACCCTCAATGGGCCTCTCACCGATCCTGGTAGAGCGCGTCTTCGACATTATCAAGGAGATTCGCCGCCAGGGCGTGACGGTATTCCTCGTCGAACAGAATGCCAATATGGCGCTGAATATAGCTGATCGCGGCTACGTGTTGCAGACGGGGAAGATCGTCTTGAGCGATACCGCTCCGAATCTGCTGACGAACGATCTGGTCCGCCAGGCGTATCTGGGTGGTGGGTGATATTGCCAGGCGTTTCCTGAAAGGATTTCACGCGCGATGGGACTGGATGAACTGAAGCTGCGTTTGGGGCAAGAGGTGGCTGCCCTGAAGCAAGAGGGGCGTTTCTATGCCCCTGGAATCTTATCAAGCTCTCAAGGTCCCCGCATCACTATCGAAGGCGCTTCTTACATCAACCTGGCTTCGAATAATTACCTGGGTTTTGCCCAGGACCCTCAGATCATGGAAGCCACGAGGGTAGCGCTGGAGCACTACGGCTTCGGTCTCGGCGGTGGTCGGATGCTGTATTCGATGGAGGTCCATCAGGAGCTTGAGCGTCGTCTGGCGACCTTCAAACACCGCGAGGCGGCGATTGTCTGTCAGACCGGCTATGATACGAATCTGGCGGCGCTTTCTACCCTGGCGGGCGAAGGCGATGTAATTATCAGCGATGCCTCGAACCACGCGAGCATTGTTGATGGCATCCGGCTTTCGCGGGCAGAGCGACGTATCTATCCCCACAACGATCTGGATGGGCTGGAGGAGCAGCTTCGCGCCAGCCAGGGCGCACGGACAATCTTCATTGTGACCGACGGTGTATTCAGCATGGACGGCGATCTTGCGCCGCTGCCGGATATGGTTGCGCTGGCCGAGCGCTATGGAGCGCTGGTCTATGTGGACGACGCGCACGGCGATGGCGTGCTGGGCCAGAATGGGTCGGGCATTGTGGAGCACTTTGATCTTCACGGGCGCGTTGCCATTGAGATGGGCACGCTTTCCAAAGCGCTGGGCGGCGTTGGTGGCTTTCTGGCGGCAGACCAGGAGCTTGTACAGTATCTGTTCCAGCGCAGCCGCACCTTTATGTTCGACACTGTTCCACAATTTGCCGCTGATGCGCGCCAACCAAGGCTTGGAGCGCTGGGAGCGCTAAGTGGATGTCGTAGGAGATGTCGCCGCTCTTGCCCCGTTTCAAGTGGTGAACTGAGACCTCGACGCCTAAGAGTCGCAAATAGTCGCGCTTCTTCTGGTAGGGCAGTTCTTCCCGCGCACCCTTGACCTTGCGGCACCACTCTAAGATTTCGCCGTAGGCTTCCCGTTCGCGCTGGCGGTCGTACTCACCCGCTAATAGCTTCTGTTTCTCACCCTCCAGCCGTTCGGCCATTTCTAAGGCATCGTCCAACGATTTGCGTATGGTGGCGCGTGTAGGGCCACGCAAACGAGTGTCTTTGAGGTCGTCGTTAAACATATCGGCTTTGTCTTTCCACTCGGCCAGGGCGCGTTCTACGGCCTTTAAGTTGGCGCTCGTGTTATCCCGATTAGTGGCAAGCTGCACCGCTTCTTCAATTAAGGTGATGTGGTCGGCCAGTTGCACCAGTTCGTCCCACACCATCTCATCAAGCCTACGCGCGACGACACGGTAGCCAGGGCATTTGTGTGTCTTTGCACAGATGTAGACATACCGATAGTCGCCGCCCTTATTCCGCCAGTCCCGAATCTTGCAGCCAGCCATTCGACCGCTGCACTTGGCGCAGTATACAAACCCAGCCCTTAGCAGAAAGTTCTCAGGAGCACTACCATTGCGTGCTGCTTCCTCCTTGTTGGCCTGGGCGCGTATCAAAATCTGCTGATAGGTCTCCATGTCAAATATGGGTGGGTAGGTACCATCAGGCAGATCAACCGGATCGAGGTTGCGCTTGGCTTTCGGTGAGGGGTTTGTAAACATCTGAGCGCCGGTACCCGTGTTGCGGACATCCGTCAATAGCCTTCGTAGCGCGTTGCGTGTCCAGAGCGGTTGGCCGGTAGGTGTGGGTACTTGTCGTTCCTGTAGTTGCACCACAAGCCCCATGATAGTTGCACCGTCGGCATACTCTTTCGCCGCCCACCTGAGCACCTCAGCCTGTTCCTCGTCGATGAGCAGATAGTCTTTCAGTATCTGGTCGTGCCACTTCCAGCCGTAGCGCGGGTGTTTGCCGCCGACGATTTTGCCCTGTTTGGCTAAAGCAATCTTGCCGCTAATGCCTCTGTCTAAAAACTTCTCTCTTTCGACTTCCGCAACCAGGGCCAGCGCTGCCAAAATAAACTTGCCCATCGGTGTATTGTCGAACTTCTCTTTGACGCAATGCAGCGCTATGCCGTAGTGTTCTACCTCCTCCAAGATGACGGCCAGGTGCGTCTGATTGCGGCTCAGGCGGTCAACGGTGCGGATAACGAAGCCCTGAATAACCCCCTCACGGTAGCGCTGGCGCATAAGGGTTAACTTCTGGCGGTCACGATAGTTGTAGCCAGAGAACAGCTCACGATGCACCATACCCACTTCTAAGCCATTCTCACGGCAATACTGGCGGCAGGCGTCTTCCTGTTCCTCAAAGCTGGTGTTGTCTTCCTGGGCGTCGGTACTGACCCTTGCGTAGATGTCAACGACTTGCATGCTCGCGCTCCATTTCAGCGGCAAACGCCAATACTATGCGTACGAACGCTCCCAATGGCGTATTGTCAATGTTCTCTTTAGCGCAAAACAGTTTAGCGCCATGCTCCTCAATCTCTTTCAGGAAAATGGCGAACTGGTTGTAGTTGCGTGTGATGCGGTCGGCGTGGGTGACGACCACGCCGCTGGTAACATGGTTGCGGCAGCGGGCGCGGATAAGATCGAGGACTGGACGGCCCTTGTACGTCAAACCTGACGCTACTTCGTGCATGACCAGGCCGATAGTCAGCCCGTGCTCGGCGCAATAGGCACGGCACTCAGCTTCTTGCGCTTGCAGGGCAAGGGAAGTGTCCTGTCCCTCGGTGGCGCTGCGGCAGTAAATATCGACAACTTGCATATAACACCTCTAAAAAGGGAGGCGGCGGCATGCCACCTCCCCCTGACTACTTCAGCTTCCAATGCCACGCTGTGATACCTTGTCTCCCGCCCTTGCTCCCATAGGTGGGCGTCACTTCGGCTTCGTAGGTGGCTGCCAACTGTAACGTCCGGCGCTTGATACCGTCCTGCATGGCCTGCTCTTGGAGTTCTCCAGCGCTGTAGGCTTCTCCGGCTGTCATATGCTCTCTAAGCCACGCCCTGGCTATCTCAAGCTTGCTGGGACTGCTGAAACGTCGCGGTGCCATTCTTGGCGGCCTCACTTTCTGACGGTTTCAGTTCAGGCAGCTTCAATGGTTCCTTCGCGGCCTCGACTACCTTTGGTTCTTCAACCTCAAGCTCTTGCAGCATGGCTCTGAGCATGCGGACCTTTACGGCAGTGGATGCGTTCGGCATGTGAATTTCGATGCTGCGAGCGATGGCTGACATATCTACTTCGCTCTTGTTTGGCTTGCGGCGGGCAGAGAGAACGAAGACCACCAGCACAATTAAACCAGCCAGGATCATGGCCCACTGGACGCGGGAGAGACCGATAAGGTCGTCCGTCGGCGCCCAGCCGACGTGCAGGGCAGCGTTGGTGAATAGAAACCAGCTCGCTACCCCTCCGGCCAGGGTGTAGAAGAAGTTGAGCGCGATACCGCCCTTGTCGCCGCGGGTGATGGCCTCGGTGAGGTCGCAACTGACGGTGTAGTAGCTCCACTCAATAGCGACGCCCAGCACCGCCCCCACGACGATAACCACGATAGCGGGCGGCTTCGGCAGCGCCGAACCGACAAAGAACAAGGCGCTGGAACCAGCAAGCGCTATGACGAACAACAGTTTGAGGTACTTGTGCCCCGCACGATGAAGAGATTCGAGCATGTGCTCACCTCCAAGAGTCGCTACACGGCATACACAAACGGCTAGAGCGCTTGACTCCAGCCGTTACAGTAGAACCAGAGCTAGAGCCTGTGATGAGCAGGTTTGACGCTCTAGCGGCGTTCGGGGTAACTCACACCTCAGCGCCGCGCTTTTGTACTCTTGCGTATATAGTAACATCCAATAGACGCATAGTCAATGCGATATGCATGCAGTTTTGATCTGTGACTATACTGCATCAAAACTGAGTACAGAGGTGGTTATGACCGAAGAGAAACACTACATCTTAAAAGATGCGGCTGAGCTGTTGGACGTTTCGAAGGGAACGCTGGTGCAATGGATTGCCCGGGCTGGATTAAGCGAAATAGTTGAGAGCCAGGTTGATGCCATTGACCTACGTGCCCGCTATTTAACCGAGAAACAGCTTGAGTATTTAGCAGCCATGCATAACCGGATGCTAAAATCCCATCCTGACTACCTTAAAGAGGTCTACGAACGCATTGAGCGTGTTGAACAGGCTGTACAACGACTCACCGAGCTTATGGAGCAACAGGTGGCACCTAAGAAAAACATATATGGCGATTCAGCTCCCCCGAGTGCCGTTGATGCCGTGCAGCGTACCTGGATCGAATGGCAGCGCATGACGCAGCATCTCAGCAGCGATGAACGGCGCGTGGTGTTCGATAGGATGTCACGATGGGTAGAGGAACATGCGACGGAGGATCAATAGGTGCATCGTAGTTGGTAGCTTGCTAAGCTATCAGACTATATATCTGAGCGTACCCTACCGACTAATGCTATTGAATGGAAAGAACATCAAAGACAGCTATCAACCCGCCTTCAAAAACCGATACAACGTATTCCGGCTGATACCTAACTCACGGGCTAGTTGTGCCTTGGTCGTACTGGTAGCCAGCCGCTGCTTTAGCTCAATCTGCGCTGCTTCGGATAAAGATTTCTTCCGCCCTTTTTTGTAGACTCCCCGCTGTTTCGCCAGAGCGATGCCTTCTAGCTGCCGCTCGCGTATCAAAGACCGCTCGAACTCAGCAATAGCACCCATGACGTTCAGGAGCAAGGTAGCAATAGGGGTGTCCTCGCCCGTGAATGTGAGGCGCTCGTGTAAGAACTCAACTACCACCCTTTTTTTCGTAAGCTGCTGCACGATATGCCGCAGATCATCGAGGTTACGGGCTAACCTGTCCATGCTATGCACGATGACCGTATCCCCCTCACGCACAAACTCTAGCATCTCCTGAAGTTTGGGACGGTTAGCATCTTTGCCAGATACTTTGTCCGTAAAAGTACGGTCGAGCGGTATGCCCTCAAGTTGCCGGTCAGTATTTTGGCCGATTGAACTGACCCGAATATAGCCGATGCGTTGGCCGGTCATACGTTCATGTCCATATTGTCACGTTAAAGTCTAAGACCTGCTACACAACCTGTCAATAAAAGCACAAGTGGACTTTAATGTGACGCCATTTTAGCAATCAGCCGGTGTATCGCCAGGGTATACGTGGGTTGACGGGACGGGTGAATCTATTGGGACGAAAAGAGGCGGTAGGCGGCAATTGACAAGCGTGCAGTATTATGATATTCTCATTTTATGCCTAACGTTCAACCAACTACGTATGAGAGGCAACCACAGCCAGTCACTCCTGAAACGGTGGGGTTACTATTAGAGGCGGTTGATCAAAACATTGGTAAGCTCAAACCTTCTCCGTCTGGCCTTAAATACGACGAGTTGAAGTCGCAGCTAGGTAATGACCGAGCAAGACTGTACGTGTATCAATATTCAATGGCAGGGCCAGGAGACGAGGCTGGCGAAGTTGCAAGGGTTGGCATACGAGACGCACGGTACGTGAAGCAAGACCTTGCTTACGAGGATAAGAAAACATGGTACCGATTCTATCGTATGCCGGGGTCAACCGTCTGGATGACGAAAGAGTTTGGTGTGTCACCACTATCGAGCAGTGATTATACTGACGAGTATGGCAGCCTAGATTGGGAAAGATACAGCGCTGCTGACGATGCGTACCGCCAGGCAATAAAGGAAGAGGACTATGCCCAAGGGCGTAATGTCGTATCTGAACCTGAAGCCCTAGACTTACTATCGCTTTTGCAGAACGCGACGGTGGACGAACAGCGGCGGCGGCTCGTCAAAATGGCGCGACGCGACTACGAGCGAATGTTCACCCCAACTGGGCAAGGTGTAGCGGCGCATATTAAAGGAGTCCTTCACTGGCTGTGGCGTTCGTGAATGTATCTGAAAGGTACTTCGCCACTTTGGTGAGGGCATGCAGTAAGGGTACCACCGAGATTCGCCTGTATATATGTGACAAGCTCTCGGTGGTACCCTCTCATCCGGGGCGAGGTTTTCAATGGGCTGAGGTATTCTGCATCCGCTCTGTACATCGGTTTCTTTTTTGAAGAAACCTGCTACTTCTTTAACATTGTCTCTAGCTTGATTTGCAGCTTGCGAAGTCCTGAAACAGTAAGCTCGTCCAACTGATAGACTTCAATCTTGAGAGAATACTCTCTAAGCTCTTGGAGAGACATCACCAACTGGCCGAAATAGTCGACACAGATACGCCCATCAGAGAACAGATAGATTTTGCCGTGAAGAAATTCACCTTTACTCCGGACAGCGAACTCGGCAATCATCCAGGCCGCCTTGAGATGGTAACGTACTCGGCCACCGTACATGGCATTATATTCACCCCCTGGCAGATACCAGGGGACCTTTTCTGCAATATTCACTTCTGTCATATCTGGGTAGCCCAGATCAGCTAGCATCTGTAGTACGAAGGGGATTATTGTACTGATTTCGTCGACATGGGCTTCCACCAGAGCTATCTTGCGGTTTATTGCCTCATCTTGTTCTTTTCGTGCCTGAGCTTCTCTTTGAAGTTTATGCTCACGTGCAATCCGATCAGCTTCAGTTTCCCGTGGCATTGGCTTGCCTCCATCTCTGGGACATGGTGAAACCGGCAATTAGCAAGCGGGTCAGCCGATTATAGTCCTACTTGCTCCCCAACCGATCCATCTGGTGATTCGCCATCGCTGATACCCTGCGCTTCATGACGAGTCTGTCTGGCGTGTCTAGCATACTACGCTCGTCAAGCCGCACGGTTGTGGCAATTGGAGCGGCTCTTTCATGTGCTTGGAACGAAGTAAAGGTGTTCAGGCTAAACAACTTACGCCAGGTGGGGGCTTGCATCGGGCAACGTGATCGCCTGGATATGTTAACGGCTGAAGGTCTGCTCCTCAACAGAGCAGGTAATGTATACGCGGGTGGACAGGGAGGGTAAAGAGGTGAGATGTTTTGACTACTCCGTTGCACTGGCTATCTCGACCGTAAATATCGTATACTGCACTGTTCCTATCGGTTTTTATTCTCCCGACAAAATGAAGGAAATCGGCATATGGATTATGTCGACTGGTGCAGCTACGTCCTTCAGACGTGCATCCAGGCCCAACAAACAACTGAACAAGTACGGCTGTCTGGCATTACTCCATTTGAGCTAACCACCATTATCACGACGGCGCTTGGTACTGAGGATTACGGGAAACGACCGGATTTTACGGATTCGACGTTTTACCGGGGGCTGGTATTCGCGCTGAATGATCTGCTGGACTATGGCCTCGTAGAGAAGCAGCTCCTCAGCCACTACTGGAAAGTGACCAAGTATGGCCGGGAGATAGCCGGCAATCTTACCCCGGTGTGGTGGGATATTTGCACGGACACGCTCGAACCAGAACACGAGCAACTCTTGGGCGTCGTTAACCGGCTGAGCATGCACAGTACTCCAGACCATGTATGGCTTGAAGAAATATCCCGGGAAGCGCTGCTGGCCGAAACCGGATGGGATGCAGACTCACCGCGCTTATTCCGCGTTGCTCACGAGCTGCAAGAACTGCGCTATGTGGATGGCTCTTTCATGACCCCAAGACACTTTACGGTCCAAGCGAACTACAAGGGGTTGGTCTGGGAAACGCGGCGCGGGCTGACGGTGGAAACCCAGTTCATTAACGAGCTCTTGTCCGAAGGGGAAACAACGAGCGTTGAATTCAAGCGCGAGCTGCATCTTGGCACCAGTGACCAAAAGGCAGAGTTCATCAAGGACGTTTTAGCACTGGCGAACACACGGGCTAGCGGACGGCATTGGCTTGTTGTCGGCTTCGACGATAAGACACACACCTATTTTCAGGCACCTAATCCAGTCGTCACCGAACATCGCATCGAGTCGCTGCTTGCTCGCTATACCACACCCTGTGTCGATATCCGGTATGAAGTAGTCCAACACCAGGCTGGTCCGGTCGGCATGCTCGAAGTGTTACGCGACGCAAAGAAAGTGCCGTACCGCGTAGCCAAGGCAATCAGGGGGGAGAAGAAAGCGGTCTCGGAGGGGGCTATCTACGTGCGGCACAACACCCTGGTGGAACCGCCAACGCCACCTGAAGAACAGGCACTCCAAGAAGAGGGAGATAGAGCGAGAAACCTGTGACCCGAATCATTCAGGAACCCACTCTTTTTAGCGGCCTGGGGCACAGGACAGTAGAACAACTGAAGGAAGTCTAGCGGTTGGCTCGTTGCACTGAATGGGACGGATGGCTACCTCAAGAATGTGTACACGCCCCAGCTCATCAGTCTCCATTCCCCGTTACCTTTTGGCTGCATCGCAAGCTTACCGTCAGTGCTCTCATAGAGCCAGCGGAGCGTTACGGTATGTTCTTCCAGATCAGCAACCTTGATCTTTGCTTCAATAACACACAATGCGGCAGCCGTGTGGTTGAGCGCTAATATAGCGAAGTCTTCCAAGGTGTATGGCGCATACTCTTCGCGTACAACCCCCGGCATTGACTTCCCGTAGCTATCGGTGACCTTACTGCTGAGGTGGTTGCTCATCGCGCCATAGTTTTTCTTTTTCCAGGCTTCCAAATACTCCGTACAGGCTACGAAGGCGGCGTCTTCTTCAAAGCCAGCTTCGCCTTGGCGCAATTCGTACGGCGACCATGCTGCTAACAGCTTCTTGTCCTTATCGTTTTCTACAATTTGGTTGAAGACTTCTTTCCAGGTTTTCTCAGGCGGTTTGGGTGCTGCTGCCTTCGTCTTGGCGGTTGCCCAGTCCATAACCGCAAAGAGCAGGTTCCAAGCTTTCGTCGCGACAATAATGTTATCGAAATCGAGGACCGTGCCGTGCATGATGCCGTGACGGTACAATTCTTCGACAGGCTCAGTTCTAGTGAGGGTTATTCTTTTAAAGACGACATTTCGGACACTGCCAATGCCTTTATGGAGTGAGATGGGACTATCCCACTCGCTCAGTTCCTCGCTCATGCGCGTATGGAGACCTCTGTGTATGCTCTCAAATTCATTGACAAAACCATCGGCAATGCTCAGTAAGAGAAACACACAGGCGTAGTAGCGTCCTGCAAAATAATCATCACGCGCTTTTTCGATCAGGTGCCTGCGCTTGCGTAACTCCTCAAAGCCATTGCAGCGCATGAGGGCAAATCTGAAAAATTCAGGGTCATACAGGGCGATGAACTGCTGCTCTGCATCCTCAGCGACGCTATTGGACGTGAGGATGACGCGCACCTTTTCAACGCTGAGTGTGTCATGATATATCCAATGTCTGTCCCCGAGTAACGCATAGAAACCATCGACAGTATCAGCCAGCTCCTTGATTTGTGCTTCTAGCCTCTGGAGTTCGCTGCGCTTATCTTTCGGCAAGAGGAAGCGTATCAACTTTAGAGCTTTAAGCTGGTTCGTTAACTCGACAAAGGAAGGCAGGTCATGAGCGGTGTCGTATGCCATGTGTATCAGGGCTTCCCTTAACCTGAGTGCCGACAGCAGGTAAGCTGTCTAGCCAAAAGCTGCTACATTGGTTCTTATTTTACCATTTTGAGTGCGTTGCCCAAAAATAGCCAATTTACATCGCTTGGGCTGGCCCGCCTCGACGCAGACTCCTCATCTGAGGACAATGAGTGCAAGCTGCTTAAATCAATCGCAGCTTTTGCCCTGTCGCCTTGCAGACGTCAAGCGCGGTGGCTAATTCCTCCTGGCTGTGCGCCGCTGAGACAATACAGCGGATGCGTGCCTTGCCCTGTGGTACGACGGGATAGGTAAACGCCTGGGCGTAGATGCCAGCAGCGCGGATTTCCTGACTAAATTGAACAGCAATGCTCTCATCGCCAAACATGATGGGCACAATGGGAGTAACGCTGACGCCGGTGCTCAATCCAAGCTGCTGAAGGCCGCTGCGGAAGAAGCGAGTATTGTCCCAGAGGCGTTCTAGGCGCTCTGGCTGCGCCGCGAGCAAGTCCAACGCGGCGAGCAACCCAGCGGCTACCATTGGCGGCTGATGCCCGGTAGAGAAGATGAAGGAGCGACCGCGCTGAAAGAGATAGTTGACGATTTCCTGGTCTGCGGCCACAAAGCCGCCCATGCCGCCAAGCGCCTTGGAAAGCGTGCCCATCTCAATGGCGACGCGCCCATGCAGCCCGAAATGCTCAACAATGCCAGAGCCACGCTTGCCTAAGACGCCATCGCCGTGCGCGTCATCCACATAGACCAGCGCGCCATAGCGCTCAGCCAGGGTTACAATGTCAGGAAGCGGGGCCAGGTCGCCATCCATGCTGAAGACACCATCCGTCACAATCAAGACAGTGCGGGCACCCTGGCTGGCGCGCAATTGCTCTTCCAGCCCGCCCATATCGTTATGCGGATAAATACGCCGCTCTGCCCGCGAGAGGCGGATGCCATCTACAATGCTGGCATGATTGGCCCCATCACTGATGATGACATCGCCCTCGCCCACCAGCGTTGAGAGCACTGTAAGATTGGTATCGTAGCCAGTCTGGCAGACAATGGCCGCTTCGCGCTGCTTGAATGCTGCCAGGCGCTTTTCTAGTTCCTGGAGCACGGGCATGGAGTAGAGCATGCGCCCACCGCCCAGCCCAAAGCCGTACTGGTCAAGCGCGTTGCGAGCGGCTGCTATCACCTGCTGGTCCTGAGCGAACCCTAGGTAATTATTGGAAGCCAGGTTGATGTAGGACTTTCCTTGGATGGTGATGCGCGGCCCCTGCTGGCCCGATAAAACCCCCGGATGGGCATAGCGCCCTTCCTGCTCCAACGCCGCAAGTTCTTGTCCCAGGCGCTGCTTCAAGTGCTCCAGGCTCATCTGAGCGACCCTCCTATAATAGGCGCATACGCTGCCGTCCGCCGCGCCTTCCGAAAAGATAGATTGTGCGACATTGCACAACTAGGCACCCATATCTCTAAGCCAGAATGTATCCCCTGGTTGTGAGTCCGGCCTGTAGTAAGTTTCACTCATATATTCCAACAGGCCATCAAGCAACTGCTCCACGCCTTCAAGCCGTTGCTCGGAGTATGTGTCGCGTTCTTTTCTCTCAAAATTGTTGAACCAGTTAAAAATGTGGACGCGGTTTCTAAGCCTAGTAGCGTCTACAAACCTGGGATAAATCTCGTGGTCTTTGGGGCCAAACAATTCAAATTCCTTGAACAGCTTAATTAGCTGATCCATCGAGTAGTTACGCACGGTCTGTATAGTCATCTGTTGGTCTAAATACTCAACCTGTTTCTTTACCTTCTCGGATGAAAGTCTGGCCTTGATTAGTTCACGTTTGCTAGGCGGAATACTCTGCGGCCACTGATTAGTTGCCTGTTCAAGCCGAACGACAAAATCGTACATTAAGCACTCTATTATAGAGACGATCAAGATGATGAGGGGCTTGTTATAGATGTTCTTTACAGCACTTCGGCTCTTGTCCTCATATAGAGCAAACAAAACCTTGAAATTATAGGCGATGTTGTCACCGACAGAGTAGTTCCATATAAACCTACTCATCATCGCGGAAATTTGTTGTTTGCTATATCGGAGCATAAGCCGCCTCACTCCTTCTACTTGGTCACACGGCGCTACATCGTGTGCCCTGCCCACCCTGTTAGACCAGGGGTAGCTGCTTCCCTAATTATTGAACCACGCTAAGCCACTCGCGTATTTTCGGGTACTTCTTAGTCAGATGACCTCGCAACTGAACTGTAATGGCCTTTATGACTGGCACAGCACTAGCAATAAAGTCGTTATCTTTCCTATTTTCGGCATTTGCATTCGACAGGGGCAGGGCTCGACGTTGGACCATCATATCCCGATAGCTGTTCACCAAGTCGATATGCTTTCGCAAAGCCCAAATAAGCCGGACCAGTTCAACATCGTTAGGGACAAGAGAAATCACCTGGCTTGACTGCTCACTGTTCACCAAAGCATTAATTCTGACCACAGGTATTAAGGACTCGCGGTCTTTATCAGCAATGACCATCTGATCGGCGAAGGTATCGACATATTCGCAATCAAGGTATAAGGCAGCCAGCCAATTCCTAAGCTGGGTTGATGCTTCAACCGCGCGAGTCAGCGAAGGATATGTCATGGCAACGGCAGTCTGCGTGCCGCGCATCCAAAAGTGCAGCAGACCATCGTTATCGGTGACGATTGCGTAGGGCTTCAGCTCACCTGATGCGACTTTCACCACTGCAACCCTGTAGGTTTGACCAGCGTGTGGAATGTCAAAAAACACTGGCCCTTCAAAGGTAACGCCCGGTATTACCTTACCGCCGGAAGCTTTATTCGCAAGCTGTTTACCGAACTCTTTTGCGTTGGCAATGCCACAAAGCCTGTCCCAGCCTGAAGCCTTTTGCTTATCGCTTATGCCGAATACAACGAATCCTCCGAGCGTGTTAGCAAACGATGTCAGCGCTTTTCTAATATTGTATGTGTGGTTCGCTTCTTTCGGGTCTTTCGGATTAATCGGATTGATGTCCGCCTTGAACTCAAGAAACGTATCCTCTTCACGGTCGGTGTCGAGGATTTCCCTGACCCAGTCAACAGACCAATCCGACAATTTAGTTATTGGTGTTATATCAAGGGCCATGTCACTACCCTAGCAACTACTCTTTACGGTCATTTAGGCGAGCGGCATCTGCTTTGCGCTAAGCGCCTGCTGTATCAAGGCCGCCATTTGCTCAGCGCGTTCCTTGCGCCGCTGGAACTCAAACGGGTGGTGCTTCGCCCATGCAGCGCGACTAGCAATGTCCTTGCGCTGTTCAGGCGTCAGTCGGGCGGCGCGGGCATAGCCGCCTCTCTGCCCTATCATCACTGCTCGGATGTCCTTGCGTTGTTCCTGTTGCATATCGGATTCCTGCCCTCGGTTGTTAACCTGCCTTCTAGTATATGCTTACCAGTAAGCAGGGTCAAGCCCTGCCTAGCCCTAAGCAGCCCGCGCTGCTGTTTAGCGGCTAAGCACAGGCGATTCCTGCTTAGCGGTAAGCATAATGGGGTATGTGGCAATAACTCATCTGTGTGGGCGGGTATTGATACTTTGATTTTGGCATGGGTTATGAGACTGCGGCAGCCCTGGAAAATAAGCCTGTGTCAACTACTCCCCTTCACCTGTCAAAGTGATTCGTATTTGAGAGCGTGTTTTGCAGGGCAGAGAGGCGCGGCCTGGGCTATCCTGTACAGGGTGAGAGGTGAGCGCGAAAAGCGAACGTATCCCCTGCTCGCTCTTCACGCTGCTTCCCCATCGGTTCGACCCACCAGGAGTGCGAACTACCTGGGGCAAACCAGTGCATTAGGGGGCAAAGCGTTTCCAGTGGCCCTCGGAGATGACGGAGACCTCGCCGTCAACGACTTGTATGGCGGTCTGATCGTCGATCGCGTACACGGGCACCGATGCCTGTGCCTGTACCCCGGTGGCCCATTGTGCGAGGTTGTCCAGGGAAAAGTCCGGCATAGAGGGGTTATCCAAATGCCCGATTACCGCAAAATCCACCAGTCCCAGCGCTTTGTCGCTGCTGGCGAACGGAGGAGGGCCTTCGTAGGTCTCTCCGAAGGAGGAGCCAGCCACCATACTCCCACCGCTCACCCCCACATAGACTGTCTTGCGCGGAAGCGACGGCAAGAGGTCTGCCAGTCCCGATTCCCGCATCCAGTAGCACAGATACAGAGGCTCGCCGCCTCCCACCAGCAGGGCGTCCGTCTCCTGAAGCATGGGGACCCAATAGTCTTTTGGGATACTGGGCAAAGCGGTGAGTTCCAACACGCCCAACGACTTCCACCCCACTTCGCACAAAGGGCTGGCGGCTATTCCGCGGATCAGCCGGTAGGCCGAGTCCGCACCGCCGGGCAGGGAGTACGACCCGGTGGGAATAAAGAGGGCGCTGGACTCGGCAATCGGTTTGCCCAGCAGGTCGGCCAGCGCGTTGTGAATGCTGGTGTTTTTGATGCCAGCCGAGGTGAGCAGAAATTTCATGCGGTCCTCCTTGTCACGTCACTGCGCGCCGAAGTAGGCACGCGAGCGAGAAATCAGTGTGCTCGCTGAGCATGCTAACACACAGATCCCCAAAAATCTTCTTCTATCTTGCTCTTTTGCCATCTCAGACTTCCCCAATGCCCTGCAAAACACGCTCTGAGTACTACAGCCCCACTTAGGCGGCAGAAGTGGTAGACTGCTGCCAAGGAGGTGGAGCCCATGACCAGGGATGGTGAGGAGAGCGAAGAGCAGACCCCCGAAGAGGCCGTGCTTGCCTCGGCGAGCGA